>Ga0222713_10000037_pt1 | contig 132075 bp, 120 predicted proteins | sample C33_649DmetaG_FD_165061 | JGI IMG/M metagenome (GOLD analysis project Ga0222713, IMG submission 165061) | Estuarine water microbial communities from San Francisco Bay, California, United States - C33_649D | ecosystem: Environmental > Aquatic > Marine > Unclassified | place: USA: California...
TATACCAGAGGGGGGTGATATAGGGGGTACCCCCTAGGAAGAGGGTATAGTATTACCTTGGATTATAATTGATGATATCCAACCCAACATCAATGATATCTGGTTGGAATGACCTACCAAACCTTTGATCTGACCTATTCTTTTTGTTGTATATACTCCAAGTATGTTTGTGGGTAAATGGATACCCTCTTGGGGTCTTATATCCTTTCTCAATGAGATGATCACTTATCTGTTTGAAGGTCATGTTCTGATTATCGTGGAGATTAGAGATAATGGAATACAACTCCATCTGATAATCACTGTAGTGGGATAACCATAGGTTCGAGGAAGTGATCCTTACTTCCATGGTTAAATAATAGGATCGATTATTATTTTTAACTTTGTTAGAAGTAATATTCTCACCTATGACAATATCAGTATTAACCAATGAAGAATTTACCTCTACGGTGGAGTAGTACAAAGCCGGAGGTTTTTTCTTAATAAAATGTTAAACCACCTTAATTCCTTGAAGGTGAAGGCTTAATGCCCTAAGTTTGCTTGATGAAAAAATCGAGTATCCTATTTTTAATACTTTGTGCAGGGTTTGTATTTTCAACCAAGGCCCAACTCAAGCAAATTCACAATCAAGCAGACTATGCCTTTTGGTTGAATTTGCCATCTGATAGCATATTGGAGTCCAAACCGCCAGTATTGATATTTCTACATGGGAAAAGTTTATCCGGAACGGATTTAAACCGCGTTAAACGCTACGGGGTTATTTCAGAAATTGAGAAGGGAAGAAATATTCCAGCAGTTGTGGTAGCGCCACAAACCTCCAATGGATGGAATCCTGACAAGGTATTGAGTGTGTTATCTTATGTAAAAAAGAATTATGATGTCGACACCAATCGGGTATATGTGGTAGGTATGAGCATGGGCGGATACGGCACTTTGAACTTTGCAGGGAAATATCCCGAACATGTGGCGGCTGCCGTTGCTCTATGCGGTGGCGGGAATGTAAAAGATGGTTGTAATTTAGCTTCTATACCCTTGTGGATACAGCACGGCACCTTGGATAGGGCGGTGCCCATCACTGAATCTGAAAAAATCGTGGCGGCAATTAAAAATTGCAATGGAGGTCAAAATCTAACATACACAGCCGTGCAAGGGGCCGATCACGGAGCTTTAGAAAAAATGTTCCGCACTGACGAAATGTACCAGTGGCTTTTTCAATACTCTAAAGAAGTTCAGTAAGCAGCGCAGCTAGCGATTACGCCCGTATACATAAATCACTACACCTGCCGACATCTTTTCGATCATTTCGTCGGTAACGTTTTCAGGAATAGCCAAGCAGCCCAAACTGCGCCCGAGCTTGCCATGTGTTTTTAGGTAGGATTCATTGGCATATTCAGCCCTGTGAATCACAATATCGCGCATTCGCGCATTTGAATTTTTGTATTTATCTAGTCCGTCTAAGCGGATAGACAAATCGTGGTCTCCACAGTAGGTTTCAGAGGTGTGGTAAACCCCTAAACTCGATTGAAAACTCCCTTCAATGTTAGAGAATTTGGTCGGGTACACATCACCTGAATTTTTACCGTGCGAAACATAGGTTTTCAGTAGCAATTCTGCATTTTGTAAATCAATGAAATAAAACCTTTTTTTAGAAGAGGCTTGGGTAAAATTCACGATAATGATTTTGTCTTTGCATACGCTACTGTCTTGTGCATTTAGCTTTTGTACACCAAGCTTATATATGCTATAGGGCAAACTGCGGTCAGAACCCATACATTTTTGGTAATGCGCATAAGAAAGTTGCTCTAAGGAGCTCTGCGATAGCGCCCAAGTACTCATCAAAACCGTAAAGAAAAAAGCGGAGAGCAGCTTCAAAAGTTTAATTTTTTACAAAAAACGTAAAAAAGCATCAATCGAAGCAAATTATTGAAAGGAAACAATGAAATAGTTTCATGCATCTTAATAAAATATAAGACGATTTGTGTACCCTCAATGTATCGTGTTTCTACATAAAAAAAGTTAAATTGCATCATATTTTATATAAGAAGAGTCAAAAGAAAATCAATTAAAAAAACAGCTGAACTATGAATAAAAAAATACTTTTCTTCTTTTTGTTGATTACCATAACAATTGGCGCTCAGAATAAAAAAGAACTCGAAGATCAACTTCTCAAGCTCAATACGGATATTGAAACATTAAAAACGGAACTTGGCGCAGCAAAGATTCAGTTGCAGCAATTCAGCGATAAAGCCAATGAATATTCCATAAAGCTTGAAGATTGCCGCACCAAGTATGAGGCCTGCACGGATGATAAGCTCAAAATGATGACTCGGCAAAATGAGCTCATTGCCCAAAATCAAAAATTGCAATTGCAAATCGATAGTTTAAAAGCAGCTGCACAAGTTGTCAGTTCTGGCTTAATTACCAATCCACAGAACAAGGAAGACTCTATTCGAATGACCATTCAAAAATACTTACTCACCGCAAGTGTAGCCGAACGAATGCAATACGTTATTTCCAATGATAAAACGGCCAATCGCATGCAAAGCTATTATTCCCAAGGAATGAAACCAAAAGAAATAAAATCATCTGAAATCACTTTTGGAAATCAAGTAGGTGAATATTTTGTTGTTTTTAGTAATAATTCAAAGTATTACGTTAAAACCGTTGGTGGCAAATATTTAATTAATTGGGAATCTTCGGTTGGATTTAATGATGTAAACTTAACAGCTTATAAAGCCAGCAGGGGGAGCTCAGTAGAGGTAAAAGTTAGAGCAAAACTATCGGATTATTATAATTATAATTATCGGGACAAAGAAGCACAATATATTTCAGTTAGTATTGTTGATAATATAGGTGGCTACGTACATGGTTATGTCAGTAGGAACTCAACACTTGGTAAGAATTTAATGAATATATTATCTGATGGTATGGAACATCAAATTATTATTCAGATTACAGCCGATAGATCAGATGACACGTCCGGAGAACTTAATATAATCACAAAACTGGTTAGTGAGAGTTGGCTAAAGGATTGATAAAACTTTCTTTCTTGGCTTTTGTTTAACTTTGTCTATGCAAGAAAAGAAAGGTATTGCCATACTTGGCTCAACAGGTTCGATTGGAACCCAAGCACTAGAAGTGTTGGCAGCCTATCCCGAATATTTTGACCTACAAGTATTGACGGCTGGTAAAAATGCGGATTTGCTCATAGAGCAAGCGCTGAAATTTCAGCCCAATACGGTTGTGATAACCGACGAAAGTCAGTACCAAAAGGTAAAGGACGCCCTGTGGGCTGCCGATATTCATGTGTATGCAGGTCAAGAGGCGCTTTGCCAGGTAGTTGAGTCCAATGAGGTGCATACCGTGCTTACTGCGCTTGTGGGATATGCAGGCTTGAAGCCTACTATTCATGCAATAGAGGCAGGTAAAACAATTGCACTTGCCAATAAAGAAACGCTTGTTGTTGCAGGAGAATTAATTACACAGTTAGCTAAAGAAAAAGGGGTAAATATCTATCCCGTAGATTCAGAGCATTCCGCCATTTTTCAATGTTTGGTGGGCGAGTTCCACAACCCTATTGAAAAAATTTATCTTACGGCCTCTGGGGGTCCATTTCGTGGTTATTCCTTAGAGCAACTAAAATCCGTAACCTTAGAGCAAGCATTGAAGCACCCCAATTGGAGCATGGGAGCCAAAATCACTATAGATTCTGCTAGTTTGATGAATAAAGGTTTGGAAGTCATTGAGGCCAAATGGCTTTTTGGTTTGGAACCCGAGCAAATAGATGTCATCGTACACCCACAATCTATCGTACACAGTTTGGTCCAATTTGAAGATGGCAGCCTAAAAGCACAAATGGGTTTGCCAGACATGAAGCTTCCCATTCAATTTGCCTTGACTTACCCATCGCGCTTTAGAACAGACTTCCCTCGTTTCAATTTCATGGACTATCCACAACTCACCTTTGAGCAGCCAGATCGGAGCGTTTTTAAAAACCTAGATTTGGCTTACCAGGCTATGACGGCTAAAGGAACAGCAGCTTGTGTGCTCAATGCCGCTAACGAAGAAGCAGTGGCGGCCTTTTTGGCTAAGCGCATATCATTTCTGGAAATTGGGCAGCTCAATAGTGATGTACTCAACGGTACGGAGCTAGTATTGAACCCCCAATATGAAGATTATGTGCATGCTGATCAAAACGCCCGCGTAAAAGTAGCTGCATTGCTTTAAAAAAGAGGATTAGAAAGTGGCTCTTAATTCCATGCCTCCAACGTGTATGAATTTACTGTTGGGCATTTTTCTTCCGCTATAGTTTAAGCTAAGTTGCAGGTTTTTACCTACGATTTTTTGAAAGCTGAATTGCCAGGTCCAGTTTGTTCCGGGCTTCAAACCATCTAGCATTTCGTACGCTGCAGCTGATAATATATTGCCAGAAAAATTATAGTACGCATATTTAAAATTACCGTTGAAACTTCCTTTTTCACTTTGATTTACCTTCCAAGCCGCTTCGAGTGTTTTGGAATTGGCAATTTGTCCTCCGTATAGGTTGTCATTTTGCTTAATTGAATAAGCACCAGTCATGCTTATGCGTAATTTGGAACCCTCCTGGAATATGAGCTGTGGTTTGATTTCTTGTTGCGAAATTTGGTAGTTTCGCCCCGTAGTATAGTCAGCCAAAGCAGTGGATGATCCGCTCAGAAGCGTGGTCTCAAATGCCATTTTTTCAGAAAGATAGATTCTAAGATTGATTTGATGTTTCAAAAGAGCCTTGGCATCATAGCCATTGGCAAGCAGTATTTTATTTTCTTGCTTCAAAAAGTTGTATTCGGCATTGAATAGCTTGCTGTTTTTGTTAAAAAGCAAGGTATTGGAGAATTGAGCATTGGCAGATTGCAATCCGAATGCATCGATATTTATAAGAAAGGGATTTACCCACTGGGCTGTTGTAGCATCCTGCAGCTTACGCTGAACTCGGATGCGCGTTTGGGTTGAGAATTTACTCAGTATACGCAAGGCCCCCTCTCTTTTGCTCCATAAAAGTTCTGGGCGCCAAACAATACTTTGATTCCACTCATTAGAATAAACTGGAGCATAGTTGGCACTTGGAACAAAGACTCTAATATAATTGGCCTGGTCGGCATAAATACTCACCTCAAATTCATTGAGGTCCTTGACGCCATCTGCATTGTAATCAATCCAGGTATAAATTCCTTGTCCGTCATTTACCTTGATATATTGAAAGCGTCTTTTTTGTTCCAATCCCGACCCTAATTCATAAAAGGTGTTGATCATGAGGGCATTTTTAAAAAAACGGGCATTGTAGTCGAATCTTGAAACTAAACTAGATTCTGACTTTTGATCGATGAGCAGACTATCGACGATATCCAATTGACGGCTGCCAAGAATGATCGTTAAATTTTGCTCAATGATTGGATTCCATTTGAGTTCAAGGCCGCTGGTTGTTGCTTTTGCTGCAAGGGCAAGAAGGCTATCAGGGCGCCAATCATAGCGCTCCCTGTAGTATACTTTTAGATCGAACTTTTTAAGTGTTTGTAGTGCTATATATGCTTGTGCATCATAGAATTGATAGGAGATGCCTTGATTGGACCCAATGTGTTTATTGAATTCATGGTCATCAATCCAACCCAATTTAAAGCGTCCTAATTGTTTGCTTAGATTCAGTCTATGCCGTATAAAAATGTTGTCATTTTGAAGTGTATGCGCCTTTAATGCAGAGGCATCCCATCGGGCTGCCCAACCTTTTTGCGCCCAATTTCCATCGGAATACAGCCGCTGACCCAAAAAAACTTGATCAATCGCAAAATATTGGGCCTTGATATTGGCTACTCCGTATGCGCTATGAGCAAATGTCTGACGGAGCTCAATTTGATTTTGATTTCCGGAATAATTCTTGTTTCTAATATTCCAATCTCTGTCAAATTCGACAGTTCTGAATTGCTCAATAGGCACAAAGCGTTGACCTACCAACATGTATTCAAGGGTAGTCGCTGATGACAAACGTAGAGAGTCTGTTTTTTTTTCATGCAGATATTGAAACCCGCCTTTTGTTGCTAGGCCCACATTATTTTTATCGTCCAGATTAGAAAATAAATTGAGGTCGTTTTCACTTATGGCATTTTCTGTAAAGAAGGTGATCCGCGGGCTAAGCGCAATACTCATTGCAGCCGTTGCAAGCTGGTTTCTTTGAGGGGTTTGTACCTTGCGAAAAGGAGCAAAATTTCCTTGTGGCATGCCATTTACCGGGGCTACCCATTTGTAAAAATTACCTGATGCCGTGACCCCAGCTAATATGTAGTCACCTTGATTCATACCAACTTCTGTAAAAACACTTTTGTAAAAGGCCACTTGTTCATCCACGCTAAAAACAAGCACATTTTCAAAGCCCAGTGTATCGATCAACCGATACATATTTGTGTTTTCTAGAAATGCAGTAGAGTCGTATCCAACAATAAATGCTTGTGACAATGTATCACCAATTTGACTCAACTGTAGCTTTTGAGTTGGGCTCAATACCTGTTGTAAGGCCTGATTTTTAAGGTCTTGTTCTTGATAGAATGCAAATGAGGTTTTCAATTTTGAATTTTCAAAACGAGTTTGATGCTGCAATAAACTTCGGGCATAATTTTGGTCTGCATATTGAAATTCAGCAACAATACGGCTGTCTTTAGTGATCAGGTGCCTAGAAGTAAAAATAAGTTCGGCATTGGCATAATCTATGACGTAATCAAATTCTTGCCCCCTTTGCAACAAATGGCCATCTAGATAAATTCGCTCTGTTGCGGCCAAAATAAGAATGTAGGGTTCGTTGTTGGCTCCCGTAAGTCGGTAAGGCCCCTGAACGGCTTCAAGTCCCTGAATGATTTGTCTCTGAAACTTTCCTTTTGACAATCCGATGCTATTCTGTGCATACCACTTCCCATTTTTTGCAGCTTGCCAAGTATACTGACCGCTGAGCCCTTGTGCTCTTTTACGATATGTTAAAAATTGGCTTTCGGGTTTGTCTAACCAAAAGTCTCCGGCAGTAACCTTGAGTTGATCGTTGTGAATTTGAATAAAAACTTGATCAAATTCCCGAATCTGATTGGTGGTGCCTGAAGCTTGGAAAGGGATATTGGCATCACTAAGCGATGCGGTAAGTGTAAGGTTGTCAGCAATTTGTCCAGTAAGTTGCAAATTTAATGCAGAATTGAGCCCTAAGCTCTGATTGTTGCCAAAGCCAATACCACGCGCAAGACTTCCGCTTTTGTGCATGCTTGTTCCCCCAAACAACTCTGAAGGATTTGCATTGTCAATTTGAAATTTCTGTCGGGCTAATTCATGGTCAAATCCAACAATATTGGGTTGTAATTGAAAGTCAAAAATCTTTTGACTTTGTTTGAAAGGAAAAATGCGAAAGACTATATATAAAGTATCCTTTGGCAGCACAAGCCAATGAAATTTATTTTGGTTGAGGTCTAGGTGGTAAGCATCTTTCTCTACGATAACCGTATCGCTGAATAGCCCAGAAGAAGAAAAAAATATAGATGGGGTATAAATAACTGCGCTATCTAAGAAAATTTCATCGGTAATAGGCAGCAACTTTACCACCCTTGAAAGTTGCTGTGCGCGTATTTGTTGCCATGCTAACAGACAGCAAATAAGTAATAGAAAAGCAATAAGTTTTTTGCGGTTCATGGGCACAAACTGCATAATTAACGTCGAATCTGCCCAGACATTGCCTTAGTCAATGATACTAAAGCCAGTGTAGGATTGCAAGGCCTTTGGTATACGGATACCATCAGCGGTTTGATGATTTTCAAGTAAGGAAGCAAGTATTCTAGGCAAAGCAAGTGCCGAACCATTAAGTGTATGGCACAGCATGGTTTTTTTATCGTCTTTGAATCTGAGCTTGAGTCGATTGGATTGAAAAGTATCGAATCTAGATACAGAACTAACTTCGAGCCATTTTTCTTGGGCTGCAGAATAAACCTCAAAATCATAGGTCATTGCTGAGGCAAAACCCATGTCTCCACCACAAAGTCGGAGAATTCTGTAGGGCAATTCAAGCTTTTCTAATAAATTTTGAACATGTGCGATCATTTCATCTAAGGCCTTTGCCGTATTGTCTGGATGTTCTACACGAACTATTTCAACTTTGTCAAATTGATGTAGTCTGTTGAGCCCTCTGACGTCCTTTCCATAAGAACCCGCTTCTCTTCTAAAACATGGCGTATAGCCACACATTTTAATTGAAAAATTGCCATCAGGTAAAATAACATCCCGATAAATATTAGTAAGTGGCACCTCCGCTGTAGGGATCAAGTAGAGGTCATCTTCGGTAACGTAATACATTTGCCCCTCTTTATCTGGAAGCTGCCCTGTACCGTAGCCACTGGCTTCATTGACCATATGCGGGGAAATAAATTCTTCATAACCCGCAGCAATTGCTTCATCTAAGAAAAATTGTATCAGTGCACGCTGTAATTTGGCTCCTTTTCCTCGGTAAAAAGGGAAGCCTGCCCCTGTTACTTTTACCCCTAGTTCAAAATCAATGAGTTTGTATTTTTTAGCCAAATCCCAGTGTGGTAAGGCATCAAAATTAAATTGAGGGATATGGCCAGCTTCATGCGTTGTTTGATTGTCTTGGGCATCGCGGCCTTGAACTACGGCCTCATGCGGCACATTTGGGAGCGTGTATAGGAGTTTTTGTAAAGCCTCTTCATGTTGGGCAACTTCTTCTTTGAGTTGCACTTCTTTCGTTTTGAGCTCACTAGATTTTGCCTTAAGTGCGCTGGCATCGTTTTGAAGTCCCTTTTTGAACAACTCACCAATTTCACGGGCAATCTGATTGAGTTCAGCGGCTAGTTGGTCAAGATTTGTTTTGGCTGCACGCCAATTTTGATCGGTTGCAATAATTGCATCTAAGGTTGATGTAGCATCAATGTTCCTTTTAGCCAAGCCGGCAATAATTGCATCTTTTTCTTGTCGAATGCGCTGAATTTCTAACATAATGACTCTCTTGAAGTGCAAAAGTAAACAAATACAGGTAAAAATCGCTGATGTTGTCCATAGTAAGGTGTTGATTATTCCTTTATCCGCCAAGTTCTTGCTTGTAGATTTGGTTTAATTTTGGACTATGCATAAACAACGAGTTAAAATTGTCAATAAGGGCCGCCATGAAGCTCCTTCTTATCAAACGGCAGGATCTTCAGGAATGGATGTCAGGGCTTGTTTAGAGGAGCCCATTGAGCTTGCACCTATGCAGCGCGCACTCATACCTACAGGATTGTTTCTTGAAATGGAAGATACGCTTGAATGTCAAGTAAGACCTAGAAGCGGACTTGCGCTTAAAAAAGGATTGACAGTACTCAATACGCCAGGCACGATAGATGCCGATTACCGTGGAGAAATTGGCGTGATTCTTGTCAATCTATCTAATGAAACGGCGACAATCACCGATGGTGAGCGCATCGCCCAACTTGTATTTTGTCAAATCGAAAAAGTAGAATTGCTTGCTGCTAATAACCTTTCTGATTCCGAGCGCGGAGCAGGGGGATTTGGTAGTACAGGGCTGAATTAAAACATATGAAAGTAATCGTACCGATGGCTGGCCGCGGAAGCCGGCTAAGACCACACACGCTCACCATCCCAAAGCCATTAGTTCCGGTTGGTGGCAAACCAATTGTACACAGGCTTGTTGCCGATATTGCTCGCCTTTGTGAAGAGCCCATTGAGCAAATTGCTTTTGTGGTAGGTGAATTTGGAGCTGAGGTTGAAAAAGAGTTGCTGGCCGTTGCCGAAAGTTTGGGTGCAAAAGGGAGTATCCACTACCAATTAGAGGCACTTGGCACTGCCCATGCAGTGATGTGCGCCTCAGAAGTTTTGGATGGCCCTGTTGTGGTTGCTTTTGCCGATACCCTTTTCAAAGCTGACTTCAAAATTAGTGCTGAAGACCAAGGCATCTTGTGGGTAAAACAGATAGAAGACCCAAGTGCTTTTGGTGTGGTAAAACTCAATGAGCAAGGGCAAATTATTGATTTTGTAGAAAAACCCCAAACCTTTGTTTCCGATTTAGCGATGATCGGTATTTATTATTTCAAAGATGGTGCACGATTAAGAAAAGAGCTACAATATCTTCTAGATCATGAAATCGTAAAAGGCGGAGAATACCAATTGCCAGATGCCCTTCGCAGGCTTACAGAAGATGGGCTTACTTTTAAGCCAGGTACTGTTGAAGAATGGCTAGACTGCGGCAATAAGGAAGTTACTGTTGCGACCAATCAGCGCGTGCTTGAACACGATGCAGCAGCAGGGCGTTTAGCACAACATGAGCTTGATCTTAATGACAGCATTATTATCGAACCCTGTTATATTGGTCCAAACGTGAAGATTACTCGTTCAATTGTGGGTCCGCATGTCTCTTTGGGTGAAGGGGCTCAACTTTTGGATGTAAACATCTCGAACAGTATCGTTGGCAATCAAACTAAATTATCAAAAATCAATTTGACTGGGGCAATGATTGGTGCACATGCGTCATATAATGGCCGATCAAAAGATCTCAGTCTTGGTGATTACAGCAGCATTGATGAGTAAGTTCAGCAGCATTTTATTGATATTGTTGCTTTTTTCTTGCAAAGTTCAAGAACGAGCAAGCATTACCCAAGACCCTGCCTATGTACGGCAGTTTCATAGTGGGGTGCGCTATATGCTCAACGACCAACACGACAATGCCATTGAAGATTTCAATGCTTGTCTGCAAAAAGAACCCAATGATGCAGCTGTACATTTTGCACTTTCTCAAACTTATCTTAAACAAGAAAACTACAACCAAGCAGCTTTTCATACTGAACGTGCCGCTGCCCTCGACCCAAAAAACTTGCATTACAAAAGAGAGCTTGCTTTTATGTATCAGCAGCTAGGCAAAGCACAAGAGGCCGCTGTTGTTTTTGAGAAATTACTTTTGGCAGAACCCAAAAACATAGATTATTACAGCGGGGCATTAATGTGTTATCAGCAGTTGAATAAACCTACTAAATCATTGGCCTTGATTCAAAAAATGGAACTCGAGCTTGGTGAAAATCCCAATACAGTCATAGAGAAATTTCACTTGTTACAACAAATGGGAAAGACCAAGGAGAGTATGACGCTATTGGAATCAGCCCGGGTGCAATTTCCATCAGACCCAAATATTCTTGCCAATTTAGTTGATAACTATTTTAGGGCTCAGAATTATACTGCTGGTTTTGAAATTTTAGATGATTTAGTCCAGGCAGACCCAACCAATGGGGTGGCTCAGTTAATGTATGGCGAAATGTGCTACCGTTCGGGCAAGGTAGATTTGGGTAAAAAACACTTGGGTTTGGGCATCCTATCTGAAGGGCCGAGCATTGATCAAAAAATGAATGTTTTGATCATGTGGGTAAATGAAAAGGACCTCAAGGATGCAAATAAGCAATTAGAAAATCTGGTGCTTTATATGACCAGTACCTATCCTAAGGAAGCCAAAGCGCATTCCATTGCCGGTGATTACTATTATGTGATTGGGCAGCCCAAAGCAGCCATTGATTGTTACCGCCAAACACTTTCCATTGACCCTAATTTAATAGCGGTTTGGAATCAGGTTTTTATTTTGGAATATGAACAAGGACTTTGGTCTTACTTGTACCAAGACGCCACACATTGTACTGAAATCTATCTAAACCACGTATTTCCTTTTTATTGGCTTGGATTAACCAATAATTACTTGGGGAAATATCAAGAGGCCTTAGATGCGCTTCAATGGGCCAGCTCTTTGGGAATAAATGATCCTGCAATGAAGGCCGAAGTAAATGCACAACTCGGTGTCGCACAATTTGGTTTGGGTCAGAAAGAAAAGGGGATAGAATTTTTCAATGCGGCAATTGCCGCCCAGCCAACCAATCTAAATTTAAAACTTGATCTTTTACATCAATTGAATAAATACCAACTTGATGCAAAGGCACATGAGGCACTTAAAACCATTGTCATTGAACACCCTAAGGAAGGGTGGCCAATGTTTGAATTGGCATATTCTTTCTTTCAAAAGGGATTCTACTTAGATGCACTTGAATGGCAGCTTAAAATCACAGATCCAGCCATATTAATAAGTTCCAAGTACTATGAGCAATTGGGAGATATTTTCTATCAGCTAGGACGTGAGATAGAGGCTTTAAAGAGCTGGCAAAAAGCACTGACATTTGATGAAGGAAGTGCAGTATTAAATCAAAAGATCACAACACAAAAATATGTTCAAGCCCCTTAATATTTTAGCCATTCTTTGTTTTAGTTTGGGCTTATTTGCTTGTAAGGCGCCAGCTGTCTTAACTGATGAACAGTTAAGAGATTTCGAAAAGCTCCCAAAACTCAAAGACAAAGAGCTTTTGGATAGACTAGATAGTCTATCACACATTGAGCCAAAGAGTTTTTACAGCAAACTCAGCGCCACCTATACAGACCTCACTGACCCCCTAGACCCAAAAGAATTCTCTTTTAAAACATCTTTCAAGATAACCAGTGACAGTGCTGTGTCAGCAATTATTACTTATGCAAAAATTCCGATTGTTACAGCGCTTGTAACTCAAGACACACTTTGCGTTGTCAATAAACGAGATCGTTGTTATACAATAGCCTCATTGGAATACCTTAAGGAATTATTTGGTGTTGATTTTACTTATGAAAATATAGAGGAAATAATATATGGTAAACCTCTAGATTATCAAGCAGATCAAAAGTATTTTGTTGATAACGACCCTTTTCAGTACAGTATTTCTACCCATAAAAAGCGTGAACGTAAAAAAGCTGACCGCAAACAACGCGACGATCTCATGATTCAATACCTACTAGCAGACAATGCTATGACACTAAAACAGACAAGAATTTGGAGTGTAGAGGACAGTACTGAAATTGGTGTGGTTTATCAAGAACGACTACAAATCAATGGCCTAAACCTCCCTAACTCGTTACTAATCAATATAAGAACACCAAACAAAGTCTTGCAGCTCATTTTGAATTACGACCGTATTGAGGTCAACGAGCCACAAGAATTAATCATCGTCATACCAGATAGCTATGAAAAATGTGATTAAAGTATTTTTGTTTTTGATATTTGCTGTTCCTGTATTTGGTCAACAAGATCAAAAACAGCTCAAAAGAGAGCAGCAAAAATTGGAAAAACGTATTTCCAACACTAAGAAATTATTGAGTAAAGTCAAGAATAACTCACAAGCTTCACTCAATGAAATTCGATTAATTGAAAATCAAATTCGCAACCGCGAAGCCTTGGTTCAGTTATTTGATAATCAGGTGCGCTCTGCAGAAATGAAGATTGTCCAAAAAAACAATGAAATTCAAAGACTCCGAGAAAAACTAAAACAACTCAAACAACAATACCGCAAGTTATTTTTGTATGCTTATAAGCATAGAGGTAATTATAACAAAGTCATGTATTTATTGGCTTCCTCTGATTACAATGAGGCTCTAAGGCGCAACAGGTATTTAAAAAAGGTTGCAGCCATCCAGCGCAAGCAAGCCGCACTCATCAAACAACATCAAGTGCTTATTGCCAAGCAAATTGAACAAATCAATATGGAGAAGCAATTTAAATTGCTGGCTTTAGATGAGAAGAAAAAAGAAAGGGATCAAATTGCACAAGACAAATCGAAAAAAGAAAAATCTTATCAAAAATTTAAAAAAGAGGAGCAAACTCTTGTAACTCAACTCAAGGAGGACGAGAGAAAGAAAATCCAACTTAAAAAACAAATCGACGCAGCCATTCGCGCCGATATTGCAAAGGAACAAGCACGCCAAGCCGAGCTTGCTAAAGCAAATGCAAAAAACACAACTACTGAAACAAACACCCCAAAATCAGGTACAGGCAGTAAGCCTGCTCCTAAAATTGTTGCAACTCCAATTTCAACTGAGGGCGCAGCTGTTGGTAAGAGTTTTGAAGCCAATCGAGGAAGATTGCCTTGGCCCGTTGATAATGGAAGCATTACCGAACGATTTGGCCGCAACTTTCATCCGACACTAAGCGGCGTCGAATGGAATAATAATGGCATCGACATTACTTGTAATCGTGGTTCAAAGGTGCGTGCTGTTTTTGAAGGCGAGGTGACTACCGTATTTTCGGTTCAAGGTGCAGGTAAAGTGGTCATTGTAAAACATGGCGCCTACCGAACTGTATACGGAAATCTGGCGGAAACTTTTGTAAGCGTGGGCAGCAAGGTGTCAACAAAACAAGCCATCGGCACTCTGTTGAACGATGGGGGAGTATCTGTATGTCATTTTGAAGTACATCAAGTGGTGGGTGTCAACCCGGTAACACTCAATCCTTCACTATGGATTGGTCGTTAGGTGGCATGATTTCGAATTCATAAACAAGCCAAATCGCACAAATTCCCCAAATGGGAACAGCGGCTTTATCGGTATCTAAATAATTATTCAAAAAGGCATGAATGAAATAGGTACTCAAAGCCATAATTGAACTAAGCACAATGATTCTATCAGCTTTTTGTGTGCGATCCAAGCGGTGATATAAGCTGATTCCGGTATAAAAAATGGCCGCTACAACGGCAAGAAAACTAAGCAATCCAAAAAATCCAGTTTCAGCCAAAGCACCTAAGTATTCGCTGTGTGCGTTGCCCATATCACCAAAATTTGTGGAAATAATCGTTAGGTTTTCGGGTCGCTGAAAAGGAGCGTATTCAAATGCATAGGTTCCTGGCCCGTAACCTACTATGGGCCTTTCTTTAAACATAGCTATAGCACAACTCCATCGGTTAATCCTTTCCAAATTGGAAGCATCGGTGGATATATTGGCGGCACTTTGCAGCCGCTCGTCAAATGCTTCGGTAGTATGCTCATATTTATTGCGCTCGAGCTCCATTTGAATGTCATCCCATTGTATGAACATAATTCCGAGCGCAACAACACTAAGTGCCACAATGGGTTTCCATGAAATTTTGTAATACAATACAAAAGCCAGGGCAATACTTCCAACGACACTCAACCATGCAGCGCGCGTATAGGAGAGCACCAACCCTATTATAATTATCAATATGAAGCCAAGGAGTGTGAGCTGCACCAAAGGGGAGTGTTTTTTATATAAATAAAGACCAACAGCCAAAGGAAAAACAAGAGCCACAATAGCGCCATAAATAGTGTGGTCTTTAAAGAAAGGAGACATGACCCAATGACCTTCTTTTTCACCGAATCCATAAAAGGAATGGTGAATGAGCGTGTAACAGATCACGATGACCGTAGCCGAAATGAACAGCCACAAGAAGAGTATGCGGTTACTATTTTTTTGAAAAAAATAGGTTCCAAAAAACAGTACAGGTATAATAAACCAAAGTTTGGCTAAAATAAATTTAAACGACACCAACGGATGGCTACTCGTTATAGCAGTAATCAAAAGCCAAAGCAGATAGATCACTACTGCCCATATAAGCGGACTGCGCCAGATATGTTTTGGAAGTATGGGGTTTTTAATTTGAATAGCACCTAAAAGTAGCATGAGCCCGAATAATAGAGGTTCGGTTGGAACAAATAGACCAAAACTACTTGTATACTCCTCAATATTTACAGACAAGGGAGTGAGGAATGCCAGGCTTAAAAAAAGTTTTTCCGTTTGAAAAATGGCAAAATAAATCGCCAATAATGCAACAGGAATAAGGGAATAAACACTTGGATCGTTCATTGAACCTTAGGCAGCTTCTTGTTTAAGTTCGTTGATGCGTTCTTTAATTAAAAGGAAAAAGAGCCCAAAGAGAAATCCGCCAATAGTTGAAACCAAAACAATTATCATTCGTTTAGGCTTCTCTTTTCTATCCGCAACTACTGCTTTTTCAACTACGAATTTGTGACTGAAATTGGCATTTGCATCAGATTCAGCCTGCTCATAAGAAACTTTGAAATCTTCGATTTTAACTATTTTTTCATTTCGCTGATATTCAAGTCCATCGTAAACTGAACCGAATTTGTTATTGATCTCTATTTTTTTGCGGATTTCGTCTTTTTCTTGCGGATTTTTGGCATCCACTAAGGCTTGATAAAGTGTTGCCCGCGCATCGTTTGGCAACACACCAATTTGAGCCAAGTCCTCGAGACGCTTCAAGATAGAATCTCTGTCTTGTTCCATTTGCTGTTTTTTTCTCAAATTAATTTGAAAGGCAGGAATTGTACGTTCTCGGATCATTTGATTCTTTACCGTATCAATAAGCTCCACAATATCATTGGCCATTGCAGCAGCTTGTTTAGGGTTTTCGTCTAAAACATCAATTTGAATTGAGCCATAGCGTGTACGACTGAAGGTAAAATGCTCAATGTAGGCCTTGTTGAGTTTATAGTATTTGTTTGGATCTGTTTTGGAGATATCATAGGCCTTCATCAAGTCGTATTTTTGAACAATACGGTCTCGAATGCGTGAGGATGATAAAATTTGTACGAGTTGCTCGGCTTGCTCTTCTTCACCAAAATCCATGGCAGCGGCCTTTACATTTCGTTGTTCAGAAAATGAAACATTACTCGAGGCGGCCGGAAATACAATTGCTGTCGATAAAAAAAGTGGTGTAATTAAAAAGGATACAATAATTGAAATAATTGCTGCTGCGCTGGTGAAATAAATGAGCGATTTACGCTGATTCCATAAAAAAATGAGTAGTGCGTTGCGTTGGTCAGTTAGGTTGTTATTTTCCATAAAATTAGTGCCCTAGAATTTTTCCTCAAAGCTATGACAATAACTTCAAAATACCATATTTATTGCGTCTTTGAACGCACTTGAAGCATTTTTATAAGTTCGCTCAGATCAATGAACTTCAGAAGAAATAATAAAACAACCAGAAAACACAGATCTAAAAGAATTAAAAGAACTGCCAACAATGGACTCATAGGGGTAAAATCTCCAAATGCCCAATAAATCGATAGATACCATGCCCCAGAAAACAAAACCAGAAGAAGGTATCGCCAGAGCCCTTTGTGTATGATTTCGAATTGAAAAACCTTTTTACAATAGATTGCTTGTGCAATAGCGGTAAATAATTGGGTAATAGCGGCAATAGCGGCAGCGGCAATAGCACCATGAGCAGCCTTTGGAATAAGCCATAGGTTTAAAGTAAAATTGAGCAGTAGGCCTACAAAAGAAATGGTATTTAGAATTTTTAAGGAACCATTCGCAGTGAGTAAGGACCCATAAATAAGATTTGACGACATTCCCAGAAAAGCCAAACTTAATAGAAAAAGCAATAAAGCACTATCTGCACTTGATTCTCTATAAATTAGATCAATAACTATACCCCCTCTAAATAAAGTAAAGACAACGAAGATGAAACTTGCGCCAAAAAGTAGTTTTGAGGCCTGAGCTACTAACCCTTTTATTTGATTAGAATTTTCCTTGAGCATTTTTGAGAACATCGGAAATAGTATCCCCGCAAATACCATGGCAAACATATAGAGCGCATCAATGAGTCTAAAGGCCTGTGCATATTTGCTTGCTTCCCTCACGCCATCCTCTATAGAATAATGTAAAAGTAGCCAGGCATCAATTCTTGTGTAGAGCGTCATCAAAACGATTAGCAATGCATATGGGAATGCGTCTTTAAGAATAGGCAGGATACGGTCTAAATGAATTTGATTTAATGATGGTTTGAGAATGAAAATGGCTGTGATAAAAGCAATAACAAAACTGAGTAAATAGCATCCAAATTGAACTAGTGCATATGATTCAATACTTACTAGTTTATGTCCGTCTGGCAATAGATACAAGATATAGCCCATTGAAAATATGAGTAGGAGTCTATCTAGCACACTAAAGAATGCATCTAATCTAAAACGTTGTATACCGGCAAAATAGCTTCGAAAAAAAGAAATATTTGCTATAAAAAACTGATTGAACCCCAGCAGTAAAATCAACTTATATTCGGTCCAGGAAATGGATACGAAATATTTAAGTAAAACAATTCCTAGAATATAAATGAGCATTAATAAAATGCGCAGTACAAAAACGGTTGAAAAGTAGTTTTTGGAGACCTCGATATTTTGAGCGCTCAAGCGCGTACTGTAATTATTTATGCCTAAATCGAATAGAATGGAAAGTATTAAGCTGAGATTGAAAAATACAAAATAGAGGCCATAGGCCGAACCCACTTCATTTTGTACGGCGGCATCTATGATAAAAATGGCTGTAGGCTTAATGATAAGATTAAGTCCGAGCGAAAATAAAAGATTTGAATAAAAACTGCGCGCTCTCATTGGCCCCAAAGCCTCAAAGATAGAAGTTTAAATGATTAACGGAGCAGATTGATATGTCCTGTTAGGATCTTTCTTTCGTCAAGATCTGGGTTCTTGAACATGATTCGGTAGGTATACAAACCAGTAGGTGCTGCCATTGCATCAGGGCCATATGTTCCATCCCATCCAACAAGTGCATTATGACTTTCAAAAATCAGTTCCCCCCAACGATTGTATACAGTGAACTCATAATTCTGAGGATCGTAGCCAGAGTAAAATACAGGACAAAAAACTTGGTTGTTTTGGTCACCGTCAGGAGTAAAGGTATTGGGAATATACAGCAATTCATTGTATTGATATCCAATACTTACAGAAGTGGCATCGGCACACAAAAGATCTGTAAGCGCAGTTAGGGTAACTGTATAGCCGTTCATGGTACTTTGGAAAATATGTGAGGGCTCAAAATCATAGGCAAATTGCCCATCGCCAAAGTCCCAAACGTAATTTGTTGCACCCGTAGATAAGTTTGAAAACATCACATACTGAGCTTCTTGAGTGAATACACCTATCGGTGATTCAAAAGAAGCGATTGGAAGATCTTCCGCGTAAATAAATGCACTTTCTGTATGGACATCAAAACAACCATTGACGGTAGTTGCTGCAAGTGTTACATCGAAAGTTCCACCATTTGGAAAAACGATCGTTGGATTGATACCTGATGCTGATAAACCGTTGCTCGTTGACCAAGCATAGGTAACATTATTGGCATCATCTGCACTAAGGGTTACCGCCAAAGGAGCACAACCTTCCACCGGGCTTGCACTAAAGGTCACTCCTGGCAAAGGATGAACTGTAACGGTTCCGGTTGCTGGTAAACTTGGGCAATTATTCAGTGTATAAACCACAATTAATGTAGTATCTTGGTTAGGAGTAAAGGTTTGACTAGAACCTCCTGGCAAACTGTTAGGCCCCCAGGCGTAGGTTCCCCCTAGTAGGTCAGGGGTAGCGCTTAAGGTAACAGGGTCGGTCTGACAAATCACCGCACTAGTAAGCGTGACTACAGGTATTGGATTTACAGTTACGATTGAATTTGCAGCTGGGCTCGTACAATTGTTAAGGGTATAAGTCACACTGTAGTTACTATTTGCCGCTGGGCTTATACTAATGGTATCAGTCGTTTCGGTGGTTGACCATAAATAAGTACCGCCTGGTAAATTTGCTGTGGCAATTAGGTTGATTACATCGCCATAACACATCACCGCATTGCTTGTCTGTACCACAGGAATTGGATTGACGACAATCGTTGCCACCGCAGTGTCTTGACAACCCTGTACATCATAAATTACTGTGTAGGCCGTTGTAGATGTGGGGCTAACGGTAACACTTGAACTGTTTGCAGCAACAGGAGCCCATGTGTAGGTGCCACCAGCAATATCAACATTGGTTTGAATCGTACTTGCGCTTCCAAGGCATATTGTATCGTTGAGGGTAGAAATTACAGGGTAAGGTTTCACGATGATATTACCTGAAACACTCGCAGAAACGCAACCATTAGGGCTAGTATATACAACACTATAGCTTGTATTCACAGTTGGGCTTGCAGTTAAGGTTGCGGTAGTAGCGCCAGTATCCCAGAGATATGACCCGCCGGCCGTTACATTATTCACATAAAGTGTGCCGCTGGTGCCAATGCAGATTGAATCTGTTGTTACAATGGGTTGTGGTGTGGCCTCTACCGTTACCGTAACATTGGCAGTTCCGGTACAACCACCTGCGGTGTAATCTACTGTGTAGGTTGTTGTGCTTAAGGGTGAAACTGCTAAAGTGGCCCCTGTGCCCAAAACAGTTCCATTCAAAGACCAACTGTATGTACCTCCGGCTACCGGAGAACTTGCGGTAAGGGTAGTGCTTCCTCCTTCACAAATAGTAACAGGGCTAACATTTACAGTCGGCCCTGGGTTAACAGTAACCGTTGTGGTAGCATTCACTGATCCACAGTTTGGCACCGTTAATGCCACAGTGTATGTCCCAGCCGCAAGTAGAGTGGGGCTAGTAACTGTAGGGTTTTGTTGGGTTGAGGTGAAGTTATTAGGACCAGTCCAAGCCCAAGAATAATTGGCTCCGGTGGGGTTGGGAACCGCTCCTAAATCAAAAGATTGCCCACTGCAAATAGGGCCGGTATTGCTTGCTGTGAGTGTTGGTAAAGTACAGCAATTGATATACATGGTGATGCGTCCAATGTTGTAATTGACTTCAGACCAAATATTTGCCATGGGTGCTCCAGTACCTGCCGGGCAAGATTGCATGCCACTGCGCTGAAGGGTAGTGTTGAATCCATTGATGCTCGTTACAAAATTAGCAGGGCCATAGCTATTAACACAGTTTGTGCCACGGGCACCATAGACGCCAATAATATCACCAGATGCTACCGGAATATTACAAGCTATCACTTGAGTTGCGGGCGCAGCTGTGATGTCAAATAACTGTACAAAATTATTAGTTGTGCCGGCAAAGGCAGGCGGAGGCCCGGCAGTGAACTTCACCACTCGGATGGTTTGTGTGCCAGTTGGGTTGGCATCAGGCGGGATATACAACCCGCAGATGGTAAAGCTTGTAGGCGCAGTGAAATGGTAACCGCGTATCATGCTCGTAAAAGTGTTGGTTTGTGTTCCAACACTAATTGGTGTTCCTTGCGATAAAGCTGAACTTAGAGAAAGCCCAAACAGAAGTAAAACAAGTAATATTTTTTTCATTTATCTAATCAGATTAACATGCCCGTAAAATGATCTTCTTTCATCAATCGAAGGCAGTTTTACGGTTATCATGTAGGTATACGTGCCATTCTGACAAGGGTTGCCTTGCGGCCCAAAACTGCCATCCCATCCAATTGAAGGATCTAAGGATTCAAAAACTACTTCACCCCACCTATTATAAATCAGTAGTTGGAAATTATACGGGTCAATTCCGGTGGTAAAGATAGGAAGAAACGTTTGATTAAATTGGTCACCGTCTGGGGTAAATGAATTAGGAATGTAATATACCAAACCAGGGTCAAATTCAATGAAAAAACTGGTGCTATCCGCGCAGCCAAGTGGTGAAAAAGCAATGAGTGTTACCAGTACACCTTGGCTTTCAACATTGAAGGTATAGGTAGGCCCCTCCTCTAATGAGGAGCCGCCGTCACCGAAATTCCACAAATAGCTTGATGCCCCAAATGAGTTATTCCAAAAAGAAAGAGTTTGGTTTGGCTGGGTGAACACTTGTGCCGATGGTTCAAAGGCTGCAACGGGGTAATTGTCTACGGAGATTATATTGTTTATTGTTGTACTGCTTGAACACCCATTTTCAGTGACGCTTAAAGTTACAGCGTAATTGCCGGCGTTGTCGAAATCAAAAGTACTTTGATTGCCATTAGCGCTTTGTAAATCACTTGTTTGCCATATATAGCTTGAATACGAAGGGAAATCTGCCGTAAAGGTTGATGTAAAAGGGGCACAGCCTTGTAAAGCATCAGCGCTAAAAGAACTTATTGGCAAAGGTGTCACGGTTACAGTAGCAAAAAGAGTGTCGGAGGAGCAGCCATTTAAGACATTGAAGACAGCTAAAGTGGTATCTTGACTAGGGCTAAATGTATTGCTTGAAAGGCCCTGAATTGCAGTGGCTCCCCAATAAAAAACTCCACTCGGATTTGCATTGGCAACCAAGGTTACTGGGTCTCCGGCACATATGGTTTGGTTATTAATGGCCAATTGTGGCACGACATTTACGGTTAAGGTTGCAGTTGCAGCACTCGAGGTACAGCCATTAAGGGTATAAGTTACAGTTTCACTTATCGTACTCAAGGGGCTTAATGTAATGGTATCATTGGTGCTGCCTGTAGACCATAAAAATTGCCCATTAGGCATATTGGCACTTACAGATAATGAGCCGGTTTGTCCTTCACAAATTGTTCCATTTTGAACTTGAATGCTCGGAACGGGATTCACAAAAATTTGTGCTGTTGCGGTATCGGCACATCCAGCTAAGTTATAAATAACTGAATAGCTTGTGGTTGTATTTGGACTGATAGAAAGACTTGCCTGTGTTGATGAATTACTAAGCCAAAGGTAATTACCACCAATCAGACTAACTTGTGTTTGAATAACTCCAGTATTTCCGTCACAGATCGTATCATTGGTCGCAGAAACAGTTGGGTATGGATTCACAACAACGGTCATAGAGGCTGTATTGGCACAAAGGCCTGTGTTTGGTGTGAAAGTATAGGTTGTTGTGTTATTGAAATTTAGTGCCGGTGACCAACTTCCATTCACCCCATTGTTTGATGTCGTTGGCAAGGCAAAAGCGGTCCCCGTACATACAGGAGCAATTTGTGTAAAAACAGGATTGGTATTGGCTTGTATTCCAATTAGAATTTGAGTAGTATCGGTACAACCATTAGAAGCAGTAACAATAACTTGGTACAGTGCAGGCATGCTCACAGTTAAGTTAGGTGCGCTACTAATAAATCCAACGGCATTTGACCAATAATAGCTCAATCCTCCACTAGCTAAAAGTGAAATCGATGTCGTATTACAGTCAAGCGTATTGGTTTGGGTTTGGTTGCTTATTGAAGCAGATGGCTGGATCACATTCTGTGTAATGACAATGGTATCATTTGCCGTACAACCATTTAATCCAGTTGCAGTGAGAATGTATGTCCCTGGAGCCGTTACGGATAAACTAGGTAAGGCACCAACTGCTGCCGAACCATTGGCCCATGTATAGGAACTTCCTCCTGAAGCAGAAAGTGAAATACTTGTTTGTACACAAGTTAATTCTGTAATTGCGCTGTTGTTGGTAATTGCAGGAGTGGGTAATGAAATATCTTGTGTGATGCTTGTACTTTGAGTGGCTACACATCCATTGGAACCTGTAACTGTAACTGTGTAGATGCCAGGTGAATTAATAGTGGTACTTGGATTTGTTCCAATTACATTTGATCCATTTGACCAAGAATATGAAACACCACCAGTAGCTTGTATAGTAATAGTTGTGGTATTGCAGTCTAGTTCTGATGTATTTGGAGTATTGTTAATTACGACATTGGGGGGCGATAAATTTTGTGTGATCGTACAAGTGGCAGAGGCAGTACATCCATTGCTGCCAATTCCACTGACATTGTAAGTGCCTGGGGCATTTACTAAAAGACTGTTTGTACTACCTAGATTTGTTGTGCCCAAGGCCCAAGAATAACTTACCGCACCATTAGCCGATAAATCAATGCTTGTCGTAGTACAATTAAGTTCCGTAGTATTTGGATTAGGCGTGATTGTGATGTTGGGGAGTTGAATATTTTGAGTAATTACAATGCTACTCGTTTGGGTACAACCATTGGAATTGGCTGCAACCGTAACGGTATAAGTACCGGGTGAATTCACTACTAAAGACGAATTATTCCCAACAATATTACTACCATTTGACCAACTGTAGGTATCTCCTCCTGTGGCAGAAAGGTTAATACTTGTTAGGGAGCAAGTAAGCTCTGTAGCCCCTGTACTGTTGCTGATAGTTGCCGTTGGTGAAAGCGTATCTTGAGTAATTGTAAGTTGTTGGGTAGAACTACAGCCGTTGGTGCTCGTAGCAACAACAGTGTAGGTGCCAGCACTGATTACATTTAACGAAGCTGTATTACCTACATTTCCAGTTGTATTTGACCATACATAACTCGAAGCCCCAATTGCCGTCAGTGCAATGTTCGTTTGGTTACAATTTAAAACAGTAGTATTGGAAGTATTCGTAATACTAGCCACCGGACTTAAAGTATCAATTAGAACTGTATAGGCTGCAGTACCAATACAACCATTGGATTCAAGTATATTTAAAGTGTAGATGCCCGGACTGGAAACTGTTAAATTTGATACATTTCCAGCACCAGAAATAGGGCCAGTACTTAAAACAGTGTTGGCATTTAACCAAGTGGCTGTGCCAGAGAAGGTTGAAGATGCGCCGGTTAATATGATTGAGGTATTATTGCAATCTATGGTGCCATTTGCAGTAGCTGAAATAGATACAACAGGCGCTTGTGTATTTTGTGTAATAGTAATAGATTGAGTTGCAGAACAGCCATTTGCAGCTGTTACTGTAAGGTCATAAGTACCTGCTGTATTGATAGATATTGATGAGGTATTGCCAATAGTTGTTGTGCCTGAAACCCACAAGTAAGAGCCACCCCCACTTGCAAGTAAAGTCAATGAATTATTGGTACATGAGAGCATCGTTGAATTTGGGTTAGTAGTAATTGCAGCCGTTGGTGCAGTGATATTTTGTGTAATTGTGGTACTATTGGTTGTAGTACAACCGTTGGCACCAGTAACAGTAACTGTATAGGTGCCAGGAGCAGAAACGGTGAGTTGACTTGTAGTACCAAGATTTGTAGTGCCATTCGACCAAGCATAGGTTCCTCCTCCACTCGCAACAAGATCAATTGAGGTCAAGGAACACGTTAAAATATTAGAATTGGATAGGTTGATCGTATTCACCACAGGAGATACTGTAGACTGAGTAATATTGATCGTTGAGGTATTCGTACAACCATTGGCCCCTGTAACTGTAAGAGTATAAGTGCCTGGAGATGAAATACTTAAATTAGAACTGCTCGAAATCACATTACTGCCATTACTCCAACTATAACTTTGCCCACCGGTTGCCGACAGGTTGATAGAAGTTTGAGAGCAGTTTAAAACTGTTGTACCACTAAGATTATTAATTGTGGCACTTGGAATTTGTACGTTTTGAGTAATGACCTGAGTTAAACTCATGCTGCAGCCATTAGGGTCAGCACCTGTAACAGTGTAAGTTCCTGGGCTTGATACCTGAAGAACACTGGCACTACCCAATACACCCGTAGCGTTTGACCAAGTGTAGGTGGTTGCACCGGTTGCGCTTAGATTAATTGAGCTGATGTTGCAATTCAATTCGTTGGCAGAGGCACTTAATGAAATGATAGGCGTGATCGTATCTTGAGTGATTTGTATGCTCAACGAAGACTGACATCCATAGGAATTGGTAACAGTAAGTTGATAATCTCCGGGATTAGTTATGGCAAGTGCTGCGTTGGAGCCAATAATATTCCCATTATTTGACCAAGAATAATTACCGACACCTGTTGCAGTTATTGAAATACTTGTTTGATTGCAATTGAGTTCAGTGGTGTTGGAGTTATTTGTAATGCCAGAATTGGGAACGGGGTTTACTGTTATTGAAAGCGTTGATGTTGTAGCACAAATACCGGAGTTTGGCGTAAAAGTATAGGTAGTTGTTTGTTGGTTATTCAATGCCGGAGACCAAGTCCCTGATATGTTATTCAATGAACTACTTGGTAATTGGCTTAGAGTGCCCCCTTGACAAATAGCATTCACAGCAGCAAAGTTGGGAGTGGCATTGGGCGTCACTGTAACGACACCATTCACAAAATTTACCCCATCCCAAAAGTCACCGCCATTGGCATTGTAGCCGCCATATACTGTGCAACCGTTATAAGTATAACTAAATGAATAATAATAAGTTCCCGCGCTGAGTCCACTTAGTGTGGCTTGGTATTCATCATTGTTGGGATTTACTGCCATATTATTATTGTAAATGGCTGTATTCCATGAGCTTGCTGGCCAAGTTGCAGGATCTGTATTGACAGTACTAATTCCAAACGCTACGCTGATACCAGGAGCTTGCCCAGGAGCTTCGGTTAAGCCGGGCTCATAAACTTGACCATAAATATCAAGAGAAGTTCCCTCACAAATTGTAGATACTCCAGGCCATTGTATATTTGCCCAATCGACAATATCTATGAGATTGGCATATATTGTGGTATCAGCTGTTCCACACCCCGGGATGTCATATTGAACGTTATATGCCGTGGTTGCGCCAGGGCTCACACTTATTGAATTGCCAGTGAAATTACCAGGGGCCCAAAGATAGGTTCCTCCAGAAGGGCTTCCAGATGCGGTTAAAGTTACTGTACTGCCCGGGCAAAAGTCGACCGAAGTACACGACACAGTTGGCGCAGGATTGACAGTAACATTGGCCGTAACTGGCGCCGTTGTACACCCATTTAAGGTGTAAGTAACATCATAAGTAGTAGATACAGTAGGGCTCACGGTGATTGTTGCACCCGTTTGCCCACTAGCGGTCCAATTAAATACACCCCCAGCTGAAGGGCTTGAGGCCGTTAAAGTGGCAGATTGGCCACTACATATGGTTGCGTTATTTACAGAAAGGGTAGCCGATGATCCAATATTGACGGTCATCTGATCTTGATTGGTACAACCATTTGCAGTTGCCGTCAGCGTGTATGTAGTTGTGGTAGAGGGAGAAGCCACCGGATTAAGGATAGAGGCATTGCTAAGGGTAGCTGACGGGCTCCAACTAACAACGGGACTCACCGATCCAGCACATCCAGCAATACTCATTGAAGTCGTTTGCCCTCCTGTGATTAGCTGAATGCCACCAATCAATGAGGTTGTCCCGCACATGACATTATATGCCGCGACATTTGAATTTGAAGGCCCTTGGGTTTCAATGGAAAAAGTGTAGGGCGGAGAAGTTGGTGCAGGTATGGTTATGGTATTATTTGAACCAGTAGCATAAGGCCCCCCTGATCCAATAATGGCACCTAGCGAATTGGTGAGGGTCCAAGATGTTTCATCAAGGTTGCTACCACTAAAAACATTGATAGTTATTGGTCCACTAAAGCCGCCAGTCGCTGAAGCACTTCCATTTAAGGTAACGCTGCCTCCGCACGTAGTGAGGTCAGGGCCAGCATCTACCACCGGAAGTGGTGTAACAAAAACCGTAACTTGGTCTTGACCGCTGCATGTCCCTTGTGTTGCAGTAAGTGTATAGGTTGTTGTGGCAGATGGGGTAGCTGTTGGATTGAGAATATTTGTTGCGCTTAATGTTGCCGCTGGGCTCCAGACGTATGTGATAGGTGCAGTGCTCGGAGAACCTGTGCACCCAGCAACCGAAACAGTTGTAGATAGGCAAGGCCCCACTGATCCCGAACTGACAGTTGTTCCATTACATGAAATAGTGTAGTTAGCTGTATTGTCACAAATGATTCCTAAGGTCTCAAGATAAAAACTATAAGGCCCTGCACCTGGCGAGGCAATGGTGACGGTATTCGTCGACCCCGAAGCATAAGGCCCTCCAGAGCCTATTTGGGTGCCAGCGGCATTAGTTAGCGTCCAGGAAACCATATCAAGCCAGCTTGGCCCACTAATTGTTACAACTAAGGCACTACCGCTGCCTCCTGAGCCTCCTGAACCAGCTGTAACCGTTCCATTCAATGTAGCCGATGAACCAGCACAAATAATTTGGTCTGGGCCTGCATCAACCACCGGATTGCTACAAGGTGGCGTTGGGCAACTCACCGAGTAAGACATGGTTGCCGAACCAAATAAAGGTTGGCATACAAATTGGGAGAGTTGTACAGAATAACTTCCTGAGGTGGGGCATGTCCAGGTAGCATTGGTTTGCAAACCGCATTGGTCGTCCCAACCTTGAACAAATGTAATACTAGAATTATAAAGCCTGATGTAGGTATCGGTAGTACTTAAGCCACATGTTGTAAAATTATAAGTGCATCCAGCTGTTGCCGTAAACGTAAAAACTGGGGCAGTTCCAGCCGGGTAGGTTGCGGTATTTTGAACACTGCTACTTGGTGTAATAGCGGTGGTACTAGTAGCAGGCGTACAGTATTGTGCGTTTGCAATTGAATACAAACCAATAACAAGCCATAAAATGGCGAGATTCCGCATCTTGTGTAGTAGAGTTTAGTTTTAGCAAGCTAAATTTAGTATAATTAAAACGAAACTACAACTTTGAGGTTGCCTGTGTCACAAAAAAGGCTTCCGAAGAAGCCTATGTTTAAAATTCAAATGATTCCATGAATTTCGTTGTGAAATTCCCGGAATTGAAATCGGGGTTGTCCATCAGTTTGAGATGAAAAGGAATGGTGGTTTTAACACCTCCAATGACGTATTCATTGAGTGCACGTTTCATTTTTAAGATGGCTTCTTCTCGGGTTTGGGCCACAACGATTAATTTAGAAATCATGGAGTCATAGTGCGGCGGAATAGAATATCCGGCATATACATGCGCGTCAATGCGCACCCCATGACCACCAGGGCAATGATAATCAGTGATTTTTCCTGGGCTTGGTCTAAAATCTGCATACGGGTCTTCGGCATTGATGCGACATTGCATAGCATGCATCATTGGATAATAGTTCTTGCCAGAAATTTTTTCTCCTGCTGCAATTTTGATTTGCTCTTTGATTAAATCAAAATTGATAACCTCTTCAGTAATGGTGTGTTCTACCTGAATTCTGGTATTCATTTCCATGAAGTAGAAGTCACGGTTTTTATCTACAAGAAATTCTACAGTACCTACACCCTCGTATTTTACAGCTTTTGCTGCTTTGATAGCCGCTTCCCCCATTTTTTCACGCAATTCGTCGGTCATGAATGGAGAGGGCGTTTCTTCTACTAATTTTTGGTGCCTGCGTTGGATAGAGCAATCTCTTTCAGAAAGGTGACATGCATTACCATATTGATCACCGGCAATTTGAATTTCAATATGCCTGGGTTCTTCGATGAATTTCTCCATATAAATACCATCGTTGCCAAAGGCAGCCCCAGCTTCCTGTCTTGCTGAATCCCAAGCTGCTTCCATTTCTTCTTTGGTCCAAACAATACGCATTCCTTTGCCTCCACCTCCTGCAGTTGCTTTGAGAATCACAGGATATTTAACAATTTCGGCTGTGGCAAAAGCATCATCCAAATCTTTTAGCAATCCTTTGGAACCTGGAATACAAGGCACGCCTGCAGCTATCATTGTAGCTTTGGCAGTAGCCTTGTCACCCATCCCTGCGATTTGCTCCGGAAGGGCGCCAATAAATTTAATACCATGTTCCTGACAAACCTTAGAGAATTTCTCATTTTCAGAGAGAAACCCATAGCCGGGGTGGATGGCATCAGCGTTGGTAATTTCTGCAGCCGCAATGATATTTGGAATGCTCAGGTATGATTGTGCACTTACTGGAGGCCCGATACAAACGGCTTCATCGGCAAAGCGAACAGGCAAGCTATCCTTATCGGCGGTAGAATACACAGCCACCGTTTTGATACCCATCTCTTTACATGTACGAATGACGCGCAAGGCGATTTCGCCGCGGTTGGCAATTAATATTTTTTTAAACATGGCTGGATTTTTATGCGGGATCAACCAAGAATAATGGTTGGTCGTAATCAACAGGGCTGGCGTTATCTACCAATACCTTTACAATTTTACCAGAGACTTCTGCTTCAATTTCATTGAAGGTTTTCATGGCTTCAATGATACAAACTTTGTCTCCTGTGTTGATAGTATCTCCAACATTCACAAATGGATCTTTGTCAGGACCAGGTGTACGATAGAAAGTACCAATCATTGGTGATTTAACCGTGATGTATTTGCTATCATCCGAAGGAGCAACTGCCTCTGGAGCTGCACTAGCCGCAACTGCTGGTGCTGGTGTTGCCACAGGAGCAGGAGCTGCCACCACGGGTGCAGCTTGAACCATAATTGGTTCGGCTTGGCTACCCTTGATTGAAATGCGAAAACCTTCTCTTTCAATCTCTACTTTACCAAGTCCAGACTTGGATACCAATTTGATGAGGTCTTTGATTTCTTCTAAATTCATTTTATGATTTTTTTCAAATTTAACTTAATTATGAATTGTATGCCCATTTGAGGTAAATAGCACCCCAAGTAAAGCCACCTCCAAAAGCGGATAATATAATTACATCCCCTTTTTTGAGTTGACTTTCATAATCCCACAAGCACAGTGGAAGTGTCCCTGCAGTGGTATTGCCATAGCGCTGAATGTTGATCATGACTTTTTCTTTGGTCAGGCCCATTCTATTTGCGGTTGCATCAATAATGCGCAGATTGGCTTGGTGTGGCACCAACCAACTTACATCTTCCGAAGAAAGGTTGTTACGTTCCATGATTTCAGCAGAAACATCCGCCATATTGGTCACAGCAAATTTAAAAACCGCTTGCCCTTCTTGTTTTACATAATGCATGCGGTTTTCAACGGTCTCAATAGATGCCGGCATATACGAACCACCTGCAGGTTGTTGTAAAAACTGTCTGCCAGCACCATCGCTACGTAAAATAAAATCTAGCACACCGTTGCCTTCCTCATTGGGCTCAAGCAATACTGCACCCGCGCCATCGCCAAAAATAACACATGTAGTTCTGTCTTGGTAATCAATGATAGACGACATCTTATCAACGCCAATCACAATTACTTTTTTATGTTTGCCCGACTCAATAAATTGTGCTCCTGTAGATAAAGCATAAAGAAAACCAGAACAGGCAGCATTGACATCGTAGCTCCAGGCATTTTTCATGCCTACTTTATCACAAACAATATTGGCGGTGCTCGGAAAAGGGTGATCAGGGGTTACGGTTCCCACAATAACCAGATCAATTTCCATCGGATCAATACCTTTTTTATCTAAAAGTTTTTGTACGGCAGCTGCAGCCATATCTGAACTCGCTCCGTCTTTCATGATGCGCCTTTCCTTGATTCCTGTCCGAGAGGTGATCCACTCATCAGAGGTATCTACCAACTTGGCTAAGTCGTCGTTTGAAAGAATGTGTTCCGGTACATAGCCCTGAACTGCGGTAATTGCAGCGGTAATTTGACCCATATTAATTGAATACTTTGTTAATTTTATCGATAAGTTGCGTTTTTACAACGTCTGAGGCGTGTATGAGCATGTTTTTAACAGCAACGTCGTTTGAAATACCGTGGCCAATAATGGCATTGCCTCGCACACCCAATACCGGTGTACCGCCGTAATTTTCATAATTGAATCGATCAAAGTAAGGATCTTGAATTCCTCGTTTTTTCATCAATGTAAAAATACCTTCCGCTTCTTTGAGAACAATATTGCCAGTAAAGCCGTCACAAACAATTACATCTGCCACGCCGGTAAATAAATCACGACCTTCCACATTGCCAATAAAATTAACTTCGTCAGTCTCTGAAAGCAATTTATAAGTGGCAATGGCAAGTAAATTTCCTTTTGAATCTTCCTCTCCGATATTTAACAAGGCCACTTTCGGATTTTCAATACCCAAAACACTATTGGCGTATATCGAACCCAAGATTGCGAATTGGTAAAGAACATCTGCTTTGCAATCTGCATTGGAACCAACATCGAGCAAGACGGTCTTTCCATCATTGATTGTTGGAAGGGTGGATGTAATGCATGGTCGAATAACGCCAGGGATGGTGTGCAGCTTAAACATAGAACCCACAAGCATGGCACCAGTGTTGCCATTGCTAGCAAATACATCTATCAAGCCTTTAGACAACATATCAAAGCCAATAGAAATTGAACTGTTTGGCTTTTTGGGTAAGGCTCTTGTGGGGTGATCATTGTAGGAAATTACTTCGGGGGCATGAATGATTTCAAAAAGAGCTGCACTTTTATTTCTACTAGCTAGTTCTTTTTGAATGATAAGCTCATCACCAAACAACACAATAGTCACATCATTACCCAATTCTTCCTTGGCTAATAATGCACCATCGATTGTCGCTTGTGGAGCGAAATCGCCGCCCGAAACATCAAGTCCAATCTTCATTGGAGAAGATAAGGGCTTACTGAACCTCCTCTACGGAGTCAACGATGGTTTCAGCTACTACTTTACCTTTATAGTAAAGCTTGCCCTCATGCCAATGTGCGTGGTGGAATAAATGAGGCTGACCAGTTGTTGGACAAGTAGCTACGTTATTTGCTGTCGCTTTTTTGTGCGTTCTACGTTTGTCACGACGTGTTGTCGATATTCTTCGTTTAGGATGCGCCATTTTGTATTAATTTATATCAATTTAATTTAAATTCTTTAATGCAGACCACCTTGGGTCAATATCGTTTTTATCGGGTTCTGAACTTGGAGCTGGCTGTTGATATTTAGCTAACAGGGCTACCATTTCTTCATTACATTCATTCTCGTCATGAATCAGTTTGGAGGGCATCGACAAACTGATGAGCTCGTATAACGGCTGAGTAATGTCAATTTGATAGCTATCTGGACTAATTACTATCAAATTTTCATCTTCTGAATCCTCCTCACCAAAGGTATAGTAGATGGTGAATTCGCCGTCAATTTCTTGACTAAGTGATTCAGTACAACGATCACAGTTGGTGAAAATAAAACCAACAATACCTAAATTGGCAATGAGCATGGTTTCTTTCTTTTCGAGCTCAAGATAGGCAGTCAAACGGCCATTCTCAATGAGTGAATAAGGCAATGAATCAAAGAACGATTTGTCAATGTCGAATTCAAATTCATGAAGCCCGAGCTTTAATCCTACAAAGGGTATGGCGAAAGGACTTTTCATAATGAATGTTTCACTGACGAAAACGAAAGGGCAAAATTAACTAATTTATTTGGATTAATAAAATCAGTTTTTAGTGTTTAGTCCTTTTTGTTTTTGTCCTCCTTTGAGATTGCCAAAGGGTTGGTATTAAATTCCTTGTAAGTCTTTCTATTTCGATATACATCGATGGCCAAAAATATCGCACTGCGCAGACTTTGCTCGTCGGCAATAAGTTTGCCTGCGATGTCAAAGGCCGTTCCGTGATCAGGGCTAGTGCGCACTATTGGCAAACCAGCGGTGTAGTTCACGCCATCATTAAAACACAGGGCTTTAAATGCCGCCAAGCCTTGATCGTGATACATGGCTAAAACTCCATCGAATTGCTGTCTTTGCGTAGACCCAAAAAAGCCGTCCGCCGGATATGGCCCGAAAGCCAAAATTCCTTCTTGCTTTGCTTGATTGATTGCAGGCAAAATGATTTGTTGCTCTTCTTCTCCAATTTTGCCATTTTCACCGGCATGTGGATTGAGGCCAAAAACTGCAATTCTAGGCCTAACAATACCAAAATCTTTCCGAAGGCTTTGGTCGAAAGCTGTTATTTTGGAAATGATGGCGTCTTTTAACAATTTTTGAGAGACCTCTTTAATTGGAATGTGGGTAGTGACTAATGCCACCCTCAATGTCCCCGAGACCAATACCATTAGAGCATCATCAGCGCCCGACATCTCGGCAAGGTATTCGGTGTGGCCTGGAAAGTTGAAACCAGCCTTTGCAACATTTTCTTTGGAAAATGGTGCGGTCACCAAAACATCTATTTTACCTTCTGCTAAGTCTTTTGTGGCTTGTTCGAGTGAGAGCAATGCATATTTTCCACCAATTTCATTTGATACTCCTGGCTCTATTGCCAACTCTTCTTGCCATACATTTACAACGTTCACTTTTTTATTATGAATATCGACAGCAGAATTACAAGTGAAGTAATTGAAATCTTGAAGATTTAGTAGTTTTTTATAATGGTTGATAATTTTATTTGAACCGTATACAATGGGTAAAAAATCAGCTAATATGCGATTGTCGCGGAGCGCTTTTACGATAATTTCCGGGCCAATACCATTGAGGTCACCTAAAGTGATTCCAACCCTTATGAGGGGTTTAGTGGTTTGTTCTTTCACTTGTTTTTCTTTGTGTTCTTTTTGCATCAGCTTTTGTAGTTTTTAAGAAAATGGTAGAGTAAGCGTACACCCGCACCAGTACCCCCGTCTCCTTTGTAGTTTTCTGGAGCATCTAACCATGCAGGGCCTGCAATATCCATGTGCACATAGGGGGCCTTCACAAAATGACCAAGGAATTTTCCTGCGGATATCATGCCTGCATTGGGACCGCCAATATTTTTAAGATCGGCAATTTTTGATTTCATGTGTTTTTTGTAATCATCCCAGAAAGGAAAACGAACAACGCGTTCATGCACGGCAAAGCCACTTTTTTCTAATTGTTCGAATACTTCATCTGGGGCGTCGCCCATGATGATACTTGCTTCAGTTCCAATGGCGCGCAGCGCAGCTCCTGTAAGTGTAGCTGCATCAATGACGAGTTCAGGGTCATACTTTTTTGAGTAAGCAAGCGCATCGGCTAAAATCATTCGGCCTTCCGCATCAGTATTCAATACCTCAACGGTTGTGCCATCGTACATCGTTATGACATCACCTGGCGCATAGGCATTGCCACCAGGACGATTGTCTGTGGCAGGCAATAAAGCGATCACGTATAAAGGAAGTTTTTCAAGGGCAGCTAAGTAAAGCACCGAGGCCATGGTGGCAGCCCCTGCCATATCTCCTTTCATCGTATCCATACTTCCAGGAGTTGGCTTTAAGCTCAAACCTCCTGTGTCGTATACCACCCCTTTGCCAACCAAAACGATGGGCTTCTCATTGATAGCATGATGGGGTTTGTATGTGGCAATGGTAAAAGTGGGGGGGTCTATTGATCCTTTATTGACGGCCAACAAACCACCCATTTTAAGGGTTTCTAATTGTGTTTCTTCCAAAACTGCAACCTCAAAATTGGCTTCTTTTCCCAGCTCAACCACTGCTTGAGCGAGTTGTTCTGCGTTGAGGTGAGAAACCGGCATATTTACCAAATCACGAGCCTTAAATACAGCCTTTGTGATGTGCTGCAGCTCGCTGATTTCTTCATCTGTGAGTAGGTTCCCAACGCAAATTTCAGTGAACAATGCGTTTTCTTTTTGGCTAAAATATTTGTCAAATCGATAGCTTGACAAGAGCAATCCTTCAACTAAAGCATAGACCTCTCGATTTTCGCCATTTTCGATCAAAAGGGTTTGTTGTGCGAGATGTAAGTTTTGCTCAATTGTACAACCATGAATACGTAATTCCTCGTTGTCTTGACTTGCTTTGATTTCAAATTCATACCCATCTTTGGTCTTAAAGAAGTCAAAATTTTTAGACTTAGTTTCGGATGGAATAAAACGCACAGTGGCACCTGCTTTACTTTTTGATTTTCGAATAAGATTGATCATGGCAATGAGTTTTTACAAAGGTAAAAAGAATGCTACTGCCCCACTGAAAATATTTGATGCCGGTGCGCATTTAGAAATTTATCTATCAAACGTGGAATAGGATGGTATTCTAAATCTGCTAAATCTAAATAGATTACTTCAGTATCGGCTGCGGCTGGAAAGTTATCTATGATGAAATACGCTGTAATTTTTTGATGTGTCAAGATGTGTTTGTATGCAGCACCCACTTGAACTTTGTCTTTGAGAAAGGTTATTTGTTCTGCCTCACTTTTAAATTCTAAAAGTGGAAATTCAAACAGACCCTCCCAAATATCTTTGGGCTTTCGTTTGGTGAAGGCTAGCTGGTTTTTTGCATTGCGCACGAGGTGGTAAACAAAAAACCTTTGCTTGGTTTTTATTTTTTTTACTTTGTGGGGTAATTGTGCTATTTTATCTTCTCGCAAAGCCACACATGTAGCCACTACCGGGCACAGCGAACAATTTGGAGATACAGGTTTGCATTGCAAGGCGCCAAATTCCATGATAGCTTGGTTGTGCAGGGCTGGTTGTGCTTCATCGAGTAAGTCTTGGGCTAGCGTTTTAAAAAGACGTTCTCCTTCGCTTGAATTTATAGCTAATTCTATACCAAAGTACCTAGATAATACTCTGTAAACATTGCCGTCCACAACAGCATGTGGCAAGTTGTAGGCAAAGGAGGCTATAGCCGCTGCTGTATATGGCCCAATGCCCTTGAGTTGAATTAATTCTTTGTAGGTGGAAGGAAATTTTCCTTGGTAATTATCAACAATGCATTTGGCTGTTGCGTGCAAATTTCTACCGCGGCTGTAGTAGCCTAGTCCCTGCCAAAGGTTGAGCACTTCTTGCTCAGAAGCATTGGCCAAATCGTTGATACTTGGAAATCTTTCGATGAATCTATTATAGTAAGGAAGCCCTTGATCGACGCGTGTTTGCTGTAAAATAATTTCGCTCAACCAAATGGCATACGGATGGTTTGTGTGCCTCCAAGGCAAATCGCGATGATGGACCTTATACCAATCTTTAAGTGCTTTTCGAAGCTCGTCAAACATTAATTTTGAAATTTTTTGCCTGAAAATTACGCATATATACTTTCTGTGGAGTATTTTTGCCCCCGCAATTAAACACCAAATCAATTAACTAAGAAATATGACAAAAGCAGATATCGTTGCAAATATTGCAGAAGAGACCGGATTGGAAAGAGCAGAAGCACTCCGTGCAGTAGAGGCTTTTATGAACAACATCAAAGCATCTATGGCCGACGGAAAAAATGTATACCTACGTGGATTTGGAAGTTTTGTGGTTAAAGAACGTGCTCAGAAAACAGGCCGCAATATTTCTAAAAACACAACGATTATCATTCCAGCACACAATATTCCTTCTTTCAAGCCATCAAAAACCTTTGTTGACGAAGTGAAGAACAAAGTGAAAGTGAAATAACATTTCTTTTTCTCTGAAAAATATATTACCTTTGCACTCCCTTAACGGGGGTGCATTTTTTTTGTAACAAAGTACTTAACATATAATACCTTCTCATTATGCCAAGCGGTAAAAAAAGAAAAAGACATAAGATGGCGACGCACAAGCGTAAAAAAAGACTTAGAAAAAATCGCCACAAGAAGAAGAAATAATCCTTCTTTCTTTCATGTAAACGCATAGAGAGCTCATTGATATTTCTTTGAGCTTTCATTGTTTCATCCTATAAACAATTTCAAGTGAATTTAGAACTCGTTGTAGACGCTCGCTCAAACGGCGTCTGGATAGCATTGTTGCGCGACGGGAAGTTAATCGAGTTGCACGAAGATCGCGGCAACACAGACTTCTCAGTTGGCGACGTCTATCTTGGGCGGGTGCGTCGTGTGGCCAATGGGCTCAACGCGGCTTTTGTCGATGTGGGTTATGAAAAAGATGCCTTTTTGCATTATCATGACCTCGGCCCACAATACGCATCATTTTCAAAATACGTCAAGGATAGTATCAACGGTAAGCAAAATGTTGCTGACCTTCAATATTTCAAATTAGAAAAGGAACTCGCAAAAGACGGTAAAGTTTCTAATACTTTATCCGCATCTCAAGCCATTTTGGTTCAAGTGGCCAAAGAACCCATTTCCCAAAAAGGACCAAGATTAAGCTCTGAAGTGACCCTTGCGGGTCGCTACTTGGTACTTGTTCCGTTTTCGGAAAAAATATCTGTTAGCCAAAAAATCAAAGACAGCGCTGAAAAAGATCGTCTCAAAGACCTAATGGACCGCATCAAGCCCAAAAACTTTGGTGTAATCATCCGTACGGTTGCTGAGAAAAAATCAACTTCAGACCTCGAAGCCGACCTGAGCAATCTTCTAGAAAAGTGGCGTACATTACACGCAAACTTGAAGGGTGCACAACCTCCTAAACGTGTGCTCGGAGAGCTCAATACCACCAATTCCATCTTGCGAGATTTGCTCAATGGCAATTTCACGAATATTCATGTCAATGACGAAACTATGGCCCTTCAAATGAAGGACTACATTTCAGAAATTGCACCAGGCCGTGAAAAAATTGTTCGTCATTACGATAACCGCATTGGTATTTTTGAGCGTTTCGGTATCAATAAACAAATAAAAACCCTCTTTGGTAAAAAGGTTCCATTGCCTAGTGGCGGATACCTTATTATTGAACATACTGAGGCAATGCACGTAATCGATGTCAATAGCGGTAATCGCAAAGGGGCAGACGGACAAGAATCCAATGCCTTGGCTACCAACATTGAGGCTGCTGAAGAAATTGCTAGAGTATTACAACTCCGAGATATGGGAGGCATTATTTGTGTAGACTTTATCGATATGCACGATCGTGAGAACAACAAGATTCTCTTTGAAAAAATGAAGGAATTCATGAAGAGTGATCGTGCCAAGCACAACATGATACCACCGTCAAAGTTTGGGGTCATTGAAATCACGCGTCAACGCGTACGCCCCGAGACCGACATTCAAACCCATGAAAAGTGCCCTACTTGTAATGGCAGTGGCGAAGTTCAGGCCAGTATCTTGTTTGCTGAAGAGATTGAAACCAATCTAGACTACTTGATCAATGACCGCAGAGTGAAAGGAATCAGTCTATTGGTTCATCCATATTTAGAAGCATTTTTCAAAAAAGGACTACTAAGTAGGCAGCTCAAATGGTTATTTAAGCACAAAACTTGGGTGCCCGTTCGGGGTGTAACAGCTAATCATTTGTTGCAATACACCTTTGTCGATAAAGAAAACAACGAAATTCCTTTATAAATGGAGGCGCCAAGCGCTTACGATATCACACAAATGCTTCAGAAATCTGAGGCATTTTGTGCTTATCAGGAGCGCTGTAGTTTAGAAGTTGTAGAGAAATTAAATCGTTTGGGCGCCAATGCAGAACAAACGGAGCACATATTAGCAAAGCTTCGGGCCAATAATTTTTTAAATGACGCACGCTTTGCAGCTGCTTACGCTACAGGTAAATTGCGCATCAAACATTGGGGAGTAAATAAAATCAAGCAGGGCCTGCAATTAAAAAGAATAGCACCTGAATTAATCAAAGAAGCGCTAATTCAAATGTATGACCAAGAGAATTATTTTGGCATTTTACAAGAGTTGGCCCAGCGTAAATACAAGGACCTTTCTAAAGAAAAAGACCCCTGGATACGCAAGCAAAAGCTCTATCGCTTCTTGGCGTCCAGGGGTTTTAATTACGACGAATTTTCAGATTTGAAATTCGAATATTAATTCGCATTTAAGAGGGTTTGGGCTTCTGTAATCCAGATTTTTGAATCTGGGCCATATCCTTTTGAACCTAAGGGTTTGAGATCAATATTTCCATTGCTCGTTTTGACAGGAGTTACAAACCAACAGGTAGGATAACCGCGCACACCAAACTGTTGTTGTAAGGAACGGTTTTGCTGCTTGAGCGCTTCTGTTTGTTCTTTGGCTCTTGGAAAGTCTAGTTCTACCAACACGACGTTTTCTTTGGCCCATTTTTCAAACTCAGGAGTATTAAATACAGCTGCCTGAAGTTTATGACACCACCCGCACCAGTCTGAACCAGTAAAGAAAAGCATCATGGGCAGCCTTGACTTTTGTGCATAGGCTACTGCTTCATTAATGTCAGTATGCCATGTAAGCGTCGCTTTTTGTGCAAAACTGAGTTGTGCCAAAACAAGCATTGAAAAGAGAGCGAGTGTTTTCATATTATTTTTTTTCTAAAGTTAAGCATTCGATGTCAATAGACAAAAACCGTGCAAAACTTCTCAAGTACATGCATTAAAACAAATTTCTCTATATTCGTTTCAAATTCTGAGCCATGAATAAACTACTACAACTATTCATTTATGTTTTGCCTTTTAGCGTTTTGGCGCAATTACCGACCCAAACTGTGCGTGGAAAGGTTTTTGATAGCGAAACAAATTTCCCACTCACAGGAGCTAAAGTGCTTATCGAAGTAGACAATCAAAAATATATAGGTGCTGCCAATGAGGCGGGTGAGTTTTCAATTTTAAAAGTCCCTGTTGGCAAACACCAACTGAGTGCTACGGCACCTTTTTACGATCCACGCGAACTTACTATTGAGGTGACCTCTGGCCGTGAATTGATCGTGCAAATTCCATTGCAAGAGAAGGTTTCAGAAAAACAAGATGTGCGTGTTGTAGGCCGTAAACAAGGAGAAGTGCTCAACGAAATGGCTGTCTTGTCGGCGCAGCAGTTCAGTGTGGAAGAAACCAACCGCTACCCCGGTTCTCGAATGGACCCCGCGCGCATGGCTTCAAATTTTGCGGGTGTCAACGGAGCAGACGATTCTAGAAATGACATCGTTGTTCGAGGTAATTCACCATTAGGTGTCATTTATCGCGTAGAGGGAATCGATATTCCAAATCCGAACCATTTTGCAATTTCGGGCACTTCGGGAGGTCCGGTCTCACTTCTCAATAACAAAATTTTGGGCAACTCTGATTTTTTTATGAGCGCTTTCCCGGCCGAATATGGCAACAGCCTATCGGGTGTTTTTGATTTGAAATTAAGAAGCGGCAATAGCAACCAGCATGAATTCACAGGCCAATTTGGCTTGCTCGGCACTGAATTCTTAGCCGAAGGGCCCTTAGGAAAGAATAGTAAGTCTAGCTATTTGGTAATGGGTCGTTACTCTACCTTGACAATCTTTCAAAAATTGAATATCAATCTAGGTACGGATGCTATTCCAAAATATTACGATGGGGCATTTAAATTCAATTGGGTCTTGAAGAATGGTGGTCAGTTGGCATTCTTTGGCTTGGGGGGTAATTCTGATATTGCCATTGAAATTTCTGGCTTCAAGCAATACACCGAAGATTTGTATGGCGAAGGAGACCGCGATCAGTATTTTGGAACGAGCATGACCACCACGGGCCTCAATTACAAAAAGAGCATTAGCGAAAAAACCTTTATTTCTTCAACTTTAGCCTATAGCCAAGAAAACCAGCGCACCAACCATAATTACCTGCGTAATCGCCGTCTTGACACCCTGACACAAGAAATCATTTTTGATACTATCTACCCGATGATGGCTTATAAATTTCAGGTCGAAAAAATCAGTGGTTACACAGCCCTTAATCATAAAATTTCTAAGCAGCATTTGATCAAAGCTGGGCTTAGTTTTGATTTAATCTCGATGAATTTCTTGGATTTTTGCCTATATAATTTAGACATTCCAGATGTTTATGAATTGCGTTGGTATTACCAAGGCACTGCTGCTCTCGTACAACCATTTGTGCAGTGGAAGTGGCGAATTTCAGACCATATGGATTTCACTGCAGGTATACACGCGCAATATTTTACGCTTACCAATAGTATCAGTCCTTTTGAACCGCGCCTGGGGTGGAAATACCGCATGGATAATGGACAGGCCATCTTTGCCGGTGGTGGTTTGCATAGCATGATTCAGCCTTACTACACGTATGCTTACAAAGTCTTGCCCGGAAACAACAATGCCAATAGCAATATGAACATGGATTTTTCTCGAAGCGCCCATTCTGGTATTGGTTACGAAAAATCATTCAACAAAGGCTTCAATATCAAAACAGAAGCCTACTACCAATACCTATACAATATTCCTGTAACGGTAGCGCCATCTTCTTTTTCAATGATCAATGTAGGCAGTGGATTCTCTCGTTTGTTTGTTGATCAATTGCAAAATACTGGTGATGGTTACAACTATGGCCTTGAACTTACTGTTCAAAAATACTTTGACAAGACATTCTTCTTCTTGTTCTCTGGTACGGTTTACAACTCTCAGTACCGCGGCAGCGATATGGTTTGGCGCAACACTTCTTACAACGGAAAATATGTTGTGAATTTCCTTGGAGGCAAAGAATTCAAAGTTGGAGAACGCAGTATTATAGGTATTGGTGGAAAAGTTACTGCAGCTGGAGGCAAACGATATGGTTTGGTAGATATAGCCACCACAAATAGCATGAAGGAAATTATTTTCCAGGATTCAATGTTCAATGAGCTGCAATTCAAAGACTATTTCCGTGCCGACCTCAAAATTTCTTGGCGTAAAAATGCCGACCGCGTTACCCATGAGTTTGGTTTAGATTTAGTTAATATCTTGGGAACTAAAAATCTTTTAACACTTGCTTACCGACCGCCACTTACTACTCAAGATTTTGCCGCTCAGCAAAACGGGACCTTCTTACCATATTCTGAAAAGACACAACTAGGTTTTTTCCCAATTTTCTATTACAAGATAGATTTTAGGGCACATTCTAAATAGCACAATTTAAATTCCTGCTAACTTTGTATTTCTATGCAAGTTATGAAAGGAATTTTAAGTTATCAGTTAGTTGATCCGGCGCTACCAAATAGTGAAGAGGGATGGTTTATTGAAAGCGCAGAAGGCGTTTATAAGGTCAGTGATTTATCTATAAAAAAAATCGTGAGTGGCCGTTATGCGGTAAGCGAAGGTTCTGCGGTTGAGTTTGAGCTTGAACCCAATTGCAAGGTGAGCAACCAAACCCAAATCCAGCATGCCGTAGTAGCAAAATTGCATTTAGAAGAGGAAAACCCAACTAAAATATTTTTGATTGATATTGACGGCACCATTTGCGATGATATCAAGAATGAAGAGAGTCATCTGTATCCAAACGCCAATGTTTTCCCAAACTCCAGAGAAGTTATCAATAAGTGGTATGACGAAGGCAATATCATTACATTTTTTACGGCCCGTGAAGCCAAAGACAGAGAAGTCACCGAACAGTGGCTCAGTGAAAATGGCTTCAAATACCACGGACTTGTGATGGATAAGCCGCGTATCAAAGATGGCCAAGAATATGTCTGGATAGATAACCGCAAAGTAAGAGCTGTCACCTACATGGGTACTTGGTCAGAACTGACCGAAGTAGATGCCAAAATCAAGGTCTTTGCCTAAAAGGTTATCCATTGAAATCTAAGGAGCTTGGAATTCTTTTAGACAAAAGAGCTTACTCTGAAAGCAGTGTAATTTTACATTTTTATACCCTTGAGCAGGGCTTTCAGGCTTTTATATTCAAAGGAGCACTCAAAAAGAAAAAGGCTTTAAATCAGTTGGGGCTCTATGAAATGAGCTATTTCAAAAGGCCAGAGTCAGATCTTGGAATCATCAACCAACTTGATTTTGCTTGGACTCCTCAAGCTCTCTTTGAAAAACCTCAGAAAGTATTGCTGGTTTTTTTTATTACCGATATTTTACAACAAACCTTGCGCCATCAGGGCCCTGATAAAAAGCTTTTTTATTTTCTCAGAGATCAACTGATTGCCCTGGAAACTTCAGGTCATGAAAAATTGTTCCCGACATATTTTTTAGCACAGTACCTCATGCTTTTAGGTTATGCACCACTTGATCAGGAGCTCAACTCTACCGTATTTGATTACCAAAAGGGGGTTTTTGGCACCCATGATATCAGTAGCTTGGCTAGCATTCAAAATCCTGAGTTGGTAGCATTCATTAAAGCACAATTTTGGCCACAAACATCCAATTTGACATGGCCTTCCCATATTTACAAAGAGGGGCTCAACGTATTAATTAAGTATGCCCAGCAACATATCGTCGGTTTCAATCTAGGGCAAACTATGGAAATTCTTCACGACACCCTCTACGACTAAACTCCTGCTACCTTTTTTTGGCAAAGAATTCCTTAAGTAAATGGCTGCACTCCGCTTCCATAATGCCATTTTCAACAATAGTTGCCGGATGGTACAAACTTGTGCCAGTCGCACCCGCACCTCGCTTGGCATCCCGGGCGGCAAATACAACTCGGTCAATCTGAGACCAATAAAGTGCACCAGCACACATACAACAGGGCTCAAGGGTAACAAACAATGTACATTCTTTAAGGTACTTGGCGCCGAGGTATTGTGCGGCAGCAGTAATTGCTTGAATTTCTGCATGGGCCGTAACATCGGTGAGTTGTTCGGTCAAATTATGCCCACGGGCAATGATTTGATTTTTACATACGATAACGGCACCCACAGGCACTTCATCGGCTTCAAACGCTTTTTGGGCCTCCAAAAAAGCCTGTTTCATAAAATATTCGTCGTTGAATGGACTCAGCATGGGGCAAGATTACAAACTTTCCGTTAATTTTCGGCCATGAATATTTTTGACCTCATCATTTTTGCACCATTGGCCTATGGAGCTTACAAAGGATACAAGCGTGGATTGATCATGTCTTTATTTATGCTTTTGGCTATAATTGTAGGATTATATGCAGCATTTCAACTCACAGATACTTTTGTTGACTTTGCTCATGTGCAGTTCAATTGGGAAAAATCTTCTCTGGTGCCAATTGTTTTTATCATTCTTTTTTTAGTCATAGGGGCAGGCATTTATTTTGCAGGTAAGCTGCTCGAAACTGCCTTAAAAGTGGTAAAACTATCTTTGTTCAATAACCTAGCTGGTTTGCTTTTAGGGGTATTGCAATGGATTTATTTGGTGGGAACTTTATTGCTGTTTGTTTTGTCAACAGACAAAGAACAAAAAATTATTCCCAACCAAACCCGTAACACTTCTATTGCCATTCCGTTTTATACCGGAATGCTTAAAAACACCTTGCCAAAACTTGGCCAAACGCTATTATTCGAATCTTATTTAGATCAACTAAAGCAGAAACCAACCAAAGATGAACAATAAAATGAAGTTTAATTCCTTATTATTGATATTGATTTGGAGCATTCAGTCTTATGCGCTCAACCCCATTCTTGAACTCCAAGCAAATAAAAGAACACTCAAATCAGGCACCTACTTTGGATTACAAAGTGGTAGGTTTTATACCGTAGAATATGGTTGGGAAATACAACGAAAAAAGCAAGAAAATTTACTGCGATCCAATACTTTTGCACTGCACCATGGGCTCAGTGCTACATATGATTTTTCTAGATTGAATCCTGTTTTGGGGTATGATATTGGCGCTTGGCGTCGAACTGGCAATTTTGATCTCACCTATGGCCTAAGTGCTGCAGTGCGTACCGATTTACATCAGTTGCGGTTTGGTATTTGTCCGAGCATTGGTATCAAGGTATGGCAACTGCATGTGCAAACCGGAATGTATTTATTGACGCCTTTTTATGCCTTCAATAACAGCACTTTTAACTCCAATACTTTTTTTATTTCTGCTAGACTACTGCTTGTAAAGCACACCAACAAAAAAGGGGACTCATCGCCCCCTTTATTTAAATCTTAACTTTCTTTATAGATCAAATTTGATGCCTTGCGCTAGCGGCAAAGAATCAGAATAGTTAATAGTATTGGTTTGGCGACGCATATAAACTTTCCAAGCGTCTGAACCAGATTCTCTGCCTCCGCCAGTTTCTTTTTCACCACCAAAGGCTCCACCAATTTCAGCGCCTGAAGTACCGATATTGACATTGGCTATTCCACAGTCAGAACCAGCGGCACTTAAGAAAGCTTCAGATTCTTTGAGCTCGTTGGTCATGATGGCCGAAGAAAGCCCTTGCGGAACACCGTTTTGAATAGCAATGGCGTTTTGAACTCCGCCGCTGTATTTCAAGAGGTATAGAATTGGAGCAAAAGTTTCGTGCTGAACAATGGCAAAATGATTTTCAGCTTCAATGATGCATGGCTTGACATAGCACCCGGATTCATAGCCAGCCCCACTTAATACGCCACCTTCGACTATTACTTTACCTCCTTCTTTTTGTGCAGCTTCAATTGCATGTAGGTAATTATTGACCGCGTCTTGGTCAATCAAAGGCCCTACGTGGTTGTTTTGGTCCAGGGGATTTCCGATGCGCAATTGTTTGTAGGCAGCTGCCAGTGCGTCCTTGACCTTTTCATAAATTGATTCATGGATGATCAAGCGTCGGGTAGAGGTGCAGCGTTGGCCGGCCGTACCAACCGCCCCAAATACAGCACCCGGAACTACCATTTTGAGGTCGGCAGTTGGTGTAATGATAATGGCATTGTTGCCGCCTAATTCTAGCAAGGAACGACCTAAGCGTTCGCCAACGGCCGCACCAACTGATTTACCCATGCTGGTAGAACCCGTTGCTGAAACTAGTGGTACACGCGTGTCGTTGGCCATGAGCTTACCAATTTGCGCATCGCCAATGATGATATTCGATACACCTTCAGGCACTCCGTTGGCTGCAAAAACTTCTTGAGTGATGTGTTGGCAAGCAATGGCGGTGAGTGGCGTCTTTTCAGATGGTTTCCATACACAGACGTCGCCACAAACCCATGCCAAAGCGGTATTCCAATTCCACACAGCCACTGGAAAGTTAAATGCCGAGATAATTCCTACAATTCCAAGCGGGTGGTATTGCTCATACATGCGGTGGCCTGGGCGCTCAGAGTGCATGGTAAGGCCGTATAATTGTCTGGATAAACCCACAGCGAAGTCACAGATGTCTATCATTTCTTGAACCTCGCCCAATCCTTCTTGCAGTGATTTACCCATCTCATAAGAAACGAGTTTGCCCAGCGGCTCTTTGTAAAAACGAATGCGCTCAGCCAGCTGGCGAACAACCTCGCCGCGTTTGGGCGCAGGAACCATTCTCCATTCTAAAAAGGCACTTTGTGCTTTTTCAATAACTTGGTCGTATTGTGCTTCGTTGGCCATGTTAACTTTGGCAATAACTGAACCATCAACCGGTGAAACAGAAGTAATTTCAGCACCGTTGGTTGCCAACCAATGGGCACCTGTAGAGGCCCCTTGGTTATGAGCTTGAATTCCTAATTGAGATAATATTTGTTGAATTTCTAATTGAAGTGACATATTGTGTTGATTTTGAAACAAAGGTAGGGAATATTATTATGTAACTTTGTAACATGCATGACCTTCACACCGATCCAATTTGTGCTTTAGCGACAGCTAATGGTGTGGGTGCCATTGCAGTAATTCGTGTTTCTGGAGTCAACGCCAAACAATTAGTTTCTAAGACTTTTTCTAAAGATCTCAGTTCATTGCCAAGCCACACAGTTCATCTTGGCTGGATGCTTTCAGCTTCCCAAGAACGCCTTGATGAGGTATTGGCAACTATTTTTGACCACGGCAAAAGTTTTACCGGTGAAGAAAGCGTAGAACTTGCCTGCCACGGATCGCCTTATATACAGCAATTACTTCTGCAGCGTTTGGTTGAGGTTGGCTGCCGCATGGCTGAGCCCGGAGAGTTCACTAAGCGCGCATTTTTAAATGGCCGAATGGATCTTTCGCAGGCTGAAGCCGTTGCAGACCTCATTGCAGCACAGTCCAAACAGGCCCATCAAGTAGCCCTGCAGCAATTGCGCGGCCGCTTTTCTTCAGAGCTGCAGCAACTCCGCGAACAACTTATCAATTTTGCAGCCCTCATTGAGCTCGAGCTCGACTTTGGCGAAGAAGATGTAGAATTCGCCGATCGTAGCTCACTAGAGCAGCTAGTTGCTTCGGTATTGCAAATGGTGCGCCGTTTGGCGGCCTCATTTGAGTTGGGTAATGCCATCAAGCATGGGGTGCCTGTTGCCATTGTGGGCGCTCCTAACACTGGCAAGAGTACGCTTTTAAATCAATTGCTTGGCGAAGAACGCGCCATTGTTTCGAACATTGCCGGCACTACCCGAGATGTCATTGAAGAAGTTTTGAATATCGAAGGCATCCAGTTTCGTTTGATTGATACGGCCGGAATCCGTGAAACTTCAGAAACTATCGAAGCCCTAGGCATTGAGCGTTCCCAACAAAAAATTGAACAAGCTAAAATTGTTCTGTGTTTAGCCGACTCTGGCGATGCTGCGAATCTCCAAGAAACGATGGAGTGGGTAAAGTCCTTAAAGACGCTGCATCCTGACAAAAACATATTATTGATTTTAAACAAAGCAGATTTAAGCTCTTTGATACCCAACAATAACGAAGAAGCACTTATCATTAGCGCGCTCAACGGACAAGGAATCACAGAGCTTAAAAATATCTTGGTGGAGCTCACCCTCGGTGACTTCAGCATCCAAGATGAAACCATCGTTTCCAATGCACGCCACCATGCGGCCCTTCAGCTTACTGCAGCTGCCCTCGAACGTGCCCAAGCAGGCCTCGACGGCCAAACCACCGCCGACTTCATCGCCATGGACATCCGCGAGGCCATGCGCCAACTCGGCCACATCACGGGTCAGATAGATGTTGATACGGACATCCTCGGCACCATCTTCTCGAAGTTTTGTATCGGTAAATAATTCCCTAACTTCGTAACCTAAATTTTAGTGTTATGAAACTTCGTTTATTCATCTTTTTTGCTTTTGCTTTTTTCACTTTCAAGCCTTTATTTGCTGAAGAAGGCATGCTCATTCCTTCTTTGATTGCGGCTTTTGAGAATGATATGAAAGCCAAGGGCATGAAGCTGAGTGCTGCAGATATTTATAATGTAAATAATGCAAGTATCAAAGATGCGATCTTTCAGTTCGGAGGAGGGTGCACTGCCGAATTGGTCTCAGATAAAGGCTTGCTTTTGACCAATCACCATTGTGGTTATGGTCAGATTCAAGCGCACAGTTCACTCGAACATGATTACCTTAAAAATGGTTTTTGGGCCAAAAACTTGGCAGAAGAGTTGCCCAATCCAGGCCTAACAGCAACACGTATTGTACGCATTGAGGATGTAACGGCTGCTGTTTTTGCCGGCACGAGTTCAAAAGCAGATCAATCAACCATCAATGCAAATATCAAAAAGTTGGTGGCAGAAGCCATTGCCGGAACACATTTTGAGGCCGAAATCAAGCCATTCAATTATGGCAATGATTATTATTTGATGGTCAAAGAAACTTTTACCGACGTCCGCTTTGTAGGTACTCCTCCCAACTCGATTGGTAAGTTTGGTGGCGACACCGATAATTGGGTTTGGCCGCGGCATACCGGCGATTTCTCTGTATTTAGAATCTATGCTGGCAAAGACAACAAACCTGCGGCCTATGCTCAAGATAACCAACCCTACAAACCACTGCACTATTTACCCATCTCATTTCAAAATCGACATGAAGGAGATTTTACGATGGTATATGGATTCCCGGGCATGACCGAACAGCATGTGGTATCGGAATATCTTAAATTCATTATTGAAAAGGAACGCCCAGCACGCATTGAAATGCGCAACCAATCATTGGAAGTCATTGATGAGGGCATGAAGGCCTCGGATTTAACGCGCATTCAATATTCAGCCAAACAAGCAAGCATTGCCAATGCTTGGAAAAAATGGATTGGCCAAATTGAAGGTTTAGAAAACCTGAATGCCGTACAACTCAAACAGGATTACGAAAAGACCTATAAACAAATGGCCATTAGTAAGCCCGAGTGGGCTAAATATGCTGTTGCGCTTAGTACCTTGAATGAAATGATGGCCCAAGGCACAAAAGCAGAATTTAATTATGCGATGGGCGTAGAGTATTTTTCTGTAGGGCCAGAGTATTTTAAATTGGTACGTAGCCTAGAAGATTTTTCTACCAATTATGCTACTTATGCGGCATCAAATGAACTTGAAAATAGAATAGATCAGCTCATTACAAGTGCGAACGGCTTTTTTAAAAATTACAACGCTGAGGTTGACCGCCAAATATTTTACAATCTCACAAAGCTCTATTTAACAAATACCGATCAAAAACTAAGTGGGCTCACCTTTGAGCAGCTCACAGAACAGATTTATGCTAAATCTGTTTTTACCAACCAAGATCGATTTATGGAATTTTTGACCAGTTTTAATGAAAAATCGATCAAAAAGCTTCAAAAAGACCTTGGTTTTGTTCATTTTTACGCTTTTTTTAATCCTTTTCGAAATGAGGTTGTTCCTGCTTATCGCTCTTTTCAAACAGGAGTAAATAAGCAAATGCAAATCTATGTAGAGGGTAAATACGTCATGTTTCCCTTGCAAAAGCACTGGCCAGATGCTAATTCTACCCTGCGCATCACCTACGGCCAACTTGAAGGCTCGGCCCCAACAGATGGCATGCGTTATACTGAACACACTACCCTAGATGGTATTGTAGCCAAATACAACACCGGCAACCCTGATTTTGAATTATTGCCGCGCATGCTCGAATTACATGCCGCTAAAAACTATGGCCCCTATGCCCAAGGTGATGATCTTTGGGTTTGTTTTACGGGTTCAAACCACACCACAGGAGGCAATTCTGGCTCGCCGGTTTTGGATAAAAACGGCTACCTCATGGGCCTCAATTTTGACCGCAGCTGGGAAAGCACCATGAGTGACTACCTCTTTGATCCGAATCGTTGCCGCAATATTGTCGTTGACATTCGCTATGTGCTTTGGGTAATGGATATCTATTCGGGTGCAAAACACTTGGTCGATGAAATGACCTTAATGAAAGAATAAATTTATCTTTGTTTTTTATTTTCAATTCTTGACGCCTGATTCATGAATAAACTACTCTTAAGTCTACTACTCCTATTTTTTGTTAGTCCAGTTTTAGCCAACAAAACCTACATTGGCCCTAAATCAAAAATAATTGAAGGGTATTTGGTTGATTTTAAAACCAAGCGTGCTGCTGATGAGGTTGAAGTTCAGCTAACTTCCTTAGTTACAGGAAAGGTCTACACCGCTGAAACTGATGCAAATGGTAAGTTTACTTTTCGAAATGTGCCTATCGGCAAATCGAAATTGCGCCTTATAGACAAGGATTACCGCCCCCAAACGCTTAAGATTTTCCAAACCAATGCCAAAGAACATCTTGTTCACTATACGTTTAGTAAGACACAGCCCTTCACCGCCCAATTAAAAGTTTCCTGGATGTTCAACTGGGGAGACTACCAAGGAAAAGAACATTATTGGTCCCACATGGCTGCACGCGTAATACTCGTTATTTACGGCATATGCTTGGTGCTTATTTTCTTTTATAGTGTGATACAATTGACTTTGGCTTTTGCTTATTTGAAGAACAAAAAGAAGCAACAAAGTCGCGTTATCCCCGACTTAGATCTGACAAACGCACCAAAAGTAACGGTTCAGTTGCCAATGTTCAACGAGATGTACGTCGCGGAGCGCATCATTGAAACGGTTGCCCAAATGGACTACCCGCGCGAGAAATTCCAGATCCAAGTGCTAGACGACTCCACCGACGAAACCAAAGACATCATTGCAAACAAGTGTGCTGAGGTTGCCGCACGTGGCATCAATATTCAGCATGTGCACCGCGTAGACCGCACTGGTTATAAAGCTGGTGCACTCGACGCTGCCATGGACAAAGTAGAGGGTGAGTTCATTGCCATTTTTGATGCTGACTTTGTACCGAGTCAAGATTTCTTATTGCGCACCATCCCGTATTTCAATACGGATAATGTAGGTGTGGTACAAACGCGTTGGGGGCACCTCAACAAAGATTACTCTCTTTTAACCGAACTTCAAGCATTTGGTTTGAATGGGCACTTTGCCATCGAGCAAGGCGGCCGAAATGCCAGTGGCCATTATATTAATTTCAACGGAACAGCTGGTGTCTGGCGTCGTTCCACGATTGATGACGCTGGTGGTTGGGAACACGACACCATCACCGAAGACCTCGATCTGAGCTACCGTGCTCAAATGAAGGGCTGGCGTTTTGTTTACCTCGAAGAGGTAGAATCACCTGCAGAATTGCCCATTACGATGTCCGCATTAAAAAGTCAGCAACACCGCTGGATGAAAGGTGGCGCAGAGGTATTCATCAAAATGTGGAAACGTTTGGCTACCACCAAAGGCCTAAAAATAGGCGATCGGATTCATGGATTAGCACACTTATTCAATTCTTCTGTGTTTGTTTTTATTCTGATCTTGTCCTTACTTAGCTTACCTGTACTGCATATCAAAGATTCCTTCTCAGACTTGAACATCTACATCAAATTTGGTATGTACTTCTTCTCAAGTACAATTTTCTTGGCATTTTATTATTGGAATGCCTTCCGCGACAAGAAAGGAAACTTTTTTGGAGATTTCTTCCGTTTCTTAGGGCGTTTTGTTCAGTTTTTAACGGTTTCTATGGCTTTGGGCCTTAGCAATGCTGTTGCAGTAATTGAAGGATATTTGGGCATCAAGAGTTCTTTTGTGCGCACGCCCAAATTTAATGTGTCTAAAAAGGATGAATTCAAGGGAAATAAATACGATAAAAAGAGCTTGTCTATCATCAACATTTTAGAAGGCACCTTTATGGTTGTATTTGGCTTTACAGCCGTTAACCGTGCCATTTATGGCGATTTAGGCATGGTGCCCTTTCATTTGATGTTAACAATTGGCTACGGGATCATCTTTTTTAACACGCTCAAAGAAAACAGAAGCCCGCAAGGCTAAGTTTTACTCTTTAACAATACTCAAGCTCTCTAGCTTGGTTTCGTATTTACCGTTTCTAAATTGAAAGGTGCTTCTGTAACTTGTTCCTTTGCAAATGTAAGAGCCAATGACTGTTCCGGCTCCTTCTGCAGTTTTGGTGTTTTTGTATCTGAATATGAAGCTTCCTTTTGGGTTTTTTTGAAAGAAGCTTTGTAATATCATTTCTGCCTGCGCCAATGGATAAGCGCCATCAGAGCCTGGGACTTGTAATAGAATTTTATCTCTGCCCAATTGAATGAGTGCATGCGCATCATTGCTTTCCATGCCACGTTGGATGGTGGAATAGGGAATATCTCCACCCAAACCAAAAGTGATCAATGCAGCCGCAAAGAAACTGTAAAAGATATTCATGCTACAAACTTAGCAAAAATGATGCCGTAAATTTGGCTAAATTTGTAACATTAAGTCAAGAAATGAAAGCGCTACAAGATCAACTCGTCATTTACAATAGCTTGAAGGGTCAAAAAGAACCTTTTATACCACGCACCTCAGGTAAGGTAGGGATGTATGTTTGTGGCCCTACATTGTATAGTGAGCCCCACATGGGCAACATGCGCACTTTTATCAATTTCGACTTGATTTATCGCTATTTATTGCATCTAGGTTTTGATGTAAAATATGTACGCAATATTACAGACGCCGGGCACATCACCAATTCTGCAGGCCAAGAAGTGGATAGCATTGGCGCTGCTGCAAAAGCAGAACAATTGCAATCATTGGAAGTAGTGTATAAATATGCTGTGAAATTTCAAGAATTGCAGCGTATCTACAATTTACTTCCGCCAAGCATAGAGCCCACGGCCACCCAACACATTCAAGAACAAATCGAAATCATAGAACAGATCATAGCCAATGGCTATGCCTACCAAGTGAATGGCTCAGTTTATTTTGATACTCGCCGCTATATGCAAGATTATCATTATGGCATTTTAAGCGGCCGCAAGGTAGATGAACTTGAAAATGAGACGCGCAACCTAAATGCGCAAGACGAGAAGCGTTTTTTTGCTGATTTTGCACTTTGGAAAAAGGCAAATCCTGCCGATATGCAAATTTGGCGCTCGCCTTGGGGCAATGGCAACCCGGGCTGGCACATTGAATGTACAGCTATGAGCACCAAGTATTTGGGTAAAGAATTTGATATTCACGGGGGCGGAATGGATCTGAAATTTCCCCACCATGAAGATGAAATTGCTCAAAGTTGTGGTTCATTTGGATGTAATCCTGCTCGCTATTGGATGCATGCAAATATGCTCAATGTCAATGGCCAAAAGATGTCGAAATCATTTGGTAATTACTTCCTACCCAAACAAATTCTTGACGGAACCACAGGATTGTTTGACAAAGCTTACTCGGCCAATGTGGTGCGTTTTTTCATGATGCAAGCCCATTACCGCAGCAATCTAGACTTTACTCAAGAAGCACTTAATGCTGCAGAGAAAGGCTACTCCCGATTGGTTGAAGGAATCAAAACCGTCCAAAACCTTCCTGCCTCCACCTCATCATTTGATGTAGATAGCTTGATTGGGTCATTTTATGGAGCAATGAACGATGATTTTAATGCGCCTATTTTAGTTGCGCAATTATTTGATGCCGTTAGACAAATCAATTTAATCAAAGATGGCAAGGCCCATATTTCTGCAGATGATCAAAAGAAATTGCAAGAAGCTATGGAAGTATTTGTATATGACATTTTGGGATTAAGCCCTGAAAGTCCAAATACAGAAAATCGTTTAACGCCAGTAATGGATTTGGTTTTAGAGTTGCGTCAGCAAGCACGAACCAATAAAGACTGGACAACTTCCGATCAAATTCGAGATGGCTTGGCAAAAGCTGGAATTATTGTCAAAGACCAAAAAGACGGCGCTACTTGGAGTTAAGATTGGCCAAAACGCCATCCCAGAGAATGCTCCGTTTTTCCATGGCCAAAATAGCTACCTCGGTGGCCTCTTGCCATTTGATAGGGTCTTCTCCGCAAATCTCTTCCATCATTTGTAAAGAGATTGGACCGTGGTCACCACCATCAATTTCAATATGGCGCTCCAAGTAATATAATAACTTATCTATATTGGTTTGCCCCTGACTTTGCATTTCGCGTAAAATTTCGATGAACATATCAGGGATCAAATCCTCACGTCCAAAGGTAAAGAGCGCCGCAATTTTATGTAATTGTTCAGTTTCAATGATTTCAAAGGTAAAGCGCACGAATGCCCTGGTTTCTTCATTGATTTCCAATTGATATAAGGCATCTTCTAGTGTCTTGCCATATGACAACCATTCGGTTAGCTGATGAATTGGCAGGGTGTTAGCCCCAATTTGCTGCATCGCCTCTAAATACATTTCAAAATGACTCAATACTTTACCATTGCTGTCTGAATCTGATTCTTCACCCAATACAATTTCATTGATAAAGCGGCGTGTTACTGCAGAGCCCTTTGGGGCCCAAGGAACTTCTACACAAGTGAGTGCGCGTTGCAATGATTTGAGCAAACTCATGAAATCCCAAACGGCAAACACATGTTGCTCCATAAAGCATTGAAAATCTGCAATACTATGAATTTGACCATACATCGGGTGGGCAAGTAAGAGCTCGCGATTTGAGTGAATGGCTTGTTGTAGTTTTTTAATTTCCAGGTTCATATCCTCATAACAATTAACCAATTACTTAGTTGAGTTTTAGACCAAGTTCTTTGAGTTGTGTATCATTAAGTGGTGAAGGTGCATCAATCATGGTGTCGCGGCCCGAGTTGTTTTTAGGGAAGGCAATATAATCTCGGATAGATTCCGAACCTCCCATGGTAGCAACCAATCGATCCAAGCCAAAGGCCAAGCCGCCGTGCGGTGGGGCGCCATATTCAAATGCCGACATTAAAAAGCCAAATTGCGCTTGTGCTTCCTCTTTTGAAAATCCTAATAAATCAAACATGCGCGATTGCAAATCACGATCGTGAATTCTTATCGATCCACCTCCAAGCTCTACGCCATTCATAGCCAAATCATAAGCATTGGCACGTACTTTTCCAGGATCGGTTTCAATCATATGTAAGTCTTCTGGTTTGGGTGAGGTGAAAGGGTGGTGCATTGCATGGTAGCGGCCACTTTCCTCATCCCATTCTAGGAGTGGGAAATCCATAACCCAAAGGGGCTTGAATTCATTGGGGTTACGTAAGCCAAGTTGGGTGCCAAGGTGCAAACGCAGCTCGTTGAGCTGCTTGCGTGTTTTAGCAAGTTCGCCACTTAACAATAAAAGCAAATCACCAGGTTGAGCCTTGGCTTGGTTTGCCATGGCTTGTAGGTCGGCTTCTGAGTAGAATTTATCAACGCTAGATTTAAAACTGCCGTCGGCATTACACTTAATGTAAACTAGGCCTTTTGCACCAATTTGCGGTCTTTTGACCCAATCGGTGAGTTCGTCGAGCTGTTTGCGAGTATACTCGCTACATCCACTCGCATTGATAGCCAAAACACATTCGGCACTATTAAACACTACAAAGTCGTTTTGTTGCGCAAGATTTGTAAGGTCAATGAATTCCATACCAAATCTAATGTCTGGCTTGTCAGAACCGTAGCGTTCCATGGCCTCAGCGTAGGTCATGCGGGGGAAAGCACCTTCAAATTTGACGCCGCGTACAGTTTCAAAAAGATGTTTGATGAGGCCTTCGAACATTTCGAGAATATCGTTTTGTTCCACAAATGCCATTTCACAATCTATTTGAGTAAATTCTGGTTGGCGATCTGCTCTAAGGTCTTCATCTCTGAAGCACTTGACTATTTGGTAGTAACGGTCAAAACCACTGACCATGAGCAACTGCTTGAAGGTTTGTGGCGATTGCGGCAAGGCATAAAATTGCCCTTCATTCATGCGGCTTGGTACGACAAAATCTCGGGCGCCTTCTGGTGTAGATTTGATCAGAACAGGGGTTTCAACATCCAAGAAGTTTTGTGCATCTAGGTATTTTCGAGTTTCCAATGCGACACTGTTGCGCAAACGAAGTTTTTCAAGTACAGGATTGCGTCGCAAATCTAAATAGCGGTATTGCATACGCAGTTCATCACCGCCGTCAGTGTCGTCCTCAATGGTAAACGGGGGCAATTTAGATGCATTCAATACAGTAAGCTTACTCACATTGATTTCAATCTCACCTGTAGGAATATTCTTGTTCTTACTGCTGCGTTCTATAACTTCTCCTTCTACTTGGATCACAAACTCTCTACCTAACTTGCGTGCTTGTTCACAGAGTTCGGCATTAACTTCCATATTGAAAGCCAATTGCGTGATACCATAACGGTCCCGAAGATCGATGAAGGTCATGCCTCCGAGGTCTCTGGAGCGCTGCATCCAGCCAGCTAGCGTAACTTTTGCTCCGCTGTGTTCTAATCTTAATTCTCCGCAAGTGTGTGAACGATACATATCCTAAGTATTTGTAGCCACAAAGGTAAGTAATCTAGGACTAAAAGCCGTTTCTACTGAGGTAAGAAGTATCGATTAAAGCATTAAAAAATGCGATTAACTGTTGTTTTTCATTTTTGCTCAAATCAAAAGCAACAATTTGCTTGTTCTGATGGATATGACCCTTTGCACCACTTTGGTAATGATCCAAAACAGCTTCAATAGTAGTTAGGCTGCCATCGTGCATGTATGGATAAGTCAATGGCAGGTTGCGTAAGGAAGGGATTTTAAATTTCCCAATGTCTAAGGAGTCTTCAAAGATGCGAAACCTTCCCTTATCGGCAAGGTCCGAATAGCTCTGATAAAGGCCGTTATTTGCCGCTTCAAAAGTGGTGAAATATGGTGCCGGGTGGCATGTTGTGCAGTACAATTTTTCTGAAAATAATTTCCATCCAGCCACTTGGTCCTTGGACATAGCGTGTTTATTTCCCGCCAAATATTGATCTATTGGTGCATTGAAAGAAAGAAGGCTCCGCTCAAATGCAGCAATACTTCGCGTGAGCACCCAAGCATCGAAATCTCTATTGAAAATTGCTTGTGCAGCAGCTTGGTATTCAGGAATCTGACGTAATATTTGAATGAGAACTTTCATATTATGCCCCATTTCAACCGGCTCTTGTATTGGCACAATGACCTGCAACTCTAGGGTTTTTAAATGGGCATCAAACATGGCTGTTTTCAAAAAAGCGGAGTTCAGTAAACTCGGCGCATTGCGCTCGCTAAGTTGCCCATTGATGCCAATGCTTTTTATTTTGTTATCAGTAAAAGCTTTGCGCGGGTCATGGCAACTCGCACAAGAAATACTGCCATCTAAAGACAAGCGTTTGTCAAAAAAGAGTTTTCGACCCAGTTCAACCTTGGCATCACTTTGCGGGTTGTCTGTAGGTGTAGGGATGGTAATTGCTAAGTTAAGATCTTGGCTTGTGCCACATCGTAGCAAAATGAAACCTATGACGATCACAAGTGATATACCGACAGCGCGCAGCATGATTTTATGGTTTTACAAAACGCAACGTTAAATTGCGCATGTTGTTCAATTCAATCTGCAAGAAATATATACCGCTAGGTAGCTTGTCAAGGTTTATTTTCTGTGTGTCCCCTTCAGGTATCATTTTCGAAAACTCCTTGCCGCTACTTGAAACTATCTGAAGGCTAGTCATGCGATTAGGCAGGTCGGTATGCAGATCTATACATTGATTGTCCTGAATCATTTGCACCAAATCATAGGCCGTGATTTCTGAAATTTGGGCATTAGCTGCCGAGGTAAAAACCTCCTGTGAATTTACATTCTGGAGTATTTGAGCATTCAATCCAGCATCGCCATGCAATACACCAATAGTGGAAAGAGGCATTTGATTGAGCCAGCGATCCACATGGCAAGTAAAATTCAAGTCTATTTGATTACCAAGTGCTGTTTGAACACAAGGCAAAGCTACCGCTTGTTGGTTATTGTTCCCAAGGTTGTGCAACTCAAAATAAGCATCAGGGATTTGATCATTGTTGCTATCTGCCTTCCCACCAACAATCATATGCATGTAGCCGAAAGCCCAGCCCCAATACATTGAAGGGCTTTGAAAACTAAGCGGATGTGTCTCTGGATAAGTTGAAATATCTTGGGCCATCGCCCCTGCTTGGGTGTTGTATGGTTTTGGCACCCCGATAGTAAATAAAACTGAATCTATTTGATTTACCTCTAGAAAACCTAAATATAGGTTATATTGCATTGGCGTCACTAGCCAAATGGAGGCATCTAAATAAAGCTCTTGACCTCCATCATGAATTATTTTTACATCAGAAACATAGTAGTTGAAGTGTTCTAATTCAACAGTAGCGCCGTCGTTGCCTTGGTAATTTGAAAGTAAGATAAAAGGCTGGTTTGAAAAAACTGGATGAAGGTTGAGAAATACATTTTTTTGAGCCAAAAATTGAAGGGCCCAAAAACAAAAAAATATCACCGTTAATTGTTTCAAAGTAAGGGCTTTTTAAATATGTAAAGCACCTCATCTTTCATGAGGCGGTATGTTGCAATTTGTTCAGCACTGTAATGGGCATGCAAGTCAAAAACCTCAGTTTTGAATCCTACTTTTTCGAGGTAATTTGGGTAATCTTTGCCAAATAAGCGCACATGGTCTTTTTGCCAATAATGTTTTTCTCGGTCTGCTTCAGAGACAATAGTTGGGTCCTCGTAGGTTGTTTCTCTTGAAAAATCTTGAGGTACCTGCATGATGGCCCAACCGCCAGGTTTTAGAACTCGAAAAAGTTCAGACATGCATTGAATGGGATCGGCAACGTGTTCCATTACGTGATTGCAAAACACGACATCAAAACGGTCATTTTCAAGGGGGATCTGATGTAAATCGAAATGCATATCTGCGATCGGCGAAATCAAATCGGCCGTCAGGTAATTGAGATTTTCTTGCGCCTTGAATCTATCTATAAAACACTGTTCGGGAGCCATGTGCAAGACTGAAAGATTTTCTTGGGTGAAAAAAATACTGTGGTGCTTCAGATAGAGCCACATGAGCCGATGGCGTTCTAAAGTAAGGTCATAAGGGCACAAGACATTTTCTCGGTGTGCAACCTCTGAACCATACGATAGAAATTTGGAAAATGATTTCTCACAAACCGGGCAACTCACTGCATCTCCTTTGTATAGAGCGGGTGCAAATAAGCGAAAAACATAACTCAGACGAATGAGTAAGGGACGCGGAAGTTTGTTGAGTAGGAATTTATATAGTTTCTTCACCATTCAAAGTTAACCTTTTACAGACAGAATATCGCTAATTTTGTTTCAAAACCTAATCATGAATAAGTCGATTCTTTTCACTTTCCTATCTATTGTTATGTCTCAAATATTGAACGCACAAGCCCCAATTGCCCCAAGACAAGATCAAAAACTTGAAGCACATAACCATACGCGTATAGATCCTTATTATTGGTTAAAAGAGCGAGATGCCCAACCAGTCTTAGACTATTTACAAGCAGAGAACACCTTTGCAAAATCATATTTCGATACCTTGCAACCCTTGGTCGATGAGTTGCTAGATGAATTCGAACAACGCATTGATCCAAACGAAACCAGTGCTCCGTTCATTTACAACGGTTTTCAGTATCAAATCCGTAGTATTGAAGCCATGGATTACCAACAGATTTTCCGCACTGATTCAAAAGGCGAGGAGATACTCTTTTTCGATGAAAATGAGAGGGCAAAGGGAAAGTCATTTTATGAATTGGCCAGCTGGGCACCATCTTTAAATAATGAAATTCTTGCCGTATGTGAAGATTTTATTGGCCGCAGACAGTATGAAATTCGTTTTCGTAAAAATGGTAAATTCCTCAAAGATGTACTGACACAAACGAGCGGATACCTTATGTGGGCCAATGACAACCAAACGGTGTATTACACTAAAAAAGATCCCCAAACATTGCGCGAATACGTCGTATACCGCCATAAAATAGGTACGCCACAAGCAGCTGACGAGCTCATTTATGAAGAGAAAGATGAAAAATTCAGTGTCTCATTGAACAAAACAATCACCAATAATTACATTCTGGTCAATAATTACAGCTCTACAACTTCAGAGGTGTGGCTTATCGATGCCAATCTTCCCAATTCGAAGCCTTTGCTCTTTTTAGGGCGAAGGGCAGGTCACATTTATGAGGTAGAACACCACGAAAATGGCTTCTATATTTTGAGTAATGACAATGCACTCAATAATCGTATACTTTTTACCAATGTTATTCCAAAAGACATTTCAACATGTCAACAAATAGTGGCGCACGACCCACAAATATTCATTGAGGGCCTCAGTGTGTTTAAAAATCATTTGCTTTTGGAGGAAAGAAAAAAAGGGCTGCTTAAACTCAAATTAATTGATATCAATAAGGGCACAGAAAAATACATTCAAATAGAAGGAGAGACCTATTACCTTGGCTTGGCAATGAATGACAACTATAGTGCTGAATGGCTTTATTATACGGTTAATTCCATGACAACACCCTCTAGGGTCTATGCCTATGATTTAAAAAGTGGTGAACAAAGTATATTTTTTGAGAAAAAATTGCGTGATTCAAAATTTGACCCATCAAATTACGTGTCAGAGCGCGTCTGGGCCACTGCCAATGACGGCACGCAAATTCCCGTTAGCCTTGTTTATAAAAAGGGCACAGTTTTATCGGCAGCGCCCCTTCTTTTGTTCGGTTATGGATCTTACGGGTATACGATTCCAGATATTTTTAGCCCAACAAGACTTTCCTTGCTAGATAGAGGATTTGTATTTGCTACAGCCCACATCAGAGGGTCTAAGTACATGGGTGAGGAATGGTATCAAAATGGCAAATTTGACAAGAAGATCAATACTTTCACCGACTTTATCAATGCTGCCGAATTCCTGGGGCATATGGGTTATTGCGATCCAGCGCATATCTATGCGAACGGTGGCAGTGCAGGTGGTTTATTAATGGGCGCAGTCGCCAACATGGCACCTTATCTTTTCAAAGGAATCGTTTCAGAAGTTCCTTTTGTTGACGTGGTCACCACCATGCTTGATGAAACCATTCCGCTTACAACCAGCGAGTATGAAGAGTGGGGAAATCCAAATGATCCTTATTACTATTATTATTTACTCAAATATTCGCCCTATGATAACTTGCACGCCATGCATTATCCAGCAATGTATCTAACTTCGGGCTACCACGATTCTCAGGTGCAGTATTGGGAACCAGCTAAGTATGTTGCCAAATTGAGAACCTTGCGCACCAACAGCAACGCGTTGATCTTTGAATGCAATATGGATGCCGGCCATGGAGGAGGCTCGGGCCGAACCACCGAAAGGTTGGAACGAGCTAAAACTTATGCTTTTATTCTAGGTCTTGAAACGGAGATTATACGTTAGTTTAATTCTGCTTTTCAGCTCCCAAAACACTTTTGGGCAGCAAAGTTCGCTGCAGGATTTTCGAAATAGATATGTGTTATATGCCGATTTAGGCTATAATGTGAACCCGTTTCACATCGCTTTTCCATCGGGAGTACAAAGCACGGATCTTTCATATAAAAATAATTTCAGTCCATTTTTGGGCTTGGGTTTGGCTTATAAAAAATTTCATCTCAGAGCCGGATTTCCTGTAGTTGGAAATCTGCGACCGTTGGATAAATTTGGCAAAAGCACTCAGTACAATTTTTCCTACGATATCTCTTACAAGCGGCTGTGGTATGATTTTGAATTTAAATCCACATTTGGTTATGCGCTCAAGCAGCCCAATGTTGTTATGCCAGATGCCTACTCTTTGAATGCCATGCTGAATGCATGGTTTTTTGCCAATCCTGAATTTCAGATGAATGGTTTACTTGCCAAAAGAGCTCACTATACAAATAGTATCCTCACATGGTATCTCAAAGGTTCAGTCAACTTTTTTGGTTCGGAGAATAAAACCGGTGCACTTGTGCCTATCAATTTACAAAATCAAGATTTGGCACTTACGCAATTGACAGGTATTAAAGCTTTTGATATTGGAGCTTCGCCTGGTTTGGCCTTTGTTCAAAGAAAGAAAAATTGGCAGTTTGGTGGTTGGGCTGGCGTAGGCCCAGCCTTACAATTCAAAGGGTATGCAACCCCGTCGTTCTCCAAGGTTCAAATTGGTGTCGTGCCAAGAATTGATCTGAGGATTTTGGGTGGTTATTCAACAGATGAAAAGTTCTTTTTTCTTGTCACTGATTTCGATAACAAAAGCATAGGATTTATAGATTTCTCCTACCGTCAGGTATATTTTGCACTGAAGTTTGTTGCTGGCTATAGATTTAAGGAAAAGTAGTCCATTATTTGAATGGGAAATATGAAATCGTTTTTTCCTTGTATGTGATTCTCAATTCAATATTTCTTGGCGCATCTTTTAATTGAATGGAAATATCTTTTCCTAGAATGTTTTCTCCTCGAAATTTTGAATCATCAGAAACAAATTGCGTTTGTTCAACGCCGTTAACCCAGGCGCTTACATTTAATGTTCCATTACCATTGAGCTGCACCAAGTAGTTATCTTCAGAAATTGGTATTAGACTCACAAAACCCTGTTCTTTTTGCAGCTCTCTTTTAGTATATATGAGTGGTATTTTCTTTTTAATCATATCCTTTTCGATTGGGATCCAGCCACTTTCGATAGGATCTGCTTGTGGAAATCCGCTCATTTTTTGGACCGCCGTTGGTTCCAATTTCCAAACTCTAATGTAGTCTACTTGATAGTCAGCAGGGAATTTCGTTTTGACATCTGGACCAGGATCGAAAGGATAGTTGTCTCTGGCAACGGCTAAATTGACAATGACGTTCATGGGGGTCGAGAAATCTCCATCGAAATGTGAAACCGGCACACCATTTACAAAATAGCTGAGCGAATTGGGCAACCAAACGCCTGAAAAGATCACAGTATCGTTCACAATTGGGTCTTTCATCCTAATCCAGCCGCCCCAATCTTTTTGAATACCTAGGTTATTTTTGATGTAATCTTTGCGATCAGGCAAATGGATATCAACGTGTACATCTTTACTGCGTTCACCTTTGCATTCCATGATGTCGATTTCGTCTTTGCCATTTTGACCAAAAAGCCAGAATGCTGGCCAAAGGCCTTTGCCTTGCGGAACAACTGCTCGGCATTCAAAATAACCGTAACGAAAGGTGTCGATACTCCAAATGCACGAAGTAAGGTAATCTAAGTAAACGGAATCGTTCTTGATATTCAAGCCCAGCGCTTTGGCTTGTTCTTGATTGATCATCCAATTGGGAACGGGTGTTTTTTGATTAAACTCTTTGGCGCCTAAATGTAGCCAGCCATTTTTTTGGCAGAGCATTTCAGGAACTGCCCATTGGCTTTGGTCCAGTAGGAGGCCTCCCCAAGGGTAGCGCGGATACCATTTATTTTGATCCACCTCTTGAGCGCTGAATTCGTCGCCAAAATGGTAATGCCATTGCAGCACCGTATCAGTTTTAAATTGGAAAAGGGCTGGCTTGATTTGTGCGTGGCCATGAATAGAAACAAAGAGAACAAAAAGTAAAATGTATTTCATTTTAAAATGCATATTCAACAAGCCGGTAAAAAATATTTTGTGGCATAAATATGTTGTATCGAATCAATATTTAATAAACACATTTTTGGCTTCTGTGAAAAATCGCAATGCTTCCCAGCCACCCTCGCGCCCTACGCCTGAAGCTTTGACACCACCAAAAGGTGTGCGCAAATCGCGCACCAACCAGGCATTGACCCACACAATTCCAGCTTGAATCAAATCAGCTACACGATGAGCACGCTTAAGATCTGAAGTCCAGAGGGTGGCTGCCAGGCCGTATTGCGTAGAATTGGCCATAGTGAGCACTTCTTGTTCAGTATCAAAGGGTGTGATTGTAACAACGGGCCCAAAGATTTCTTCTTGATTGGTCCGACAGGTATAAGGAAGCCCTTCAATAATTGTGGGTTCAATGTAGTAGCCATTTTGGTGTTTGCCTTCCAATATTTTTCTCTTCCCGCCACAAAGTATGGTTCCACCTTCTTCTTTTGCTAGTTCAATGTAACTAAGTATTTTTTCCATGTGTGGCTCTGAAACAACGGCACCTAATTTTGCTTCTGGATCTTCAGGAAAGGATACCTTGCTTTTAGAAACAGCGCTCACAAAGGCCTCTTTGAAAGGTTCATAGATAGATCGCTCAATGAAGATTCGAGAACCACAAAGGCAAATTTGCCCCTGGTTGGCAAAGGAAGAACGAATGGTAGTACTGAGTGCTTCTTTAAAATCACAATCGGCAAAAATGATATTTGGGTTTTTCCCACCGAGTTCTAGTGATAATTTTTTAAACATGGGCCCGGCAGTTCTGGCAATATACTCTCCCGTTTTTGTTCCACCGGTAAAGGAGATGGCTTTGATGAGTGGATGCTTCACGATGGCATCTCCAACGCGAGGCCCGGTGCCGTGCAAGATATTCAAAACGCCATCTGGCATACCGGCTTCCTTGGCAATTTTACCCAGCATAAAGGCAGTGTAGGGAGTTACTTCTGAGGGTTTTGCCACCACACAATTGCCAGCGGCAAGAGCGGGTGCAATTTTCCATGAAAAAAGATAAAGAGGTAAATTCCATGGAGAAATGCAACCTACTATCCCGATTGGTTTTCGGGTGGTATAATTCAAACCAATTCCCTCCATCTGATGCGATTCTGATGCAAAATGCTCGATTGCTGTGGCGAAGAAATGAAAATTAGATACGGCACGGGGAATATCCACATGTTGCGCTAAACTAATCGGTTTGCCATTGTCTTTGGATTCTGCAGCCACAAAAGCCGCCATGTTTGCTTCTATCCCAGCTGATAAATTTCTAAGAATTTTAGCGCGCTCTTCAATGCCCATTGTAGACCAAACAGGAAAAGCAGCTTGTGCTGCACGAACTGCCGCCTCTACATCTTGGCTATCTGAATCGGGGATAAGTGAATAGACTTGACCTGTCGCGGGTTCAAAATTATCGATGTATTGCCCGTTCAAAGGAGCAACATAGGCCCCGTTAATGAAATTGCTCAATTTTTCCATACCAAACAAAGGTAAGCATATCAACACAGGTTTTGATACCTTTGTATTATGGAAATCAAAGAAGCACAATTAAAAGTCGATCATTGGATTCAAACCCTTGGCGTGCGATATTTCAACGAACTCACCAATACGGCTATCTTGATGGAAGAGGTAGGTGAATTGGCACGAATTATGGCGCGTCGTTTTGGAGAACAGTCTGAAAAAGAAACAGACAAGGAACAAGATTTAGGCGATGAGATGGCTGACATTTTATTTGTATTGTGTTGCCTGGCCAATCAGACTGGAATTGATCTCGATCTTGCTCTTGAGAAAAATCTCGAGAAAAAAACAACCCGCGATGCCACTAGGCATATGTCAAATCCAAAATTAAAACCCTGATCATGGAACGCATACAAAACGCATTGCAACCATTGCCTTATTTATTGGTGTCAGGTCTGCCCGAACAATATCAACATAATCTTTGGCCTTTCATTCAAAATGCTGTTCCACAACCCGAGGAGGGGTCACCAAGAGCAATAGTATTGTGTACAAATGATCAACAAGCCAGGGAAATTTATGCCGCCTTCACACAGTTAGCTAAAGTTAAAGACCTTACCGTTGACCTCATTGTTGAAAAAGGCAATAAACTTCAACAGCGCAATGATTTGTTCGATGGAACTGAAATCATCGTTGGGACCACCCGACGCATGGCTGAATTGTATTTTCAGAATGGATTTAATATCAAAAAGTTAAAATTGTTTGTTGCTTTGGGGCTTGATGAGCAAATGCGTGCAGGTATGAAAGGCTATTTAGTTCGCCTCACCGAAAGTTTACCTAAGTGTAAATCTTTGTTTTTTACAACTGATGCAGATGAGGAGCGCCTTCGATCTTATCTAGATGAATTTTATCCGAACATTCGGCTCCTAGATTTGTCTGAAGAGGCATGAGTCGAGACCAAAATATTCTTGAACTAAGACCAACAATTCAAAGAGAAGCTATTGAGTCAAATTCAATGGAGCACTTTCAAAATGAGGTTTTGCGACCCATATTGAAGTTCCAACACGAATTGTTACTTAAAGAATGGCAAAGCAATCCATACTTTGAAAAAATAAAAGAGCTGCAAAACCAAGGAGAAAAACGCAGCCAATTGGCTGTACTTTTTTCTAAAAACCCGGTTTTGTTTTCTAGGTTCATTGGCATGTGTGTAGGTTTGTTTTCGACTTCAGAATTTGAGTTCTATCAAAATGAAAAGTCGCAGATTGACAAGCGCTTAAAGGAATTACTACTCACTAGATTTTTATCTTATGAGTAATTAAACCATATCAAAAGCGACTACAAAAACGGGTTGTTTGGGTTCAAAATCACCTCTAAAAACCACGTCTACAGCGGCCACGCCAATAAGTTTGTGTAATAGCCCCCAGTTAAAGGAAGCCTGGGCTTTGATATAATGCTCATCTCTGGTGTCATTCCACCAGAGCAAAGAATGCACTTTTTCATAGGCCAGCGCTGACTCAAAAAGTTTTTGCACATCTCGGATATCACCAGAAGGGTTGCATACCATATCGGGAACTAGAAAGGTATGTGATTTCGGCTGAATAAGTTTGTTGAGCAAAGGGATGTAGGGTAGTAATTTCACTTGAACCCCTCCAAGTTTCCCTGGCAATCGTTGAATTTCCCAGCGAACCTTATGAAATTGTGCAAAGGCAAGCCTGTTTCCGTCTTGGTCTTTGAGTGTATAAAAGTGTCCGTTTTCAAAAAAGTGCTCGAAATAGGCTGTGTATTTGCTGTAGGTGTCTGATATGATTTGTGAAATTTCAGAGTTGATTGATTCTCGATGAAACCCCTTATGTAATTTAGGCCAAATCCTGCTAAAACTTTGTGTAGCCAACTGTGCTTTTGTTACAAAACCAAAGGTTTCGCTCATCCATTTACTCCTGACATTCTTTTGGTCAATGTAGGCGTAACAATACTTTTCGCTCCCAGGGAATTGGGTTGTTATTTGTTCAAAGACACCTTCAATTTTTTGTTTGATACTGGATTTTTGATTCGCACGAGCCTTCCCTCTTGATTGAAAGCGCTTGTCGAAAGCAAAGTACCGTAAATAAAGGCCAAAAGGGCGTTTACAAAAAGTTATGTTGGCAATTAGTAGCTCATTCCTTCGCAATGAAAAACTCAATGGGTTGTCTGTTTGTTTCACACTCTGAACCACATCGAGGTGCTTGTATTTGGCGCCGTTTGTCCCCAATACCGTTTGGGCAAAAAGGGCCACCAAATCTGCATTTATTTCATTGGATTGTTCAAATTGCATTAGCCAAGTAGATATTTAACATGTTGAACTTAACCATTTCACAAGCATTTCTTGTTGGTTTTCATCGAGCACTTTTGTGACGAGCACATTTTTTTCTAACAAGGCCTGATTTGTCGTCTGGCCCCATGCAAGCACCTTGGCATGGGATGCAATGGTATTGTTTTTGAAAAATGCTGCTACATTACTTGGAGAGGTAAAAATGTAAATATCTTTTGGACCAATTCGCACCTCATTGAGTTGGGTTGTATAAACCTGTAAAATTATTTTTTCTGAATCAGGAATATTTTTGGTGTAGGTTCCTACAGACAATTGACTTACTGGAAAACAAACCGTGCGGCCATTGCGCCAAGTATTAAAATGTGCTGCTTCTGAGATTGGATTTCCCGATTTTTTGGCAACAAAATCAGCGTTTAGCTTGTATTTGTCAAATAACTTTCGGGCGGTTTGCTCGCCAGCACAAGCAATCAGTGAATTGTTTTTACACTTTGAAAAAAAATAGTCTGCTGCCCTGATACTTGAAATAAATAAAATGTCATAGGAGTGTGGGCAAGCGAACGATACACTTTGGAATGCAATCAAGGATTTTGCTTCAATAGACCCGGCCAATTGCATAGCAAATAGCTCCTCTGAGAGGTCTGTAGGGTCTTTGGATATGAAGATTTTTTGCATTTTATTGCAGCGCTGCTGTAATTTTTTCGATACTCGCCAATAGATCAAATGTATAAAATTTGGCGGCATTGGCGGCATTTTGCGCATGGGCCACATAGATTTGATCTGGACCATAGTAAACACCCAATGGCAATTGGCAACCTCCTTGCAAGGCCTGCAATACCCCTCGTTCAATGGCAATTTGCTCGGCCACCTTTTGATGATTTAGCTGCGAAACAATGCGGTGTGTAGTGGTGTCATTTTGGCGAATCTGCAAGCCAAGCACTCCTTGAGCCGGAGCCGGAACAAATTCTTTGGGGTCTAAGATTTGAGTGTGCAAGTCTGATAGGTTTAAGTTAAGTCGACTCACTCCTGCATTTGCCAACAAAATGGCGTCATAATGGCCATCTCGTAGTTTGTCAATGCGGGTTGGCACATTTCCTCTAAGTTCTTCAATTTGCAAGTCTGAACGCAGCGCTTTAATGATAGATTTTCTACGCGCCGATGAGGTACCGATGGTGGCGCCCTTTTTCAACCCCCATTTTTGTGTAGCATCGTATGCTGTTTTTCTCAATAGCAATATCTCTGATGGATCTTCACGGTAAGACACAGCCCCAATACAAAGGCCTTCAGGTTGTGTTGTCTCTAGGTCTTTGTGTGAATGAACTGCTAAATCAATTTCGTTACGCAATAAGGCAGCTTCAATTTCTTTGGTGAAAAATCCTTTGCCTTCAAGTTTGTCGAAACTCAAATTTTGGATGCGGTCTCCTTGTGTGACGATAATTTGGATCGAAACTTCACAACCCAATTCTTCTAATAATTTCTTTACAAAATGCGCTTGCCAAAGTGCAAGTTCACTACCTCGTGAACCTATACGAATGAGGGGTTTAGTCGGCATGGTTCAGAATGATTTCTTTGGCCAACTTCATTGGCCCGCTGATATATTTTTTTTCGAGATAACTCACTACCTTGTCTAGCACTTCTTTGGCCTGAGGATCAAGATTTTCGAGTTCATCTTTAAAAATTTCTTGGTAAGCAGTAGAGCGCAATTCTTTGACTTTCGCAGGGACGTCTCGCATAGCTATTTCTACCTTGCGTTCGCGCAGCAAGTGCCCAAATTCTGCCTCTGCTTGGGCAATAATATCTCTTACTTGTTGTAATTCTTTAGAACGCTCTTTGACATTCTCATTGGAAATACGCTGCAAATATTCAATAGAGAGGTACTTGACTGAATGTTGGTTCAAAATCTCGGGGTCGAGGTCTTGTGGGATGGCAAGGTCAATGATTATTTTTTCTTGTGAATCGCCGCCAACTAGTTTTTTATATAGCTCGGCATTGATCATGACACCTTCAGCAGCTGTGCAAGTGATGAGCACATCAAAACCATTTCGATAGTTTCTTAGTGTATCAAGTGCAAAAGCCTCGCCGTGAATTTCTTTTGCAAGCTTCTGTGCATTTTCATGCGTTCTGTTGAAGACCACAAAATTTTTAAAACCATGCTTTTTAAGAAAGCGGGCCATAGTGGTATTGGTTACACCTGCACCAATGATCAAAATACGCGCATTTAGAGGGATGTTGAGTTGCTTGAGGTGCTGATAGGCTAGTGATACTACTGAGACGGGCTTGGTTGCAATACTTGTCTGGGTATATACTTGTTTTGCTGTTTCGATTACTTTTTTCATCATCAGACGAAGTAAGTCTCCGGTAAGTCCGAGTTGTTGGCAGTGTTCATAGGCCAAGCGCACTTGGGTAATGATTTCACGCTCACCGATGATCATCGAATCTATAGACGAAGCCACCGAGAGCGCGTGTTGAACGGCTTTTGAGCCAGAATATACCTCAGCACTTCGAACAAATTCTTCTAACTGAATGGGCACTAGTTTTGAGTACAATAATTCTAGTAAGCGGCTGAGCGAGGAAGCATCTAGTTCTTTTTCATTCACAATTGTGATTTCTACTCGATTGCAAGTAGATAGAAACATCAGTTCTTTGAGCCCTAATTTTGTTTTTAATTCTGAAAGTTGTTGTGCTTGAGCCTCCTTTTCAATATGCAGCAGACCGATCTTGTTGACATCAAGTTTTCGGTGCGTAAAAGCTATAATATGGAGTTGTTGCAACAAAGTAGCGCTTTTGAATGCAAAAATAAGGGCTACTTAAAGCTGAATTGTCATTGAATTGTCATAAAGGCTTATTTAGAATGGGTTCAAATAGATAAAATTGGAATAATTTTGCGTCATGCAGTTAACTTTTAAAACCATCCTTTTTGATTTAGGTGGAGTGCTTATTGATATTGATTATTTGGCTACGGAAAACGCATTTAAAAAGCTAGGCGTCTCTCAATTTGAAACCTACTACACACAATTTGCTCAAAACCAAATTTTCGATCGTTTTGAGTGTGGCGAGATTTCGCCACAGCATTTTGTTAATTTATTGCTGCCTAATACCCTAGCAGGGACAACACCAAATCAAGTGGTTGGGGCTTGGAATCAAATGATTGGGAGTTTTCCTGGGCAAAAGATTGAACTTTTGTCTCAGCTTAGCAAGCATTATCCATTGTTTATGTTGAGTAATACCAATGCATTGCATTGGGTTGAAGTACAAAGAGAATGGCAAAAAGCAACGCCTCAACCAACTTCCGCATATTTTAGTCAAATATTTCTTTCTCATCAGATTCAAATGCGCAAACCCCATGAAGAAACTTTCTTGTGGGTTTGTGAGCAAATGGGTTTTGAACCCAAAGATGTGTTATTCATAGATGATAGCCCACAACACATAGAAGGCGCAAAGCAGGCAGGACTACAAACTTTTTTTTACCAAAATGCAGCAGATTTTTATGGATTTTTTTCTTGACAAAGCTCAACGAGTAGTCCACCGCTAGATTTTGGATGTAAAAATGCGATGAGCTTGTTATCAGCCCCTGCTTTTGGTGAGAGGTGTATGAGCTGAAAACCTGCAGATTGCAATCTTTGAATCTCAGATTCAATATCTGCTACTTCAAAAGCAACATGATGAAAACCCGGGCCGTTTTTTTGTAAAAATTTAGCGATTGGCGATTCGGAGTTGCTTGCTTCGAGCAGCTCTATTTTAGATTCTCCAACCTGAAAAAAAGCTGTCTTGACTCCTTCAGAGGCCACCTCCTCTTGTTTATAGCAAGGGGTATTGAGCAGCACTTCATAGAGTGGAATAGCTTCAGTTAAGTCAGCAACTGCAATACCTAAATGTTCAATGCGCTTCATGGTTAGTTGTCAATTTTGATGAATTTTTCGGTCTTGTTGTCATAGTTAATAAAGTATACCCCATCTACAATATTGCGGCAATCAACAGAGGTGCTGTAGCCCGTTTTCAATAAATTGCCATAGGCATCATAAATTTCAAATTTCGTGCGAACGGCTTGCCCTTTGGATTTGAAATATAAGGCAGATTGCACTTTAGTCGGACTAAATGAAACAGCAGCAACATTCGAAGTGAAACTTGCACTTTTTGATACTCTTGGTTTGCCTGAGCTGTCGGTTTGAGAAACCCGCACCGTATTTTTCCCAGAGTGAGGTGAAAGTTGAAACTGATAAGTAGTTTGATTAGGAGTGCCCTTACCTTTCACCTGCCCGACCTCCACCCAACGGCCCCATTTGTACTGTTCAATACTAAAATCAAGTATGGCCTGCTCGTTGGTGGTAGTCCATTTTAACAACCCATTTTGTTGGACACTAATTTGAGTACAGTTAAAAGTGCTACTCGGCAACAGCACTATGGGATTTAAAAATCGAGGCTCACATCCCGGAGCGTGCTCTAGTACAACAAAAACTTCATCGCCTTTCTTGAGGTGAAATAACCGAAAGTCTATTTCGAAGTGTGACGTTTGAATGACAGCAGGTAAGATTTCGCCATTCACGGTAACTTTACTAATGCAAAAACCAAAACCGTCTGGCATTGGGGGGTTATTGACAAGCAAGTTTTTATCTTGGTAGGTGCCTTCTAAAGAGAGCAATTCCGTTTGACTATACACCAAAGACAAATCATAGCAAAGGATTAGAAAGATCAATCGGTACAACATGGTGCAGCTTTTCATACAAATATAGCATGAATCAGGTGCATTCAATTAAATTTGCATTATGGCTAACGCTACTTATGATTACATCAAGGCCCTGCACCTTATTTTTATGGTGAGCTGGTTTGCCGGACTTTTCTACATGGTTCGATTGTTTATCTATTTCAAAGAAGCTGACGATAAAATTCCTGCTCAAAAAGCCATACTTCAGCCTCAGTTTGTCATCATGATGCAGCGCCTGTGGTGGATAATTACCACGCCTGCCATGTTGCTCACGGTGCTTTTTGGGGTTTGGATGATCGCGCTCAATCCAAACTATTTACTGCATGCTCCTTGGATGCACCTCAAGTTAGGTTTTGTGGTAATGCTTTTGATTTATCATTTTTATTCTCAGCGAATGTTGCGTCATTGCGAGTCGGGCGCACTACGCTGGACTTCAGGTCAATTGCGTATTTGGAATGAGATAGCGACCTTATTTTTGGTCAGCATTGTATTTATCGTTGTTTTAAAAAATCAATTGAATTGGATCTCGGGAACTCTCGGTTTTTTTGCCGTCGGGGTCTTGTTGATGTTAGGCATTAAATTATACAAGAAATTGCGCAAGCAATAGCCCTGAATTGTTGAAAAATTAAGTTGTTTCTTTAGAAAGTTTGACTAACTTTGCAAAAATTTTTTCGCAAACACGCTTAAATACATTCTAATGCAACAAGCAGGTAAGTTTTCTTCACTTTTGCAAATTCTCTTTTTAGCAATGTCATTCCTTGTGTATCAACCACTTGCGAATGCATCCAAGGAAGAAGCCTTCAACGTTGGCGAAATGATCATGCATCACATCAAGGATGCCCACGAGTGGCATGTTGCAGGTGAGGGTAAAGAAAGCATTAGTTTATACCTTCCAGTAATCTTACATGACAACGGATTCAAGTGTTTTAGTTCAAAGCATTTTTATCACGGAAAAGAGTCGCAAGTGCCGTCTTCTGACAGTACAGCCTATCATTATTTAGAAGGTGTTGGCCCTGCAAAGGGGTATGCGCTATATCATGAAAAAATTTACAAACTGGATCAAATTGGTACTGCTAATGGACAGCCTGTTTATAATTTGAAATTTCATGGTGAGCACCCACACAACGCCATGCCAACTGACCTATCTATCACTAAAAATGTGGCCTCTCTTATTTTTGGTTCTTTGTTGATCCTAATAATCATGTTATCAGTAGCCCGTTTTTACAAGAGAAATGGTGCGGTTGCTCCCAAAGGGTTGGCGAAATTTTTCGAGCCTATCATTGTGATGGTTCGTGATGACATTGCCAAAGCAAACATAGATCAACACAAGTATCACAAATACGTACCATATTTATTGACCATCTTTTTCTTCATTTGGATCAATAATATGTTAGGGCTTATTCCAATTTTGCCAGGTGGTGCCAACCTTACAGGAAATATAACTATTACTTTGTTTTTAGCTGTGTGTACTTTATTAGTTACGGTACTTTCAGGAAATAAAAATTATTGGGGACACATTTTTTGGATGCCAGGCATTCCAGTTCCTATGAAGATATTTATGATTCCCATTGAGTTGATAGGTATTCTTACTAAGCCTTTCGCACTCATGATTCGTTTGTTCGCCAACATTACCGCGGGCCACATTATTGTTTTAGCTTTGATTTCTATCATTTTCATTAACAAAAACATAGCATGGGCAGGTTTGTCTGTGCCGATGGCTTTGTTTATTTCTGTGTTAGAAATCCTCGTTGCTTTTTTACAAGGTTTCCTTTTTGCAATGCTCTCGGCATTGTTTATTGGAGCTGCGGTTGAAGAGGCACACCATTAAATAGTAACCTTTTAAATTAAATACAATGACAGGAATGTTTGGTAGTATTGCAGCAATCGGAGCTGGATTGGCAGTTTTAGGCGCAGGTCTTGGAATCGGTCGTATCGGTGGTTCTGCAGTAGAAGGTATTGCGCGCAACCCAGAAGCAGCTGGTAAAATTCAAACAGCGATGATCATCGCAGCGGCACTTATTGAAGGTGTTGCGTTGTTTGGAGTGGTAGTTGGTCTTCTTGGAGCAAAAGCGTAATTCAAATCAAAAGGAATCCAACGGTTGGTTGGATTCCTTTTATAAAATTTAAAAAAGCACAACAATGGATTTAATTTTACCTGATTTTGGTTTACTCGTTTGGACAGGAATTGTGTTCTGTCTCTTGTTTTTTTTACTAGTCAAATTTGCTTGGAAGCCAATTCTTAGCGCCGTGAATACCCGCGAGCAAAAGATTGCAGAGGCACTTGACTTAGCGGAAAAAACCAAAGCTGAAATGCAAGCACTTAAAGCTGAGAATGACCAAATTCTCAAAGCTGCACGTGCCGAGCGCGATCAAATTTTGAAAGAAGCGAAAGAAGCTGCCAACAGCATGGTTGAAGAGGCCAAAGGAAAAGCCAAAGATGAGGCCGCTAAATTGGTTGAGGCGGCTCGTCATAACATCAATAGTGAAAAGGCCGCAGCAATGGCTGAGCTAAAAAATCATATCGCATCCCTTTCTTTGGAGATTGCCGAAAAAGTAGTACGTCAAGAATTGAGTGCTGATGAAAAGCAAAAGGCTCTAGCCTCTCAGCTTGCTGGTGAAATCAAAATGAATTAATCCATGAAGTCAAATAAATCTGCTGTTCGTTATGCTAAAGCTCTATTAGAGTTGGCTCTCGAGCACAATAAAGTTGAATTGGTTGAAGCAGATATGCTTCAGTTGATTCAATTAGCCCGTGAGGCTCATGATTTTCAAGTCTTTTTGAATTCTCCATTGATCAATATCGACAAAAAAGTTGCTGTGATCAAACAAATATGTAAAGATTTCAATCAAACTTCTATCGATTTTCTTACCCTAGTTACCAATAACGGTAGAGAATCTGTAATGATAGATATGGCAATGCAATTTATTGCCCAATTAAAAGCACACCGAGGTATTGTACCAATTACAATCATCAGTGCACAAAAACTCGAAGAAAGCACAAAATCTTCAATACTAGAAAAGGTGGCTGCTGCGGTAAGCGGAACTCCTGAAATTACAGAAGAAATAGATGCTTCTTTAATAGGTGGTTTTGTTGTCCGTATGGGCGACCACCAAATTGACGCTTCGGTTGCAACCCAACTAAAGCGCCTTAAACAACAATTCGTATAATCGTCAAAAGACAAAATAAAAAAAGTACAAATGGCAGATATTAAACCAGCAGAAGTTTCCGCGATATTGAGAGAGCAACTCTCAGGTTTTCGTTCTGAGGCTGAATTACAAGAAGTAGGTACAGTACTTCAGGTAGGAGATGGTATTGCGCGCATCTACGGAATGAATGGCGTGCAATATGGTGAACTTATTGAATTTGACGGTGGAATGCAAGGAATTGCACTCAACCTAGAGGAAGACAACGTCGGGGCGGTATTGCTTGGTCGTTCGTCAAGTGTAAAAGAAGGAGATACCGTACGTCGTTTAGGAAAAATTGCATCTGTAAATGTTGGAGATGGTATGGTTGGCCGTGTTGTCGACACCCTCGGACAACCAATTGATGGTAAAGGTCCAATTCAAGGCGATCTTTATGAAATGCCAATTGAACGCAAAGCGCCAGGGGTAATTTTCCGTCAGCCAGTAAACGAGCCACTTCAAACTGGTATCAAGGCCGTTGATGCCATGATTCCAATTGGACGTGGTCAACGTGAGCTCATCATTGGTGACCGCCAAACAGGAAAAACTACTGTTGCTATTGATACAATCATTAATCAGCGCGAATTTTACGATCGTGGCGAGCCTGTATTTTGTATATATGTTGCCATTGGTCAAAAAGGATCAACGGTTGCTGGAATTGTTAAAAAATTAGAAGATGCGGGTGCAATGGCTTACACAACAGTGGTTGCGGCCAATGCTTCTGACCCTGCACCTATGCAATTTTATGCACCAATGACCGGAGCGGCAATTGGTGAATATTTCCGTGACTGCGGAAAACCAGCCCTTATTGTTTATGACGACCTTTCTAAGCAAGCTGTTGCTTACCGTGAGGTTTCACTTCTTTTGCGTCGCCCGCCGGGTCGCGAGGCATATCCTGGTGACGTTTTCTACCTCCACTCACGTTTGTTAGAGCGTGCTGCAAAGGTAATTGCAGATGATAGTATTGCTTCTCAAATGAATGACCTCCCAGCTTCATTGAAAGATAAAGTAAAGGGTGGTGGTTCTTTAACTGCATTGCCAATCATTGAAACTCAAGCTGGAGACGTTTCTGCTTATATTCCAACAAACGTAATTTCCATTACGGATGGCCAGATTTTCTTGGAGTCGGATTTATTCAACTCAGGTATTCGTCCGGCAATTAACGTGGGTATCTCGGTATCTCGAGTTGGAGGATCTGCACAAATTAAGTCAATGAAAAAAGTGGCTGGTACACTCAAGTTAGATCAAGCCCAGTACCGCGAATTGGAAGCTTTTGCCAAGTTTGGTTCTGACCTTGATGCGGCCACAAAGGCAGTGCTTGATAAGGGTGCACGAAACGTTGAAATCCTAAAACAACGCGAAGGAGACCCCTACCCAGTAGAAAAGCAGATTGCGATTATCTACGCTGGTGTTAAGGGCCTAATGCAACCAGTTCCTGTAAATCAAATCAAAGAATTTGAGAAAGATTTCTTGACTGTTCTTGAAGCAAACCATGCTGACACACTTGTTGCACTTAAGGCAGGAAAATATACCGATGAAATCGAAGCGGTATTGACTAAAACAGCAAAAGAAGTTGCAGCTAAATTTGCTTAATTGCGATAATTCAGGATTATAATGGCGAATTTAAAAGAAATACGTAACCGCATCAGTTCAGTCGGGTCAACAATGCAGATCACTTCAGCAATGAAAATGGTATCTGCTGCAAAGTTGAAACGTGCGCAAGACGCCGTTACCCAAATGCGTCCGTATGCCGGTAAGCTCCGCGAAATCCTAGAAAATTTGAGCGCTAGTCTTGATCTTTCTGAAAATGCTTATGCAGAGCAACGCAATGTTAATAAGGTACTTATCGTTGGCATTACATCAAATCGTGGTTTATGTGGTGGTTTCAACAATAACATTATTAAACGAGTTGGTGTTTTAATCAATGAGGATTACGCAGGCAAAGAGGTTTCTGTACTTTGTATTGGTAAAAAAATCAAGGACGTTTACAAGCGCACACCAAACTTCTATTACAATGCAAAAATCGAACAAATGGAGGATGTCTACACAGACCTTCGTTTTGAGGTAGTTGCTCAAGTTGCTGAAGAAATCATGGTGCAATTCATTAATCAGTCTTTTGATAAAGTTGTATTTGTTTACAATCGTTTTGTAAATGCTGCAACTCAAAAGATTGAAACAGAACAGTTCTTACCGATAGTTCCAACAGTTGGAAGCGCAGAATCGGGTGACTACATCTTTGAACCTTCAAAAATGGAAATTGTAGAAGACTTGCTTCCAAAATCTATGAAGCTTCAACTCTATAAAGCCATCCGCGATTCATTTGCTGCAGAACATGGTGCCCGCATGACAGCCATGCACAAGGCTACTGACAATGCATCTGAGTTGCAAAAGAGTCTTAAATTAAGTTACAACAAAGCACGTCAGGCTGCAATCACCAATGAAATTTTAGAAATCGTTGGAGGTGCAGAGGCATTAAATGCTTAATTCAAAAAATTACTCCATAAAAAAAGAGCGCCCAGAAGGCGCTCTTTTTATTTTAAATAATGATGATTTGAAGAAAATTAATAAACCCAATTAAATCTTTGGCCAATTCTGTGATGTATGAATTTAAGCAAGTCTTCGTTGGGAATATAAGTCAAAACATCTTCCATAAAAGCCTGAAGCAGTAGGTTTTTAGCAGCAGATTCGCTGAGCCCTCTAGCGCGCAGGTAGAACAAGGCATTTTCATCGAGCTGGCCTGTGGTGGATCCATGAGAACACTTGACGTCGTCTGCATAAATTTCCAACTCTGGCTTGGAATTAATACTTGCGTCTTCAGAAAGTAATACATTGGCATTACTCTGGTATGCATTGGTTTTCTGAGCGTCTTTGCGTACAAAAACTTTACCGTTAAACACCCCAACTGCCTTATCAGCAGCTACTCCTTTGTACGTTTCGAATGATTCGCAATTGGGTACTTGATGATCAATGGTGGTGTAATTGGCAAGATGCTGGTCATCTTTGAGCCAATAGGCACCATTCAGATAAGTTTGAGCATGTTCTCCTTGGATTTGTACTTGTGAATCATTGCGTACAAAACTGCCGTCTAAGGTGAGGGTATTGATTTGGAAATGTGACCCTTCTGCTTGTTTGGCGCGGTCTTCAGTGAAGTGGAAATGCCCGCTTGAAGTATCTTGAATTTTAAAAATTTTAATTCGAGCGTCTTTAGCAATATCGAATTGGAAATGCGTGTGGGCAAAACTTACAGAACCCTCCATAGATTGGGAGACAAAATAAATTTGTGCCTCTGAGTTTTGTTCAAATTGTAAATGATGTCTAAAAAATTGTTTCCCTCCGTTATGAGCATGTACAATTTGTAGGGGTTTATCAAGTACAGTATTGCGGCGAATGCAAATCGAAAGCCCCATTTGGGCATGCAAGGTATTTAATGCGCCAAAAACATCCTTAAACGCGGCCTCATGCCAAGCTACAGGAGAATCTTGGATAAGGCATATGTCCACACCTTTGGGTAAATCCTGAGGAAGAATAACTTCTTCGTGGTTAATGATGAGTAAATACGCATCTTCAATAGGAGCTAAGGGCTTTTCTACTGAATTGCTTGTTTTTGAAGGGTCAGTAAAATTGGCATTTGCGAGTTTTGCTAAGCGCGTGTATTTAAATCTTTCGGATTTGGTAGTAGGTAAATCCTGCCCCAATAAATATTCTTTGGCTGCGTCTATGAGTGGTTGAGGGGCCAAACTAGCTTCGTGTAAATCTTCAACGAAGAGAGAAAGCTTATTGAGTGTATTGGTTTCCATGTTATAAACTTTCTTTGATCCAGTCGTAACCACGTTCTTCGAGTTCCAAGGCCAATTCTTTAGGACCTGATTTTACGATGCGACCGTCATAAAGAACGTGCACAACGTCGGGCACAATATAGTCTAAAAGTCGCTGGTAGTGGGTAATGACAATACTGGCATTTTCTGCTGTTTTGAGTGCATTGACACCGTGAGAAACAATGCGAAGTGCGTCGATATCTAGGCCTGAATCCGTTTCGTCAAGGACAGAAAGTTTGGGTTCTAGCATTGCCATTTGGAATATTTCATTGCGTTTTTTCTCGCCGCCTGAAAATCCTTCGTTAACAGATCTTGTTGAAAGTTTTGAATCGAGTTCTACAAGCGCAGATTTTTCACGTACCATTGCCATAAAATCTTTAGCCGATATAGGCTCTTGGCCATGATAAGCGCGTTTTTCATTAATGGCCGTTCGCAAGAAATTTACATTGCTTACTCCCGGAATTTCTACAGGGTATTGAAATGCCAAAAATAAGCCTTCCCGCGCACGGTCTTCAGTGGAAAGCTCCAGTAGGTCTTTGTCAAAGAAGGTGACACTTCCTGCTGTAATTTCATAGTCTTCACGACCGGCTAAAACGGACGCCAGTGTGCTTTTTCCGGCACCATTTGGCCCCATGATGGCATGTACTTCGCCTGCATTCACAGTAAGGTTCAGCCCTTTAAGTATTTCTTTGCCGTTGATACTGGCGTGTAAATTTTCTATCTTGATCATTATGGTGGGTATCTACTTTCTAAATATATTATCCGACACTTCCTTCTAAGCTAATCGCTAAAAGTTTTTGAGCCTCAACAGCAAATTCCATCGGAAGTTGATTCAAAACTTCTTTGCAATAGCCATTTACAATTAAACTAATTGCTTTTTCTTCACTGATCCCACGCTGCATACAATAGAATAGCTGGTCTTCGCCAATTTTGGAAGTGGTAGCCTCATGTTCTATTTTGGCTGTGGGGTTTTTACATTCGATATACGGGAAGGTGTGAGCACCGCATTCATCAGTCATCAAAAGGGAGTCACACTGAGAGAAATTCCTTGCATTTTTTGCGCCTTTATGAATTTGTACCAATCCACGATAAGAATTTTGAGACTTTCCGGCAGAAATTCCTTTTGAAATTATCGTCGATTTAGTGTTTTTTCCCAAGTGAACCATTTTTGTACCTGTATCGGCTTGCTGATAGTTGTTTGTCACAGCTACAGAGTAGAATTCTCCGATTGAATGATCACCTTTTAAGATACAAGAGGGATATTTCCAAGTAACTGCCGAACCCGTCTCTACTTGTGTCCAAGAAATTTTAGCATTGGTATGGCAAATTCCTCTTTTGGTGACAAAATTGAACACGCCTCCTTTTCCGGCCTTATCTCCAGGATACCAGTTTTGCACTGTAGAATATTTGATCTCGGCATCATCCATTGCAATGAGCTCAACAACTGCCGCATGCAGTTGGTTTTCGTCTCGTTGCGGTGCGGTACAACCTTCTAGATAAGATACGTATGAACCTTCATCTGCAACCACCAACGTGCGTTCAAACTGACCGGTACCACCCGCGTTGATCCTAAAATAAGTCGAGAGCTCCATTGGGCAACGCACTCCTTTTGGAATATAACAAAAGGAACCATCTGTAAAAACGGCACTGTTCAGTGCAGCATAAAAATTATCCGTATTGGGAACAACTGTACCCATGTATTTTTGAACTAATTCTGGGTGTTCTTGAACGGCATCTGAGAAGGAGCAAAAAATGATACCTAATTCGTTAAGTTTGGCTTTGAATGAGGTCGCTACTGAAACGGAGTCCATGACAAAATCTACGGCAACACCAGTCAAGCGTTGCTGCTCCTCCATAGAAATACCAAGCTTCTTCATGGTTTCTTTGAGCTCTGGATCTACGTCGTCCCAAGATTCATACTTTTTAGTCTGCTTTGGCGCTGAGTAATAGGTGATGCCCTGAAAATCAGGTTTTTCGTAATGCACGTGCGCCCATTCTGGCTCAGTCATTTCTTTCCACAGTGCAAAGGATTTGAGTCTGTAATTCAACAACCAATCGGGCTCATTTTTTTTGGATGATATAAGCCGAATGATTTCTTCGTTAAGACCAACAGGAACGGTTTCAGATTCTATATCAGTGACAAAACCAAATTTATATTCTTGATTTTGAAGGTCTTGTGCTAGTTCGTTTTCGGTGTAATTAGCCATAACTTATACTGAAAAGGATTCACCACAACCACAAGTACGGTCTGCGTTTGGGTTGTTGAACACAAAGCCCTTGCCATTGAGCCCGCCGGAATAATCAAGGGTGGTCCCAACGAGATAGAGATAGCTCTTCTTATCGACGACTACTCGAACGCCATTGTTTTCAAAGGACATATCTGTGTCTAATTCTTGATTGTCAAAGGTGAGTTGGTACATTAATCCTGAACAACCCCCGCCTTGCACCCCAACGCGAATGAAAAACCCATCTTTGCCTTCATCCTCCATCAGACGAAGTGCTTGTTTTTTGGCAGTATCTGTTACGGTTAACATTTCGTTTTTATTTAGATTAATTATAAATAAAACAAAGTTTTGATGCAAATTTACCACTTTTATGGTATTGCCTCCAAAGAAATAAACAAAGAAATTATCGGCTTGTTTGGGTTTATCTTATTTTTGAGCTGTGAAATTGAAAGTTCGTATCCTGTATTTTATACTCTTATTGGGTTTTATAAATCTAGGCGACTTTTTTGCACAAGAATTCAAGACCAAATACGTTTATATTCTAGTAATAGATGGCCCGCGCTACTCTGAAACCTACGGCGAACCCACTTGTAAATACAGTCCTTTACTATGTGATTCCTTAAAAAAAGAAGGTGCCTTTTACGCTAATTTCAAAAACAATGGCCCAACCTATACAGTTCCGGGCCATACGGCCATTGTTACTGGCACCTATCAGCGGATATCAAATTCAGGGACTGCACTTCCCAAACAGCCAAATATTTTTCAATATTATCTCAAGGCAACTTCAAAAGATGCCTCTTCAGCCTACGTTGTAGCTAGCAAGGGCAAGCTAGATGTCTTGGTCAATACTTCGCACAAAAAATGGAAAGATCAATTTCAGGCGGGTACCTATTGCGGTCCAAATGGCAATGGCTTGGGGTATGGCCGCGATGACAAGACCTTTGCCAAGGCGGCAGCCTTAATTAATTCTGAAAATCCACCACACCTCATGTTGATCAATTTATTGGCTGTAGATGTTTATGGCCATGCCAATAATTGGGATAAATACTTGGAATCTATCACCCAGACAGATTTATATGCTGCGCAATTGTGGCATATGATACAAGAAAATGAATTACTTAAAGACCAAACAACCCTACTTATAACCAATGATCATGGCCGCCACTCAGAGGGGGTGCGCTCAGGATTCGTAAATCATGGCTGTCGTTGTGAAGGATGCCGTCATATTTCCTTACTGGTTCTGGGCCCAGATACACCTAAAAACGAGGTGATTGAAAAAGAGGCCAGTCTGATTGATATATCCAAAACAATTGCCCATGTGTTGCATTTCGAAATGCCAACAAGTAAGGGAATATTCTTGAAAGAGGCCTTTTCATTGCCTTATCAAAACAACTAAAAGAGCTCCTTAAGAAGTTGATCATCCACAAGATTAGGAAGCGTAACCTTTAATAAAGGTTCGGCTTCCATGGCTCTTTTGATGGCAAAGATGGCGTTTTCATTGCGCGCCCAGTTGCGCCTAGCAATTCCATTATTGACATCCCAATGCAGCATACTTTTAAGGTTGCGATTTGCCTGATCTGATCCGTCGAGCAGCATGCCAAATCCGCCATTAATGACTTCGCCCCAGCCAACACCGCCACCATTGTGAATACTTACCCAAGTGGCTCCTCTGAAGCTGTCACCAATTACATTATGTATGGCCATATCAGCTGTAAAGCGCGAACCATCATATATATTTGATGTTTCCCTGTAAGGAGAATCAGTTCCCGAAACATCATGATGATCACGGCCTAAAATTACCGGGCCAATTTCGCCATTTTTTATGGCATCATTGAATGCCGCAGCGATGCGCATTCTGCCCTCCGCGTCGGCATATAAAATCCTTGCCTGAGAACCAACTACCAATTGATTTTGTTGCGCACCTTTGATCCATTGAATGTTATCGGCCATTTGCTGTTGAATTTCTTCTGGGCAGTCGGCCATCATGCCCTCAAGAACTTCACAAGCAATGGCATCCGTTTTTTTCAAATCTTCGGGATTTCCGCTCGCGCAAACCCATCTAAAAGGTCCAAAACCGAAATCAAAACACATTGGCCCTAAGATATCTTGCACATAAGACGGGTATTTGAAATCTATTTGATTTGCTGCCAATACATCGCCTCCTGCCCTCGAGGATTCCAATAAAAAGGCATTGCCATAATCAAAAAAGTAAGTTCCCCGAGCGGTATGTTTATTAACGGCAGCTGCATGTCTTCTTAAACTTTCTTGAACATATTCCTTGAATTTTTCTGGATCATTAGCCATCATTTCGTTGGCTTCATCAAAACTCAACCCTGCTGGGTAGTAACCACCAGCCCATGGATTGTGCAATGAGGTTTGGTCCGAACCTAAATCAACATGCACTCCCTCTTCATCAAATTTTTCCCAAATATCCACCACATTACCTAAGTAGGCGATGGAAACTACTTCTTTGGCGGCTTGCGCTTTTTTAACACGGTCAACTAACAAATTGAGGTCGTTAATGACTTCATCTACCCAACCCTGAGAGTGCCTCGTGGTTACAGCTTTGGGATTCACTTCTGCAGTTACTGAAATAACGCCAGCAATATTCCCTGCCTTTGGTTGCGCCCCAGACATACCGCCCAATCCGGCCGTTAAAAAGAGCTTTCCTTTGATATCATCACGAGATTTTGCCAATCTACGAACTGCGTTTAATACCGTAATGGTTGTGCCATGCACAATGCCTTGCGGCCCAATATACATATATGAACCTGCGGTCATTTGCCCGTATTGTGTTACACCTAAGGCATTGAATTTTTCCCAATCATCAGGTTTGGAGTAGTTGGGAATCATCATACCGTTAGTCACCACTACCCTAGGGGCGTTGGCGTGTGAAGGGAATAACCCTAGGGGGTGGCCAGAATACATCACGAGGGTTTGCTCGTCTGTCATTTCAGAAAGGTATTTCATTACCAATCGGTATTGTATCCAATTTTGAAACACCGCACCATTGCCTCCATATGTAATGAGCTCATGAGGATGTTGCGCCACCCGATGATCCAAATTATTTTGGATCATCAACATAAGGGCTTTGGCTTGCTCACTTTTGGCAGGATACTCAGAAATGGCCCTGGCATAAATAGGGTTTTCTGGCATAAAACGATACATGTAAATGCGCCCGAATCGCGTTAATTCATCGGCAAATTCTTTTGCCAATTCAGCGTGGTGCGCCTTATCGAAATAACGAAGTGCATTGGCTATCGCCAATTGTTTTTCATCCTTGGAAAGGATTTCTTTGCGCTTAGGCGCATGATTTATCTGAGGATCCCAAGGCTTTGGGGCAGGTAATGTAGTGGGTATACCTTGCTTTATTTCGTCGGCAAAACTGATCATTGTTGATGGATTTGCCACAAAAATAAGCAATGTTAGTACTTCAGCACAATAAACCCGTGTTTTTGCAATTCTATTCCACCGTCGAGGGTAGCATCGATTCTATAGAAATAGGTGCCTTCTTCAACAATTTCTCCAGCCATGGTTTTGCCATACCATTTCTCAGCAGGATTGGTGTATTCATAAATCACATTTCCCCATCGGTTGAGTATCGTACAGTTAAATGTTGCAATGCCCTCATAATTGACAAAGAACGCTTCATTGCCATTTGTGGAGGAGAGTACAACTACATTCGGCGCAGTGATATCACAAGGCTTGTAAGTGATTTGAGCAGTGTCGCTGATGGTATTACAGGCATTTTGTGCCGTATAGATGTAATTGCCTGCTTCAGTTGCCAAGCGGGGCACTTCGGTACTGCCATCCCACCATTGTCCACTGATTGGCGGATTATAGCCACTTTGCAAGGGAGTTGTATTGATTACATATGGGTTGATCCACAAACTTGCACCTTGACATATAGCTGAATCAAGAATCGCTGTATAAACGTAGGGTAAGAATTCAATTGTAGCGGCAACAGTATCCTGACACGCGTTGTCTACATAGAAAACAGGAAAGACACCTCCCATATTATAGGTGTAAATCTCGGGGTTGTCAACAAGATTACTAGGCGCAAAATGAACTGCAGTATCTAATGCATACCACTGGCCACCGTCATAGGCAGTTGTATTGCCTACAAAATAGCTATAGTGGCAAATAGCAGTGTCTGAAAATATTGCCGGACGCGGCAACACAACAAATGAAACAGTTGTATCGTAATTACAGCCAAAATTATCCGTAATTCCATAGGTATAATTGGTTACCCCAGCAATGTTTGGTTGAATGACGATTAGGGTGTCATTCTGGCCAGAAATAATTGTTGGGTCTGCAAACCAACCTTCCGAAACCACAAAATTTTGATAGCCTTCGCTTTCAGGATATAAAGATGCGTTGAAATAAATACCCCAAGAAAAAATATAACCGTCGTCAATACCTTGGTTGTCTTGAACGGTAATAGTCCAGTTGCCATTGACAGGGCAACCTGCAAATTGATTGAAATCACCGTCTGGCAAGTACACACCATTTGGATTCATGGAGGTAAATCCGTAGTCATTGATAACGGTATTGCCAGCTGCGTTTTCAGCACAAAGTGTGCCGAATGTATTGTTGGTTGGTGAAAAGCAGTAGGTCCAAACCGGAGCCCCTGGATTGCCACCATCGATATTGGTATCGTTGCCTAAGAAGGTGCCAATGCCACTTCCGCAACCTCCAGGCACAAGTGCATTCCAACCACCGGGGTTGCCGTTGTAAGCATTCATGATTGAAACGGTGGTGCCGTTGGGACAGGTCAAAGTGATTTCTAAGTCTCCGATATATGAATGCTCAATATCCAAGCAAATTTGCTCAATATCTGCGGCGGTCGAGATAATGGCTGTACTATCAAAGCCCGACATTGGAATATCTGTTTGGTATTGCTGCCCAGCGCCATCGGGCAAGAAGGTGAGCCCAGCAAAGGTTCCACCGATTTGAAAGGTACCTCCAGGAATTTCAATTCCGACAGTATCTTGAGGGGTTACCCCTCCAACCAAATAGGAATTTTGCCCCAAACAAACGGTATCTACAAGTGGTCCGGTTCCGGCAAAAATAGGTGGAATCGATACGCGTATTTTGAAATTGGTATGTACAGTTTGTGGAAATTGATCAGTAATACCAAGATCTACGTAATAACCTGTATTGGCAGTTGGAGTGAACCAAAGTTGATCACCTGTGAATTGCCCAACCCCACCGATTGTCCAAGTGAAAGTACAGTTATTGTTCGTCTGGGAATATCCCGTATTTGCGTTTTCTAATGAATAAGGAAAGCTTGGCACGGCTTTCAATAATACGCTATCACCAGGGCAGAGATCGACAAATCCTGTATCTAGCGGGTTCATGATATTTGTTCCGCCGCCATTTTTGAAGGCCTCAACATGAGGAATAATTGGTTGTGGAGGGTTACCACAAGCCACATTGGCTACCCAACCTGTGCCTTCACTTGCGCCATTTGAACGAAAGCGCAGCGTAAGACAACCTGTAGGATTATTCCAAGACGCCTGAGCAAAAAAGCCAACGGGGTTGGTTCCGCTGTTGTATGCACCAATGAGCGGTGAAGCGATTGAGGGTCCATCGTAGATATACAGTGTATCTGTCGGATGAATATCAAACTCAAATCCAATATTTGTGGCAAAGGCAATCGAAACTTTTGATCCTTGATTAAGGTCCGGACATAGCACCAAAGTTTCATCCATATTGGGGGCGTAATTACCTACACCATCAATAAAGTTAGTACCGCCTGTAGGCACAATCCCTGCGCAATTCAAAGGATTGGCTTGGTTATAGTCAGGGTCGGTGAGGGTCAGTGTTACTTGCGCTTGAATAGAAGAAATGATCGTAAAGAAAAGAACAAGAGAGCGTAGTATTATTTTCATTTTTTCTGATTTTGCATTTCTAACGAAATGATGTTTTTTGATTTAACAACCAAAATTTTATTGGTCTGAGCCACTAAAAAGTATTGTGTCCTGTCTAGTATTTTAAGTCCAAAATCTGTGAACCAGATAGGTTCTTTTGAAATTTCCATTGGAACATTTGGATTTGAGCTCAATTCAATGGTCTGAAAATTTGAAACATCTTTTCCTTCAGGAATATCGATCAAATAACAAGCATGCGACAATGCATATTCATACAGAGGCATTTCATTGGAAGCCTTTATTTGTAAAATTTCTTCTTTGGAATAACTTTTGCTAAGAGAAATTTCAAGGTTTTGAGACCAAGAATTCAAACTTAACAGGAAGAGTGTAAAGGCGTAAAATAGTTTCATATGACAAGGATTCTTAAAAAGACGCAACCACTCGTTGAAAAGTTGCATCAAATGTTAAAAGTTTTAAAACAAGGACTAAGTTAATAAAACGTAGCTTTGTAGCCTGTAAAGCTCAATATTTTATTATGGAAAACAATGCCTTGGCAGCAATTGCCTCACAAGTAAGACGAGATATCGTAAGAATGGTTTCAGCGGTGAACTCTGGCCACCCTGGTGGGTCCTTAGGTTGCGCTGATTTTCTTACTTTTCTATATTTCGAACAAATGCAGCACAATCCAGCATTTGATATGCAAGGCAACAACGAAGATTTATTTTTCTTGTCCAACGGACATATATCGCCCGTGTGGTACAGTGTGTTGTCTAGGGCTGGTTACTTTCCAAAAGAAGAATTAGGCACTTTTCGCAAACTTGGCACACGTTTACAAGGGCATCCTTCTACCGACAAAGGATTGCCAGGCATCCGTATGGCTTCAGGATCTTTGGGCCAAGGATTGTCTGTGGGTGTAGGTGCTGCGCAAATTAAAAAATTAAATAAAGATCAATCTTTAGTATACACCCTTCATGGCGATGGTGAATTGCAAGAAGGTCAGATTTGGGAGGCGGCAATGTATGCTGCTGCCAACAAGGTGGATAACCTTATTGCCACTATTGATGCCAATGGCCGCCAAATTGATGGAGATGTCGAGGATGTATTATCGCTCGGAGACTTGGCTCAAAAATGGCAGGCCTTTGGTTGGGAGGTTCTGACCATGAATGGACACGATTTTGACAGCATTCGCATTGCAATGCAACAAGCCAAGTCATTGACAGGCAAAGGAAAGCCTATTGTGATTATCATGAAAACAGAAATGGGGCAAGGCGTTGATTACATGATGGGGTCGCACAAATGGCACGGTGTGGCGCCTAATGCAGAACAACTCACCGTTGCACTCAATCAGTTAGAAGAAACCCTAGGAGATTACTAGTGAAAATAGTTGGGCTCATTATATTTACTATATTCTTCAGCTTTAGCTGGGCCCAAACCAATACGCGCATTCTTTTTATACTAGATGCCTCCAATTCCATGAATCTGGATTGGAATGAACAAACACGCATGGCGGCTGCAAAAGAAGTACTTTCTAAGAGTTTAGAAAACCTTAGGGGGGTGCCAGACTTAGAATTGGCTCTTAGGGTATATGGCCATCAGTCTATGGTTACCAATACCTATCAAGACTGTCAAGACACAAAACTTGAAGTTCCTTTTGCCGCTAGCAATATTGATGCTATTAAAAATAAAATCAGGGGTTTACAGGCCAAAGGAGCCACGCCTATTGCGCGTTCTTTGGAGGCAGCTGCAGCTGATTTCCCAGACACACTTGCCAGAAATTTTATCATTTTAATCACCGACGGCTTAGAATCTTGCGACAATGACCCCTGTTTGGTAGCGCGTAAATTACGCGACAAAGGTGTCAAGGTAACCCCATTTGTCATTGGACTTGGAATGGATCTGTCTTATCTCGACAAATTTGAATGCATCGGCAGCTATACAGATGCCGAGAGCAAAGCTGCTTTTGAAAACGTATTGAATAATATTTTATCAAAGGCCCTGCTCAACACTACCGTTCAAATTAACCTCAATTCTGTCGATTCAAAACCAATCGAAACAGATGTGAGTATGTTCCTTTATGAAGCGGGAACTACCAATTTAAAGTATACCTACACTCATACTTTGAATAGAAAAGGACTACCAGACACGCTTGTTTTAGACCCATCTATCAAATATGATTTACGTGTTGCAACGCTTCCAGCAATTGAAAAAAACAACATTGCTATTGTTCCGCATACCCACAACACCATTCAATTACCAGCGGGTCAAGGGCAATTAAAAATCACCTCTGTGAAAAGCCCAGAAGGATCAAAGCTTGAAACTAGAATTACACAACCTAATTCAGATAAAACGATATATGTACAGCAGTTGGGAGAAATCCAGAAATTGCTTGTTGGGAGTTACCAACTTGAAGTATTGACCTTGCCGCGCACATACAAGGAAATCCAAATTGCACAATCAAAACTTACCAGCATAGATATTGCAGCGGCAGGGCAGGTGAAATACGATGCCCCCAAAGGCCTTGTGGGTCAGTTATTCTATGAGCGCACCCCAGGGCAATGGGAATGGGTCATTGATTTGAAATACAATGAAAAAAGTGGATTGATATCACTTCAGCCCGGGGCTTATAAAGTTGTATACCGCGAAAAAGAACAGCGCTCAAGCGCATATACCAAAGAAAAGAAGTTCAATATATTTTCCCTAAAAATCACTAATTTAAGTTTATAACTATGGAATTTGAAGTACTCGGAAATAAAGATACACGCTCAGGTTTTGGTGAAGGATTGGCAGAACTAGGCCAAAACAACCCAGATGTAGTTGCCTTGTGTGCAGACCTTACTGGCTCCCTTAAAATGGATGCCTTTCAGAAAGCCAATCCAGACCGTTTCTTTCAGGCGGGTATTGCTGAAGCCAATATGATTGGCTTAGCCGCAGGGATGGCCATTGCTGGTAAAATCCCGTTCACAGGTACTTTTGCTAATTTTTCCACAGGCCGTGTTTACGATCAAATTCGCCAGTCGGTGGCCTATGCCAAAAAAAATGTAAAAATTTGTGCATCGCATGCTGGCCTCACCTTAGGTGAAGATGGTGCTACCCACCAAGTTCTTGAAGATATAGGTATGATGCGCATGCTGCCCAATATGACAGTCATTGTTCCGGCAGACTTCAATCAAACCAAGCAAGCAACCATTGCCATTGCAGCACATGAAGGCCCAGTATATCTTCGCTTCGGACGCCCAGTAATGCCAATTTTTGTAAAGCCAGATGCAAAATTTGTCATTGGAAAAGCCGATATCCTGACCGAAGGCACTGATGTTACCATTATTGCCTGTGGCCACATGGTGTGGAAATCCATCGAAGCACTCAAAGAATTACATGAAATGGGTATTTCTGCTGAGCTCATTAACATGCACACCATCAAACCTCTCGACGAAGCTGCTATTTTAAAATCAGTTGCAAAAACAGGTTGTGTAGTTACGGCAGAAGAGCACATGATGAATGGAGGATTAGGAGAAGCTGTATCTCAGGTACTGAGCAGAAATAACCCTGTTGCGCAAGAATATGTAGCTGTCAATGACACCTTTGGTGAGTCTGGTACGCCAATGGAACTTATGACCAAATACCATATCGATACCCCAGATGTTGTTGCGGCTGTCAAAAGAGCAATCGCAAGAAAATCCATTGTAATCTAAGTTGCAAAACTTAATTCAAAATGTGGTTATTTTTATTACATGAAAAAAAATGTAGGAAAAATAGATAAAATGATCCGAATTGCTATTGCTGCATTAATCGTGGTGGGTGGGATTACTAAGCTTTTAACAGGATTACCACTTACCTTTGCTTCAATTATTGCAATCGTTCTTGTACTGACTTCAAGTGTATCCTTTTGCCCTCTTTATGCCATGTTTGGTAAAAAAGCAATAAGGAAGGTTAAAATTTAAGTGCCTCTTCTATACTTTGAACAGGCTTGTGGCACACACCGTATTCACATACCGAAATAGCATCTGTTGGGTATAATTGAGAGAAAGGCAATTGTTGGTGGTAGGAAAGTAAACAATTGCTTTTTACCGTTGCTTTATAAACGAAATTTGGGTTGCTCTCATTGAGCACATGCATCTGTTTTTCTTCGGCTAAAAACCTCAATAGCAATAAGCCCCAATTAGAATAGCCAGATCCGTAGGTCTCCATTCCGTCATATAAATTTTGTAACATTTGTTTGGCACTATTGATCCATGCTTGGTTGTCAAAGTAGGTGCCTAATGTTAGAAAAGCATGTGCCATCACCGAATTGCTCGAGGGAATGACATTGTCATGAATTTCCATATTTCGGCTCACCAATTTGGAATCTTTCGATGTGAAATAGCACATCTTACTTTGCTCATTTTGAAAATCCCTTTCCACAGTTTCAGTAAGTTGTTTGGCAAAATTCAAATAGCTGATTTTCCCAGTGGCCTGATATGCCAAACTGAGTGCCTCAATTGTTTGAGCATAATCTTCTAAAAATGCATTGATTTTCTTGTTGCCGTTGGTATTAATTCTCAAAAGAATTTGTCCATTCCATTGCGTATGCTCGATCCAATTTAAAATTTCAATGGCGCGTACTAAAAAAGCATCATGGCCAAATATTCTATAAGCTTCAAGTAGTCCTTTTGCAGCCATGGCATTCCAACTAACTATGAGCTTGTTATCGAGCCCTGGCTTTGTGCGCTGCTCTCGATAGTAAAGCATTTTTTGAATAATTTCTGCTTTTTTAAGTAACCATTCAGTAGTATCTAGCCCTGATTTTTGGGCAAAGGCGACATCGAAATTTTTACGAAGAGGGATGTGTTTATCTTCTTCCCAGTAGCCCAATTCATTAATGTTGAAGTAATCGATAACAAGTGGGGCCTCTGGCCCAAAAAGCGTATGTATTTCCTCAGGTTGCCAACAGTAGTACTTACCTTCATCGCCTTCGCTGTCGGCATCTAGAGCGCTAAAATAAGCCCCTTGGGCTGAGCGCAATTCGCGTTCAAGAAAATCAAAAGTTTGAAGTACAAGTTCTTTATAATGCGGCAAGTTAAATGCGGCATAGGCATGGGAATAGAGCCCAATGAGCTGTGCATTATCATAGAGCATTTTCTCGAAATGAGGTACCTTCCACAATCCATCGACACTATATCTTGTAAAGCCACCACCAATTTGATCGTAGATTCCTCCGAGTGCCAATTTATCCAGGGTAAGCCTCACTTGGTTGATAATTTTATCTTCGTCGAAATGCTGTGCGTAGGCCAGTAAAAAATTCCAATTGTTTGGCAGTGGAAATTTTGGTGTTTTATGGGTACCTCCTTCCAATGTATCAAAGGACCGTGCCCAGCGTATGACCATTTCATGTAGCCTTTCGCTGCTAAATTCATTCAAAGGTATGGGTTGGTCTATGAGTTCTGCTTGTTGAATGCCTTGGTGCAGTTGGCGTGCATATTCTATGGCTTTCTCACGATCGTTGGCATAGGTGTGAACCAATGATTTGAGGATATGCATCCATTGGTCTTTAGGAAAATAGGTGCCACCATAAATTGGCCTACCATCTGGCAATGTAATGCAGTTCAGTGGCCAACCGCCACGTTGAGTCATGAGTTGCACGGCAGTCATATATACTTGATCTACATCAGGTCTTTCTTCGCGATCTACCTTGACATTAATGAAGTGCTTGTTCATCAATGCAGCCACTTCCTTATCTTCAAAACACTCATGCTCCATGACATGGCACCAATGGCAAGCAGAATAGCCACTGCTTATTAACACCAATTTGTCTTGAGACTTTGCTTGTTCAAAAATCTCCTCTGACCATGCGACCCAATGAACAGGATTTTTGGCATGTTGCAATAAGTAAGGTGAACTTTCGCTGCTGAGTTGGTTTGCCATATTTTTTTTAATGCTGATAGAAGAATTATATTTGTTCTGAAAAGTAATCCGTGAAACAAATTCGTCCATACAAAGTTCTGCTTTTTTTAGTTCTGGTGTTGTCTTTATTGATGATTCCAAGTGCATTCATTCCTAAAGACGGCATTGACTGGATGGGTGTGAGGTGGAAATTTTTACCTTGGGAGCGGATCTGGGTGGCAAAAAAACAAGAAAAGAAAAATATTGAAAAGATTGTTGGCGCCGTTGATACAACCAACATCAATCAGGCTATCAAACATACGGGCCAGAGTTCAGGGCAGGCAGGAGCACCTGATGGCGGAAATATGGCTACAGAATCTGGTAACCCATTGTATTTAAGTAAGTCTGCAGAGGAGCGTTTGGCTAAATTTTTTGCCGCACTTCAATCTGCGGCCACAGGTCAAAAAATCAGTATTTTTCATTACGGAGACTCTCAAATTGAAGGAGACCGCATGACAGGTTATATTCGACAGCGCATTCAACAACAATTTGGTGGCATTGGCCCTGGCTTTATTCCAGCCTATAATGTTTATCCGACAATGAGCTACAAACAAACAGTTTCATCTAATTTCAAAAGACTGACTGCTTTTTGGCCTCCCAAATTAACTAGTAAGAAATACGGTGCCTTGTTATCGGCTGCGACCTTTACAATCACTGATCCAAATTCAGCAACGCCCACCGAAGCATGGATTGAAATTACACCCTCTAATGCAGCATATGCGCGCGCTAGGACCTACACCCAAGTGAAGTGTTATTACAATAGTTGTGTGGCCCCCTGTGCTGTAAAAGTATATGAGAATGACAAGCTCATTCATGAAGATTCCCTCATTGCAGATGGAGCGGCGCATGTTTTACCTTTGAGTTTTGAAAAAACACCTGGCAAATTAAGGTATGTTTTTTCTTCAACACAGAGCCCAGTCTTTTCTGGCTTTAGTCTGGAAGGTGATGTTGGGGTACAGGTGAATAATGTTGCCATGCGAGGATCCTCTGGCCATGACCTCAGTTCTTCAGAAGCAGCACTTTTTGCACAAATGCACCGTCAGGCGGACACCAAACTTTTTATTTTACAATTTGGCGGTAATTCTGTGCATACTTTTAAAGATAGCAGCGGTGTTCGCTCCTATGTCGGAGCTCTGAAAAACAGAATTGGATACATTCAAAAGTTGGTGCCTGATGCGGCAATCATACTTATTGGCCCTAGCGATATGTCGCGGTTAAACGAGGGTATATTTGAGACCTACCCGCTGCTGCCATATACTGTTGATTGCATGCGAAAAATGTGTGGCGATACAGGTGCTGCTTTTTGGAATTTATATGCAGCTATGGGCGGTTACAATTCCATGCCATCATGGGTAGAGCAAGGATTAGCAGGCAAGGATTACATCCATTTTTCGCCACGTGGTGCAAGCATTGCCTCTGAGTACTTTTATGAAGCATTCGGTGCAGCATACAGCGATTGGCTCAGTAAAAAAGGAGGCCAATAATGAGAATATTCTTTTGGTTTGCTCTACTTCCTTTTTTAAATTTCGGACAAGGTCAAAATGATTCATTAAAATCTTATTTAAGTCCGAGAGAGAAAAAAATAGCCGACCAATATAATTTCATTGAAATTCAGTGCAACCAATTTCAGTTCTTTGATACTGTCAACCCAAATTGGGAGCATCTAGAGCAAGAATTGCAAGAAATGATTTCCACTAAATCAGGCAAATTAAATTTTTACCATATTGGTGGCTCCCATTTACAGGCCGATATTTATACCCACGATTTTCGAACTTTTTTACAATCGAATTGGCCTGGCTTGAGTGGGGAACGAGGTTTGGTTTTTCCATTCAATCTCGCCCATACCAATAACCCTTCAAATTATAATTTCAGCTCACCGAATTCTTGGAAAGGATACAGAAGCGTAAATCAACGCCCCGAAGACCTAGATTATGGCCTGAGTGGAGCAGCCATTACCTGTTCAGACTCTATAGTATTGCTCTATTTCAAGCATTTGCGCACCGCAGTAAAGCCGCCTTATAACCGCCTAAGAGTATATCACAACACAGGCCTTTTCCCTTACGACCTTAATTTTGGAGATCAAGAACTCTTGGTAACTGAGGTTGCATATTTTCCAGAATTAGGTTACACAGAAATAAATTTTTCAGATCACCTAGATTCTTTGGACTTGATGTTTACCAAAAACATAGCTGAAGCATTTGAAATGGAACTTTATGGTATTGAATTTCTCAATGAACTACCCGGAATTCGTTATACAGCTATAGGTATCAACGGTGCGAGCCTTCCAACTTATCTGGCAAACAATAATTTCAGTAGGGATTTAGAACTCAGCCCCCCAGATCTTTTTATCTTCTCGGTCGGCACCAATGATGCGCATTGCTCCTATGAAGCATTTAGTCCAAAAACCTACAAGGAAAATTTGGAAAAAATGATACAATTGGTCCTGCAAAGCAATCCAAAATGTGCTATTTTACTTACTGTTCCCAACGATGATTACTATAAGCGAAAATATCCAAATCGCAATACCGAACGGCAGCGCGAAGTGATTTTTCAGTTGGCCAAAACGTATCATACAGGTGTTTGGGATTTTTATGGAATCATGGGCGAATTGGGATCGTCATTGACCTGGAAGAACGCAGGATTGATGCAAGCAGACTATGTCCATTTTACTTCTACAGGCTACCATTTAAAAGGCGACTTATTGATAGAAGCATTTAAAAAGGCCTTATTAAACGAAAATCAATTTTAAGAAATCTATGAATCGACTACACGAGTTATTTTCATGGCAACAGCAAGAAAGCTTGTTATTTACACGTTTAGATTTCTGGCTATTTTTTGTTTTGGTGATGGCCGTTTTTGTTTTAATTCACAAACGTTTTTTACTGCGAAGTATTTTTTTGACCGGAGTAAGTCTTTTCTTTTATTTTAAAACTTCCGGAAATTTTGTGCTCTTACTAGGCTTCATGCTCCTATTCAATTACTTGATTGGATTAGCCGTTCAAAACAAGGAAGGGCAAAAATCAGGCAAAATTTTTCTTATTACAGGGCTCACCATCAACTTGCTAGGTTTATTCTATTTCAAGTATGCCTACTTCTTTACTGATGCATTTAATGCACAATTTGGAACCCATTTCAATGTGGTCAATCAGTTTGCAGTACTGGGTAATGAGTTGTTTGGAAAAGGGAGTTTTGTAGAAAAAATTTTGGTCCCGGTAGGGGTCTCATTTTTTACATTTCATAATATTTCTTACTTGGTAGATATCTCGCGTAAAGAAATTAAGGCTGCAAGGAATTTCTTTGATTATGCCTTTTATGTAACCTATTTCCCGCACCTGATTGCCGGACCAATTGTTCGCGCTCGGGACTTTATACCCCAGATTGGCCAACCCTACCAATTGAGTAAATATGAATTTTCTTGGGCGCTATGGATGATTGCAAAAGGGCTATTGAAAAAATTGGTATTTGCTGATTATATCGCTGTTCAATTCATAGACAAGGTCCTGGATGCTCCAGGTTCTTATCCAGGGTTTGTAAGTGTTTTGGCCATGTTCGGTTATTCCTTGCAGATTTATGCAGACTTTTCTGGCTATACCGATATGGCAATTGGGGTGTCTAAACTGATGGGATTCAACTTGCTAGAGAATTTCAATTCACCATATAAGTCGTTGTCAGTTGCTGAATTTTGGCGCAGGTGGCATAAATCTTTGAGTTCATGGCTTAGGGATTATCTTTATATCCCACTGGGTGGAAATCAAAAGGGCACCATAGGAACAGGCATCCTTACGGCCGTGATTCTTGGGTTCTTGTACTTCATCACGGGGTGGATAGAACTTTGGTATACCTACGGGATATTATTGACGCTTTATTTGTTGCTTTGGCGTTTTTGGAAAGCCTTCCGCACTTTTGCAGTGCGCGATTTGAATTTGCTTATCACGATGGTTGTCGGCGGTTTGTGGCATGGTGCTAGCCAGAATTTTGTGATTTGGGGAGCAATGAACGGAGCAGCACTGATCATGTACAATTATTGGAAACGCATCAGCCCCTATGAACAAAGCAATTCTTGGCTTGTGCGTTTTTGGCGAATTTTATTTACCTTATCCTTTATCACTTTTACACGCATTTGGTTCCGTTTGCCAGAGTCTGACCAGCCTTTGCAATTCCTCGAAATTATCGGGACCAAATTTGATTTATCCTTCGATGTATGGTGGATTGTATGGAATAATTTCTGGGTTATTTTCTGTCTAATGATTTTGGGATATATTACCCACTGGTTGCCTCAAAGTTGGAAAGACAAGACCGTACTCTTCTTTTCAAAATGGCCCATGCCTCTTCAGGGATTCGCCTTTGCACTAGCTGTTTTTATCATGTATCAGGCTGTTTCAGACACTTTCAAAGCCTTTGTTTACTTCCAATTTTAGAAATACTTGTCCAAATACTTGACAGAGGGGGTCTCGATGTTGTATCTTTGCGCTCCCGTTTGAGTTGGGTATAAAATAAAGTGCTATGAGTAAAATGAAATTATCTGATTTTGACTTCCATTTGCCGGAAGAATTAATCGCAAACTATCCTGAAGAAAACCGTGACGAATGCCGCCTAATGGTTGTGCATCGTGATACTGGTCTCATAGAACACAAAATGTTTCGAGATGTGCTTGACTATTTTGAGGAAGGCGATGTCATGATTAGAAACAATACCCGTGTTTTTCCTGCACGCATGTATGGCAACAAAGAAAAAACGGGTGCCAAAATCGAGGTTTTCCTTCTTAGAGAGCTCAACCGCGAGAGTTTACTCTGGGATGTCTTGGTGGATCCGGCACGCAAAATTCGAATTGGCAACAAATTGTATTTTGGAGAAGATGATTCTTTGGTAGCTGAGGTGATTGACAACACAACCTCCCGAGGCAGAACCTTGCGCTTTTTATTTGACGGCCCCTATGAAGATTTCAAGGCTAAAATCACAGAACTTGGTGAAACACCATTACCAAAATATATCAAAAGAGAAGTAGAGCCAGAGGATGAAGAGCGTTACCAAACCGTTTTTGCAAGCGTAGAAGGTGCAGTTGCTGCCCCTACTGCAGGCCTCCATTTTTCAAAACAATTATTGAAACGTTTGGAATTGAAAGGAATCAATTTTGCTGAACTCACATTGCATGTAGGTTTAGGTACATTCCGCTCCGTAGAAGTTGAAGATCTTACAAAACACAAAATGGATTCTGAACAGGCCATTATACCGGAGGCTGCAGTCCAAATGGTTAATGATGCCAAACGCAACAAGCGCAAAGTATGTGCAATTGGCACTACCTCTATGCGCTCAATTGAATCTTCTGTTTCTACTGAAGGCTTACTCAAGCCTTATGATGGCTGGACAAATAAATTCATTTTTCCGCCTTATGAGTTCAGCATTGCCGATTGTTTGATTACGAACTTTCATACGCCACTTTCAACACTTTTGATGATGATTTCTGCCTTTATGGGGCATGAACTCATGCACAAAGCATATGAAGAGGCAGTAAAAGAAAAGTACCGCTTTTATTCTTACGGCGACGCTATGCTTATCCTCTAATGGAGCAGCACCGGGGTCTAGGTACTTTTAAATCGCAGCTTCCATCGGTAGTAACGATTGGAACCTTTGATGGCTTGCATTTAGGTCATCAAAAGATTTTATTGTCGGTATGCAAGGAGGCGAAACTGCGAAACTTGGTTTCGGTTTTACTCACATTTCATCCGCATCCGCGCAAAGTGCTTTTCCCAAATGAAGCGCTTGGCCTGATTCAAACTCAAAAAGAAAAACTGTCGAGGTTGGGTGCCTTAGGGCTTGATCATGTCGTAATTCAAGAATTCAGTGAAGATTTTGCTAGGCAAACAGCTGCAGAATTTGTTGAACAAGTACTCATCAAAGGCTTAAATGCCAAGTGCGTGATTATTGGCTATGATCACCAATTTGGCCATGATCGACAGGGCAACATTGATTTTTTGAGAAAATACGAGGCTGACGGATTTTTTGAAGTAAGGGAAATCCCCGTTGAGCAAATAGATGAGGTTTATATCAGCTCTTCAAAAATTAGAAAAGCCATTGCTGCAGGGCAAATCGACTTAGCTAACCATTATTTAGGACAGCCTTATCAAGTATCTGGATTTGTGTCTAGGGGCTTACAAAATGGCCGAAGTATTGGCTACCCTACTGCCAATGTAGAACTTACCGAGCTAGAGAAAATTTTACCTGCAGATGGTGTTTATGCCGTTTCGAGTGAATTGGATGGGCGTATGCTGTATGGAATGATGAATATTGGCTGGCGTCCAACAATCAGAGAAGAAAATAAACAAAGAAAAATTGAAGTACACTTCTTCGATTTTGAATCCGATATCTACGAGGCATATTTAGCACTTTGCATTCACCAAAGAATTCGTTCAGAACAAAAATTTGAAAATTTGTCAGCGCTCAAAGATCAACTCATCACTGATGAAAAGCTAGTACGCGGCTATTTCAAAATAGCTTAATCTTTCAGCAATCGTAACATTTGGACTTGGCCATCTGCATGGGTCAATTCAACAAAGTAACAGCCTACAGCCAAATTTGAAATGTCTAAAACCACCTGCTCTTCATTGGGGTGCATACATATGAATTCTTGCCCATTAGCATTGAGAACTTTTAATTTCAATATAATTTGCTCACTTTGAACTTGAATACTACTTGCACTAGGATTTGGAAAAATGCGACTCTCAGGCTTTGAATAATCTTGCATTCCTGTCTGGCTTTCATCAAAAAACAAAACATTGTCAATGTAAACCACACCTGTTCCCACAGGTTCACCAGATAAAATGAGTTGCGAAATGTGATTGAGACCAATTAAATTGGCAAATTGTGACAATGGAATTTCTAAGGTATTCCAAACTTGTGGGGTAGGTTGAAAGCTAAGTTCGCTTTCGCTGTCATCGCCACCTGCATATTGTCCATCCTGTCCAAAATCGACAAGTTTCACTCTGAAAGGGTCCATATTGGCTGTCCAGTAATCAATTCTAAAATGAGTCATACCACTTAAGTTCAATTGATTGGCTCCAAGGGTTTCAATGCCCACAAAATTCATGGAATTATAGCGCTTGGTGTCGTTACCTTGAATTTGTAAATCTGTCAATTGTGCACTTGACCAAGGAGCCTGCCATGTATCAACAGGAACATTGGTGTAAGGATTGCTAAACAGGGAAATGACAGCATTTGGTGGATAAGTAGGTGTAGGTGCAGGGCCCATTGGCTCAGTGTTCTGAGATCCATCTTGGTTAGAAAACTTGATGTTGTCTAAATAACAGATATTGTTATCGGCTCGTTGGGCAAAATCTGGAAAGAAAATAATTTGATCAATACCAGTTGAAGAAGGTGCAGAAAGGACATTGGAAAAATCAAATGTCAATTCTTCCCATTGATTGACAAGGGTATTGCTTACAAGAATTTCACCTGTTGAGGCTCCTGCGGGGGTGGCAAATTTGATACCCACCGGACTAATCACAGATTTATAAACCATCATCTTTATTTGACAATTGGCAGCAGTTAAGTTGAACAAACCAATTCCCTGCCCATGTAAAGATTCAAATCCAGCCCATGGTGCTCCACCAACCAAGGCCGTGAATTTACAGACGGTACTAGAAATATTTATACCTCCAGGTGCAGGGTTTGATACCATCTCCACTGGTGGGTTGCTTGCGTTTTCAAAAGTTGTCCAGGTCCAGGTGGCTCCGTAACCGGATGGTTCAAAATCAATAGGGCCGGCTTGGCCCCAAAGTATGGTTGCAACTGCCGTAAAAAGTGAGGTAAAGAGGCTTTTCATAGGTTTGGTCATGTAGTAGATATGGTTAAAAGTACAATAATAATTAATGAACGAGAGGTTTATTTTTATTTATCTTCGCTTTATGAGCAAAGGGTTGCTGTTTACTTGGATCATTTTTTTTGGCGTGTTTCAAATACATGCACAATCCGTTTCTTGGGAACAAGCCCTCAAAATGGACCCTCTCTTGGTTAAGCAGCTAGATTGTTCTGCCCAAAAATGGGAATCAATTCCCAGAGAATTGTTTGGATTTACTGAACTTACAGAATTAGATCTGAGCAAAAACAGATTAAAGGCGTTGCCACAAGAATTTGCCGCGCTCCAAAAATTAAATAAACTGAATTTAGGTCGTAATAAATTCGAAAACTTCCCTTTAGTAATTTGTCAACTTCAGCAGCTGAGGGTATTGCATGTAGATCGAAATCAAATTACCTTACTTCCTGAACAAATAGAGGCACTTAAAGCATTGGAAATCTTGGATTTGTATGCCAATAGTATTGAGTATTTTGGAGAGGGTATTTTTAGCTTGCCCAATTTAAAATTACTCAACATAGAAGGAGTGATGTACGGGACAATTTTTGCCAAGCAACTTTCTGATCGCTTGCCCAACACCAAAATTTTGATAGATCCACCCTGCAAGTGTTTGGATTAGTTTGATCAATGATGACGCTACTTAAAAGTTTAATCTTATGGTTGCTCAACCACCCTCAATATGTTTTGGGGTGCTTGGCTTTTGGCGGCATCGTATTAATTTTCACCAAAAAGAAATGGCGAAAAAAACAACCTTTTTGGCCTTGGGTACTCACCGGTAGTTTTATACTTTATGTTTTTGCTTTCATTCGTTTTTATGACCGCATAGAATTATTTCGACCTGTATTGAAAAATAACACTCCCGAAACCTTAGCCCAGACAGCTTTGGCTGACGACCATAATTACTGCTTTGGGATAGATATTTCGCAGTATCAAGGAGCTATTCATTGGGAAGAGGTGCTTTTGACCAAACATCCACTGCGTTTTGTGTTGGTGCGTGCTACTATGGGCAAAGATGGTGTCGATGCACAATATGGTATCAATTGGAGGTCGATCAAACAATGTGGATTCAAAAGGGGAGCTTATCATTATTACAGACCTTCAGAAAATTCTACACAACAAGCCCAACAGTTTATAACTCATGTGGAATTGGAAAAAGGTGATTTACCGCCGGTGCTCGATGTAGAGCGCATGTCCATTTATGGATTGAAAAATTTGCGTGAAGGAGTTCAAAATTGGCTGAAAATAATTGGTAAACACTACAATTGCAAGCCAATAGTTTATACGGGTCGTTATTTCTACGAGCAATATTTGAAAGGAAGTATTGAAGGCTACCCACTTTGGATTGCGTCCTACGGGCCACATCATAAAGTGGCTCATTTGCCTTGGACGATGTATCAGTTTTCAGAAAAAATGGTCGTACATGGCATCAATTGTCATGTGGATGGTAATTTCTTTAAAGGTGACATTGCTAAACTTCGTAACTTCGGATTATGATATTAGTGACGCTTCTTTTTAAGCTTGGTGTACGTTTTGCAATTTTTAATTTCATTTGGTTTTTCATTGAAACAATCTTTAAAATGCTCACCGGCATGCGTTCTCCACAACTTGCTGGCCTCTATACCCAAAAAGCGCTTAAGTATATTTTTTTAGTAGGCATTACTTTTGCCTATTGCCTAGATTATGCCCCCAATGAACCCTCATATGTTTATGATTGGCAAAAATTAGCCACAGGTGGCCTTATTTTGATGCTGTACTTACTCGGTAAGTTTCAAAAACAACAAGAACAATTTCAAATGTTTTCAAGGTTTCAAATACCAGTTCCATCCCGCCCTTATTCGCTTCGCTTGGAAATTACGCTGTTATTTATAGCCGCGCTGGTTTTTATCATTCTTTTCTTCAATCCGTCCTTGTCAGAAAATTTACTTGTAAATTGGTTTGAAAAGAATATTCGCAGTTTAGAAAAGGCTTTTTTACTCGGATTTATTTTTCAAGTACTAGGTTTTTTCTTTGTAGTGGGCGTTTTTATGCGTCTTCTTCAAGCATTTAGACCCAAACCGCCCAAATCTAATGGCCCCAATCAAGACCCTGATTCCTATACCCAATACGAAGACGTATCCAATCAACATCTTGAATAAGGAAGACCAACATATGGACCAAAGTTTGCCTAAGGCTTATAAACTCTGCAGTTTAAAAAAAATCGAATTGCTTCATACGCGTGGTCAAGTCATTAAAGTATATCCGTTGCGAATCTTATATTTACTTGAACCAGTGGATGTGCAACAAAGTGATCAGGTACCATTTCAAGTATTATTTTCAGCCCCAAAACGCCGTTTCAAGCATGCCCATGACCGCAATTATATCAAACGACTGTTGCGTGAGGTGTTGCGAAAAAATAAGACCAACCTGTTGACACACCTGCAGCAAATCAATAAACAATTGCTTTTTTCGATAACATTTGTTGCCGATGAGCGTCCTACGTATACATTTTTGGAACAAAAATTGAGTAAAGCATTAGACCAATTGATCAAAGAAATAAACCCATGAAACAGCCCAAAGCACTTTTATTTTTAGTTACATTATTTCTCAGTCTTAATCTAGGATACGCCCAAAGTAATTCCTTTGAAACACTTAAGAGTTTAGAAATTATTGATCAAATATATGAGCACCTGGAGCTCTATTTTGTTGATGAAACGAAAAACGGCCAGTTGGCCAAAACAGGAATAGATGCCATGCTCAAAGAGCTCGACCCCTATACGGTTTATTACCACGAATCAAATATTGAAGATTACCGACTCATGACTACTGGTCAATATGGAGGTATTGGTGCACTTATTCGAAAAATGGGCGATTTTAGTTTTATTGCTGAGCCCTATGAAGGTAAACCAGCACAAGTTGCTGGGTTGCGGGCCGGTGATAAAATCATCAGTATCGATGGCAAAAGCATGGAAAAAAAATCAACCGAAGAGGTTTCTGATGCGCTCAAAGGCCCGAAGGGCACCACATTTGATTTAGTTATCGAACGGCAAAATGAAGGCACAAAAAGTTTTAAAATAACCCGAGACGAAATTAAGCTTCCGGACGTGCCCTATTTTGGTATGCTCGAAAACCAGGTGGGGTATGTCAAACTTAATTCTTTCACACAAACTGCGGCTGCAGATGTTAAAAAAGCGATTGAAAACCTTCAACGTCAAGGAATGAAGGAGCTTGTTTTAGATTTGAGGGGCAATGGTGGTGGCCTGCTTATTGAAGCAGTGAAGATTGTAAATTTCTTTGTTCCTAAAAATCAATTGGTAGTCACTACCAAAGGCCGTGTTGCTGAAGAAAACCGTACATATAAGACACTTGAAGAACCCTTTGCGCCAAATATGCCATTGGTTGTGCTCATTGATGGTGGATCGGCTTCTGCCTCGGAAATTCTCGCTGGCAGCTTGCAAGACCTAGACAGGGCTGTGGTTGTAGGAGAAACCAGCTTTGGCAAAGGCCTTGTACAACGCACCTATGATCTCAAATACGGCTCAAAAATTAAAATTACCATCGCCAAGTATTACACACCTTCGGGTCGCTGTGTGCAGAGATTGGAATACTATGACAAAGCAAATGGAGAAAAACCAACAGAGGTGCCAGATTCCTTGCTCAAGTCGTTTCAAACCAAAAATGGTCGTACTGTCATTGACGGCAGGGGTATTGAACCAGATGTGGAAGTTGCACTTGAAGACTTGAGTAGACTCTCAGCAATGCTATTGATCAAAAATCATATTTTTAACTACGCCACTCAATATGCCCGTGAGAACCAAATTGTGGCAATAAACAGCCCCTTTCACTTAAGTGATTTAGCCTATGAGCAATTCAAGCAATATGTATTGGCTCAAGCAGATTTTGACTACACAACAGCTTCAGAGGAAGCTTTGCGAAAAATGAAAGAAACCGCTGAAAAGGAAGGTTATTATCAGGATATTGCCGCCCAATATGAGCTCATGCTTGAAAAGGTAACGCCGTCTAAAGATCGGGATTTGGATAAATTTAAAAAGGAGATCACCTTACTTCTCGAGGAAGAAATTGTTTCGCGCTATTTTTATCAAGAAGGGCGTGCCAAACAGCAACTTTACGCTGATCGAGTGGTTCAAAAGGGCATTGAAATACTTCAAGACTCCAAACAATACGATACTATTTTAAAGAATTAAGCGTTCTAATTGCATGTTACAACGCTGGTTCGGACCAAAGGCTCACAATAGACTACATTACCTTACCCTTTTACTTTTTGTAATCGGCATGGTCTGCAGTAAATTTTTAATGTCAATGGGTTTGCTATTGGGCGGGCTAAATTTATTGCTTGAGGCAGATTATAAAAATTACTACAGGCGGCTTGCCGAAAATCGATTGGTCCACCTATTGTTGCTTTTTTATTCCCTTTTGTGGCTCAGTTTACTTTGGTCTAACAATTGGATTGAAGGCCTAGATCAACTAAGAAGGTTAACAAGCTTGTTTTTGATTCCCATTATCATTTCGGTGCGGCCTTTGCCGACTTTTCGAAAAACAGAAGGTCTTTGGAGTTTCTTTTTGGGGGCCTTGTTTTTGAGTTCTTTAATTAACAGCATTGCTTATCATTTTTTTGCTGAAGAATTTCAGCTCATTGACATTAGAGAAATGTCCTTATTTGGCTCGCATATTCGTTATGGAATTTTGATCGGATTTGGGCTTTCTTTTGCTATAAAACGAGCACAAACAAACCGCTGGTATTTTATACTCGCACTGTGGTTTTTGTTTTACACCTTTGATAGTCAGGCGCTTTCTGGTGTACTGACCGTTTTGGTTGTACTTATTGGACATGCCATCACTTTGCTCTTAAAAAATAGAAGAACAATATGGGTAATGGGGCTAATTGCTTTTTGTACCGGTGTATTTATTTCCTTGTTCTATTATTTGGCCCAACCCATAGATTACATGGAAACGTGCCCGCCAAATCCACAGGGTTTGGCCAAGGCATGGCAAAAAAGATCAAACTTGCCAATCGAAGGAGCTGACTTACGAGGGCAAAGGCTCCAAACCACCATTGAACGTTATTTATTGAGTAAAAATGGCTGTGCAGCTGCATCCGGGCTCAATCAACTAAGCAAGGATGAAATTCACCTGATTGAATTAGGGTTTGCCGATGTTCAAGAAGCACAAGGGGGCTTACCAGCAAGGTTATTTGGTCTGCGCTATCAATTGCACCACAGCACCAATCCCAATGATCATTCCTTATTAGAAAGGTTGGAATATTGGCATAATGCTACTTCTTTATTAGCTGATCATTGGTTATTGGGGGTGGGAATTGGTGACCTTTCAGATCAAATGCTCAAGCGATATGATGCAAGGCAATCTGAGTTGCGCACTGATCGAAGATTGCGCCCGCACAATTACTACCTGACCACTTGGTTGAATGTTGGAATTTTTGGCTTAATACTCTTTGTTGCCTTACTCATTTTGTTTTTGAAGCAACAAATACACTATAAAAATTTAACCGGCTTGCTCATCGGTATTAGCCTGATTCTTACCCTTATGATTGAAGATGGCTTAGAAACACAAATGGGAATTACCATTTTTGCATTTTTCTTTGCGTTCTACTCTCGGAGGGTTGCCCAATAAACGTTTCTCTGAAAAATTGAGTAACTTCGCATACCATGTCCATAGTTGTTAAAAACTTATATAAATACTACGGCGAGCAAGCAGCAGTTCGCGATGTCAGTTTTTCGGTTAAAAAAGGTGAAATCGTCGCTTTTTTAGGCCCAAATGGTGCTGGAAAATCTACCACCATGAAAATCATGACTGGGTTTATACCTGCAAGTGAGGGTGAAGTAGAGATTTGTGGTCTTAAGGTAGACATTGATAAACTTGAAACCCGCAAATTAATAGGGTATTTGCCTGAAAACAACCCCTTGTACACAGACATGTATGTGCGTGAATACCTTGAATTTGTTGGACGCATTTATAAAATAAAAAACCTCAAAGCGCGCGTAGCAGAAATGATCACAGCCGTAGGTCTAGAGGTAGAGCAGCACAAAAAAATCGGTGCACTTTCCAAGGGCTATCGCCAGCGTGTTGGCCTAGCGCAAGCCATCATTCACGATCCTGAGGTGCTCATTTTAGATGAGCCCACCACAGGTTTGGACCCTAATCAGTTGGTAGAAATACGTGACCTTATTAGGCGCATTGGAAAAGAGAAAACAGTTATACTCTCCACTCACATTATGCAAGAAGTGGAAGCCATCTGTGACCGAGTTATCATCATATCCAAAGGTCAAATTGTCGCTGACGACAGTGCCAAAACTCTACAGCAGGAGCAGGAACACCAAACAGTATATGTAGAATTCGATACAAAAGTTTCGAAATCTCAACTTTCCAAAATTTCAGGAGTTAGCAAAGTAGAGCCATTTGATAATGGTTGGCTTATTGAATCAGTTACCCAGTTAGATTTGAGAAAAGCTATCGCCCAACATGCTCAAAATGAGCAATGGCTCATACTCACACTTCGTGTGGATAAAAAATCACTAGAAGAAGTATTCAAAGAATTAACCAAATAAAATGCCCAGCAATTTTATCGCAGAACTACAATGGCGAGGCATGATTCATGATATCATGCCCGGCACCGAAGAAGCACTTCTAAAAAAGATGTCAGCAGGCTACATTGGCTTTGACCCTACGGCCGATTCTTTGCATGTTGGTCATTTGGTGCAAATCATGACACTAGTCCATTTTCAGCGAGCAGGCCACAAACCCTATGCCCTGGTCGGTGGTGCAACTGGCATGGTAGGTGACCCTTCAGGCAAAAGCCAAGAGCGCAACTTGTTAGATGCCCAAACGCTGCAGCACAATGTGGCTTGTGTCAAAAAGCAATTGGAGGCTTTCTTAGATTTCAATACGGGTGATAATGCGGCAGAAATGGTCAATAATTATGACTGGTTTGAAAATATGTCTTTCCTGGATTTCATTCGCGATGTTGGAAAACATATATCAGTCAATTATATGTTGGCTAAAGATTCCGTTAAAAAACGCCTAGAAACCGGCATGTCATTTACTGAGTTTTCTTATCAATTGGTGCAGGGATATGATTTTTATTACCTCAATTTGCACCACAATTGCATATTACAATTGGGGGGTTCAGATCAATGGGGTAATATTGTTACGGGTACTGAATTGATTCGTCGCAAATCTGGAGGTGAAGCATATGCGGTTACCACGCCATTGATTAAAAAGGCCGATGGCACCAAATTTGGCAAAACTGAAGGCGGATCTGTTTGGCTTGACCCAGAAAAGACCAGCCCCTATGCCTTTTATCAGTTTTGGCTCAATGCCTCTGATGCAGATGCTGGCAACTACATACGTATTTTCACATTGCGCAGCAAAGAAGAAATTGAGGCCTTAGAATTGCAACATGCCGAGGCCCCTCATTTACGCATTTTGCAAAAAGCTATTGCTGAAGATATTACTACTAGAGTACATGGTTCAGAAGCACTACAGACTGCCATTGCTGCGAGTAATATACTTTTTGGTAAATCTACTGCCGATGACTTGCGTTCGCTGTCTGAAAAAGACTTTTTTGCCGTTTTTGAAGGTGTACCACAAGCACGTATTTCCGAAGCTGATTTTGGGCAGGGAATTAGTATCATTGAAGCACTCTCGAGCAAAACAGGGTTTTTAAGTTCAAATGGTGAGGCCCGTCGAGAACTCAAGGCAAATGCTATCTCGGTGAACAAAGAAAAAGTGACCGAAGATTTTATTTTAAGCCCTGCACATTTGATCAATAATCGTTATGTGCTGATTGGTAAAGGCAAAAAGAACAACTACATTCTTACCGTCGCTCCTTAATTTGGCACAAACTTTGACTAGGTGCTTTAAAAAGCACAGCTATGAAATACTTTTTTCTTAGGGGAGTAACATTACTTCTCTTGCTACTCTCAATTTCTAGTTCCTCTAAGGAGATTTTTCCTGTTGTCCAAAATGATGCATTTGCAGTTGGTGAAAAGTTGCGCTACAAGCTCAGTTATGGCCTCATTGATGCTGGTGAAGTTACCTTATACCTCAAATGGACCGACCGAAAGGGGCATGGGCGGTCATTATATCATGCTATTGGGAAGGGGTATTCTATCAATACCTTTGATCATGTTTTTAAGGTGGACGACACCTATGAAACCTATTTGGATCAGCGAAGTATTATGCCATGGTTTTTTAAGCGACGCGTAGATGAAGGTGGTTATAAAATCAGTCAGGATTATACCTTTCATCATCAAAACAAAACTGTTGAAACAGATAAAGGAAAGTCTTTTGCCATACCTATGGGTACCCAAGACATGATTTCTGCATTTTATTATGCCCGAACGCTGCCATTGAAAAATGCACCGGTAGGTAAAACTTTCACCTTTCCTGTTTTTATGGATAATGAGATCTTTGAATTAAAAATCAAATACCTAGGAGATCATATCATCAGCACCGACAAAGGCAAATTCAAATGCCATAAGTTTGTGCCACTCGTTCAAACAGGTCGATACTTTAAAAATGAAGAAGACGTCCTGTTTTACGTTACCGCCGACGACAACAAGCTGCCCGTATTGGTAAAGGCAAAACTACCCGTAGGCACAATTAAATTGCACATTGTTGGCTATACCAATTTGCGCAACCCCGTAAAAGCTAAACGCTAAGCTAGCGGAGTATTTCGAAGCGTTTAGTTAAGGCGCCGATTTGAATAAAATAAATTCCGTTAGGAATTTCCAAAAGCTCAAGTGCCTTTGTTGATTCATTAGCAACGGCACTCCGTATTTGCCTACCATAAGAATCAAAAATGATTATCTCTGAATCATTGAAGGCGGTGTGACTCATTAAATAAAGAACATCTTTTGCTGGATTGGGATAAATACTCCACATAGCGGTATTGTTTTCTTCCAAGCCTGTGAAATCTAAGGTAAGATAGAGGTTGATGGTGCTGTCGCAACCAGTAGAGCTTGTCAATATTTGGGTATAAGTTCCTGACTGCGTATATGTTTGGCCATTCAGCGTATAGCTATCAATGGCTTCGGCAATGATCTCAAGCACAATGTTGTCGTTTACTGTTACATTAACCGTGTCAGTTCCAACACAACCTTCAGGGGAAGCCCCCGTTAGCACATACGATTGACTTAGCAGTGGCACAAAAGGAATGCCATCCACAACATTGTTGTCCCAGAACATAAAAATACCTCCTGTGCCATTCAAGGTAATTTCATCTCCATAGCATACAGAAATATCAGGACCCGCATCGAGGTCTGGAAATGCGCCAAGGCTTACAGTAATAGTATCTGATCCACTGCACCCCAAGCTATCTGTCCCCGTGGCAATATAATCTTGGCTGCTCATTGGAGTAATGTAGCTATTGTTAGCAATATTGCCATTCCAAAGTATGTTTGAAGCTCCACTTGCCCCAAGTAATAGACTATCGCCAGGGCACAAGGCTAAATCAAAACCTGCATTAATGGTAGGGGAAGGATTGATGGTTAGCAATACTGAATCACTGGCTTGGCAGCCATTTGCACTTGTAGCAAATGCTGTTATATACCCACTATTGATTGGGAAAAACGGAATGCCATTGCTCACATCATTGCTATTCCAAATTATATTTGGAGCTCCTGTGGCACTCAAAACCGCACTATCTCCCTGGCACACTACTACATCGGGGCCGGCATTAATGGTGAATTGTTCTAAAAGTATATTAGTCTGATCCCAAGCAGAACAGTTATTCATATCAAAACCAGTGAGCGTATAAGTTTGATTAATAGTAGGGGTAAAGCTACTGCCGTTCACCACATTTGGAGACCAAAGGTATGTTTGCGCGCCAGTCCCGTTGAGGGTTACTGATCCGCCATTACAAGCATATAAATCGGGCCCAGCACTTACCGTTGTCAATGTATTGCTTGCCGTATATAAGTCGTGAATTTCACAGGGGCTGAGCACCCGATTCCAAATCCCGACATCATCAATCTTTCCATAAAATGGATTGCCGCCGTGGCCCCTGCCAATCCAGAGTGGTAAGTTTGCACTATTGACTCCAGTATGCGTGAAGGTGTTGGTTCCTACCAGCACATTGTCTTGATAGAGCTGCATGGTTCCGGCATTATACACCATTACATAGTGGGTCCAAATATTATTTGTACTCGGATTGGTAATCCAGATCCAAGCTGCACCTTGCTTATTGGTGCCATATTTCATATCAGTTCCATTTGCTTGCCAAATCCAAATGAAATTTCCACCTGTCGCAGTACTATTCATAATGGCAATCCCATTTGTTGCCGTATTCTGACGGTTGGCCCAAAAAGAAACTGTAAATGTAGAGGTGGAATTGAATATCCAACTCGGATTTGTTTTGGTTAAATAGGCACTGATGCCATCAAAATCGTAAGCTGAATTGGGGTTGCCAAATCTGTCTGAGGTAAGCACAGCCCCATTGTTAGTGAGGTGATTGTTTTGGCTGCTAGCATCATTGCCATTTCCATTAAATGGGTAATAACATTGTAGGCCATAGATGGGCACATAGCTTGGTATTTGTGCAATTGAAGTAAAGGCTAAGATGCATAAGAAAGGTAAAATGAATCGCATAAGTAACATTTTATTTCATCGAAATTAGGGAATATTCCGTTACTTTGAAACAGATGAAGAAAACCTTTACCCTTACGCAACTCGCCGAGAGTGTCAGACGCATGTTTGGGCAAAATTTTGGTGAACAAGCCTACTGGGTAAGTTGTGAATTATTGAAACTCACCATCAAAAATGGTCATTATTATCTAGAGTTGGCCGATTCAAAAGAGGGTATTCATACGGCCCAAATGAAGGCAGTAATTTGGCGCAGTCAGGTGTTGGCTTTGCAAACCAATTTAGGCAACGAATTCAAAGAGTTGTTACAGCCGGGCAACAGACTTCTATTCAGGGTTTCACTGGTTTTTCATGAAATTTATGGACTTTCTTTAACGATCCATGACCTAGACCCAGCCTATACCTACGGGGAAATAGAACTCAAAAAAAAACAAACCATAGAGCGTCTGCAAAAAGAAGGATTATTCGATCTTCAAAGGCAGCTTTTGTTGCCTTTGATCATTAAGCGCATTGTTTTAATTGGTTCACCGGATACCTCAGGATACAGAGATTTTTTAAGTGAAATGAGTACCAATCCGATATTTCGGAATTTTACAATAAAGGAAATAGCTACAAGTGTACAAGGAGATCGTGCGGCAAATCAAATCATTGGTGCTCTTCAAGAGGCAGATACTTTTGATGCAGATGCGATTGTCTTGCTGCGAGGTGGAGGCAGTAAAATGGATTTAAATGTATTTAATGATTATGAGCTTTGTAAATGCGTTGCCCAATTGCGTTTGCCCTTACTTACCGGTATAGGACATGAAACAGATGAGGTGGTTGTAGATTTAGTCGCCCATACAAGGCAAATAACGCCAACGGCCGTTGCAAAATTTTTATATCTACGTATTGGCACCTTTCTTTCAGAACTCCAGACGAATATTGACCGGTCTGTTACCCAAGTGCTCACTCAACTTGCAGTAGCTACCGAATCCTTGACAAAAATCAACCTCCTCTTGACGCATTATTTTCAAACGGTTGTTGCAGCCTATCGCTCAACTTTGGAGCTAAGTATGAATTCTGGAGTTGCTGCAGCACTTCATTACGTTAGAATTGTTCAATCCACGGAGTTGCCAGGTATGATGGATCGTGTACAACTTAATGCTAAAAATCAATTGGATCTTGAGCGCTTAAAATTAAATGGGGTCAGAGAAAAATTTGAATTTTTAAATCCGCTGAAACTACTCATGGCTGGCTACACGATGAGTAGCATAGAAAATATCGATTTATCAAAATTCCAAGGCGATTATGTAGGCAAAGAACTTGTGACTAGAGCCGATCGCTTAGTTGTTTATAGTACCATCACAAAAATTCAAAAGGAGCCATGAAAGATAGTTTAACTTACGAAGAAGCTTTAGCTCAATTACAAGACATTGTTAAAAAACTTGAAAATAAAGAAATTCAAATTGATGATCTGGCCACAACGGTTTCAAGAGCAAATGAATTGGTTGAATTCTGCCAAAATAAATTGCAGCAAACCGAAACTGAGATTCAAAAAATCATGAAGAAATCAGAATAAAAATTCACAGTTGTGATTTTCGCAACTCACCGCCAATTACTTGTGAAATCAAGTAGGGTAGCTAATGAATTACGTGGTAATTTTGTTTCAAATAAAGAAAATGAAACAAGTTTGTATTTCTATAATTGCCCTTTTCTTAGCTTTTCATACTGCCTCGCAAGTTTTTATGAATAGCTGGAATTACCGCAAACATTTTCCTGATCAAGATAAATGGCTACAATTTCAAGTCAAAGGTTCAGACACGAGCATCACTTGTATGAAATTTTATTTTATTTCATCGGATACAATTTTTTTTAGAGAGTTCCCATCTCAAGAAGTTCATAAACTTGCCAATGCAGATGTGGTTGTGCCGGGAAGTATGTATTTGGGCAAGGATTATGCTTTTATGAATGCTGGTATTGATCTTAAAAAAACCCGCAGAGCTCCGTTGATTCCCTTAGGTTTGGCCATTACGTCTATGGGTTTGACTAGCTACAGTGTTGTAGTTAATGGGCCTTATATATTGCTCTCGCCATGGGTTTATGCTGCACCGGTATACTTTTTATACCGGTATCAAAAAAAGAAAACCTATGACCGCTATTGTTATTATTACCTCAATGCACCCGAGCAGAACTTCACTAAATCAGTCATCAAGGACACGAATCAAATTATTCAAACCAATCCAAACAACCCTGTACCATCGAGGGGTAAGAAGGAAATTACATTGAAGTGCGGCTTAACTTATGCGGTGAGCACCTACCATTTTCAGTCTAATAATGTGTTGTATTTTCATGTAGAAGGATACGCCGAACCCTTTAAATGTGCAAGATCAGAAATAGCAAGATTTCACAACTTGGGTGATTTGGGTGCGCCAATGTATTTCAACGGGAATGATTTGAACTATACAGCCAAGCGCAGAACGAATTACCAAATCTATACCGAAGCCAAAGAATTAATCTGCCCGTAGAAAAGTATTACTTTAGTTCATACAGCGCAGGTTTGCTTTAAAGAATTGAGTAATTTTAGGTATGGAAATAGACATTCATTCTGGTCTCGATGCCCTCTGGATTTGGTTCAAGGCCCACGGCATACTCATTTTAGTCTACTTTATAGTTGGATTTTTGGCCAACAAAGTGATTTATCGTTTTATAGACAAAATTGTACGGGTAGCCGTACAAGGTGATAAGTATACATCTCCTGAAGCAGAAATTAAACGTGAAAATACACTTATCGAAATCTTCACATGGGCAACCAGAATTTTAGTCTGGATTACCATTGGCATGATGATTTTGCAAGAATTCGGGTTGCCGATTGGCCCCTTGATTGCCAGTGCAGGGATCATTGGATTGGCCTTTGGTTTTGGAGGCCAGTACCTGATCAGAGATTTGATTACAGGCTTTTTTCTAATTCTGGAGAATCAATATAGAATCGGTGATTTTGTATATATAAATGGAGTAAAGGGTGTGGTTGAGAAGATTTCTCTTCGCTTGACTACACTGCGCGATACCGATGGAACAGTGCATTACATACCGCATGGTGAAATCACGTTAGTTTCAAATGCAGCCAAAGATTTCGCCAATGTAAATCTAGATATTGGAGTAGCCTACGAAACCAATCTAGATTTATTAATTGAAACTATCAACAATGTTGGTATTGAATTAAAAAAGGATAAAAAGTTTGCCAAAGAGATCACAAAAACACCCGCTTTTGTACGCATTCAAGATTTTGCTGACTCAGCAATCATTGTTAAAATTCAAGGAGAAACAGTAGCCATGAAACAATGGGATGTTACTGGTGAATTAAGGTTACGTCTCAAAAAGGCCTTTGACGAGCAGGGCATTGTTATTCCTTATCCTCAAGTGGTTGTTCATCAGGAAAACTAAAATAAATTCAAAACAATTTGAATTTCAAAAGGTTATATTTATAACCTAAAACACCTATTTGTCTGAACCAATACCATCTTTTGATTTTGCCTTCATTGGCATGGGTTGTGCCAATTCATTAGTTTTTGTTGAATTGCACAGGCTTGGTTTGCTTGAAAACAAACGCATTTTGGTTTATGAGCCCTCAGAAAAAATAGCCAATGACCGTACTTTTTGCTTTTGGCTTGAGCCAGAAAAACTAAATGCCTATCAACTCGATACTTTGGTTTCGTTTAGTTGGGATAGTTTGAAAATCAACAATTTAACACCGAAAGAATTAAGTAATAAGAAATATTTTTACCTCAGGGCAGATGTGTTTTATGCCCATGTAAAGAAACTACTTTTGCAATATGAGGTAGTTTGGAAGGCACAAGCGCTAGATAACGCCAATAGACAATTAGCCACTTGGGTTTTTGACAGTCGCCCTCCGAAATTTCAAAATTTAAAAGCCAACGAAGTAAGGTTGCATCAAAGCTTTTATGGCTGCATTGTACAAACCAAAGAGGAAATCTTTGACCCTCAGACCTTTACCATGATGGATTTTGCAATCCCTCAGCATGAGCAAACCCAGTTCTTGTATGTCTTGCCTTTTACTAAGAACCAAGCATTGTTGGAACCCACGCGTTTTGGACAAGAGCCAATCACTGAACACGAGGCACAAAAAATCATTACTGATTATTTGGCTGAGCATAAAACTAGCTACCAAGTTTTGGAAGAAGAGAAGGGTTGCATTCCCATGTGCAGTGGGCGCTTACAAAATGAAAATTTACCACCAAATTGGATTAGAACGGGCGCTGGGAGTGGGCAACTTAAGCCAAGTACTGGGTATTCATTTGTTCGCAGTTTAACTGATGCCCAATCAATTGTTGCATCAATTCAAAACAAGACAAAGCATATTGCACGTCGCAAAAGTGCTTCACGCTTTGTATTCTATGACCGCCTTTTGCTTCAAATATTGGCCAAAAAACCACAGCTTGGAAAGCAGATTTTCAGCCAACTTTTTGAAAAAAACCACGCCCGGTATATTCTTGACTTTTTAGATGAAAGAAGTTCACTCCTGCAAGATTTACGCATTATGTCCTCATTGCCAATATTACCTTTTGTTGTGGCGGCATTCAATGATCTGTTGTATCAGGCACTTTACAAGTTTAAAGAAGGAAATGGGACCATTTTGATTACTTTTCTTCTGCTTATTTTTAATATTTTTCACTTACAGGCCTTAAGTTATTTTTGTTTGATACTTGGACTTTTCACCGTTGGTATTCCACATGGCGCCCTTGATCACTTGCCTAATCACACATTTCGCTCATCAGGATTCTGGAAATTCATATTCAAATATCTCGCGCTTGGAAGCATAATGCTATTGCTTTGGAAATTTGCAGCTCCTTTGGCGTTGGTCATATTTCTAGGCTATACAGCATGGCATTTTGGCCAAGCAGATTTTGATCAATGGAAACAACAAACGGGTTTGGCGAGTTTTTTTTGGGGCTTATTCGTCCTTGGATTCGTGCTGTTGGCGCATTGGGATCAAACAACGCTAATTTTAGGTCAGATGCGAATCAATGCCCCTTTAACTATTCATCAAGACCTCATGTTTATTGGACCAATCGGTCTTGGGCTTATGGCAATCATTGCATGGTACTACAATGACCACCGAGGCCATTTCAATATGCTCAAAACAATTTTATTTTTGTTTTTGGCAAGTTGCTTGCCTTTGATTCAAGCCTTTGGCGTCTATTTTGTTTTTCAACACAGCTTGTATGGTTGGGGTCATTTGAAAAATAAATTAGAAATGACAACATTGCAGATGTGGAAACAAGCTTTGCCGTTTACCTTGGGTGCATTCATGTTATTTGCACTTTACTATGCATTGAATCCTGACCCAAATTGGGGACTTGTATTTATATTTCTTTCCGCCTTAAGTTTCCCGCATGTTTGGTACATGCATCAAAGTTATAATGAGCACAAAGAGCCTTAATCAATAATGGAAATTTGATACGATTTACCTTCAATAACAATGAGGTAGGAGCCCATTTGAATTGAATTGTTTAAAATAATTTGTCCTGTTGTAGATCCTTCTTGCATTTTCTCTCCAAGTAAATTTACAATGCTGTAATCTACTTTTTGAAATAGGCCTTTGATAAAAATTATTTCAGTTTTTTTAACTGGATTTGGACTCATGCTATATTTTTTATTGAAGTCCAATAAGCCACTATCTTCAATAATGAGATCAATAGTGACAGTGCTATCACAACCATGTACTGAGGTGAAATTCTGTGTATAGGTACCTGAGGTGGTATATTGAGTTCCGTTCCAGACAAATAAATCAAGAACAGTGCTGTCTATAAGAATGGCCTCAATTGGATAAACATTTAAATTTAAAGTGACAATAGAATCACATCCAGACGTTGTTTGTAGGGTGTCGGTATATACTCCACTTGTGAAATAAGTCTGGCCATTCCATGGGTAAGAACCACAAGCATTATCGGAAAAATTTGTTTCGATAACCGGTGAAATTGTCAGATTCAGGGTAACAATAGAATCACATCCCCAAATTGTAGATCCTTGAAAGTCATAAGTGCCACTTTGTGAATAGTTCTGACCGTTGAATGTGTAGGCATTGCAAGTATTGATATTTAAAACAGTGTTGGAGGCCATATGTTGATTGATCAAAATGGTAGACGGACCACTTTGCCCACAACTATTTATGGCAACTACACTAAGGGAGCCACTTTGAAAACTCTGATTAAATTGGAGGTCAATGGATGGGCTGGTACTTGTGCCAGAGGCGCCATTTGGCAAGGTCCATAAATAGCTAGTTGCACCAACAACATTAGTTATGCTATAAACTTGGCTACTTGAAGAATAACAAAAATCAAGAGCACCAGCAATGGTAGAAGGTGCGGCTGGCACTGTATTGAGTGTGATAGACACAGCCAAGCGGTTTGTTGATTCTAATCCATTAACGATTTGAGTAGCATAATATGTATTTCCGTTGATGAGTGGCGTATTGGCGGGCAAAGGCTGACCTCCTGTTGGAGTAGCATACCATTGAATTGAGGTTCCAACAGCCACAATTTGTGCCAAGGTTGCACCTGTACAAAATGTTTGGTTTGCTGCTCCAGTGGGTGCTGCAGGCGGGGATACCTGTGTAAAACCAACCGTAACTACGCCCCTGTTTGATCCACCATGATTGCTATAACTGAAGGTAGCAGCGCCTGACCTCGCCCAAATAAGACTCATAGATGAGGGTGCAGAAGGAAAAACAAAGTCGTTGGCATCTCCGGTATTGAGGGGGCGAGATGCCGTTATGGTACGCACCCCTCCGCTTACAACATCAGTATTGATCGTCCAATTTTGCATAGGATCTGCAACCGGCGCGCTAAACCCTATTAATTTACAATCAAATGCCGATAAGGTGCTGGCGCTATGAACACCAACCACATCTGTTCCGTTGGTCATAGAGCTTGCATTGAATCCGAGCGCAAACCAGCGCCCTGCCGGCCCTGTTAAAGTTAAATTTACCTGGGTTCCAATATCAATTTTAGCGGTCATAGCCAAGCCGCTGGTAGAACTTAAATTAACGGTGCCAGTGGTGTAAATTTGCCCAAATGCTTGTTGGAGTCCCAATACAATAATGCAAATGAATAAGATTCTATTTTTCATATTTTTCAAAGAGGTCATTTAAATTCTTGTTGTTGTATAACTTTAAAAGTTGTGGAATTGTTCTTTGTTGCGGATCTAAAATATCTGTCCGTGCATTATATTTAAGCAATAGTTCTACGGCTTCAATTTTTTGAAGACTTAGCGCAAAATGTAGAGGGTAGCCCATTTGTTCAAATTGACAAGTATCGTTTGGGTTCACGCCACGCTTGAGAATTTCATCAAGTAAAGGCAGATTATTTTTGTAAATGAGCGCATAGATGGCTGCACCTTCAGCATAACAGTATGTTAAATCTGCTCCTTTTTCAATAAGCAAGAGTGCAACTTCGTTATTTCCCCTGTAGGCGGCCAATAAAAAAGGACTAGCCCCATGTTCAGATTTGATATTGAGGTCTGCGGGGTGTAAATCTAAGTAGGTTTCCATCTGACTTTTTGTGCCAGACCTAGCAATGTCAAATACATTCTGACTTAGGATACCATTACTCAAACAAAGGCAAAATAATATGAGTAACTGCTTCATTATTGACTAAGGTAAGTTAAAACAATGAAAGTGCAAACCAAAGCATGGCGCCAACAAGCATCAGTTTCAATCCTGTACCCAATAAAAAACCTAGAAATGCGCCCTTTGCTGAACGCCATGCTTCTTGATTATTTCTTCCAACAACGAGTTCACCTACGTAGGCACCAACAAGCGGCCCGAATACCACTCCCCAAGGCCCAATAAACAAGCCCAATAATACACCAATGGTTGCCCCCCATTGACCGGCCTTACTTCCACCAAACTTACGAGTGCTCCAGATCGGGAGATAAAAGTCTAGGATTGTGATGAGCAAAGTGAGGATACCAAAAGCAATTAAAACTTGCCAAGAGAATTCATGTTTACTAAGGAAATGAATGAGCAGCATGCCTCCAAATGCTATCGGAGGGCCAGGTATTACAGGCAAAACACTGCCGATTAACCCAAAAAGCAACAAGAAAAAACCAAGAATGGACCAAAGTACTTCCATCCACTTAAATTACAATTAATTTAGAAATGATAACTCAATTTTAACTGAGCACCAGCTGTTTTATAATTCAAATTAGGTAAATACAATTCATTGGTAATAAAAGAGTAACGACTCCATATTCCTTTGTATAACATGATTTCTAAATTGAAATAATGCAAATCCTTTCCTATAAAAGAAAAACCATGACCAATACCTAGATTCAAGCTTGAAACGTTGGTTTCAAATTGTTTTTGAATGGTACTAGGAAAAGGAGGCATTGTTAAATCGGGCACGTCAAAATATTCTAATGAGGTCATGTTTTGAAGCCCTAATGATATAGGAATATACCTAGCCACATTGCTATTCATGGCATCGTATTGAAAGCGATAGTTAGCGCTAAATTGCGATATAGAACTGGGCCAACCAATGGCCGTCAGATCTAATCCGAGGCCAAGGTAGTGTTGTCTATGAAAATACTTACCCGCTCCCAAAGAAAGGCAAGTAGGCAGTTCATAGTACATGCCATTGCTGTAATTGTCCACATAATTGGCGTCCGCGATAAAACCTTGATCATAGCCAGCCATGAGCATGCTTAGACCGACATGAAAGTCAAATTCATCAATTTTTCTTGGGCGCACCAATGAATCTACGTTTTTAATACGTTTTTGATATACTTTATCTTCTTCAAAATAGTCATACATTTCTCTGGACAAGGAATACATGCGATTGTATTGATCTTTGAAGGTAAGGTCTCCGTCTTTTTGAGCAAATTCTATGATTTCACCAAACAACACCTTTCCGTTTTTGAGGTGCACCACATCATAAACAACGGGTTTTTTGCTGACTTGCCCTAAAGTGAAAAGAGGAAATAGAAAAACTAAAAACAGAAATTTCATTGTAAAAAATTTAATTCATTTGATAAATGCGGTAGGCATAGGGGGTAAGTGTCAAAGATGTATTGATGCTTTCACTTGCACCTGACATTAAATTAGTGAAGTTACCCGTAAGTGCCGGTGGGATTGACACATTGATACTTGAATTTCTCACATTGACCAAAATAAGCACTGACGAGGCTCCATTTGTTTTCTTCCAACAAACTAAATCATTAGATAATTGGTACGAGGATATGTTATTACCCCGGGCTGCAGAATTTTGATTGTAAATGGAATACAATTTTTGGTAGTTTGCCAGCATATCTGCATTAGCAAGCCAGTTGATATTTGAATTATTGAAAAAAGGAGTTGTTCCGGTTTTACCTACCTCCTGTCCTGTATATAAAAGGGGCACCCCCCCCGAAAAAATATTCACAACACTTGCTGCCATGGCGCCATTTTTACCATTGAAGAGGGTCATGGGCGAGGCATCCCAGGCTGATTCGTCGTGATTGGTGGTGAATCGTACCTTTGCTTTACCACTCGGGATATTGTTATATTCCAGCTGATTGGTACTTGTGAGTGTTGAAGTAGAGCTTCCGCTCCATACGTTTTTAAGTGCAGTGTAGTAATTCCAGCCGTAAGTTAAATCAAAGCCTGCTTGGTAATGATCTGATCGGCTTCCTTCGGCGAGCATCAAGATATCTCTGTCCGGGAGGGCTTTTAGTGCTGTAATGGCTTCACTCCAGAAATCAAAAGGCACACCATCGGCGTAATCACATCGGAACCCATCCACATTGGCCTCCAAAACCCAGTATTTCATCGCTGCAATTTGTTCCTTTCGCATAGCTGCTTGTTCAAAATTCAAATCGGCAACATCATTCCAATTGGTACCTGGAGGTATGATGATTTGTCCACTGCTGTTTTGGGTGTACCATTCTGGATGGCTTGTAATCCAAGGATGATCCCAAGCAGTATGATTGGCTACCCAATCTAAAATCACTGCCATGCCCAGTGCATGGGCCTGATCTGTTAGGGCGCGCAAGTCAGCAAGAGAGCCATATTCTGGACTAATTTTTTCGTAGTTTTTTACACAATATGGAGAGCCCACGCTGTTTATTTGGCCTTGCTCATAAATAGGCATCAGCCAAATAATGTTTGTGCCCAAGCTTTTGATGTGATCTAGTTTAGCAATGACCCCTTGTAGATTCCCTTCGCTAGATTGGGCCCTTAAATTGACTTCGTAGATGGTGGCTTTATCGACATTTGGAACGTTACTGAGCGGCGTACCGTATTGTTGAGGCCCCGTGGGCGTGGGTGTAATTGGATCTTCACCACATGATATCATTGAGAGAAGAAGCAGATAAAATCCGGCAAATTTTAATTTCATTGCCCTAAATTACAGATTATGGCGCTAACTTCGTGTGGTGGCCACCTTTAAAACAATAGCACAACCCAGCGAAGGCTTCTACAAAGAAAAAGGATCTAAGTTTTATGCCTTTGCTATTCCAATTCAATCAGAGGCTGAGGTTAAGACATTTATTGCTGAGAAACGAAAAGCGCATCACCAGGCTGTTCATGTATGTTCGGCATTTCGTTTAGGAGCTGATTTAATGCTGTATCGTGCCTCTGATGATGGCGAACCTTCGAATTCTGCTGGCCCTCCCATTTTAGGTCAAATTCAGGCCTTTGAGCTTACTGATGTACTTATCGCTGTGGTGAGATACTATGGTGGCACCAATCTTGGCGTTGGTGGCCTCATCAATGCCTACCGAACGGCAGCCAAAGAAGCTTTGTTGAATGCCTTAATCATAGAAAAAGAAGAAGAAGTCGAATTAGATTTAACTTTTCCTTACCATCAAATGCATTTGGTAATGGACTTGATCAAGCGTGAAAAGGTCACCATATTACAACAAGACCTTTCGGAAGTTTGCAAACTAAAGTTGCGCATCCCTAAAAACAAAGCTGCTACAATAAATGCATCGCTTGACCAACTACTAGATTGATTTTTCCTTTTTATTGCGGAGTTGCGAAAATCGCAACTTGAAGCTATGGATTTGCTAAATACGGTTTGTAAAATACGTACAGCTCCATCAATTTTGGCCTTGATATGATACTTGCCAAAAAGGAGGATAAAGCACTTGTTCAGGAGATTTTTAAACAGGCTTTTGTAAGCAATCCGCACATGCGATTTTTGCTAGGGGAAAAGCATTGGGATCGTAGAATAAATTTATTGGCATCCTATGTCGTAGATATTGCTTTGAGCAGAAATGGCCTCTACTTGTCTGCAGACAGACAAGGGGTATTGATTGTATTTGATGGCGCTCAGTTCGAATTGAATGCCAAGGAGAAACGAAAGCAACTTTGGATGGCGCTGCGTTGTTTTGAACTTCGGCATATTTTTCAAATCATGCGCATAGAAAAAAAAGTTAAATCAAAAAGAGTGCTAGGAGCAGGAGATTTATATGTTTGGTTCTATGCAGTTTCAGATATGGGCCTAGGAGGCAAGACAGCACGAGGCTTACTCCAAGATTTATTTCATTTGGCCAACAAGCAACAAGCTGCAATTGTTGCAGAAACAAGCATCGCAAGAAATAGAATAATTTATGAGCGCTATGGATTTGAAACCTATGAGCAAATGCAAACAAGCACTTTCCCTATTTTTTTCATGAGGAAATCCTTAGCAAACGACTAAACGCAATTTACTACCTTTGCCAAATGGCACTTATTAAAGCATGTCGGGGTTTTGAGCCCCAAATGGGAGCAGATTGTTTTTTGGCAGAAAACGCCACCGTTGTTGGTGATGTTCAAATGGGCGAGCAATGTTCCGTTTGGTTTTCCGCGGTGGTTCGTGGTGATGTCAATAGCATAAGAATGGGCAACAAGGTGAATATCCAAGATGGTGCTGTGTTGCATTGTACTTATGAAAAAACCCAATTGCATATTGGAAATAATGTTTCAATAGGGCACAATGCCTTGGTACATGGCTGCACCATAGAAGACAATGTCTTGATTGGTATGGGCTCAATAGTTATGGATAATTGCTATGTTGAAGCCAATAGTATTGTTGCAGCAGGTGCAGTATTAACTGAAGGTACACGTGTGGAATCATGGTCAATATATGCGGGCATTCCTGCCAAAAAAATCAAAACGTTGACCCCTGAATTATTTGCCGGCGAAGTGCAGCGCATTGCCAATAATTATGTGCTTTATTCGAGTTGGTTCAAGGAGAAGCCTTAAATTTACTTTCAAACTTTACTTTCATGAAATACGACCGCATCGACAAGGCCCTATATATTGCCAATCGTAAAAACTTTACTAAGCAAATGGCAGCAGGTACCCTAGCTGTTTTTAATTCCAATGATATCTACCCTGTATCGGCAGACAGCACCTTGCCTTTTGCCCAACATCGCGATATTTTGCATCTTTCAGGGGTTGATCAAGAAGAGTCTATACTTGTATTGTTTCCAAATGCCAGCAATGCGGCGCACCGTGAAGTTTTATTTCTAAAGGAAACCAGTGCACTCATTGCCATTTGGGAAGGAGAGAAACTCACCAAAGAAACTGCTTTTGAAACCTCAGGGATTCAAACTGTATATTGGTTGGGGCAGTTCCCAACTATATTCAAACAGATGATGGCTGAAGCTAGCGGCATTTATTTGAATACCAATGAGCACTTACGCGCCAATACTGAAGTTCAAACTCGTGAAGACCGCTTTATTGAACAAGTCAAAAAAGATTATCCAGCCCACCAGGTCTATAAGTCCGCACCACTCATGCATAAAATCCGCTCGATCAAACACCAAATTGAACTTGAGCTCATGCAGACGGCCTGTAATATTACTGAAGCCGGTGTCCGTAGATTGCTTAGTTTCATAAAGCCCGGAGTTTGGGAATATGAAATTGAAGCGGAATTAGCCCATGAATTTTTGCGCAAGCGCTCCAAAGGTTTTGCTTACACCCCTATTGTCGCTTCGGGAAAGAATGCCTGTGTATTGCACTACATCGAAAATAATCAGCAATGCCTTGATGGCGATGTGTTGCTCCTTGATGTTGGTGCAGAATACGCCAATTATAGCTCGGATCTAACGCGCTGTATTCCTGTCGGTGGTCGGTTTACTGCACGCCAAAAGGCAGTCTACAATGCTGTGCTTCATGTTAAAAATGAAGCCACCAAATTATTGGTACCAGGCACCATCATGGCCGAATACCACAAACAAGTAGGCCAACTAATGGAAGAACAATTGGTAAATCTTGGCCTCATTTCTACTGCAGATATCAAAAATCAAGACCCCGCTTGGCCAGCCTACAAAAAATATTTCATGCACGGCACCTCTCATTTCTTGGGCCTCGACACTCATGATGTTGGCTTATGGCATGAGCCTATTGCCGCAAACATGGTATTTACCGTTGAGCCAGGAATCTATATTCCTGAAGAAGGACTGGGCATTCGTTTAGAAGACGATGTTGTAGTGCAACCTAGTGGCGCCCCGTTCAATCTGATGGCCAATATACCAATTGAAGCTGAAGAAATTGAAACCCTGATGAACGCCTAATTAGATGCTTCATTTTCACGTTAGTGGAGAAGGCCCTATTTGGGTTTTCTTGCATGGCTTTTTGGAATCTTCAACTATGTGGAATACCCTTCCGCTTATACAATTTCCAATTACAACGCTTCGTATAGATTTGCCTGGGCACGGAAAATCCATGCTTTTGGACCAGAACCCTTCTATCAAAGCCATGGCGCTTGAAGTTCAAAAAGTGCTTGTGCAGCTTGATATCCAAAAATTTACTGTAGTTGGTCATTCCATGGGGGCATATGTTGGTTTAGAATTGAGTCAGCTACCTGGTTTTCAAAAACTCATTTTACTTAATTCAAATTGCTGGTCAGACAATGAACAAAAAAAGCAAGACCGCTTGCGAGTAGCCGCCATTGTACAAAAGGCAAAATCTCATTTCATTAGAGAGGCCATACCCAATTTGTTTTCAAATTCTCAAAGCCAACCTATTTTTATTGAAGAGCTTATCAAAGAGGCTAATGAAATGTCGTCTGAAGCAATTGCTTATGCTGCTTTGGCCATGCGAGAAAGAGCAGACTTCAGCAAATTCGTTAATAATAATCCAGATAAATTTGAATTTATTCATGGAATAGTTGATCGAATGGTGAGTGTTGAAGAAATCAAGGCTAAAGTGAAATTTTCGAAAATTCATTTCATTGAAAGTGGGCATATGGCCCACGTAGAAGCTCCAACAGCTCTGCTTCAGATCTTAGAAAAATCTATAAATCAACTTTAGAATCCATGAGGATAGTCACTGGCCCATCATTGACGAGCGATACTTGCATGTCGGCACCAAAACGGCCGGTTTGAATACTGCTGCTGCTTGTTTTTTGGAGCAATGCAATAAAGTATTCATACAATGGAATGGCCACTTCTGGACGCGCTGCTTTGATATAACTTGGGCGATTGCCTTTGCGTGTTGCTGCGTGCAATGTGAACTGACTAACGACCAAAAATTCACCACCAATATCTTGAATGCTAAGGTTCATTTTACCTTCAGCATCAGAGAAAATGCGAAGATTGCAGATTTTTTGCACTAAATAGTCTGCATCCTTTTGAGAATCTTCCTGTTCAATGCCTAGTAAAATAAGCAGTCCTTGCTTGATTTCTCCTACAATGGCCCCCTCGATTTTCACAGCGGCCTCACTTACTCTTTGAATCACTATTCTCATGGCTTCAATTTAAAATTCGCTTCTGCGGTAGGGGTCAGTAGCATCTTCTTGCATGAGTTGTAAATAGGTTTGATAGCGGTGCGCAGCAATCTGCTCCTCTTCGACGGCGGCTTTTACTGCGCAGTGCGGTTCATTGAGGTGCTTGCAATTATTAAAGCGACACTCGCCCAAGAGCGCTCGCATTTCGGGGAAATAATGCGCATAATGCTCTTTTTCTAAATCCACCAATCCAAAAGCGCGTATTCCTGGCGTATCTATGATATAGCCCCCACTCGAAAGCGCATGCATTTCTGCAAAGGTAGTGGTATGCTTGCCTTGTTCATGAGCTTTTGAAATTTCGCCGGTGCGGAGCTCTAAATGAGGGTCGAGGCTATTCACTAAGGTGGTTTTGCCTACACCAGAATTACCAGAAATCATGACTTGTTTACCAGCAATTTCAGTTCTAAGAAAAGCAATGCTGTTTGGGTCTTCGTTGGTAATGCCGTAGCATGGATAACCCAGATTCTCGTAGATAAATTTCAGTGCTTCAAAGTAATCTTGATCGTCTTTTTCATAGAGATCAATTTTATTGAAAAGCAGGGTGGTTGGTATTCTAAATGATTCGGCTGCCACTAAAAAGCGGTCGATAAAAGCAATTTGAGTCACCGGAGATTTGAGTGTCACCACCAAATATGCACGGTCTACATTAGCGGCTAAAATTTGCATTTGCTTGCTAAGGTTCGTTGCCTTGCGCACGATATAATTCTGCCGAGCTTGGATACTTATGATTGCCCAGCCCTCATCAGAACCGTGTTCAATCAGCACGTGATCACCGGCGGCAATTGGGTTGGTGGTTTTGAGCCCCTCTAGGCGCAGTTTGCCACGGATACTTGCCTGCACTACTTGCCCATCGTCAAGTAAAACTTGGTACCATTTGCCCGTAGATTTAAGAACAAGTCCATGCATCCCGTAAAGGTAAACATTTGTATGTTTGTAGCATGAAAACAACACTGGCCCTCTTCTTTTTCTTGACCTACTTCTCAGCTGCATTCGCTCAAGAACCTATAACCACCATAGATACAAATCAAATCTATGACGTTGTCGATGTCGATGCTGAATTTCCTGGGGGTTATGATGCCTTGAACAAATTTATTCGTAAAAATATCAACCTAAATGAGGTCATTGAATTTTCGGGCAAGGAAATGAATAACAAGGTATTGGTTCAATTTGTAGTGAATACAGAAGGGCTCATAGAGGATATTAAAATCTTAAAAGCAGATGCCTACTGCCCGCCTTGCAACAAAGAGGCTATTCGTTTGGTGGCGAGTATGCCACAATGGACGCCAGGTAAAGTCAGCGGAAAACCTGTTGCGATGCGAATTACACTTCCATTAATTTTTGCAATCATGTAGCATGGCTAAAAACTACGGCCTCATTGGCAAAACCTTAGTACATTCTTTTTCGGCCGATTTTTTCAAGGATTATTTTGAAAAAAATCAAATCAATGCCACCTATACCAACTTTGAATTAAAAACGATTGATCAAGTTAGTTCGCTTTTTGAACAAAACCTTTCGGGCCTCAATGTTACTTTCCCTTACAAAGAAAGCGTCATTCCTTTTTTAGATCGCCTAGACGAGAGCGCTTCGCAAATTGGAGCTGTGAATGTCATTGCATTTGAAAATGGCCAAAAGGTAGGTTACAACACTGACGCCTATGGCTTTGCACAAAGTATCAAGCCCTTTTTAACTTTTGAGCACGAGCGCGCGCTTATTTTCGGCACGGGTGGTGCTTCAAAGGCGGTAGCGCATGTTTTTAAGCAAATAGGCCTTGATGTGTTTTATATTTCTAGACATCGAAATGAAGCTGCTGGAATATATACCTACCAAGACATCAATAGTCACATGCTTCGATCTTGTAAAGTACTAGTCAATTGCACTCCAGTTGGCACCTTTCCAAATATTTCTGATTGCATTGACATGCCTTTTGAATACCTCACCTCGGCCCATTTGGTGATCGATTTAGTCTACAACCCAGCTGAAACTGAACTGATGAAACGTGCCAAAAAAAATGGTGCTGCAGTGATGAACGGGTTGTCCATGTTGCAGCACCAAGCTTTAAAAAGTTACCAAATCTGGACGCGCTAGGCTGCGTCTTTATTTTGGCTGATACCGTACCAATCTATTTTTCTTGAGAAATACATCACGAGGCCAAGAATAATAAATACGCCAATACTACCAATCAACAGCGCTAAATCTTCCAATTGAATAATCACAAAAATGAAGATATAGAGCATGCTCAAAAGCCCAGCAATAAATAAACTCATTTTTAGTGATCCTAGTATGGCACGCACATACATGCTGATGAGTGCAACAGTAGCAAGCGCCGAAAGAATAAAGGCGTAATTGAAACGGATGTGTTCAGAAATCGACAACAAGAGCGTATAAAAAACCACCAACGCAATTCCTACCAAGATATATTGAATTGGGTGAATGCCCGAGGATTGGAAAATTTCAATGAAGAAAAATACCAAAAAGGTCAGCCCGATGAAAAGCAAAGCATAGTGAATGCTGCGGTGTGCTTTTTGGTAATTGTCTACTGGGAGTTTGAGATCAACACCAAAGGAAGAATCCTTGAGTCTGTACGAAGAGCCCGTCCAGGTTTGGGGATAATTGCGGTTCAAGTTCAACACATTCCAGTGCGCTTTGAATCCCGTTTTGTCGGTCTTGTGTTGGTCAGGTAAAAAAGCCCCATCGAATTTTGGCGTTTGCCAGTCTGAATTCAGTACGATGTCAGTTTCCTTTCCGACAGGGGTGAAATACAGCTGTTGGCTTCCTTTGAGTTCAATATCGAAGCTAAATCTGTAAATATGGTCGTCGGCAGGCGAAATTTTAACCTGAGAATTAATTCCAGAGTAGAATATATCTTTATTACTCACCCCCGGATTAAACGGCATGTTGGTACCATCCCAATTTAAGTTGATTTGCTTTTCAATGCCACGTAAATCGTCAATTCCAGCATTTAAGGATGCTTCATTGAATTTGAAAGTATGCCCCTTTGATTCTGAGTCTTTGAAGTCCAATTTGTTGAATTCTCCACTTACATGCAGGGTAGAGTTGTACACCACAATCTCATAGACCCCGCGGTGGCGGCGATCTGGTTTAACGCTCGCCTGCACATTGAGTTTGCTCGGTAAGATATGTAACCTTTCGGTAATCTGTACAAGGGTTTCTTTGCCGCTAGCTTTGTCTATCTCTTTGGCGTAGCGGGTATAGGGAATAGTCAGCACGGGTCCTTGTAAGGTTTGTTCACCGCCCCATTTTTCACTCACCTCCTCAATAGCGACTCGTTGGGTTTGTTCGCGTTCATAAATAATGCTTTTGATCATGCCAGTTGGGATGAGTAAGAGCAAGGCAATGAGCACAATGCCGCCAATTTTAAAGTATAAGTTGTTTTTGATTTTAGACATGGTCGTTATTTTTAACTACAAACGTAAAGGACGCAATTATATTGGTTTTCTATCACAAATCGTTGAAATTAATGGTATGCTCAAGTCGAAAAAATAAATTTCAAGTGGCATCCGACTTTAAACGTTTAACAACCGACTATAGCCTAAAAGCACTCCGAACTTTGAAGCTCACCTTTTAAAATATATGTTATGAATGCATTTAAAAACAAAGTAAGCCTGATGGGGCGTTTGGGCGCTGAGCCCGAGTTAGTAAAGTTCGATTCTGGGCGCTTGTTGGCGCGCTTTTCCCTGGCTACCCATGAAAATTTCAAAGACAAAAACGGCGATTGGCATGATTTCACGCAGTGGCATACCATCAATGCCTGGGGAAAAATTGCCGAAAAAGTGGGCGAAAAGCTCGAAAAGGGCATGGAGGTCGTTGTTGAAGGTAAGTTAGTCAACCAACAATACGAAAACAAAGCAGGCGAAAAGCGCTTTGCGACCATTATTGAGCTCTATGATTTCATCATGGTGCAGCCCAAAAAACTCAGCAGCGGGGCTGCAAACACCGAAACTGCCGCCTGAGTACTTTATCCAACCAAACGATCCAAAAGGCGGCCTGTGGCCGCCTTTTGTGTTGAGGAAGAATTTCAAATTATAAAAAGTAAATAATGGAACTCGAACTTATCAAAAACAGCATCCTCGAAATTAGAGGGAAGAAAGTCATTCTCGATTTTGAATTAGCAAAGTTGTATCAAATTGAGACAAAATATCTAAAAAGAGCAGTCAGAAACAACCTCAAAAGATTTCCAACGGATTTTATGATAGAATTAAGTCCTGAAGAGTGGGAAATCTTGAGGTGCAATTTTAGCACCTCAAGTTGGGGTGGCTCTCGTTATGCACCTTTTGCATTTACCGAACAAGGCGTCGCCATGTTAAGCGGCTTGCTCAATTCAGATTTAGCAATACAAATGAACATTTCCATCATGCGCGCCTTTGTCATGATCCGTCAATGGGCCTTGACTTATCAAGAACTATCTGATAAACTAACTGATCTTGAACAGCAACACAATCAAAAGTTCAACGACATCGACCAAGTGCTCAAGTATTTATTGCTTAAAGAACAAACCAAAACCCAGCAAGCTCAGCGCGAGCAGTTGGGATATAAAAAGTAAAATATGGAACTCGAACTCATCAAAAACAGCATCCACGAAATCCGAGGAAAGAAAATCATGCTAGATATGGATTTAGCAAAGATTTACGAAGTAGAAACAAGAGCTTTAAAGCAAGCCGTTCGCAGAAACATCGATCGTTTTCCTGAAGATTTTATGTTTCAGTTGACAAAAGAAGAATGGTCAATTCTAAGATCACAAATCGTGACCTTAGAAGTCGGTAAAGGAAAGCATCCTAAATTTTTGCCGTTTGCATTTACTGAGCAAGGTGTTGCAATGCTCAGCGCAGTATTGAATTCTCAAAGCGCGGTGCAAGCCAGTATTCAAATCATGCGCGCTTTTGTCATGATCCGTCAATGGGCGTTGACCTATCAGGAACTTTCGGATAAACTATCAGATCTTGAAAAACTTCACAACCAAAAGTTCAACGACATCGACCAAGTGCTCAAGTATTTATTGCTTAAAGAACAAACCAAAACTCAGCAAGCTCAGCGCGAGCAGTTGGGATATAAAAAGTAATCCAATGAATACACAACAACATTTATTTTCTTTCAAAAACTACATGAATTACCGTCGCTACAGTCAAAATACAATTAAAACCTATTCTGAAGCTCTTGAGGTATTTTTACAATTTTTCAAAGATCGTAGTCCAGAAAGCTTGACCATAGAAGACCTAATTTATTTCAACACATACTATATTATAAAGAAGAATCTATCGGCGAGTTACCAAAATCAAGTGATTAATGCCATCAAATTGTTTTACAGAAATCGCTTTAATCGAACTATGGAGGTCGATTTCATTCAACGACCAAGAAGAGAAAAGCGATTGCCAAATGTTTTGAGTAAAGAAGAGGTAAAATCAATACTAGAAGCACCAACTAACCTTAAACACCGAGCCATGCTCAGTTTGATCTATGCGTGTGGCTTACGAAGAAGTGAATTATTAAATCTGACATTAAAAGACGTTTTATCCGATCGTAACTTACTGTTAATCCAACAATCAAAAGGCAAAAAGGACCGAGTTGTGCCAATCGGAAACAAACTGATTGAAATGCTACGCGATTATTATAAAGCATATAAACCAAAAACATGGTTATTTGAGGGCCAGTTTCCAAACTCGAAATACTCCGAAAAAAGCCTTGAAAATGTCTTAAAACAGAGTTTGACCAAAGCTAAAATACCCAAAAAAGTTAGCCTGCATTGGTTACGTCATAGTTATGCAACTCATCTCCTTGAAAATGGCACAGATTTACGTTACATCCAGGAATTATTAGGTCATTCTAGCTCGAGAACAACCGAAATTTATACCCATGT
>Ga0222713_10000038_pt1 | contig 128510 bp, 120 predicted proteins | sample C33_649DmetaG_FD_165061 | JGI IMG/M metagenome (GOLD analysis project Ga0222713, IMG submission 165061) | Estuarine water microbial communities from San Francisco Bay, California, United States - C33_649D | ecosystem: Environmental > Aquatic > Marine > Unclassified | place: USA: California...
GGCAGACAGGGACCGGGCCTCCTCGCAGGAATTGAGCGTGACATCCAAGCCGAGGTGGACCGCCCGTTCATGCTCCCCGGGCAGGGTCGGGCTGAGCATGAGGACGTCGCCCTCATGACCCACCTCACGGAGCAGCGCGGCCTCCGCGACATTGGCGACCGCGAAGCTATCCACCCCGGCTTGGAGCAGGCGGGCGACGACCTCGGGCATGCCGTGACCATAGGCATCGGCCTTCACGACCGCCACGTAGCGGATGCGGGCGGGGAGCGCCTGCTTGATCCGACCGACGTTCCGGTCGATGGCCGGAAGGTCGACCTCGGCCCAGGCCCGGGCCACGAAGCCTGCGGCGTCCTGCCTCATCGCGGCGCGCGGTGACGATCCCCCGACCAGACGGCGAAGTCGGATGCGGGATTGAGGGCGTCGGGCCGGTCCTCCGCCCTGAGCAGGCGCCCTTGCGCGAAGAGCGCCGGCAGAAGCGGCCAGACGTCCGGGGCGGGATGGGTCGCGAAGGGCGCACCGGCAGGGCCCACGAGCGGAAGGCCGAGCGACGCGACCTGACCGGCCTCGAGCTCGACGCAGGCGCCGTGCACACCGTCGGAGGACAGGGGCAGCGTGTTCCAGCGTCTGAGCCTCGACTCCGCCACCACCGCGAACGGAGGGGCCATGCCGCCCTCGACCGCCGCCAAGGCGATCGCCTGGAGCCCGTTCCAGACGAAGCACGGCCGCGGCTCCAGCGCGATCCAGGCCCGCACCATCATCGCGGTGATGCGCACCCCGAGGATGGAGCCCGGACCTGCGCAGAGCGCGAACGAACGGATTCCGGTGACATTGATGCCGGCGAAACGAAGGGCCTCGGCGGCGCAGCCGGCGGCCGACTCGAGGGCCCCGTACTCGGACACGGCCTGGGAGATCCAGCGGCCGTCGGCGGACACGCCCGCTCTCAGGCCGTCGCGCGCGGAGCCGTCGAGGACCAGGCAGGGCGAGGCGGGCGGCATGGGGTCAGCCGGGCGGCCAGCCAAGGGCGCGGCCGCCGAGCAGGTGGACGTGCAGATGAGGCACCGTCTCGCCGCCGTCCGGGCCGTTGTTGATCACGATGCGGAACCCGCCGGACAGATCAAGCTGACGGGCGAGCTGACCGGCGACGAGCAGCAGATGCCCAAGCAGCTCCCGGTCCTCCGTCTCCGCCTCCGCGACACGGGGCACCGGCCGTCGGGGCACGACCAGCACATGGACCGGCGCCTGGGGGGCGATGTCATGGAAGGCCACGCAGTGCTCGTCCTCATGGATGAGCCGGGCCGGGATCTCCTTGTCGGCGATGCGCTGAAAGATCGTCCTGGGAGATGACATGGGGCCCATTATAGCACGACCACCGTGACGCGACGCCGGCCGGCCCTGCGGGCTACCAGCGCCTCGATGCAGCCGACCGCCTCCTGATACTCCGCACGCTGGCGGGAGGAGCGCGAACGGCCGCCGGCGAAGTACTGCTCGCGCAAACCGACGGTCCAGAAGAGCACCTCCTGCGCGGCGCCGGCCGCGGCGAGGGCCTCGCCCACCCGCTCCTCGGCCCAGAGGGCGTCGAAGGGCTCACGCCGATGGTCAAGCACCGCGATCGCCGGGGCGGGGGCGTCGGGCGAGAGCAGCCGGTAGACCTGGCCGGCGGCCGAGGCGAGCGCGCGCGCGTCCAGGCCAGGGTCGGTCGAGTCTTCGGCCTCGAAGACCCTGAGCACCGCGTCGACGTCGTGCCTGAGGGGGGCGGGCGTGCCGACCATCGTGGCGAGCAGCGCGTTGAGCGTGCGCAGGCGGACGTTCCTGGGGAGGGCCGCGGTCACCTGACCTTCCCTCCCTTGCGAAGCTGGTCGATGGCCTTGGCCAGCTCGTCGATGTCCCGGAACTCGCGGTAGACGCTGGCGAAGCGGACGTAGGCGATCTGGTCGACCAGCTGCAGCCGGCTCATGATCTCCTCGCCGATGGCGCTGGAGGGGATCTCGTCCTCGAACTTGGCCTGAAGACCCTCGACCACCTCGGAGATGAGCAGGCTGATCCGCTCCACCTCGATCGGCCGCTTGTCGGTGGCCTTGCGGATGCCGGCGGAGATCTTCGTGATGTCGAACTCCTCGCGCGTGCCGTCGCGCTTCACGACCGCCAGTCCGTCGCGCAGGATCTCCTCCACGGTGCTGAAACGGTGCTCGCAGGCGAGGCACTCGCGGCGACGGCGGATCGAATGGGAACCCTTGCCGAGACGCGTCTCCAGCACCTTCGTGTCCTCATGCTTGCAACGGGGGCACTGCATGCCGCTCAGAGGGAGAGGAAGTTCCCCAGCAGCCGAAGCCCGTGTTCGGTCGCGAAGGATTCGGGGTGGAACTGCACGCCCCAGACGGGGAGCTCCCGGTGCCGGAGGCCCATGACCAGCCCGTCCTCGGTCCAGGCCGTGACTTCGAGGCAGGAGGGGAACGTCTCACGTTCCACGACGAGGGAATGGTAGCGGGTGGCGTTGAAGGGGTTCGGCAGGTCGCGGAAGAGGTCGGTCCCGCGATGGAGGACCGGCGAGGTCTTGCCATGCATGAGCGAGGGGGCGCGCACCACCCTGCCGCCGTAGACCTGACCGATCGCCTGATGCCCGAGGCAGACGCCGAGCACCGGCTTCCTGCCCGCGAAGGCGCGGATCATTTCGCAGGAGACCCCGGCCTCGGACGGCGAGCACGGGCCGGGCGAGATCATCACGCGGTCGGGGTCGAGCGCGAGGGCCTGCTCGACGGTGATCTGGTCGTTGCGGAACACCTTCTGCTCGACCCCGAGCTGACCGAAGTACTGCACCAGATTGTAGGTGAAGGAGTCGTAATTATCGATGACCAGCAGCACGCTCCGACCTTCATTTCATGCGCTCGCACTGTCAAGGAGCGGACGAACGTGTGAACAAGTGCGCGCATCGAGAACGTGAGGCGCGCACGCCCGTCCCGGATCGCGGCCGGATGTTGTCCGCCGTGCGGCGGGCGGTCTCCGCGGCCCCAGGTGTCCGCGCGATTCTTCAGCCCGACGACCTGCCCTACGGGCGCCCTCGGCCGCCGCCCGCCGCGTCGAGGCCCTCCGCCCGCTCGTCTGTCCGGCGGCCGTTCGCACGAGTACCGCGACCGCCTGTGACGGTCGACGCCCCCGCAGCGCCTCCCAGCCCCAAACCCTTCGAAACTATGCCTTTACAGGGGGATTGCGGTGTGAATAAGTAAATAAAGGCATGAAACAGCGAACCCTTGGCAGAGAGGCCTCGGTCAAAGGCAAGGCCCTGCACACCGGTCAGGAGGTGACGCTAACCCTGCGCCCCGGCGCCCCCGGGACCGGGATTGTCTTCCGACGGACCGACCTCATCGGAAAGCCGGAGGTACGTCCCGTGTCGGAGATGGTGACCGAGCTGGAGCGCAAGACCACCGTCTCGTCCGACTCGGTCAAGCTGCACACCATCGAGCACGTCCTTTCGGCGCTCAGCGGGATGGGCGTCGACAACGCGGTCGTCGAGCTGGACGCCTCCGAGCCGCCGATCGTCGACGGCTCGGCCAGACCCTTCACCACCCTCGTCCACCAGTGTGGCGTCGTGTCGCAGGACCAGGACCGGGAGACCTTCGCGCTGACCAGCCCCATCTCCATCAACGAAGGGAGCCGGTCCATCATCGCCCTGCCCTTCGACGGACTGCGCATCACCTGCACGTCGGCGGACGACCGTGGCATCCACACCCAGCACCTGACCATCGACATCGACCCGGAGACCTACGCCGCCGAGATCGCCCCGGCCCGCACCTTCACCGTCTACGAAGACATCGAGAACCTGCTCAAAAAGGGCCTCATCCAGGGCGGCTCGCTGGACTCGGCCATCGTGCTCAAGGGCGACAAGATCGTCAGCAAGGAGCCCCTGCGCTTCCCTGACGAGCTGGTGCGCCACAAGATCCTGGACATCATCGGTGACATCGTGCTCGCGGGCGTAAGGCTGAAAGCCCACATCATCGCGGTGCGACCCGGACACGCCCTGAACGCGAGGCTCGCCGCGGCCATCCGGCAGCAATGGCTGGAGTCGAAGACGCCCGCCAAATCCAAGCCCGCGGCCAAGGCGGGCAAGGTGGACGTGCCCGTCGCGCCGCCGGGGAACGCCCTGGACATCCGGCAGATCCTCAACGCCCTGCCCCACCGCTACCCCTTCGTAATGGTGGACCGTGTCGTCGAGCTCAACGACGACTCCCTCGTGGCCATCAAGAACGTCACGGTCAACGAGCCCTACTTCCAGGGGCACTTCCCGGGCCAGCCCATCATGCCGGGCGTCCTGCAGGTGGAGGCGATGGCGCAGGCTTCGGGCCTCATCATGCTGCGCCGCGCGAAGGCAGACGAGGCGCCCAAAGTCGTCTTCTTCATGAGCGCGGACAAGGTGAAGTTCCGCAAGGCCGTGGTGCCCGGGGACGTCCTCGAGATCAGGGCCAGGCTCACCAAGGTGCGCGGCCGCATCGCCGCCGCCGAGTGCGAATGCCTCGTGAACGGGGAATCGGTCTCTTCGGCCGAGCTGCTGTTCACCATCGCCGACTCCGTGAACCAAGACTGAGGATGGCCGCCCGCATCCACCCGACCGCAGTCGTCGAGCCGGGAGCCCGGCTGGGCGCCGACGTCGAGGTGGGGGCCTACGCCTTCATCGGCGGCGACGTCGCGCTCGGGGATCGGACAAAGGTCATGCACCATGCGACCGTCGAGGGACGCACCGAGACCGGCCCCGACTGCGAGGTGCACCCCTACGCCCTCATCGGCGGCCGTACCCAGGACCTCAAGGCCCGCCCGGGCCGCCCAGGGCTGCGCGTGGGCGCGCGGAACGTGTTCCGCGAATACGTCAGCGTCCACCTCGGCACCCAGGAGGACGAATGGACGGTCCTCGGGGACGACAACGTGCTCCTCGCCTACTCGCACGTCGCCCACGACTGCGTCATCGGCAGCCACCTCGTGATGTCGAGCCACTCCGCCGTGGCCGGCCACGTCCACGTGGGCGACCATGTGAACATCGGCTGGAACGCCGGCGTCCACCAGTTCTGCCGCATCGGCGACCACGCCATGGTGGCCGCCTGCTCCAAATGCGTGCAGGACGTGCCCCCCTTCATGATCGCCGACGGCAACCCCTGCGAGACGAAGATGATCAACGCCGTCGGCCTGAAGCGTTCCGGTTTCAGCGAAGACGAGGTCGCGACAGCCAAGCTGATGCACCGGATCTTCTACCGTGACGGCCTCAACACCTCTCAGGCCGTGGAGAAGGCGCGCACGCTGCCGGATTCGTCCGGCCGCATCGTGAAAGCCTTCCTGGATTTCGCCGCGGCCAGCAAGCGTGGTCTGGCCTGATCGCGGGCGCGCTGGGTCCGCAGGCGGACGAAGCCTTAAAACGAAAGGGCCGCGGATCGCTCCGCGGCCCTTCTTCTTTTCCGGCCGAAACCGTTCAGGCCACGCGCTCGACGACGAGCGGGGGCATGTTCGGGCGCTTCGGGGCGAGGCGGTAGGCGTCGCGGAAGTAGGGCAGCGCGGCGTCGACCTTGGCCTCGTCGTTGTAATGGATCATGATTAGCGGCTCGCCCTGCTTGACCTGCGTGCCGACCTTGCGGATCTCCGTCACGCCGACCGACGGATCGAGCGTGCCGTCCTTGAGCGTGGCGAGGAGACGCACGCCCTGGGCGATCTTGCCGGCGTCGATGGTGTGGACGTAGCCGCGCTTCGGGGCCGGCAACTTACGGATGAACTTCGCCTTGGGGAACTTCGAGGGGTCGTCGATCCAGTCCGTCTTGCCGCCCTGCGCGCGGACCATGGCCTTGAACCTCTCGAGGGCCGAGCCGTCCTTGAGGTGCTTCTCGACGGTCTGCTTGGCGGAGAGGGTCGAGCCGGCGACGCCGGCGAGGCGCACGACCTCCATGCCCAGCTTGAGGACGAGGTCCTGCAGGTCTTCGGGGCCTTCGCCCTTCAGCAGGCGCACGGCCTCGAGGACCTCGAGGCCCGTGCCGACGGAGTCGCCGAGGGGCTGGTTGATGTCGGTCACGAGGGCCACGCACGTGCGGTTGAGCGAGCGGGCGACGCGGGTGACGATGCGGGCGAGCTGCTTGGCCTGCTCGAGATCGCGGATGAACGAGCCGTTGCCCCACTTCACGTCGATCACCAGGCCTTCGCAGCCTTCGGCGAGCTTCTTGGAGAGGATGCTGCCCGTGATGAGCGGGAGAGACGGGATCGTGCCGGTCTTCTGGCGGAGGGTGTAGAGGATGTCGTCGGCCGGGGCGATTTCGCGGCACTGCTCGGTGACCGCGCAACCCGTGCGCTCAAGCTGCTGGCGGAACTGGTCCATGGTGGCCTTGCCCTTGAAGCCGGGCACCGAGGAGAGCTTCTCGACGGTCGAGATGCAGAACTCCTCATCCTTGCCGTTCATGCCGGGCATCACCACTCCGGCGGCGGCACCCAGGGGGCCAAGCACCATGGAGGTCTTGTCTCCCACGCCACCGGTGGAGACCTTGGCGATCTTGGGCTGGGTCAGCCGGTCGAGGTCGATGACGTCGCCGGAAAGACGGAGCTCCTCGGCGAGGAGCGCGGTCTCCTGGGCGGACATCTGCTTGAAGTAGATGGCCATCGCCAGGGCGGCCTGCTGGGCCTCGGGCATCTCGGCGTCCATGACCGAATCCACGATTTGACGGATTTCGGCGTCGGAAAACTCTCCACCATCGCGCTTCTTCTCAATCAAAGCGGCGAAGGTGGGCTTCTCTTTTTTCCTGATATCCAGCATTTTCTCGGCCATAAGTACTTAGGATTTAGAAGGTTAGGTCAGGTCTGCCGTCGGGCAGAGAGGCGGACACGCTGATATGAAACTTTTCCTTGAAAAGTCGAGACAAAAGCGGCAAGGCGCCGCAATCTTTCCCGTCAGCGGGGAAAACCCCGCTTTTTCAGGCACGAAGCACTACGACGGCATCAAGAGCCACCTCGTACACGACCGCGGAAAAACACGTCTTTCCCCATCGGAATCGTGGTGACATCGGAAAGCCCCAGGTCGGCCGACCCGAACCAAGGCGAATGGTTCGGGTCGCCGCCGAGGCGCGGGGCGACGTAAGCGAAGAGCATGTCGGCCGCGCCTGCCTGCAGCATCGCGACGGCGAGACGCGGGCCGGCCTCGATCATGACACCGACCACGCCCTCGGCCGCGCATCGCGCCGACCAATGACCGAGGAATTCCTCCGGCCGGCCGGGCAGAGGCCAGACGCGCACCCCTTCCGCCTCGAACCAGGCGGCGTCCGATGCACGCAGCTCGGAGGCTAGTCCGACGACGACCGTGCGGCCGCGGTGAGGGTCGCGGAAGACATTGAGGCCTGCGTGCCCGGCCGTGCGGAAACGGCGATCAAGAACAAACCGCAGAGGGGCGTGCTCGGGGCCTTCGTCCCGGGCGGTCAGCCGAGGATTGTCGGCGAGCAGGGTGTCGGCGCTGACGGCGACCGCGGGAAAGAGGCGTCGCCAGCGGTGGACGTCTGCGCGCGACTCGGGCCCGGTGACGTCGCGCGGCTGTCCGGCCGGAGGCACCAGCCGGCCGTCGAGGGTGGAGGCGACCTTGAGGACCATCAGCGGCCGGCGCTCCACGATCCAATGGTTGAAGATGAAGTTCTGCTGCACGCAGGCCTCGCCGAGGACCCCTTCAACGACGCCCACCCCGGCCTGACGGAGAAGCTCGAGCCCCCGCCCCGCGTGGGCCGGGTTGGGGTCACGGGCGCCGACCACGACCGTGCGTATGCCTGACGCCAGGATCGCATCGACACACGGAGGGGTCCGGCCATGGGTGCAGCAGGGCTCAAGCGTCACGTGGAGCACCGCGTCGGCTGACGGACGACGCCCCAGCGCCCTCAGCGCGGCGACCTCTGCATGCGGACCACCGGGAGCCTCATGGAAGCCCTCGGCGACCACCCTGCCCCCTTCCGTGATGACCGCGCCGACCATCGGGTTGGGGTGCGTCCGCCCCCAGGCCCGGCGGGCGAGCTCCAACGCGCGGAGCATGGGGGGCTCGGCCGCGTTTTCAGGCACCGTCAGCGGTTGCGCTTACGCGGACCCGCGGCGGCCTTGGGACCACCGGGAGTCAGCTGCGGCTCGGAATAGTAGCGGAAGCCGTCTAGCTTACGGCGCTCGATGGGACGTCCGAGGAGCTGCTCGATCTGATGCAGGTGGTGCAGCTCGTCGGGGGAATAGAGCGTGAAGGCCTCCCCCTCGGCGGAGGCGCGGCCGGTGCGGCCGATGCGGTGGACGTAGTCCTCCGCGTGCTCGGGCACGTTGTAGTTGATGACGTGCGTGACGCCGCGGATATCGAGCCCGCGGGAGGCGATGTCGGTGGCCACCATGACCGAGTACTTGCCCGACTTGAAGCCCGCAAGGGCCTCCGCGCGCTCGGTCTGCGAACGGTCGGCGTGCATCGTGGCGACCGGCGTGCCATGCCCCTCGATCCATTCCGCGATGCGGTCGGCATCGCGCTTGGTACGCGTGAAGACGATGACGGACTTGTAGCCGCTGCGGTTCAGCAGAGCCAGCAGCAGGTCGTATTTCTGGAAGACGTCCACCGGGTAGATGGCGTGCTCGACCGTGTCGGCCGCCGTGGTGCCGGTGCGCACGTCCACCGTGACCGGGTCGCGCAGGGCCCAGCCCGCGATGCGGCCGATGGCGTCGCTGACGGTGGCGGAGAAGAGTAGCGTCTGGCGGTCCTTCGGGCAGTAGTTCACGATCCGGGACACGTCCTCGATGAAGCCCATGTCCAGCATGCGGTCCACCTCGTCGAGGATCAGGACCTGGATGGAGCGCAGGTCTAGGATCTTCTGCTCATGCAGGTCCAGCAGCCGTCCGGGCGTCGCGATGACGACGTCGACGCCATCCTCGAGCGCCTTCACCTGGGCGCCGTAGCCGACGCCGCCGTAGAGGAGGGCCGTGCGGGTGCCGAGATGCTTGCCGTACTTGCGAAAATTCTCGTCGACCTGGATGGCCAGCTCGCGCGTGGGCACCAGGACCAAGCACCGGGGCTTGCCGCCCGCGGGACCGAGGCGGGCCAGCGTCGGGAGCGCGAAGGCGGCGGTCTTGCCGGTGCCGGTCTGCGCGGCCCCGATGATGTCGCGCAGGCCGAGGATCGCGGGAATCGCGGCGGCCTGGATGGGCGTGGGGTTGACGTATCCGCTTTCGTTCAGGGCGCGGAGCACGGGCTCGGGTAGGCCGAGTTCGGTGAAGGTGGACATGGATGACGGGGGACGCTGGTTCGCCGGCCTGGAAGGCGGGCAAGGTGCGAGAGCAGCACATCCGCCGCGGCGTTGCAAGTGTCCCCTGCCCCCTTCGCCTCAGGGTTTGACAAACAAGGGTCGGATAATCTCTATTTCCCTCCCTTTTCCCACGGGAGAGGCGCACGGTGGTTGTAGCTCAGTTGGTTAGAGCATCGGTTTGTGGTACCGAGGGTCGGGGGTTCGAGTCCCCTCAATCACCCCACTTTTGAGAGGAGTCCCGGCACGGTCCGGGACTCCCTCAATGGGCGCCCTTGGACTTGAAGTAGGCCTCGAGGGAGTCGCGGATCGTCTTCTCGAGCAGGGCATCCTTCGTCCTCACCTGGGCCTCCAGCTCGGCGTCGCCGACCAGGGCGCCCTTGCGGAACGTCGGCCAGCCGTCGCTGAAGTCGAGCCGCTGAGCGAAATAGGTGGGATAGCTCACTCGGAACTTGTAGCCCGAGGCGTAGTTCTCGAGCCGGACGGTCACGAACTCCACTGGATAGTCGGACTGGACCTTGCGCAGGGCGGACTGCACCGCGACCAGCGCCTCCTGCGAGTCGCACTTGATGCGGTTGTCCATGAAGCGCGCATCTTCGGGCAGCTCGGTCTGCAGCGGAAAGAAAACGCCCGGGCGCATGCCGTTGAATTTCGAGCCTGGAATCCCGTGCCAGAGCACGACGCCCGCGACCACGGGAACGAGGAAGAACAGGATGATGCCGACGACGGGATTGCCCTCTTTTTCAAGCTTTACGGCCATGCGGGCAGAGTTGGGGACGGCACGCCGGAGGCAATCCGAATGCGGTCAACGGAGGGTCTGCAGGTAGGCCTTCACGTCCTCCAGTTCCTGCGGCTTGAGGATCAGACCCATAGGGGGCATGGGAGAGACCCCCAGCGCCTCATACCCCTTGGCAAGGACCTTGCTGGGCTCGACCAGCGATTCCTGGATGTAGGCGGGGGTCGACCTTGCAGCGATTTTGTCGAGAGCAGGGCCGATGGCGCTGCCCTTGCCTCCCACCATGTGGCAGGTGGCACAGGCTGCGGTGGGATGCCTCCAGAAGACTTCCTCGCCCCGCCGGGCGTCCCCCTTGGCGACCGGCGCTTCGTCGGGCGAGAGCAGCTCGCAGAGCTTCACGTCGTCGAAATAGATGTCACCCTTCCCCACGTGCAGCAGGTTGATGCTGGCCTTGGTGCGGGGGCCGGAGTTGAAGACGACCTCGACTTCGGTCCAATCCTGGCTGCGGGAGATGGTGCTGGTCTCGGCGCGGCCGATATGGTCGTTGAGGCTCGCCTTGCCCCGGAACGCATGGGTCTTGATCCATCCGCTTAGGCGGTACTCGGTGTTAGGCTTAAGGGCGACGTCGGCGAAGAAACTCGTGTCGCCGTCGTCGCGGGTGATGCCGCGCATGGCGAGCTTGCCGGAATGCACCATCTTCGGGTCGATGACGATGCCCCAATCGGCGCCGGCATTGCCGGGGCGCCGCCCGTAGTCCCGCCGCTTCCAGCCCACGGGCAGCTTCTTGTCGTCGAGCGCCTCGAAGCCGGGATTGGGCAGCAGGTTCGGGCCTTCGCGGAAGACCAGCGCCTGATGGCGGCGTCCGAGCGCCTTGACCGCGCCCGCGAGCCACTCGTCGGACTTCACCGACGGGTCGGAGGCCAGGCCGCGCACGAGGGTCTGGATTTCGGGCGAGGTGGGGAATTCCGAAAGCTTGACGAAGGCGGCGAGCCGCACGGCGGGATCCTTGTCGGCCACGACCCCGGATCCGAAGAACAGCCGACGGCCGGCATCATCCGCGCCGAGGGCGCGCACGGCGTTGCGGCGCAGCTCGGCGGACGTGGAAAGCAGGGCCTTGCGGTGCTCGTCCTCGCCCAGGGAGCCAAGTCCATGAAGGGTCCAGAGCGCGTGGAGCGCGGCGACGCCGTCGGAGGAGCCGAGCACCCCGCGGATCGAGGGCACGGCGGCGGTACGCCGGCCTTCCACGAGCAGCCGCTGGGCGCGGAGGCGGCCGTACTGCGTCGAGCCAGAGAGGCCCTTGATCAGGTCTGCGTCGGCGAGCCCTTGGGCGGGGTTGTCCAGGACTCCGGGGCGGTCCCAGACGACGCGGTAGATGCGGCCGCGGGAGTGGTCGCGCAGCGGGTTCTCGTGGGCGCCGCCGACCCCGGTGACGGCCTTGTAGCCGCCGCGCTCGGGGGAAGGCGTCGGGTTGTGCTGGATGATGAAGTTCTGGAAGTCGGCGACCCAGATGGCGCCGTCGGGACCGACCTCGGCGAAGACCGGAGACATCCACTCGTCGGAACTGGCGAGGACGTTGAAGCCGTCACGGGCCTCATAACCGGCGCCGACGGCGCGGACGTCCATGGCAGCGACGAGCTTCATCGTGGGCTCACAGACCAGGGCGCGTCCCTGCAGACGAGGAGGAAGGGCCTTGGAGTAGACGAAGGTCGAACCGGCGGCGGCCGTGTAGCCTCCCATCACGTCGACCTGACGGAAGTTGGGCGTGACCGTATGCGCCTCGCCGACGAGGTTGATGCGCTTGGCGGTGAGCCCCCGGCCGCCTGGACCCCAGGCCGACGCCGGGATGCCGCCGAAGAAGATCGGCGCGTTGTTGGCCGTCCCGCCGAAGGCGTCGCCGGCCGCGTTGGACCCTTGGCCCCAGGTGTTGTTCGTGAACTGGTGGAGGAATTCGAGCGCCGATCCATCGGACTTGAAACGGTAGCTGCCCATCGCGAAACCCAGCTTCTTGCCGCCCACCTCGCCGTCGAACCCGCTGTAGCCGACCGCCCCGCGGAGCCAGTTGTCATAGCCGTAGGATAGACTGCTGGCCTGGGCGTGGGTGTCACGGATGCCGAATCCGGTCAGGACGACCTCACGGACGTCGGCGCGGTCATCGCCGTCGATGTCCTTGAGGAACACGAAAGTCGGGGACTGCGAGACGATGATGCCTCCCCGGGCGAAGACGAAGCTGGTCGGGATGTTGAGCTTGTCGGCGAAAACCGTGAATTTGTCGGCCCGGCCATCGCCGTCGGTGTCCTCGCAGATCTTGATGGAGTCATTGCCCTTTTGCTGATCCTCCATGACACCATGCGGATAGTCGCGGGTCTCGGCGACCCAGAGGCGGCCGCGCTCGTCCCACGCGAAGGCGATGGGCTTGGCGATGTCAGGCTCGGCGGCGAAGAGCACCAGGCGCATGTCGGCCGGCACCTGGGTGCGCTCCATGCTGCCCTTGACCGAGAAGGGCTTCTGGAAGGTAAGCGGCTCCGGACGCTTCTCGTAGTTGGCGACGTTGCCGTCCTTCTCGCGAACCTCGGGTTCGCGCTGGGCGAGGAAGGCGCGCCAAGCCTCCAGACGCACGGCGGGCAGCGACTTCTCGAGCGCCACCCGGAAGGCGGCCGGCTCTTTGGCGTGCGCGGAGAGGTCGGGCAGGCCTGACCTGAAGGATCCGCCCACGACGACGACCGCATCATAGCGACGGAGGTCTTCGGCGGAGGGAGCCTCGCGATGATAGTCGAACCAGATGGCGTCTCGGCCGAGCGCAGCCATCAGCTCGTGCAGGGGGCCTTTGGCCGACTGCTCGGCGCCGGCGGGGTCAAGATAGAGGACTCGTACCGGAGCGGCGCCGAGGACGGAGGCAAGGGCCAAGGCCAGAAGGGCGAGAAGGCTTCTCATGGGGCTGACTTGAGAGAAGACCGGCCCCGCCCGGCATGCAACTGGTGAAGCCGTTAAAAGATGCGAGCCACCCGCCCTGCCCCGGTGCGGATGTCGCAAAGATGAAAAGGGTGCAAAAAAAACGGCGCCCAGACGGGCGCCGTGTTCAGGCCTGACCTCCGGGATCAGTGGTCGTGGTGATCGCCGCCGGCCGCGGGCTTGGGGTCCTCGGGCAGGTCGGTGATCAGGCACTCCGTGGTGAGGAGCAGGCCGGCCACCGAAGCAGCGTTGGTGATCGCGGTGCGGGTGACCTTGGTCGGGTCGACGACGCCGGCGGCCACCAAGTCCTGGTACTCGCCCGTGGCGACGTTGTACCCGTGGTTGCCCTTGTGCTTCAGGAGCACCTCCTGGACGATCAGCGAGCCTTCGACGCCGGCGTTGGAGCAAAGCGTGCGGAGGGGCTCCTCGATGGCGCGGCGGACGATCTGGGCGCCGATCTTCTCGTCGCCTTCCAGCGACTTGATGAGGGCGTCGATGGCCTTGACGGTGCGGAGCAGCGCGACGCCGCCGCCTGCCACGATGCCTTCCTCGACCGCGGCGCGGGTGGCATGGAGCGCGTCATCGACGCGGTCCTTCTTCTCCTTGAGCTCGGTCTCGGTGGCCGCGCCGACATGGATGACGGCAACGCCTCCGGCGAGCTTGGCGAGGCGCTCCTGGAGCTTCTCCTTGTCGTAGTCCGAGGTGGTCTCCTCGATCTGGCGACGGATGAGCTTCACGCGGCCCTGGATGTCGGCGGACTTGCCGGCCCCCTGAATGACCGTGGTGTTCTCCTTGTCGACCACGATGCGCTTGGCGCGTCCTAGGTCGGCGACCTTGAGGGATTCCAGCTTGATGCCGAGGTCTTCCGTGATGAAACGGCCGCCGGTCAGGACGGCGATGTCCTCCATCATGGCCTTGCGGCGGTCGCCGAAGCCCGGCGCCTTGACGGCGCAGACGTTGATGGTGCCGCGGAGGCGGTTGACCACGAGCGTGGCGAGGGCCTCGCCCTCGACCTCCTCGGAGATGATGAGGAGCGGCTTGCCGGTCTTGGCGACCTCCTGAAGCACGGGGAGAAGGTCCTTCATGGAGCTGATCTTCTTCTCGTAGAGGAGGATGTAGGCGTCCTCCAGGACGGCCTCGAGCGTCTCGGCGTTGGTGGCGAAGTAGGGGGAGAGGTAGCCCTTGTCGAACTGCATGCCCTCGACGACGTCGAGCGTGGTCTCGATGGTCTTGGCCTCCTCGACGGTGATGGTCCCGTCCTTGCCCACCTTGTCCATGGCCTCGGCGATGATTTCGCCGACGGACTCGTCCCAGTTGGCGGAGACGGTGGCGACCTGCTTGATCTCCTCGCGGGTCTTGATCTTCTTGGAGATGTCCGCGAGCTCCTTCACGACGGCCTCGGCGGCCTTGTCGACGCCGCGCTTGACGAAGATCGGGTTCGCGCCGGCGGCGACGAAGCGGAGACCCTCGCGGTAGACGGCCTCGCCGAGCACGGTCGCGGTGGTCGTCCCGTCACCGGCCTTGTCGGCGGTCTTGGAGGCCACTTCGCGCACCATCTGGGCGCCCATGTTCTCGTACGGGTCGTCCAGCTCGATCTCCTTGGCGACGGTGACGCCGTCCTTGGTGACCTTGGGGGCGCCGAACTTCTTGTCGATCATCACGTTCCGGCCCTTCGGACCGAGGGTGACCTTGACAGCACGGGCGAGGATGGAGACGCCGTTGAGCACCTTGCGGCGGGCGGCTTCATCGAACAGGATCTGCTTCTTGGACATGTGTGTGCGGGTTGGATGGTTTCAGGAACGCCGGGTCATTCGATGACGGCGAGAATTTCGGACTCCGAGAGGAGCAGGTAGGTGACGTCATCAAGCTTGACCTCCTGGCCGGCGTACTTGCCCACGAGGACCTTGTCGCCGATCTTGACGTTGAAGGGCAGCTTCTTGCCGTCCTTGTCGAGCCCGCCGGTGCCGAGGGCGATGACCTTGGCTTCCTGGGGCTTCTCCTTAGCGGTGTCGGGGATGATGATGCCGCCCTTGATTTCTTCGGCCTCCTCGATGCGCTGCAGCAGCACGCGGTCGCCGAGGGGCTTTACGGAGGGTTTGGTGTTTTTGGCCATGTTGTTTGGTGTGGGTAGAGAGATGTCCGTCGGACGATCGGTGAAATGCAGAAGGGATGCCAAAACGCTTCGGTCCGGGTTTAGCAACCGATTACGGGGTTTTTTTAAGCCCTGCCCCGGGTCCGGATGCCCTAGAGCCCCAAAAGTCCCGTTATTCCGGGACAGGGTGTCCCAAGCTGTCTACCGGGACTGTCACACCCCCGGACCAGCCAGATCGCCCTTATCGCCCCCCGGCTCCTTCAACTGTTCACCCCAGCCGAAGATGCGGGCCTGGGCGCCATGATGCTCGGCCTTCGGCTTGTCGCCGCGCTCCATCCAGATGCGAGAGAGGGAGGTATGGACGTGCACGTCCTTGGGCCGGAGGCCCAGCGCCTTATCGGCCGCCTCGAGCGCCTCGTCCAGCCGTCGGGCCGCGAAATGAACCTCGGCGATTGCCAACCAGGCTTCGAAGCACGCCGGGTCGGCCCCGAGGGCCGACCTCAGGCCGGTGAGGGCGGCGGCCTCGTCGCCGACGGCGAAATGAAACGCGGCCTCGTCCGCCAGTCTTCGGGCCAGGGCCTCGGGCTTCTCCATGGCACGATGCTTGTCCGTAGGCGGCGGCGCGCAAGCGCTCCTTTCGCCTTGGAAACAGACCTCCGCAAGACAACCCTGCGGCATGGATCCTCGCTACGGTAAGCTCGCCGACGTGCTCTGCGGTTTCTCGACCCGTCTCAAGAAGGGCGAAAACGTGCTCATCGACGCCCACGACGTCCCCGAGGACTTCGTCATCGCCCTCATCCGGGCCGCCCGCGAGCGCGGCGCCACCCCGATGGTGAACCTCCACAAGGCCCGCGTCGGACGCGAGATGGTCAAGGGCGGCACCAAGGAGCAGTTCAAGCTGGCCGCCGACCACGAGCTCGCCCGCATGAAGAAGATGCAGGCCTACATCGCCGTGCGCGGTTCGGACAACATCTTCGAAGGCAGCGACATCCCGGCCTCACAGGCCAAGCTCAACGGCGAGCTGATGCGCCCGGTCCTCGACCACCGCGTCAACAAAACCAAGTGGGTCGTCCTCCGCTGGCCGACCTCCTCCATGGCCCAGCAGGCCAAGATGAGCACCGAAGGGTTCGCCGACTTCTACTTCCGCGTCTGCACGCTCGACTACTCGCGCATGATCCCGGGCATGAAGGCCCTCCAGCACGCCATGATGAAGACCGACGAAGTCCACATCGTCGGCCCTGGGACCGACCTGAAGTTCAGCATCAAGGGCATGAACGCCATCCCCTGCGGCGGCGAATACAACATCCCCGACGGCGAGGTCTTCACCGCGCCGATCAAGGACTCCGTCAACGGCGTGCTGCAGTACAATTGCGCGACGATCTATCAGGGCGTCTCGTTCGAGAACATCCGTCTGGTCTTCCGCAAGGGCAAGGTCGTCGAGGCCACCTCGAACAACACCAAGCGCCTGAACGAGATCCTCGATACCGACGGCGGCGCCCGCTTCATCGGCGAATTCGCCATCGGCTTCAACCCGCACATCCTCAACCCGATGCAGGACATCCTGTTCGACGAGAAAATCGCGGGCTCCTTCCACTTCACGCCCGGCAAGTGCTACGAGACCACCGACAACGGCAACCAATCGTCCATCCACTGGGACATGGTCTGCATCCAGCGCCCCGAATACGGCGGCGGCGAGATCCGCTTCGACGGCAGGGTGATCCGCAAGGACGGACTGTTCGTGCCCAAAGAGCTTCAGAAACTCAATCCCGCGTACCTGCTGGGCAAGTCCAAGTAAGATGGCGACCCCTCGGAAGCCCGCCAAGCGCAGACCCGCGCGCATCGGCTCCCAGCCGCAGGCCCGCACCGCCAAGGCGCTCAAGCGCAAGGCCCGTCCGGCCAAGGCGCCCGTCGAGGAGGCCCGCCCGGATGAGATCTTCAGGACCCGCATCCCGGGCGAATTCGAACCCGCCCGCGCCGACAAGATCATCGCCACGCTGCTCGACGGCGTCAGCCGCTCGCGCGTGCAGAAGGCCCTCGACCTCGGGATGGTGAAGGTCAACGGCCTGCCGGCGAACTGCCGCACGGTGCTCAACCCCGGCGACGCCGTCGAAGTCGCCCTGCCCTCCCCCGGCGAGCCCACCGCCCGCCCGGTGAAGATGGCCCTCGAGATCCTCTTCGAAGACGCGCACCTCATCGCCGTCAACAAGCCGGCCGGCCTGCTCACGCATCCCGTGCAGGGTTCCGATGAAGTCTCGGTCGTCCACGGCTTGCTCCATCACACCAAGGGCAAGCTCGCCCCGGCCGGCGGCGCGCCCCGGCCTGGCGTCGTGCACCGCCTCGACCGCGAGACCTCCGGCGTCATCGTGCTCGCCAAGACCGACAAGGCCTACCACGCGCTCGTCGCCCAGTTCGCCGAACGCACCGCCCAGAAGGAGTATCTCGCGCTGGTCGACAAGGCCCCGCGCCTCCTCTCCGGCGTCATCAACGCCAACATCGACCGCCACCGCACCGTCCGCGTGCGCATGGCCGTACGCGAAGACGGTCGCGAAGCCGTGACCGACTGGCGCGTGGAGGAGAAATACGGGGAGCAAGCCGCGCTCGTCCGGACCTTCCCGCACACCGGCCGCACGCACCAGATCCGCGTGCACCTCGCCCACATCGCGCACCCGATCCTCGGCGACCGCACCTACGGCAAGTTCGATGTCCCCGCCTTCGACGGCTGGCCGATGCCCAGGGTGATGCTGCACGCCCGTCGCCTGACGCTCTCGCATCCGCAGACAGGCAGGCCCCTCGTCATCGAAGTTGCGCCGCCGAAGGATTTCGTCGCCCTTCAGCGATGGCTGGGCATCAGGTTCGGCCGCCGCGTCTTCGCGGTCTGATTCACTCGGCGCGCCCGTGATGTCCGTCCGGCTTGCGGTGCTCGGGCATGTCGGGCTCGACATGGACGAGGACGGTCACGACCTCGGGATGCCGGGCAAGGATGTCCGCCTTGATGCGTCCTGCGATGGCATGTCCCTCGGACACCGTGGCTGTCTCGGCCACCTGCAGGTGGAAATCGACCTCGAAGCGGTCGCCGAGGCGTCGGGCCCGGAAGGCATGGAAACCCCTGGCGCCGGGGGCGGACAGGATGTGCTCGCTGAGGTCCCGCAGGACGGACTCGGCCGGAGCCCGGTCGGTGAGGTCCGAGCAGGCACCGATGAATATCTTGAGCCCCTCGGAACCGAGCCAGCCCGCCAGGACCAGGCCCGTGACGTTGTCCAGGGCGGCCCAACCGGGATGGACGTTGGCGACCACCACGGCCGTCAGCGCAAGAAGGGAGGCGATGGCGTCCGCGCGATGGTCGAGGGCGTTGGCCATCAGCAGGCGCGACCCGAGACGCTCGGCCTCGCGGCGCGCGTAACGATAGAACGACTCCTTGATGACGAGCGCCGCCCCCGCGACCCAGGCCGCGGCCATCCCGGGGACGACATTCGCATCCCCTGCGATCAACAGGCCGAGGGATTGCCAGGCGAGACCGGCGCAGAAGGCCAGCACGAGGGAGGAGATGAGCAGGGCCGCCAGAGTGGAGATGCGATGATGGCCGTAGGGATGGTCCTCGTCCTTCGGCAGGTCGGCGTAACGGAGGCCGACGTAGGCGGCCACGTCGGTCACGATGTCGACGAGCGAGTGTACGCCGTCCGCCACGAGGGCCTGCGAGGAAGCCACGAGTCCCACCGCCAGCTTGACCGTGGCCAGCATGACGTTGACCCCCAAGCTGAGCAGCGTCGTGCGCCTCCCCCCATCGGCCCGGGGCGTGCTCATCGCCCGGACTCAGCGCGGATGACGTCCGATTCCGCACGCCAGTCGATGGCGATGAGTTCGGCCGAAGCCACCGACGGATCGGCCCGAATCGCGGCCAGAAGGGCCGGCAGGGCGTTCCAGTCGACGCCGGGCCCGGAGACCCAGCGGTCGAGACGCAGAAGCGCCATGTTTGAGGCTCCCGGGATGGGCGCAGCGACGTCGCCGGAGGCGATCCGGACGTCCTCGGCCCTGCGGCCGGGCTTGAGTCTCACGGAGATGCGGTCAGCGAACTGGAAGACGTACTCCGAGACCGGTCCCGCCTCGGCCAGCGCCACGCCCGGCGCATAGGTCTCACGGACCAGCAGGTGCTCCTCGGGCAGCTCCCTGCCCTGGGCGTCGTAGCGGCGGCGGCCCCCGGTCACGATCGTGCGCACCCTGGATCCGTCCGGACGGGACTCCACGGATTCGTGCTTCACATAGTGGCCATAGAAGCCGCGGGCGGTGGCGGCGTAGTCATACATCATGCCCGGGAGGTTGAGGGATTCGCGCACCTGCCTGCGCCGGTCGCGTTCCGGCTGTGAGCGCGTGTTGATGCCCATCAGCAGTCCGACGCCCAGCAGGGCGCCGACCAGAAAGAGGATGAAACGCTCGCGCTGGCCCATGCCGCATCTTCCTGCGCCCCTGAACCGGGGCAAGCCGTCAAAAACGGGGGTTTGGAATTGGAAACGGACCCCGACGCGGTCAGTAATGCCGCATGACGGAGGCCACCGTAGAGACCCGTGTGCGATTCGCCGAGACCGACGGCATGGGAGTGACCTACCACGGCAACTACCTCCCCTGGTTCGAGATGGCTCGCGTGGCCCTGCTCGACGGAATGGGCATCCCCTACCGCGACCTCGAACGCGAGGGCTTCCTGCTGCCGGTGCTCGAGACCGGCCTGACCTACCATCAGCCGTCCCGCTTCGACGATCGGCTGCGCATCACCGTGAGGCTGGTCGAAAAGCCCAAGGCCCGTCTGCGCCTCGCATACAGGGTCGAGCGCGACGGCGAACTGCTCGTCGAGGGCTTCACCGTGCACGCCTTCGTGAACCGGGACTTCAAGGCCGTGCGCCCGCCGGATCGCGTCGAGGAGGCCATGCGGCGGGCCTTCGGATCACACTCCGCATGAAGATCGCCGCCGCGCCCCTCGGTCCGTTCGAGACCAACGCCTATCTGGTCGTCGCCGAAAACGGAAAGGACTGCTGCGTCATCGACGCCCCCAAGGACGCCAGCCCCCTGCTGCTGGCGGAGATCAAGAAGCAAGGCCTCTCCCTCACCCACCTGCTCATCACCCACGGCCACTGGGACCACATGTGCGACGGACACTATTTCGCCGACGCCGGCGCCAAAGTCATCGCCCATAAGGACGATCAGCAGCTCATCGAGAACATCGAGGCCTATCGCAACCGCTACCGGTCGATGATCCCGTCGCTCTCCGACGACGACTTTCGTTCGGTCAAGGTCGACCGCTGGGTGGACGACGGCGACGTCGTCGAAACCTGCGGCTACCAGTTCGAGGTCCGGCACGTCCCGGGCCACTGCCCCGGCAGCATCCTCTTCTACGCCGCCAAGCAGAAAATCGCCTTCACCGGAGACGCCATCTTCAAGGGGTCCGTCGGCCGCACCGACCTGCCCAACGGCGACTGGAATCAGCTCCTGAATTCGATCAGGAAGCGTATCTACACCTTGCCGGACGACGTGGTGCTCCTGCCCGGCCACGGCGGGCAGACCTCGGTGGGCATCGAGAAACGGACCAATCCGTACGCCAAGCCCTGAGCCGCGTGCCGACCCCCTGCCCTTTCCTGCCTTCCTGCGGCCGCCCGCTCTCCTGGCGCGACCTCAACGCCCTGCGGGAGGACCAAGGGCCGGAGCTCTACCGCCTCTGCCTGGAATACGGCCAGCAGCTCTGGCTGGATGACCTTCCCGCACGGGCCCTGCTGGCCGTCGACCGTGCGCTCTATTGCGACGTGCCAAAGGGAGCCGAAGTCCTGCAGGACTACCCCGTGCCCTATCGCGCCATCGGGTGGATGGTGAAACAGCCCAGCGAGAGCTTCGCAGGCAACGCGCGTGTGCATTACCAGCACCTCGCGGACCGCGTGCGCGGCGAGCGGGTCAGCCTCAAGCGTTGGCGGGCCTGGGCCGCCTGGACCGTGGTGCGCGCCGCGCGGACGGATCTTCTAGGAGATCCGGCGCATGCCGTGGTCGAACCCGACCTCCAGGCCGTCGAGCAGGGCCTGATCGAAGCCGGATGCGCCGCCGACCTGACCGAGTGGAGACGCGCGCTTGAGGATCAGCGCACGAGGTCGGCCGAGACCGAGACCTCCACCCCGCCCATCCCGCCCACGCGCGCGGTCTGACCAGGGCTGAGCGTCACGGTGGTGTTCACCTCCGTGGCGGTGGCGGAGATCAGCGACTTGTTAAGCGAAAGTTCGTGCCTGGCGTCACCCTGGGTGATGACGAGCACCTGGGTGGCCGGATCGTACGACTCGAGCTTCCATCCGTTGATGGCCCGGCCGATCGGGACCCAGCGGCGCATGCCCGACGCGTCGCCGAGGGAGAAGATCTTCTCCTTGGGAAGAGCGGAATAGAAGGTCGGGATGCCGTCCCTTCGCACCGCTGCGGCGCCGCCCTTGGCGGCGATCTTGGCCTCCTTCTTGGCCTCCTTCTCATCGGCGGGCGGCTTGGCGCTGTTCAACACCACGCGCATCGAGACGGTGATCTCGTTGGTCGCGGGGTTGTAGGTGGGCGTGGCCGTCATCTCGAGGGCGTTCTCGGCGGGTTTTCCATCCGGCCCGGGCTTCCCACCGTTGGCCTGGATCTGGACCCTCGCCTCGGTGCCCGAGATCGCCGTGACTGACGGCGTGGCAAGCACATCGGTCTTCCCGTTCTTGTCCGGATGGCTGACGGTCGTGCGAAGGCGTATCTGGGCCGGGGGAGCGGGCGGAGCGATTTTCTGGGGCGGAGAGGACACTACGACCACGTTGGCGGCCTCCTGAGTCTCCTGGGCGTGGATCGTGGTCGCCAGGCAGAGAAATGCGGCAAGTGGTGCTCGGAGGCTCATCGGGATGTCAGTGCTTATACCCCGAGGAATGCCCTAGGTTTCACCTCAGAGGCGGCGGAACACCAGGGATGCGTTGTGTCCGCCGAAGCCCAGGTTGTTCGAGATCGCCACGTCGACCTTGCGGTGACGGGCCGCGTTGGGCGTGTAGTCCAGGTCGCAGTCGGGGTCGGGATTCTCGTAATTGATCGTGGGCGGGATGACGCCGTGGTGGATGGCCAGGCAGCAGACCGCGGCCTCCACGCCGCCGGCCGCGCCGAGAAGATGGCCGGTCATCGACTTGGTGGAGGAGATGGACAAGGCGCGGGCGTGGTCGCCGAAGGTGCGCTTGATGGCGAGGGTCTCGCAGCGGTCGTTGATCGGGGTCGAGGTGCCGTGGGCGTTGATATAGCCGACCTGGTCCTTGGCCACCCCGGCCTCGGCGAGCGCCCGCTCGAGGCAGAGAGCCAGCCCCCTGCCCTCCTGGTCCTGTCCCGTAATGTGGAAAGCGTCGCACGTCGCGCCATAGCCCGCGAGCTCGCAGTAGATCCGGGCGCCGCGCGCCTGCGCGTGCTCGAGCGACTCGATCACGAGGACGCCCGCGCCCTCGCCCATCACGAAGCCGTCGCGCAGCTTGTCAAAGGGCCGGGAGGCCTTGTCGGGCGTGTCGTTGAAGTCGGTCGACATCGCCTTCATGTTGCAGAAACCGGCGTAGCCGAGACGGGTGATGGCGGCTTCGGACCCGCCGGAGAGCATGATGTCGGCATGGCCGTCGCGGATGTGCCGCAAGGCCTCCCCGAGCGCGTGGGAGCCGGACGCGCAGGCCGAGACCACCCCGAAGTTGACCGACTTGGCCTTGAACTCGATGGCCACGACACCGGCGGCGATGTTGGCGATGAGCGAGGGGATGGTGAAGGGGGAGACGCGTCCCGGTCCGCGCTCGAAGAGCACGCGCGACTGGTTCTCGATGGTCTCCATGCCGCCGATGCCCGAGCCGATGATCACGCCGAACCGCTCCGGCACCAGTTTGGCCGGATCCACCTTGGCGTCCTCGATGGCCAGGCGGGATGCGGCGACGGCCAGCTGGGTGTAGCGGTCGTTGCGCTTGGCCTCCTTCGGATCCATGTACTTGCCCGGGTCGAAATCCCGGACCTCCGCGCCGACCTTGGAGGGGAAGTCGGTCGGGTCGAAGCGCGTGACCCGGGCAATGCCCGTGCGCCCCTTGGTCAGGGAACCCCAAAAATCATCGAGGGTGTGCCCGAGCGCCGAAATGGTGCCGATGCCTGTTACGACTACCCGGCGAGGCTGACTGGCGGAGGCGCTCACTGTTCGGGCCTAGGCGGGACCCGCGCGATCACTTGGTCGCGTTGGCCTTCAGGTGCGTGATGGCGTCGCCGAGGGTCTTGATGCCCTGGGCCTTCTCCTCGGGAATCTGGATGCCGAACTCGTCCTCGAAGGCCATGATGATCTCGACGAGGTCGAGGGAGTCGGCCTTGAGGTCCCCCTGGAAGGTGGCCTCGGGCTTGAGCTGGTCGTCGGTGACGTTCAGCTGCTTCTTCACGATGTCCTTGACGCGCTGTTCAATGTTTTCGGGCATAAGAGAAGGTGTTTTTAGTGTTTTTGGGGTGTCAGATGGCCATTCCCCCGTCAATCGAAAAGACCTGCCCGGTGACGTAGCCCCCCTCTTCCGAGGCCAGATAGTCCACCATGGCCGCGATGTCGTTGACGGAGCCGAAACGGCCCAGGGGGATGAAGGAAAGGATCTTCTGCTTCACCTCCTCGGGCAGCTCGTCGGTCATGTCGGTGGTGATAAAGCCGGGCGCGACCGCGTTGGCCGTGATCGAACGGCCGGCCAGCTCGCGAGCGAGGGTCATGGTGAGGCCGTGAAGCCCGGCCTTGGCGGCCGCGTAGTTGGCCTGTCCTGCGTTGCCCTGCACGCCGGTGACGGATGAGATGCTGATGATGCGACCCCAGCGCTTCCTGGTCATCGGACGCACGAGGCCCTTGGTCCAGTAAAAGGCGGAGGAGAGATTGGTGGAGATGACGTCATTCCAATCCTGCTCCGTCATGGCCATGACGAGCTTGTCACGGGTGATCCCGGCGTTGTTGACGAGTATCTCGACCGCGCCGAACTCGGCGGCGATGGCTTCGCAGGCCTTGGCGACCGCGACGGGGTCGGACACGTCGACCTGATAGGCCTTGGCCTTGAGACCCTTGGCGACGATGTCGGCCGCGACGGCCTCGCAGGTGGAGGACTTGGACACGCAGAGAACGGTGTGCCCGTGGGCGGCCAGCCGTTCGGCGATGGCCTTGCCGATGCCGCGGCCGGCTCCGGTCACGAGGGCCACGCGGGGGTTGTGCGTCAGGTGCATCGGGGAGGATTTGTGTGCGGGGTGGGCGGAGGTGGCAAGCGGCTAAGCGACCTCAGTAGACGTCCCGCTGGTAACGGCCGTCCTTCTTGAGCTGCTTGACCCACTGGGCAGTAGCCTCAGGGGTCATGCCCCCCTGCTCCGCCACGATAGCGTGGAGGGCGGCGTCGACGTCCTTGGCCATGCGCTTGGCGTCACCGCAGACGTAGAAGAAGGCTCCGCTGGAGAGCCACCTCCAGAGCTCGGCCGCGTTTTCACGCATGCGGTCCTGCACATAGACCTTGCGCTCCTGGTCGCGCGAGAAGGCGGTGTCGAGCCGCGTGAGCGCGCCGGTGCGCAGGTGCTCGGCCCACTCCTCGGCGTAGAGGAAGTCGTGGTCCTTGCGCTGGTCGCCGAAAAAGAGCCAGGCGGGACTGCGCACCCCCCGCGCCGCACGGTCTTGGACGAAGCTGCGGAACGGGGCGACGCCGGTTCCGGGTCCGACCATGATGATCGGTGTCGCATCGTCGGCCGGCGGTCCGAAATGGGATTCGGCCACGAAGACCGGAAGGTCGGCCTCCCCGAGGCGGACGCGGTCCGCGAGGTAGGTCGAGCAGACCCCCTCTCGACGCCGGCCGTTGGTCTCGTAGCGCACCACGGCCACGGTGAGGTGGATTTCGCCCGGGTGCAGGGCCGGGGCGGAGGCGATGGAGTAGAGCCGGGGCATCAGGCGCCGCTGGGACTCGACGAGCTCCTGCGCGGAGGGCCGGGCGGTTGGAAACTCCTCCAGAAGGTCGATGAACTCCCGCTGCTCGATCCAGGCCTTCTTTCGCTCCGGGTCGGGCTCGGCGAGGCGCTCGGCCAGACGCGCCCGGTCGGACTCGCCTGCGCGGTCATGGAGCAGCTGGACGAACTTGTAAGTCGGCCCGTTCAGGGCCAGCCGGCGGGCAAGCGCCTCCCTGAGCGCGAGCGGCGCGGGGTCCTTGGGGATGAGCACCTGCTCCGCACCGGTGAATCCGCCCGCCCGGAGCATCGCCTCCACGGCCTCGGGGGCATTGGTCGGAAACACCCCCAGCGAGTCCCCGCACTTGTAGGTGAGGCCGCTCCCATCGAGCGAGACCGAGAAATGGACCGTCTCCTTCTGGCTGGCCGGGGAGCTGAGCCTGCGACGAGCGACCAGACGGGCCGCGAAGGGGTTGGTCTTGTCGTACGGCGCTGGCATGGCAGGCAGGATGCCCACCCTGCGCGTCAGGCAAACATCTTTTGGAGGCCGGGCGCGGTCACTTCCAGACCTTGATCCAGTCGACCTCAACGTTGTCGGGCAGATTCTTCTCCTTGAAGTGCTTGCGGTCGTCCTCGAGGAAGTAATGGGTGACAAAGACCGACATCGGCTTGAACGGGTCGGGGCGGTCGATCTGCATGATCTTCTTCCCCTCGATGAACCAGGTGATGGCCTTTTCGGTCCAGAGCACGCCGTAGTCGTTGAAACGCTTGTATCCCTTGCCGTTGGTCAGGATGCCGTCCCACTTGGGCGGCGTGGCGTCGCGGGTGCCCTTGTCGTTGGCAAACCTGCCCCAGGGGAAGATGCGGTCGAGTCCGGCGCCCTCGAACTTGGCCGTGCCGGCGGGGGTCTCGTCCATCTTCTCGGACCGTATGCCAAACGCGCCCCGGTGCCCCTGGAAGGCGTTGAAGCGCACGCTGGCCTCGAAGTAGCCGAACTGCTGGGTGAACTTTCCGACGGAGTTGAGATTCCCGCCGACGAACCCCCCCGTGGTCATACGAAATCCGAGGGTGAGCCTGCCCTTCTCCACCTTGACGAGATCGGGCGCCCCGACGTTCCATTTGGCGTCGTCGACGGCCGTGCCGTTGAACTGATCCTCCCAGACCACCTTGCGCCCGACGGTCGGACTCTGGGCCGAAGCCACCGCGGCGAGAAGCAGGAACAGGAGAGGACGCATGGCGCGGGCCAGGCTCACTTCCAGATCTTCACCCAATCGACCTCGACGTCGTCAGGCAGGTTCTTCTCCTTGAAGTCCTTTCGGTCGGATTCGAGCGCCTCGTGACGGACGGAGAGGGCCATCGCCCGGATGGGCTGCGGCTTGTCGATCTGCATCACCTTCTTGCCGTTGATGTAGAAAGTGTATGCCTTGTCCGTCCAGAGGATGCCGTAGGTGTTGAACTTCTTCGAGCCGCCCGAGCCGGGCAGGTATTCATTGCCCTTCTCGGGCGGGTAGTCCCTGCTGCCGCCCTGCGAGGAGATGCGCGCCCAGGGATAGGCCCTCGGCCCGCCGCCTTGGAAGGTGAGGCCGGCCGCGGGCAGTTCGTTGCCGACGGAACGCACGCCGAAGACGCCCCGGTGGCCGAGATAGCTGTTGAAGCGCATGTTCACCTCGAAGTAGCCGAACTGTTGCTCGAACTTCCCGTTGGTGGTGATGTTCCCGCCGCGGGGCCCGTCAGGGGTCATGTTGAAGCCGAGGGAGACCTTGCCGCCCTTGAGGTCCACGAGCTTAGGAAGGATGACGTTCCACTTGGCCGGATCGATCGTTCCGGAATCGAACTGGTCTTCAAAAACGACCTTCCGCCCTTGGGTGGGCGACTGCGCCGAGACGGCGGCGGAGGCGAGGGTCAGGAAGAGGAGGAGAACGTGTCTCATAAGGTCACTTGTTGACGTAGGCCCTTACCCATTCGATCTGGATGGGTTCCGGGCCCAGCTGGGGATTGGGGAACTCCCGCAGCACGCCGCCTTCGGGCAGATGATGGAAGAAGTGGATGTTGAGGGGCTCCTTGGAAAAATCGCGTCGGAGCGTGAACACCTCACGGCCGTTGAGATACCACTTGGCCGCCTTCTCGGTCCAGAGAAGGCCGTAACGGTTGAACCTCTTGTAAGAAGCGCCGCCGTCGAGGTTGACGGGGGACTTGTCGGGGATGAGTCGCTGCGCGCCGCCGGTCTGCGCATTGACGACCGTGGCCCAGACGCGGACGTTGTCCTCGCCCCGGCTCTCGAAGAAGAGCTCGCCCGCGCCGTTCTTCTTGTCTTCGACCGTACGGAGACGGACGCCAGCCCACCGGTTCTTGGTCTGCTGCATACGGATGGAAGACTCAACGTACATCAGAGGAGCGGTGAATTTGGGGGTCAGGGTCGAGCTGCGCCAGAGGGTGGACTTGCCCGTGGACACGATTTCAAGGCTGACAACCTGCTTGGTCTCGGAACCGACCTTGGCCTGAACGAGCCTGACGCTGGAAGGGTCGAAGGTCCACTTGGACGCGTCGAGGGCCTTGGCCTTGAAGGTGTCCTCGAAGGCCAGCTTCATGTTGGTCTCCGGGCCGGCGACCAGGACGGATGCGGCGGCGAAAGGAAGGATGCGTGCGATGTTCATAGTCAAGGAAAGGTCAGGGCTGCTTGTAGATCTTGACCCAGTCGATCTGGAAGGGCTCTGGACCCAGGGTCGGATCGGGAAAGGACTTCAGCACGCCGCCCTCGGGCAGGCTGTGATTGAAGCTCATCGAGACGTTCTGGCCGGGGACGCCGCCGGACTTGGAACGATCGGACCGGAAGACCTGGCGGCCGTTGATGTACCAGGAAAGGACCTTGTCCGTGAAAAGGATCCCGAAGGTGTTGAAGCGCTTGTAGGCGACCCCGCCCTTCATGTCGACGGGGTTGGGCGAAGGGTTGTAGCGACGCCCGCCCATCTCGGTGGTCTCGGAAAAGCTCAGGCCGACTCCGTCTCCGCCCCCGGAGCCGAAACCGGTGGAAAGGGACGGGAACCGTTTTCCGGCGGGGGCGCCGATGCTGAAGCCCATGCCGCAACCGTGGCCTCCGGTCTGCACCATGCGCAGGCGGGCCTCATAATACCCATAGGGCTGGCGGAACTTGCAACCGAGCCCCGAGCCGCTCCACAGGGTGGGCTTGCCCCTGGACACGATGTTCAGGTTGACGACCGTCGCCTTGCCGGTCCCGTCCGGGCTCGTCCCCAGACTGACCACCTTGGAGTTGTAGCTCCACTTCTCGCCGTCGATCTTGTCGCCCTTGAAATCGTCCTCGAAGACAAGCTTCATGGCGGACTCCGGGCCGGCCAGCAGGGCGGACACGGGGAGCATCAGCAGGATGAACCGGTGGAACATCGTCGAAAGGGGGGTTGGACTCATTGAATGCATCCGGAGGGGGAACGCAAGACTCCACCCCCATCCGGGACTACTCGTCGAACAACATCCCGATTTCCTTCTGGGAAAGCGGCCGACAGTCGCCCGGAGGCATCCTGCGCATCAGCAACGCACCCATCTGGAACCGACGCAAGGTACGCACATGGAAGCCGAAAATCTCGAATAGCCGGCGGATCTCCCGCTTGCGACCCTGGTCGAGATGGACCTCGAGATGCGCAGGGTGGTCGGGCAGGCGGATGACCTTGCGAAACCTGAGACGCTCCCCTTCCTCCACGGCCCCTTTCAGCAGCCGCGGCGTCAGCGCGGGGTCGTAGTCCCGGTTCAAAGTGACCTCGTAGCGCTTGATGACGCCACCGGAAGGATGCATGACGCGGTTCGCCAAATCACCGTCGTTGGTCAGCAGCAACATGCCCTCGGAATCCTTGTCGAGGCGCCCGACGCAGAACAGCCGGAACTCGGCGTATTCCGGCGGGACGAGCTCGAAGACCGTCTGACCTCCGTGCGAATCCAGGTTGGTGCAGAGATAGCCCCGCGGCTTGTTCATCAGCAGCACCACCCTGCGGGCCGCCGACCTGACCAGCATTCCGCGGCAACGGACCTGATCGGTCGCGGGATCGACGGGCTGCCCGACCGTCGCCGGCCGGCCGTTGACGGTGACCTTCCCTTCCGCGACGAGCCGCTCGGCCTCGCGGCGGGAGCAGACCCCCGCCGTGGCGAGGAACTTATGGATTCTCATGGGTCCTTCGGTGGCCACGGGGCATCTCTGTGGCAATCAGCCCCGGAGGGCGAGCAAAGTCGGCGGCAGGACTTTGCTCGCCCTCCTCGACGCGTTCCTTCTATGTGGAGGCCGCATGCGACTCATCGACGGAAACGCCATCGCCCAACAGGTGCTCTCCGAGGTCAGGGAGCGCGCCGCGCGACTGAGCCCGGTCGTCCCGCACGTGGCCTTCGTCCGGGTGGGAGAGGACCCCGCTTCGGTGTCCTACGTGGCCAAGAAACAGAAGACGGCGGCGGAGGTCGGGATGAAGGCCAGCCTACGGGTCTTCGCCTCCGACGTCTCCAGGACGGAGCTGTTCGCCCACCTTGACGCGCTCAACAACGACCCCTCGGTGCACGGCGTCCTCATCCAGGCTCCGCTCCCGAAGCACCTGCCCGAGACCGAGGTCTTCAACCGTGTCTCGCCCGCCAAGGACGTGGACGGCTTCGGCACGCAGAGCATCGGGCGGCTGGTGCAGGAGCTGCCGGGGGCCTTCGCCGCGTGCACGCCCGCCGGGGTGGTGGAGCTGCTGCGACGCTCGGGCGTCGAGACGGCCGGCAAGCACGCCGTCGTGGTCGGGCGCTCCCTCATCGTCGGCAAGCCCGCCGCGGCCCTGCTCCTCGCCAAGGGCTGCGACTGCACCGTCACGATCGCCCACTCGAAGACGAGGGACCTCGCCGCGGTGGTGCGGCAGGCCGACATCGTCGTGGCCGCGATCGGCCGGCCGAGGTTCATCACGGCCGACATGATCCGGCCGGGCGCCGTGGTCATCGACGTGGGCATCAACCGCGTGCCCGACGCCACCAAGAAGTCAGGGTACCGCATCGTCGGCGACGTGGACTTCGACGCGGTGGCCCCGCTCTGCGAGGCGATCACGCCGGTGCCCGGCGGGGTCGGCCCCATGACCGTGGCCATGCTCATGATGAACACGCTCACGGCCTGCGAGCGCTCCCGTGGCTGAACCCCCGCCCATCCCCCCGGCGCCCGCGGGCTTCGGCTGGCGCTCCCTGGCCTGCTTGGCGGACATCATCCCGCTGTTCATCTGCGGCCATGCCGTGGCCGGCATCGTGGCGGACGCCGACGCCCTCGCCGCCTACGCGACGCAGCAGCAGTGGACGCGCGGACTCATCGAACTCTACTTGCAGTCCTTCAGCGCCCCGTCGGCGGACGCCAGCAGGCGGATCCTGGAGTACGCCTTCAGCCCCCCGAAGGAGACCATCGAGGCGGTGGTCACCTGGAGCTGGCACGTGGGGACGACGACGTTCCTGGTCATGCTCTCCGCGCTGACCACGCAGGAGACGCTCATGGGCACGACCCTGGGCAAGAGGATGTTCCGGCTGCGGACGGCGGACTTCGCCGGAGGCGGGCGGGCGTCCTTCCTCGCCTGCCTGCTTCGTTCCGCCTGGAAATCGGCCTTCTTCGCCCTGCCCAATCCGGTCTTCATCGTGGTGGGCATCGTCAACTTCCACGTGCCCCTGTTCCGCAAGGACAAGCGGGCCTGGCATGACGTCTGGACGCGGACGCAGGTCGTGGAGTCAGGACGTTAACCTCCGCTTGCTGGGCGCCGGTCCCGGGACATCCTGCGGACGCATGAGAACGGCGCTGCTTCTGATCGCCACCCTCGCGCAGGCCGAAGACATCCCCCTCCCTGCCCTCACCGAAGGGCCGCCGGCCCCGGGCCGGCGCGCGACGATCACCGCGCCGGAATACCGGGGCACAAAGGTGCGCCATCTGCTGACCCTGCCCGAGGACTGGACGCCGGACTGGAAGGCCCGCGGTCGCAGCTGGCCGGTGATCGTCGAGTACACCGGCAACCACTTTCCGACCTCAGGTTCGACCGGCGAGGTCGAGGGTGCAGGCCTGGGATACGGACTGATGCGCGGGCGAACGATCTGGGTGGTCCTTCCCTACGTGGCCAAGGACGGCAAGAACAACGAGCGCACCTGGTGGGGTGACGTGGACGCGACGGTCCGCTACGCCAAGACCAACGTCCCGAGGGTCTGCGCGGAGTTCGGCGGCGATCCGGGCAGGGTCGCGCTCTGCGGCTTCTCGCGCGGCGCCATCGGCGTCTCCTTCCTCGGACTCCATGACAACGAGATCGCTGGGCTCTGGCGCGCCTTCTGGACCCACGACCACTTCGACGGGGTGCGGGAATGGAAAGGACAGGAATGGGGCTCTCCGCTGGCGCGCTACCGCGAGGAGGCGGTCGCACGCCTGCGTCGGCTCGGAGGCCGCCCCCTGCTCATCACGGGCGGCGACGAGGGGACGAGGCGCCTCCTGGAACCGATCACGGACCGGGGCGTCACCTTCCTGACGGTCGACATGAAGGCCCTCTACGGAAAATTCCCGAACGAGGCCGTACCCCATCCGCACACGGACCGCTGGCCCCTCCGGCCTTCCGAGGTCAGGCGGAAGGCCGAGCGGTGGCTGGAGGAGGCCCTGCGCTGAGGACCCCGGCAACAGGAAGCCCCGGCGGGGCCGGGGCTTCGGGCAGGACTCGGGCAGCCGGTCAGGCGTCGCCGCCGCGCTCGCGGAAGGGACGGCGCTCGCCGCGGTCGGGACGGTCGCCACGCGGACGGTCCATCGGCTTGGGGGCGGGCGTGTACTCGCGGCCTTCCTTTTCGGCGATGGCGGCACGGCGCGAGAGTCGCACGCGGCCCTTGTCGTCGATGCCGACGCACTTGACGATGATCTCATCGCCCAGCTTGACGACGTCCTCGACGCGCTCGACCCGCTGGTCGGCGAGCTCGGAGACGTGCACGAGGCCTTCCTGCCCGGGGAGACATTCGACGAAGCAGCCGAACTCCTTGACCGAGCGGACGACGCCCTTGTAGGTCTTGTTGATCTCGATCTGGGCCGAGATGAGGTTGACCTCGTTGACCGCGCGGGCGAGGGACTCGCCGTCGGTCGCGAAGATCGTGACCCAGCCGGAGTCGTCCTGATCGATGTCGAGCTGGCAGCCGGTGTACTCCGTGATGCGCTTGATGTTCTTGCCGCCCGGGCCGATGAGCGCGCCGATCTTGTCGGACGGGATCTTGATGCGGTGCGTGCGGGGGGCGCAGGGCTTGAGCTCGGCGCGGGTGGCGGGCATGGTCTTCGCCATCGTGTCGAGGATGGCGTCGCGGGTGACCTTGTTCTGGGCGATGGCCTCCTTGGCGATTTCGAACGGCAGGCCGTGGATCTTGAGGTCGAGCTGGAAGCCCGTGATGCCCTCACGGGTGCCGCAGATCTTGAAGTCCATGTCGCCGTAGTGGTCCTCGGCGCCGATGATGTCGGTCAGGACCTTGTGGCGCACCACGCGTCCGTCCTGCTCCTCGGTCACGAGGCCGCAGGAAATGCCGGCCACCGGGGCCTTGATGGGCACGCCGGCATCAAGCAAGGCGAGGGTGCCGCCGCAGACGGACGCCATGGAGGTGGAGCCGTTGGACTCCATGATCTCGGAGACGAGGCGGATCGAGTAGGGGAAGTCCTGCTCGGACGGCAGCACGGAGAGCAGAGAACGCTCCGCGAGGTTGCCGTGGCCGGTCTCGCGGCGGCTGGTCATCCCGAAACGTCCGGTCTCGCCGACCGAGAAGGGCGGAAAGTTGTAATGGAGGAGGAACGACTTGGACTTCGGACCGCCGGTGATGGAGTCGAGCTCCTGGGCGTCCTTGGAGGTGCCGAGCGTCGCAAGGACGAGCCCCTGGGTCTCGCCGCGCTGGAACACCGCCGAACCGTGCACGCGGGGGAGGACGTCGACCTCGCAGGAGATCGGACGGAGATCCTTGGTACCGCGCCCGTCGGCGCGCCGGCCGCTCTCGATGATGGCGTTGCGGTAGACCTTCTCCTGGAGCTTCTCGAAGGCCATCTTGATCTGACGTCCGTCGAACGCGTCGCCGAGCTCGGCCTTGCAGGCCTCCTTGGCCTTCTCGACGACGGCCTTTACGGCGTCGCCGCGCTCCTTCTTGGAGGCGAGGAAGATCGCCTTCTGGAGCTGGTCGCCGTCGGCGGCCACCCGTTCGCAGATGGCGAGGGCGCGGGCCTCGCAGACGACGAGGGGGAACTGGCGCTTGGCCTTGGCGCAGAGGGCGGCCAGCTTGCGCTGGGCGGCGATGATGGGCTGGATGGCGCGGTGCGCGAAGGCGAGGGCCTCGACGAAGTCGGCCTCGGGCAGCTGGTCGGCGGAACCCTCGATCATCATCATGTCGCGTTCGTTGCCGACGTAGATCAGGTCGAGGTCGGACTCGTACTGCTGCTCATGGGTGGGGTTGACGACGAACTGCCCGCCGACGCGGCCGACGCGGACGCCGCCGATGGGGCCGTTCCACGGGATGTCGGAGCAGAGCAGCGCGGCGGAGGCGCCGTTGACCATGAGGATGTCGGAGTCGTTGACCTGGTCCGCGGAGAGCAGCAGGCCGATCACCTGGACCTCATTGAGGAACCCCTCCGGGAAGAGCGGGCGCAGGGGACGGTCGCAGAGACGGGAGGTCAGGATCTCCTTGTCGGAGGGCTTGCCCTCGCGACGGAAATAGCTGCCGGGGAAACGTCCGGCCGCCGCGAACTTCTCGCGGTAGTCGACGGTGAGGGGGAAGAAGTCCTGGTCGGGGGAGCGCAGGTCTTCCGCCGCGGTGGCCGAGACGAAGAGCGTGGTCTCGCCCTTGCTGATGGTGACGGCGCCGTTCGCCAGCCTGGCGTAGGTGCCCGTGTTGAGGGTGATGCCGAGTTCGTCGACGGTCACCGAGTGCTTCTGCTTCATGTTGTTGGTTCTTTTTGTTGTGCCGGACGGGATGTCCGGCGGGTTGTTGTTTGTGGGTGGGAAAGAAGGCGTCCCAGCCGGGGCTGGGACGCGCTCAGGAGACCGGCGCCCGGAGGGCGCGGATCACTTGCGCAGGTTGAGCTTGCCGAGGAGCGCGTTGTACCGGTCCAGGTCGCTCGACTTCAGGTAGTTCAACAGCTTGCGGCGGCGGTTCGTCAGCATGATGAGGCCGCGGCGCGAGTGGAAATCCTTGCGGTGGGAACGCAGGTGCTCGGTCAGGTGGTTGATCCGGGCGGTGATTAGGGCCACCTGGACTTCCGGGGAACCGGTGTCCTTGGATCCCTGCTGGTGCTTCTTGATGATGTCCGACTTGTCGACCGACATGGTGTTGGGTGTGGTTAGTTTTGTGGGGTGGCCGACCTGGGAGATATTCCCGAAAGCCCCGCCTTCAGGCCGGGCTCTCCGTCTGGAAGGGCCTTGCGACCCCCGGCCAGCGTGAGAAGGGCTCCGCCCCTCCCCCTAACGAAGTTGACCCTCAGAGATGACGGACGGCTCCGGCGCAGGCAAGCAGGAAAAGGCCGGACCGACCGGCCTCGAAAGAAGGGCAAAGCGGGCCGAAAGGACATGTCCGTTGACTCCCCCGCCGGCCGGCGGACAAAAGATGTCATGTCGAACGGCGAAGAAGAACGCCCCTCCCTTACCGGCGCCGAGCGCGGCCGGCTGCGCGGCCTCGCCCAGACGATCGAGCCCAAGGTCTTCGTCGGCAAGCTCGGCGTCAACGCGGGCATCGCCAAGCTGCTGACGGATGCGTTCCGAAACGCAGACTTGGTCAAGGTTCGTTTCACGGCCGCACGCGAGGAGATGGATGCGCAGGCACGGGAGCTCGCCCGGATGACGGACAGCGAGCTGATTGGCTCGGTCGGGCGAACCGCCAGCTTCTTCCGGACAGGAGGCGGCGGCTGAGGCCATGGACTCCGGGGGATTCGAGCTAAGGCTGAGGGCTCTGACGACCAAGGCCGAGGAAGCCCTCCGGCGCCTGACGCCACGCGCGGACGCCCGCCCCGCCCGGCTCCACGCCGCCATGCGCCATTCGCTCGACGCCGGAGGCAAACGGCTTCGGCCGGTGCTCTGCCTGGCCTCGGCGGAGGCCTTCGGCGGAGGATCCCGGGCGGACCATGCGGCGACGGCGCTCGAATGCGTCCACACCTACTCGCTCATCCACGACGACCTCCCGTGCATGGACGACTCGGACCTGCGTCGGGGACGCCCCTCCTGCCACAAGGCCTTCGACGAGGCCACCGCGCTCCTCGCCGGCGACGCGCTGCTCGCGCTGGCCTTCGAGCTGCTCGCCGCCGGGCACGCGACGGAGCCGGAGCTGGCCACGGCGCTCGTGGGGGAACTCGCCCGCACCTGCGGGTCCGGCCTCCTGGTCGGAGGACAGGCCGAGGACATGGGCGGTCTCGCCTCCGGCGCCACGGACGAAAGGCTGGACTTCATCCTCGAAGGCAAGACCGCGGCCATGATCGGGTCCTCCTTCGCGATGGGCGCGATGATCGGCGGCGCCACGACCGCGGACGTGGACCTTTTCCGGCGGGCCGGACGCTCCGTGGGCCGGGCCTTCCAGCTGATGGACGACCTCCTCGACGTCACCGCGGACTCCGCGAGCCTCGGCAAGCCCGCCGGCGCGGATGCGCAGAACGGCAAACTGACCTATGTCGGCCTGCACGGCGCGGATGCCGCGCGCGCGCGCGTCGCGCGCCTGACGACGGCTGCCGTGGAAGATCTCCAAGCCACCGCGGGTGAGGTGTCCTTCCTGGCCGAGCTTGTCCGGCGCCTGTCGGCCCGAGGGAACTAGTCGTCGGCGCGACGTCCCTCCGAAGGCAGCTGCTCGGGCAGGAACCCGTAGTAGGTGCCGAGCCACAACCGCCAGGCGATGCCGTTCAGGGCCACGGGCAGCAGCAGCGCGGCCGCGACCGCGGCCTGGACGGAGGCCGCGCGCCCGAGCAGGCCGCAAAGGTGGAGGACGGCCAGAACCGGCAGCGCGCCGAAGGCGATCAGCCCGTAGTTCCAGACCATGGCTCCTAGGAAGAAGCCCCCGCCACGGCGCAGGGACAGACCGCAGCCCGAGCAGACCGGGGGCACGCTCAGCATGCCCGCCCAGCCGCTGGGGAGCGGCTCGGCGCAGTCGGGACAACACCCTCGTGCGCAGCGCAGGAAGATGCCGGGGCGGAACGCCATGCGGTCACTCTGCGACGGCGGAGACCGCCTGTAAAGCAAAGGGGCCGATCCTTGCGGACCGGCCCCGTGGCCCGTCGCGGTCAGCTCACTCGGCTGCCGTCTCGCCGACCTGATAGCGGGCGAAGCGGACGACGGAGACCTCTTCCCCGAGACGCGCCTTGGCGGCGGCCAGGAGGTCGGCGATCTTCTTGTCGGTCTCGCGGAAGTAGACCTGCTCGAGCAGGCAGGCTTCGGCGAAGAACTTGTCGACGCGACCGGAGACGATCTTCTCGAGGTTGGAAAGCTGGCTCTTCTTGCGGGCCTCGGCGGCTGCGGCCTGCTTCTCGGAGACGGCGATGCGCTTCTCGAGCTCGGCCACGGCCTCGGCGTTACCCGCGGCCTTCTGCTCGGACAGCTGGGCCCGGTAGTCCTCGACGACACGCTGGGCCTCGGCGATGGCCTTATCGGCCTCCGACTTGGTGAACTCGGCGGCGATCTCCTTCTCCTTGGCCACGACCTCGGCAGGGACCTCGTCACGGCGGACGAAGCGCGCGTTATTGGCGACGACCTGCATGGCGAGGGACCGGGCGAGGTCGGCGACCTCAGGGTTAGCCGCCGCGTCCGCGGACTTGAGACCGAGCTCCAGGAGCACGGCGATCTTCGCGCCAGTGTGCACGTAGGCGGAAACGCGTCCCGTGCCGGACGCGTCGAAACGCAGGGCGCGGGAGATCTTCAGGTTTTCGCCGATCTTGGTGACCTGGTCGTTGAGGAAGTCGTTCACCTTCCGCGAGGCGTCCGCATGGTAGGGCTGCTCGAGGATGCCGTCGACGCCCTTGAGGGAGGCCTGCAGGACCAGGTCCTTGGAGAGGGCCAGGAAGGCCTCGTTCTTGGCCACGAAGTCGGTCTCGCAGTTGAGCTCGAGCAGGGTGGCGCTGCGCCCATCGTCGGCGATGCGGACGGCGAGGACGCCCTCGCTGGCCTTGCGGTCCGCCTTCTTGTTGCGGGTGGCGACGCCCTTGATACGGAGGATCTCGACGGCGCGCTCCATGTCGCCTCCAGCCTCGGTCAGGGCCTTCTTGCAGTCCATCAGGCCGGCGCCGGTGCGCTGGCGCAGATCGTTGACCGTCTGTGCGGTGATCGCGGACATGTCTCGGGATTACTTGGAGGTCCGGCGGCCACGGGGGCCCTTCGGCGCGCCTTCGGAGCCGGGCTCCTCGGTGCGCTCGCTGGCCTTCATCAGGTCCTCGGAGATCTTCACTTCAGGAAGGACGGATTCGCCGGACTCCTCGCGGTTCACCGGCGTCACGGTCATCCGCGGATCACGCTCGACCTTGCGGCGGGCGACGCCCGACTGCACGGCCTGGGTGAGGGCCTCGACCACGAGACGGATGGCCTTGGCCGCGTCGTCATTGCCGGGGATGGGGAACTGCAGGAGGGTCGGGTCGGAGTTGCTGTCGCAGAGTCCCACGACCGGAATGCCAAGGCGGTTGGCCTCGTTGACGGCGATCTCCTCGAGCTTCGTGTCGATGACGATCACGGCCGCAGGAAGGTCGCGGTACTCGAGCAGGCCTTCGAAATTGCGCTGCATGCGGGACATCTCGCGACGGACGGCGGCGCCTTCCTTCTTGTGCATCTTGGCCAGGGAGCCGTCCTGCTCCATGCGGAGGTAGGTGCGGTACTTGTCCAGGGACTTCTTGATGGTGGCGAAGTTGGTCAGGGTGCCGCCCAGCCAGCGGTTCACCGCGAAGGGCATGCCCGTGGACTGGGCCGCCTGACGGACGACGTCCTGAGCCTGAGGCTTGGTCGCGACGAAGAGCACTTCCTTGCCCTTGGCGGCGACTTCCTCGACGAAGCCCGCGGCGGCCGCGAGGCACGCGTGGGTCTTCTCCAGGTCGATGATCGACACACCATTGCGGTGGTCGAAGATGTAGGGACGGGACCGGGGGTTCCAACGGCGGGTCTGGTGCCCGAAGTGGACGCCGGCGTCGAGGAGGTCTTTGACTGTGATGTTCATGGTTTTCTGGCTCCGTATCCCGCTTCCTGCCGAGGAGGGGACATTGGATCTGATGGTTTTGACTGCGGTTTGGTTTGATGTGCCCGGACGGATCGGCGGCCCGTCTAAGCGGAGGAAGGGTCGTTGAAACACCGGCGGCGGCCGGGTGCAAGCGGTAAAATGGCCCCATTACGGGCTATTTGGGGCTGACAGGGGCCGCCGTCTGTTCAGGGTCACAAAACCGATGATCTGGGCCTACCGGATACTGTTCCCGATACTCCTGGTCCTCGCCCTGCCCTACTACCTCTGGCGCATGGTGCGCCGCGGGGGCTATGGCACGGATTTCGCCCAGCGACTCGGGTTTTTCCCCGAACTGGCGCCCAAGGCAGGCGGCAGACGGAGATTCTGGGTCCAAGCGGTCTCGGTCGGTGAGATCCAGGCGATCGGCCCCCTGCTCAAGCGGCTCAAGGCCGCCGGCGACGTGGAGATCGTGCTCACGACTACGACCAGCACGGGCTACCGCCTCGCCCGTCAGCTGCACGGCGGGTCGGCTGACATAATCGGCATCTTCCCCGTCGACCTCTGGCCCTGCAGCGCCCTGGCCTGGAACCGCATCCGGCCCGACGTGATCGTGCTGGCCGAAGGCGAAATCTGGCCCGAGCACCTCGCTCAGGCACGCAGCCGGGGCGTGCCGGCGGCGCTCGTCAACGGACGGCTCTCCGACCGCTCCTTCGCCCGACACCTCCGCCTGCGCCGGCTTTCGCGGACGCTCCTCGGCGGGTTCAGCCTGATTTGCGCGGGCAGCGAGGAAGACGCTCGGCGTTTCCGTGAGATCGGCGTGGAGCCGGTCACCACCGGTAACCTCAAGTTCGACGTGGCGGAACCCGCGCACGACGACGGGTCCGCGAGGAATTCCCTGCGGGGGTCCCTGGGCTTCGCCGGCTGCGACTGCATCGTGCTGGGCTCCTCGACCTGGCCGGGAGAGGAGACGCTCCTGCTGCGCACGGTCGCGCGACTCCGCGCCTCGGGCGCCGACGTCAGGCTGTTGCTGACTCCCCGTCACGCCGAACGACGCGAGGAGGTCGCAAGGACGGTGGCGGAGGCGGGCATGCCCTGGCACCAGAGGTCGACCGGCTCTCCCGCCCCGCAGGGCACCGTGGTGCACCTCGCCGACACCACCGGCGAACTGCGCCGGCTCACGGCCGCGGCCGACGTGGCCTTCTGCGGCAAGAGCCTGCCCCCCAACGAAGGCGGACAGACTCCGGTCGAGGCGGCCGCGGCTGGCGTCGCGCTCGTCTACGGACCCCGGATGACGAACTTCCGTGAGATGTGCCGCGAGCTCGAGGCGTCCGGAGCCGCCTTTCGCGCCGAAAACGAGGAAGAGGTCGCCGCCCTGCTCTCCCGTCTGGTTCGCGACGGGCAAAGTCGGAGATCCGCCGGGACAATCGCGGCCGCATGGTGCGCCCGGAACCGCGGGGCCACCGAGCGCACGGCCGAGATTCTGCTCAAGGCGACGGCTCAGGCCTCGTAGGCCGAGCGCAGCCGGCGCAGCTGCTCCCGGAGAGCGCCGCCAAGGACGATCTGCCGGGCCGCCTCCGCTCCCGCTCCCGGGTCGGAGGCGCGGCCCGCGACCCAAAGCGCGGCCCCCGCGCTGAGGCAGACCGTGTCGAGCAGCCCCTCGGGCACGGCTCCGACGAGCAGGTCCGACATCATGGCAAGATTCTGCTCGGGCGTCCCCCCGCGCAGGTCCGACGGGGCACAGGCCTTCAGACCGAAGTCCCCGGGGAGCCAGACGGCGTCGACGGAGGCGAGCTCGCCGCAACCGCGCACGCGGGCCTCCCCGGCCGTCGTGAGTTCATCCATGCCGCCGCCGGCGCGGGAATGTACGACGACGCCACGACGGACGCCGAGCCCGTGGAGCGCCTGCGCGACGGGCTCGACCCAACGCTCGTCGTAGACGCCGACCAGCATGTGGGCGGGCGAGGCGGGGTTCACGAGCGGACCGAGGACGTTGAAGATCGTCTTCACGCCCTTCTCGGCGAGCGCCCGCCGCACCGGCCCGACGGCCTTGAAGGCGGGATGGAAGGCCGGCGCGAAGAGGTAACAGAACCCGGCGGCCTCGACCGCGCGGCGCAGCGAGGCGTCGTCGGCTTCGAGCCGCACGCCGAGCCCGGCCAGGAAGTCGGCGCTACCAGACTGGGAGGTGATGGATCGGTTGCCGTGTTTGAGCACGGGCACGCCCGCGGCAGCCACGATCAGCGCGCTGGCCGAGGAAATGTTGAAGCTGCCGGAGCGGTCGCCGCCGGTGCCCACGATGTCGATCGCCCGGCCGGGCACCTCGCCTAAATCGGGCCGGCGGCAGACCCCACGGTAGGCGGAGGCGAAGCCCAGTACCTCCTCCGCCGTCTCGCCTTTGGCGGCCAGCGCCAGCAGGAAGGCCTCCCGGGTGACATCCGACTCGGACTCCGCGACAAGGGCTGCGGCTGCCCCGGCCGCCTGCTCGCGAGTGAGACCCCGGCCTGCCGCCACGACGGCGGTGAGCTGGACAAGCGCGGAATCCATGCGAGCCATTACCGCCCGTCCAAGCGGGGCGACAAGGCAATTTAAGGCCGCAGCAGGGTTGCAAAAGCGCCGGAATCGCCATCATCCATGTCCATGCGAGACGGCGACCAGCCACAGGGCGACCCCGAGGGCTCGGGCAACGCCCCCTGGAATGAATCCGACTGGTCGGGCTATCTCCGCGGCAACGACCTCGAGGTCGGCCGTTTCCTCTCCTACTATCACGAGGTCCGCAAGCTTCCGGACCGGCTGGACCTGAGCGCCCGCCGCATGGGCTGGGAGAACGCCGACTGGGCCCCGTCCGAAGGGCTCGTCGAGGACGCGCCCGATGACTCCGAGCCCTCCGAGCTCCCCTACTGCATCCATCAGCACCCGGTCTATGTCGTCTCCCGCGCGCTGGGCATGGAGCTCGCCGGTACCTTCCGGACGTTCTGCGAGAAAGCCGGCCATGCGATGACGCCCCGCCAGGCCGGCGACATCATGCATGCCTTCTGCGAGGCGCAGCATGAGATGGTCATGGCCGTCAACGCGACGGACACCGGCGATCCCGCGCTCGCCCTCGTGCACATGAAGCGCGCGCTGGTCGCGATCAACCAGGCAATCGGGCTCGTGTCTGCGATCGCGTCCGACGCGAGGATGTCGGCCGCCGAGGAGGCCGAGACGATTGAGAGCGTGCTCTTCGACCTGCGGGAGGTGTGCCTCCGCGTGATGGCCGACTGCCGCTGGGAAAACCGCGGCCGCTGAGCCTCAGGCCTGCTTCTGGTCGGCGAGGTGCCGGATCAGCCGCTCGCTGAACTCCTGGGCCGAGTCATGCCCCATACTGCGGAGAGCCTGCACCATGGCGGCGACCTCAACCAGACGGGCCATGTCCCGGCCGGGACGGACCGGGATCGTCATGTGGGGCACCTTGCGCCCGAGGATCTCGTGGGTGTCGTGCTCGAGACCGGAACGCTCCTCGTCCATGCCCGGCTGCCAGAGGACGAAGGAAACGACGAGGTCGATGCGCTTTTCGCGCCGCACCGAACGCACGCCGAACATGGAGGCGACGTTGATGATGCCGATGCCCCGGCACTCCATGTATCCGCGGTTGAGCTCCTTGGACATGCCCTGCAGCTCCCGGTCGCCGACCAGGGTGACGACAACATAGTCGTCCGCCACCAGCGAATGACCCCTTTCGATGAGAGCCAGGGCGCATTCGCTCTTGCCCACGCCGGAGGGGCCGCGCAGGAGCACGCCCACGCCGCGGATGTCCACGAGCGTGGCGTGAAGGTTGGTGCGCGGGGCGAACTTCTCCTCGAGCAGCACGGTGGCCTCGGCCGAAAAGTCCTTGGACTTCAGCTGGGTGCGGATCAACGGGATGCGGTGACGGTCGGCCAGACGGAGCAGCACCTCGTCCACGTCGAGCCCGCGGGACACCACCACGGCCGGGATGCCCTTCGCGAAGACCGCCTCGAGCAGACGCTCCCGGTCCGGCTTGGTCTGGTCGCCGAGGTAGGCCATCTCGCCGGCGCCGAAAAGCTGCAGGCGACGGAAGGCGAACTCCTTGAAATAGCCGGTCACGGCGAGGGCCGGGCGGTTCAGCGACTTCTCGCTGATCATGTTGTCGAGCCCTTCGGCCCCGGCCAGCAGCTCCATCTGCAGCATCTCACGGAAGGAGTCGAAGAACTCCCTCACGGAGACGGATTCCGGACGGGTGTCTGGCGCGGGGTCGGACATGGCTTTCAGATCTTGAAACCTTCGCCGAGGTAGTGACGGCGACTCTCGGGATTGTTCACGATTTCCGAAGGAGAGCCAGAAACAAGCACGCGACCCTGGTGGATCAGGTAGGCCCTGTCCACGATGGAGAGGGTCTCCCGCACGTTGTGGTCGGTGATGAGGACCCCGATGCCCCGTTGCTTGAGCCGACGGACGATGGCCTGGACTTCGGCCACGGAGATGGGGTCGACGCCGCTGAAGGGCTCGTCCATCAGCAGGAAACGCGGGGAAGTGGCCAGCGCGCGGGCGATCTCGAGCCGGCGACGCTCCCCGCCGGACAGGGTGAACGCCTTCTGGCGGGCGAGTCGTTCAAGGCCTAGGTCCTCCAGCTGCCGCTGGACCCGCTCCGAGCGTTCGGGGGCCGCCAACCCGAGGGTCTCGACCACGGCCATGACGTTCTCCCAGACGGTGAGCTTGCGGAAGACGGACGCCTCCTGGGGCAGGTAGCCGAGGCCGGCACGCGCGCGCCGCCACATGGGAAGGGTCGTGACGTCGACGCCATCCATCCGGACGCGCCCGCTCGAAGGAGGAACCAGCCCGACGACCATGTAGAAGGTGGTGGTCTTGCCGGCGCCGTTGGGTCCGAGAAGACCCACGATCTCGCCGCTCCTCAGGGCGAGGCTTACGTCAAAGACGGCGGACTTGTCGCCGTAGCGCTTGGCCAGCGCGTCGACCCGGACCAGGCCCTTCTCACTGCTGTCGGCCATGCAAGGAGGAGGAGTTCATCGACCAGGATTGTCGAGGTTTTTGACTTCGGGCAGGGTGAAGTCACGGCCGAGGTAGATTCGTGGCCGAATCACCTGACCGGGCACACGCTCATCCTTGGAGCTAGGCATGCGCCACGCGCGCTGGCGCATGTCGTAGACTAGCTCACGGGCGGGAAGCCCCAGTGTGCCGTCCTTGGCCAGGATGGAGGCTTCGCCTGTGAGCCTCGCCTCGGCCGCGGCAGGCGACACCTCCAGGGTGCGGCCGGTGGCGCGGGTACCCGCCCCGTCAACGACCACGCCACCGCGGCCGATCACCTGCTTGGCCTCGAGCCGACCAGCCCGGCCGGGCTCGGCCAGCCCTTCGAGCAGGTCGCAGGTGGCCCGGGTGTCCCCCGAGACCATCCGGACAGAACCGCGTAGGAAGAACTTGGTCAGCCGCGGCGTGTAGAGCACCTCGTGCGAATCCGCCGTGAAGGTGGAGTCCTGACCGTCGGACAGGACAAGATGCAGGCGCGGCCGTGTATCCGCCGCCCCGCCAGAGAGGGTGAGCAGCCGCGGACGTCCGCGGATGGCGTCTGCGGAGACGATCTCTTCGACCTGGACCGCGAGCACCAGGTCGACGCGCTCGGCTTCGGCCCGGAGGCCGGGCTGGACGTAATTCACGTTTCCGACGGCGATGAGCTTCGAGAGCTCATACGCCCTCGACGCCCCCTTGGCGCTCGCCTTCGCCTCCGCCGGTACGGCGAAGGCGACGAACTTGTCCGACTCGATCGCCATGCCGTCGCCAGAGTAACGCACCTGGCCGAGCATCTCCATCTGAAGGGCGCCGTCCTCGTCCTGGACGACGATCTGGTCGGCCTCGCCCGACCCTGGCAGCGAGCCCTCGGTGGCGGACGGAACGGTGACGCGGGCGCGGATCCCGGGCGCGCCACGCACCTCAAAGCGGCTCCTGACCATGTCGGCGCGGATGGAGCCGCCGGTCGCGTTGAACCCGCGGGGATCGGAGACCCGGCATGAGGAGCCCTGCAGGTCGAGCCGGCGCAGGGCGCGGTTCCAGACGGCCTTCGCCCCCTGCACCTTGCGGCCCTCGACCTGCCCGGCAACGGACCCTTCGGCGGTGACCAGTCCGGACCCGTCGACGGTGTCGGTGGCGTTGATGGATTCGGCCGTGAGATCGGCGCCGGACGTGACATAGGCGGCCCGACCGCGCACGTCGACGACGGCGAGCGACTGCCCGGGCCGGCGGAGGTAAGTGACCAAGTCACCGGTCAGTTCGGCCGGTCCTTGGTCCTTTCCATTCATCTTGATGTGGACAGGCGCGTCCGCCCCTCGGGCCAAGGACGTCCTACCCGTGGCGGACTCATGCCTCAACGACTGAGCGCGTCCGGCGAAGCCCGGCTCGTCGAAGCGGACGCCTCCGCCCATCTCCAGCACATCTTCGGCCAGGTCGAACCGCGCGGTCTCGCCATGCAGGGTCTGCGCACCCGCGACGCGGACGACCTCGCCTTCCGCGTCGATCAGGCGGCAGCGGGCGCCGCCCCCGGGCGAATCCTCGAGCAGACAGACCACCTTGCGGCACTCGATACGTTCGCCCCGCCTGGACATCACGACGCCGCCGTGGAAAATGAACGTCGTGCCGCCTGACGCAGGCGCCGCGTCCATGCCCTTCGCCGAGACCGTCCAGCGCCGGTCGACGGGCTTGTCCACTTCGAGCTGCGCGCGAACCTCGGCGGCGATGGAGAAGACGTCGCCCTTGGGCGTGGACTTCCACTTCCAGCCCTTGCCGCTCAGGCTGAAGGCGGCCGAGGACGCGTCCAGCGAGCCGTCCCCCGCTGCGGAACGGTCGGCCGGATCGAGCGTGCCCGCCGGGCTGCGGAAGGACACCGACGGCCGGCCGTCGCGGAAGGAGCGGAACTCGAGCTGGTCCATCTGCCAGCGTCCGCCTTCGACGGGCTTCGAACGTCCGCGGGCCGACGCTTCCCAGACCTTCTCCGCGCGCGCATCCTCGCTGAAGCCGGAGAACGTGCCCCCCGTCACCTGACGGAAAGATATCCTGCCTTGCCCCTCGGCGGGCGCCGGCTGGCCCAAGACGACGGCCGCCGTAAGCGTCGCAAGGAGGAGCAAGCGCATGCCCTATGAAATCGGACGCGGACTCCGAAATCAAGGGCTTACGCCCCGCCGGGACGCGGGAACGGCGTCGGCGAGACCAGCGCCGGCATCGGCGCGGAGGCGATGACCTCGCCGACGTGCACGGGATGGCCAGAGAGGAATTCCGCCGCGGGAAGCATGCGGCCGCCCGCGCGCTGCATGCGGGTCACGAGCAGGGCGCCCTCGCCGCAGGCGATCAGCACGCCCCGCCGGCCGGACTCGAGCACCGTACCCGGCGCGGTCGCGGCGGCGGACGCAGGCTCGGCCGCGCCCGCCTTGACGGTGACGCCGCGGTGGACGAACGCGCTGCCCGGCCACCCCTCCAGGGCCCGGACGCGCCGCGACAGCTCCACGGCGGAGCTGTGGAAATCGAGTCCGGCATCGGCCTTGGTCAAGCGCCGGGAGTAGGTGACGGCGGTCTCGTCCTGCGGCGTGACGACGGATGCGCCCGCCAGCACGGTGGGCAAGGCGTCGCGGGCGAGCTCGCCGGCCAGCGCCCCGATCCTGCGGCGCAGCCCGGCACGTGACTCCTCGTCCGAAGCCCGTAGCTTCGCGCGCGCATGGACCGGGCCGGCGTCCAGGCGGCGCACGATCTGTTGAAGCGTGACGCCCGTCTCCGAGAGCCCGAGCGCGATCGCGGACTCGACGGGCGTGGCGCCGCGCAGAGCGGGGAGCAGCGAACCGTGGAAATTGACCATGCCGCGGACGGTCGCGGCGAGGAAGTCATCCTTCAGCATCTGGCCGTAGGCCATGACGACGCCGAGCTCCGCCCCCATGCCGGCGAGCGCGACGGCGTCGGCCGATCCGAGGCGTTCCGGCTGGAGCAGCGTCAGCCCCTCCTCGCGGGCCCAGGCCGCGACGGCGTTCGGACGGACCTCCTGCCCGCGCCCCGAGGGGCGGTCAGGCTGCGAGTAGACGGCCGCCACCGTCACGCCCGGCAACGCGCGCACGGCCAGGAACGCGGGCAGGGCGATCTCGTCGGAGCCGAGCAGTACGACCTTTACCATGGCTCATTTGCGGGCCTGACGCGCCGCGCGCCCTTTGAGCGAACGCGGCTTGTTCCAGCGCGAGTAGGATTTCTTGCGTCCGGCGGCGCGGGGCGGGCGCGACTTGCCCTGCCGCGGGCCCTTGCCGGCACGCTTGGCGGACGCCTTGGCGGCGGGCCTGGGAGCGGCGGGGACGTCGTCCGGACGCGTGCCCTGGGGCGCGAAATACTTGCGGCCTTGCTGCTTCGGCTTCCCCACCACGTCGAGGAAGACAGGGACGCCGGCGAGGTCGAACGACTCATGCACCCCCTTCACCAGATAGCGCTGGTAGGAATCCTCCAGACGCTCCTCCGAATTGCAGAACAGCCGGAAACGGACCGGCCGCGCGGAGACCTGCGTGACGTAGTAGCACTTGAACCGCCGGCCGGAGACCATACGGGGCGGACGCTTCACCATCAGGTCCTGCACCAGGCGGTTGATCTTGCCGGTGGAGATGGCCGTGCCCGCGCGCAGGTAGACGCCTTCGGCGGCGTCGAGCAGGTCCTCGGTGCGGAGGCCCGTACGGGCCGAGACGAAGAGCAGCGGCGGGTCGGGCAGGAAGAAGAGCTCGCGCCGCACGGCGGCCCGGAACCTGGCGCGGAACTCCTCCTCGTCCTCGTAGCCGTCGACCTGCTTGTCACGGAAGGCCTCCTTGGCGACATCCCACTTGTTGACGACCACCACGATGCCGCAGCCCAGCAGGGCGAGCTCGCCCGCGAGCTGCTTGTCGATGCGCGTGACGCCGTCCCTGGCGTCCAGGACCAGGAACACCACGTCCGTCTCCGCGAGGATCTCCTCCGCGCGGGACTGGGAGAAGAAGTCGAGCGTGTCCTGCCTTGTGGCCGCCCGGCGCCCGGCGGTATCGACGAGCACGAACCGCGTCTCGGAGCCGTCGGCCTTGGCCCGACGAAGACGGGCCCGGACGGGGTCGCGCGTGGTGCCCGCCACTTCGCTGACGATGAGCCTCCCCTCCCCGAGCAGCCGGTTGCCCAGCGAACTCTTACCGACGTTGGGCCGGCCCGCGAGGGCCAGCCGGACCGGGCGTCCGACCTCCGGCTGCGCGGCCGGGGGCGGACCGAGCTCCTCGAGCACGCGGGCGCGCAGGGCCGGCATGCCCCGGCCGTGCTCGGCCGAGACCAGCAGCGGCTCGCCGTACCCGAGCACGAAGAACTCCGCCATGCGGGAGTCGCGCTCCTCCGTGTCGGCCTTGTTGGCCACCACGACGACGCGCTTGCCCGCCTCGCGAAGCCGCAGCGCCAACTCCAGGTCGAGCGGCGCGCATCCCTCGGAGGCGTCGACGACGAGGAGGACGAGCCGCGCGGCGGCGAGCGCGAAGTCGACCTGTTCCTCCACCGCCTCGGCCACGACCTTCGGCGTCAGCTCGGCGCGGAACAGGCCGATGCCGCCCGTGTCCATCAGCGTGTAGGCCCCGTCCGAAACCTCCGCGGTGATGAGGTCGCGGGTGACGCCCGGCATATCGTGCACGATGGAGATGCGCCGGCCGACCAGACGGTTGAAAAGCCGGCTCTTGCCCACGTTGGGCCGGCCGACGATGGCGACGGCACGGGCAAGCTCGGTGTTCCGTTCCATGCGGACAGGGTCGGGGCGGCCCGCGGAGCTAGCAAGCCCGGACCCTCAGCCCCGGCGGACGTCGTCGAGGAAGCGGGCGATCCGCTCGCAGGCCTCGTGGATCCGCTCGTAGCTGGTCGAGAAAGAGGCGCGGCAGAACCCGGCGCCGGCTTCGCCGAAGGCCGTGCCGGGCACCACGGCAACCTTGCGTTCCTCGAGCAACCGGCGCGCGAACTCGAGCGAGTCGAGCCCGGTGCCGGCCACGCTCGGGAACGCATAGAACGCCCCGCGGGGCGAGTGGCAAGGCAGGCCGAGCTCGTTGAACCGCCGCACCACGAAGTCGCGGCGCTCGCGGTACTTGTCCCGCATATGCAGGACGGAATCCCTTCCGTTGCGCAGGGCCTCGACGGCGGCCTCCTGGCTCACGATGGAGGCGCACATGATGCCGTACTGGTGCACCTTGAGCATGCCGTCGATGACGGCGGCGGGACCGCAGGCGTAGCCGACGCGGAATCCGGTCATGGCGAAGGCCTTGGAGAAGCCGTGCAGGAAGACCGTGCGCTCGCGCATGCCCGGCAACGAAGCGATGGAGACGTGCTCCCCCTCGAAGGTGAGCTCGGAGTAGATCTCGTCGGAGGCCACGAGCAGGTCCTTCTCGACGGCGAAGCGGGCTATCTCGAGCAGCTTGGCCCGGTCGGCGGTGCCGCCCGTGGGGTTGGTCGGGAAATTCAGCACGAGCAGCTTGCAGCCGGGCTTCCAGGCGGCGCGGAGCGCGGCCGGGTCGAGCGCGAACTGGTCGGTGGCGGTCGTGCGCACCGGCACGGCCTCGGCGTGGCAGAGCGCGACGCTCGGCGCGTAGGACACATAGCAGGGCTCGTGGTAGAGCACCTTGTCGCCCGGGTTGAGGGTCGAACGCAAGAGGATGTCGAGCGCCTCGGAGACGCCGATCGTGACGAGGATCTCGTCGTCGGGCCGGTACTCAGGTCCGTAGTTCTGGGCCACGTAGCGCGAGATTTCCTCGCGCAGCTGGAGCGTGCCGCGGTTGTCGGTGTAGGAGGTGCGACCCTTCTCCAGGGCGTTCATCGCGGCCTCGCGGATGTGGAACGGAGTGACGAAGTCCGGCTCGCCGATGCCCAGGGACACCGCGTCCTTCATCTTCGACACGATGGCGAAGAAGTCGCGGATGCCGGACTTGGGCAGGGACGCGACATGTCGCGCCACGAATCGGGCGGAATCGTCCATCGGGGCCGGACTCAGGGGCTGACGGAGGGACGGTCGCGGCGCGAACCGTCAGCCGAGACGACGAAGCCGTCGCGCTTGTAGGCGCGGAGGAAGAAGTGCGTGGACGTCCCCTGGACGCCCTCGATGCGGGCGAGCCGCTCATGCACGAAGCCGGCGACCTTATAGAGGTTGTCGGCCGTCACCACGACGAGGAGGTCATAGCCGCCGGACATGAGGTGGCAGCTCTCGACCTGCTCGAAGGCGCTGATGCGTTCGGCGATGCCGTCGAAGCCGCCCAGGCCCTCCGGACGGAGCTTGATCTCGATCACGGCGCGCACCCGGCTCTCGGCCTCGAAGGAGGGGTTGAGCACCGGACGCATGCCCAGCAGCACGCCCTGCGCGCGCAGCTCGGCGAGCTCGCGCTCGACGGCGTCGGCGCCGAGGCCGAGGATCCTGCCGATCTGGGCGGTGTCGAGGGCCTCGCCCTCGAGGAGGAGCTTGAGTACGGAGTTCATGGCGGCGGGTGTGGGTTCAGGAGACACGGCGGCGGCGGACGGCGGCGGCAAGGGACTCGAGGACGGGCACGGTCTGCTCGAAGGAGATGCAGGCGTCGGTGATGCTGCAGCCGTGCACGGAGCCCGAGGGACCCTTCCAGTCCTGACGGCCCTCGGCTAGGTGGCTCTCGATCATGACGCCCGCGAGCTGGCGGGAGCCGGCGGCGACCTGGGCGGCAAGGTCCTCGGCCACGACCGGCTGGCGGCGGTGGTCCTTGGAGCTGTTGCCATGGGAGCAGTCGACGACGATGCGGGAGGTCAGGCCCGCCTTGCGGACGCGCTCCGCCGCCTCCGCGACGGCCTCGGCCCCGTAGTTCGGACCGGTGCGAGATCCGCCCCGCAGAATGAGATGGGCGTCCGGATTTCCAGAGGTCTGGAAGATGGCGACGATGCCGTCTTTGGTCACGGAGGGGAACCAGTGGGAGGAGCGGGCCGAGAGGCACGCGTCGACGGCCACCTGGACGGAGCCGTCGGTGCCGTTCTTGAAGCCGACGGGCATGGAGAGCCCGGAGGCGAGCTCCCGGTGGATCTGGCTTTCGGTGGTGCGAGCGCCGATGGCCCCGTAGGACACCAAGTCGGCCACATATTGGGGGGTGATTGGGTCGAGAAACTCGGTCGCGGCGGGCAGGCCAATCTCGGTGATGTCGGCGAGCAGCTGCCGGGCGAGGCGCAGCCCTTCGTTGATGCGGAAGGAGCCGTCGACCCGGGGGTCGTTGATGAGCCCCTTCCAGCCCACGGTCGTCCGGGGTTTCTCAAAATAGACCCGCATGATGACGAGGAGGTCCTGGCTGAGGCGGGAGGCCTCCTGCGCCAGCAGCCCGGCGTACTCCCGGGCAGCCCCGACATCGTGGACCGAACAAGGCCCGACCACGACCAGCAGACGGTCGTCCTGCCCGGAAATGATGCGTGAAGCGTCCCGTCGGGCGGCCGTGACCACCTCGGTAGCCTTCTCCGAGGGACGGATGTCCTGGAGCACGAGCGCAGGAGTCAGCAGGGGCTGCTGGCTGCGGATGCGCAGATCGTCCGTATTGTGGTACATGTAATGGGCCTTTCCTTGAGGGAAAAGGGGATGAATGAAGGGCCGCGCCCCCCCAGGTGTCAATGACACGTCCCGGGCTTGACGGACGGCACCCACCTTCTCAATTGTGTCTCAAAAGAGGATGTCCAAGCCGTCTCCATCCGACTCGCTCGAGCACGCGGGCGCCTTCAGGGCCTTCATCGCCCAGAAGGGGCTACGCGCCACGCGCCAGCGGATGGCGATCTTCGAGGCGGCGCGCTCCGTCTCCGGTCACTACACGGCGGAGGACCTGCTCCGCAAGGCCCGGGCGCTCGACCGGACCGTGTCGCGGGCGACCATCTACCGGGCCCTGCCCCTGCTGGTAGGCAGTGGCGCCGTGCGCGAAGTCGACGTGGGCCGCGACCACAAGTACTACCTCGCCGAGGCGGGCGGCAGCGCCTTCCAGGCCCAGCTTGTCTGCGAGGACTGCGACACGATCGTGGAAGTCGACGCCCCGTTCATGGAATGGTACGGCAAGGCCGTGGCGGCAAAGCACGGCATGCATCCCATCTCCCAGAAGCTGCAGGTCACCGCGCTCTGCGAGCGATGCCAGAAGCGCCGCCCCGCCCGCCCATGAACGCCCCGCCCGCCCCCGCCGTCTTCCCGCCGCTGCCTCAGGACGTGCCGCTCTCCGACCTCCAGCGCGAGGTCATCGCGCTGAAACGCGAGAAGCAGGCCGTCATCCTCGCCCACAACTACCAGTGCGAGGACATCCAGGGCGTGGCCGACTTCGTAGGGGACTCGCTGGGGCTCGCCTACCGCGCGGCCGAGACCAGCAGCCCGACCATCGTCTTCTGCGGGGTGCATTTCATGGCCGAGACGGCGAAGATCGTGAATCCGGGACGACGCGTGCTGCTGCCGGACATGGAGGCGGGCTGCTCGCTCGCCGACTCCTGCCCCGCGGAGAAGCTCGCCGCCGCGAGGAAGGCCGACCCTTCGCTCTACGTGGTCGCCTACATCAACTGCAGCGCCGCGGTGAAGGCGCTCTCCGACGTCATCTGCACCAGCGGCAACGCATCCAAGATCGTCGGCCGCGTCCCGGCCGACCGCCCCGTCCTCTTCGTGCCCGACCAGAACCTCGGCCGCTGGGTCTCCGCCCGCACCGGACGTCCGATGCGGCTATGGCCGGGGAACTGCTACGCGCACGTGCAGTTCACGCCCGGAGCCCTGCTGCGCGCCAAGGCGGCCCACCCGGGCGCGCCGGTGGTCGCGCACCCGGAATGCACGGAGGCGGTGCGCGACATCGCCGACATGGTCTGCTCCACGGAATTGATGGTCGCCTGGTGCAGGGAGCAGAGCGCGGGGACGATCATCGTCGCGACGGAGTCCGGCATGATTCACCGCCTCCGCCGGGAGGTGCCGCTCAAGACATTCGTCGCCGCGCCGACCGACCGCTGCTCCTGCAACGAGTGCAAGTTCATGAAAATGAACACCCTCCAGAAGGTGCGCGACTGCCTGGTCAAAGGCTCTCCCGAAATCACGCTTCCCGAGGAAATCCGCTCCAGAGCCGAGATACCCCTCCGCAGGATGCTGGAATGGAGCCGATGAGCACAGGTCAGACGAGGTAAATCGCCCATCCGATAATAATAATCTGGAACTTGCGCCCTACGCATGTTTCTCAATGATTGATATCCTGACACGACGCGCACCCAGACACGGAACAATTATGAAAATCGACCTCAACCCTTCCACGTTCACCTCCAAAGATGCATTCGTCCGGGCCGCCCTCTCCAAGGCGCGCGACCTCGCCGTGCGGAGCTGGGAGGACGAGCACACGGAACGGCGTACGCTGATCGAACGCGAGGTCTCTTCTCTCTCCAAGCAGGAGCTCGCCCGCAGGCTGATCAAATTCCTCTCCCGCCCCAGCCGGGCCCGCGCCCAGATCTCCGAGTCCATGCGCAGCCGCGCCAAGACGATGCGCAAGAAGGGCGCCCCGGTGCGTGAGATCGCGGCCGAACTGGGCGTCTCCATCCCTTCGGTCTACAACATCACCAAGGACTGACCTTGCCTCGGAAGGCGCGTCCGTTTGGATGCGCCGATGGCCGAATGGGACCGAGGAGATCCCGCCCGGGGACCCGCGAGCCGGCCCTTGGCGACCGGCGGCACGCTTGACGTCGACTCGCTCAAGGCCGCCTACCGGGCAGGGGTGTTCCCTTGGTACTCGCACGGAGAGCCGGTCCAATGGTGGTGCCCCGACCCGAGGTTCGTGATGCGACCGGCCGACGCGCGCATCTCCGCCAGCCTTCGCCGCACCTTGCGCGAGGCGGCCTGGGAGGTCTCCTGCGATCGCGATTTCGAGGGCGTGATGCGCGCCTGCGCGGAACAGCCGCGCCCAGGCCAGTCAGGCACGTGGATCACGGAGGAGATGGTCGCCGCCTACTGCGGCCTACACCGTGCCGGACTGGCCCACAGCGTCGAAGTGAGACGCGGCGGCCAGCTCGTCGGAGGGCTCTACGGCGTGGCCCTGGGGACGGTGTTCCATGGCGAGTCGATGTTCCACCGCGAAAAGGACGCGTCCAAAGTGGCCTTCGCGCACCTCGTCTCCCGCCTCGAAGCCAGCGGCTTCCGGCTCATCGACTGCCAGGTGCCCACCCGGCACCTCGCCTCGTTGGGAGCGTTCGCGGTGAGCCGTGAGGCGTTCCTCGCCGCGCTGAGGTCCTGGCGAGACGAACGTCCCCCGGGCGACCCGTGGATCAGCCCTCCCGGTCCCGCCTGATGAGCGCGCGGGCCTCGCGGTCATAGACGCGACCCACGATGTCGCAGAGCTGCTGCAGCGAACGACCGTCGGTGTAGACCGCCACGCCTGCCCTGAGGTAAGCCTGCTCGCGCGACCGCATCAGCTCGCGCACCCGGGTCTCGAGGTCGACTCCGTTCAGAAGCGGACGACGGCTGTTGCCCGCCGTGCGTCGCAGGATGGTCTCGACGGAGGCGAAGAGGCAGACGACCACACCCTTGGACCTCGCCAGCTCGGCCATGCCCTCGGGAATCACCAGGCCACCGCCGCACGCGATGACCGCGCCCGCGTCCGGCAGGTGCGACGTGACCACCTCGCGCTCGAGTTCGCGGAAGCGCGCCTCGCCGTGCTTCTCGAACAGCTCCGGGATGGACATGCCGGCGAGCCGCTCCACGGCCTCATCGGTGTCGACGAACGGCCGACGCCAGCGCCTGGCCAGCTGACGGCCGAGCGCCGACTTACCGGTGCCCATGAAGCCCGCCAGAAGCAGGTTGGGCGCAGGCGGCCTGGAATCGGCGGGCGGCATGCTCCAATGGCAAGCCCGACCGCCCCTTTCCGCAAGCCGCAAGCGGTTCAGCGTACCAGCTCGAGCGCGGCCTTGGCACGGGAGGCCAAGCGCTCGGAAAGCCCCTGCGACGCCTCCTGGAGCTGCGGCAGCTCCTTGGCGGTGAAGATCCGCGGCGCAGCGTCCCAGGCCGCCTCGCTGACCTCGTTCGCCGGGCCCTTGAGCAGCGGCAGCACGGCGGCCTTGTCCACCTTGACGCCAGGACGGCAGGCGACGACACGGAGCCACGCCGCCCGGGCGGCGGGCGAGGAGCCGGCGAGCGAGACGGGCGCCGTGCGGGCGGCGACCGACGACGGCAGGCGAAGGATCTCGTCCTCGATCTCCTGCGCCTGCGAGCGCTGCGTCGCCTTGGCGAGACGCTCCCAGAGGATCGGCGCCGCCTCCTTGCTGCTCACCCGGCGCAGCAGCCGTGAGGCACGCTGGGCGATCGCGAAGTCCTCCGAACGTGCGAGGGCAGCGAGGTCGGAGGCCTTGAGCGGAAGGTCCTTCTCGGTCCTGCGCCCGTCCAGCAGCCGTTCCGTCTCGGCGAGCTTGGTCTGCGGGGTCGAGCCTTCGGGCGCGGGGTAGTTCTTGGGAATCCTGCCGTGCACGGGGGCCGGACGCACGGCGGGGTCGAAGGCCAGCACCGCCTCGAGGGCGGCCCGGACCTCGGGATCTTCCTGGCGATCGCGCGCGGCCTTCACCGCGGCGAACCAGGCCTTCGAGTCATCGCTGGCGGAGGAGAAGGCGCGCGAACGGTCGGCGATCTCCTGCTGGGCGGCGATGCGCTCGGCGGGAATGCCGAGCCGGCTGAAGGGCGCCTCATCGGGACCGGGCGCGGCGAAGCCGCGGACGCAGATGAAGGCGAGCAGGAGGACGGGGAGCTGGTGGAGTTTCATGTCGGGAAAGTCAGGCGGGGCGCAGGCGGGACACGGACGCGAGGTGGGGCCGGCCGAGCGCCACGACCGCGAGCAGCGCCCCGATCAGGGCGCAGAGCATGTCCGCCTGTGTGTCCCAGGCGAAGCCCTGGGTGCCGAGGAACGCGTCGGCCGACTGGCCGATGACCGCAGCGGCGAGCCATTCGAAGAGCTCGTAGAGGGCGCTGAAGGCGAGGGCCGCGGACACCGCGAAAGCCGAGCCCAGCATCGTGCCGCGCACGGCGCCGGAACGGACGACCCACTCCCGCACGAGGAGCGCCGGCGTCACGCCCTGCAGGAGATGACCGAGCCGGTCGTAGGGGTTGCGCTCCTGGCCGAGCCATTGCGCGACGACCTTGCCAGCCGGCACCTCGGCGTAGGTCCAGTGCGCGCCCACGACGAGCACGAGCGCGTGGACGAAGAGCGTCCGGCCGAGCAGCCGCGAGGGCGGTGAGGCCAGCAGCCATGCGAAGGGGGCGAGCAGGAAGACGGGGGCGGACTCCAACGACCAGGTGAGCAGGTCGCGGCAGCCATACGCGCTGGACGCGGCGGCGAGGAGCGAGAGTGTAGCGAGGGCGCGAAACTCCCGGCGGGCGGAATGGATCCTCAGATCGTCCATGATCCGCGGAACGCGGGGGTGTGCAGACGATCCGCCTGCGCGTCGCCCACGAAACCTGATCCGTCGGCCTTGAAGGTGAGCTTGCGACCCAGCCGGACCGAGAGCGCGGAGAGATTGACCAGGGTTGAGCTGAAGAAGGCCTCGGTGACGCCGTAGCCGAAGGGTCGCTTCTCGCGGGCGCAGAGGTCGAAGTCGTCCTCCTGGAACTCAGGCAGCGGGTATTCGGCCGCCTTGCGGAGCAGCTCGGGGCGGTCGCTGCGCATGCCGGCGAAGAGCTTGCCGTTAGGACCCTCGAGGAACGGGCTGTCGGGACGACGCTCGGCGAGCTCCGATTCAAGGATGATGCGGGTGCCGTCTTTATAGGTGAGCGTCACCGTCTTCCAGACGCCGCAGGCCACGGGATCCTGCGGGGGCGCGTCGCACTCCACCGTGACGGGATGCTCCCGGTCCTTGCCGAGGAAGTACTGGACCGGGTCGAGGAAGTGCTGTCCCATGTCCCCGAGGCCGCCCTGGTCGAAGTTCCAGTAGCCCCGGAAGGAGCCGTGCGAACGATGAGGATGATAGGGGATGAGCGGAGAAGGACCGCAGTAGAGATCCCAGTCCAGGTGCTCGGGCACGGGCTCGGGCTTGAGGTCGGGCCGGCCGGTCCAGAGGTTGACCTTCCACTGGATGCCGCCCACGGGCGCGAGGCGGACGGTGAGCGGACCGCCGAGAACGCCGCTCGCGACCACCCGGCGGATCTCTCGCGCCGGACCGACGCCGTAGTAGTTCGTGCGGTTGAGGCGGAACCAGGTGTTCACGCGGAACGGGACGCCGGTCTGCTCGACGACACGGCGCAGGGCGAGGCCCTCGCCGATGGTGCGGGTGAGCGGCTTCTCGCACCAGACCGACTTGCCCCGGCGGGCGGCGGCGGCGGCGATGACGCCGTGCCAGTGGGGCGGGGTGCAGACATGGACCACGTCGGCGTCGGGCAACGCGATCACGTCGCGGAAATCCCGGGCGACGAGCGGCGTACCGCCGCCGGCCTTGACGACCTCGTCGTGCTTGGCCTTCGCCCGCTTGGCGTCCACGTCGCAGACCGCGATGATGCGGTTCGCGCCGGTCATGCGCGGCGAGCTGTGCATCTTGGAGATGCCTCCGCAGCCGACGATGACGTGGTTGAGCGTCTCGCTCGGCGGGATGAATCCGCGTCCGAGCACGTGACGGGGCACGATGGTGAAGCCCGCGGCCAGGGCGGCCTTGCGGAGGAATGCACGACGGGGCGATCGCATACCGTGGGTTACGCCATTTGCGGGCACGGTTCAATAAACTTGGTTCCCCGCCGCCATTATTGCGGACTTACGCTCGTTAACCGCGGCCCGCGGGCGGTTTCAGGCTGGAAATACCCGTGGAGCGCACGCAAAGTCGGACATTTAAGACCATGGACGTCTACATCGACGGGAAGTTCCATCCCAAGGCCGAGGCCAAAGTATCGGTCTTCGACCACGGCTACCTCTACGGAGACGGCGTGTTCGAGGGCATCAGGCTCTACCAGGGCTGCGTCTTCCGCCTCGAGGAACACCTGGAGCGACTGGAGATGTCCGCCAAGGCCATCTGCCTCACCCTGCCCTGGTCACGCAAGGAGATCTCCGACATCGTGTGCGAGTCCTGCCGCCGCAACGGGCTCACCGACGGCTACATCCGTCTGGTCGTGTCCCGCGGCGAAGGCGACCTGGGGCTCTCGCCCCGGAACTGTGCCAAGCCATCCATCGTCTGCATCGCCGACACCATCAAGCTCTACCCTGAGGAGCTCTACGCCTCCGGCATGAAGATCATCACCGCGCCGACCCGCCGCATCGGCCCGGCGGCCCTGCCGCCGATGATCAAGTCCCTCAACTACCTGAACAACATCCTGGCCAAGATCGAGGCCCAGCAGCACGGGTACCACGAATGCCTCATGCTCAACGAGCAGGGCTACGTGGCCGAGTGCACGGGGGACAACGTCTTCCTCATCTCCAAGGGGCGTCTCATCACCCCCGCATCCCACTCCGGGGCGCTGGTCGGGATCACGCGCCAGGTCGCCCTGGAGATCGCCGGCACCCTCGGCATCCCGGTCGTCGAGACCAACATCACCCGCTACGACGTCTGGAACGCCGACGAATGCTTCCTCACCGGCACCGCCGCGGAAGTCATCCCGGTCACGGAGGTCGACGGCCGGCAGATCGGCCCCGGCAAGCCCGGGCCGTTCACCGCCTCGATCCGTGCGGAGTTCCGCAAGAAGGCGTCCCGCGAGGGCACGATGATCCGCTGAGGGTCGGCTTCAGGGCATGACCGGAGCAGGCCACCAGTCGGCGGGGGGCGACGCCACCCTGCGGCGCCTGCTGTCCATCGCCTGGTCCTACCGGGCCGACTGCCTGGTCCTGCTGGCGCTCCAACTGGCGGCGGTCCTGCTCACGGTGGAGGTGTTCGTGCTCGCGGGCCTGGCCATCGACCACCTGCGCCACTGCGCCGACCCCTCCGCCCCGGCCCCCGCCCTCCCCTTCTTCGTGCCGACGGGGGCCTCCCCGGGCGTCATCACGGCATGGCTGGCCGGAGGCATCGTAGCGGCGGCCGCGCTCCGCGCCGCCCTCGCCTTCGCCTTTGGCCTCGTCTCGGTGCGCTTCCTTCACGGACGCATCGTGGTGAATCTCCGGGCGAAGGTCTTCGCGAAGCTCCAGCAGCTCAGCTTCCGCTTCTTCGACGCGAACGCGAGCGGGTCGATCATCAACCGCGTCACCTCCGACGCCCACTCCGTGCGGCTGTTCATCGAGGGCGTGGTGCTGCAGCTGGCCGTGATCGGCCTGACTCTCGCGGCCTGCTCCGCCTACATGCTGCGCACGGACTGGAGGCTGACGCTCGCCTGCCTCGCGACGCTGCCCGTGCAGGCCTGGTTCGCGGTCCGCTTCTCGCGGAAGGTCCGGCCCGCCTACGAGGAGAACCGCGAGCTGATGGACCGCATGGTGCTCGGCTTTTCGGAGAACGCACAGGGAGTCCAGGTGGTGAAGGGATTCTCGATGGAGGACCGCGTGGCCGCCCGGTTCGGGCGCTGGACGGAGGAGATTCGCCTCCAGAAGCGCCGGGTCTTCGGGGAGATCGCGCTGTTCTGGCCCGTGATCGACGGCCTGAATCGCCTCTCCATGGCGGTGCTGCTGTGCTTCGGCGGCTGGCTCGTGCTGCGCGGAGACATCCCGCTCGGCGCCGGCCTGGTCGCCTTCGCAGGGCTCCTCCAGCAGTTCGCGGCCCAGGTCACGACGCTGGCGGCGGTGGTCGACAACGCGCAGGTCTCGCTGGCGGGCGCGAAACGGATCTTCGAGATCCTCGACACGGACCCCGGCGTGGCCTCGGCGCCCGGAGCGGCTTCTCCCGGAAGGTTCCTCGGCCGGGTCTCGTTCGAGGACGTGACCTTCGAGTACCGCGAGAACGCCACCGCGCTGCGCGGCGTCAGCTTCGTCGCCGAGCCGGGTAGCCGCATCGCGGTGGCGGGGGCGACAGGCTCGGGAAAGACCGCCCTGCTCTCCCTCATCCCACGGTTCTACGACCCCACCTCTGGCGTCGTGAAGCTCGACGGCCACGACCTGCGCGCGCTGCCGCTCGAGGAGCTGCGCCGTCAGGTGGGCGTCGTCTTCCAGGAGAACTTCCTGTTCTCCAACACCGTCGGGGCCAACATCGCCTTCGGCCACCCGGACGCCTCGCCGGAACGCGTCGAGCGGGCGGCGAGGATCGCCGGCGCCCATGGATTCATCAGCGCCATGCCGGAAGGCTACGAGACCCACCTCGGTGAAGGGGGCGTGAACCTGTCGGGCGGACAGCGGCAGCGGCTCGCCATCGCCCGGGCCCTGCTGCTGGAGCCGACCGTGCTGCTGCTCGACGACCCGACCTCCGCCATCGATCCCGAGACCGAACGTGAGATCCTCGAGGCGATGGAATCGGCCATGGTCGGACGGACCACCTTCATCGTCGCGCATCGCCTGAGCACGCTGCGGCGCGCGGACCTCATCCTGGTGCTCGACCGTGGAAGGCTCGTCCAGGTGGGCACGCACGGCCAGCTCATGGCGCAGGACGGGCACTACCGCCGGTCGATCCTCGTGCAGTCGGAGGAGCAGCCGCGATGAAGCGCGAACTGGAGATCTCGGTCCGGCGCGTGCGCCCCGACGAGGAGGAGCCCGACCGCCTGCCGCTCCGCTGGTCGACGGTCGCCCGCCTGCTGTCCTTCACCACGCCCTACTCCGGCCAGCGCTCCGTCCTGCTGCTCCTCTGCGCCTTCCGCGCGGCCGCGCTGCCCGGCCTCGCCTGGGCCGTGGGGGCGATCATCCGCGGCCCCCTCGCCGCCGCCGACCTGTCCGGCACGTTCCTGTGGTCGGGTGCGTTCCTCGCCGCGGTGGCGATCGCCGACTTCGCGCTCTACTGGCGGATCCGGCTCGCCCACCAGCTGGGCGAAGCGGTGCTGCGGGACCTACGCGACCAGCTCATGCGGCACCTGCTGACCCAGCCGCTGGCGTTCTTCCACGCCCGGCGGCACGGCAGCCTCATCAGCCGGATGACCTCGGACGTGGAGGCGATGCGCAATGGCGTCCAGAACAACTTCTTCATCACCGTCGTCTCGGCGGGCCAGATGGCGTTCGCCGCCGCGCTCATGCTCGCGGCCGACCCGCGGCTCTTCCTCGTGCTGCTGGCGATCGTGCCCGGCCTCGTCGGCGTGCACGCGTTCTTCCGGGGGCGCATCCTGCACGCCTCCCGTGTGCAGCAGGAGAGCTTCTCCCGGGTGACCTCCGCGCTGGCGGAGACGGTGCAGGGCATCCGGGTCACGCAGGGGTTCGCGAGGGAGGAGACCAACGCCGGCATCTTCACCCGTCTCGTGCGCACGCTGGCGGGTGATGTGGTGGCGACGGCCAGCCTGAGCGCCCTCTACCTGCCGCTGCTGGAGTTTAACGCGCACGCGTTCCTCGCCGCGCTCGTGGGGGTGGGCGGGTACGAGATCCTCACCGGCGGAGGCACCCACATCTTCGACCTCGTGACCTTCTTCTTCCTGGCGGATCTCTTCTTCGCGCCCATCACGATCATCGGCACCCAGCTCTCGGAGGCGACGCTGGCGATGGCCGGAGCCGAGCGGTATTTCCGCACCATCGACACGCCGCCCGACTGGGCGGACGCGCCGGACGCCACCGAGTGCCCCCGCCTCCGCGGGGAGGTCGAGTTCCGCGACGTGACGTTCTCCTACCTGCCCGGCCGGCCGGTGCTGCACGGGCTGTCGTTCCGCGCGGAGCCGGGCCAGGTCATCGCGCTGGTCGGCCACACGGGCTCGGGCAAGTCGACGGTGATCGGGCTGCTCGCCAAGTTCCAGCTGCCCGACTCGGGCGCGGTGCTGGTGGACGGAACGGACCTCGCCGCCGTCACCCAGCGCTCGCTGCGGACGCAGACGGGCTTCGTCTTCCAGCAGAACTTCCTGTTCGCGGGCACGATCGCCGACAACGTCCGCTCGGTCCGGCCGGAGGCGACGGACGAGGACGTCCGACGGGCGTTCCGCGACCTAGACTGCCTCGACCTGATCGAGGCCCTGCCCGACGGCATCCATACGCTGACGTCCGAGAAGGGCCGCGGCCTCTCGCTCGGCCAGCAGCAGCTGGTCGCCTTCGCCCGGGCGCTCGCCGCCGACCCGCGCATCCTCGTCCTTGACGAGGCCACGAGCTCGGTCGACACGCTCACGGAATCACGCCTGCAGGTCGCCCTCGCGCGCCTGATGCGGGGACGCACCTGCTTCGTCGTCGCCCACCGGCTGAGCACCATCCGTCGGGCCGACCAGGTGCTCGTGCTCGCCGACGGGCGCCTGGTCGAGAGCGGCACCCACCCCGAGCTGGTCGCCCGGAACGGACACTACGCCCGCCTGCACCGCGATTTCGTCAGTTCGACGAGCTGAATCAGCGGTCCGCGTCGAACCTCGGACGCGGCCTGCCCTCCGGCGCAGCCTCGGCGGCGGGCGCCGGGAAGGCCGACGGATGCGGACCGGAAGCGACCGGCACGTACATGTCGCCCAGAGGCGAGCTGCGGCGGACCTCGAACGCGAGGCCTTTCGGTTCCGCGACGACGTCGACGCGGACCGACTGGGTGGAGGAGGCGACGGGGTGGATCCTCATCGCGGCGTCCGGGCCCAGCTGCACGATTGTGCGGCCGTCCGGACTCGATCCGCCGGGAATCCTCCACCCTCTGGCGGACGGAAGCACGGGCGGGACCAGCAGGATGAGGCGACGCACGGGGCCTCCCGGGTTGCCCGGATAGGCGAAGCTTCTCCGCCAGAGGGGCCAGTAACGCCGCCCGAGGTCATCCTGCACGACCGGCCCACGGGGGCCGTCGGTGACGAGATAAAGTTCCCGGAGCGCGGACACCTCTTCGGGAGCGAGCGAGACCGCCGCGGCCCCGGGCAGGGGGGGCGGAGCCTCATGGGGCGGCAGTTCGGCGGAAGCCAGCAGCAGGACCTCCACGGGACCGGCGACCTGTCGGTCGACGGCGGCGATGACCCCGTACGGCAGGGCGGACATCGAGGCGGCCAGGACAAGTCCCGCCCCGACGGCGAGGCCCGCTCCGCGGGCGAAGAGAGCCGTGAAGAGCGCCGCTCCGGCGAAGGCGGCGGCATGGACGGCGATCTCCGTGCCAAGATTCCAGGAAGCCAGCGCGACGGCCTCCGGCGTTCCGAGCCAGCGCACCTTTAGGAAAAGGAGGGAGGACCAGAGGGCGCCGACCGCGGCGCCGAAGACCGGGGCGAAGCGGGGTCCGATGCGGACGAAGACACGGTGCAGCAAGGCCGACGCCACCGACGCGATCAGGCCCGCGAAGAAGGCGTCCTTGACCGAGGCCACGCCCGTGAGGGCCGACGTCAGCAGCAGGAGACCCCAGGTGAACCAGTAGGTGAGGGCGAAGCCGTTCATTCCCCGACGACCGTGTTGGGCGCCACCACGGCGCCCTTCTTGACCACGATGACGCCGTCACGGACGTACAGGGATTCGTTCTCCCACTTCTCGGGCAGGCCCGTGGGGGCGAGGCGGCAGTTAGCCCCGATGCGGGCGTTCTTGTCGACGATCGCATTGCGGATGAAGCAGCCGGGGCCGATGCCGAAGTCCGGAAGGCCGAGGCTGTGGTTCCGGGCCAGGTCGTGGGGGCGCTCGAAGAAGTCGGCCCCCATCATGACCACGTTCTCGAGACGGGAGCCCGCGCGGACCACCGAACGCACCCCGATCACGCAGCGACTGAGCTCAGCGTCATCGACGATGGCGCCGTCGGCCATGAGGACGCGGGAGACCCGGGCCCCGTTGAGCTTGGCGGGGGGCAGGAAACGGGCGTGCGTGTAAACGGGGTTCTGCCCGTCGAAGAAGTCGAAGGGGGGCACCGGGTCGGTCAGCGAGAGGTTGCACTCCCAGAACGAACCGACCGTGCCGATGTCCTCCCAATAGCCGTCGAAAACGTACGCCATCATGCGCCTGGAACCGAGCAGGGCCGGGATGACCTCCTTGCCGAAGTCCGTCTGCCCGGCGTCGGCGAGGGCCTCCCGCATGACCCTGCCGGTGAACATGTAGATGCCCATCGAGGCCAGGCAGTAGTCGCGGCCGGACTTGTCGGAAAGACGGCTGCGGGCCGGACCGTTCAGCACGAACGAGGCGATGACCGCCGGGTCCTTGGGCTTCTCGGCGAACTCGACGATGCGCAGCTCGGGATTCACGCGCATCACGCCGAGGGCCGAGACCTGGTCGGAAGGCAACGCCTTCGCAGCGATCGTCACGTCCGCCGCGGACTCGACGTGCTGACGGGCGAGCTCCTCGAAGTCGAGACGGTAGAGCTGGTCGCCGGAAAGGATCAGCACGATGTCGTCGTCCTTGAGGTCGTAGTGATGGAGGTTCTGGCGGACCGCGTCCGCGGTGCCCTGGTACCAGGACTCCTTGTCGCCGGTCTGCTCGGCGGCGAGGATGTCGACGAAGCCTCGTCCGAAGCCGTCGAACTTGTAAGTCTGCTGGATGTGCTTGTGCAGGGACGCGGTGTTGAACTGCGTGAGGACGAAGATCTGGTTGAAGCCGGAGTTGAGGCAGTTGCTGATCGGGATGTCGACCAGCCGGTAGTTGCCCGCGAGGGGGACGGCGGGCTTGCAGCGGTCCTTGGTGAGCGGGTAGAGCCGCGAACCGCGGCCTCCGCCCATGACGATGCTGATGACGCGGGGCAGGGATGGCATGGCTTAGGCTCATCTTCCCGCCGCGGCGGGACCCCACAAGCGAAAAGCCGAAGCGGCTTGAACGCCGGGCCGCGCGGGCCTTGCATGCGGCCTCGGCATGTCCTTCGCCTTCCACATTCTCGGCACGAGCAGCTCGGGCAACTGCTCCCTCATCGAGGCGGGCGGGACGCGGGTCATGCTGGACGCAGGGTTTCAGGGACCGCGACTCGAGGCGTCCCTGGAGGCGCTGGGGCTGGCCGCGGCCGCGGTCGACGCGGTGCTGATCACCCACGAGCACTCCGACCACTGCGTGGGGCTGGCCTCCCTGCTCCGACGCAACCCGGCGCTCAAGGTGTTCGCCAACCGCGAGACGGCGCGACGCATCCAAGGCACGCTCAAGGTCCGTCCGGCGTGGCAGCTGTTCGAGACCGGGACGACCTTCGAATTGCGCGACCTGCGCGTGACCTCCATCCCGATCCCCCACGACGCGGCCGATCCGGTCGGCTTCGCCGTGGACTGCCCCGGGGCCGCAGGCGCCCCTGCGAGGCGGGTGACCTGGCTAACCGACCTCGGCCACGTCACCGACGTCGTGCGGCACCATGCGGCGCTGGCGGACGTGCTGGTGCTGGAGTCCAACTACGACGACGAGATGCTCGAACTCTCCCGGCGCCCCCCGCACCTCAAGCAGCGCATCCGGGGCAAGCACGGGCACCTCTCCAATCTGGCCGCCCGGGACCTCCTGACCGGCCTGAGCGAATGGCGCGCCTCGGAACTCTGCCTCGGGCACCTCAGCAAGGAATGCAACCGCACGGTGCTCGTGGAGGAAGCCATGCGAGAAGTCAGGGAGCTGAGACCCGACCTGCGCGTGAACGTGTTCGACCCTCTCGAGGACCGTCCGCTGACGATCACCTGACCCTCAGGAGCCCTTGGCGCCCTTGACGGGCACGGGCACCTCGTCCTCGCCGGCGGGCGGGGGCGCGGGCGTGACCGCAGCGGACTTCACGGGCGCGGCCTGGGCCACCTTGCCGGCCAGACGCTTCACGGAGTCGGCGCAGGACACGGAGGCCGGATTGAGGTCTTGGGCGGCCAGCCACGAAGCGAGCGCGGCGGCGTCAGCGCCCTCCTTCTCCAGCTTCTCGGCCAGACCGATGAGACGGGCATATTCGGCGACGAGCGGAGCGATGTCGGAGCGGGTCTTGGCCAGGACGAGGTCGTCCGACTCGGTACGGGAAACCTCGATGATCACGTCCCATGCCAGGTAAGGGTTGCCCTGCGAGGCGAGCACCGCGGCCTTCTGGATGTTGGCGTCGAGTTCCCCGACGCGGTTGACGATCTGGCGGAGCTTGTCGGAACGTTCCTTGTCCTGCGCCAGCGCCAGGGCGAACTCGAGCTTCTTGTTGTAGATGTCGCGCCAGCGGGCCTCGGCGACGATCCGGTCGAACTCTGGCACCATCTGCGCGAGCTTGTCCTGGCGGCTTACGATCTGGTCGGCGAAGGCCTTCACGGCGGGGTTCTGGGGCCAGATTTTGACGGCCCGCTCCAGGGCGGCCTCGACCTTGGGGTTGTCCCCGGCGAGCGCGGCCTGCTTGGCCGCGAGGATCGACATGTTGGAGGCGTTGATGGCGTTGGTGACCTTGGAGAGCACGGCCTGTCCGGGGAAGTCGCGGGCACGTCCCTTGACCTTGTTGACATAGCCCTCGACGTTGGCGAGGTCGCGCTCGTCTCCGAGCCGCTGCAGCTCCCTCAGGTCGCGCCACAGCTCGAGCATCTCGCGCTTGCGCTCCTGGGAGTAAGAGGTGACGGGCGGCTCGAACTCGCCGAGGAAGTAGGTCTCCTGCAGGCGCTCGAAGGCCGCGTAATACTCCCCGTTCCTGGTGTGCTCCTCGACCGTCTGCATGCCGATCGCCACGTCGCTGATGGCCTCGCGGGCGAGCGTGTCGAGCGATTCGAGCGTCGGCACGAAGTCGGAGACGGGGAAGAACTCCTTCACCTCCTTGGCGCCGACCTTGATGCTCTGGTTGCCGCTCTTGAATAGCACGCGATAGAAGGCCGAGGAGACGAGACAATGGCGGTAGCGGCGGGCCAGCATGAAGCCCACCATCTGGGACTGGAACTCCACCTGCGCCTTGAGGCCGAGGGCGATCATCTCGGCGTCCTTGGCGAGAATCTGGGCCTGCGTGCGCGCCTCATCCTTGGTGCGGAACTGCAGCTCGGTGGACCCGCTGGTGGTCTTGCCCAGATTCACGGCCTTGCCGTCGTTGGTCGTGGCGCCGGAGCGCTCGTCGTTGGCCATCTCAAGCTTCTCGGCCCGGTTGATGATGACCTGCTCCTGCGCCCGGCGCATGGTCTCGAGCTGGTTCTTGCTCACCTCGAGCCCGCGGAAGTCGTACTTCATCTGCCAGATCTTGCGGACCTGGGCGGCGATGGTGAGGCAGTTGTTGGCGTCGACCTCAAACTCGGCCGCCTGGAAGAGCAGGTTGAAGGCCTCCTGCTGATTGGCCAGATTGTTGGCCTCGTTGATGACGCCGGGCGAGAGGAGCTTCTGGACGCGGCCCAGGATCTCGTCGTAGCGTTTGATGTCGCCGGCCAGGGGCGGAGCGGCCAGGTAGCGCTCGAAGCGGGCGCGCATCATGCGCGAATTGCCAAGGGCGAAGGTCTTGCCCTTCCACTGCAAGGAGCCGTTCTCCATGTCGACGGAGTCGCTGTTGACGTCGAACAGGCGGTCGGCGCCTCCTTCAAGCGTGGAGCTCTTGTAATCGCCGCCGCCGGGTCCGGTGACGGCCGCGCCGGGAGGAGGCGCCTGCGCGAGCCCCAAAGCCACCGAGGCGCACCATCCGAATGTGAGCAGTAGGTATCGCATGGCGGTCAGAAGCGTTCGAGTCCCTCCACGACGAGGAGGTCCTGGCTGACTCTGACGCGGCAGCGGAAGCGCTGGCCGACCTCGAAGGAGTCGCCGGAACCGATGGGGACGAAGATGGGGATGCGCCCGCCGCCGCGGGAGTCGTCGGTGGGCTTGACGGCGAGCACGCGGCCCCTGCCCTCGACGTAGGCGAGCTGCTGCTCGACCTTGCAGTCCAAGCGGTAGGCGTTGCCCTGGAGCGTAGCCCAGTCCTTGCGGTAGGCCTCGGGCGAGAACGGGGTCAGGTCGCCGAACTGACCGCCGCCGGCGAGCCGGGGGAGCACGATCGCGAGCAGCACGACGATGACCACCACGGGGATGCCCAGCGCGAAGAAAAGAGGGTTGATTTTGGACATGCAGATGTGACCGCTGACATTATCTTAACGACGCCGCGGCCTAGTTCCAGCGCTTTTGCTGGCAACCGACCACCACCAGACAGACCCCGAACAGCCCCTGGGCCAGCAGGACCATGAGTCCGAGCCCGGTGTCCGCCACGTAGGCGTTCTGGTTGGGCAGGCTCGCGGTGTAGGCGTCCCAGAGGGCGTTGGGAGCCATCGCCTTCATGTAGCCGGACCAACCCCAGTAGGCATTGATGAAAGGGCGGCAGACCCAGGTGAGGGCGTCCGGGAGGGCCAGAACCACGCCCGAGAGCGGGAGCTGGAAGCCCACCAGGTAGATCGAGAGCAGCGAGGACTTCTCCGGCGACGTGAGCATGGCCGAGAACCCAAGGCAGACGACCGACATCGACACGCAGCTCGCGGCCAGGATAGCCCCCTGCTCGAACCATGGCCCGGGGAAGCGGCAGACGAGCTTCACGAAGAGACACATCCACGCCCCCTGCATCAGGGCGACGAGCGAGACGAAGGTGACCTTGGAGAACGCGTAGGCCCAGGGGCGGAGCCCGGTCATGCGCTCCTTCTCGTACAGCACGCGCTCGGCGGAGATCTCGCGGCCGCCGTTGTTGGCCCCCATGAGCGTGAGGAGGATGACCTGGAACATGACCAGACCGGCGGCGAGCCCGGCGACCTGGGCGTTCGAGACCTGCACCGCGACGGCCTGCTGGATGGCCTCCATCGAGGCCATGTTGCGGTCCATCGGAATCTTCCGCACGTCCCAGGCGCCATCCAAGTTGAAGATGATCACCAGCAGCGGGAAGCCGAAGGTGATGGCCAGCGTCAGGCCGAGATAGCCGGTGTCCCGGAAGAAGAGCCGCATGCGGCGGGCGAGCAGGGTGAGGAACTGCGAGGCCCCGCCGGGCACCTCGGGCTCCGGCAGCTCGGGCGGCTCGGTCCCGCCACCTGCGGCCACCACGGCGTCATCGTAGGCCCCCGGGTTCTCGGCGAGGTGCGCCGCCCAGCGCTCACGCCAGTGGTCGAGCGAGGCGGCGTTGAGCACTTCGTAAAGACGCAGGCCGTCGGGGATGCCGAAGTAGGCGAGCAGATCCGAAGCCGACCCTTGGAACACGACGTCCCCCTGATAGACCACGGTGACCCAGTCGAACTGCGAGAGCTTGCCGAGGTTGTGGATGATGCAGACGAAGCTCTTGCCGTCGGTGGTCGCCAGCTGGCGCAGCAGCGCGAGAATCTGGTCCTCCGACTGCGGGTCCAGGCCCGAAGTCACCTCGTCGCAGACCATGCAGGGCGGGTCGAGCGTCAGCTCGATGCCCAGGGAGAGGCGACGGAGCTGCCCGCCGGAGAGCGAGGAGACACGCTTGTCGCGGTGGGGCGCCAGGCCCGTCACCTTGAGCACGGACTCGAGACGGCGTCGGCGTTCGACGGCCGACGGGACGGCGAGACGCAGGGCGTAGTCCAGCGACTCGGCGACCGTGAGCTGGGCCTGGGCGGCGGTGAACTGCGGGGCGAAGCCAACCTTGCCGACGAGGTCCTCGGTGCAGGTGATGGGGTTTCCGGCGAGGCTGGCCTCCCCCTCGGAGGGCAGGATGCCCAGGATGGCCTTCATGAGCGTCGTCTTTCCGCAGCCCGAGGGCCCGATGACCGCGTTCAGTCCACGGGGGAGGAATCTCGCCGTGGCGCCATCCAGAATCACCGGGCCGTCGGCGCCCGCCCGCACGGTAAGGTTGGCGCAGCTGAGCATCGCCGAGGAATCTTGCCTCCACCCCGCCCCGGGTAAAGGATTAACGCCATGCACAAGACCGCCATCCTCGCGACCTGCGCCCTGCTGCTCGGACTCACGCCCGAGGCGCAGGCCTTCAAGATGCAAACCAAGAAGATCCCCAACCAGGCCGTCTTCGGCATCCAGGTCGAGGGAACCGACATGAGCTTCTTCGGTCAGGCGGACGCCATCCTCTCGGTGTCTTTCCAGGAGTACACCACCGGGGCGCTGATCGTGGCCGAGGTGGTCATCGACCTTCGCGGCTCCAACCAGCAGCTGCGCCTCTACGCCTCGCGCCCGCCCGGCACCGCCGACGTCGCCGACCGCGCCAACCGCGCGAGCGCCGCCAACTCCGTGAACCGCGGGCTGGATCCTTCCGCCGCCACCCGGCTGCCCATACCCGGGCCGCTTTCGGCCATCGAATCCAAGATCAACAACGTCGCCACGCAGACGACCGCTGGGCTCGTGGTGAAGACCTATCCGAACACGACCCACGCCAAGACGGTGGAGATGGTGGTGAGTTCTAAATCCGAGCTGGCCGCATTCTACTCGGCGCTGCGCAACCTGTACACCGGGATCCCCGTTTCAGTGTCCGCCGACGGCACGACCGCCGAGGGCGCCAACGCCGCGGCGGCCGCCGCGGCCGCCGCGGGCCAGTCCGGGGCGACCATCCGCATCACCAAGGTGGGCGGGGTGCTCTTCTCCCTCGAGTGACCGGACGGGCCGGGAAGGCCCGCGCGACGCGGCCGGGCGGGCCAACTACGGCTTGACCGAGCCGATTCGGGAGACTTGGCTGACCCTTCCCTACTCCCATGCCCAGCCTGCCCGTCAACCGGATCAAGAAGAAGAACATCATCAGCTACAACGGCGACCTCTGCATCGTCCTGGAGTGCCTGATCCGCACCCCCCCGAACAACGCCTCCTACTGCCAGATGGAGCTGCGCTCCATCAAGACGGGCGCCAAGATCCCGGTGCGCTGCGGCATCAACGTGGCCTTCGAGGTATTCGACAACTCCATCAAGCAGCTCGAGCTGTCCTACCAGGCGGACGGCAACTACGTCTTCAGCGACCCCAACACCTTCGAGGAGTTCTACGTCTCCGAGGCCTCGCTCGAGGAGTCCAAGGATTTCCTCATCCCGGGCACCTCCTATCAGGTCCTCTTCGTGGAGGAGCGCCCAGTCACGGTCGACCTGCCTCCCTCCGTCACCGTCAAGGTCCTCGAGGCCCCGCCCGCCGTGAAGGGCGACACCGCCGGCAACGTCCAGAAGACGGTGACCTGCGAAAACGGCCTCTCCGTGAACGTCCCGCTCTTCATCAAGGAGGGCGAGATGATCAAGGTCAGCACCGAGAACAAGGAATACCTCGGGCGCGCCTGAGGCCGGCACGGCACGGGCAGGCAGCAGGACCCCGGACCTCCGGGGTCCCTTCATTTGGCGCGGCTCGCCGCGCGTAGACCCGCAGGGATTCGAACCCCGACAAGGAGAACCAAAATCTCCTGTGCTACCATTACACCACGGGTCTGCGCACATCGACTGAACACCCCCGCGGAGCGGGGAGTCAAGCGAGACCAAGGGGGGTGTTGACTCCCCCGCCCCTGCCCTCTCTTTTGCCACCATGCCCGCCGCCGCCAAGAAGCCGAAGTACCGTCGCATCGTGCTCAAGATCAGCGGCGAGGCCCTCCGCAACGACGCATCGGGCGAGCCGATCGACTCCCGCGTCCTCGACCGCCTCGCCGAGGAACTGCGCGCCCTGCAGAAGATTGGCGCCCAGGTGGCGGTCGTCGTCGGCGGCGGCAACATCTTCCGCGGCCTGGCCGGCGCCCGCTCCAACGGTACCGACCGCACCACCGGAGACAACATGGGCATGCTGGCGACGGTCATCAACGGCCTCGCGCTGATGGACCGGCTCGAGAAGGCCGGCCTCGAGGTCCGCGTCATGACCGCGATTCCGATGGATCGCATCGCCGAGCCGTTCATCCAGCGACGGGCCACCCGGCATCTGGAACGCGGGCGGATCGTGGTCTTCGTCGCGGGCACCGGCAACCCCTACTGCACCACCGACTACGCCGCCGCCCTGCGCGCCAACGAGATCGGGGCCGACGCCATCCTCAAGGCCACCAAGGTCGACGGCGTCTACGACAAGGACCCGATGAAGCACCGCGACGCCCGACGCTTCGAGCGCGTCTCCCACGAGGAGGCCCTGCGCAAGCGGCTCGGGGTCATGGACGCCGAGGCCTTCTCGCTCTGCGAGGCGAACCACCTGCCCATCGTCGTCCTCTCGATGGCCGAGAAGGGCGCCGTCCTCCGGGCCGTCCTCGGCCAGCGCGTGGGCACGCTCGTCGGCTGAACCTTTACACCCCAAGCAACCATGGACCTCAAGAAGACCATCAACGACGGAAGCACCGCGATGAAGAAGGCCGTCGACCACACCGTGCACGAGTTTGGCACGCTCCACACCGGCAAGGCCTCGCCCGCCATGGTCGAGAACATCCAGGTCCACGTCGAAGCCTACGGGATGACGCAGCGGCTGAAGGACATGGCCGCCATCACCACGCCCGACGCGCGCTCCATCGTCATCACGCCCTTCGACAAGGGCGTGATGGACGACATCCGCAAGGCCATCCAGGCCGCCAACCTCGGCATCAACCCGGTGCCGCAGGGCGGTTTCCTCCGCTGCCCCATCCCCGAGCTCTCCGGTGAACGCCGCCTGGAGCTGACCAAGGTCGCCACCCGTATGGCCGAGGAAGGCAAGGTGCGCGTGCGCAACGCCCGACGCGACTGCCTCGAGGCTATCAAGAAGGCCCACAAGGACAAGCTCATCACCGACGACGACATCAAGCGCTCGGAGAAAGAGGTGCAGACACACACCGACCGCCACGTGGCCGACATCGAGAAGCACCTCGACGCCAAGATCTCGGAGCTCAAGGGCTGAAGATGAACATCCACGAGTTCCAGGCCAAGGCCCTCTTCGAGAAGTTCGGCGTCGCCGTGCCCCGGGGCGCGCCCGCCCGGAGCGCCGCGGACTTCGGTCCGGCGCTCGACCAGCTCGACGCCAAGGGCGGCCTCATGGTCAAGTCCCAGATCCATGCCGGCGGCCGCGGCAAGGGCGTCTTCAAGGACGGCTTCAAGGGCGGGGTCAAGTTCGCCCCGACCCGGGAGAAGGCCCTCGAGCTAGCCGGAGCGATGCTGGGCAACACCCTCGTCACGGCCCAGACGGGCCCCGAGGGCCGCAAGGTGCAGACAATCTACTTCACGGAGGCCGCCAGCCTCGGCAAGCGCCCCAACGGGCGCGACGACGAGTACTACCTGGCCATCCTGCTCGACCGCACGACCTCCCGGCCGGTCATCGTCGCCTCCACCGAGGGCGGCGTCGAGATCGAGAAAGTCGCCCACGAGACGCCGGACCGCATCTTCAAGGTCCATGTCGACCCCGCCGTCGGGCTGCAGCCGTTCCAGGCCCGTCAGGTCGCCTTCGCGCTCGGCTTCTCCGGCGACCTGCTCAAGCAGTGCGCGACCCTGGTTACCAAGCTCTACGCCTTCTTCTGGGAGAAGGACTGCTCGATGGTCGAGGTCAACCCCCTGCTGGTGACTGCCGAAGGGCGCCTGCTGGCCCTCGACGCCAAGGTCTCCTTCGACGACAACGCGCTCTTCCGCCACCCGGACGTGCTCGCGCTCCGCGACCTCAACGAGGAGGACGCCAAGGAGATCGAGGCCTCGAAGTTCGGCCTCTCCTACATCGCCCTCGACGGCGACATCGCCTGCCTCGTCAACGGCGCGGGTCTGGCCATGTCCACCATGGACATCATCCAGCACTTCGGCGGCAGCCCGGCCAACTTCCTCGACGTCGGGGGCGGCGCCTCCAAGGAGCAGGTGACCGCCGCCTTCAGGATCATCCTGGGCGACCCGAACGTGAAGGGAATCTTGGTCAACATCTTCGGCGGCATCATGGACTGCGACATCATCGCCAACGGCATCGTCGAGGCCGTCCGGGAGACCGGGCTCAAACTCCCGCTGGTCGTCCGGCTGGAGGGCAACAACGTCGAAGCCGGCAAGGCCACGCTCGCCGCGAGCGGCCTGACCATCGTCTCCGGCGACTCGATGGCCGACGCAGCCCGGAAGATCGTCGCCCTGGTCACCCCGTAAGAAAACGCTTCACCATGTCCATTCTCGTCAAGGAAGACACCCGCGTCCTCGTCCAGGGCATCACCGGCGACTTCGGCGCGCGCCACGCCCGCCTGTCGATCGACTACGGCTCGCAGATCGTCGCGGGCGTGACGCCCGGCAAGGGCGGCCAGACGTTCGAGCACAACGGCAGGAAGGTGCCAATCTTCAACACGGTCGCCGACGCCGCGAGGCAGACGGGCGCCACGGTCTCGGCGATCTTCGTGCCTCCGCCCTTCGCCGCCGACGCGATCCTCGAGTGCGTCGACGCCGACCTCGACCTTGCCGTGGCCATCACCGAGGGCATCCCGGTCCGCGACATGGTCCGCGCCAAGCGCGCCATGCAGGGTCGTCGCACCCGCCTCATCGGCCCGAACTGCCCCGGTCTGGTCACCCCTGGCCGCGGCGACAAGTCCCACGGGGGCTGCCGCATCGGCATCGCTCCGGGCTACATCCACCGCCGCGGCAACGTCGGCGTGGTCTCCCGCTCCGGCACCCTGACCTACGAGGCCGTCTGGCAGCTCACCTGCCGCGGCAAGGGACAGTCGACCTGCGTCGGCATCGGCGGCGACCCGGTCAACGGGACCTCGCACCTCGACGTGATCAGGCTCTTCAACGACGACCCGGAGACCGAGGCCATCATCATGATCGGGGAGATCGGCGGCAACGCCGAGGTCGAGGCCGCACGCTGGATCAAGCAGCACTGCAAGAAGCCCGTCGCGGGCTTCATCGCCGGTGCCACCGCTCCGGCCGGCCGTCGCATGGGCCACGCGGGCGCCGTCATCGGCGGAGCGGAGGACACCGCCGCGGCCAAGATCAAGATCTTCCAGGAGTGTGGCATCTCGGTCGCGGAGACCCCCTCCGACATGGCCGACGCCCTCCTCCGCATCTGGAAGGGCTGAAACCCCGCTGGCATCCCGCGAAGAGGCCCGCGACGGGCCTCTTTTGCTTTTACAGCGGCACGCTCCCTCTCCAGAAACCTCGCATGTGGTATTACGAACAGAACGGAAGCCGCATGGGCCCGGTCGATGAAGCCACTATGCGAGGCCTCATCTCCAACCGCACGATCTCCATCGACACGCTTGTCTGGACCGAAGGCATGCCCGGCTGGGTGGCTCTCCAACAGACCTCCCTTGCGGCTGGCATGCCGGTGCCCCCGCCCTCCCCACGATCGTTCCAGCCGGTCGAGACGACCGGCGCCAACGCCAAGGACCGCGTGGCCTACGTCCTGCTTGCCGTGCTTTTGGGTTGCGGCATCCATAACCTCTACGCCGGCTACAACACGAAGGGCATCATCCAGCTGCTGGTCTCCTTCCTGAGTTGCGGCATCCTCTGGCTCTTCATGTGGATCTGGGCCGTCATCGAGGCCTGCACGGTCACGCAGGACGCCAACGGCGTCCGCTTCAAGTAAGTCGAGTCGAGTCCGATGACAAAAAGGCCGCCCGTCGGGCGGCCTTTCGCTTTGGCTGAATCAGAGGCTCACTTGCCTTCGACGTAGGCAAGACCGCCGGCGGTCCTGTCCACGGCGGCGGCGCCGTCCAGCAAGTCGGCGATGGGATCCCACTTGCCGTTGACGAGGCTGTCGCGGGCGGAGGCAGGGATGCCGGCCTTCCAGCTCCTGGCACCGGCGGACACGGTCAGTTTCTCGACGTCGACGGCGACCTCGACGTCCGGATTGGCGCGCACGAAGGCATCGCACTCAGCGAGGTCCTCCTTGGCAAGGGTCACGCAGGGCACGCCGAGCGCGGTGGAGTTGCCGAAGAAGATCTCGGCGAAGCTGCCGCCGACGATGGCGGTGAAGCCGAAGCGCCAGATGGACTGGGGGGCGTGCTCGCGCGAACTGCCGCAGCCGAAGTTGAAGCCGACGACCATCACGCCCTTCTTCGCGGCGGCGATGCGGGCGGCCTGGGTCGAGTTCATCGGGTGCGGACGGTCCTTGCCGTCGGGCCCAGTGCGTTCATCGCGGAAGGCGTGCTCGCCGAGACCGTCGAAGGTCACGCAGCGCAGGAAGCGCGCGGGGATGATGCGGTCGGTGTCGATATCGTCGCCGGGAACGGCGAGGGCGAGGGCCTTGACCTGGGTGATTTTGGCGAGGGACATGACGATTGGGAGGAATCAGGCGGCGACGGGTCGACGGATGACGCGGACGGGCATCGCGAGGGCGGAGGCCAGGGAAGCGAGACGGTCTTCGGCGACGGAGGCGGCGACGGACTCGTCGGCCATCAGAAGGGCGTGGCCGTCGACGACCCAGGGCAGGGTCACGGTACAGACGGGCTTGCCGTCGTAATGGGCGTCCACGAGGACGTCACGGGCGCAGGCGAGCCCCTCGGCCGCGCAGGCCGAGGCGACGTCGTCGCCCCGGGAGATGCGCGCGAGCACGCGGTCGACTGGCGCGGAGGCGGACATCAGACCTTGAAGACTTCGCGGGCGTCGGCGACCTGCCCGGTGATCGCGGCGGCGACGACCATGATCGGGCTCATGAGGACGGTCCGTCCCGTCTGGGATCCCTGCCGCCCTTTGAAATTGCGGTTCGAGGAGCTGGCGCAGAGCTGGTCGCCGACGAGCTTGTCGGGGTTCATCGCAAGGCACATGGAGCACCCTGCGCCGCGCCATTCGAAGCCGGCCTCGGTGAAGACCTTATCCAGGCCCTCGTGGACGGCTTGAATCGCGGTGAGCTGGGAGCCGGGCACGACGATGGCCTTCACGCCGTCGCTGACCTTGTGGCCCTTGAGATACTTGGCGGCCTCGCGCAGGTCGGAGATGCGGCCGTTCGTGCAGGAACCGAGGAAACAGACGTCGACCTTGGTGCCCTTGATCGGGGTGTCCGGCGCCAGCTTCATGTGAGCGTAGGCGTCCTCGGCGGTCTGGCGGTCGGCGGGGCTGAGGGTCTCCAGCGCCGGCATCTTCTCGTCGATGAAGACGGCCTGTCCGGGCGTGATGCCCCAGGTGACGGTCGGACGGATGTCCTCCGCCTTGAAGACCTTGATGTCGTCGTACTGGCAGCCGGGATCCGAGGCGAAGGATTTCCAGCGGGCCACCGCGGCGTCCCAGTCGGCGCCTTTCGGGGCGTAGGGCTTGCCCTTGATGTAGTCGAAGGTCTTCTGGTCCGGATTGACGTATCCGCAGCGGGCGCCGCCTTCGATCGCCATGTTGCAGACGGTCATGCGCTCCTCGAGGGAGAAGTTGTCGAAGGTCGTGCCGGCGTATTCGTAGGCGTAGCCGATGCCGCCGTTGACGCCGAGGACGCGAATGATGTGCAGGATGACGTCCTTGGCGTAGACGCCGGGGGCGAGCCTGCCGTTCACTTCGATGCGTCGGACCTTGAGCGGACTGAGGGCCAGCGTCTGGGTTGCGAGCACGTCGCGGACCTGGGTGGTGCCGATGCCGAAGGCGATCGCGCCGAACGCGCCGTGGGTGGCGGTGTGGGAATCGCCGCAGGCGATGGTGGTGCCGGGCTGGGTGATGCCCTGCTCCGGACCGACCATGTGGACGATGCCTTGGTTGCCGGTGTTGGTGTCGAAGAAGCGGATGCCGTAGTCCTTGGTGTTCTTCCGGAGGGCCTCGATCATCTCCTGGGCGATCGGATCGGAATAGGGCTCCTTGAGCTCGTTCGTCGGGACGATGTGATCGACGGTGGCGAAGGTCCGGTGAGGATACTTCACCTTGAGTCCGAGGTCGCGGATCATCCCGAAGGCCTGGGGGCTCGTCACCTCATGGATGAGGTGCGTGCCGATGAAGAGCTGGGTCTGCCCGTTCGGCAGCCGGCGCACGGCGTGCGCATCCCAGACTTTTTGGAACAGTGTCTTGGCCATCTTCGGTGAGATCGAGGGGTCAACGTAGGAGGCGGCAAAGGGGGGTCAATCCCGCAGGAGGGGCCGCGGCGGCCCCGAACGTGCCGTTGACCCCGTCCCTCGACTCTGCCAAATCTGGCCGCTGCGCATGGACCGGACCCTCACCCTCAGCTTCTCCTGCCCCGACGCCAGCGGCATCGTGGCGGCGGTCTCGTCCTTCATCGCCGAGCACCGCGGATGGATCACGGAGGCCAGCCAGCACACCGAGCACGAGCTCTCCCGGTTCTTCATGCGGGTCGAGGTCCGCGCGGACTCCCTCGCCTTCCCTCCCGAGGAGTTCTCCGCGAGGTTCAGACCCCTCGCCGAACGCTTCCGGATGGAATGGCGCCTCTCGGACTCGGCCCGGCCGAAGCGCGTCGTCATCCTCTGCTCGAAGCAGGAGCACTGCCTCTACGACCTGCTCTCGCGCCAGGTCGCCCAGGACTTCCGCTTCACGGTGCCCTGCGTGATCTCCAACCACGAGACGCACCGCAGGGTGGTCGAGGCCCACGGGATCCCCTTCCACCACGTGCCGGTGACCACCGACTCCAAGGGATCCGCGTTCCGCCGCATCGAGGCGCTCTGCCGAGAGTCGGAGGCCGACCTGGTGGTGCTCGCGCGCTACATGCAGGTGCTCGACGAGGAGGCCTGCCGCAGCCTCGCGGGAAGGGTCATCAACATCCATCACTCCTTCCTGCCTTCGTTCGCGGGAGCCAAGCCCTACCACCAGGCCCACCGCCGGGGCGTGAAGCTCATCGGCGCCACCTGCCACTTCGTCACGCCGGAGCTGGACGAGGGCCCGATCATCGAGCAGGACGTGATCCGCGTCGACCACTCCGACACCCCGGACGACATGGTCCAGCTCGGCAAGGACATCGAGAAGGTCGTGCTCGCCCGCGGGCTCCGGGCCACGGTCGAGGACAGGGTGCTGCTGGCGGGCAACAAGACGGTCGTGCTCCGCTGAGCCGTCTTGAGCCACCGGCGGGCATCCGGGCCCGTCGCGCGCACCGCGCCGAGGTCCTGTCGGGCCGAATCAGCCCACGCCGGTCGGATTAGGATTGGTCGCCGGGGCCTCTTCGGCTCAATGCAAGCATGCGCCACCCCCTCGCACTGCTCGCCCTCACGCTCACCTGCCTCGCGTCGCCGGAGGACATCCGGCCCGAGGAGCGCAGGAAGTTCGCCCAGCCGGCCGAGGCGGAGCGCGCCGCGCTGCACAAGTCGATCAAGGACTACATGGCGCTCGACCCCGCCGAGGTGAAGGCCCACCCGGCCGCCGCGGACTTTCCCGGCGCGGTCAACTCCAAGGCGCGGGTGACCCGCACGGTCAGCTACGATCCGGACCTGCTGCACCGCTGGGACACCAAGGCCGGCAATGCGCCGAACCTGGCCACCGGACCCGACGCCTGGCAGGAGACCGGACTCTATGCGGCCCCTGGCGAGACCGTGGTCATCGATGCGGCCGCCCTGCCCGAGGGCCGCACGGTGCACGTCATCGTCGGCTGCCATCGCGACAGCCTGCTCCGACTCGACGACTGGAAGCGTTTCCCGATCATCACCCGCAGCTTCGAGCTGAAGACGGGGAAGAACAAGGTCGCCAACGCGTTCGGCGGACAGCTGTTCATCCACGTGCGCGGCCGCGAGGCCGGCCAGCCCGGGAAAACCTCCGCCCGACTCGCCTTCGCCAACGCCGTCGAGATGCCCACCTATGTCCTGGGCAAGGACACGCCTCAGTCCTGGGCCAAATCGCGCGGGGCCCCGGCCCCCTGGGGCACGCTGGTCGGACGCGCCGCCATCCTGCACGTCCGTTCGGAGGACCTCGCCAAGATGGCCGACCCGAAGGCGCTGCTGGAATGGTGGGACAAGTGCCTCAGCCTCGAGGACGACCTCGTCGCCCTGCGCAGACTCGCCCCAGAACGGGTCGTGCCCGACCGCCAGATCTCGGCCGGCTACATGCACTCGGGCTACCCGTTCATGTGCTGGATCAAGCCCTCCGCCGCCGAGATGATCGACCTGGGCAAGCTCACCAAGCAGGGCAACTGGGGCTTCTTCCACGAGCTGGGCCACAACCACCAGCGCCGGGACTGGACCTTCGACGGTCAGGTCGAGGTCACCTGCAACTTCTTCTCGCTCTACCTGATGGAGAAGCTGGTCGGGCTCCCCACGGGACAGGGGCATGGCTCGATGAAGGACCTCGACGCGCTCCTGCGCCGGCGCTTCGGGGAACCCGAGAACAAGGGACCCTTCGAGCAGCTCGGCACCTTCGTGCTGCTGATCCGCGCCCACGGCTGGGAACCGCTCCGTGCGACCCTTCGCTCCTACGCCGACGAGCCCGGGCCCAAGGGCAAGGAGGAGCAGCAGAGCTCCTTCGTGGAACGCTACGGACGCTTCTCCAAGTCCGACGTCTCCGACTACTTCGTGAAGCTCGGCTACCACGTGGGGGACTCCACGCGCGCCAAGCTCGCGAGCCTCCCGAAGTTCCGCCCCGCCCTGCCGTCTCCGCAGAGCAAGTGATTGGCGGGCAAAGGAGTCGGGAATGGGGGCGTTAGCGCTCGCCCTTTCGTAAGACATTCTTCAAATGGGTCTTACGCACAGACCCGCCACGACTGACCATGTCCCTCATCTCCCGCCTTTCCGCCCGGCTCCAGAACCACCCGAAGCGCATCATCTTCCCGGAGGGCGCCGACCCGCGGGTCATCCAGGCCGCCCGGCAGTTCGCCACCAAGAAACTCGGTGTGCCCGTGCTCCTGGGCGACCGCCAGCGCATCAAGCTCAATGCGGCCCGCCTGAACGTGCGGCTGGACGACATCCGCATCCTTGAGCCGGAACGGAGCGACGAACTGAAGTCCTTCGCCGAGAAGCTGGAATCGATCCAGAAATACGGGGACACCAACCTCAAGGGAGACCCGAAGGAGCTCGCGCTCAACCCCAACTACTTCGCCTGCCTGATGGTGGCCACGGGGGCGGCCGACGCACTCATCTCCGGCGCCACCACGCACGCCGCGCCCGGCCTGCGCGCGGTCCTGCAGACGATGCCGCGTCAGGCCGGCGTCGAGACGGTCTCCTCGATGCAGATCCTGGAATCCGAGGAGGGGCGCTTCGGCCACGAGGGCGCGCTCTTCCTCGCGGACTGCGGCGTGATACCCGAACCCACCGCGAACCAGCTCGCCGACATCGCGGTCACGACGGCGGGACTCGCCGGCCATCTCACCAATTCGCACCCGAAGGTGGCGCTGCTCGCCTTCTCCACGCACTCCACGAACCCGCGGCTCGATTCGCTGAAGCGGGTCCAGGCCGCCATGGAGCTCGCCCGCCGCAAAGCCCGTGAGCTGGGGATCCCCTGCGACATCGACGGCGAGATGCAGGCCGACGCCGCCATCAACCCCTTCGCCGCGCAGTCCAAGGAGGTCCAGGGTGCGGTCGCCGGCCGGGCGAGCGTGCTGGTCTTCCCCGACCTCAACTCGGGCAACATCGCCTCCAAGCTCGCCCAGCACATCGCGGACATCCCCGCCTACGGGCAGATCCTCACCGGGCTCGAGCGCCCCGCCGCCGAAATCTCGCGCGGGGCCAGCGCCCATGACATCTTCGGCACGGCGGTAATCGTCGCCGCCCAGGCGGTGGACCGCACCTACCTCTACCCCGTCGAAACCGGCCCCGGCAGGGCCTGAGCATGGCCTCGAAGCGCAGGTTCGCGGAGAACGTCCCCGGGCTGCTCTCGCGCCCGATGAACCGCGAGACGCGACGCATCTTCGTCGCGGCCACGCGGATGAACGACGGCAAGACGACGACCTGCCTCGGCCTCACGGCGGCGCTCCGCTCGATGGGGCTTAACGTGGGGTACATCAAACCGATCGCCCAGCGGGTGGTGCAGTCGGGCGACGACCAGGTCGACGAGGACTCGCTGCTGATCAACGGTCTCTTCGACCTCGATGTGCCGATCGCGGCGATGTCGCCCGTGGCCATCGGACCCGACTTCACGAGACAGTACCTCGAGAACCCCGCCGTCATCGGCCCCCAGATCACCGACCGGATCTGCCGGGCGTTCGACCGCACGGCCTACGGCAAGGACGTGGTGGTGGTGGAAGGGTCAGGCCACGCCGGGGTGGGCTCGGTCTTCGGCGCCTCCAACGCGGACAACGCGAAGGTGCTGGGCTCCAAGGCCCTGCTAGTCGCCGCCGGCGGCATCGGTAAGCCGGTCGACGAGATCGCGCTCAACAAGGCGCTCTTCGACCAGGCGGGCGTCGAGGTGGTGGGCGCGGTCATCAACAAGGTGATGCCGGACAAGCTGGAGTTCATCCGCGACTTCGCCGGACGCGGGCTGCGTCAGCTCGGCGTGCCGCTGCTGGGCGTGGTGCCGCTGCAGGAGACGCTCGTCTACCCGAACTTGGATCAGGTGGCCGAAGAGACGCGCGCGCGCTGGGTCCACCGGCCTCCCGGCCTCCGCCGGGTGCGGCGCGTCATCATCGGCGCGATGTCCGCGCGCCGCGCGGCCGAGTACCTGCGCACGGCCGGCACGCTCGTGATCGTGCCCGGCGACCGCGAGGACCTGCTCGAGGCGCTGGTCGCAGACCCCGGAGCCCGCGGTCTCGCGGGGGTCATCCTCTCGAACGGCCTCCTGCCGGGCGACGAGACGATGCGGCGGCTCAAGGAGGCGGGGTTGGCCATCGCCTCGGCGGAGACGGAATCCTTCGCGGTCACGGCCCGCATCAACAACATGACGGTGAAGACGATGAGCCAGGATTCGGACAAGATCCCGATCATCGAGAAGATGATCCGGGAGTCGGTCGACGTCCCGTCGCTGCTGAAGTCGGTCTAAAGGGGCCGCAGCACCTCGGCCAACCGGCTGAAATGTTCCGGACCGAACCCGGCAGCCTGCTTGAGCATCCTGTCCCGGGCCAGCGGGTTTCGCTCGGCTTCCGCGGCACGCCGGGCTTCGGAACTGATGACGCCCCGGAGCCAGGGCCAGACAGCGCCCACGGGCACGGGGTGGTCGCTCCCGTGCAGGAAGCGGCCACGATGCCTGCACGCGAGGACGTCGCGCAGGATCGCGCTGCGCACGGGGCTATTCAGCGCACTGGTGTCGGCATGCAGCCGCGGAAACTCGTCCATGAGCGCGAGCAGCTCGTGTAGGTGGCCGCGGCTCCAAGGAATGCTGGAGCTGGCGCCATGGGCCGCGATCACCTTCATCCCAAGCTCGAGGGGACGGCGGAGGACGCGCGGATCCTCGAAGGCGCGGTTGAAGACGGGGACGGTCAGCTCCCCGCCCGTGTGCGCCAGAAGGGGGAGTCCGGACGCGGCCATCTTCTCCCAGAAGGGCCGGTACTGCGGCAGGGAGCAGTCGACGTTCTGGCAGTTGGGCAGCAGCTTCAGGGCCCGCGCCCCAAGGGCGAGGCAACGCTCGAGCTCTTCCATCGCACCGGGGCGCCCGGGGTGGATGGAGACGGCGGGCAGGAATGACGGATGCCTGCGGCAGACGGCAAAGAGATAGTCGTTGGGGACGTGGAAGGAGCCGAAGTCGGCCTTGCGGCCGTCGTCGTGGTACACCTCGTCCTGCGCCAGCAGCAGCGCGCGGTCCAGGCCGCTGCCGGCCAGCATCGAGACGATGGAGCGCTCGTACGCCTCGTCGAACCCGGAATCGTCCGCTGACGCGGGGATGCCGGCCTCGCGCACCATGGCCTTCGCGAGGACGCGATGCCAGAGGCCGTCGAGCCTCAGCCAGCAGCCGCTGCCCGACCGGCCGTTGCCAACGAGATGCACATGGCAGTCATGGGTGGTCCCGTTCACTCAGCGCTCCTCCTTGCCCGCGAAGCGTCCATAGATCCAGGCGACGGCGAAGAACGCGACGGCCAGGGCGGCGCAGGCCACGATGCGGCCGATCAGGTCGGTCACGTCATGGGTCACGATGCGGAGGGTCACGAGGGCAAGGCCGACGAGACCGACCATCCGGAGGGATCGCGCAGCCGTGAAATGTCCGACGAGGAAGGTGACCATGGCGGCCACGGCCCAGCCAAGCGAACCAGCGGCGCCGGGAAGGCCGCGGAGGAGGCCGAATGCGCTGAGGAGCCAGACCGCGGGAAGGAAGGAACGCTGCATGACCCCCCACGCCCCCGAACCCCGGGTGCAGGTGGCCAGCACTTGGAGATGGGCTCCAAGCCCGACGATCAGGAAGCAGGCGGGGAGCACGAGCGGGCGGGAGGGGCCGACGGAGTGGCCGGAAGATCCGATCAGGGCGAAGGCCTGGACGAGCACGCCCACGACCGCGCCCCAGGAAAGCATCGAGAGCTCCCCTCCGACCTGGCCTGCCTCGGGGTTCCTGCTCACCTGACGGCGGAGCAGGAGACTAGCGGCAGCCAGGACGATGCCGGCGCAGGACCACGGAAGCGCCAGCCGCCAGTTCCAAAGGGCGGAGGAGTCGAAGACGACGTGATGGGCGAGGAGGAACGCCAGATAGCCTGAAGAAAAGGCCAGCGCATGCCTCAAAACGGCGTGCCGGGCCCGCAGCACCGCGACCAGCAGCGCCTGCAGGCTCAGGCCGAACAGCGTACCGGACCAGAGGGCCGGCTCCCGGTGCGAGGAGCCCTGCGCGAGCTCACCCCAGAAGGAGAGGACGCCGAGGCTCCAGAGGAACGAGGGCGCGGCGGCGAACCTCAGGGCGACGGAAGGAAGGAACATGCTCACGCCCAAGGCGATGAGCCAGGGCAAGACGGAGAGGGAGTCGGGAAGGCGGTGCTGGCAGGCGAGCAGGACCAGCGACATCGAGATTCCGCCAGCCACGGAGAAGGGCCACCTGGTCTCGCCCGGGCGGTCACGGGCCGCGAGCAGCAGGGAGAAAAGTAGGGCGGCGACGTGGAAATGCATCTTCGACCCCTGAAGGATGGAGGTCTGGTCGAATTTGAGCGCGGCGAACATCACGAACACCTCCACCGCGACCCGCAGGAAGATGGCCCCGGTGCGACGGTGGGCCAGAAGGGCGAGTCCGCCGGCCAGGAGCCAGACCAGCCAGTCGAGACGGTCCTCGACGCTCCAAGCCCCGCCGGCGGCAGCGAGGCCGAGGGCGAAGGCGAGGAAGGTGCTCGATGCAGCCGAAGCCGCACGCGCCTCGACCAGCGCCAGCAGCCCGGCCACGGCGGCGCACGCGAAGGCGATGATCGTCCTCGAGTCGCCGGCCCCGTGGGCCAGCAGCACGAGCGAGGGAAGCAGGAAGGAACCCAGGGAGAAGGCCAGTCGCTCTCCCTCGGACCGGAAGAGGCCACGAGGGCGGACGAAGCGCTCGACGGTCCAGCACACGACGAAGGAGCCGCTCGCACCGATGACGACCCCGGACAGGTCGATTCCGCCGCGGAACAGCGCGAGCTGGGATCCGACAAGGCCGATGATGCCGGCGGAAGTCCATCCGCCGCGGGCCACCAGCACGGCACCTAGGATGGCGACGCAGACCACGGCGAACCCCGTGACCGCGGATGCATGCGAGCCGGATTTGACGGAAAGCAAGAGCACGGCCGCCGAGAAGCCCGTGGCGAGCTGACCGAGAAGTCGATCGGACTTGGCCAGGGCCAAGGCGGCGATGGCGGCGGCGGTGAGCAGCTGGACGAAGACCCCGAGCTCAGGAGAGTCGACGACACGCATCCGATCCAAGCCCTGCGAGGCCCAGGCGGCGAATTGCAGGATCGCCGCGCCAACGGCGGTGATGACGCGCCCAAGATCCGGCCTATTGCGGGCAAGATTGAGTCCGCCGACAAGGACTGCGGCTCCGATCAGCACGACTTCGGCGAGACGAAGCCAGGCCGGAAGCTCGGATTTAAGGTTGAGCCAGATTCCCAGGAAGACGACGGCGGCGACTCCGACGAGCCCGCCGACCCGGGCCGCCCACCAAGCGCCGAGGGCGCTCTCACCGCTTACGCCCTCGGGAGGCAGCAGGCCGATGTCACGCAGACGGGCGGCGAAAGGCGACGGAGCGGCGGGCGCGGGCGCAGACCCGAGGGCGGGCGACGGCAAGGCCGCAGGCAAGGGCGGAGGCAGCGGCGTCGGAGACGACCCGGCAGGCGCGGGCGCCGCTTTGGAGACGGACTTGAGGCTCTCCACCTCCTTGTCCAGTCGGTTGACCTTCACTAACAGCACCGTGAGGAGGACGGGGACGGCGAGAACCGCCAGCCCCGCGACCACCAGGAGTAGTTCCAGCGAATCGGAGCGGGACATGAGGCAGGTTACTCCCGCCACCCCGGGGACAGCAACCAGCGATTGGAAATCAGAGCTGCCTCACGCCGCCCAGCCACACCTCCTTGACGGAGGGCGGGGCCGTCGACCCGTCCCAGTCGAATAAAAGGATGTCGGCGCGCGAATCCGGAGCCAGCACCCCCCTGCCCTTGGCCCACCTGCCGGGATTGGCCGATACCAAGGTCAACGCATCGCCGAGGGTGAGCGCAGCCTGATGCACAAGCACAGGGATTGACGCGATCAACGGCAAGGCCGCGCCGGCGAGATAGTTGCCGGTGCCGTCGTCCAGGGCCAGAAACCCGTCCTCCCGGAGGATGACCTTGCCGCCGACGGAGGTGGCGTAACGTCCGGCGGGCATGCCGCCGAGCGCCACGGTGTCCGAGACGACGAGCGACCGCGAAAGGCCCTTCGCGCGCAGCATCGACTTGAGGGCCGAAGGGACGAGGTGATGCCCGTCGGCGATGAACATGGCGGTAAGCGCGTCGTCCGCCAGCTGAGGCCAGAGGACGTTGCGCCGACGGTCGAGCATGGCGCTGCATCCGTTGCCGAGGTGGGTCGAGAGGCGGGCGCCCGCCGCGACGGCGGACGCGATGCGGGATTCGTCGGCCGAGGTGTGGCCGAGGGAGACGTTGACTCCCTCGGCGACGAGATGACGCACGTAATCGGGCGCCTCGGGCCAGTGGGAAGAAAGGGTCACCAACGTGATCAGGCCTCCGGCGGCCTCCTGCCAGCGATCGAACTCGTGGACTGAGGGAGGACGGACATGGGCCGCCGGATGCGCGCCGCGGGGCCCGTCCTCGGGCGCGATGTGCGGGCCTTCCACATGGATGCCGACGATCATCTCGGCCGCCACGGGGTCGGACTGGACGGCTTCGCGTACGGCCTTCAGGGCCTGCAGGATGGCCGCCTCCGAGTTGGTGATGACGGTCGGAAGGAAGGCGGTCACGCCCACCTTCAGCATCTCCTGACAGAGGCGGGAGATCTCTGACGCGGAGGGCGAGGCCGCGTTGACGTCGCAACCCATGTATCCGTTCACCTGAAGGTCGACCAGGCCCGGGGCGACCCAGGACTTGACGTCGTGGGACTCCTCGCGGACGGCGCGCACGAGGCCCCCGGACACCTCGACCGCGACCGGACGCGAGGTGACGGGGTCGATTCCGCGGATGATCTGCGCGTCGCCAGGCATGTCATCCCCGCTCCGGCGGTCGGGACAGCCCGGATGCGGAAGCCTGGTCAAGGTAGAGCGTGCAGTCCGCGTGCCCCTGCACAACCGAGGCGGGGCAATGCGGCGTGACCGGTCCTTCCACCGCGCCCTTGACGGCGGCGGCCTTGCGCTGGTCGGGCACGGAGAGGATGATCTTCTTCGAGCGCATGATCTCTCGGATCGACATCGAGACCGCCTGCTTCGGCACGTCATCCATGGTCAGGAACCAGCCCTCGCCGAACTGCTGCCGGCGGCAGGCATCGTCCAGGTCGACCACGATGTAAGGCCGGGCGGTCTCGAAGTCCGCCGGCGGATCGTTGAAGGCCAGATGCGAATTCTCACCGATGCCGGCGAAGCAGACCTCGATCGTCGCCCTGGAGATCAGGGAGGAGAGCCGTTCCAGCTCGGCATGGAGATCCTTGGCGTCTCCGTCCACCGGGATGAACTCGGGGCGGGCAGGCAGCAGGTTCACGAAGCGCTCGCGGAGATACTTCCGGAAGCTGGCGTCGTGGGATTCGGGCAGGCCGACATACTCGTCGAGGTGGAAGACCGTGACCTTGGACCAGTCGATGCCGGGCGCCTTCACGAGCGCCTTGAGCGTCTCGAACTGGCTGGCGCCGGTGGCGACGATGATGCTGATGCGGCCCTGCTTCGCGAGCGCCTGGCGGATCGCCTCGGCGCCCTGGGCGGCCGCAGCCTCCCCCATGGCGGTCGCGTCCTGGAAAGTCCTGATCTTCATGTCGGGGTGCGGACAGACTGACGCAACCCTCCGCCCGCGGGCAAGCGCCTAACGGCGCCCTTGCCGCGAGCTCACGGCCTTCAGCCCGCGAGCTCGAGCCCCCTGAGCGTGCCGGTGGACGAGGCGAACCTGTCCGCTTCGATGCCCATGCGCTGCAGCATGGAGACGTAAAGGTTCGGCAGGGGGTAGTTGTTAACCGTGTCGAAGACGTGGTGCTGGCCGTGACGGAACCCTCCGCCCATGAGTAGGGTCGGCAGGTTCGTGGTCACGTGGGTGCTGGCGTTGCCGAGGTTGCTGCCGTAGAGGATCATCGTACGGTCGAGCAGCGGCGCGCCGTCCTCCTTCGCCTGCTTGAGGTCGGACATCAGCCCGGCGAGCAGGGTCATGTGCATGCCGTCGATCTTCTTCAGCTGTTCGAGCTTCTTGGCCGAGCGGCCGTGGTGCGAGAGGCTGTGATAGCCGTCGGTCGTAGTGTGCTCGTGGTCGATGTCCAGGACCGGGGTGTTGACGCTGTCCAGCATCAGCGTGACGGCGCGGGAGGAGTCGGTCTCGAAGCAGAGACGGGCCATGTCGTACATCAGGCGCACCTTGTCCATGTACTCCTTGGGGCTGGCGGGATCGCGCGGGGCCGACGTGGTCGCCACGGGGCGGGGCTTGCGCTCCCATTCCTTGGCCATCTGCATCCGCTTCTCGAGCTCGCGGACGCTGGTGAAGTACTGGTCGATGCGATCGCGGTCCCTCGCCCCCGTCGCGCGCCGGAGCTCCCCCGCCTGGTCGCCCACCGCGTCCAGGATGCTCTGGCCGAGCTGCAGACGGCGCTCATGAGCCGCCACTTCGGCCTCGCTGCCGCCCATGAACATCCTACGGAAGACCTCGGAAGGGCGATCCTCCGTGGGGATCATCACGCCGCCGGCGGTCCAGGAGAGACTGCGGGCGCCGCGCGAGCAGTTTACGCCGAGCGTCATCGAGGGGAAGCGCGTGAGATGGCCGATGCGCTCGGCCATGAACTGGTCGAGCGAGATGGTATTGCGGAAGCCACCGCTGCTCGGATGAGGAGCGGCGGTGAGGAAGCAGTTGTCCGCGGGATGGCCGCCGTCGACGTCGGGATGCGAGACGCCGGAGAAGACGCTGAAGTCGTTGCGGTGCGCCTGCAGGAGCTGGAGATAGGGCGAAGGCCGGTAATCCCTGCCCTTCCCGGTCGGGAAGAAGTAGTCGGGCACCAGGCCGAGGTTATTGCAGATACCCAGCATGCGTCTCGGCTTGGCCGCGGCCGCGGGGGTGGCCGCGAACGCCGGAGTCATGGCCTCGAGCATCGGCAGGGCCATGAGCACGCCGGCTCCGGCGAGGAAGCGGCGCCGCGACACGGCGCGCTTGAACGCGACGAAGGGGGCTTGGGCAGGGCGGAAGGAGGCCATCGGACTAAATCACTTGTTGAGGAAGAGCTCGCTGGTGACAAGCCCGCGGACCAGGTCGCGGACTCCATAACGGCCGGCCTTGGCCCCGTCCAGGATGGCCTCGACCTTGGCGCGGTCGGCGAATCCGACGGGCGTGCCGGTGGCGTAGACGACAAGCTGGCCGACGAGATTGCGCGCCAGCTGACGCTCATCGGCGGCGACCAGGCGCTTGAACTCGCGGACGTCCTTGAAGGGCTTGGCGTCGAGCTCGCCGTGAGCCTCCACGGCCAAGGCGTCATGGAAGGCGAAAGGTTGCCCGTTCTTCCCGATGCCGACCTCGGGGGTCTTGCCATCGAGCGCCCGGTAACGTTCGCGGAACCCGCCCATGACGTCGAAGCTCTCCAGCGCGAAGCCGGGCGGATCGATCTTGGCGTGGCAGGCGGCGCAGGACTCCAAGGTCCGGTGCTTCTCGAGCTGCTGGCGGATCGTGACGGCCCCGCGCGTGTCGGGCTCGACGGCGGGCACGCTCGGAGGCGGGGGCGGCGGCTTGCGACCGAGGATCCTCTCCATCACCCAGGCACCCCGGATGACGGGCGAGGTGGTGGTGCCGTTGGCCGTCACCTTGAGGACCGCGGCCTGGGTCATGAAGCCGCCACGTACGCTGCCGGGAGGCAAGGTGACCTTCCGGAGCCTGGCGCCGGTCACGGGCGGCAGCCGATAGAGGGCCGCGAGTCGTTCGTTCACGAAGACGAAATCCGCGTCGACGACGGCGCGCGCCGGAAGGTTGGCGCGCAGGAGTTCGGCGAAGGTGGCACGGCTTTCGTCGCGGGCGGACTCCAGCAGGTGGTCATCCAGATAGTAGTCGGGATAAAGCAGGCTGTCCGGGTCGTTCGCGCCGGCCTTGCGCAGGTCGAGCCAGTAGTCGGTGAACGATTCGGTGAAACGGGCCGAGCGGACGTCGTCGAGCAGACGATCGGCCTGCGCGCGCAGCACGGCGGGGTCGCGCAGCTTGCCGGCGGCCGCCAGGGAGCGGAGCTCGTCGTCGGGCGGCGAATTCCAGAGGAAGAAGCCCAGCCTCGAGGCGACCGCATGACCGTCGAGGGGCCCCGGCGTCTCCCGCAGGTACAGGAAAGAGGGCGAGCAGAGCACGGCGGCGTAGCCCGAGAGCATCGCCTCGGCGAACGAACCGCCGGATTTCAGAGCGTCGCGGATGACCGGCAGGAAACGAACCTCCTCGGCCGTGGAGACCGGGCGGCGGTAGGCGGAACGCACGAATCTTCTGAGCAGTCTCTCCGCGTCCGCGTCCGGATCGCGCGGCGTCACGGCGTACGGCAGGGCAGCGCCCTTGGAGGCAGGCTTGACGGGCAGGTCGTCGAAAAGGACGGCGTAAGGCGCGGCGGGCCACTGCGGGGCCAAGGGGCCCTTCACGTCGATCCACCTCATCACCAGGCCCGGCTGCCCTTCCGGCGTCGCGAGCGGATTGGTGGCCCGAGCCGCTCCGGGCCGGGAGCGGAAGAACCGGGTCACGTCGATCTGGATGCTCTCCCCGGCCTTCAGGAAGACGTCCAGTTCAGCGACGGTCACGTCGGTCCCGAGGTCGATCGTGCCGATGCGACGCAGGACGCGGGGCGGGGTCAGGGCGTAGACCGTCACCGGCTCGGCGCGACGGCCTTCGGAGATGTCATCCAGGTCGGGAGTCTGCCAGCGCACCTTGCCCTTGGACTGGGTCTTGCCGGGCCCGACCCAGACCGAGTGACCGCAGAGCTTGATCAGATACCGGCCCGACTGCGGCGCGCGGAAGGTGCCGAAGAACGGCTCCACCGGCTCATAAGAACCGTGCACCACGCCCACGCCCTCCTGGTCGCGCAGCACACGGTCGCTCCGGCCGACGGTCACCGGCGCACGACCGGCGCGGACCTCGGGCTGCCCCTTGAAACCCAGGGTCGGGAAGGTGGCGCGCTCGGGCGACTGGTTGAACTCCGAGAATTTCATCCTGCCGACATAGCCTCCCTGCATGCGGGCGTAATGCCGGTGGCTCTCCGACTCATCCGGCGCCACCGAGGACACAAAGGCCGACCGAAGGGCTTCCTCGGCCGCCTGCAGCGTGCGTTGCAGCTGGACGTGCGAGACGTCCAGGGCCTCGCCGCTCTTGTTGAAACGGTGCGCCTCGGTGTCCTCGGGCAGGGATTCCTTGATGTCCAGCCACGGCGCCTTGAGGAGGTCGCGGACGGCGTTCTCGTATTCGAACCGGTTCATCCTGCGCTCCACCGAGCGACCTTGGGCGGCGATGCGGGCTGACTCCTCGCGGAGGATGCGGGCGGAGAGGTCTCCGAGGAAGGCGGCCTGGGCGGCGGGCTCAGGACGTTCCTTCTTCTTGGGCGGCATCTCCCCGCTGGTCGTGCGGTCGTGGATCTTCACCCAGACGGCGAGCGTCTTCGGGTCGCTCAAGTCGGACTTGAGGGCCGTCATGTCCAATCCGCCCTTCTTGGTTTCGGCATCATGGCACTCGACGCAGTGCCTCTCAAGAAAAGGAGATGCGGCGGCTCGGCCGGCGGCCGGCCAGAGCAGCAGAAGGGCGAGGACGACCTTGGATTCCATGTAGGCAATGAGACAGGCGGGGAACCGGCCGGTTTCCCATCATTTTAATCCGCCTGCCTGATTTTGGTTACCCAGCCGAGGGAGCAAAAAGCACGATGCGACCATGCGATCCGCCCCTCATCGCCGGGACTCCCTGCGCCAGCTTGGCGAGAACATGCTCAGGGTCCTCAGGGCCAATCAGGTCGGCTGATCTCGGATTCCGCCTCAGGAATCCCCCTCACGCGTCACGGCTTGAGGCGTCAGTCGTCGCCGGCATCGCCGACAGGATGCTTTCCGTCATCCGTTCGGGCGCGCTGATCGGCGTCGAGGCCTTGCCGGTCGAGGTCGAGGTCAACTCAGGCGAGATCGGCGAGTTCGGGCTCTGGCTGGTCGGGCTGCCCGACGCCGCGGTGAAGGAATCCGAGGACCGGGTGACGTCCGCGCTGCAGAACGCGGGCCTGCGCCTGCCGGAGACGCGCACGACCATCAACCTGGCGCCGGGCGACCTGCGCAAGGAGGGCGCCTTCTACGACCTGCCCATCGCGCTCGGCCTCGCGGCGGCCACGGGCCAGCTCGACCGGACGCGACTCGGGCAATACCTCATCGCGGGCGAACTCGGGCTGAGCGGCGGCACGCGGCCGGTGCGCGGCGGCGTGGCCTTCGCGCTCCTGGCGAGAAAGATGGGCCTCAGGGGCGTGGTGCTGCCACGCGCGTCCGCGACGGAGGCCGCATTGGTCCCGGGCATCGAGGCCTTCGCGGCCGACTCCCTGGACGGGGCCCGGCGCTTCCTCAACGGCGACCGGGGTTTCGAGCCGCTGCCGCCGACGACGGCCCAGCCCTTCGCCGCGGGCATCGATCTGCCCGACTTCTCGGAGGTCAAGGGCCAGCTCGCGGTGCGTCGGGCGGTCGAGGTCGCCGCGGCCGGCGGACACAACCTGCTGCTCATCGGTCCGCCGGGCTCGGGCAAATCGCTCATCGCGAAACGCATCCCGACCGTGCTGCCTGAGCCCGACCCCGAGGAACGGCTGGAAATCCTTTCCGTGCACTCCGCGGCGGGCACCTGCCCTTCCACCGACGCCCGCGCTTGGTCGCGGCCGTTCCGCTCGCCGCACCATACCATCAGCGACATCGGCCTCATCGGCGGCGGCAGCATGCCCGGTCCGGGAGAAGTCTCGCTTGCGCATCGCGGGGTGCTCTTCCTCGACGAGCTGCCGGAGTTTCGTCGGTCGGCCCTCGAGGTGCTGCGACAGCCGCTGGAGGACGGACAGGTGACCGTCTCACGTGCGGCCGCCAAGGTCACCCTCCCCTCTCGCATCATGCTCGTCGCGGCCATGAATCCCTGCCCCTGCGGGCACCTCGGGGACCGCATGCGCGAATGTCGCTGCACGCCGTCGCAGGTGCGGCGCTACCGCTCCCGCGTCTCCGGACCGCTGCTCGACCGCATCGACGTCCAGGTCGAGGCGCCCGCGCTGACCATCGAGGAGCTGAGGTCCGCCGCACCCGGCGAGGGCTCGGCGGACATGCGCGCGAGGGTCGAGTCGGCCCGGGCGATCCAGCGGCTGCGGTTCACTGGCCGGTCCGGGGGCTGCAACGCCATCCTCAGCGGACGCGAACTGAGGGAGCACTGCGCTATGGAAAGGGCCCAGGGCGACCTGCTGCAGCAGGCGATGGAGAAGCTCGGCCTTTCGGCGCGGGCCTACGATCGCATCCTGCGCGTGGCCCGGACGGTGGCTGACCTGTCCGCCTCGGACCGCATCGCCACCGCGCATCTGCTCGAGGCCATCCACTACCGGTCCTTGGACCGGGTCTGAAAACGCTCGCCGACCCCGCGGGGCGGGGTTCATATGAGGGCCCCACCATGAACCCCACCCGCCACTGCATCACCGCGGCCCTCGCCCTCGCCGCCGCCGCCCTCGGAGCCGCCGAGCCGGTCAAGGTGCTCATCATCGACGGGCGCAACAACCACGACTGGCAGGGCACGACCGCCTCCCTCAAGGCGACCCTCGCCGCCGTCGGCGGCTTCCAGGTCGACGTCTCCACCGCGCCGCCCGCCTTCACCAAGCGCGCCCCGCAGCGCCCCAAGAAGATGGACGCCAAGCAGAAGGCCGACTTCGAGAAGGCGTTCCAGGCCTGGAAGAACGAAGAGTCGGAATTCAACCGCGCCCACGCCGGCGAATGGGAGAAGTGGCTGCCGGAGTTCGGCAAGTACCAGGTCCTGGTGAACAACTACAACGGCGCCGAATGGACCGACCCCGTGAAGCAGGCCTTCACCGCCTACGTCCTGCAGGGCGGAGGCCTGGTGAACGTACACGCGGCCAACAACGCCTTCACCAACTGGGAGGAGTTCAACGAGATGATCTGCTTCGGCTGGCGCGGCGAGAGCTTCAAGGACCGCGTCGCGGTCGATGACGCCACGGGCAAGGCCGTCGCCGTGCCCCGCGAGAAGGAGAAGTTCCAGGACCGCGGCTTCGGCTCCGGCCACGGCCCGAAGCACGCCTTCGTGCTGAAGGGACGCAACATGGACCACCCCATCCAGAAGGGCATGCCCGTCGAGTGGCTGCACGCCTCCGACGAGCTCTACCACCGCATGCGCGGCGACGCCGGCCACGTGGACATCCTCGCGAGCGCCTACTCCGCCCCCGAGGACCACGCCAAGGGCACCGGCATGCACGAGCCGATGGTCTGGTGGGCGAAGTTCGGCCAGGGCCGCGTCGTCACGACCTCCATGGGACACCTGATGGGCGGCGTCCCCCTCGACCCCCTGCACTGCGTCGGCTTCCAGACGGTCTTCGCCCGCTCGGTCGAGTGGGCCGCGACCAACAAGGTCACGCTCGAGGTCCCGAAGGAATTCCCGACCAAGGACAAGGAGAGCGTCGTCGAGCCCTCCAAGGTCAGCTGGAAGCGCTCGAACTGAGCGCGCCCCGTCTCCTCCTCAAGGCCCGCCGCCCGGCGGGCCTTTCTGTTGGATCAGAGGGCGGCGAGGGCCGAGGCCACGGCGGCCCGGACGACCTCGGGTTCCGGTCCGACGTCGATGGTCAGGCAACGTTCGTCCGGCGCGACGGGGGGCTCCAGGGCGGCCAGCTGGCTGTCGAGGAGTCCGGGCGGCATGAAGTGCCCCTTGCGCGCGCCGATGCGGGCGGCGAGGAGCTCGCGCGATCCAGTGAGATGAATGAAGACGAGGTCGGGGTCGGCGGCGCGCAGGCGATCGCGGTAGGCCCGCTTGAGCGCGGAGCACGTGATGACCATCGCCTCGTCGCGCCCCCTGCCCTCGGCGATGCGCCCGGCCATGGCCGAGAGCCAGCCCGCGCGGTCGGCGTCGGTCAGCGGGATGCCCGAACGCATCTTCTCGACGTTGGCGGACGGATGGAAGTCATCGGCCTCGATGAGCGTGGCTCCCGTCGCCCCGGCGTGCAGCGCGGCCACGGTGCTCTTGCCGCAGCCGCTCACGCCCATGAAAACGAGGTTCGGGAGCGACATCGCCGTTCAGAGGTCGATCGTCCGGCCTTCGCGGAACGATCGATCCGCCGCCGCGACGATGCGCATCGAATTCACCGCGTCGTCCATGTGGGCCGCGAGGTCGAGGTCCTCGCGGATGGCGCGCTCGAAGTAGACCTGCTCGCGCTCGCAGAGCCCGTCGTGACCGGGATCGGCCTCGGTCGGCACGACCTCGTCGGGCTTCTGGAACCTGCCGTCCGGGCCGAGCGCCGCGTGGTGCACCTTGAGCGCCTGCGCGGCGGAATGGGAATCGACGTCGGCGGACTTCCCCGCCTCGGCGGCCTTCCCGGCGACGATGGAGACGCAGCCCTTCGGGCCGATGACGTCCTTCACGAAGAAGGCCTCCTCGGACATCATCGGACCCCAGCCGGCCTCGTACCAGCCGACGGACCCGTCGGCGAAGGTCACCTGCAGGTGGCCGTAGTTGACCATGCCGGCAGGCAGTTCATCGGACAGCCGGGCGCCAAGGCCGGAGACGCGCACAGGGCGACTGCCGGTCATCAGGCACATGATGTCGACGTAGTGCACGCCGCAGTCGACAATCGGGCTGCACGTCTGCATGAGGGCCTTGTGGGTCTTCCACATGTCGCCGAAGCTCTGCTGATTGAGGTTCATGCGCATGACGAGCGGCTTGCCGAGCGTCTGCACCGTCTTGATGAACTGCGTCCAGGCCGGATGATGGCGCAGGATGTAGCCGATGACGACCTTCCGCTTCGCGGCCTTGGCCTTGGCGACGATGCGCTCGGCCTCCTCCACCGTCACCGCGAGCGGCTTCTCGACGAAGACGTGGCAGCCGGCGTCCAGGGCGGCCACGGCGTATTCGGCGTGGGTGTCGGGATAGCTGGAGATGGACACCGCATCGGGCCTGGTGCGCGCGAGGGCGTCGTGGAAGTCGCCGAACTCGGCGTAGCCGCCGCCGAGCTCGGCGTTGAGCTTGGCGCGTGACTCGGCCGAACGGGTCACGAGGCCGACGATCTCGAAGCCGGGCAGTTTGTGGTAGGCGAGGGCGTGCGAGCGGCCCATGTGGCCGGCGCCGACGCAGAGAACGCGGATCTTCTTCATACGGATGGATATCAGAGGCCCAAGGGCTGGTTGAAGCCCTTGGCGCGCTCGGCCTCGAGGGCGGACTTCAGGCGCGCGACGACATCGGGGTTCGCGGCGGCCACATTATTGCGCTCGGAGGGGTCGGCGAGCAGGTCGAAAAGACGGTCCCCGCCCTGCTGCATGGCGTCGCGCTTGAAGTCCTCGGCCTTGCCGGGCTGGACCGCGGCGGATTTCCAGGCCCCTTTGCCGCCCTTGCCCGTCCCGGGGATGAACTTCCAGCGGGCGTCCCGGATGGAGAGCTGCCCGCCCTGCGTGCTGGAGATGAGCAGGTCGCGCCCGGCACCGCCCAGGAACGCGGCGGAATGATCGCGCGCATCGACGGAGGCGTATTCGCCGGGATCGCCGCCGGCGAGCCGGGCGAACGTGGCGGGCAGGTCGACCTGGGACACCAGGGCGTCGGAGACCTTGCCGGCGGGCGCGCGCCCGGGGTAGCGCACGATGAACGAGACGCGGGTGCCGGCCTCGAGGATCGAGTATTTGCCCCCACGGAAGGGCCCGCCGGGTTCGTGACCGGCCTTCGCGTTGAGCTCCGTCGACTGGTCCTTGTAACCGTCGTCGAGGATGGGACCGTTGTCGGAGGAGAGGACGACGAGCGTCTTCTCCGCGAGCCCGTGGCGGTCCAGCTCCGCGAGGATGCGGCCGACCTGATCGTCGAAGGAGACGACCGCGTCGCCGCGAGGGCCGAGCGGAGTGCGCCCCGCGTACCGCGGATGCGGCAGGCGCGGCACGTGGTTCTCGTGCGAGGCGTAGTAGAGCAGGAAGGGACGGTCCTTGCTCCGCGCGATGAAGGCGCAGGCCTTGTCCGCGAAGGTGTCGCCCATCGTCTCATCGTTCCAAATCGCGGACTTGCCGCCCTTCATCCAGCCGATGCGTCCGACGCCGTTGACCAGCGCCATGTTGTGGCCGTGCGACCAGTCCATCTTCAGCTTGGCCCGCTCGGCAGCCTGCTTGAGGTCGGGATCGCCCGGGTAAGGGGTCTTGTAGCTGACCTCGATGGGGTCCTTCGGGTCGAGCCCGACCACGCCGCCGTCTTCGACGTAGACCGTCGGCACCCGGTCGCCAGTCGCGGCCATGATGAAGGAGTAAGTGAAGCCGATCTGGTTGGGCGAGGGCGAGATCCGTCCGTTCCAGTCGACGTCGCCGGAGCCGAGACCGAGATGCCACTTGCCGACCACCCCGGTCGCGTAGCCCAGCTTGGCGAGGCTGGACGCCATCGTGGGACGTCCGGGACGGATGATCATGCGCGCGTCGCCGGGCAGCACGCCCGTACCCTGCCGCCTCCAGGCGTACTCGCCCGTGAGCAGGGAGTAGCGCGACGGGGTGCAGGTGGCTGAGGTGCAGTAGCCGGCGGTGAAGCGCACGCCCTGCGCGGCGAGCCGGTCGATGTTCGGCGTCGGGACGACCTTCGCGCCGTAGCAGCCCAGGTCGCCCCAGCCGATGTCATCCGCATAGAGCAGCACGATGTTGGGCCGGTCCGCGGCGGGCAGGACGGCCGCGCAGGCGAGGAGGGCGAGCAGGATGGCGGGTCTCATGGCAGGAAGGTCATTCGGCGAGCTTGGTGACACGGTGCAGCACCTCGCCGTGGTCGTCGCGGAACTCGATGTCGAGCTCGGCGCGGCCCTGCGCGCCGGAGCCGGCGCGCACATGCAGGAAACCGCCGGTCGGCTTGGGATAAAGGTAGGGCTGCCGGATTAGGCCCTCGGGATCGGTGGTGTTCCTGCCGCCGGGCTTCTCGCCACGGATGGCGTTCTCATCGTTGAGCGCGCCGACCGAGAACTCCTCGACGCCGAGCGGGTGTATGCTGTGGTACTGCCAGTGGCGATCGCCGCAGAAAGCCAGCACGTTGCGCAGCCCCTCGGCACGCAGCCAGGCGAAGAAGTCGTCGGCCTCGTGGCGGTAGCCGCGCAGGTTGGCGTGATTGTCGTTCTTGCTGTTGCGGTCCGGCCCCACCATGGGCGTCGGCGTGATGAGGATCTTCCAGGGCGCGTCGCTCGCCTTCAAGGTGCGCTGCAGCCAGTCGCGCTGCCGGACGCCCCAGAGCGTCTTGCCGGGCCCGTCGGGCTGCGCGTTGGGGGAACGGTGGTCGCGCCCCTCGAGGAACCAGAGTTGCACATGGCGATGGATGCGCAGCGTGCGGTAGCTCGGCGAGGCGAGGTCGCCCGCCGGAAGCACGGGCATCTGTTCGCGGAACAGCCCGATCCCGGTGGCGGCGTCCGGGGCGCGGCCGCCGCCGAGGTCGGCGTCATTGAAGCGGAAATCGTGGTCGTCCTTCGACCAGAAGGCCGGGGTGGTCGCGAAGAATTCGACGAGGCGCGGGAGACGGAACTGCTCGTGCCACTTGCGGCGCAGTTCCGGCAGGGTCCTGGCCGCCGACGCCGCGGGATGGTCGTAATAGACGATGTCGCCGGCCCCGATGAAGAAGTCGGGCCGCAGGGCCGCCATAGCGGCGAAGACGGGGTAGCCGAGGCGCTTGTCCTCGGCCGTCGCGGTGACCGGACCGCCTCCGTTGGCCTTGCCGCTCATGAACGAATGGTAATTCATGCAGCTGCCCATGACGAAGCGCAGCGGCGCGTCGGAACCGGCGCCAGGCAGCGTCTTGAAACGGCCGCCGCGCAGCGGCCTCGCCGACGCCTCGTCCGATCCGGCGAGCACGCGATAATGATAAGTGGTCGAGGGCCGCAGCCCGGCGACGGGAGCGCGCACGATGAAGTCGCCGCCCGCCTCCGCCACCCGCCAGGGCGTGCGGCTCGCGCCGGCGAAGGCGGGGTCGGTGCCGTATTCGAAGCAAGCCACGCCGGCCGCGCCGGGAAGGTCGCCGCCGGCGTCCAGCTCCGGACCCGGCAGCGCCGTCAGCCGCGTCTGCAGCAGCACCGAATCCGTCGTCACCTCGCCGGCGAGGACGCCCTGGGCGAGGTGGGTCCCGGCGCTCAGCCACGGGACGTGGGCGAGCAGCAGCAGGACGGCGGGGCGGGCGGACACCCCGTCTGCATAACGAGGGGGCATCCTTTGCCAAGCCATCCCCGCGGACGCTTGCCAAAGGAGCGAAAAAAGCCAATCCAACGCCATGCGCTTCGCGAAGTACCACGCCCTCGGCAACGACTACCTCGTGCTCGAGCCGAAGGACTGCCCCGCCCTCCTCCCGGCGGACGCGATCCGCAAGGTATGCCATCGTCACTACGGGCTCGGTTCCGACGGCATCTTGTACGGACCGCTCGAGCGCGCGGACGGAATCATCGGCCTGCGCATCCTCAACCCCGACGGCTCCGAAGCGGAGAAATCGGGCAACGGCATCCGCATCTTCTGCCGCCACCTGCTCGAGACCGGCCGGGTGCGCGAGGGGCAGGAGTTCCGCCTGCACACCCCCGGGGGCGTCGTCGGCTGCGCCGTTTTCGAGGGCGGCCGACGCATCCGCGTGGAGATGGGCGGCGTGTCCTTCCGCGCGCCGCAGATCCCGCACGTCGGGCCGGACCGCGAGGTCCTGGGCGAGGAGATCGCCGTCGCCGGACGCGTCTTCCGCTACTGGTCCGCGACCGTGGGCAATCCTCACTGCGTCATACCCGTCGAGGACCTGAGCGCCGACCTGGCCCGCACCTACGGACCCCTCCTGGAGGTGCACCCCAACTTCCCCAACCGCACCAACGTGCAGTTCATGAAGGTGCTGGACCGCGCCAACGTGCGCATCGAGATCTGGGAGCGCGGCGCGGGCTACACCCTCGCCTCCGGCTCATCCTCCTCCGCCTCGGCGGCCGTGGCCCGCAAGATGGGGCTGGTCGACCCCGAGGTAACGGTGCACATGCCCGGGGGGCAGATTAGTATTGGCATCGGGACCGACTACGGCATCGTGATGACCGGACCGACGACCCCGGTGGGCATCTTCGAGATGCACCCCGGAGTACCGGACCAGGACGTCGCCCTCTGAGGCGCCGCCTATCCCATAGAAAAAGTCAGCCTCACGGACCGCCCTCGCTGGGCGGGACGCCCGAACCCTCGTAGAACCATGGCGGCCAAGTCGCCGTTGCCCAACATCACAGAAGACGACCTGATCGACCTGGCCGGCGGAGCGACCGTGCTTCAGGCCAAGGCCCTCGTGCGCCAGGGCAAGGTCCGCAAGGCGGCCTGGACGGCCCCCGTCGTCGAGGCGCTCGTCGAGGACGACAAGGGCAGCCGCGAGGCGCGCTGGAACCTGCGATCGGTGACCTTCCAGCGCAACGAGTGCGGCTGCGACGTGTCGCTCGTGCAGCGCAAGCTCTGCGTCCATTCCGTGGCGGCCTACCTGGCCCTCGCCGTGAAGGAGGGACGGATAAAGGTCGAGGAGGAGAAGCCCGCCGCCCCGGCCCCGGCCCCCGGGGACAAGCAGGCGGAACGTCGGGCCGCGTCGGAGACCGGGGCGGGACCGCGCCTGAGGTCGATCAGTCTCTCTTCACGCAAGGGCACCCAGATCGAGGTCCGCTTCATCATCCCGCCGAACATCGCGACCGCCGCGCAGCGCGACGAGATCATCTGCCGGCTCGAACTGCGCGTCGAGGACGTGCAGGTCGCGCCGGAGAATCTCGACCGCGGCAAGGCCTGGAACATCGAGCCGGAGATCGTCTTCTTCCTGGCGATCATCGAGAACCTGTGCAACGGGAAGCTGCAGGGGATCCTGCCCCTGACCCGGCGCCATCTGCGCCAGCTGCTTTCCGTCGGCCGGGGGCTGGGCATCTTCCGCATGGCCAACGCGCCCGAGACGCCGCTGGCGTGGGAGGGCGAGCGCCTCGCGGGCGTGCACACGCACCTCGAGGAGCCCGACCCGACGCCCCAGCCCGCCGCGCCCGGCGAATCCGAGGAGGAGGCGGACGAGCAGGAGGTCCGGTCCGCCGACCGCGGACGCGAGGACAAGGTCTGGCTCGACGGCTCGATGAAGTGGCTCCGCGTGCGTCTCCCACAGCAGTCGTCCGGCCCCGTCGCCGAGCTGCGCGAGGTGCTGAAGCGCAGCGGCTTCACCCTCGAGACGGCCACGCGCGAATGGTATCTCGCCGGCACCATTCAAGTGCTCAACTTCATGGCCCGGCACCACCGGCTGCTGCTGGAACAGAACGAGTCCTACTTCTCGCACAACCTCAGCAATTCGATGGGCAAAGTGCAGATGGCCAAGGCGCGCTGCGACGCCGCCGAGGCGGACGACGGCTTCACCTTCGCCGTGGGCATAGACCCGGAGGGCAAGTCGCCCAAGGTCATCCAGGAGGCGCTCTCCAGCGGGCGCATGTTCTTCTACACCGACCACGGCCCGCGCCTCATCACCCCCGAGCTGCTGGAGTCAATCCGCAACGCGCAGCGGCGCATCACCGGCGACGCCAAGCGCGACATGGACCTGGACCTCGAGCTCAAGATCGGCTTCGCCGACCTCGCCAGCGCCGACGCGATCGCCGAGGAGCTGCAGGCCGCCTTCGCGCCGCCCGAGACGTGGTCCAAGCGCTCGGACGCCATCCGCAACCTTTCCAAGCTGCAGCCCGCGCCGGTGCGCGCTGAGCTCACCGCCCTGCTCCGTCTTTACCAGCAGGTCGGCGCGGCCTGGCTCTGGCACATCCACACCAGCAGCCTCGGCGGGCTCCTGGCGGACGAGATGGGACTCGGCAAGACCGTGCAAGCGCTCGCCTTCATGGAGGCCCTGCGCACCCACCGCAGGGACGACGGGCCCTGCCTCGTCGTATGCCCGGCCTCGCTGGTGGAGAACTGGCGCCGGGAGGCGAAACGCTTCACCCCCGCCCTGCGGACGCTCGCCCACCACGGGCAGGCCCGGGTCGTGTCGCAGGACTACCTCGGCAAGTTCGACCTCGTTGTCACCTCCTACGGCACCCTAGCCCGGGACATCGGCGTCTTCTCCCTGATCCCGTGGGGCTCCGTTACCTGCGACGAGGGGCAGAACATCAAGAACCCCCGGTCCCAGGCCGCCAAGGCCGTCAAGCAGCTCGTCGCCAAGGGGCGGTACATCCTCACCGGCACCCCGGTCGAGAATTCCCTCGAGGACCTGCGTTCCCTCTTCGGCTTCCTCATGCCGGGCTACCTGCCCAAGTCGCAGGAGCGGCTGGCCGCCGAGGACCGCAAATGGCACGACGACCGTCTGCTGCAGATGGCCGCCCCCTACATCCTCCGCCGCTCCAAGGCCGCGGTCGCGCCCGAGCTGCCGCCCAAGATCGAGCAGCTCATCTACTGCGACCTCGAGGACGCCCAGAAGAAGTTGTACGACGAGGTCCAGGAAACCATCAGCAAGGAGATCTTCGAGATGGAGATCGGTGGCGCCAAGGAGAAGGACGTGCGCATGCAGGCCTTCAAGCTGCTCACCCGCCTCCGCCAGACCTGCGCCGACCCGCGCATCCTGGACCCGAAGCTGGAAGAGGCCGACTCCTCCAAACTCCAGGCGCTGCTCGAGCTGCTCGAGGAGTCCCGGGACGCCGGCCACCGCCTGCTCGTCTTCTCCACCTTCGTCTCGGCGCTCCAGCTGATCCGTGAGTCGCTCGAGGAACGGGATATCCCTTACTGCTACCTCGACGGGTCGACGACCGACCGCCAGGGAGTCTGCGACAAGTTCAACGGCACGCCCTCCATCCCAGTGATGCTCATGTCGCTCAAGGCCGGCGGCACCGGGCTCAACCTCACGGGGGCCGACACGGTCGTGCACTACGACCCCTGGTGGAACCCCGCCGCCGAGGCCCAGGCCACCGACCGCGCCCACCGCATCGGCCAGACCCGCACCGTGACCAGCATCAAGCTGATCGCCGCCGGAACCATCGAGGAACGGGTCATGGACCTGCAGAAGAGCAAGTCCGAGATGTTGCGGAAACTGCTGAGCGAGTCAGATTCAGTCTCGTCCTCCCTGTCCCTTGACGACATCAAGGAGCTCCTGCGCAAGGACTGAAGACCCGATGCTCTCCACCTTCATCAGACGCAACAAGCCGAAGGCCGAGATGACGTTCCTCGAGCACCTCGACGACCTGCGCATCTCGATGCTCCGGGTGCTCGGGGTCTTCTCGGTGGGCATGGTCGCGGCCCTCATCTTCTACGAGGAGACGCCCGCCCTGCTGAACATGCCACTGGAATGGGCCAAGCACCCGGAGACCTCGCCGATCGGCTTCCTGCTGGGCCAGTCCAGCGAAGGGCTCCGCGCCATCCCCGAGCTCAAGGAGTTCACGTTCATGGGGGTCTGGAAGGTGCTCATGTACGCCGCGTTCGGCGTGGGCATCGCCCTCGCCTCGCCGGTCTTCCTCTACGAGACGGCACGTTTCGTGGGACCGGCGCTGACCGAGCGGGAGAAGCGCGTGCTGGTCCCGTTCTGCTTCGCCGCGCTGGTGCTGTTCCTGATGGGCTCGACCCTCGCGTTCTTCTGGCTCTCCCCGATGTCGGTCCAGATCTGGCACCATTTCGCGTCCGGGCTGAAGATGGACGTAATCTGGCAGGCCTCGGACTACTACGGGTTCGTCATCATGATGTGCCTGCTCACGGGCCTCACTTTCCAGTTCCCGCTCGCGCTCATCGTGGTCATGTGGCTGGAGATCGTGCGTCCGCGCACGCTGCTCCGCCACTGGCGGGGCATGCTCTTCGGCATCATGTGCCTGGTGGCGCTCATCACGCCCATCGCGGAGCCCATCTCGCTCTTCGTGATGACGGGCGTGCTGTTCGGCTTCTACCTGGTGGCGGTCGCCATCGGCACCGGCATCGTCCGGCGCAAGCGCGTCGCCCGCGGCGACAGCGCCGACCCCGAGGACGATGACCTCGACGATGACGACGGTCCCGACGATGACGACGACCCCGACGGCGACTCACCCCGAAGGCCCGCGTCCTCCGCCGCCGCGCCCGCCGCCTCACCGGCCGCCCCCGGACGCCCGAAGCAGCTGCCCCCGCCCGCCGAGGGCGACCTGAGCTCTCTCGACTGACCCGCATGCGCACACTCCTCCTCATCCTGCTCGCCGCGACATCGCTCCCAGCCGAGGAGTCGCTTTTCGGCAAGAAGGCTAACGCGGCCGCCGTCACGCCCGAACCGCCCCCCGCGCCGTCGGCGCCGGCGGCGAACGCCGGCGTCCCCTCCCCCGGCGCGACGCCGTCGGAGGAGACGGTCGACACATCGGTCACCATCACGCCCTTCCGCCCGTTCCAGACCGCCGAGGCCAAGGAAGTGCGGCCTTTCAGCATGGCGAGGCTCAACCGTCCGCTGGCCTTCGAGTCGACACGCGAGCTGCTCCGCCTGCACGCCGCCTTCGTCCAGCAGCATGTCGCCGACGCGTCCCCGGAAGGCTTCGCCCGCGCGCCGGGCCCGATCACCTCGATGGAATACGTCGTCCAGCAGGATCTCGGCGAGGGGCGTCTACTCGTGAAAGCGAACTGGAGCGCCTCAGCGGACGGGCTGCTCGGGGCCGGCGAGGACGCCTACGCGGTCCTCATACCCGAGAAGGCCCCGGCCGTCGGCGAGAAGGGCCGCGCCGTCGTCGCCAACGTCGGCCTGGTGGCGGTCAAGTTCACGCCCGCCTTCGCGCCGCTGTCCGGCAGACGCATGACGATGCGACGCGAAGCCTTCATCGAATGCGCCCCCCTGCCCGACGGCCCGGCGGCGCTCCAGAAGTTCGTGGATAACGTGAAGGCTGGCGCCAGAATCTCCGTGTTCACGGCGGAGAAGTTCCCCTGCAAGACCTGCGGCGGCCTGGGCTTCACGCGCGAGGCGCAGAAGGGGAAGCTCGAGGACAAGCGCATCCCCTGCGCCTCCTGCGAATCGGGCAAGGTGACGGTGCGCATCGAGACGCAGTTCGCGCCCTGAGCACGGGCCAACCTGCGCTTGCGCCGGAGGAGGAGCGGTCACAAGTTGTGACGGTGTCCACGCCCCTCCATGCCGGCCTCGAGGCGCACTTCTCCGCGCTCGAGGCGTTCCTGAAGGAGCAGGAGTCGGCCTTCGAGCCCGAGGTGCGTCCGATGGTCCGCGAGGCGCTGGCCCATCCCGGAAAACGTCTCCGTCCGCTGCTCGCCTTCGGGGCGGGCGCGGGAGGGCCGCCCACCATGGCCCTGGTGCGGGGCGCCGCCATCGTGGAGCTCGTGCATCTCGCGACGCTGGTCCATGACGACGTCCTCGACGGGGCCGACCGTCGCCATGGAGCCGACACGCCCAACCGCACGCACGGCGCACACGCCGCGGTCCTGTTCGGGGACGCGCTCTTCGCCCACGCGCTCGTGCTCGCGGCCGAGCACACGACCCCGGAGCTCTGCCGCATCGTGGCGCGCGCCTCCCGCGAGGTCTGCTCCGGCGAGGTCTGCCAGACCTTCTCGCGCGGCGACGACGCCCTGTCCGCCGAGGCCTACCGCCGGCAGATCCAGCTCAAGACGGCCGAGCTCTTCGAGGCCGCCTGCCGGCTCGGCTCGCTGCTCGCCGGACGTCCCTCGGAGCATGTCGAATCCTGCGCCCGCTTCGGACGCCACCTCGGGATCGCCTACCAGATCTACGACGACCTGGCCGACCTGATCCAAGAGGAGTCCAAGGCGGGGAAGACGCTCGGGACGGATGTCGCGAGCGGCAAACTCACGCTCCCTATGATACTCGAACGCGACCTGCAGGGGCCCGAAGGGGTGCGCCGTCTGCGGGCGGGGGAAGACCCCCGCCGGGCAATCTCGTCCGCCGCCTGGAGGGAATCCTTCCGTCAGTTGGACGCGGAGATCGCCGCCGCCGAGGCCGCGTTGGCCCCGGCCGAGGGCTCGCCCTCCCCCTTCTTCCTCCTACGCCTGACGGGGTTCCTGCGCGAGGCCGCCGCCAGACTGGCCCCGCTTTGATGCGCCTCTTCCGCACCACGGACTCGGAACGCGCGGCCGCCGCGCTGGTGCTTTCTCTGCTCGCGATAGCGGCCGCCCTGCTGCTGGCCTGGCGCTCGCTCTGAAGGTCAGGGCAGGTAACGGGACGAGTCGAAGCCCCGGGCCGTGAGCCCACGACGCAGGGCCTCGACGTCGAGCTTGTCGCCGACGCCGACGCCGGAGCGGGCGAACCATCCGGCGCGCATCTCGACCGCAAGCCGCAGGGACTCACCGCGCGACTCGACGGTGGTCTGGTCGAAGGCCTTCATGGTGCGTATCTCACGGACCACGCCGGCGCCGTCGACGAAGCCGATGTCGAGATCCTGCGGCGTGTCCTTCATCCAGAAGGCGAGCCGCTGGTCCTGCTGGTAGAGGAACGCCATGCCCTCGTCCTCGGCCAGAAGCTCAGCCCCCATGAGCCCCCGGGCCTTCTCAAGGTCGGTCACGGCCAGCCGCAGACGGACGACGGACCGGCCCACGGCGACGGGAAAACGGACCTCGAGGCCAGCCTCGAGGCCGCCCGACGCAGGCGAGGAGGGACGGCCGGAATCGCAGGCCGTCACGAAGGCGGCGAGGACGAGCAGGACCGCGGAGCGCATGGGGCAGGATTCCCGGCGGTTGCCATGGACGCAAGAGCGGGTTGGCTGGAGCGATGGAACGCGACCGGAGGGCGCACTGGCTGGAGACGGGCACGGCCCTGCATTACGCGCGGGCCGCGGCGAGGGTCGGACTCTGGGCCTCGGAGCGGGTGATGATCGAAAGGCATTTCCGCAGGGAGCACCGCCTGCTCGAGGTCGGCGCCGGCGCCGGCCGCGCAGGACTCGGCCTGCTGCGTCTCGGCTTCACGGACCTCGTCATCACGGATTTCTCCCCGGCGATGGTGGAGATGGCCCGGGGGGTGCTCGCCGAGGCCGGCCCGGGATGGGAGGACAAGGTGCGGCCGGCCGACATGACCGGACTGCCCTTCCCCGACGGCGCCTTCGACGGCGTGCTCGCGGCCTTCAACGCCCTGATGTGCCTGCGGGGACGCGCCGACCGGGAGAAGGCGTTGGCGGAGATCCGTCGCGTGCTGCGCCCGGGCGGTCGGCTGGTCTTCTCCGCCAACGACCGGGAGCGCGGCGACAATCGCGAGGCCTGGGCGCGGCACGCGCCGGAGGACGGGCTCGAGCCCGGGGAACGCTGGCACGACTCCCCGACCTCGCCGGTGTTCATGCGCAGCTGCACCGAGGAGGAGATGCGGGAGGAGTTGGAGGCCGCCGGGCTCAGGGCGGTCGGATCGGCGCTCAGCAGCGAGCTGGCCGAGGACGGGCCGGCCGTGCGCGCGTTCGCCGGCGTCACGAGGCTCTACGCGGCCGAGCGGCCCTGATCAACGCACCCCGGCCGCCCGCTCCTTGAAGAAACGGATAATCAGCTCCGACGAACCCTTCGCATACTCATGGCCGCCCGAATGGACGGCGGTGACGAGCGGAGCGCCCTTGGATGATGCGTAAAGGGTGGCCTCGAGCACACCCTCCTTGGCCCAAGGGGTCCCTTCCTCCCCGCAGCCGTTGAAACGTCGGACGGCCGCGAAGGTCATCTGCTGCCAGGCGTACTTGACGATCGGATCCTTCTCGCCGGCGACATGGATGACCGGCATCGGGTCCATGTCCCTCGCCTTGACCGTCAGCGTGCCCGCCACGGACCCGACGGCGGCCAGAGCCCGCGGCCTGGCCTGCCAGAGCACGTAGCTGAAGGCCGCGCCGTTCGAATGCCCCATCGAGTAGACCTTCCGTTCGTCCACGCGGCGCTGCTTCTTCAGGTCGGCCAGCATGGCGTCGAAGAACTTGATGTCTCGGTCGCCCTCCGCGCCGACCGAGCTCTGCCAGCCGCTGCCGAGTCCGCCCTTGTCGACCAGAGGCGTGGCGGTGCGCAGCCCCTGGGGGAAGACGAACGTGGCCTCGGGCCACAGGCGGGCGATGTCCCAGGACTTCGCCGAGTGGGCGGAGTTGCCGAAATGCCCATGCCAGCCGAACACGACGGGGCCGGGCGTGGCGGCCGAGCCTGCCGGACTGGCGACCAGGGCGGTGCGGCGCACGCCGTCGACCGTCCAGGAAAGCTCGGTCATGCCCTCGGGGGCGCGGGCCCCGAACAGGGCCTTGATTCTCTCCTGCCCTCTCAGCGGCAGGAAAGCCAAGAGGCAGACGAACAGGACAAGTCGCTTCATCATGACTATACTACCCCGACCGCGTCGCAAAGTCTCGGATCAGCGCCCAGCCGCCGCCTGCATCGCCTGCTTGACCGACTTCACGCCGGTGGGGGCATAGGCGGTGAACGGTCCGTCCGCCGAACCCTTGGGCCAGGTGGCCGGGTCGGCGTAAAGGCCGTCGTCCTTGTAGTGACGGGCGAGCCGTTCGAGCTCGGCCTTGAGCTCGCCGAACAGACGGCGCACTTCGGGGGCGTCCGGCGAGACTGACAGCAGGTTGCGCTGCTCGGACGGGTCCTTGGTGAGGTCGAACAGCTCCCAAGCGTCCTTCTGCCAGTAGTGGATGAGCTTGTGGGTCTCGGTGCGGACGCCGCGGTGCGCGGCGGTATTGTGGTGGCCCGGGCTGTGGTAGTAGCGGTAGTACATGGACCTCGGCCAGTCGGCGGGCGTCTCCCCGCGGAGAATCGGGGCGAAGCTGCGCCCCTGCATGCTGTCGGGCACGGACAGTCCGGCCAGATCCAGGAAGGTCGGGGCGAGGTCGACGTTGGTCACGAAGGAGCCGGGGGTCAGACCCGCCTTGACCCCGGGGCCGCGCACGATGAGCGGGGTGCGCAGGCCGGGCTCGTACATGAAACGTTTGTCGTAGAGCCCGAGGTCGCCGAGGTACCAGCCGTTGTCGGCCGAGTACATGACGTAGGTGTTCTTGGCCAGCCCGGCCCGGTCGAGGTAGTCCAGCACCTTACCGACATTGTCGTCCACGCCCTGCACGCAGGCGAGGTAGTCGCGCATGTACTTCTGGTACTTGTAGCGGACGAGGTCACGCCCGGTCAGCACGCGCCCGTCGACGACGAGCTCCATCGGCTTCTCGTTGAGCCACTTGTTGCGGTCGGGGCCCTTCAGGTCGTCCGGAGGGACCAACTTGAGGTCGCGGCGGGTGAGGTCCTTGGCGACCGTCTGCTCGTTCTCGGGGAGGGCGGCCGGACGGGTGGCGTAGTCATCCCAGAGCGTGTCGGGCTCGGGGATGAGCTTGTCCTTGAACATCTCGGCGTGGCGTTCGGCGGGCGTCCATTCGCGATGGGGCGCCTTCTGGTGCAGCATGAGGAAGAAGGGCTTGTCCTTGGGGCGCGTCTCGAGGAACTCGACGCCGAGGTCGCCGGTGACGTCGGTGCAATGCCCCTCGATGGTCAGCTTCTTGGTGCCGGGCACGAGGAACATCGGGTTCACGTAGACCCCCTGCCCGGGCAGCACGATCCAGCGGTCGAAGCCCGTAGGGTCGCTTCCCAAGTGCCACTTGCCGATCATCCCGGTGTGGTAGCCCGCGCCGCGGAGGCGCTTGGCGACGTTGTCCCGTTCGCCGTCGAAACGGTTGAAGACCGGGACGCCGTTGAGGTGCGAATACTGGCCCGTGATCAGGGTCGCCCGGCTGGGCGTACAGATCGAGTTCGTGACGAACGAATTGAGGAAACGCGCCCCGCCCGCGGCCAACCGATCGAGGTGCGGCGTCTGGTTCACCTTCGAGCCGTAGGCCGAGATGGCGTGCTGGGCATGGTCATCCGAGAAGATGAACAAGATGTTGGGCCTATCGGCAGCGCTCAGGGCGGCGCAGACGAACGACGTGAGGGCGCAAAGCAGGCGGGGCATGCCGTGAGATTGGCACGCCCCGCCCGGTTGACCAGCGCTTTCTCTATCCTCAGTCGTCGCGCCGCCCGAGGAACAGCCTAATGACGTAGAAGAGCAGCGTGACGAAGGATGAGAAGAGCACGAAGGCCGCGGCCACGTGCTGGTCGGTCTCCAGGGTGTTCTTGATCTCGTGGGTCTGGTAGAGGATGACCGAGGCCATCAGGACGATCATCGCGATCGAGAACCAGGAGCCGAGGGTCCAGCCGGCGATCATCGAGACCACGATGGCGCCGAGGGCGCAGAAGCTCGCGATGACGATGGCGGTGCGCAGGAAGGAGAAGTCCGTCGAGGACATGAACACTGCGGCGGTGAGGCCGGCGGCGAGCACGCCCGTGATCAGGCAGGCCGGCACAAGGATCTCCCCGGCGTTGCCCTTGGTGACGGCAGCGGTGTAGGCGATGATCGGGATGAAGATGAGGGCCTCGAGCAGGACGTAGAGGCCGAGACCGAGATACTGGGAGCCGCGAGAGGCGCGGTTGAAGGCCAGCGACTGGGCGACCGTCGAAGCGCCCCAGAAGGCCAGCATGATGAGCAGCATGCTCCAGCCCCCGAGCGAGCCGAGCATCGAGCCCAGCCCGTTCATGACCGACTGGGCGACGCCGGTGGCGAACATCGCGAAAAGCGTGAGGGCGAAGGCGACCAACGAGGCGGCCACCAGGCCGTAGGTGCGGCGGTAGAAGGCCGCGCGGGCGGCGACGGGGGCGTCGGCGACGATGAACGGATTGGATTCGTACATGGGTGTCCCTCCAGTTTACCCGCCTTGCCCGGCAGTCAAGCCGGAGGGAGGCGGCCTGAATTATGATGTCGGACGGAAATTATCTTCAGCCGCCTGCCCAGGTGGGACGGCAGCCCCTCCGAATTAGGCACCCGTTGAATGATTAACCGACATTCGACGGACGACCCGCCAAGGGTGACAATCGCCTCGAAGGTGTCGGCCCGGGAGGCAAGTCGCGGCGCAAGCAGCTCCAGCAAATGTTCCGCATCAAGCCTCAAGGGAAGGTCGACCTGCTCCGGCGGAATGCACGTGTTCAGGCCTGCGCTGTCGATGGCCGCCGAAAGACACCCGCTGCCGACAAATTCCGACAGGCTGGAGAACGGGCCTCGCGCACGGACTTCTCGCACGATGCATTCGGCCAGTTGATCCACCTGGGAGCGCGTGAGCATCCGCCGGCACTGGTTCAGCTGAGCGTCCTTCAGGACCGCGGAGGGCGCCGCCCGCAACTCGTGTTCTCCTAGCCAACGTCGATCGCGGCTTCCCTCCGCAGGGATGGCCACGGCGGAAGGCCGTGTCGGAATAATGGCCTCGGCTTCGGTCGAAGGCTCGGCAGCCGAGGTCCACAGAAGTCCGGACCACCCGTCCGGCCTGGTGGAATTGACGTTGAAGGCCCCATCGATGTACCAGTCCGCCACGCCTGCCACGCCCTTCGGCCAAGGACGCAGATGGGGATGGGACGGGCGACCCTCGCGCGGAAGGAACACGCAGGAGTCCATGGCCCGGCCCCAGGTCCGATCTCCAAGATGCCTGAGACTGGGAACGGCCAGCAACGGCGGCCAAGGACGTTCGAACGAAATCGCCCGACCAAACGACAGGGGCGACCCGTGGGCATCTGGCTCATGATCCCAGAGCAGGCCTTGGACGACATCAGTCCGCTCGTCCTCCGGCCTTCCGAAATCGAGAGGGTGCCTGACCAGCCAGTCCGCGGCTCCGGACTTGCCGGCCCTCCGGCCTTGGACCCAACTCATCACCCCCTCCGGACTGTCGCACCTCAGCTGTGCGCCGAGACAGAACCGGCGTTCGGCAATCTCATATCCGGCGCTGTCGGGCCGCGAATATTCCTCGGCCGTAGTTTCGATCTCCAACGTGGGAAAGCGGAGGCCGTCGAAGACCTGCACGACCTCCCCCGCATATTCATCCAGGGCGAGCGACTTCGGCGGTTCGCCGACATATTTCCTGACCACGAAGGAAACAGGCCCGTCAAAACGAAGGGTGATGAGGATGCGGTCGGCGGGAGCCATGTCCTCGGGAGACGGACGAACCCAACCGGCACCGTGCGGCCTTCGGTCCATGCGCCAGGTGACCGGGGACAGAATCCTGGCCAGCCCCTGGGGTTGGCCGACGGGGTGCGGGGCCGTGAAAGCGTAGGTCTCGCCCGCCAGCAATCCAGGCGAGGTCATGGGCGGGATCGCGCCATCGTGCACTCCGGTGACGAACCAGAGGCGGCGCTCCCTCCTGCCCTGCTCCAGGAAACCAAGGTCCAGCTCGGGGAGTTCCTCCAGATCCGCCTCGATGGTCGCGCCACTATCGAGATTCCTGATCGTCAAGACGGGCGCGCCTCTCAGTTCAATCACCAGCATCCTGCCGCGCGGGGCGGAGTAGACGGGCAGAGGACAGTCGTTCCACATCCTGCCCGTGGCATGAAATCTTATGCGATGACGTCCGTCGGCCCGGGAATTGAAGACGCCTACGCTCCAGTTCAGGCCCACCAGCAAGGGCGCCGGCCCGCCTGGCCGGCGAATGTCGAGACCGGCCAGAGGATCGCCATCGCGCACCAAGTTCCGCCAACGGGCGTGGATCTCGGGCGTGATTCGCTCGGACAGGGCAATGTCATCCGACAAATCCCTCCTGAATCCCCCGGAAACTGGATCCGTCATCAGCCCTCTGGAGACGCGGAACCCGCCCCCCTTCATCAACTCGGTCCAGCCGAGTTCCGCCGCCCGTCGGACTTCATCCGTCATCTCCGCCGGGCCCCGACGGAGGGGCGTTTTTCCCCGCCCCCATGGCCCGAGACACCAGGCGTCCGCCGACAGGCTCGCACGAAGCGCAGCGTCCCCGTCGTGGCGGACGGAACAGTCCTCAATCCTCCATCGCCAGCCCACCTCCGGCGCGAGCCCGGAGAGCGGTGCACGTACGCCATCTCCGCTCAACGACCACGCCCCGTCATCCATCTCATACGTGGCCAGCCTGTCCCGACCGACTTGCTGTTGGAGACTCGCCAGAGCCAGCCGAGCCGCCTGCTCCGTCTCCAACCGAAGACGCTGGCTCACCGCATGCACGGCCGAAGCCCTCGTCTCCACCTTGAGTAGCGCATGAAAGACGAGGGTCGATGAAAGCAGGATGGCGACGCAGCCGAGCGAGATCGAAAGAGCAAATCCGTGCCTGCTGTTCATGAGTGATGACCCCTACCATCTTTGGATTGGATACGTCTTCAAAACAGGAGATACCCCACGCATGAGTCCTTCCACCAAGCGCCTCCGCATAACCCGGCCCTCCTCCCTTCCGAAAGCAGCCCGTCCCGCCCCCACCAAACCCGAAAGCCGCCGCCGCTTCGTGGTCATCGAGGACCAGACGGCGATCCGTGAGCTGATGTGTGAGACGATCGCGGCGAGTGAACGCTGCGAGGTGGTGGGCTCGAGCTCCGACGGACAGGAAGGCCTGGCGTTGGCGCTCACGCTCCGGCCCGACGTGCTGGTGGTCGACATCCTGATGCCAGGACTGAGCGGCATCGACGTGCTCCGGCGGCTCTCCGGCGGGCGGGACGGGATGCGCATCCTGGTCTTCTCCGCCCGGCAGGACCCGCACATCGTCCGGTCGCTGGTCCAGATAGGCATCCACGGTTTCGTCAACAAGGCCGCCACGCTGTCGGAATTCAGGCAGGCGGTGGACGCGCTCGCCAAGGGCGGGACCTGGTTCACCGAGGACTTTGACCGCACGGTCCGCGAGGCGCTCGCAAGCCCTTCGCACTCGCCAGACGGGCTGCTCGACCTGCTCACGCCCCGCGAACGCGAGATCGCGGTGCTCATCACGCGCAGCCACTCGAGCAAGGAGGTGGCCTCACGGCTCAACATCAGCATCAAGACGGCCGAGAACCACCGCGCCAACCTGATGCGCAAGCTCGGGGTCCGCGACGTGGCCGGTCTGGTCCGCTACATCATCCGGCAGGGGCTGGTCGACCCGAGCGCGGGCTGAGGTTTTTGGTGGAAAGGGGCCGGGGAATGGACTTCATTCATCCCCATGGGTACCCCCGACGCCCCGCAGAAGACCGTCGTCATCATCGAGGACCAGACGGCCGTGCGCGAACTGGTGACGGAGATGCTCGAATCACGCGGCCGATACAAGGTGGTCGGGTCCACCGCGGCGGGACAGGAGGGCGTCGACCTCGTCATCCGCGTCAAACCCGACCTCCTCATCCTCGACATCCTGCTGCCTGACATCAGCGGCATCGAGGTGCTGCGACGGCTGCACGACGCGGCGCCGAAGATGTCCGTGCTGGTCTTCTCCAGCAAATCGGAGAAGCAGCTCGCCCACGGGCTGCTCGACCAGGGCGTCCGCGGCTACATCAGCAAGGCCGCCCCCCTCTCCGAGCTCCGTCAGGCGCTCGACGCCCTCGCCTCGGGCGGGACCTGGTTCAGCGAGGCCTTCAACGCCGCCCTAGACCGCGCCCGCAAGGGTCCGGAACGCTCCACGGACGAGAAGGGCGTGCTGCTCACGGACCGTGAACGCGAGGTGGCGGTGCTGCTCGCCCGGAGCCACTCGAGCAAGGAGGTCGCCGCCCGGCTCAGCATCAGCGCCAAGACCGTCGAGAACCACCGCACCAACCTCATGCGCAAGCTGGGCGTGCACGACGTCGCCGGCGTCATCCGGTTCGTGATCCGACAGGGGCTCTTCGACCCGAACGAGGACCGATGAGGACGGCGGTCCTCGCGCTTGTCGCGGCCTCGCTGCAGGCCGCCGACCCCGCCTCCCCTCCCGCCTACGCGACGCGCGACCTCCGCGGCTGGACCCTACACGTGCGCAAGGAGCTGACGACGCCCGACCAGGCCGAAGTCACCGAGCGCGCCGTGCGGCTCGTCGGCGAGCAGCTCGACGCGGTGCTCCGCGTGATCCCCGCCCCTGCCCTCGCCGAGCTTCGCCGCATCCCGCTCTACTTCTCCCCGCCCTATGCGGGCGTGCCCCGACGTGCGGAGTACCATCCCGGCAGGGGCTGGCTCGCGGCCAACGGACGAGACCCCGCCATGGTCAAGGCCGTCGAGTTCACCAATCTCGAGATCCTCGACAAGGAGGTCAGGCGGATGCCCCTGCTGACCTTGCACGAGCTGGCCCATGGCTATCACGACCGGACCCTCGGCTTCGAGCATCCTGGGGTGCTCGAGGCCTTCCGCGAAGCGGAAAAGGCCGGCACCTACGCCTCGGTCGCAAGACGCGACTGGCAGGGCAAGGAGACGAAGGGCGTGCGGGCCTACGCCCTCACCAACCACCGTGAGTATTTCGCCGAGACGACGGAGGCCTTCTTCGGCAAGAACGACTTCTTCCCGTTCGACCGCAAGGAGCTCGAATCGGCCGACCCGGGCGCGGCCGCGATGCTGCGCAAGGTCTGGGGCGCGCGTTGATCAGGCCCCGGCACGGCGGAAACGAAGCCCGAGGGCCATGCCTCCGACGACGCAGTAGGTAGGTCCGAGAATCCAGCCGGCCACGGGCACGATGGTCAGCGCCGTACCCAAGGCCCCGAAGGCGAAGGAGGTGCCGAAGCGTCGCAGGGCCAGGGCGAAGGTCTCGGTCACAGGGCCGCCGCGGCGCTCCACGTGAGGATCAAGGTAGCCAGCCGTCAGAAGCACGCACTGGAGAGGGAAGACGACCACCACGGAAAGCACGGGACCGGCCAGGGGAATCAACGAGAGCAGCAACCCCAGCACGAGCAGAGCCAAGGAAACCGCCGCCGAGGCGAGCCCCAAGCCGATCGCACGCACGAGGCTGGCGAGCCAGGGCGGGCTGACGACGACGGACACCCCTTCGAGCTCGGCCTCGGCGGCCTCCCCGAGGAGCCCGAGGAACGGCGCGTAGCAGGCGGCGACGAGGAGACGCGACGACAGCGTCCCGACGAGGGCGCCGAGCATCAGCAGCAGCACGAAGACGAACCGCCCCGCCCACACGGACAGGGCTGAAGGCGACGAGAAAAGGAACGCGACGACGGAATCGGACAGGGATCCGGCGGCCCACCAGACCGCGGCGCTGAGGGCGGCGACGGACAACGCGCACAGGAGGACAGGAGCGAGCAGGTATTTCCAGCAGCCGCGATCCCAGATGACGCGGTGGGCGTCACGGAAGACGGACCAGACGCCGACGGCCTCCGCGGAAGGGCCGCTCATGGCTCAGAGGCGCACGCGCAGCCGCGGCGAGACAGGGACGCCCGGATCCTTCGCGCGCCCGGGCCCGTCGTCCGCCCCGCCGAGCGCACGCTCGAACTCCTCGGGCATCGGAGCCGCGGCCGAGAATTGGATGCGCCTCCCGGCCCAGTCGAAGGACAGCTCGGTGGTCGCGGCATGCAGGAAGAGCCGCCGGAAGCCCCGCGCCGCCCCCATGGCCTTGTTGAACTCGAAATCGCCGTACGTGCGGTCGCCGAGGATCGGGTGGCCGTGCATGGAGGTCTGCACGCGGAGCTGATGCGTGCGCCCCGTGCGCGGCTCCAGGCGCACCAGCGAGATCGGCAGGCCGCGCCCAGCCGAACGTTCCCAGTGGTAGACGGTCACGGCGGGCGCGCCCGGGCCGGGACCCGCCGAGGACCGCACACCACCGCCGGGGCCACGGGACTTCACGAGCTGGTCCTGCCAAGTGCCGTGGGGCTGGCGCAGGCCGCGGCCGCGCACGAGGGCGTAGTAACGCTTCGCGACCAACGAACGGGCGAAGAGGCGTCGCACTTCGGCGGCGAGGGCCGCGTCCAGCGCGAGCAGGAGGACGCCGCTGGTCGGTGAATCGAGACGGTTGAGGAGGTACACGCGACGCACACCGCCCTGCCCGTCACGCACGTGGAAGGCCTCCTCCTCGAAGGAGTAGTTGCCCGGAATGAGCACATTGTCGCGGGCGCCCGCCTCCTCGGGGTTGGGATGCGCGAGCAGCCCGTGGGGCTTCTCGACGGCGACCAGACCGCAAGGATGCTCGGCGACGATCTTCACGCCATCCGCGAACGGGATCCAGTCGGCGGAGGACATCAGCGGTAGTGGAAGGAGATCGTGACCACATCCTCCTCGCCGTAGAGGGCGACCATGTCGGCCCGCCAGGCATCGAACGGCGCGGGCGCCATCACGGCGTCCTTGCACGCGAGGGCCATCATGCGGGGGACTTCGCTGCGCAGGACCTGCGCGCCGTGCACGGTGCCGTCGCGGCGCAGCACGAAACGCACGACGCAGGAGCCCGTGGACACGGCCTCGAATCGCGAACGTCCGATGATGTCCCACCAGCTCGACTGGATGGCCTCGAGCATGCGCTGCACGTAGTCGCCGTACTGGCTGAAACGGGCGTCGACGGCCACGAGCCCGGCCCGGCTAACGCCGACGTTGTTGCGCAGGAGAAGTCCGGCGGTGCCGGAAGGCACCATGGCCCGCGGACGCTCCGGATTGACGGGCTTGGGCACCTCGGCCGCTGGCCCGGGCGCGGGAGCGGGCCGGGCCTGGGGCACCCGCCCCCCTGCGCCGACAGGCCCGGGAAGGGTGCCGGGCGCCATGCCAAGGGCCACCGCGGAGGAGCCAGCCCGGGCCTCCGCCGGAACGGCGGAAGACTCCTGGATGCGCCGCGGGACGCCCTGACTGACACGCATCTCCTGCGAGGTGCCCTCGGTGCGAGGCAGCGCGGACTGGGTCGGGCTCTTCTCAGGGACGGGCTGCGCCGCGGTCTGGTTACGCGCGGCGACGAACGGAGCCTTCTCCGGCACGGCCCGGTTGGCCGCGGAGGGGGCCTCGATGAAACGGGGCCGCATGTGCTCGGGCAGCCGGGCCGGTGCGATTTCAGCCGGCGCGACGACGATCTCGGTCGGACGCGGGGCGCGCGCGGGGCGTGGGATTTCCGGCGTGAAGTCGGCGGGCAGCAGGAGAAAGAGCAGCACGTGCGCCGCGACGGAGACCGTCGCCGCGAGGGCGACGGAGGCCGGATCGTATGAGGCAGGCTCCTGCACGCGGTCCAATGTGACCTTACGCAACCCCGACTTCAAGCGTCGCCGCCGTTCACCTGGCGGCCGAACGCCCTGAAAGCGCGCGAAAGGCCCGGGCGCAGTCCTCCCGGGAGCCGAACACCACGGCGCAACGGAAGGCGTGCTCGCCCGCGGGGATCGGCCGTTCGGAGCGGCGACGCACGACGACGTTCCACTTGGCGACCTCCTCGCGCCCGAAGAAGAAACTGCCGTAGCCCTCCTTGCTGCGCGCGTCCGGGGCGGGGCCGGAGAGCAGCAGCACGCCCATCGCCAGACGACCGTCCGACGTGGACAAGGCCACGGGCTCGGGCAGCTCGCCCCGCGTCCCCGGCGGGCGCGGGACGAGCGCGCCCCGGGATGCGTCGAAGGAAAGCGCCAGGGAGAAGCGCGACGGCATGTAGCCGGTGAGGACCTCGAACTGCAGGTAGCGGTGCTCGTGGTCCGCGGGCACGGTGAAGGCCACGGCATAGTCGAGGGCGTTCTCCACGCCGTCACAGCCGAACTTGACGCTCTTGCGCAGGACGTGCCCGGAGACGACCTCGCGGTTGAACGCAGGCCGACCATGGGAACTTCCGCCCGGAGGCAGCCAGAAGGCCATGCGCGTGCGGGTCGAGAGCACGCCTTCCTTCACCTGTACGCCCTCGAGCACGCTACTGGACCGGGGGCCAAGCGCATCGGCGAGGGATCCGGCCTCGGTGGGGTTGTAGGTCTCGACGAAGAACTGCCCTTCGAAATCGGCGTTGAGGGCGGACTGGAGCTGGCGCCCGTGATCGTGCGTGTCGATGAACTCCTCGCCGCCCCAGCGCAGGGAGTCGATCGCCCCGGCCGTGCGCGTGGTCGTGCGCAGGACGGTCGGTCGACCGAGCACCGTCGCGCGCAGCTCTGCGTCGCCCGAAGGGGCGGCCGCGCAAAGCAGTCCGGGCAGCAGGAGCAGGGCCGTCCTCATGCGCGCAGTCCGTCGAGCACCCCGAGCGCGCGCAATCTCGCGACCACGAACTCGACCGGCAGGCCCATGATGGTGGAGACGGGCTCCTGATGGGCCTCGATGATGATCTCCCTGCCCTCCTGGATGCCATAGGCGCCGGCCTTGTCCAGGGTGTCCACGAGGGCCTGGTAGCGCGCGATGTCCGCGTCGGTGAGCGGCTTGAACCGCACCCACGCCGTCACGTCGTGCGCCTCGTCGATGCCGAGCGCCGGGCAGAGCATGCAGACACCGGTGTGCACGACGTGCTCGCGCCCGGAGAGCGCGCGCAGCATCGCGGCGGACTCCGCCAGGTCGGCCGGCTTGTTGAGCGCGCGGTCGCCGAGCGCCACGGTGGTGTCGGCCCCGAGCACGAGGGCGTCGGGATGGAGCGCCGAGACCGCCGCCGCCTTGATCCGGGCGTTGTGCAGGACCATCGCCGCGGGGTCGGTGGAGGGATCCTCGTGCTCGGTCACGGCGGCGACGGCGACGGTGTGGCGCAGGCCGGCGGCGGACAGGAGCTGCGTCCGGCGAGGGGAAGCCGAGGCGAGGATGAACGGGGGCGGATTAGGCACGGACGCAATGAACCCGGTAGAGGGCCGGAAGACAACCGCAACACCCACGCACTTTCCCGGTTTTACTTGGCAGCCGCGCCACCCTAAGGTGCGGCCGCTTCCCGATGCGGCACACCCTGATAATGCTCGCCCTGCTCACCGCCGGCGTCCGGCTCTCCGCCGACGACAGCGCGAGACGCTACCTCGGCAAGCCGGACGCCTGGTTCGCGACCCCGGAGGCCAGGAAAGTCGCGGATATCATCCTGAGCTACCAGACCGACGCCGGCGGCTGGCCCAAGAACACCGACACCATCAGCAAGGCCTACGACGGCGACCGCGCCAATCTCGTCCCGACCTTCGACAACAAGGCCACGGTCGACGAACTGCGCTTCATGGCGCGCATGTTCGGCGCGACCCAGGACCAGACGTACCGTAAGTCGTTCGACCGCGGCCTGACCTACGTGCTCTCCGCCCAGTACCCGAACGGCGGCTGGCCCCAGTTCTACCCCTTGCGCAAAGGCTACTACAGCCGCATCACCTTCAACGACGGCTCCATGGCGCGGGTGCTCCAGCTTGTCCGGGAGGTCGGCGCCGAGCCGGCCTACGCGTTCGTGGAGAGCCGGACCCGCGAGGCCTGCCGGAAGGCGTTCGAGCGCGGCGTCGCCTGCATCTTGAAATGCCAGATCGTCGTCGAGGGCAGACCGACCGTATGGTGCGCACAGCACGACGAGACGACCTTCGCCCCGGCCAAGGCGCGCACCTACGAGCTGCCCTCCTTCAGCGGCAGCGAGTCGGTCGGGGTCGTGAGACTGCTCATGAGCATCGAACGCCCCTCCCCCGAGGTCCGCGCCTCCATCGAGGGCGCGGTCGCCTGGCTCGAGGCCCATCGGATCAGAGGTCAGAAGCTCGAGCCCACGCGATCCCTGCTCGGGGTCAAGGACCTGGTGATGACGCCCGACCCGTCCGCCCCGGACCTGTGGGCGCGGTTCTACGATCTGAAGTCCGGCCGGCCGTTCGTCTGCGACCGTGACGGAGTCCCCAAGGCGTCGCTTGCCGAGATCGGGCACGAACGTCGGAATGGCTACAGTTGGTTCGGGGAGTACGCACGAGATCTGCTGGCCAAGGACTACCCGGCATGGAAGAAACGGACGGGGCCATGACCCGGAACAATCCCTAGGGGGTTGCGGTCTGGTCTGTAACCCTTCAAAAATAGGAGCCGATGCCCCTGCGCCCCCTCATGACGCTAGCCCTGCTGGCCTCCCAGCCGCTCGCGGCCGGGGAGGAGACGGCCGAGAAGGCGCTGGGCATCCTCGACCGGCGCTGCTTCGAGTGCCACAGCCATTCGGCCGGCAAGAACAAGGGCGGATTGGTCATGGATGCCCCGCAGGGCCTCTCGGTCGGCGGAGAATCCGGAGCCGCCTTGGTAGCGGGCAAGCCGGAGGACAGTCTGTTCATCGAGCGGATACTCTCCACCGACAAGGACGAGATGATGCCGCCGAAGGGCGAAAGGCTCACCGAGGAAGAAGTGTCGACGGTCAAAGCCTGGGTCGCCGCGGGCGCCAAGTGGCCCGCCAGCCGTGCCACAAGGGCGACCAGCGCCAAGTACCTTCCCGGACGGATCAACGACGAGGACCGCGCCTGGTGGGCCTACCGTCCGGTCGTCCGGGCCGAGATCCCCGCCCCCGCCCTGCCCTCCACCGGCCCCAACCCCGTCGACCGGTTCATCGACCGACGACTCGCCAAGGAGGGCCTGACTCCGGCGCCCGAGGCCGCGCGCGCCGCGCTCGTCCGCCGCGTGACCTTCGACGTCACCGGACTCCCGCCCTCGCCCGAGGAGGTCGAGGCCTTCGTCAAGGACGCGTCGCCGGACGCCTATGAGCGCCTCGTCGACCGGCTGCTCGCCTCCCGCGGCTTCGCCGAGCGCAACGCCCGCGTCTGGCTCGACCTCGTCCGCTACGCCGACAGCGACGGCTACCGCGCCGACGACTACCGCCCGACGGCGTGGCGCTACCGCGACTACGTCATCCGATCCCTGCATTCCAACAAGCCGTACGACCGCTTCCTGCAGGAGCAGGTCGCCGGCGACGAACTCTTCCCCGGGGACCCCGACGCGCTCACGGGCACGGGCTTCCTGCACCACTGGATCTACGAGTACAACCTGCGCGACGCGCGCGGCCAGTGGACCACCATCCTCAACGACGTGACCGACACCGTGGGCGACGCCCTGCTCGGCGCCGGCATGCAGTGCGCCCGCTGCCACGACCACAAGTTCGACCCCATCCTGCAGCGGGACTACTTCGCCCTGCGCGCCTTCTTCTCCAACATCCTGCCCGTAGAGGACCGTGCGGCATGGACGAAGGAGGAGTCGGAGGCCCACGCCCGACGGCTCGCCGACTGGGAGAAGAAGACCGCCGCGACAAGGGAGGAGATCGCCAAGATCGAGCAGCCCTACCGTGAGAAGGCGACCGCCAAGTCGGTCGCCATGTTCCCCGAGGACATCCAGGCGATGATCAACAAGCCGGCCGCCGAGCGCACGCCGATCGAGGCCCAGCTCGCCGCGCTCGCCTGGCGCCAGGTCGACTACGAATTCGCCCGTCTCGACCGCGTCATCAAGGGGGAGAACCGCACCCGCCTGGACGAACTCCGCAAGAAGCTGGCTGAGCTGGACGCCGAGAAGCCGGCCGACCCTCCCTACGTGCTCTCCATCCGCGAGCCCGCCCGGTCGGCCTCCCCCGTGACGATCCCCAAGAAGACGTCCGCCATCGAGCCCGCCTTCCTGTCCGTGCTCAGCCCGGCCGTCCCGGCCGCCCCCGCCGTGATCCCGCCCGCGCCCGAAGGCGTGGAATCCTCGGGACGGCGGTCCGTCTTCGCCCGCTGGCTGACGCGCCCAGAAAACCCGTTCACCGCGCGGCTGGCCATGAACCGACTGTGGCAGCAGTACTTCCGCCGCGGCCTCACCCCCCACGCCAGCGACTTCGGCCGGCTGGGCGAGCCGCCCTCGCACCCCGAGCTGCTCGACTGGCTCGCCTCCGAGTTCGTCCGCCTGGGCTGGGACGTGAAGGCGATGCACCGGCTCGTCCTCACCAGCGCGGCCTACCGGCGCTCCTCGGAACACCCCGACCCCGCCGCCGGCCGCACCAAGGACCCGCTCAACGTCCTTGTCTGGCGCTTCCAACCCCAACGTCTGGAGGCCGAGCAGATCCGCGACGCGCTCTTCGCGGCCTGCGGCGACCTCGACGACAGGAAGCAAGGGGGCGAAGGCGTGCTCTTCTCGGCCCCTGTCCGCAGCATCTACACCCGCGCGATCCGCAACAACCGCGACCCGCTGATGGACGTCTTTGACGCGCCCGAGTGGTTCAACTCGTCTTCGTCGCGGCCCGTCACCACCACACCCATCCAGTCGCTGCTGCTCCTGAACAGCCCCTTTATGCTCAAGCGCGGCGAAGCCCTCGCCCGAAGGCTGCGGGCCGAGCTGCCCCGGGGCGCGCCGGAACAGCTCGTGGCGCGGGCCTACGCCATCCTCCATGCGCGTGCGCCCACCGCGAAGGAGACGGAGCGGGGGGCCGCCTTCATCCGGAAGAACACCTCGAGCAAGCCCGCAGCGGAGACCGCGGCCGCCGCCTTCACGCCCGAGAAGATCCCCAACCGGGACGGACAGGCCGCCCGGCTGGAGCTCGACCACCGCACCCCCTTCCTGGCGGCGGGCACCGAGGGCCTTGACCTGTCCAAGGGCTTCACCGTGGAGGCCGTGATCGTGCCGCGCTCGGTCAGCGACACCGGCGCGCTGCGCGTCATCGTCGCCAAGGGCTCAGGCTCCTCCAAGGAGTCCTACTGGCAGCTCGGCATCACGGGCATGCGTTCGCGCCGTGCCCCGATGGTGCTGGCGCTCCAGGCCTATGGCACGCTGCAGGACGGCTCCTTCGGCGAGGCGGTGCACTTCTCCGGGCTGCGCATCGAGATGAACAAGCCCTACTTCGTCTCGGCCGCCGTCCGTTATGCGGCCGCCGGCGCGCCCGGGGAGGTGACCTTCGCGGTGAAGGACCTTTCGAACGACGACGAGCCCCTGCTTGTCGACAAGGTGCCGAGCAGTCTCGCCGCGCTGCCCGCCAACCCGCTGCCCGTCAGCCTGGGCGGCCGGGCCTCCTCCTTGGCCTCCGGCTTCCACGGAGCGCTCGACGACGTGCGCATCAGCTCGGGCGCCCTCGGCACGGGCGACCTGCTCTTCACCAGCGAGGATCCGAGCCCGCGCACGCTGGGCTTCTGGCGCTTCGAGAGCAAGGCAGGCGTGATGTCGGACTCCTCCGGCCGCAGCCACGGGCTCTCCATGGGCGTACCGGCGGCGAAGAAGGACGCCCGGCCGTCGAGCGCGGCGTCCGCGCCCCTCTCCGCCGAGGACCGCTCCCTGGCGGCCTTCTGCCACGCGATGCTCAACGGCTCCGAGTTCCTCTACCTCGAATGAAAGATCCCCGCTGCCACCGCTACGAGAAGCCCTCCACCCGGCGCGACTTCCTCTTCAACGCCGGACTCGGCGTGGGCTCGATGGCCTTCACCGATCTCCTCGCCCGCGACCTGCGCGTGCCGGCGGCCGGCACGCCCCGGCGCGACGGCGTCGGCGCCATCGCCCCGCGCGCCAAGAGCGTGATCTTCCTCTTCATGGAGGGTGGGCCGTCCCAGATGGACCTGCTCGACCCGAAGCCGCTCCTGCAGCAGCTCGCCGGACAGAGGCTGCCCGAGAGCTTCGGCAAGGTCATCACCGCGATGGGCGAGGTCGGCGCGCCCCTGCTGGCCTCCAAGCGGCAGTGGACGCGGCATGCGAAGACGGGACAGTGGTTCTCCGACTGGATCCCCCACATCGGCGGCTGCTCCGAGGACATCGCGGTCATCCGCTCCTGCAAGTCGGACGGCCTCAACCATTCCGCCGGCGTCTGCCAGATGAACACCGGGTCGATCATCGCGGGCAAGCCCTCCCTGGGCTCCTGGGTGAGCTACGGCATCGGCTCCGAGAACCGCAACCTGCCCGACTTCGTCGTGATGCAGGACAACCAGTCCTCGGTGGTCAACGGGCCGCGCACCTGGGGCTCGGCCTTCCTGCCGGCGGTGCACCAGGGCGTGCGCATCCAGGGCGGCTCCGAGCCGATCCCCAACCTGCTCACGCCCGACTCGGTCGGGCCGGAGCTGCAGCGCGCCAAGCTCGACCTCATCGGCGACCTCAACCGCGGCTACGCGGGCCGGTTCCCCGACCAGTCCGAGCTGTCCGCCCGCCTCGCCGGCTACGAGATGGCCTTCCGCATGCAGGCCGAGGCGCCCGGCGTGGTCGACCTCAACGGCGAGACGGAAGCGACGCGCAAGCTCTACGGCCTCGATGACAAGACGACCGAGACGATGGGCCGGCTCTGCCTGCTCTCGCGACGGATGGTCGAACGCGGCGTGCGCTTCGTCCAGATCTTCCACGGAGCGGGCTCCAAGTGGGACGCCCACTCCAAGATCGAGGACAACCACTCGAAGCTCTGCGCCTCGATGGACAAGCCCGTGGCCGGCCTGCTCAAGGACCTCAAGGCTCGCGGGCTGCTCGACGAGACGCTCGTGGTCTGGGGCGGCGAGTTCGGCCGCACGCCGATGTCCGAGAAGGGGGACGGGCGCGACCACAATCCGACCGGCTTCTCGATGTGGATGGCCGGCGGCGGCGTGAAGGGCGGCCAGACGATCGGCTCGACCGACGAGCTCGGCCTGCGCGCCCAGGAGACGCCCCTGCACGTGCACGACCTGCACGCGACGATCCTCTGGCTGCTCGGCATCGACAACATGGGCCTCTCCTACCGCTTCAAGGGCCGGCCCGAGCGTCCGACGCAGAACGAAGGCGGGCCCTACAAAGAGATCGTCGGGTAGGCGGGGCGCGTATCCCGGCCCGACCGTCCCTGCCGCTATCTGCTGGCGATTCTCGTCAGCTTCTCCCCCGCCGCCCTCAAGGTCTCTTCCTTCTTGGCGAAGTGGAAACGAACGTAACGATGCTCGGGCTCGCGGAAGAAGGATGATCCGGGCACGCCGGCCACGCCGACCTCCCGGATCAGCCACTCGGCGGCCTCGGTGTCGGTCCTGAATCCCAGCGGCGAGACGTCGAGCAAGGTGTAGTAGGCCCCCTGCGGCACGGTGCAGGTCAGGCCGGTGCGGGCGAGGACGTCGAGGAAGAGGTCCCGCTTGGCGGCGTAGGACGCCAGCAGGCCTTCATAATAGGATCCCGGCAGCTCCAGGCCCGCCACGGCGGCCTCCTGCAACGGCGCGGCGGCCCCGACGGTCAGGAAATCATGCACTTTCCTCACCTGCTCGATGACGGCGGGCGCGGCCTGGACGTACCCGAGCCGCCAGCCGGTGATGGAGTAGGTCTTGGAAAGCGAATTGCAGGTGATGGTGCGCTCAAAGGCGCCCGGCAGCGAGGCGCAATGCACGTGCTCACCCGGTCGATAGACGATGTGCTCGTAGGGCTCGTCGGTGATCACGAAGGCGTCGTGCTTCTCTGCGAGCGCCAGGATCTCCAGCAGCTCGGCACGGGTGAAGACCTTGCCGCAGGGGTTGGAGGGGTTGCAGACGATGATCGCCTTGGGCCCCTGCGCGAAGGCGCGCGCAAGCTCCGCGGGATCGTAGGAAAAGTCCGGCGCGCGCAGGTGGACATAGATGGGTTCGGCGCCGGAGAGGATGGCGTCCGCGGCGTAGTTCTCGTAGAAGGGCGAGAAGACCACCACCTTGTCGCCCGGATCGCACACGGCCATCATGGAGGCCATCATCGCCTCGGTGCTGCCGCAGGTGACGACGAAATGCCGGTCGGGGTCGAGGTCGAGGCCGGTGAAGCGGCGTACCTTGCCGGCGAGGGCCTGACGGAACCGCGGGGCGCCCCAGGTGACGGCATACTGATGGTGCGGGCCGCGCGTGGCCCGCTCCAGGGCGGAGAGGAGGGCCTCCGGCGGGTCGAAATCCGGAAAGCCCTGGGAGAGGTTGATCGCGCCGTGCCGGTTGGCCAGGCGGGTCATGCCCCGGATGACCGATTCGGTAAATCCGGCGAGTCTGCGGGCGGTCCTAGGCATGGCTCAGCGTAGGGCCCGGAGACGAGGCGCCGCAATCATGGGAAAAAGACGGTGGACCGAGCCTTTCGCCGGCCAGTTTTATCGTGTCAAAAGTCGTCGGATTTGAGAGCATCATCCCAGCCGTCGGACAGGAACCCCTCCCGACCGGCGTTGTCCCAAAATCATGCCCTTTTTCCGCAGTTCATCCCTTCTTGTGGCAAGCCTGTGGCTTACGCCGCTGACGGCCCGGGAACAGGCCTGGACGTTCGACGCCGAGACGGGCGGCCTCCGCGCCGAGGGCAAGGTCGAGCTGGGCCAGCCGGGCCCTCGCCGCCCGGACTATCCCGGCTTCGCCCAGACGAACCGGGCGGTGCGTCTCGACGGCAAGGGCGCACGCCTGATCGTCGAAGACCCCGGTGCGGACAGCGTGTTCGACTTCACCAATGGCGACGCGATCACCCTCGAGGCCTGGGTGAAGCTCGACGGCATCCGCAAGGGCGAGAACGTCTACCTCATCGGCAAGGGCCGTACGGATCCCAAGGCGGCCGCGCCCAACAACCAGAACTGGGCGCTGCGCCTGCGCGAGATGTACGGCTCGGCCTGCGTGAGTTTCCTCTTCGCCTCTCCCAAGGGACCGCGTGAGGTCGACTGGCACCGCTGGACGACCGTATCAGGCCTGCGGAACGACGGCCGGTGGCACCATGTGGCGGTCGGCTACGTCTTCGGCAAGCCGGAGAGCGTGAGGGCGTTCATCGACGGCAAGGCGATGAAGGGCGCCTGGGACATGTCCGGCGCCAGCGCCGACGCCCCGGTGGTCGACGACGCGCCGGTCTGGATCGGCTCCTCGATGGGCGGCAACCCCGGCAGCAGCTTCAAGGGCTGGCTCGACGAGGTCACGGTGTGCCGCACGGCGGTCCCTGAGAAGGAGCTGTCGGCCCGCTTCGTCACCACGCTGCCCCCGATCCCTGAAAAGCAGCTCGCGGCGATGGGCCCCAGCCCCAACGCCGGCAACGACAGCCTCGGCGGAACCGCGAAGGGCCCGAACGCCGGGATGCCCAAGGTCGGGGCGCAGCAGCCCGTCGACTGGTCCCTGATCCCCGCGGGCAAGGTGCTGGTGGAGCTCTGCGAGGAATGGAATCCGGCCGCCAATCAATGGCCGGAGGCGGCGCTCAAGGCGACGGAGCGTTATGAGGCGCCCGCCTTCGGTTTTTTCCGCGTACCCCACAAGTACGTCGACACAGGCGTGCGGACCGCGCGGCCGGACCCGTACTTCCTCCGCGCCCACGCGAAGGTGACGCTGCCCCCAGGGAAGCACCGGCTCCACCTGCGCGCCCGCGGAGCCGCGGCGCTCTTCATCGACGGCAAGCCAGTCGCCATCACGCCCTTCCCTCCGCCCGGCACCGACGACAAGCCGGTGAAGGTCCAGGACAAGTTCACCGACCTCGGCGGCGATTTCCGCTTCGCCCCGCCCGGCAACCGCGACGCGTCGTGCGAGTTCGAGACCAAGGGCGGCGAACACCGCATCACGCTCGAGACGGCGGTCGGCTACGTGATCAACGCCAAGTCGCGACGGCGCCCCGAACTGGGCGAGACGGTCGCGGCGTGGTCGCCGGAAGGCTCGAAGGAATGGCACCTGCTCGCTCCTGGCGCTGATCTTCCGGACTACGACGACGCCGGCTGGGCGCGCTACCAGGCCGCCGAGGAGTCGCGCCTGGCCGCCATTGACGCGGCGGCACGCGGTGCGCTGCGCGAAGCCGCCGGCGAATACTGGACGCGCCGTCGCAAGGCCGCCGCGGAATGGCTCGCCTCGACCCCGGAGGTGAAGGTGCCCGCCCTGCCCCCGGGCTTCCCCGCCAACAACGCCGTCGACCACTTCATCGCCGAGAAGATCCTCGCGCATCGCGCCCAGTCCGTCGCCGCGCCCAAGGGCGGCGTCGACTTCTACGAGAAGATCCAGCCCATCCTCGAGGCGCGCTGCCTCGAATGCCACCAGGGCGGCAAGTCGAAGGGCGGCCTCCACCTCGATTCCCTCGCCGGTGCGCTCAAGGGCGGCAAGTCGGACGGCGCGGCCGTGGTGCCAGGCAAGCCCGACGAGAGCCCGATGCTGCTGCGCACGCTGTCCTCCGATCCCGACGAACAGATGCCGCCCAAGGGCCACCGCCTCGCGAAATCGGAGACGGACCTGTTCCGACGCTGGATCGCCGAAGGCGCCGTCTGGCCGGAATTCCGCCCGGTCCCCACGGCGCTCACGCCCCTCGCCGAGGACCTTGCGTTCCTCCGGCGCGTCACGCTCGACACGGTCGGGCTCGTGCCGACCCCGGCGGAGATCGCCGCCTTCGAGGCCGACCGCTCCGCCGACCGCCGCGCCAAGGTCATCGACCGGCTGCTCGCCGATCCGCGCGCCGCGGACCACTGGATGGGCTACTGGCAGGACGTCCTCGCCGAGAACCCCAACATCCTGAACCCCACCCTGAACAACTCCGGGCCTTTCCGCTGGTGGATCCTCGAGTCGCTGCAGGACCGCAAGCCGCTCGACCTGATGGTCACCGAATTGCTCAGCCTCGGCGGCAGCGCCAAGGACGGCGGTCCGGCCGGCTTCGGCGTGGCCTCCCAGAACGACGTGCCCATGGCGGCCAAGGCGACGGTCGTGACGACCGCCTTCCTCGGCGTCGAGACCAAGTGCGCCCGTTGTCACGACTCGCCCGCCCACACCTCGAAGCAGGAGCAGGTCTTCGCCCTGGCAGCGCTGCTCGACACCAAGGGCGTGAAGGTGCCCGCCACTTCGAGCGTCTCCATGGCCAAGCTCCGCGAAGGCGGACGCAAGCCGCTCATCGAGGTCACGCTGGATCCCGGCACGGTCGTCGAGCCC
>Ga0222713_10000039_pt1 | contig 125336 bp, 150 predicted proteins | sample C33_649DmetaG_FD_165061 | JGI IMG/M metagenome (GOLD analysis project Ga0222713, IMG submission 165061) | Estuarine water microbial communities from San Francisco Bay, California, United States - C33_649D | ecosystem: Environmental > Aquatic > Marine > Unclassified | place: USA: California...
TATTTTTAAGTTATCATGGAATGTCTGTAGATGTTGCATCTAACGTTGTAGCTACATGGGCAAATACAGAAGCATACCATACAAATGGATCAGTAAGAGTATGGGTAGAAGCATCAAAATACGTAATAAAGGAAAGTTATAAGAATGGCTTACTCAGTCTTTGATTCAAATAATAAAAAAGATCACACATCAGTAAAGGCGTTTTTCGATGATGCACCCACTATTGCAAGATATGATAGACAGAAGTATCCCTGGATCGAGAAGCTCACAGACAAACAATTGGGTTTCTTTTGGCGTCCTGAAGAAGTGGATATCTATAAGGATGCAAAAGATTTTAAAGAGTTGACAGAACATGAGCAACACATTTTTACATCCAATCTCAAGCGACAGATCTTGCTCGATAGCGTCCAAGGAAGAGCCCCTATGGTGGCGTTTGGACCTATCTGTTCATTACCCGAGCTTGAAAACTGGATCACTACATGGACATTCTCAGAGACAATCCACTCAAGGTCATACACCCATATCATCAGAAACATATATCCTAACCCTTCAAAAGTTTTCGACGAGATAATGGATATTGCTGAGATCGTAGATTGTGCTGAAGATATTTCAAAATACTATGACGATTTAATTAGATGTAATGAAATGCTAAGTGGTCATTCTGCACATTCAATTTCTGAATATGATCACAAGAAAGCTCTTTGGCTTGCACTTATGTCTGTTAATATCCTTGAAGGAGTAAGATTTTATGTCTCGTTTGCATGTTCGTGGGCGTTTGCTGAAGTCAAGAAAATGGAGGGCAATGCTAAGATCATCAAGTTTATCGCACGTGACGAAAACTTACACCTTGCTGGAACCCAGCAACTCCTCAAGGCTTTACAAAAAGAAGATGAAGACTTCGCTCGCATTGCAGAAGAAACCAAAGATGAATCCATTAAGCTGTTTGTTGCCGCGGTTGAACAAGAAAAAGCGTGGGCATCTTTTCTATTTAAAGACGGTTCGATGGTTGGTCTCAACGAAGCATTGCTGGGTGAATATATAGAGTGGATAGCAAACAAGCGTATGACAGCGGTTGGGCTACCATCACCATATAAGGGTGGTAGTAATCCTCTACCTTGGACACAAAAGTGGATCTCTGGTGCAGAAGTACAAGTAGCTCCACAAGAAACAGAAATCACTAGCTATGTAGTTGGTGGTGTTAAGAAAGACGTAACGACAGATAGTTTTAAAGGATTTAGTCTATGAGTTGTGGTGATAATTGTAGTTGTAAGGGAACTAAAGATGTGCATGATACCGAATACTACAGAAACATACTCGAGCATTATCGCAAGGGGTATAAAGACGGCATGGAATTTGCAAGAAGCCATCCTCATCTATCACCTCCAGCTATATCGAATGATGGGCTTAAAGATTTGGTAGGATGTAAAGTGTGTGGTATTGACTTTACAAAAGGAGTATGGGGATATGTGTGTAATCATCCACAATGCCCTTCGAGAATAACATGTTAATTAGGAGAAAAGGAATTGACTGATAGAGAAATAGTTTGTACAAATTGTGAAGCAGAATTTCAAGTAGTACATGATGAAGTAGATTCACCCGAGTTTTGCCCATTTTGTGGCGACAAGATCAGATATGATGATTCTGATCTTGATGAAGATTTAGACTTGGAAAATTGGGAAGAAGACGTGTGATAAATAGAGGGAAAGGTATCCCTCTATGTCTTATGAAAACCCGTGGTATTATAATAACGAAATAGTAGAATCAGATAAAATAGAAGAGTTCTACGGCTTCGTTTACCGAATCACAAATACACTCAATAATAAACAATATATCGGCAAGAAGTTTTTCTGGTCATCGAAAACACGTGTAATTAAGAAAAAGAAGAAGCGATACAAAGCTGAATCTGACTGGAAAAAATATTACGGTTCTAATAAAGAATTGGTGTACGATGTTGATAATTGTGGTATTATGAATTTTAGGAGAGAGATTCTTAGACTGTGCAAGTCTAAGGGTGAATGCAACTACTTTGAAGCAAAATATCAGTTCGCCGAAGAAGTATTGGAAAATGATAACTATTATAACTCGTGGATCATGTGCAAGATACACAAAAGTCACGCGAAGGTAAAATAGCTCAAAATTTTCCGGAAATATTTTTTACAGTTTACGAATTGACATTTTTTCACAGTTTTTGTACTATATAGATATATAGATCAGGCCCATGTAGCCCAATCGGCAGAGGCAGGAGACTTAAAATCTCCAAAGTGTCAGTTCGAGTCTGACCATGGGCACCAATAACAGGAGTATATGATGGCGCATCCGCATAAGAACAGACCGCGTAAGGGTCGTCGTAAAGTAGGTAGCAAGAAGCGTAAAGCTCGTCGCTTGAAGGGCAAGCGTAAGGGTAAGAAGTAAATACTAATATTGCGGGTGTGGTATAAGGGTTGTGCCCTAGCCTTCCAAGCTAGTGAAGACCGGTTCGAGTCCGGCCATCCGCTCCACTGAAATAGGAGTTATCGTGTCACGTGAATTTAATCTTGATGAAGTCATTCAATTTATTAGTACTTCTTCGCCTACCACATCCATCTATATTGGAGCAGATAGTGAACGCTACCGTGGTAGGGATGACAAATGGTATGCTGACTACACAGTTGCTGTTGTTGTACACATGGATTCATCTCGAGGCTGTCGTGTCTTCGGAAAAGTAGATACAGAACGTGACTATGATAAGCGTCATGATCGTCCGGCTGTTCGTCTAATGAATGAAGTATATCGTGCATCTCAGATGTATCTAGATCTATTGGAAGCAGTTGGTGATCGTCATTGTGAAGTACATCTTGACATCAATCCAGATGAGATGCATGGATCTTCTTGTGTTATTCAACAAGCAACCGGTTATATTCGTGGTATGTGTGGCTTTGCACCAAAAGTGAAGCCTGAAGCTTTCGCAGCATCTTATGCTGCTGATCGTCTAAAAGAAATTATGGCCAATTAAGGAGAATAAAATGCAACCATCTATTACAGAAGTAAGAAGCCAACTCATCTATGATGAGGGTCTACGTAACTTTATGCTTAGTGTCTATAACTATATGACATTTGCGCTTGCAATAAGCGGTCTTGTATCTCTCGGCATTAGCATGAGTCCTGATCTTCTTAAACTTATCTGGACTACAAACTTTAAGTGGATTGCTATGTTCTCTCCGCTTGCCATGAGTCTTGTATTTGCATTTATGGTCCAGAATATGAGTGCCTATGCTGCTCGCGTATTCTTGGTAGCTTTTGCGGCTGTCATGGGTCTCAGCATGAGCTCTATCTTTCTGGTCTTTAAACTTGGAAGCATTGCTCAGGTATTCTTTATTACTGCTGCCACATTTGGTGCTACTTCTTTGTATGGATATACAACTAAGCGAGACTTGACTGGCCTCGGCAGTTTCTTGATGATGGGTGTTATTGGTTTGGTCATTGCTGGTCTTATAAATGTATTCCTACAAAGTTCAATGATGTCTCTTATCATTAGTTGTATTTCAGTCATCGTGTTTACTGGTCTTACAGCTTATGATACACAGAACTTGAAAAATACTTATGATGAACTTGATGAGACCGAAAGAGATAAGGCAGGTGCTCTTGGCGCTTTCAATCTCTATATCAACTTCATTAATATCTTTATGTCGCTGCTTAATATTCTTGGCGATAAGAAAGAATAAAAAAAAGAATTGCGCGAGTAGCTTAAAGGTGAAGCCGGCCGCTCATAACGGTCTGAGTGTAGGTTCGAGTCCTACCTCGCGCACCATTTTTTCAGGTAAAATATGAAAAAAAATCTTTGGAATGAAATGTATAATTTGCCAGAACCAGCTTGTCTTTATAAGTGGCAATGGACAACAGTATATCTTTCACAACAACAAGCTAGTACTTGTCATAGAGTTGAAGCAGAAGATATATCTTTAGAAGATTTTGATTTTCATAATACTCAGGGTGCTATACAGGCTAGAAAAAAAATGCTTGATGGTAAATGGCCCGGGAAGGGTTGTGAGTATTGTCGAGACTTGGAAGAAGTTGGTGGTTTGAGTGATCGCGAACATATTAATAATAGTATGAAGCACATCAATCGTTTAACTCCAAAAGAAGTATTAATTGATCCACTTTCAACTCACTTAACACCATCAACATTAGAAGTATATTTTTCTAATTTATGTAATCAGGCATGTCTATATTGCTTTTCAAAATATAGTTCAAAGATAGAAGCCGAACACAGACATTATAATACTTCTAACGAAACTGAAGAATTTCAGTTAAGAATTACTTCTGAAAGAAAGAAAAACTATAAAGAAGCAAAAACTAAATTTTGGAATTGGATGAAAAGTAATGCTATTTCTTTAAAAGAATATCATATTTTGGGTGGTGAGCCACTATATCAAGAAGAAATATGGGAAAACATTGAATTCTTTAAAAATAATCCATGTCCAGATTTAAATATTCAAATATTCACAAATTTAAATATAGAAAATAAAAAAGCCAGAGATATTTTTATTTCATTTCAAAAATTAATAGATAATAAAAATATTAAAAACTTAACTTTAATGTTAAGCAAAGATTGTTGGGGTCCCTCTGAAGAATATGTAAGAAGTGGATCAAACAATATTGTTTGGAAAGAAAATTTTGATATGCTTTCTAAAGATTTTTGTTTTTCTGTTATGATACATTCAACTTTATGTAATTTGAGTATTAAATCTAATATAGATCTCATAACATTATATAATAATTCATTCTTATCAAGATTAGATAATAATTGTTTTAATTATAGTAAAGCAGGAGGACACCCTCATCTAGATATAGGTATATTTCCTAAAGGCTTCTTTGATAAAGACTTTGACATGATGATAAAGAATGTTAAATATGAATGGTCTAAAACCAAATTGGAAGGCTTTAAAAAGTTTGCAAATTCTAGACCATATAGACCAGATCTAGTCTATAAACTTAAAAATTATCTAGATATCATTGATCAAAGAAGAGGAATGAACTGGAGACAGACTTTCCCATGGTTAGACAAGTTTAATCCAGATGATTACACAGAATAAAAACATTAAAAAACTATTATTAATTACTATATGTAGCATAGTAGCTGGTTGTGCTTCTACTAATAGTAATGCATCTCTTTTAGAAGAGACAGCTAGTATAAATAAAAAGTACCTCGTGAATGCTACGTGGTATAAGGCGGGTCGTAAGACTGCTAATGGGGAAAAGTTTGATCCTCATGGCATGACTGCGGCTCATAAAAAGTTACCATTTAATACTATGGTGAGGGTAACCAATCCTAGCAATGGTAAGAGCATTTTGGTTAGGATTAATGATCGTGGCCCCTTTACTAAAGGAAGAGATTTAGATCTCGCAATGGGGGCGGCAAAAGCTATAGATATGAAGGGAACATCTAAGTTAGTAATGGAGATCATGCCAAACCAATAACAAAAAGGAAAACGCATGAAAAAGATTATTTTAATTGTGTCACTGATGCTGGCACCATTTGCTACAGCAAATCTTGCAGAAGCTAGGCCAAACAATGAAAATACTCAGGTCTCGCAACAACAAGTAAAGAAAAAGAAACAGGTTAAGAAGAAGCCTGTAAAAAAAGTTCAAGCAGCTAAAGTAGCTCCGGAAAATAATCCATTTATAAGAGACACTCGTCCTATATTTGGTTATACACATGAAGAATCTGTCGCACAATATTGGGCAGAAGAAAAAGCAAGACAAGAAAGACAACAAAAAGAAGCAGCTCAACAGGTAGCTTCTAATCTTGGCTTAAATAAAAAGCAAAATAACGTTACTAAAAAGACTGCGCTAGAAGTTCGTAAAGACTGTTTCTGGTTTATATGTAAAGATGAACAGGTAGTTAAACCGGTTTATGCAGAAGCCAAGAAGTGGGAAGGCAAGAACGCTAAGAAAAATCGTGGCGAGTTAAAGAGTCTTATGGCTGCAGGTAATAACAACCAACCTGTAGATCCGGTTAGAATTCCTTGGTGTGCAGGATTTGTTAATGCTATATTAGCACGTTCTGGTTATGAAACAACAGGAAGTCTAATGGCTCGTAGCTTCTTACATTATGGTGTAGTAACAAAAGAACCAGAGATCGGTGATATAGTTGTTACTAAACGAGGAAGAAGTGAAATGGCAGGTCACGTTGGTTTCTTCGAAGGTTATGAATGGTTCGAAGGCGTTAAATACATCAAAGTGTATGGTGGCAATACTGCTAAGTCAGTTCAAGTTGGTTACTTCCCAGCAAACCAAGTATTAGGGTATCGTAAACCAGTAACAGCTTGAGATACGTATTAATACAACGATATAATTATAATATAATATTAGACATAGAGAAAGATCAAGTAGTTTTTTTATCAAAAGATCTTTCTCTGTGTCGAAAACAACTGGAGTTATATAATGACACATGTGGATCTTCTGCAAGTTGAAATTAATTGGCTTAGACAAATCTTAGAACATATAGATAAAGTTATTAAGTCAGAGACTATGACAGACTCTGAAAAAACTGTTGCTATTGCGTGGTTGGTTCGTCAAACAAAGAGTGCAAGTAGAGATGAGTGATAAAGAAGATAAGATTACAAATATACCAAGTATAGAAGATCATCACTATCTTTTATTTAATAAAGATTTTGATCCAAGTTCTTGTGGTGATGCTATGGAATTTATTATAGCAAGAAACTTGATGAGAAAAGATCGTCCTAAACATATTAAAATGATTATTAATTCTCCTGGTGGTGAAGTTGGTTCAGCATTTGCATTAATCGATACGATGAAGGGATCAAAGATACCAGTATACACTTATGGTCTTGGCGAGATTGCTAGTTGTGGTTTAATGACTTTTATTGCAGGAGAAAAAGGTCATCGTTATGTGACTAGGAATACTGCCATCCTTTCTCACCAATATTCTTGGGGAAGTTATGGTAAAGAACACGAACTTATGGCCCGTGTAAAAGAATTTAATAATACACATGCCCGTATTGTTGAACACTATAAGCGCTGTACTGGTTTGGATGAAAAATCTATTAAGAAGTATCTTCTACCCGCAGAAGATGTATGGCTTACTGCTAAAGAAGCAGTTAAGTATGGGATAGCAGACGAGATCGTGGAGTTTTATTAATGTGGAGACTCTGGGCAAAAGCTCTAGGGGAAAAAGCAAGTAGTGATAATAAAGAAGCAGATTTAATTGCTACTATCAGGACTTTAATTGTCTTGTGCTATATCATAACTAATATGTTTATTGTGGCAGGAGTTATACGACATTGGTGAAGTCTTTTGAGTGGTGGATGGAATGGACAGCCACTGCAGTCTTGATGGTAGGAGTAGCTCTTACCGCTTGGAATATCTATCCATTAAATATCTACTTCAGTTTAGCAGGCAATTTTGGTTGGCTTGTAGTTGGTTATATGTGGAAAAAGTGGTCTTTGATCATAATCCAGTTTGTTGTTTCAGCACTTTATGTAGCAGGCCTCATTATAAATACTTAAAACGAGGATGCCATGAAACCATTTTACTCATACTTAGAAGAATTGAAGATAAGCCTTCAGTATCATGATGAGCTTAACCCTAAACTATGGAATGGTAATAAACTTAAACCAGAAGTCAGAGTAAAACTATTACAGTTTGCCGACGCGTGGGGAGATTATGCGAGCATTCCTAAAAATCTAATTCAAGACATCATTATGGTTGGTGGCAATGTCAATTATAATTACACCGACAAGTCAGATATTGATGTGCATATTGTAATTGATAGAAATAAATTAGGTGAGAGAAAGCTTGTAGATGACTATCTACAGAGTAAAAAAGTTTTATGGACTCTAACACATAATATAAAAGTCTATGGTTATTCTTTAGAACCATACGCGCAAGATCCTGTAGCATCCTATCCGAAAGGACAGGGTGTTTTTTCTTTAAAGAATAATAAGTGGATAGTTGAACCTACTAAGGGCTCTTATGATTTCAATAAAGATAAGAATCTAAAGAAAAAAGTTTCTGACTATATGCATCTTATAGATCATATGATAAAGAGTAAAATGGATGCTGAAGCATTTAGATCTTTAAAAGAAAAGATTAGAGGAATGCGTGGCGCTGCTATCGCAAAGGGTGGCGAGTTTAGTCAAGAGAATCTTGTATTCAAAGAACTTCGTAATCGTGGTTACCTTGACAAGATGGATAAATATGAAAAGAGCCTGAAGGACAAAGAACTGTCATTGTAAATGTTTGATTATATATTATGGTTGCTGTTTGGTACAGTATATGGATTCATTATTGGTTTAATACCAGTCGCCGGTGCGAGCACTGCGCTTATAACCATATATGGATTCTTAGATTTATTTAGATCAGATCCATATCTACTTGTAGTCTTCACAACTGCCATAGTAGTTTCTAGCACAATTGGTGATAGTTTTGCCAGTATTGTTCTCAATATACCGGGAGCATCCGGATCTGCAGCAACCATCGTTGATGGCTTTCCTATGGCTAAAAAAGGTGAAGCAGCTCGTGCGTTAAGTGCTGCTATAACCACATCAACACTAAATGGTTTTATATTTGGTGTTATTGCTCTAGTATTCTTGCCATTCTATTCTAAAGCAGTATTGTCTTTTGGCATACCGGAACTATTATGTTTTCTTATACTAGCTTTTACTTGTGTTACTTTTATCACAAGCGATAAATGGGTAAGAGGCATATTTGGTTTATGTCTTGGAATATTTCTTGGCATGGTTGGTCAACATCCAACAACAAATGCTGCTCGTTGGACATTTGATTGGGATTACATAAAAGCAGGCATTCAAATTATGCCAGTTCTTGCTGGCGTACTTGCATTTCCAGAATTAATTGAAGCTTATAGATCTGGATATAATGCTGCGACTGCAAAGATAGTTGATGCTAGGAATCAAACTATTCAAGGTGTAAAAGATACATTCATACACTGGAAAGATAGTATTCGCGGTGGCGCTATTGGCGCTTTCATTGGTGTATTGCCGGGTGTCGGTGGTGCTGTAGCAGACTGGGTAGCTTATAGTCAAACAGTTGCTCTAAACAAGAATGAAAAGATACCATTTGGTGAAGGCAATATCAAGGGTGTTATTGGTTGTGAGGGTGCTAATAACTCTCAGAAAGCAACAGGTTATATACCTACTGTCTTATTTGGTATACCCGCTGCACCATTCGAAGCTATCATCTTAAGTCTGTTTATCTTAGTTGGTATAGAACTAGGAACACCAAACTTATTAAAAGATATGACATTCTTTAAAGCACTAAACTATAGTTATATGGCTTCATTGACCATAACTTTTATAGCATCGATGTTCATGATTAAGTACATCACTCTCGTATTTAAGATACCATTTTCAATTTGGTTCTATATACTTTCTGCTCTTTTAGTATGGAGTTGTGTACAATATACCGGATATTGGGAAGACTATTTTATCTTAGCAGCATTTATTGTTCTTGGATTTTTACTAAAATATTTTAGTATAAGTAGAGCTGCATTTATTATTGGATTTGTTTTATCAGATCAAATAGAAAAGATGTATTATCAGTATACAACATTGTTCGAATGGTATACTATCTTTACTAGACCAATTTCATTAACTTTAATAATAGTATCTTTGATACTGGCAATCTATGGAATCTTCTTTAATAAGACAAGGATATCTTACACATGACACAATATCAAGAGTGGAACGGAAGCAGATGGCAATATATGAAAGAGCAAAGCTCTTGGCATTTTGACAACATGAGACCACCAGAACACGGCAAAGATAGTTATACATTTGTTGGTAACTTTAGATATAGCTTTAAAAATATAATTGAAAAATATATTCCTATTGCACAAGCTAGTACATGGGCAACAAGAAATAATTTTAATCCTAAGATTGCATCTGAAGGTTTATATTCTGCATCTGCAGAACAACAAGATCTAATCAGAGTTGGCGCTGATCCTGATCAAGAAATATTTTGTAGAGTAGCAGCAGATGATGAACCAGTATTTAAATATATTGCTGAGTATCTTGGTATAGAAAAACCTGCTATAAAATTTCATAATCAAAAGACAGGTCAGATGTTACATTTGCATATCGATAATTTTGCTGCTAGACCTGAAAGAGATAATAGTTTTAAAGTTACAGAGATGGATGAGAATCCTGACATCATGCGTAGGTTTGCAATCATGCTTGATGACTGGAAATCAGGACAGATATTTCAATTAGGTAATGCTATGTACTGGCAGTGGTCAGCAGGTGATTGTATAACATGGGAGTGGAAAGATATTCCACATTGTACAGCAAATATGGGTTGGGACGATAGACCCATGTTACAGATCACTGGATATACTACTAAAAAAACAAAAGATCTATTAGATAAAGCAAAAGATTTAGGACCATTTTATCATGATATTTCATTTACATCTTTTAAATGAAAAAACAAATCAAGTTCATATTCTTAATTTAAAACCATATGATAATTTGTTGGGAAGAGCATGGTCTTCCCTATTAAAAGAAGCTATTGATAGTAGTAATTGCTGGTTAGTAGAAACAGATAGAATCTATCATGTTAATAATGAATGGTCAAAAGAAACTATCATAGAAAAAATGCAACGATGTATTGATATCGTAAACATGTATGACAATATAATTGTTGCAGATTTAACTAATGAAGTTACACAAGAAACAATGAACTACTTGCATACTTTCTTCGAGAAACTTAGGGGAAAAGATGAAGCACCACCTCAGTGGTATATCGATGCACCTAGACAAGTTAAAGATGCAGTATCAGAATTTAATGTGTTGATTCATCGTTATGAAGCTTATGATAGTATGAATCATCATGCTAAAATTACTGTTGGTTATAAGCATAGACCGACAAGAGAAATGACTCTTGAAGAAAAGAAATGTTTTAATTTAAATCTTCAACCAGGAGAAATATATTTAAAATATTGTCATAAAGGTAAAGATCTATTAGATGTTTTTAAAGATGAAGATGAACATATTGGTGATGAGAACATATTACCACAACACAAAATAAGTTCTGACTTTAATATTAATTTTTCTTGGAAAATGCAAGAAAAAAGAAAAGATGATTTTTATAAATGGTTAGAAGATAAGAAAACTTTTCTTAAGTCTATAAATATAGACATCGATGATCCTTCTGTAACCATTGGCAGAGGTGTTGTTGGAAAAGTTCTTCATGAAGATATGGAAGAACTTAGAAAAGAAATATTTGGTGTAACTAAAATTCATGATATAACATATACGGAGTGAATAATGAATAGATTATTATCGTTTTTCATCGCACTGTTGTTTTCAACTGCGGTTTATGCACAGCAACCATATAGACTAATCGTTCCACAAGAACCCGGCGGTGGTACATCTGTGTGGGCAAATATTATTGCTCAACACCTTGAGAAGTTTATTGGTACTAAAGTTATTGTAGAACATATTCCTGGTGCAAATGATATTCCCGGTTTTAATAAATTTCACAATGAATTGCAGAAAGATCCATATGCAATCATGGTTGCTCATGGCGGTAATGCCGAGAGCTTCTTGACTGATAAAGTCGATTATGATTATAAGTTCTATGAACCAATTGGGCTCGTCAATCTAAATATTGTTGTGAGTCATGCTACAAACTTTGATCCTTATAAAGATAAAGTAAAGTTTGGTAGTACTTCAGGCAGACGACCAGACGTTATGGCAATTGTCATGATGATTTGTGGTCCACAACCAAACATGGATGCATACATTAAATGCTATAATGACAAGATGATCTTTGTTAAGGGCATGAAACCAGCAGAAGCCAGACTTGCAGCCCTTCGCGGTGAACTCAATACAGTCAGAGAAACTTATTCATCACATCTCAAGTTTATTGGACCAATGATTGAGAAGGGTGATTATAAGTTATGGTTCTCACATGGTGTTCTCGATCTTAAGACTGGAAAGATTGTAAAAGATAAGAACTATAATACCAATCACTTCGAAGATCTCTATAAGCAGAAGTGGGGTGTAGCACCATCAGGCGAGTTCTATGATGCTTATGTTCTTGTTAAGAACTTTAGAGACGTCTTGCAGAAAAGCTTGTGGGTCGGTAAGTCTAATCCAAATGCAGAACACATTAGAGCATCAATTAGAAAGATGCTTGCTGATCCTGCGGCAAAGAAAGCTCTTGATGACGACAGCGGCGATTATGAATGGTTTATTGGTGATGATATGACTAAAGCATATAACATCATTAAGAAGCAGATCAACGAGCAGAGCTTAAAGAATCTTGTAAAGTTTACACAAGATGGAATCAAGCTTGAAAGTGTTTATAAGCCAGAACTAATCACTCCGTAAGTGGCGCATAAACTTTCTAGTTAATGTCTTCTCTAAACGGTATGCTTCTTTTTCCCACGGAGCATTCCAATAAGATGCATCAATATTATCATATCCATATTCACTAATATGGATATCACCTTTCCATCTAATCTTCTTAGACGTATTATAATCTCTTAGCTGACCAGTTGCATATTGCTTTACATGTACAAGTTCATGTGCTAAAACACTAAGAGTCTGTTTGAAGGTTAGATCTGCATCGATCTCTATATCAAAATCCCTCGGCCTGTTAAGGTCGAGGGCGTCACATACACCGTAAAAATCTTCTTTCTTGAATAGATTCTTTTTGAATCTAATAGTAACGTATACATTACTTGATAGTCGATTTGACATCAAACAAGATGCATAGTAGTGTGCAGCTTTTCTTATAAGCTTTCTCTGACACTTGCTCGGCTTACCGTAGATTGTAACATCCATGATCGTCTCCCCTAGCCAAAGATTTGCAAGACTTTCTCTGTATACAGATATTTATCTTTGACAAAAACCTGGGGTTCTGGCTGACCATCAACCGCTATGATGATAGCTATCTGAGGGATCTCGAGGTTACGAAGATCTTCTGCCATAATGCTATAGCATGTAGCTTGTAGAAAGTAATCCTCGATCCATTCTTCTTTCTTTGGTTTAAGGCTGGTCTTAAAGTCAACGATGCTGACTATACCATCAAACTCTGCAATGCAGTCTGTCCTGCCAGCAGTGTTAAGCCTCTTAGAATATAGAGGAGCCTCGATGGCATAAATGGTTCCAATCCTTTTATCAAGTACGGGTTTAATACTTGAGAATGTCATGATATTTGCAGGCATGACACCTTCTGGATAATACTCTTTATTTAAAAGATAATCTTCACAGATAGAATGGATGGCGGTGCCACGGTTTCCGGCTTGCACTTTAATCTGGTCTGCTCTTTCTTGGCCAACACTATTAATCCAGTTCTGCAGATGAGTCTTATCTTTGTGTTGACCAAGTACAGTAGTGACAGAAGGATATCTGCCACCATCGGGTGCAAAGTAGTATCTCTTACCGTCAATGATACGAGCTTCAAAGTCTTCGAACTCTGTAAAAAAATGTTCGAAGACTTTGCCTCTATTATAGACTGGTCGTGTTGCGCTAAGCCGAGATTTGAAGTCTGTCTTTAACAACGATATATTCTTTCACTAATGACGATCTAACAATGTCGTCCACATCAAAATCAACGAAGCTGAAAGCTTTCATATTCTGCAGGATCTTCATGAAGTCAATTAGACCCTTCTTATCTTTGTCATAAGTAAAGTCAGACTGTCTAAAGTCTCCGCAGAAAATGATCCTACAGTTTCTGCCAATACGTGTGATGATAGAGTCTAACTCATGAAGAGTCATGTTAGCTACTTCATCCACGATAACAATACAATCATTGAGTGTGATACCACGAACGAATGATGTACTAATGAATTCTACATAATCTTTTGTCTTAAGTACATCATAAGCATCACCCCTATTAAACAATTCTGAACAGATTGCATAGTATGGTGCTTCGTATACTTTTGCTTTTTCTTTCTGATTACCGGGAAGGAAACCCATGTCGCGTGTTGGAACTACGCTTCTAATGATATAAACTTTTTTATATCCACAATTACCATCAAACAATTCTTTAAGAGACAGATATAGGGAGATGAAGCTCTTTCCTGTTCCAGCAATTCCATGAAGCATCAAATTCTTTTTTGCAGAAAATGCTTCGAATGTTTTTTGTTGGTTAGCTGTTAGAGGTTTTATCTCTCTGAGATTAAAATTAACTCTAAAGTTTGCTTCGTTGTTTATCTTTACTCCCTGTTCTCTTAATGCTCTTCTCTGTTTCTTGTTAAGTCTTGTTTGTTGCTGAGTCATTGTTTCTCTTATTGTTATAATTAAAATGTATTGACAGTAGACTTAGTCATTCCTCTCGAGTGTTCTTTCTTTACATTCTTCAAAATATCTCTGAATGAACTATCTGGTTTTTTGAGACCAAGTCTGATACTATCTCCAATAGCTGGAGCACCGTTTACAAGTTGAGTTACATTTTTGTTCTCCTCCAAATAAACATCAAGAGCAGAGATGCTCATGAACTCTTCGTACTCTTCACCTGTATCATTATTAAGGAACTTGTATGTAGGCATTACTTCCTCTCGTAATAGTAATCTTCATCTTCGAAGTCTTCTTCTTCAATAAGAGCATTTATATCTTTAGTCTTAAGGGCTCTTTCGAGCCTCTTACTTTCTTTTTTATTTACTCTATTACGAGGGTTATCGTAATATTCATCTTCATCATCATCATAAGAATAGTCGTTCTTCTTGAACTTCTTAAACGTTGACTTGCTCATTGATTAGCCCTGGAAATGCCTCTGATACTAGTGCCTCTGTAATTCCCTTATATGGAAGCTTCTTGTCTTTCATAGCTACAATAAGCTCCGCATCTTTGGGATCGATTGCCTCAAGCAGATTAATAAAAAGAGATTCACGCTTGAGGTTTGTAAGGCCGGGATGACCGTCCTTAACAAAAAGATAAAACTTTCTTGCTTCAGAGTATAGCATACCCTGACTTTCAACATGCTCGCTTGGTTTATAAGGTGGAGCACCTTCTGGAAGATCAAATACAATACTCTTATCGAGAGCATGTTTAAGGACAGATCGAAGCACAGGATTATCGTGCTGTCTAAAAACTTCTAGCTTTTCCGCTTTAGTCTTTGCTTTAGAAACCCTATCAAGGATCTCTGATATACTAAGTCTCATTAAAATTCTCCAATACTTTCCATAAGATTTTTCAAACGATTTGTTATAAAGTAATTAAGCATCTTGCTACGATCACGTCCGTCCTGTTGTTCATACTGTTGCATGATTGTTTCTTGCAGATTTTCTGGTGTATGCTTAAGATCGATCAGACGCTTATTACGAATATAGTTTCTATATAAAGGATGATCAAACTTACCATCTAAACCAAGTTCAAGTATACCCTCAATCTTCTTGGCAGTAAGAGGCTTCTGTCGCTGACCAACAACGAAGCAATCATCACCGGACAATACGTTAGGAACACCATCGCCAGAGTCACCTTTAAGAACATGTTCTGCAAGGTAACGCTCAGGATCAGAGTGCTCTATAAACTTCTTACGCACGGGATCATACTGACGAACATTAGAATACACATGAAGTTGGATAAAGTCTTTATCACCAGACAAGATAAGAATCTTCTCATCACTCTCTGATGAGACTACTTTGCCATACGTGTGCACGAGTGTAGCGATGATGTCATCGGCCTCAGCTGAGACGACATCAATCACACGATACGGGAAATAGTCTTTAAGCTCTTGACGAATCTTACCGAGACAGTCAAAGATACTCTTCCAATCGAGCTCTGACTTCTCTTGATTCTTCTTACGATTAGCCTTATAATAAGGGAACTCTACCTTACGCCAATTATTGGTATTGTCACATGCAATGATGATCTCACCATATTCACGTGAAAACTTTTGGTTGAAAGACCTGATAGCATTGAGGACCATGTGACGAACCATGTTCTCTTCTAGCTGCGCGTTTGTGTGGTTACCTAACTGCATCATTAGGTTTGAGATCATTACTTGGTTAAGATCAATGATGATCATGATGTATTATAGAGCTTAGCTCTTCTCCTGTTGAACTTCAAACATAGAAGATATTACCTCATTTCTTAAAAGAAGTACACCGCTATCTTCGTCATGATTAAAAAGGTTCTCGGCAAGTGTTTGCATAGGATGATCTATACCATAATGCTTAAGCATAATAGATCTAAGCGCTTCGACTAGAAATGCACCATCTTTCACATTGTTTACTTCACCGGTCTCTTCATCATCTACAAAGTCAAAACCAGCAGTAGCCATCTGATTAAAGATTATTGGTACCATAGTAGACAACACTTCTTGGATGTGAAGGTGTTTTATATTGTCTACTCTTTGAACTATTTCTTTTTCGTCTTTCGGTATTTCCCTTGTAGTGCCGGGAAATTGTATAACATTATTTTTATTCTGTAACTCTATTACATTTGCCATATGTTTTCCTTAAAAAGGATATCATGGGATATTTATATTTCAAGTAGTTCTATAGACCCACGTAGGCTTAGGAAATTCTCTTGGTTCATTCAGGAGACTTCTGATAAGAGCAGACCATTGGTGTTTTCTACCTTCCCAATTATAGAAACCATCTGTATAAGACTTCTGAAAATCAAGTTTATTTTGCACATGATTATCATTAATACTTCTAATTGCATCTGAAAGAATCATGTGAAATGTTCCAGCATGTTCTGATGGATTTTCATTCCACTGATACATATAAGTCCAATTTGCTGCAGTCTCTGAAAGAGCAGCAAAATTAGGATGAACACAAACAAGTCTAGCACTCATAGCCTCAAGAAGGCAGAGGCAAGACGTCTCAGGCCAGATAGAAGGATAAGCAAAAATATGAGCAGATTTAAGAGCTTCTCTTAAATCTTGATTGGTAACAGTACCATGATAGTTGATCTTAGGGTGTGCCTTACAACGTTCAAAGAGTTCTTGATATGGTTCATCACGTTGTTCCCACCCATAAAGCTTGAAAGAAGAATATACATCGAGCTCAATATTATCAAACTCTTCACATAGCTTTTCAAATACTGGCACTAGAATCTGCAATCCACGATGTGGTGTGGGTGTATAGATTAATTTGATTTTATCTTTTGGTTTTTCATGTGGTTCAATAGGTGTGATGGCATTCTGCATGACTACACACTTAGACCAAGGAATATTATAATGACTTATGTATGCTTGCATCTGCCAATTAGAGACGAACACAATCTTATGGAACCGATCGTGTCCGCCATTCTTTAGATGTTCTGATTCAGGATCACCAGGAAGATCATGTTGCCAAAGGATTCTAACTTTAGTTTCATCCAACTCTCTTACACGAGACGGAATGATTTGACACTGATCGAGAAGTTCTTTATCAATGCTCTGATGGAGTCTTTCCATCATGAGTTCAGTGCCACCCTTAGCATTAGCAGACAGTTCATTCACTTCCATAATATATTAATCCCTTTTTATTAAGCTTGGCGTGTCAAGAAAGATGGTCTAATTGACTTAGCCTTGAAGTATTGCTTCACAAGATCGATGACGATCTGGTTGTCATATGGTTTACAAGAAAATACATCGAGGTACATGGCATTGCCACCCTCTTGGTCGTCAGGAACAAAATGAGCACAGATGTTTGAGGTCTCAATCAACTGTACAAGAGTGTAACCGGCTTTGTTTCCGCTACCGAAGCTAACGATTTGTGGTTCACCATAAGCAACCATATCTATATCATTAACTAATTGCTTTGTAAATCTATAAATTGTATCGTAATCATTGATAGCGTGTGCATCAAGATCGGCGCAGTCTAATACGAGATGATAACCCCAATATGCCATGTCATTTGAACTCCTATGATTAGAAAAAAGAAAGCTCTTCTTTCGAAGAGCCTTGTTATTTATTCATATCCCTCGATGTACTGTGCACTGAGGATATTCTCTAGTCGGAATGACCGCCAACCTAGATCATTGATTGACCAGACTGGAAGCACATCCGGATTTTCTTTTCGATGTGTCTCAGCAGCTTCGAGATCTTCATTCTTCATCTGCGGAGGCATATACTTAGGATTGAGAGTAGCACGCATAGTACGCAGTGAACCATCAACTTTAGTAAACGTAAGATCAACAGCTCCCTTCTTAAGGAGCTTCACCATTTCTTCACGATCAGTAACCATTATTTTTCCTCGTTCAAAAGCTTTCGCGTATCAAGAGATTCTTCAGTCAAGATCTTGCTCAACTCAGTGAATCCGCCGATGTGATAACCATCGATGACAACTACAGGAAAAGACCTAGCGTTAGGAAACTTTTCAAGCAGTTGTTCTCTGGTATAATCTACACCAAGTTTATGTTCTGTAAACTGTTTATTTCTAGTAGTCAGCAGACTCTTAGCAGATACACAGTGAACGCAGTTATCTTTGCTATAAATTTCAATCAAGTCGTTCTCTCCAATATTCCAATACGTCAGCCCATATGGTAGGATCATATCCGGCTGCGATCATGTCTTCTTCAACGAGGATTTCGAGGTCGCTCTTCATTATATATCTCCTAGAGAAAGAGAGGCTGCTTACGCAGCCTCCGCCATTTCGATTGCAGTCTCAAGAGCCTGAGTCTTGAGGTTACGGTTGGTGCCGAACCATGAAGAGGCAAGGCGGGTATCTTGATTACGACCCATGACGTGATCAGTCATGAAGGTAACCGTATTGAAAGCCTGCCACCAAGTGCCCTGAGCATACTCTGCACCGGGCTGCTGGTCAAGCAACTCAAGAGCGATACCAGCATTCTTGGAAAGCTCTTTCTTGGTGTTGTCGGTAACACCGGTAACAGGGAAGATACGCTTGAAGTAGTCAACGATGGACTCATCATTAAACTTCTTGGAGCCAAGGAAGCCAGCCATTTCTTTGTACTGGGCAAGCTTGTCAGCAGCAATGCCAAGCATCATCTTGACGTTGTCAGGATCGAACTTGGTACGGTGAGAGATCTTAGCCATACGCTCAACCGCAGAGTTAAGCGAGAGGGTCAGAGTGTTATTGCACACCACACGGATAGGCGTGAAGCGCACGTCAGTGGAGAATCCATACTTGTGGAAGTTCGAGAACAAGAGGTAGGACTCAACTACGTCACCCTTGAACAGCTCGAAAGATTCCTTGACTTTGGCCAAGCCCCACACGATCTGGCCATCACGGAGAGAGCCAGCAGTGTGCATCTCCATATCACCAGAGAGGACGAAGTCATTGAAGAAGTCAAAAGCTTCTTGGTTCTGGACCTCGTTCCAGTCATCAGAGACGACGTCGATGATCTTGTCGTCAATGTTACGGACCAGTGCCGAGCGGCCAACCGGAACTTTCTTGCCGGCAACCTCAGCGAAGGCCGGAACCTTTGTGACGGTCCAGTCAAGGCCGGCTGCCTCGAGCATCTGGGCAGGGGTCAGGTCGGCAGGAACCTTAGTACCAAGGCCGTGCCAAGGGGTCTCACCAGCGTAGGCCATCTGAGCCTTACCGTTGAGCATCTCAATCATGTGTGCCATGCTATATACTCCTGTGTGATTGGTTAGTGTCTGTATTCAGCTTACTTTCTGATAATACCAAGTCCTCATCATTTGTAAACAGCTAAAATCACTTTTTTCGAAAAAAAAATCGGTTTACTTTGCCGGTCCCTGTGGTAGTATATACATATGGTCAATGAGGCAGCGAAAATACCAGTTGACATTTTTCCCTGCTTTGGTATAATAATCTTATAAGAGGTGATAATCATGGCTAAAGCAGCACGTAGACCGGCGCTCAATGCACGCGCCAAAGTAAAGAAGCCACGGGTCACACGATCTGAGGCATACTTGGTCAATCTCAAGTACATGGGCGATGAGCCTGAACTCCGTGGCCAATTGTCAGATTCACAACTTGGTAAGGCTCTTAATTGGTATAATGCCATGTGCTCTACGTCAGAGTACAAAGAGTACACGCGTGACTATCTTAAGTCTCTCAAACGTGATCGTGAAGCTAAGCAAGTCATGCGAGTGCCTGACCAATATTTTCCTACCACGATCGGTTCCATCTCACGTCTCTTGTCTCGTGGTTGTACTGTGCAAGATAGCACCATGTCTTTCTTTGAGTCCAAGCTTAAAGAAGCATTGTCTCGTGTTATCGAAGTAGAAAAGTCAGAGACTCCCGTTGAGAAAGTTTCTATTCAAGATCGTATGAAAGAACGTGCCAACGATATCATCGGCGACATCGAAGAGATCATCGACTCTGGTGTAGAATTCTCTCTGTACGATCATCTCCAGAAAAACCAGATACCTGCTATGTATGCTACCAAGATCATCGACCATTATCGTCCGTGGCTCGAAGAACTTTGTGAAGCACACGAAGGTAAATGTGATCAGCTCAAAGAAGCTTATAAGCACCTTACTAAGAAGCAGCTTGAAGCTCGTGTGTTGTTCATCAACTCATTGATCGAAGATGCTGAACGTTATGGTGACGTTACTAAAAAGCTTCGAGCTCCTCGTAAGCCTCGTGCTGTATCTGCTGAGAAGAAGCTTAAGAACTTTATCTACATGAAAGAAAGCAATGAGTACAAGATTGCTTCTATCTCTCCTGATAAAGTCTTAGGTGCTCAGGAGCTTTGGACTTTCAATACGAAGTATAAGCTGCTGACGGTGTTCCGTGCACGTGGACCGGCAGGTCTCGACGTCAAGCGAACCACTATCATCGGCTATGATGAGTCTACAACAATGACTAAGCGTTGTGGTCGTAAGCCAGAATACTTCGTTGACAAAGTTCTAAACGGTGGTAAGCTGGTCTTGAGAAAACTGATGGATGAAGCTAAGGGTGATGCACCCCTAGCAGCACGCATCAACGAACACACAATCCTTTTGAAGGTGGTATCATGAAGATTGTCAATGAATGCAAGATGTTTACGCCTGAACAGCTACAGCTTCTTGAAAAGAAGTATAACGGCAAGTTTGTGTTTGAGAGTTGTCTTAAAAACAAAGATGGTGGCTGGTGTAATTTTCCAGCCGCTATCTTCTACACTGAAGAAGCACACCCACAAGGTTCGAACTACTTTGCTATCTGGTTTGATGATGCCGGCCATGTCATGATCTCTAATGGTATCACTGCTACTGAACCATTCTATGGTATTGTTGTTGATGATACAGCATACTACTCTCGCTATCGTCATGACTATAAAGACTATGGTGGTTTCTTCATCGACGGTGGTCGAGACTATTCACGTTTCGGCGGATCACGTTTTAAAGATATCAAGAGTTGCACAATGAAAGTAGAAAAAGACAAATTAGCTGTTTACAATGTTAGACAGTAGTGGTATAAATAATCATGCTGAGGTCGTTGAGGCGTTCAGAATAAACGTTTCGGACGCGGGGGCAGTACCCGCCGCCTCCACCACAGATACATTCTTTGAGGTCTTGGTCGTTACCAGCATAGCAAAAACGGCGACAGAGTGTATCTTTGATGGGGGCGAAATAGGATCGACGTGCGTAGTAAAGGTACGAAGAGACCGAAAGCAACGTATAGATGCAAACGATAATGCACCTTTCGCTATGGCAGTAGCTGCCTAAGCATGAGCTCGGTGGGGAGCTTGGAAACAGAATCCCCACCACAGTTTATTGGTCACTTAGCTCAGCAGGATAGAGCAACAGCCTTCTAAGCTGTGGGTCGATGGTTCGAATCCATCAGTGATCACCATTTTAAGGAGCCATATATGTCTAAGCGTTATGATCATTGGTTTTGGAATAGCAGGCTTGTTGATAACATCGCAAGCTTTATCGTAAGGCTAGACACATACATATGGCGTAAGCAATATAATCGTTAAAATTTACGGGGGTGGGTGTTGGTACACGGGAGGGCCTTATAATCCCTTTAGCGCCCGATTAGCGTTCTTGACTCGGTTCGAATCCGGGCACCCCTACCAATTTAGAAAGTAATCAATGAAAGATCTTATTTTTAATGTGAACTATGTCCAAGAGATTGAGAACTTAGTGAGAGATAAAAACATAGAGTACATCGATGCGATTGTGCACTACTGTGAGAAGTCAGGTTTAGAGATTGAGTTCTTGGCTAGTGTTATTAAGAAAGATCCTGTGATGAAATCAAAGCTTCAGTTTGAAGCAGAGAATCTTAACTTCATGAAAAAGAGTGCAAGACTTCCAATATAGGAGAGTGTAATGCCGTACAAAGAAGTTTGGGTAGATGACGAAGACCTCTCCGATTTTGATGATCTAGATCTTATTGATGAATTACGAGGACGTAAATACACTATCTACGGCAAAAAATATGATCTCGTATGGGAACTTTATCAGGCATATCTATTAGATAACGAAAAAGCTTTTAGAGAATATGTCAAAAAGATATTGATTGAGAATGGATACAGACCGTAAGATGTCAGCATTTGAATGTTACAAAGAGTATGTGGCTTTGAAAAACCACTTTACTCAGAAGAGCTATGACTATATCAAATACAATGGTAAGACGAGTGTAAAGGCTGACTCTTTTAATTCCCGCAAAGATAAGATCTTCTTTGAGAAACTTGCTAAGCACAAAGATCCTAAAGGATTCTTGATTGCTAACTTAGTAGAAGATGAGAAAGTCTGGATTAAAGACTTAGCGTATAATGAAATAGCACAGACTAGATACAACGACTGGACAAAAAGAATCCAGTCGTTGACTTATATGTTCAAGACAGAACTATCAAAGCTTAAAGAAAACTTTGATGAGAACTTCTTGGTAGAAGAGTACGATCATCCACACCTTCTAAAACTTTACCTTCGAAAAGAGATTTCAATAGAGACACTAGTCATCTTGGTTGAAGTGACTGGATGTTTTAAACATTGGAATAAGAAACTTAAAGACGATCCTATCTGGGATCAAGTTTCTTTTAAGATCAAGAAGTACAGATCTTTCTTGAACTTTGATACAACTAAAATAAAATCTGTTATAGTTGACAAATTTAGCTAAGAAGCATATAAATAGATGTGCAGCTATTGCTGCTACACACTGTTATACAACGCAATACAACGCTTATATGGAGAAATACAATGGTAGACTTTTCACAACTTAAGAAAGCATCTTCGCAGTCCCTCGATAAACTTACTGCTGAACTTAATAAGCTTTCAAATCCCCAAGAACAAAAGAAGGGTGACGATCGTTTCTGGTCTCCCTCAGTAGATAAAGCTGGTAATGGCTATGCTGTTATTCGCTTCCTCCCAGCTCCTGCTGGTGAAGATATCCCGTTTGTTCGTCTCTTTGATCATGGCTTTAAGGGACCATCGGGTAAGTGGTACATTGAAAATTCACTCACTTCAATCGGTCAGAAGGATCCCGTTAGCGAATACAATAGCTATCTTTGGAACCTATCGTCAGACGATAACTCAGACTCTCGTAAGCAGGCTCGTGCGCAGAAGCGCCGTCTCCACTACATCTCTAACATCTATGTAGTTAAGGATCCTGCTAATCCTGAGAATGAGGGTAAAGTATTCTTGTTTAAGTATGGCAAGAAGATCTTTGATAAGCTCAATGACTTGATGAATCCTCAGTTTCCTGATGAAGCACCTATCAATCCATTTGACTTTTGGCAGGGTGCTAACTTCAACTTGAAGATTCGTAATGTTGAAGGTTATCGTAACTATGATAAGTCTGAGTTCAGCGCAGCTTCTGCATTGCTTAATGATGATGAAGAACTCGAGAAGGTTTGGAAGAAGGAATATCCGCTTCAGGCTTTTCTCGCTCCTGAAAACTTCAAGAGCTATGATGAATTGAAATCTAAGTTGAATACTGTACTTGAAGTTGCTAGTACAACTGTTCGTAAGGCTGAAGAAGAGGATGTTCCGTGGGCTCGTTCTGAATCTGCTCCTCAGTTTAAAGCTTCATCTGCTCCTAAGATCGATGAAGAAGAGGAAGAAGACGAGATGGAATTCTTCAAGAAGCTTAAGGCTTAAACTTAAAGGGGGCGAAAGCCCCCTTCTTTTTTATGATACCATTGAACCCGCTCTAGCTCTCCTGTTAACAGACACACTGTTACTTCCAAGAGATTCTACTAATGCGCCGGCTATACCACCTGCGAGTACTTCAGCAAATCCTCCACCCGGACTGGCACTAGGAATACCATCTATACCAAAACGTTTTTCTGATGGTGTGCTATAAGTTCTATTATCTTGTGGTGAAACAACCACTGGACCAGATCTTCTATTATCTCTAGCAATATCCATATTTGTTGAGCGAGTATTAATATTAGAGCCAGTATTAACTGGTTGACTAATCAGACTTTGACCTAAGTTTCCAAGTGTACTGCCTAACATACCTCCAAGCATGCTACCCATGGGTCCAGCTCTTCCACCAAGCATACTTCCTAGCATACCACCTAAACCGCCAAGACCCATGCCTCTGCCACCCATCATTCCCATACCCATGCCTCTTCCACCCATCATTCCCATGCCTAACATTCCACCTAATGGATTTCCACCCATCATTCCCATACCGCCCATAGCTCCACCAGCACCTAATCCGGTAACGCTTCCACCAGGTGTTGGTTGATAGCTACCACCAGTTGCAGCTCCTGCACCTTGTCTTCCTTCATTCTCTCCACCTTTAGCCATTTGACCGCCACGAGCTTCATTGCTTGAACCACCTTCATTGCCACCCATAGAGAAGTGCATTGTATCTTTACTTGATCTCCAATTGCCACCCCAACCTAATCCATGTTTTGCTGCCATAGCACCAACGTTTGCTGGCATATCTGTTTTTCCATAGTTTTGAGAACCAGGAAATGTATGTGGATTTTCTGAAGGATTGATATCAATTGCCATGCCTTTTGAGTGCCAACTAAAACCACCTGAAGCAGTAGATCTATTAGCATATCCACCAATAGATTTAATCTTATATCCCGAACCTTCAAGTTCATTAACAAAACCTTCAAAATTCTTAGCATATTCTGCAGCAACTTGATATGGTCTACCTCCGGGTGTTTTTAATGTAACCATACCACCTTGCTGTCTTCTACCTTCATTTTCAGGAAACTGTGTTGGACCCTGTTGTCTATTTGGTCTACCTTGATTATCGTCGGGGGTTATAGGTCCTTGTTCTCTTCCTGGTGTGCCTTGTGGAGATTCTGGTCCTGTTGGTCCTTGTTCTCTTCCGGGTCTACCTTGATTATCTGGGAATTGTGTTGGACCTTGTTGTCTATTTGGTCTTCCTTGTGGAGAATCTTGACCAGCAGGACCTTGTTGTCTGCTTCCTCCACCACCAGAATATATTGAATAAACTTTTGAAGCCCATGTTGGATTAACAGTATTATAACCGCCGGCTACTAAATTTTTTAACGTTGTTTCTGCATCACCAGAATATCTACTACCCCATCTACGAACATGATGTTTTACAGCAGATTCTAATGAGTCATAAACTGCATGCAGTTGACCGTCAGCTCCCCTTGTACCACCGACTATTCCATCTTTACCGATCTGCGCTTGTGTTATAGTTTGTCCAAATGGATTATTGGCTCTTTGAGTCATAGAGCTCTTTAACCAACCTGATTCTAACATTGCTATTGCAGCTGTAACTTTTGGATCAGGAGAACCTGCTGCTTTAGCAGCTTGTTCCATTTTAGCAAAAGCTTCTGAATTAGATCCAGTGAAACGCATTGGTTGTGTTTGATTTAATCCAGCAGTTGCTCCACTAGCAGCAGCTTGAACATTAGGGGCTCCGCCGGGATTAGTAACATAGTTCCCAGAATTGTTCTCTAGTTTAGGACCCTGTCTTAATGCTGGCTCGCTCGGTTGACCAGATGCTGCTTGTGATGTAGCAGTTGCAGTTGATGCTGCAGATTGTGAAGCATTATTAGATGATGCACCACCACTTGCTGCGTTTTGATTATCTGGTGGTAATGGTGGTTGATTACCCCTTTGCAATGCTTCAGATGTTTGTCCAACTTTGTTTGGTCTTTTTGTTTCAGAAAGTGTTTGTCCATTAAACTCTTTCCATAATTCATATACTTCCCATGCTAAAGATACATTGCCAATAACATTAATTGCTGTCCATATCCAACCCGGACCGGGAATGGTCATTCCGGCACCCATAGAAACTAATCTAGGACCAATCTTTGCCATTAAGTTTGGAGCTTTCTTTTCTAAGAAAGCTAAGAACTTAGACCATTTAGAAGTACTTGCGCCTGCAGTTTTAGATTCTGCTTTAGCCCACGGAGATCTTGTTTCAGAAGTCGGCGAAGATATATCAACTGGTTTTATATTATTTTTTGTTCCACTGCCACCAAGCATTCCTGCTACATCTGCAGCTACTCCTAAACCAGCAAAAGCTAAATTGGTAGCTGATGAACCATCATTTAATGTTTCACCAATAAACTGTGCAGGTTTTGCACCTACTGCTGGCATATCTGCAATAGATTCTTGCATAAATTTTTCTGCTGCACCCGCATCTCGCATGGCCAATTCATTGGCTTTAACTTTATCAGCATCAGACAGTCTATAATAATTACCTAAAGCTTGAGGATTATTGAGCTGCCAATATTTGTATGTTGTTGGATTTAATTGCGGACCTGTTGCTGCTTCTTTTATAAACTTCTTATCAGGTGCTTTACTTGAATCAGAAGATGTGTTGTCTTCGCCATCACCACCATCTTCACCACCACTGCCTAAAAGAGAACCAAGACCTAAAGCACCAAGACCAAGAGCTCCAGCTCTTCCACCTAATCCAGGTATTCTTCCTGGTGTTTTGCCTTTTCCTTTTCCAGCACCACCTCCGCCACCGCCGCCAACAATACCACCAGCATTATTGGTGTTATTATTAACAGTATTATAGGTGTTATTATTAACTGTCTGTTGTACAACAGGTGGTGGTTCTTTTTTATAGAGAAGACGATTTACTGCAACTTCAACTCTTTCTTGTGAAAGAAGTATGTCTTCTAAAACATCATCTATTTTTTTTAATCTTGAACCAAGAGCAGTTATATTTTGATTTACTGCAGAATTTTGTTGTTTGAGAGCAGAATATTCTGAAGCAGTTTGATTATCACGTGTTGTTACAGAATCAGAACTAGCTTTAGAATTTTTTTTTGTATCTTTATTTTTTTCTTCTTTAGGATTAAATATGGCTTTTCCAAGTGTACCGGTTCTGCTTGCAGCACCTCTTCTCATGTCTTGAGATACTTGTTTTCTAAAAGTCATGGGAGCTTCATCAGGATCAGTTAAACCCTGTCTCTCATCTCTTTTCCTCTGGTAGTATCTACCTACACTACCAAAATTTCCCATGCCTGTATAAGCTGAGTCTTTTAATGCTTCTTTTACTCTGCCAAACAGTCCTTCGTTTTCAGCCATTAATCGTTAACCTTTTTTATTTTCTTCTTCTAGTTTCTTTAAATAATTATTAAGAAGAATAATATATAAATCTCTTTCAAATGGTATAAGATTTTCTATATCAGATATAGAATATTTATGATGCTGAGCTAAACTAAAAATAGTTTGATAGTAATTCTCAAGAGTGTTATGGCTCAGCGAAATGTAAAAAAATCAGTTAAACTTGATAGAATAATCTTTCTATCATTGCCTAAAGAATTTTTATATTCAATTGTATGTAACATATAAGGCATATTATTAAAGAATGATTTAATAAGATCATAAGTTTTTAGGGGCAACTCTTCTAGAAACTGCATTATTTCATCATTACTCATTTCTTTAAAATCATGCATCTCATCTTTTATAAAGATCTTATCTAGACATGCCAGAATCATATGTTCTATCATATCATTATCTATTTTTTTCAAAAATTCTTTGTCATCATACAATCTAGCACTAGGATATTTTAAAGATATAGAAATTTCATCATTTATTTTAATATTATTATTAATTTTTTCCGGGAAAATAACTTCTAATTTATCTAGATCAACTGCAAAATTATATATCTTTTCATCTTCACCATCAACGTAAGATACGTTTGTAATGTTACTGACAGAAAAGCTTCTAATCTTAATGAAAAGATATTCTAAATCAAATATAGTCATGTCATTAACATCTATATTTGGTGTCACTATACAATTATTAACTACTTGTTTTAAAGCAGAAAATACATCTAATTCATCATTTGATTCTTTAGCCATAAGAAGAATCTTTTCTTCTTTAACTAAAAGAGGTCTAACTCTTACTTTCTTTTTTGTTGATGGTATAGTCACATCAGTTGTAGGGTGTGTAATTTTAGGTAACATTATATTTCTCCACTTATATTATAATTTATCTAGAACCAAATTTCTTTCTTAAGTCTGCATCAGTATAGTTTGGTGTTTTAACACCATCACTGCCCCAATAATCCGGATCATCAGCTCTTGAATATTGACCAGAAAGCCAGAACTCCATTTCCCAGAATGACATCTTTATAATAAGAGATTCTGGTTCACCATCTTTATGAAAAGATGGTACACCTGAACCGGCATAGTTTACACTGCATGATTCCATCACTGCAGGCTTGAATCTATACAAGAATTGTGGGTGTGAAAATTCGATATTAAAAATTGCTGGAAATGTAAAAAACATACCATCAAATAATATTCCCGGTGCCATCCAATTATTAATATCTGCTACCATGTTTTTTATACCAAAAGATTCTCTTAAATTCTTTGGTGATATTTTCCATGTCATTTCATGCTTTTTATATGTAGGTCCTTTTAATAAAAGAACTTGAAACTGATTCATTGTTAAACCAGTTGCAGCCGATAAACCCGCAGACATTTGTCCACCAACGTCTAGACCTGTTAATTCTTTTAGAGCTCCAGCTGCAGCACCACCTGCAGCACCTAAAGCCCCAGCTATAATATTTCCAGCAATATTTCCACCGCCGGCTGTAGCATCATAACCACTAGTATCTCTTCCAGTGATTGCATTCCATGCTCCAGACATATTAGCAATTGCTGCTCCAGCCTGTTGAAGTTCTGTTGGTGTATACTGCACAAACTGTGTATCATTTAATTGTTGTGGCAATGGTAATATAATTTGAGCAATAGAATTGCCCTTTGCTATTTGCATAGCATTTAATCTAGCATATTTTTGAACGCCAATACAAATATAAAACTTAGGATTATCAGATATGAACTGATACTTCTGTATGGAAGCAGATTCTGTGGCATTTTTTGCTATGATTTCTTGCGGAGTTTGACCCTGCTTGCCTCTAACGACTTGTCCAGCTAAAGTAGTAACTGTTTTTTCATTTGAATTAGACTGATTAGTCTGTAAATTCGATGCCATCTTTTTTCCTATAAATATTTTTATGTTACATCAAGGCTACTTTAAACCAAAAAATCCTCAAAAATATAAAGGCGACCCGACTAATATTATTTATAGGTCAGGGTGGGAACTTAAATTCATGCTTTACGTAGATTCTCATCCTGAGATAATTGAATGGGGCAGCGAAGAAATAGCTATACCATACAAGTCACCCATAGATGGTAGGATACATAGGTATTTTCCAGATTTTTATATCAAGAAAAAATCTAAAGAAGGAAAATCAGAGACATTAATAGTGGAAATAAAACCACTTAAACAAACTATTGAACCAACAAAACAAGCAAAGAAGACAAAAAGATATATTAATGAAGTCATGACATGGGGAATAAATAGCTCTAAGTGGAAAGCTGCGCAGAATTACTGTTTAGAAAGAAGCTGGAAATTCTTAATACTAACAGAAAAAGAGTTGAATATAAAATACTAATGGCTTACATCTTTCAAAAATTAGCAAAAAAAGGAAATCAACTAGGATTGGTTTCTAACAAAGATATATTAGATGCAAGAGAGTGGTTCAGAGATGAAGCCGCTAATATTAAAACTGTGAATGCAACACAAATGATGAGAACAAATATATCTGGTTCTCCTAGTATAGGTAGTATGTATATGTTTTTCTATGATCCGAAACATAAACAAACACTACCATATTATGATAAATTTCCATTAGTATTTCCTATCAATTTTTATACTGATGGATTTCTAGGAATAAACTTACATTATATACCACCAGCTACAAGAGCTGTACTGATGGATCGTCTTTATAGTACCATAAATAATGATGATATTGGCGAAAATACAAAAGTACAATTAAATTATGAGATGTTATCAGGAGCCAGTAGATTTAAGTCTTTCAAACCTTGTGTAAAAAAATACCTTTATAGTCATGTTGTGTCTGGTTTTAAATATGTTAGTCCTTTAGATTGGGATAAAGCGATTATGTTACCTACAGAAAGATTCGCAAAATCTACTAAAGAAAAAGCATGGTCAGATTCAATGAGTAAACTATAATGGCAGGTTTTAACATAGACGAATTTAATTCTAGAATATCTGATGCAGGTGGTTTAACTAGAAACAATAAGTTTAGACTTGTTGTAACACCACCAGCAATATTTTCTGCTATACCTATAGATAAAAGATCTGAGTCATTAAATACCATATTAAATGGTTCTAGATATCTAGAATACTTTTGTTATGCAACTAGTATACCTGGTGTTGCACTCAATACGCATGAAGTAAGAAGATATGGTTATGGTCCAATTGAAAAAAAACCTTATAACGTTGGATTTAGAGATATAACGTTAAGTTTATATTTTGATAATCAAAGAAGAAATTATGATTTCTTACAATTATGGGTATCAACAATATTTAATCATGACCCAAGATCTGGCATAGATAACATTTTTATTGTCGATTATAAAGAAAATTATGCATCAACAATAGAATTATATGTATATGATGATTCGGGTGTGCTAATAGCAAAGTATGTTATGACAGAAGCATATCCAATAAACATTGGAGATATGCCATTAAACTGGGCAGATACAAATAACATATTAAAGATTCCAGTAACTTTTACATTTTATAATTTCTATAATGAGTTTCAGTGGAATCCGGATGGCCTTTATGATGCTTTAACTGGAGTTACAAGAACAGCTCCAAAAATAAATCAAATAGATGGGAATAACAATATAGATGGTAGTGCTGACTCTGTTAATAGAGGTAATATGCCACAAGTTAATCCTATGAATGATGTTACAGGGTTTTAATAGATGGAAAATTTCTTTAACAAATTTCCAAATACAGTTTATAATGATAAAACTTGTGTAGATATATCAAGAAGAGTGACTCTTGGTCAGAATGAGACCAGAAAAACAAATTTGTTTTATACGTATGATATACAAAACGATCTAAGAGCTGATCAAGTAGCCGAATATTATTACAATGATCCAACTTATGACTGGTTAATATTATTACAGAACGGTATTATTGATCCATATTATGGATGGTATCTTTCTGATGATGATTTTAACACTCTTTTAAGTGAAAAATATGGTAGTCTTGAAACTTCTATCAAAAAAATTAAACACTATCAACTAAATTGGTTAGATGGTGAAGACGAAATATCTGTTTCTTTTTATGAAAATAATTTACCATATGAACACAGAAAATATTTTATGCCTGATTATGGTTCTGGCACATCTATTATATCTTATTCTAAGAGAAAAGAAGATTGGATTATTAATACCAATAAGATAGTAAAATTAAATATTAGTACGTATACTAATGGAAATACTTTTATTGTTGGTGAACTTGTAGACATAAAAAGTAACCTTAATTATCAAAGCGCAAATGGGACGGGTGAAATTGTTTATTCAAATAGCACAGTAGTTTTTATAAAAAATGTAGATGGTTATACTACAAATAATTATTATGTTGTTGGTGAATCTTCAAATACTTCTGCACAATTTACACATGCTAATACTGTAATAGAAAATATATCAAATTCAGAATTAATATTCTGGACTCCAATTACATGTTATGAATATGAAAGACAAAAAAATGAAAAGAATAAGTCTATAAGATTGATTGATTCTAGCTATTCATTACAAATAGCAGAAGAGTTAAGATTAAAGTTATTGGATTGATATATGGTTGCTTCATTACCAACACCAGGCGAAGCTAGAATAAGAAGCGTATCTTTAAATGGCTTAGATCTAAGCCCATATGTGTATGAGTTGTCTATAAGTGAAAGTATATTTAAACCATTTAGATCAGCAGAACTTATAATTATAGACAATAATAATATAGCTAAACAACTTAAATTAAAAGGAAATGAAGATATAAGAATAGCCTTTGATGCTGGATCAGGAAAAGTGTACGAAGCTAAAATGAAAGTTGTATCTCCAGAAGGAGCTAACTATTCTCAGAACATGAGATTTCAAGGATTTAAATTAAATGCTGTAAGCGAAAGCTTTTTTAGAAACAAAACTAGTACAGTACAAAAATCATTTAAAAATATAACTGGCACCGATGCTATTAAAAAAATTCATGAAGAATATAAACTTGGTGGATCTCTTAATGCTACGGCAAGTAAAGGATTTATTGGTGAGAATGAACCATATATCGTATCAAATTTAAATCCGTTTGATGCTATACAAGGTATTAGAACTAGAATTAACTCTGAAAAATACAAGACAGGTGCTTATGCATACTTCGAAGATGCTGATGGAAACTTTACATTAAAACCATTAGAAGAATTATTTGATACATTACAAGCACAGGCCCGCTTAACACATAAACCAACTATGGGTGAAAATTTTAAAGATATGTATGCACAAGGATACAATATTATTGGATTTCAAGAAGGCGCTTCGTTTAATTCTGGAACAAGATTTGATATCACTGATGTTTTAAATGCAAGAAAATCTGCAAAAGTTAGTACGTTTGATACTGTTCAAGCAAAATATCAAGAAGGTAAAGTAAAAGATCCGCAAGAAGCTAAGAAAGCTGGTTACTATAATGTTAATGATAACTATGGTACACAAGATCCAAGATCAACTACATTAATACCGCATGATAAAAGATTAGAAAAAAATAACGTACAAGCTGAAAAAAGTGCGGACGAACAGAGATTTATACAAGAAGTAAAAAACGGACCGGCTGCTACTATACAAGTTATGTTGGATTCCGGTATTAATTGCACAGTAGGAAAAGGTGTCAATGCTAAACTTGCAGAACCAATTGGTGATATGTCAACGATGAGTTCTGGCAATCCTTTGGGTGGTGATATGTTAGTTGTTAATTTAAAACATATTATTAAAATGACCGGTGATAAACCGAGAGCAACTACAACTATGGAACTCGCCAAGGGCGGCATGAATAAAGGAACTACATAATGAATTTTTTCTGGGCAGAAATTGTTGATGTTGAAAAAGATGATGAAAAATCTGGTAGAGCAAAGATTAGAATTTTTGAAGATCAAACAAGACTTAAAGATGATGAATTAAGATATGCTAGACCTGTTTTTCCTGTTACTTCTACTTCTGTAAAGGGTGCTGGATCAACACCGGGTTATCAAAAAGGTAGTAGAGTACTCGGATTCTTTCTAGATAATGATAATCAAATACCTTATATACTTGGTACTATACCTAGCGCTGGTAAACCAGGAAGTCTAAGTCAAGAAGGCAGAGATATACCTCTTGGTATTTCTAAAGACCCTGGCAAATTTAATATTAAAACTGAAGATATAAGATATGTTACATCCGGAAATTTAGATGATAGAAAACTTGATAATAAAAGTATAATACAATATGCAAAAGTAGAAGCAAATGGCCCATCAAAATTTGCTGATGTAAAAACTATAGCAACACAAGTTCCTTTTGGTAAAAATGCTACTGATGTAATTAAAAAAGTTGATCCTAAAAATAGTGCCGGTGTTTTAGGTCCAAGCGTTTTAAGCATGTTAAAAGCATTTCAAAGTTCTCCTGCAGCAAAATTAATTACAATGCTTGTTGCTTCTAATTTTTCTGCAGTATCTAGTCAAATAAAATCAAATAATACACAAAGTACAAATGATAATCTTATTAATCAATTAATGGCTTTATTAGATTTAATTAATAATGTCTTAATAGTAATAGGAAAAGTAACACCACAAGATGCTCCAACATTTAGAAAAAATGTAAGCAATATAAAAGAAGCTACTGATGGTTTATCAACTTCATTATTCTATCAAGATCAATGTAATATTATAGTTAAATTAGGAAACACTCTTTATGATACTCCTAATGATAAGTTATTAGAATTAATTGCAATTATAATTACTGAATGTCAAAGATTAAAAAATACAGTTAATCAAGAAATTGAAAGATTAAAGAGATAAAATATGGCTATAAAAAGAGATGAAGAGAGAGTACCTAATACTACATTTAATGCGCAGTACTCAAAAGTTAGAATAGAAGAAACACCTGGAGGTCATAAAGTAACGTACGATGATACTCCAGGTTCCAGAAGATATAGATTAGAACATCCATCTGGCACTTATACAGAAATTTCTGAAGATGGTAAAGTTGTACAAGTTAACGTAGCTAATAGGCATGTTTATGATAAAGGTGGTTTAACTCTTTCTATTCAAGAAAACGGTGATATAAAAATAGGCGGAAGCGCAAGGCTTTCTATTGGAGACGGTGCTCATATAGAAATAGGTGGAGATGCTGCCATAGCTGTAGGTGGAGATGCTATTATACATTCACACGGCAATTTAAAAATGGGAGCAGCAGATGTCTATATTGGATCTAGAGGAAACATGGATTTAAATTGTTCAGGCAATTTTAATTTATTAGTTGGCGGCACTACAAATATAGCATCAGATGGTAATATGACACAATCTGCACCACGTATAGATCTTAATAAATAAGAGATAAACAATGCCCGCAGTAGCCAGAAAAGATAGTGAAGACACAGTAGCATCTCCTGATGGTTCAGGAATTTGCTGTTCAAGTGCATCTATACAGTCTACTGATATAGGCTCAAGCGATGTTTTTGTTAATGGCATAGGAGTTGTAAGAGAAGGAGATGCTATGATAACTCATGATTATCCAGGACCTTGTTGTAATCCACATGCTCCAGTTCTTTCATCTTTTTCATCTACTGTATTTGTTAATGGTAAAGGTTTGGGAAGAAAAGATGATGCGTATGGTGGTGATCATATAATATCATCTGGTTCAAGTAATGTATTCGCAGGATAACTAAATGGCACGTTCGGACAAATATACCAGTTTAACAAATAAACCAATATATTATAGTGATTTTACTACTAATCTGGATCTTAATATGAGCACTGGATTTCTAGCAAAAACAACAAATGAAAATTCTGTAAAGAATTCTATAAGAAACATAATCTTTACAAGAAACGGTGAAAGATTTTATCAACCCTCTATAGGTTCAAAAGTAAGTGCATTATTGTTTGAATTGATAGATGATCCGACATCTATTGCTCTTAAAAATACCATAGCAGAAGCCATAGAAAATAATGAACCCAGGGCAAATATACAAACTATAGATCTATATCCTGATCCGGATAGAAATGGTTATTATATTAAAATAGTTTTTAACATTATAAATATCCCTGAAGATATAGTTTTAAATTTTTTCTTAGATAGAGTAAGATAATGGCAAATAGTTCTATAAACCTAGTCGGTTTAGATTTTTCAGATATTAAACAAGACTTTAAAAATTACTTAAAGTCACAAGACCAATTCAAAGACTATGACTTTGATGGATCTAATATGTCTGTACTTATGGATCTTTTGGCATACAATACATATAAGAATGCATTCTATCTAAATATGGCCGTCTCTGAAGCTTTCTTAGATTCATCACAGATGGAAGCTTCTGTATTATCACATGCTAAAGAACTCAATTATATTCCAAGATCTGCGCGTTCTTCGAGAGCAAAGATTGTAGTAAATTTTCAAGCTTCTGGAGACAATCAACCGTATACGGTTGAAAAGGGTACATCATTTACTTCAATCATAAAGAATGAGTCTTTTATTTTTACTATACCAGAAGCACTAAGTGTATCTTCTACAAACACTACGTTTAGTTTTGAAACATATGTGTATGAGGGTGTTTATTTAAAAGACTCCTATATTGTTGATACATCAATAGATACTCAAAGATTTATATTAACAAATAAAAATGTTGATACTGATAGTTTAGTTGTTACAGTATATGAAGATGGTTCAGATATTGGTGAAAATTACACCATGTCTTCAACATTATTAGATTTAAATTCAACAAGTAAAGTTTATTTTCTACAGGCTAGTGATCTAGGAAATTATGAAATCATTTTTGGTGATGATATAATTGGCAAGAAGCCTAAGAATGGTGCTAGAGTTGTATTAGACTATAGAATATCTAATGGATCTAGAGCAGATGGTTCAAAAGAATTTTCTATAAATTTTGACCCAACAAACGGTGAATTATTAGAAACTCCAGAAATAGAAGTAGTTGAAAATTCTATTGGTGGATTTGAAAGAGAATCTCTTGACTCTATTAAGTATTATGCACCAAGACATTTTCAAGTACAAGAAAGAGCTATAACAACTTCCGATTATGAAATCATTTTAAAAACTAAGTTTCCGGAAATTAATACATTATCTGTATATGGCGGAGAAGAAGTAGATCCTCCTAGATATGGTAAAGTGTTTATAGCTATTGATGTTTCTAATGTTGATGGCATTCCTGAAAATAGAAGAAATGAATATTATTCTTTTATAAAAGCAAGATCACCTCTTTCTATCGATCCAGTTATAGTTGAACCTATATTCACGTATCTATCAATAGATTCTAAAGTAAGATATAATATAAACATTTCCAAATCAACACCAGATAGATTAAAAACATTAGTTACACAAGCTATACTAAATTATAATCAATTATACTTAGATGATTTTAATGCTACTCTTAGAAATAGTAAGTTAAATTTTGCTATAGATTCTTCAGATTCAAGCATAGTAAGTAATATTACTGATGTATTAATCTATAAGAAAATAATCCCATCTTTAGAAACAGCACAAAATATCGATATATCATTTAACGTAGCTTTAACAGATGATTTACCTCTTCTATCTGACAGTCATCCATCTACAGATAGACATACTGTGTCAAGTAGTTTATTTAAATATAATGGCATAGATGTCAGTATTGAAGATGATGGACAAGGAAGCTTAAGAATAGTACAACCAATAGGTGACATACATAAAAAAATTAGAGATGTTGGTACCGTTGATTATGCAACCGGTCTTATAAAATTAATTAATTTTTCTGTTGATAGCTATCAAGGAAATGAAATCAAAATATATGCAAGACCAAAAGATAGCGATATTACTGTAGCAAAAAATACGATATTAACTATCGAACCAACTGAAGTAAAAGTAAAAGTTGAAGCGGTTAGAGTTTAATGGAAGTAATAGAAAAGAAGATTTCCAACTTAATTGAAAATCAATTTCCTTCTTTTTATAAAGAGCAAGGACCAATCTTCATTGAGTTTGTTAGACAGTATTATAAGTGGTTAGAGACAGAGAATGCGTTAAAACATTCAAGAAATTTCTTTGACTATAAAGATATCGATGATACTACTGATGAATTTCTTGTTTACTTTAAAGAAAAATATTTAAAAAATATCCAGTTCGAAACTACTACAAATACTAGACAACTACTTAAACATACACTAGATCTTTATAGATCAAAAGGTACTGAAAGATCTATAGATCTTTTATTCAAACTGGTATTTGGTGTTCCGGCTCATGTCTATTATCCAGGAGACGATGTATTTACTCTGTCTTCTGGTAAATGGAAGAAACAAAAATACTTAGAAGTAAATTTAAATAATATTAATACAGTTTTTTCTGGAGAAACTATAATAGGTTTAACATCTTCTGCTACAGCATATGTTGATGCTGTAGTTAGAAAGAAAGTAAAAGGAAGACTTATAGATGTATTATACATCTCTTCTTTAAATGGTAATTTTGTAACCGGTGAATATATTAATGTTGTTAATGACGGTGTTCTAGATGGAGATAGAAAAACGTTTATAACAGGTTCATTAAACTCAGTAATAGTATCTGATATAGGTGTTGGTTCAGATTATGCGGTAGGTGATATTGTAGATTTAAATTCTGTCTATGGTATAAATGCAAAAGCAAGAGTTGTATCTATTAATTCTGCAGTAGGAACTGTAGAATTTGAATTAATTAATGGTGGTTATGCTTATACAGATAATGCTAGTATTTTAATATCTGAAAAAGTCGTAACATTATCAAATGTAGTTGTTTCTAATTCTCAAGTTAATAACTATTTTGAGATACTTAATAATGTTTATCAACCACTAGCAAATATAAACTTCTTAAATGCTAATGGTTATTTTACTTCTAATGATTATATCTACACATATCATTCGAATGGTTCTGTAAAAGGTGTTGGTAAAGTAATATCTACTTCTACAAACACCGATACAAACGGTCAAATTTATATAATCAAATATTCTGGTAACCTTCAAGCCAATGATTTTTATACTACCGGTAACACAATTGGCGCCAATCAATCTGTAGTAAATGGTTATGTTGATAAAACTGTGTCTGCTAACGTTATTGGTGTTTCATCGAACGTAACTCTATACATTGCAAATACAAATAAATCATTCGTTAAAGATCAAATTGTATATCAAGTAAATGATAGTAACACAGTTACAGCGAATGGTACAATTTTAAAATATACTCAAACACTTGGTTCTAATGGTATCTTAGAAGTAGCAAATACGTTCGGTGTATTTAGATCTTCGCGTGCAATTTATAGTTCTAATAATTTAATTTCTAATCTAAGTTCTGTTGAACTTAGAGTTGGTTTGCATAGTGTTAATGGTACTTATACAACGTTTAATAATAATTATTTTTATGCAAATGCTGAAAAGTATGACACTACAGCTGCAGTAAAAACGGTAGGTCTAGGAACTGGAGCTTCATTTACTATATCAAATGATATGATCTATGAAGAATATATTGATTTAAATACTGATTATCTTTCAGAATTTGCTAATACAGAATTAGATGTTGTTTATGGATTTGATGCCATGCCAACAGCAAATCTAACAACATTATTAGATGATGCTCTTTCTTTTGCTAATACACAAATAGGAAAAATTGCAGCAATTACTGGAATAAATCCTGGTTCCGGTTATAGCTATCCACCATTTGTTTTAATATATGAACCTAAAACTTATCGCTATCAAAAGCAAGATAAAATATTAACTATTGCAAATAATACTGCTACATTTTTACCTGGTGAAATAGTCACACAAAATGTTGGTTCTAATGCTTTTGCTATTGTAAAGAGCTTTAGTAATAATGAACTAAGATTGGAAAAACTAGTTTGGAATGATATTTTTACTGTCACTACAAACTCTGCTACAAGAATATTTGGTGAAACAAGTGGAGCGTATGGTAATATAACAGCAATTAATATTGATTTTACTACAGAATATCTTGGATTTAATGCAGTAGTTGATGATAAAGTACAGACATCTAATGGAGCTATAACACAACTTCAAATATTAGACTCTGGTTATGGATTTATTAATTCAGAAACAGTATCTATAACTTCATCAAATAATGACTCTCTTGCTTCTGGTATAGCAGTCTTAAGTAGACAGGGAGAAGCTCAAGGATTTTATAGTCAAAAGGGTGGTTTCTTGAGTGATCAGAAAAAATTATTCGATGGTAACTATTATCAAGATTATTCATATGAAATAATATCATCTGTCGTTCTTAATAAATATGAAGAAATGCTTAAACAGGTACTTCATTTATCTGGCACAAAATACTTCTCTAAGTATGAGTATGCTGAAGCGGCCAATTCAAGTGTTAATATTTTAGATGTAAACATTACGGTACAATAATGGCAAAAAAATTAACAACAGTACACAATAAACATCATGTTGCTACCCAGTTCTTGGAATCTGTTTCTGAGACTACAAATACTGCATATTATGTTTTTGTCGGTGATCAATATGATAGATCTTCTGTAAGAGAAATATCAGAATCAGATAGAGACATTATCATTGATACGTATCAAAATATGATAATGGGTAAAAGAGTTACGCCATCTGACATCAAATTAGGAATTAGAAATATTCCATATGTTTCTAATACAAAATATGATATGTATGATGATCAAGATCAATATCTATCAATAAAAAACTATTATGTTGTTGTTAATGCTTCATCATACTATCACGTTTATAAATGCTTAGATAATAATGGAAATACGTATTCTACCATTACACCAGATATATCTCATATATCTGGTGCTAATACAGAATTATATGAAACTTCAGATGGTTATAGATGGAAATATCTATTTTCTATAAGCTCTTCAGCAAAAAATAAATTTGCTACAGATGATTATTTTCCAATAGTTGCAAATACTTCAGTTACAAGCAGTGCAGTAGATGGTTCAATCAATCTAATTAAAGTTATAGATGGCGGAAAAAGATATGACAATTATTTAGAAGGAACATTTAGTACTTCACATATTAAAATAAATGGTAATTCAGTATTATATGAAATTTCAAATTCTAATATTAATACTACAAATACTTTTTATTCTAACTGTTTAATATATCTTAGCTCAGGTACAGGTATAGGACAATATAGAAAGATTGTTGACTACTTTACAAATTCTAATGGAAATTATATTGTAGTTAATAGTGAATTTACCACAGTACCTACCAATGGTACTGAATGGGAAATATATCCATATGTTAAAATAGTTGGTTCTGGGCAAACTATTAATGCTGTCGCCAGAGCAATTGTGAATTCTAGTTCTTCTAATAGTATTCATAAGATTGAAATCTTAGATCCTGGAAAAAATTATAATTATCATGATTCAACTATAGAAGTATCATCTGTTGTTTCTACATCAGAAAATTTTAGACAAGCAAATGTTAGATCAATATATTCACCGCCAGGTGGTCATGGTTCTAGCATTGAAAATGAATTATATTGTAAAAATATGATCATAAGTGTTGAATTTGCAAACAGTGAAAGCAATACTATTTTAACAACAAATAAATTTAATCAAGTAGGTTTACTAAAAGATCCTCTTTTTACTAATGTACAATTAAATTTGGATAATGTTGTTGGTACTTTTACTCCAGATGAAAAAATAGTTAAGATAAATCCAATAAGAATTAATACTAATGCAATTAGCAATTCTACTTCTAATATAACATGCAATTCTGCTGCTTTTAATACGCAGTTACAAGCAGGTGATACAATCTATCTTAGAACTAGTGATAGTACTGAACACTTTATTCATACTGTTAATAGTATTGTTAATTCTACAGTTATAACATTGACTACAAATACTTCAATTACATCAAATAATGTATGGATATATTTGGCAAACGTTTCATCTAATGGTTATCTTAGCGATATAAAAACCGCTAATTCTATTTTATTATCAAATGTACAAGGAATATTCCAGACAGATGATACTGTTGTTGGTTTGCAGTCTGGTACAGTTGGTACTGTAACTACAATTTATAGAAATGACGTAGCAAAAGGATTTAATACCTTTATACAACTTGGCAAATTTGTTGGTAACTTAGTTTCTGGAACTTTTACTGAAAATGAAATAATATATCAAGGCAACTTAACTGCCGCAAACGCTACTCTTCACTCTGTAATAAATACATCTAGTAACGGTATTCTTCTTTATGTAAGTAACACTGTTGGATCATTTTCATTTGGTAATGTCGGAAATGTATCTTTCACTGTTACAGGAAATGATAGTTTAGCTGTAGCGCATGTGTCTAATTCATATCCTGGAGAATTGGTATATGGCTCTGGCGAAGTATTATATCTTAATAATATTGAAGCCGTTGAAAGAGAAGAAACACAAAAAGAAGTATTTAAAATAATTTTTGAATTTTAAGGGGTTTAGATGGCTATCGAGAAAGATCTTAACGTATCTCCATATTTTGATGACTACGATGAGGCAAAGAATTTTCACAGAGTTCTTTTCAAGCCGGGCGTCTCTGTACAAGTTAGAGAACTAAACCAACTTCAAGCTATTCTTCAAAATCAAGTTGAAAGATTTGGTAACAATATCTATAAAAGAGGAACAATCATCGATGGTTGTTCATTCTCTTTTGATGATACAATTAGATATGTCAAGCTTTTAGATAACGATTTTTTTGGTGTTCCAGTCAATATAAGTGTTTTAAACAATCCAAGTTTTAGAGTTAAGAACTCTAACAATGTACTATCTACTATAGTAAATGTTTCTGATGGTTATGAGTCTACAGATCCTGATTTAAAAACTTTATATATTCGTTATAGAAATGCTGGAGATAGCGGTTCAGAATATTCATATGACCCAAATCAGATTTTAACTGTTTATCATAAAAATAAAAGACTTGGTGATATTACAGTCAATAATGGTGGTCTTAATTTTTCTAATTCAGATACATTAGTAATCACACCACAGATAGCAGTAAATGTTACATCCGGATCATTTACAAACGGTCAGTATATAACTGATACAACAAATGGTGCCAATCTACAAATTATTGGTGTCGATACAACAACATATTCTTCCAATAATTGGGTACTTTTAAAACTAAAACCATTAGATTCGGTTTTAGCCAATGCAGATGCTACTGCCAATCTTTGGACAGTAGGTGTTGGTAATGAAGTAACAACTAATACAACTGTAGCTACAGTCATAAGCAAATTTGGTGATTCTGCTGTAGGTTATGTAAGAACTACAGCAGCAGGAAAAGTTACTAGTGCAATTCTAACTGCTAGAGGAAGTGGTTATGAACATGTTCCAACAGTTAGATTAAGATCTATAGGCAATCCTTCTGGCCTTACAACATTAGATCTTGAAGCTAGAAATTATTATACTAAACTTGTTGTTGCTGATGGTGCTACAGCTGTTGGCAACAGTTATCAATTTGGTGTTAGTGAAGGAATTATATATCAAAAAGGTCATTTCATAAGAGTTGAACCTCAGAGCATTATTGTTTCTAAATATAATAATGTTCCAAACAATGTTTCTGTTGTATTTGAAACTACAGAAGATATTATTAACTCTAACATTGATACTTCTCTATTAGATAATGCTCTTGGTACTGAAAACGAAACTGCTCCTGGCGCAGATAGATTAAAACTTACAGCAAACCTTGTTGTACAGGCTACATCAAACGCTGAAGCTAATGCAGAGACTTATATATTAACAAGTTTCTCTGAAGGTTATCCATTCAGACAAAATCAATTTACTGCTTTCAATTCTATAAATGATGAAATGGCAGAAAGAACAAATGATCAATCAGGCAACTTTGTTCTAGATCCATTTGCCATGACAACGCGTTCACCAGCAAATACTGCATACGAAGGAAATACTTTTTCTATTGTTGTTGATCCGGGAAGAGCTTATATTAGTGGTTATAGAGTAGCTACAAAATCAAACTTTGTATTGGATGTCCCTAAGTCATTAGATACAATGACTGCTAATGTTAATATAAGCTTGAATTATGGAAACTATATTAGAGTTTCTGATGTAGCTGGTTTATTTCAGTTTAATACCGGTTCTATAGTTAAACTATATAATGCTGCTAAAGATTATATTGCAAACTCTGATTTAGCAACAGGTGAATCAATAACACCTGCAGGAACTAATATTGGTCAGGCAAGAGTTAGATCTCTAGTATTAGAAAATGGAGTAGCTGGTACATCTTCAGCTATATATAGATTATATCTTTTCCAAGTTGATATCTATCCCGGTTATAATTTTAAAGACGCAAGAAGCGTTTATTATGATGGTTCAATTAAGGGTATTGCTGATATCATACTTGAATATGATCCTACATCAAATAGTAATATTGCTGTAGCAAAAGACAGTAAGAACGGCAAATTAGTATTTAATACAAATAGAACAATTAAAAATGCTAATAATGTAAGATACACATATAGAACAGTATCATCTAATACTGCTATGAGTGGTAATGGTACTGCAACGATCTCATATACTAGTATTGCTGATGAGTTCTTTCCATATTCATCACCACTAAGTGTTTCTGATTTACAATCACTATACGTTGCTCCAGCAGGTCAAGGTTTCAAGAGCAATGTTGCTATTACAGGCACTGTGACTGCAACCACTACTTCACCGAACTTAGTTGGTTCTTCAACTACATTTATAACAGATTTAAGAATTGGCGATTATATCTACGTATATTCTAATACAACTAGTTATGATATTAAGTTAGTAACAAATATAGTTAATAATACTCTTATTATTGTAGATTCAAATGTATCATTTGCAAACACTACTAGTTATATTAAGAGATACTACCCACAATATATTCCAATACCATTTGGCACAAGAGATGGTCTAACAGCAAACGTAGATGCTAATAGCAATATCTTGACTATTAGTTTAGGCAGTGCTATAGAAACACCTTCAAATAATCATACAATTGTAGCTTATAACGTAGAAAGAATTGGTGCAGCAGCTGGAACTAAGACAGCAAGTAGAAATAATCTTGTAAAGATTAGTACAGCAAATAATACTGCGAATACAATTGGACCTTGGTATCTTGGTGTAAAAGATATAATTAGACTTAGAAAAGTTTATAAGTCTAATAGTAGTACAGTTAATACTAATAGCACAGATGTTACTGACTATTTCTATATCGATCATAATCATAATGAAGATTATATTGATAATGGTTGGTTATATCTAAATCCTAAAGTAAACTTTTCTCTAGCAAATACTGATTGGTTACTTGTTGAATTTGATAGAGCTAATACTTCAGTAAGTGGTTATTATACTTCTGTATCTTATTTAACTGCAAATGCTGAACAGATTGCAGTTAATGATTCTAAAGCTTTAGCTAACTTGAATACAAGTATGCATACTATGGAAGTTCCTGAATTTTTCACAAATGAAAATAAGTATTATGATATGTTAAAGTGTTTTGATTTTAGACCACACTCTAATAATAATGCAAACTTAACATCTAATGCTTCATTGGCTACAATTAATCCGGAAGAATTAAATGCAAATAATCTATTTGCAAATACAGAATATCGTTTTCCGTTGCCAGATAGTAGATTAACTGCTCAAGTAGAATACTACACTGGAAGAACTGATACAGTTAGAGTTAATAAAAATAATACTATAACTGTAACTGAAGGTATAAGCAATGGTGGTCTAACAACAACTGGAAGAACTAGAGATAGTATAAAGATTGGAAATGTAAGAGTACCACCATATCCTTCTATTCCAGAAAATCCTTCTACTCAATTGCAAGAAATTTTAGATAAGCAAATTGCTAGTGAAAATTTTGTCTTTAATAGAATAGTAGATAGAACTATCTCTAGACAAATGGATATTACTTCTCAAGCAAAAGCTTATAATATGAAAGATATTGGTAGATTGGATCGTCGTATTCAAAATCTAGAATATACAGTAAGTCTTTCATTAGCAGAAAGTAATCTTAAAAATAAAGTAATTCCAAGTTCTATTGCTCCTGAAATTAATAGATTTAAATTTGGTTTCTTTATTGATGACTTCTCCAATAAAAACTTTACTGAAGAGAAAGATCCAGAATATTCTGCAACGTTGGATATAAGAAAGTAAATAGGAATAATCAATGAATATTTTTAAGGTAAGAAACTATGTTATATCCGCTTAGAGAGAATTTTTATATAACTGTTGATGGCGATACAGAGCCAGCATATCAAGAGTTTCAAATAGTTTCTCAGCCTATAGCTACTTACATTTATGTACCACCTACAACTGGAACTGGTGTAGGTGGTACTGGTGTAGGTGGTACTGGTGTTATAACAACAGGTACTGGTGGTACAGATTGGACTGGAACTGGTGTAGGTGGTACTGGTGTTGGAACTGGCGTAGGTGGAACCGGTGTTGGAACCGGTGTTGGAACTGGTGTGGGTGTAGATTATCCAGAATTTGGCGATGGATATGACGATGACGATGATGATGACGATGATGATGCACCATGCACAGGAGATACTGATACAACTGGTGATACATGTACTTGCGCTGATGCCGAAGATGATGACGATGACGATGATGATGACGGTGACGATGATGATGGCGATGATGATGGCGAGTGATTTGAAGCTAAATAAGATAAAGTACATTTCGGAGAAATTAAAACAATGGTAGCATTTAATAAACTTAAAAGAGCAAGCAGATTCAAACTCAATAAAGCTTCTCTAGAGTTTAGAAGTTATGGTTTAAAGCCAAATACTGTCTATAACTTTGTAGACGAGTATGGCAATGATCTGACGTCACATACACAACAAGTGAAAAAAGGTGAAAACTATAACGCAGTTTTTAGTTACTACCAAGCAAATGAAAGATCACCAAACTTAGATTCTGATGGATACAATATTCCATATTCACATAGTGAGATTCACTATGAAATACTTTTTAATGATTACAATTACTCTGCTCTCAATACAAAAATAGATAATGTCATAGATATTGGAGAGCTTGGTGATCCATTAAAAACAGATGAAAATGGCATGCTAGCATTCTATTATTATCATCCAGATAATAATAATCTAAGTGATGATCTTATTAAGAATACATCTTTAAAAGTTAATAGATATAAAGATTTCTTATTCAAGACTTATAAGTTGACACTTCCAGATGGAACACATACTGTTAATATTAACCCTGGTAAGAAACTTGTAAAAAGTAAAAATATCGATAACACTGATAATTCTACATTTACGGAAAAGATTTCTGCGGCAGAAAAAGCATCATTTAGTTTAGCACAAACGTTTTATATAGATGCAGATGCTGTCAATAATGCTACAGAAGTTTTTATTAGCAGTATTGATTTATTCTTTAAATCAAAATCAAGCGCAGATGCAACTACAACAGTTAGTGGTCTAGAAAAACCAGGATGTAGCATTACTATAGTACCAACAAAAGACAGAATACCTATTATAGATGAAGCAGCATACATGCCATTTTCTAGACTTGAATATGGTTATATCGGTGTTGATCCTGATAATGCCACAGTTAAAACTAAATTTAGCTTTACAAATCTAGTCAATGTAAAAACAAATACAGAATACGCAGTTTTAATAAAGTTTGATGGCAATTCTAACTTTAAACTTTGGACTAGTACAGAAGGTCAATATATACTAGGTACTACAAATAAGACAGCAGGACCTGCGGGCAAGTACATAGGAAACTATTATAGTTATTCTAGCTCTGGTAATAGTTGGATACCAAATAGTACAACTGATTTAAAATTTAATGTTAATATTGCTAGATTTGCTACAAATGGAACACCAATCAATGCAAATCTTTCTACGATTACAGTTAGAAATAATAGCAGAGAGTTCATTCACTTTAATGAATTAAGTTCTTCTGCAAAAGATTTTAAACATAATGAAAAAGTTTATCAAGTACAAGCAAATGCCACTGGTAATATTTCTGTAAGTAATACTTCTACAACTATTACTGGTAACGGAACTCTATTTGATAGCTATTTTGATCAAGGATCTGACTATGAATGGATTGTTATTCAGAACTCTAGTGGTCAGAATGAACTTAGAGAAGTTATTTCAGTAACTTCTAATACAGTATTAACCATCGACAGACCAACTAGCTTTACTAATACAGCTTGTAATTTTTATAAAGCTCCAGTAGCATGGGTAGAAGCAGTTAAGTCTTCACACTTAGATGGTGGAAAATCAAATATGCTCGTATTAGCATATTCACAAGCAAACAGTTCTCTCAAATTTTCTAACAATGGAACAATTTTTGGTTCAGTAAGTAATGCCTATGTAACCAATACACAATTGGTTGATATAAAAGTTAATGAAGCTTCTGCTGCATTGAATTTAATTAATCCTGCACAGGCTGAGTACAGCACTTATATTACATTCAATTACACATTAGATGCCGGTGGAAACACTGTATTAGATGCTACACCATTTAGTAAGAATGTAAGTAATTTTGTAAGCTACACTTTTACACCAGAAGATGCAGTAGTATTTCCTTCTAGATCAAATGAAATAGCTGCCATAGTTGCTAGTGGTAATTCTACAGTTTATGCAAACGATTATGGTAATTCAATTATACTTGAAATAACACCTACTATAGTAAATGATTTTGTTACTCCGAAAATAGGTTCTTTAAAAGATGTAGTGTTATCTAGATATGTCATTAATAATGATTATACAAATGAAAATACAAAGTATGGAAATGCATACAGCAAACATATCACTACTAAAGTTAATTTAGAAGCAAATGTAGCAGCTGAAGATATTCTTGTATATCTGAATGCTTATAGACCAATCGGAACTGACATAAAAGTATTCGCAAAAATCTATAATAATCTAGATATTGAAGCTTTTGATGATAAAGATTGGACTCTATTGGAACAAAAGAGTAGCGCAAAAGATGCGTATTCAAAAAATATGAATGATATTATTGAATACACTTATGGGTTTACTCAGTATCCAAATACAGACTTTACATCTGCTGGATATGTTTCAACAACAATAGATCAATCAAATGTGACTGGTACAGGAACAACATTTACTACTGATTTTGCAGCTAATGATTTAGTTAAAATTTATCCAGCTTTATTCCCAAATACTTACATAGTTGGTGTTGTTAACAGCGTCTCAAATAGTACACTATTAACATTAAAAACACCAATAACTAATACCAGTATTACCGGTTCTGGATTAAAAATTGATAAGCTTGAATTTAAATATCAAGCATTCAATAATATTACTACAGATAATGTAGTAAGATACTATAGTTCTAGTATGACAGAATTTGATAAGTTTAATAGTTTTAAACTTAAGATAGTATTCTTGTCAAGTAATAATTATAGTATTCCAATGGTACAAAGCATGAGAGCGGTAGCGGTTTCAACATGATACCAAAAAAAGGTAAAAAAAAGAAAAAGAATAATTTAATAGCAACAAACATGCCGGGTTTTTATAAAAATAAGAATACCGGAATCATTATAAATAAAAATAAAAACGAATTAGCATTAGTAAAGAATGCCGTTAATAATGCTAAACTCGCAAATGAAAGTAAAGAAAAAGTGGATAAGTTAGAAGATGAAGTTAAACAATTAAAAGAATTATTATTACAGGTCATAGAACGGAAATAATTTATGTCTAAAACGTTATCTTCTATCAACACGGCTGCTGATACTTTTCAAAACTGGATTGATAGAACCAATAGCATTATTAGTTTAATCGATACAGAAGTTGTAACTGCAAATTCTACAGGAGCTCTTACTTCTGGCAATGGATTTGTTAATGGTTACTTCGGTGCCAATACTATTGTTGCAACTTATATTAAAGGTGGTAATGTTACAACAAATAGTGTTATAACATTTCAAACTAATACTACATTTAGTGCAAACGTTTTAATAAGTGAAAATCTTGTTGTAACTAATACTGTCAATTTTGCTAATAGTTTATTGGTATCTGGTAACGTTACTCTATCAAACAGTATCAGTGTCACAGGTAATGCTACTTTATCTAATACTCTATTAGTTATTGGTTTAGCTAATGCTTCTGGTGGTTTAAACACTACAACTGCTAATGCTACATCATTAAATGTCGGCGCAAATATAAACATAACAACTTCAAATTTAAACATTGGTAATTCCAGTGTAAATGTATCATCAAATTCATCAATGATACAAATAGTTGGAAGTAATGTAGTTACTGTAAATTACTTAGCAAATCTTGCCACACAAAATACTGTAACTTTTACAGGTTTAACATCACAAATTCTAGATAGTATGGCTTTAGCAACAGTTAGATCTGCTGAATATATTATTTCAGCAAACAACAATACTGCTAATGCATATCAAATTTCTAAGATATTAGTTATACATGATGGTGCTACTGCTTATGTTACAGAATATGGCACAATATATACAAATACTGCAGTGGTAACAATTAGCGCAGGCGCAAACGCTACTCATATGTTTGTAAACTGTACACCAGCTTCAACTAATACTACTGTTAAGTTTACTAGACTTGCATTAGGTGTATAAAAATGGCAACAAAAGCAAACTTAGTAATAGATCAAGGAACAACATATACTACAGATCTAAATCTAACAGATGAAAACGGTGATCCTTTAGTTCTTTCTGGTTATACTGCAAATTCACAGATTAGAAAACACTATACTTCATCAAATTCTGTAGTCTTTTCTACTTCAATAAATGCAGTCGCTGGTATTATAACTCTATCATTAACTGCAAATCAAACCGCCAATATGGCCAGTGGTAGATATGTCTATGATGTAGAGCTTACCGATGCATCAAATAGTGTTTCTAGAATTGTAGAAGGCATAGTAACTGTAACACCACAGGTAACTAGATAATGGTTAATATAGTTGTTTCTTCTAAGAAAGCTATAAGAGTAACAGCCAATACGACTGGAGAAGTTATTCAGTCTTCTACTCCAGTCACTTTAAAAAATACAACAAAATTTTCTGCTGGTAGATTGGATCAGTTAGCAGATGTTTCTGAGCCAACAACACCAGAAGATGGTTCTACTTTAGTATATAATGCTAGTACAGACACATATGAAGTTAAAAAAGTTAATTTAGGTGAGGTTGAAGGTGATCTTAACGGTGGAACGTTCTAAAATATAAATAATTTAAAAAATAATAACAAAGGAACCACCAATGGCAAACCAAATTCAAATTAAAAGAAGTACTACTACAGCAACACCAGTATCACTTGCTAATGGTGAATTAGCTTGGACATCAAATGGTGATATCCTCTTTATTGGATCCAGCGGCGCCGTAGAACCTATTTCTGGTAAGAGATATCCTGGTATTCTAACTGCCAATCAAGCATTGGTTGCTAACGCTACTTCTGGTATCGATAAGATCATCGTAGCAAATCTTCAGCCAACATACATTTATGCTAATGGTGCTTCCGGAACTGCTGGTCAAATCCTCACTTCTAACTCTTCTGGTGGTGTTTACTGGACAGCTCCAGCACCAACTACAGCAGGCGCAAATACACAAGTTCAATTCAATGATGAAGGTGCACTTGCTGGCGACGCAGATTTTACTTTCAACAAAACAACAAATACACTCACTGTAACTAATATTGCCGGTAATGGTGCTTCTATTACTTCTGTAGATGCAACAAAAGTTGGTGGTAATACTGCTGGTGATCTTAATACATATGCAGATAATAAAGCTGCAAATGCTTATTCAAATGCAATGTCAGATACGTTATCACGTAGTGGCACATATACTGGAAATAATATTTTCCAAGGCACAAATACGGTATTTAGTTCAAACGTAACTATTTCTGGTACAATTAACAGAGCTCCGACAATCACTCTTGCTGGTGATCTTAGTGGTTCTGTAACTCTTACAGACCTTGCAAACGGTACACTTACAGCAACCATCGCAGCAGACTCAGTTGCTCTTGGTACAGATACGACCGGCAACTACGTTGCTACTATTACAGCTGGAGCTGGTATTTCTGGTTCATCTTCTGCAGAAGGTGGTACACCAACTATCGCTGTTGTTGCAAATAATGGTATAGTTGCAAATTCATCTGGAGTATTTGTCAATGGTCAAGATGGTCTTACAACAAATGCTTCTGGAGTGTTCGTCAAGAGTGGTACAGGTGTTACAGTAAATGCTACCGGTGTTCATATTGGTCAGGCAGTTGGTACATCTGATAACGTAACTTTTAATGATATTACTATCAATGGAAATACTATTATTGGTAGCAATAGCAGTGATGTTGTTTCTGTTAATGGTTTAATCAATACAGCGCTAGTACCAGCTGCTAACGTAACATATGATCTTGGCACATCAACAATGAGATGGAAAGATCTTTATCTTTCTGGCTCAACTCTTGTTCTTGGTAACGTTACTCTTTCTGATGCAACTGGAACACTATCAACAAATAGTGCTGCTATTAGTGAAAATCTAACAGTATCTGGTAATGCAGTATTAGGTAGTAATTCATCAGATATCGTTTCTATTAATGGAGCAGTTAATACTGCTATTACGCCAAGTGCTAACGTAACATATGATCTTGGTACAAATACATCTCGTTGGAGAGAAATTCACGCTGCTAACGTTCACTCAGTAGATGGTTACTTTGATGGAAACCTTCAAGTTTCTGGTAACCTTGTAGTTCTCGGTGACGCATTAACAGTCAACGTTGCAACTCTTGCTGTTGAAGACTCGCTCATTCAACTTGCAACAAATAACACATCAACAGACCTTCTCGATATTGGTTTCTATGGAAACTATCAAGTAGGTGGTGGTGGTCATGAACATGCAGGTTTCTTCAGAGACGCTTCTGACGATGGTATCTTTAAGTTATTCTATGGTCTACAAGATGCTCCAACAACAACAGTAGATATTGCTGGCACTGGTTATACTAGAGGTACAATCGAAGCTTATCTAAAGTCAGGTGCATTAATATCAAACGCAACAAATGTTGCTATCACATCAAACTCTACAGTAAGTGTTGCTATTACTGCAAATACTTTAGCATTAACTACTGCACTCTCTGCAACTGATGGTGGTACAGGCTTTGATACATACACAAGCGGTGATTTATTAGTAGCAAATACTGGTAACGCGCTTTCTAAGTTGTCTCTTGGAACAGCAGGATATGTACTTCAGTCAAATGGCACTGCATTGATCTATGACGTACTTGATGGTGGTTCATTCTAAATTAAAGGATTTATATTATGATTAATGATGAGAATAAAGATCAATACACTCTTGCATTTATACAGAAGCAAGAACAGCATATCATGGAGCTGTTGAGAAAGAGTATAGACTTAGAAATTAAAGTCAGTATCCTTAACAGCTCCATCATTAACCTCAATAATCTTTTAAAAGAATCAGAACTCAGATTCGAAGAATCTCAGAAGAATGTTTCTTTCTCTAATGAAATCATGACTCAGGCTACAGCTAGCATCGAAGATTTGACAATTAAAAATAAACAGCATATTGAAAGAGAAGAAACTCTTGTTAAGACAATAACAAATTTACAAGTAGAAGCTGATAAGTTAAAATCAGAAATTGGTTCTATAAGTGTCCAACGTGAAGAAGCAAAGAAACAGGTAATTGCTCTAGAAAACAGTGTTGAGCAATATAAGAGAGAAATCAATAGACAGAATGAAGAACTTCAATCTTTATTTAAAGAAAATGAAGAGCTAAAAATAAATATAAATACAAAAAAGACTTCTAAAAAGAAGGATGATACTTTTTAATCCAGTATATACTGGAGAATGAAGGGGCCATATGGCAAATACAACTATTCAGCTTAAGCGCTCATCTGTAGCAGGCAAGCAACCAAATACCACTACGCTCAGTATAGGTGAGCTAGCCATCAATATTACAGATAAGAAGTTATATTCTTCTGATGGCACTAATATATTTGAACCTGCTGGTAACGTTAGTACTATCAATATCACCGGTGGTATAAAAGCCAATGGCTCTCTAGGAACTGCAGGTCAAGTTCTCGCATCAAATGGTTCTTCTATCTATTGGACTACTGATCAGACATCCGGCAATGTTGTTGCTAATGCAATTACAACCAGCACGTTGGCAGCAAATGCTATCGCTATTACATCCGGTACACTTACTGTAGGTAACTCTACTGTTAATACTGATATCGGCAATAACTATATTTCTGTTGGCAACACTCTCTCATATGCTAACATTTATAGTAATAGAATTATTATTGGCAATACTTCTGTTTTCAGTTCTGTAAATTCTTATTATATTAAATCATATGCGAATGGCGATATTACATCCAGTAATGGTGTAACAATCAGTGGTAATTTCTTACAGAATGAAGGTCATCCTACTTCACAAACAAGTTTAGGATCTGCAATTGCTCTCGGTACTCCAGGATGGAATGGACCCGGCGGCGCTTCGAATTTTGCTCCACAAGGTAGCGCATACGCAGTTGTAGCAAATCTGTTTTTTGTAAACACTTCATTCATGCAAATGGGTAATAGTAGTGTTTACTTTAATATGACACCAAGATCATTGACGATGGGAAACACTGTTGTCAATTCTAGTGCTTTAACTGTAAGATCTATTGTGGCGAATGGTTCTCTAGGAACTGCTGGTCAAGTACTTGCTACAAATGGAACAGCAGTATATTGGACTGCAGATCAAGGTGCCAACGCAATCACTGCGAACAGTCTGACAGCAAATGCTATTGCTATTACAACTGGCACATTGACTATCGGCAATAGTACAGTTAATACAGATATTGGTAATAACTATGTCAGTGTTGGTAATTCTACAAGTTATGCGAATATATACAGCACATATATTCGCGTTGGTAACACTTCTGTTTTCAGCACTATAAACTCTTCAGCTTTAAGTATAAAATCTATTGTTGCTAACGGTTCTGTTGGAACTGCTGGTTATGTGTTATCAACAAATGGAACTGGCATATATTGGTCTCCTGCAGGTTCAGGCACTGTAACTATAACAAATAATACACCATCAAATATAAAAAATATAGTTAATACAAGTGTTAGTACAACACAAACAGTGGTGGATACAGCCAATGCAACTGGCATTTCAACAATAGAATATCTAATTTCTGCAAGAGATAATACTAATTCAAACTATAAATCTTCTCGTGTATTAATAACAACTGATGGAACAACATCATATGTAACAGAATATGGAATTGTTTTAAGTAATAATTCTGCACAAGTATGTTCTTTCGACTCTGATATTAATACTGGAAATATTAGACTCCTTGCTACAGGTGACAGTGCCGATGTTGATGTAAGTCTACAGAGAGTTGTATTAGGTTCTGCGACTGAAGCTGGCGATATAGCAGCTACACCAATATTAGATAGTGTTACAAACACAGCTATTAATATTGCTGCTTCAGCAAACGCCGTTAAGACTGCATATGATGTTGGTATAGCAGGTCAAATGGCCGGTGCAGCTGCATATACTAATGCAGTTTCATATGTAGATACAAAAATTGGTACAGCAAATAGTGCTATAACTGGAAATGCATCTGCTGCTTATACAAACGCTGTAGTATTTGCTGCAAATGCAAGTAATATAAATTCTGGTACTCTAGCAGAAGCAAGATTACCATATAGAATGAATCAAAACATTCAAACAACCGATTCAGTACAATTCACAAGTGCTTCTATTGGTGGTACATTAGTTGCAAATACACAACAAATTACTGTCAATAACATGGTTGTTGCTAATGGTTCTTTTGGAACTGCTGGTTATGTATTAACATCAGCAGGTCAAGGACTATCACCGTACTGGGCACAGGCAGCAGATGCAGGAGCAGCTTATACAAATGCAGTAGTATTTGCGGCAAATGCAAGTAATATAAATTCTGGTACTCTAGCAGAAGCAAGATTACCATATAGAATGAATCAAAACGTTCGTACCTCAGATACTGTCGAATTTAGTGGTCTTACACTAACAGGAAACTTAGTTGTTTCTGGTAATGTTAATATCATAGGTGCAAACAATTTATCTATTTCAGATAATATGATTTATTTGAATTCTAATAATGATGTATCAAATCCTGATCTAGGCTTTGCTGGTAATTATAATGATGGTACATATCATCATGCTGGTTTCTTTAGAGATGCTTCTGATGGTATATGGAAAGTATTTGACAACTATGATCCTGAACCAGATGCATCAGCATTTATAGATACATCTAATGCATCGTTTAGTTTAGCAAACTTTCAAGCTAATACACTTTACTTAGGCAACACAACAACTAACTGGGTCGTTGCGAATAGTAGTGTTGTAGTTTCTACAGGTACTGTAAAAGGCGCAATACTTCAATCTACACAATCATCTGGCGATGAAGGTGGTCAGATCGATCTTGCTCTTGCTGCTAATAATACAACACTGACTGGTGGCATTGCAATCGATGTCTATCAAAATAGACTTCGTATTTTTGAAACTGGTGGATCAAATCGTGGCGCATATATTGATCTTTCAGCCGCATCTACCGGAGTAGGCTCAAATCTTCTTGCCGGTGGAGGTGGCGGCGGTGGATTTACTAATGGTCAATCTATTAGCGTAAATAACTTTGTTATTACTGGAGTTATGACTGCTAATAGTTCTAATGGAACTTCTGGTCAAGTTTTAACTTCAAATGGTAGTGGAGTTTATTGGTCTTCTTCTATAACTTCTGCTACAACACAATCATTTACTGGCAATGGTTCTAATACACAATTTACTTTAGCAACTGCTGTATCTGACAATAATGTTTTAGTTACATTAGACGGTTTAGTTCAAATACCAATAACACATTATAGTATTTCTGGTACAACTATTAGTTTCGTATTGGCTCCCCCAAATTCTACAAAAATAGAAGTTAGAACTATGCCAGCAGGTATAACCGGTATATCAACAGGCAAATCTATCGCTATGGCATTAGTATTCGGAGGATAAATGACTAATCTTAATATAGGCAAAAAATGACTTATCAAAAAATAAAACCCGAATTCATAGATATTAGTCTTGCTTCTACGGGACAGACTTTAGTATCAAATGGTACTTCTATGACATTTAGTGATATAAAACCTACATTTACAGCTATTGCATCAGGCACATTAAATAATGGTGACAAAGTCATTATTAATTCAAATGGAACAGTAAGCGCTGTAACTTTTAGTGCAACTACTTCTGTATCTTCCGGAGCAGAAGCAGTTGCAGCTTTAGTTCAAAGTAGTTTTATTAGTTGTGGGTATGATAACGTAAATAGTAAAATATGCTTAGTATATAGAAATACTAACAGCACTACTACACAATATGTTATTGGCACTGTTTCTGGATCAACGATAACATTTGGAACACCTGGTACTCTTTATGCTGGTGCTGTTTCATCGCGAATACATGTTGAATTTGAACCAGTAAATCAGAAATTATTAATATTTTATGGAGATCCAGGGAACAGCAATTATGCTACTGTTCAAATTGGTACAGTTTCAGGTACTACTGTCACTTTTGCAACTCCAGTAGTTGTTTCACCTGCACCAGCGTTTTATTGTGTTGCTAGATATAGCAGTGTTAGTAACACTACAGTTTTTTTCTACACAGCATACAATCAATTACATGTAAAGAGTGGTTCACTTTTAGGCAATACTTATACATTTGGTGCTCAAACTGCATTTACAACATCAAATATGGATAACCTTGATGCTGCATATGATAACACTACTGGCAGATGGATAGTTGTAGGTCAATATGCTGGTGTTGGAAGATCAGTAATTGTATCAGTTACTGGAACTACTATTAATTATATAAGTGCTGCTTCAACTTTTGCTAACTCAGGCATTGATACAAATGGTTATAGATCTACGCAAGTTGAATATGATTCAACACAACAAAAAGTTATAGTATGTTATAAAACTTCTGGTTCACAAATCAAATCTAATATTGGAACAGTTGCTGGAAATACTATTTCTTATAATACAGTAGTAACACAAAATGCTGCTACTATCGACTATTTTGGTATGGCATATGAAAGTACAACCGGTAAACCTGTTTTAGCAATTGTTAAATCTAGTGCACTATACATATCTGTCGGGACTGTAGCGAGCAATACTATAACTTTTTCTTCAGATGCTAATACAGGTACGATATTTTCTTCACAAGAAGGTATCTATGCAGTCGATGCTCCAACTCCTGGAAAAATTATTTGTGCTTATCCTAATGGATCACTTTATATCTCTGCTAAAGTTGTAAATACATTCACTGGTTCTACAAATTTAACAAATACAAATTATATTGGTATTTCTGATGCAGCTTATACAAATGGTCAAACGGCAACAGTACAAATTGCGGGAGCAGTAGATGATGCACAATCAGGATTAACACCAGGAACTCAATATTATATTCAAAAAAATGGTACTCTTGGAACTACAGCAGACACACCATCAGTAATTGCTGGTACTGCTGTAGCAACAACAAAAATAATAGTCAAAGGATAATTTTCGGAGCATAAAATGGCTAATCCTAATATAGTGAATGTTACTACAATATATGGTAATACTGCAACTCTTGCAGTATCTTCTACTACTACAAACGTAGTAAGTAATCCAACGAGTTCTGGTAACATTTATAAAATAAATCTTTTAACAGTTGCAAATTATTCAACTAATAGTTATGCTGTAACTGCCGAACTAAATGTTGCTGGAGCAAATACTAATATAGTTAAGAATATAGTAATACCTGCAAATTCTTCTTTAGCGATTATAGGTAAAGATACAGCCATGTATCTTTTAGAGAATAGTTCAATTCAACTTTCGACGACACAAAATTCTGCATTTCACGCTATTTGTAGTTGGGAGCAAATAAGCTAATGCCAAGAATTAGACCAGAAGGTGGGTTATCAGGAACTTATCAAACACCAAATACCACTATTGCTAGTGGTATGTGGACTATGCGTGATTTAGATAGAAATCTAAGAGCAGGATCATGGCCAATAGATTCAAATCAATCAGATCCTTATTTTAAATATAACGTTCTTTTAACACATTTTAATGGATCTGATAATACGAATAATAATCTTATTAAAGATTCAGTAAGTACAAATGAAGTTTCAAGACTTCCATTCGAAAATACTTTTGGTGCATATTTTCCAGGAACATTAGGTTATAAGACTCCCGCAAATGGTAACTTCACTTTAACTGGTGATTTTACTATGGAAATGTATGTATATTTTTCGGGATCTCCGACCGACGTTTCACTATTTAATAACTACACTTCTGCAAACGGCAGTACAGAATTTACTATAGAAGTAAGTGCTGCTAATAAATTTGCAGTTTTTCTTAATGGATTGAGTTCAGTAAGAATTACTGGTACTACGACTGTAACTACCGGTGTTTGGTATCATGTTGCTCTTGTAAGATCTGCTGGTGTTAATAAACTATATGTAAATGGCGTTCAAGAAGGATCATCATATTCTTTCGCTGGAACAATTGGAACAGGCAACGCGTATTATATTGCGCAATATAATAATGCAGCTAGATTAACTGGCAATTTATCAAATTTAAGAGTTACTAATACTGCAGTATATACTTCTAACTTTACACCGCCAACAACAACATTAACAGCGATAAGTGGTACACAACTTTTAGTTGCAACTACAACAACATTTATTGATAGTTCACCAAATGCTTTAACATTAACATTATCAGGAACTGGTTCTTTAACTATAAATCCGGCTTTTTTAACTTTGACCGGAGCTCCTGGTCAAGGAACATTTAGTCCTTATTCTACGCCAAACGGTTATTGGTCTTCATTTTTTGATGGGGCAGGATTTCTTAATATTCCAGCAAATGCCAATTATTTGATTGGAACACAAGATTTCACTTTAGAATGCTGGATATATGCAAAAGCTGGAGCAGCGACACAAGGCATTATTACTTCTCATCAAACAGGTGGAATGCTTCAATTTTATTTGAATACAAACGGAACATTATATGTTGCAGTTAATAATAATGGTGGAACAACTACAACATATACTACTATGTCAACTACTTCTACCATAAATCAAACTGATTGGAATCATATTGCGTTGGTAAGGAGTGGCACTGAAGTAGCTGTCTATATCAATGGCGTTAAAGATGCTACAACTATAACACTTTCTGCTGGAACAAATATAGGAAGTTATGGTGGTAACAAACCAATATATATTGCAGCTGGTGCAGATCAAGCCGGCAAATTTACAGGTATAATATCTAACGTTAGATACGTAGTCGGCAACGCAGTATATACTGCAAATTTTACGCCATCTACAACACCTCTGACTGCAATTACTAACACAAAACTATTAACGTGTCAAAGCAATAGATTTGTAGATAATTCTAGCTATGCTTCAAATATAACCGTCACCGCTTCTTCATTATTATCACCGTTTTCACCGTTTGCATACACTACAGCATATTCTGCTAATACACACGGTGGAAGTATTTCATTTAATGGTACTAATGAATATGGTAGAATTACGAGTGCTATCAATGAATTAGGATTTGGAACTGCTGATTTTACTGTAGAATATTGGGTTTATCTTTACAATGTTGGTGCAGGCTTTATGTTTGATACAAGAACATCTGGTGGCGGTGCTGCACAAACAAAAGTCTTAATGTCAGCAAATAATACAAATATAGTTGCATATGTTGGTTCAACACAAATAATTGCTTCAACTACTCCAACTTCTGTTGTCACAGGTCAATGGTTACATATAGCCCTTGTAAGATCGAGTGCTGTGACAAGAATGTATGTTAATGGTGTCCAACAATCTACGACTTATTCAGATACCAATAATTATGGTGCCAATAGTCAGTTATCTTTGGGTACAGTCGGCGATAGTCCTGGATATGCTGCAACATTCTTAAGAGGATATATTTCGGATTTTAGAGTTACAAAAAGAGCTGTATATACTTCTGCATTTACTCCACCATCAGAACCACTTTCTGCAGTTGCTAATACAACACTATTAATAACAGGAAGAGGTGGTAATGTTATTGATAATAGCAGACATCATACATTAAGTACAGTTAATAATGCTGTGATATCTACTACACAAAGCAAATTTGGAAACAGTAGCATTTATTTAAATGGCACTACATCTACATATTTAAAATCTCCAACTATTAATAGTAGTAGTTGGTTTAGAACTGGTGACTTTACAGTTGAAGCATGGGTTTATTTTTCAAGTATCGGTGCAGCCAGCCAACAGATATTATCTATTGTTGGCACATCGACATTTTCATTACTAGCCAATTCTACAAATATACAAGTTGCCAGTGGAAACTTTGCTACAACTTTCAATTCTGGTCAATGGTATCATATAGCGGTATCAAGACAAGGAAGTATCTGTAGAGTATTCAAAGATGGAGCTTATTTAGGGGCCAACTCTACTCATAGTTTTGACTATTATGGTTTTGGTACGTTGGCTATTGGAGCGACAACGAGCGGAACGAACTTGTTAAATGGTTATATTGATGAAATGAGAATATCAAAATATGCTCGATATACATCAAATTCAGGATTTACTGTACCTAATAGTGAATTTAAAGACTTATAAAATATAAAAAGAAAATAGAGAGCATCAGCAGATAGATAATAAATTGGTTTTATATTATGGATATTAATGAAGTTAATAAGATTAAATCTACTATAAAAGATAATGTAAATACACAACTATTTAAAAAACCATTTATCGTATTAAATACATATGGTAAAGATAACGGATCTATAAGATATAAAGATTATGGAAAAGATCCAATCTGTACACATTTAATTCAAATGTTTAATTATGAAGGTATTAATATTGAATATAAATTCAATGAGTTTGGTTTAAGAGGACCGTCTTTAAAAAACAAAAATAAAAAAATACTTTTTGCTGGAGGTAGTTTTTGTTTTGGAACTGGTGTAAATGTTGAGCAAACTTTTCCATATATTATATCAGAACAACTAGATGCAGACTATCTAAATTTGAGTGATGTTGATTCTCTTAGTGAATTAATTCCCATATTAAAAGATATAAAAGAAAAATTTAAACCAGATTATTTTATTCTATCTGATACTAGGTTTATCACAGAAATCGGTTGGCTTAGACTCTATATATTGGATAGATTTCCAAAACAAAATGAACAAAAACTAGGATGGGAAGCTATAGCCGATAATACCATATTATCAAATGGTGACATTAGAAGATTTGCGCAGCATCTATTTGAAAAGACAGACGATGATACATTATTAATGTTTGAAGCTTTTTGTAAAGATCTTTTTGATATTCCTATGATATTTGTTTATTTTAATAGAAAAAGCTTTGCAAATAAAACTATTGATTTTAAATATTTTAAACAAATAAAATTAGAAGCTAAAGACGTAGTAGATATATCACGAGATAATAATCATCCAGGTCCATTAACACACAAGATGGTGGCTGATAAAATACTTAAACTTCTATAATAAGATCTTTACTACCATTCTTAATTAATTCTTCTGTTTTTTCTGTTACAAAACCAGTCACTTGTAATGTAAATCTTGGTGTATATCCGAAGTTTGCAGTTCCATGTGGCATGTTACACCAATCATATACTAAACATTCTCCAGCATCATATTGATGATAGTAAGTATTGCCAAATTGCCATACGTGGCCATAATCCCAATCATTCAATGCTATTAATAGTCTTCTAAGTTTGAGCGGGTTCTTATCTGCACCAGCTGCTTTCCATCTATCTCTCCAGTGTGGTCTAGCATATCGCATTTGTTGATCAATATGAAATGGTGTAACTTGTCCTAATAATTGGATATGAATCCTCATCTGATGTACATCAAAGCCTATAGCTTCTGCCATTCTATGAAAAACTAAGTAATCTTCATGATGATTATTTTTCCAATCTTCTTTACCATCTTTATCAAAACCAACAAGAGAAACTAAAGAATCATTATACATACAAGATATGTCTTCTTGTCTAGAAGCACGTTTTATATCCAGTAATTCTCCTTCATGAAGATCTTTATCTTGTTGTGACAAATTTCTAGGTCTGTAGTTGCCTATAGTTTGTTCTTTACAATCATTTAAAGCTTTCTCTAGTCCTTTAGACCAATCACCTTTAAACTTACACATGATCTTAAATGTTTCTTCATTTGGATCTGCTTTAGTATTAAAGTGCCAGTTTGATCTTAACTTATTATGATGCCATCTAGAAGGTATACCATCAACAGTAAAGACATTCATGTTAGATTCAGAATGTTTCTTTAGTTGCTCATCAGAATACATATCTTCTTGATACTGTGAATCTTCAATGTTTACACCAGCTTGAAGCTCAGGCACTTTTTCTGGCATATACTCAGATATATTTTGTTTTGAATTCCAATTATATCCTTGATTCTTTATCATTTTGCTTGTATCATACGTGGTCATTTGTTTCCTGGCCCTTCACCCCTGACTGAATATTGTATTTTTGATATTAACCAATCATATGATTTTTCATCAGAAACATCTATATCTACCGCATAATGTACTGTAGAATCTCTAAAACAAAAACTGTAATGACATAAATTTGAATTTATTATCATCCATTGGTTTTGTCTAAAGTGTTGAATCTTTCCGTCAATAATATATGTACAATCTTCTGGATGTGTAAAATTTGGATGACAATTCAATCTAATATATTTTCTTTGATATTTCTCAAGTATTAAATCCCTGTGTGGTAAAAAGAAACTACCACGATTTAATTCTATCCTGACCGGTTTGTTAGTTATAACATACTCAGGAATATTCCATGTTTCTGGTGGTCTTTTATAATGCCAAACAAGCTTATTACCTATCTGATTTTCATACTTTTTTTGTTCTACAAGATCAGAATGTATCATTTCGTGTGGAGCATACAGATCTAATCCTATAACATTTCCATATAATGAAAATATCTCAGTTGTAGAAAGCATTTAGTATTCCTTACAATTTGGTAATAAGTTAGATATAGCTTTCATATTCTTTTCTGTAATATAGACACTCATTAAAACATGATAGATATCATCTGTAAAAGAAAATGATCCATGTACTTTTCTAGTATTAAGGATATAAGGAACTCCAGCTTTAAATTTTACCAATTTATCATCATAGATAAAGCACCATTCGTGTGTTTCAACTTTATTTAGAGGTATAAAAATTCTAAATTGTGGGTTTAATCCATACGCATCTCTATGCATCTTAAAATAAGAACCAGTATCTATCTTAACTGCCCGACATCTAGCTAAGTTTTCCCACTTATCAAAAAACTTTTTGATACTAGGACAATCTAATAAATTTTGATTGTATGATTGATCTTGTTCATGCTTATTTTTATTTTCTAAACCAAGATCATCAATCGGTCCAGTAAGATTGATGGCACTTTTACCATGCGTAGCAGGTATCCATGTATTTAAAGCTTGTAATTCTTCTATAGTATTATTATCAAACTTATAATCAAGTTCAATTATATCACCGTAAGCACTTAGTACACTTAACATACTTAATACTTCTGTCATAATAAATCCTTTTTATGATGCTTAAATCTCTTGATCTCATTATAGATCTTCACGACAGTTTTAGGACCATCTGAGATGTACCAACATGGAAATATTCCGTGAATATAAGATTTTAATGCAGCTTTAATAAGCCTATTACTTTGCATAAAAGAATGTTTTAAATGTTTCCAATAAGACCAGCCGGTGTCTTTTAAGTGTTGTTTTGATTCTTCAATCATTGCTCTTTATAGCTTTTAAATTTTTGTAATATCTAAGTTTTGATTTATAACCTTCAGGACCATGTCGTTCTAATACATTTTCATAGTAATTTTTATTACTATGTTTTTTTGGATTATAAACACCAAGCATTGTCTTTGATATTCTTCTACTCACAGTTTTACTGAAAGATTGTTCTTTTCCATTAAGATTATATTCATCTACAAATTCATTGAATGAATCACTATTAATCTCTTTAAATTTTTTTGTTAAAGATAGATCGCCATATAATTCCATTATATCAAAATACTTATTCATCGGTATATTTTTTTCAGCAAAGAATCTAATTAGATGAGAATTTTCTTCTTTTATTTGTTTCTTCATTCTCTCATCATTTTCATACCAATTATATATTGGATAAGTTATATCCCACCCACCAATCACATGCCACCAATCGAAACATACATCATCCGGCAAATATACTGCTATGATTTTTGCAGCAGGAAATGTTTCTATTAAAAAATCTAGATTGTAAGAAAACCAATGTGACTTAACTACTTTGATTCCATCAAAGTTATCATAGGCACTTCTTATTTCGTGAAGTATCTCATCTTTACTGAGTTTATCTATCTTGTCAAATTTATGGCCAAACTGATGGTATGGTCCCCAATAACACCCTTTGTGCCAAGCTAATTTTTTAGATTCACCGGTTGTTTCATCATTAAGAATTACCGAAAAAGATCGATCTTCTTTTTCATCTGTTGTGTTTACATCAATATTATAAGATAAAGATCTTAAGACAGCAGACCATTTACTGCCGGGTGCGCCTGTAGCAAATATAATATCTTCACCATTATCCATCATACAAATCCCTGAGTTTTATAAATAGAATAAATAATCAAAAATAGGGGAAAGGGAACCTATTCATGGCAGATAAAGCATTTATAGTCAAAAATGGCTTGATCGTTAATACCAATCTTATTTATACTTCTGGTTCAAATGTTGGTATTATGACTACCAACCCGAATGCAGTTTTAGCTGTTAATGGTACGGCAAACGTCAGTGGAGCAGTTTATTTTGGCAACTCATTGACCGTAGCAGCAAATATTACTGTTGGTTCTGTGGGTATAAATACCAGTATGGTTGCTATATCTTCTTCAAACGTCATGACCTATAGCACAACTTTGAAAGTATATTACGCAAATAATACACAAGCTTTTCCATAATTTATGTTTAAGGTGCATTAATGGCAAGACCACTTAAAATAGACTCTTCAACATCTCCAGCTTCTATTAAAGAGATGACTGATGCAGACTATGATTATACAACACACATAGTATTAACTCAGTTCGCTGCGACAAATACTGGTGTTGGTACTTTATCATCTAATAATTCTTTTACATTGATTGGAACATTTTCTGATACATATAGACCGTACACTGTTGGTCAGCATCCTATTGGCACAGATATTACTACGGTAACTTATAATTTTTATCAAGATCTTACTACTGCATCAGAATCATTAACAAGACCAATACATTATGATTCAGGAACAAAAGAACAAGATGATACAACTTTAAATACAACTGTTATAGCAAATGCACTATCAAATCTAGTGAACTATGGCGTAGGAAGTTATTCACTATCACCGACAACTCCAGTTGGTGGAACTTGGATTGCAGAAAGAACTATTCAAAATACAACAGCTGCTGCTAACAATGCCACGTATCTTTGGAGAAAAACTTCTGCAACAAGTCCAACAACTGTTAGACCATTAAAACTTAATACAACATCACCAGTTTCAGTAAAAGAAATGAGTGATGCAGAAATAGAAACATTAACTTCTAGATTAAGAAACAGAATAGTTGATACCGGTATTGGCAAATATGCAGTGCAAGCTTCTGCGCCAGTTTCTGGTGGAACATGGGTAACTAGAGGTTCAGCATTTTCTGATACTAGAGAAACAACATCTACTGAATCATATACTGGCACTTATACTGGTTCATTCTCTGGCACATATTCTGGCGCATATACCGGTACATATACAGGCAATTACACAGGCAATTATACCGGTAGCTATTCACAAGCTTTTACTGGTAATTACACTGGGTCATACACTAGATTTTTTGCTGGATTTATAGGTGGTTATTATAGTGGTACGTATACTGGATATTATACAGGAACTTTTACTGGAACATATGCTGGAACGTATACTGGTAATTATACAGGAAACTATACTGGAAACTATACAGGTTCATTCTCTGGTGGTTATTCAGGTTCATACTCTGGTTTAACATTAAATGCAACTACAGAAACCGTTTCTACGGTATCGTTATGGGTGAGGACAGCTTAAATGAGAATTATTAAATATCCACGTTGGGGAAATACTGAAAAAACACACATTATATGTCAATTTCATTATGATGATGGTAGAGTATTAACTGCAAGTGTTACTGATACCGAAGAAGGAAATCCGGATTGGAAAGAAATTCTGGAAACTTTTACAATAGAAAATATTGATGAAAATACAGAAAGAGATCTTACTCTTCATCGTGAAAGAAAACAACAAAGAGAAGATCAAAAAAGACAAGAAGAAGAAATAGCAAAACAAAATATATTGTTCTTGGCTAAATCTGAAGCCTTTGATATGCCTATCATACGAGATTCTACTTATACAGAATTAAAATCTAATCTAAGAAAAGCATCAACTATAATGGAAGTACATTCATATGCTGGCGCTATAGTAGCATTAGAAACATTAAAAGCTACAAATACTTCTGTATAATAATTAAATTATATTATGAATTCAGGTGTTGTTCTAATAGCTTCTATGTCTACTGCATATTATGATTCAGCAGTAAGATGTGCAGTTTCTATAAAAGACTATTCTCCAAAAACAAGTATAACTCTTTTTACTCATGAAGAATTCATGAAAGAAAGAGATAAAAAATATTTCGATCATATTAGCTTTGATATTCCATATCATAGAAGAGCTAAAATGAAAGGAATGTATATGTCTCCTTATGATATTACTGCGTATCTTGATGCAGATATGGAAGTAGTTTCTCCTGAATTTTCATCTATATTTGACCATTTCGAAGATAATGAAATTTTGCTAACAAAGATAAGACCGCATGTTAGTAAAGAAATTTTTATAGATAAAAATAAAACTGAAAAGATGGAATATCATGGCGGTTTCATGCTCTATAAAAAGAATGAAAACACTTTAAATCTTTTAAAAAATTGGTATGAGCAATTCTTAATACAAGATAAATCAGAATGGAACTATCCTGAATATTTTCCATCTATGAAAAGATGGGATCAGTTTACTTTATGGAGATTATTAAGAGAAAGCGAATACAAATATAAAATCGGCATAATGCCAGAAGACTATAGATGGAATTACATTTGGTTATATGATATAAAAGGTGTAGACGGAGATAAGTCACCAATAATTTATCACCATACTATACCAGATAGGATTGTAAATGCAGGTCATATCAAACATAAATCCTGAATTAAAAAATATTCTTCAGGAATACAGTGATTGGTTTTTCAGCAATGATTATATTAATGAGTTGAAACCTACTGAAAAAAAAGATGATAGCAAAAAAGGTTTATATGCTACTTCTAATGAATATTTAAAAGAAGCTTTACAAGATCCAAAAAATTTTGGATGGCCTAGACATATGCTAGGTGCTATCATGGAAAATAACGTAAAGCTGGAAGAATTACAAATAAAAAAATATAGAGCCAAATGCGATGAAATAGATAAGAAACTTATTAATTATTTTGGAGCAAGAAATAATGCTCTAAGAGCATATTATCCTCCGGGTGGATATATTGGTTGGCATCATAATGCTAACGCACCCGGTTATAATATTGTTATAACTTGTAATCCAGAAGGTGATGGAGAGTTTGAACATTATGATCATAACACAAATACTATAATGAAGTTTTCTGATAAGAAAGGATGGTTCGTTAAAGTTGGTTATTTTGGTTCATTTGAAGAACCTGAAAAAATGTATTGGCATTGTGCAAGAACAAGATCTTCTAGAATAACTTTAAGTTATATAATACCAAATTTTAGTCTATGGCAATCAATGATTGATGATATTGGTATTCCGGATACAAATCAAGAAATAGTTTGTAGTACTCTCTAGGATAAAACTTTTTCATACTATTTAAAAGACATATTTTCTTTTCAGGCTTATAATATCTAGTCTTTGTTTTTTCTTCACCATAAACTCTTGAATAAAACCAGTCTTGTTGGTAATGATCAAACTCAAAATTATTGAAAAGAAAATCATCATCACCAATATTTTTACACATATGATAGTCAGAATTTTCAATAAATCTTTTCCAGATATAAGAATCTCTATCTGTATCTATAGACATTACACTTGAATTATAAGTATTTTTCCACACTTCTGCTTTTTTCCACCAAGCTTTTATAAGTGTTAGTTTCTTATTATATTCTAATATATCATCTATATTATTTTGAATAATAATATCTAGATCAAAATATGTAAAATTACTAAGACTGATAATGTCTTTGTTAAACAAATACATCTTATTCCAATGACCTTGTAAGTCATTGTGTTTTGGTAGAGATATTATCTCTATACTTCTATTAATATTAAAACAATCTTCAGTTAGGCAATACAATTGAAAGTTTGAAGAAGTTTTTTGTTTTAACATGTATTCTAACATGTTAACATCTTCTGATGAATATAATTGACCCCACTTTAAACAAACAATATGTTTCATACTTTACCTAATACTGCATACATTCTTGTGCCACATATATCATATTTTTTAGAAAATATAATTTCGCTAAAATTACACTGATCAATCAAATCTTGAACACACAAGACTGTATTAACTTTTCTTTTTTCATCATCATCTTTCTGATTAAAGACTAAAACATATTGATCTTTATTGAAGATTTGAAGGTCTTTTAATATATAAAGGTATTCACTATATGGTATAATAATTAAACTGTCTTTTGTTATATCTCTTATATCTTCAAAATTAACATTCTTATTATGATATTCAATAGAAAGATTTTCGAAATGCTCTTTAATAATATGATAAGTTGATTTAATCAATGGACTATAATCAATTAAATTGATTTTTTTAATATTATTTTGTTTTTCAACTTGTTTTTCTAAATCATTTAGAAATGTTATTTCTACCAATCCATTTTCATTACTAAAGATTTTATCACTTTTGTTTAAGTATTTTACTCCAGAATGAACTGTAAATCTTTTGTTAAGAATATTAATGGTAAAAAACGGTAAACCACTACCAACAAAACTTACAGTTTCATTTTTAATGAAATCAAATTCATTTATTATTTCTTCAAAAATATTAGATTTTTTTTCTTCATATTCTGAAATAAATGTTTTTAATCTTGGAATATAAAATTTATTATACTTTTCAATTTGTGTTTTTAAATATGCAACATTAAGCATCATATGATTCCCACATATTTTTTGCCCAACCTTCAGCATCATGTAATTCTTTTCCAACACCATGAGAAGTATTAAACAAACAAAAATAATAATTATCTCTTAGTATTTCTGCCTTTAAATCATTTTTATAATCAGCTCCAAAGTTGTATGCATACACAACATTCTTAGGATGATAATTTAGTTTATCTCTAAATATGCCAAACAAAGATTTATCAAAGCTTTTAAATAAGAAACGAATCTTATCACTATTATCTACATAAAATTTATATAGATGTTCTAGTTGATCATCTTTCCATGTAACAAAAGAACTGTTTATATCACAAGCTCCTTTATGGAAATATGCATCGCACTGATCTGCATTAGCCCAATAGTTTTTAATAAATCTAGGTTCTTTAAAATTATATGATTTTAAATATGCAGTAAAATCTTTTAAGACCAATATGTCTATATCAAACAGAATATTTTGACCTGCACCAATAAAATAAGGATCAAACAATTTTAATTTTTCAATAGTAAAAACGCTATCAAGATTTTTTATCTTACTAGTATTGTAATCAATAATATTGATACTAGGATCTAGACCGGTGCTATCATCTGTTATGCATGTAAACATGACACTTCCTCTATAGTTTTTAAGTACAGAGTATAATAATCTGTTTACATATTCAGGGCCATACTTTGTGCCCCATTTAAAACAATAAATTTTTAATGTCATTATATTTCCATATTATAAAAACATATCTGAGTCCTAAAATCAGGATCTCCTTCACCGTTTGGATTTAATAATTGAATAGCTTTTATATGTTCGCTAACTGGCTTTTGATCTATATCAATTAATAATTTATCTCTAAATAAAGAATTTGTTGGAGCATGTAATAGATAGCCACAATCATTTATAAATGTTTTAATTTTATTTTGTTGTTTATTAAATTCTTTTAATATATCTTTATCTGCATACCAAGTATATGATGGATAAGTTATATCAAATCCTCCAGCATTTTTCCACCATTCTACACATTCTTCTACAGGTTGTTTTATTACAAAAATAATTTTACTGGTAGGAAAATTATCAACTAACCAATCAATATTGTATGATAACGAATGGCTTTTAATTAGATAATTTCTTTCATCATCTAACTCAGAGAATGCTTTAGCTAATTCATTTTTAAAAGATATTTTATTATAAAAATTTTGTGGGTCTTCAAACCTATATCCAAACTCCATACCAGTTCCAAAATAAGAACCCTGATGGTTTATTAGATGAGACCAAGATTTACTATTTTCAATATAGTATTGCCTTTCAGGTGAATAATCTGAAAGATTAAGATTTAATTTTGGTGAATATCCTAATATAGTTGCTATTCTAGACCAAGAAGTTCCTGGAGCACCTATAAAAAATATAAGTTGATCATCTCTCATAATATATCAAATCAAAAAATATTAAGGAACTATATAAACTCTTGCCTTTAAAGCTGTATCAGCTTCAGTAGTTCCATTTAAGTATGAATTAATATCAAAATCATCATTTGTAGAAGCACCAATACTTGAAAAGTATGTGTCAATATAGTTAAGTGTACTATAGACACCTTCACTTATTTGATCTTCTGTTAAAGTTTCTGTTGGTTCACAATATAGTCTTTTTAATTTAGCTGTAGATTTTCTATCAGTAGAACCAACAAGCGAGTTATATTCATTAATATAGTGTTGTACAACAGTTGTCATATCTTGTTTTTTAATCAAGAATAGTCTTGAACCAGACGTCATCTGTGTTTTGAATGCTTCAATAAGTCTAGAAGTTGGTGTAAGACGATTGCTCATAATTCTTAAACCATAATTAACTTCATTCTTTCCATCTAAACTAAAAAGATTGTTTGTTATAGTGAGAAGCTGACCGGCCTCTATAGAAGTTGTATATAGCTTGCCACTTATTACGTTTATGTTTTGTAATGGAAAAGAATACAAACTATCTGTCTGGTCTTCAATTATATCCGCGACAGATGGATGTTCCAAGATCGTATCTAATTCTTGAAATATAGGATCAAATGTCACAAAAGCATTAATTCTCATTTTTGATTTCTCCGGAGCCTACTATATTTTGTATGGTATTAAACCAGTCTTTTCCGTAGCTATTTATAAGGATTTCATCAACCCCTAAAGCCTGATGTCTTAATCTTATTTTATTATTTATTATATCAAGACTCTTATCCAAATTATTATTAAATTCAATATCTGGGTTATAGACACCAACTACTGCTCCTATGGCATAGTCTCCCCTGCCATATGGCAAGTCTTCATCATTTTCTTTCAAATCATTATAAAATGACATGTCATTCTCTAAGCCCAAATAGCTAACTAAAGAAGTAAAGTCTTTTGCATTAAAATCAACTTTATTTCTTTTCATAAAATCTATCATTAATCCATTTTCAACACATATTCTTTCATACAGTCTTTCATTAGTTTCATACCACGTATATTGTGGAAATTTAATATTCCAGCCACCAACAAGGTGCCACCATTTAAAAGCTTCTTCATTACCGTTATAAACAAATATAAACTTGGCTTTTGGAAAATTTTCTTTTAACCAATCTAAATTATATGAAAACCAATGTGATTTTACAATCTTAACCCCATCATCAAAATTATCAAAAGCAGAAGATACTTCTGAAATAAAGGTTTCTTTTGTAAGTTTTTTAAGAAGATGAAAATCTTCTCCTATACCGTTTCCGGGACCAAAATATGCAGAAGAATGCATACCAACTTTTTTAGTCTTGCCGTTAGGAAATGTAGCTACACTACTATAAGTCGGAAATTTATCTTTATCACTGGAGTTAATATCTTTATGGTGCGAAAGTATACTAAGAACTTTGCTCCACTTGCTTCCCGGTGCACCGGTAGCAAATATCAAATCACTGCCATCTGTTATTTTTGCCATATCCAAAACAACCTCATATTTGTTCTATGATTCATTCCTGTCTTTTCAGAAACTCTATCTACCCAGTCATGATCTATAGAACCATCTTTTTTTAACCTATGAATTATAGTTGGTTGAACTATAAGTTTTAAATCTAAAGTATCAGACCAATATTGTACTAACATCTCATTCCAACCATAATACATGTCATCACCATGTTCATTCATATTTCCTCTAAACACAGCAATTCCATTTTTCTTTAATACTCTTTTCATTTCTAAAAGTTGATGTTCAATAGTAATATCATCACCAAAGTTGATACTACCATAACATAAGCATGCATCAACAGTTTCATCATTATATGGAAGATGAGATATGTCAGCTTTTATATCTGCTCTTCTATTTGCTATATCTATTCCAACTAAATTTTGAATATGATCTTTGTATTGATTATCACCACAACCGAGATCTAATACTAAAGAAGGATTAAGTTTGTTAATCCTTTCTATAGTTTCTATACCACACTTTTCAAATTTATTAATATCATGTGGTCGTCTTTTTAAACTCTTATCAAAAGCTTTTATTATATTTGTATTATTTTCTGACATGTCCTTAAAAAATCCCAAGATTCTGGTGTCATAGCACCAGTAATATTTAATGTAGGTCTAGGTTCATGTCCAAAATTGCAAGTGCCATGAGGTATATCTCTCCAAGGCCATGTCATACAATCACCACGTTTCCACGTTAAGAATTCATTACCTTGTTTCCAAACTTGACCCTGCTTTTGATCATCAAGAAATATTATAACTCTCATAAGTTTTCTTTGATCATGATCACATTCTGCAAACTTATTATAATCATCTCTTAGATTACGAAGAAGACCACCAAAGTTATCTAAATGCCAATAAAACATTTGACCCGGCAATTGAACATCAAACTTTACATTTGGTCCGCCCTTTCTACCACCAGGATGTTTAAATTTAAATACATCAACAATCTTCTGTATCTTTTCTGGAACTTCGAAGTGTCTTGTTCTATTTAAAACAGTATACTGATTTTCACCACCGTCTACATTATAACCCCATTTCTTGAAGTCATTGTATTCCATGTTATTATTGTTATCTTTGCGAGGATCAGCTCTATAATCAAACGTAGCTGGTTCTGTCTGTGACATGAGTTGTTTAACTTCTTCATCCCAATCTCCTGTAAAATTGCAAATTGGAATATGTGTCGGTGGATCACAGTCAGTATCATCTTTATTATCATCAAAATGGTATAAAGAAGTAGCTTTGCAAAATTCAAATAACCCAGCATAATCTTTATATGATACAGGTTCTTTAGTCTTTAAGTTCTTCCACAGTTCATACGGACTTTTATCAAACTTCATATTGAGTTTCTCTGAACAATCATAAAGTATCTTTCATCGCCCTGCTGGTTTTCTTCAAGAGCAAATCTGATAAGCTTAAGATCATTTTCACGCATCAACTCATAGATAAATTCTTGTGTCCATGGGAACCAATCAATAAACATAAAACTAGTCTTATCTTTTGGAATAGGTTTGTGGTCAATTCCGGGATTAAATCTAAAATAGATATATCCACCAATCTTTGTCATGTCTACAATCTTTGCAAACATTTCTCTTATATGTTTTTCATCTGTTCCAAAGTTCAAGCTGCCAAGAGCTAATACTTGGTCATATTGTTTCTTTGGTTCAAACTCTTCGAGAGTCTTCTTAATATCAGCCGCAGGATGATAAGGATCTAGACCTTTAAGATTATTAATCTTATCCTTATAAAAATTATCTCCACACCCTACGTCTAAAACAGACTTAGGATTCTTAGAGTTTGCAAACTTTATAAGGTATTTGCCAGATTCTGGATAAGAATGCTTTGATTTCCACACACCTGAGAAGTATTTTGAGATGTACTTAACATGCATATCATCACAAAAGTCTTTGAGAGTCTCATACTTAGAACTGTCTAAAGAAAACATAAAGTTTTCATCTATCCATTCTTGTGTAAGAAGCTTCTTAAAGTTCTTATTATTGATCTTAGGAAATTCAGATTTAATAAAATTGAGGATTTTCATAGTTTCTCCATAATATAATTGTCACTCTGCCTTATTTATAAATACTTAAAAGGCCTTTCGGAGTTTAAAATGGCAGTACCAGCATCTAGATCACAATTTAAAGAATATTGTCTCCGTACTCTTGGCAAGCCTGTGTTGGAAATCAACGTAGACGATGATCAGGTTGAAGATCGTATAGATCAAGCTCTAAGATACTATTGGGACTATCACTTTGACGGTTCTGAAAAAATATATTATAAGCACCAAGTTACAGCACAAGATAAAACAAATCAATATATAACACTACCTGAAAATATAATTGGTGTAGTTAATATATTTAACATTGGTGATGCTCTAAACACTAACAACATGTTTAACATCAGATATCAAATAGCTCTAAATGATTTATATACACTAACATCTGTCTCTATGGTTCCATATTATATGGCTCTCCAACATATCCAAATGTTGGAGTATCTGTTGGTTGGAAAACAACCATTAAGATATAATAGACATATGGATAAATTACGTATTGATATGGACTGGAATAAATTAGAAGACAATCACTACTTGATTGTTGAAGCTTATGAAGTCGTTGATCCTGACGTATACACAGATGCATGGGGAGATCGCTGGTTAGCACAATATGCTACTGCACTCATTAAAAAACAATGGGGTACAAACCTTAAAAAGTTCGAAGGTATGACACTTCCTGGTGGAATTAAGTTCAATGGTCAAAAGATTTATGATGAAGCAGATGATGAAATCAAAGCTTTAGAAAAAGAAATGATCAGCAGCTATAGTCTGCCAGTAACAGATATGATAGGCTAATGGCTACAAATTTTTATTTTAATAACTTTCAGAATAGTCAAGAACAACTTCTCATTGAGAATCTAATCATTGAGTCCATAAAAATATATGGACAAGATATGTTCTATGTACCAAGAGTTATTAAAAACAAAGATGAGATCTACGGTGCGGATGATATCTCAGAATATACTAGAGCATATCCAGTAGAATTATACATAAAATCTGTAGATGGATTTACGGGTGATGGCAATTTTATGTCAAAATTTGGTCTAGAAATTAGAGATCAAGTTGTATTTTCTATTGCTCAAAGAGTATTTAATGAAGAAGTTGGAATGGATACTACACTTGTTAGACCTAATGAAGGTGACTTAATCTATTTCCCTCTTAATAATAAATTATTTAAGATCATGTTTGTTAATAAGTTTGAAATGTTTTATCAACTTGGAGCACTACAAACTTGGGAACTTACGTGTGAACTTTTTGAATATTCTAGTGAAAAGTTTGATACCGGTATACCAGAGATTGATTCTATACAAAAAAATCTTTCATTAAATGTATTTGATTGGGCGCTCTTAAATGAAGCTGGTGAAAGATTAATAGATGAAAATAGTGATTATATAGTATTAGAAAACTTTACTTTAGAAGATATAGATGATCTTTCTGATAATAGATTCATTCAAAATGAAACTGATGATTTCTTAGACTTTACTGAGAAAGATCCATTCTCTGAGAACGGAACATATTAATGTTTGGGCATACATTTTATTTTAGCACTATAAGAAAATATGTAACTTTATTTGGAACACTGTTTAATGATATTCATATCACAAGAACAGATTCGACAAATACAACAGTAGCTTTACTAAAAGTTCCTCTGGCTTATGCGCCAAAAGAGAAAGTTTTGGCTAGAGTCGATGCTGATCCAAATATAGATAGACAGACTGCTATTACTCTTCCTCGCATGTCTTTCGAAATGATAGATATGAAATATGATGCAAATAGAAAATTAAATACTATTGAAAGAAGAGTTGTAAAAGAACCAAATTCAACTTCAAAATTAAAATATCAATATAATCCTGTTCCGTATAATATCTCTTTTAGACTTTACATTTATGTAAAAAATGCAGAAGATGGTACAAAAATAGTAGAACAAATACTTCCGTTCTTTACTCCTGACTGGACAACTACTGTTCAGCTTATCCCAGAAATGGGAATTAATATGGATATACCGGTAGTATTAGATAATATAAACATTGAAGATTCATATGAGGGAGACTTTGAGAAAAGAAGAGCTCTTATATGGACACTAGATTTTACACTTAAAGGATACATTTATGGTCCTATTAAGAAGTCTGGTGTAATTAAATTTGCAAATACAAACTTCTATATCCCATCTGTTCCAGATGGAGAAATGAGTACAGCTGTAGGTAACACAAATCCATCTGAAAGAGTTACAATAAGACCTGGCCTCACAGCAAATGGTACTCCAACATCAAATGTTGCTGAGTCAGTCTCTCTAGCAGAGATAGAAGCAGATGATGATTTTGGTTATTGCATCAGCATAGAAACTATTATAACAGAATGAGTGAAAAATGTCAACAGCAAATAATGATCCAATAGCTAATGCTTTAGGTGTTAGTCCTATGACAAGTGTTGTAAAGCACTTAGAGAAGACCGCAAATGATGATACTGCTAAAGATGACTTTACTGTAGCACGTGCAAATATACACAATATTATTGAGACTGGTTCAGACGCTCTTGACAAGCTTATGCAGCTTGCTGATCAATCACAATCTGCGCGTGCATATGAAGTTGTAGCTATCTTAATGAAGAACTTACTAGATGCAAATAAAGATCTTCTAGGTATACAGAAGACTATACGAGAAATTCAAGATATTGAAAAGCCTACTAATAACACCACGGTTAATCACAATAATCTATTTGTTGGCTCGACAGCAGAACTTCAGAAAGTAATTCAGGATATGAGAAAGAATGACTGAAGAAGTTTTAATTGAAGGTGGTTATAAAGGTAACGTAAATCTTAAAAGGCGTTCTGTTGAGATACAATGGACTCCAGAACTCGTACAAGAATACGTAAAGTGTGCTAAAGATCCAGTATACTTTATTGAAAAGTATATGAAGATCATCAGTATTAATGAAGGTCTTATAAACTTTAAGCTATATGATTACCAAAAAGAAATGGTAAAATCTATGGCTGAAAATAGATATACTGTCATAGCCACAGCTCGTCAGGCTGGTAAGTCAACTACTACTTGTGGATTTATCCTTTGGTATATCATATTTCATGCAGATAAGACTGTTGCACTTCTTGCTAACAAGGGTGATACTGCTAGAGAAATTCTTGGTCGTATTCAGCTCGCATATCAGCACCTTCCAAAGTGGTTACAACAGGGTATTATTGAATGGAATAAAGGTTCATTTGTTCTTGAAAATAATTCGAGAGTAATAGCAGCTGCTACATCTTCTGACGCAATTCGTGGTTATTCTATTAACCTTCTATTCATCGACGAAGCGGCGTTCATTGACACATGGGATGAATTCTTTACATCGGTTTATCCTACTATTTCATCTGGTAATGATTCTAAGATTGTACTTGTTTCTACTCCAAATGGTCTCAATCATTTCCATAAGATATGGGTTGAAGCAGAACAACAAAAGAATCAATATAAACCTATCAAAGTCATGTGGTATGATGTTCCGGGCAGAGATGATAAGTGGAGAGAAGACACTATAGCTGCTATGAGTTTCGATACTGAAAAGTTCGAACAGGAATATTGTGTAGAATTTCTTGGTAGTTCTGGTACACTCATAGCAGGTTGGAAATTAAAAGAACTTGTGTCAAAAATACCAATCTTTGATAAAAATGGTGTTAAACAATATGTAGAACCCATGCAAGGACATTCGTATGTCATGGTCGTGGACGTTTCTAGAGGCAAAGGCTTAGACTATTCTGCATTTCAAGTGATAGATGTTACCAAGATGCCTTATGAACAAGTTTGTACTTTTAGAGATAATATGATAACACCAACAGATTATTGTTCAATTATTCATAGGATTAGTAGATCATATAACAATGCATCAGTTCTTGTAGAAATCAATGATATTGGTGGTCAAGTATCCGATATGTTATATTATGAATATGATATGGATACTCTTTTATCTTCAGAAAATGATGGTAGAGCTGGTAAAAGAATTTCTTCAGGCTTTAGCGGTTCTAGTGCTGATAAAGGAATTAGAACAACTAAAACTGTGAAATCTGTTGGCTGTTCAATCATGAAATTATTAATAGAACAAAATCAACTAATTATTAATGATCATGAAACTATTCATGAACTCTCTGTCTTTTCAAGAAAAGGAAAGTCATATGAAGCAGAATCAGGAAATCATGATGACTTGGTTATTGGTCTAGTACTTTTTGCTTGGCTTTCAGATCAACATTATTTTAGAGAAATGACAGATATCAACACTTTGACAAAGATTAGAGACAAAGATGATGAACAAATAGCAAGTGAATTAACACCTTTTGGATTCTTCAGTGAAGGAGAAGATGAACCAGATCTAGATCTTCCAAAGGGTGAAAATTGGATGTGGGCTAATGAGAGACTGACATGAAGAATGCTTTTTTATAAATAAATTAAAATATTAGTATTTAATATTCCATTATGGAAGGAGAGAAAAATGCCATTTCAAGTTAGCCCTGGTGTAAATGTTTCTGAAATCGACCTAACTACAGTTGTTCCTGCAGTATCTACTACTGAAGGCGCTATAGCTGGTATTTTCAGATGGGGACCAGTAGACAAGAGAGTATTAATAGACTCTGAAAATTCACTAGTAAATCGTTTCGGCAAGCCATATAGAAACTATGCAGAAGAAACATGGTTTACTGCAGCAAACTTCTTATCATATGGTAACAAGCTATATGTAGTTCGTGTTGCAAATACGACTTCAGACGCAGCAAACGTAGGTACATTAAGTGCTCTTGCTAACGTCGGTAACGTTTCAAACACTATAGCTCAGATCGTTAAGAATGATGATGACTATGAAACAAAAGATGGCACTTTTGATTCAGACGTTCTTTACGTAGCTAGATATCCTGGTGCGATTGGCAACTCACTCAGAATTTCTGTTTGTGATACTGCAAATGCTTTTAATTCAACAGTTCAGCTTTCAAACGTAGAAAATGACTATAGCGGTACAATTACTGCTAACTCATCTGGTATCACAGTCTCTGTGGGTGCAAATAGTGTAACATTCAATACAAATACAGGTATTGATGCAAATGGTTTCATTAGTATTGCTTCAAATCCAGTTGGCAATGGAACATATGTTAAGTATCTAACAGCAGCTGGCAACACAGCTCCAACAGGTTTAACAAATAACTCATTATATCTGGTTATTTCTTCAAATAGCTCAGGTATCCAGCTAGGTAACACAAGTTATTTTGCAAACGCTGTCTCATTCAACGCAAATTCATCTGTAAATGATACAGACGAAACAATCGCAATTGCTTCTGCAAATACAAAATATGCAGTTGGAGACAAAGTACTTTATACTGTTGCTGCAGGTAATACTGCTGTTGGTGGATTAGCTAACGGTACAAATTACTGGATTTCATTTGCTAACACAACTGTTGTTGCTCTTTCTGCAACTTATGGCGGCGCAAATGTGAACATAACAAAGGGTGCAACAGAATCTGGTCATAGCTTAACAGCTGTTGAAAGACTTATTATTCCAACACCAAAAGCAAACTCAGAAAGTCATACTTTTGTTGCATGGAGTTTAGCACAAACAGCAATTGCTTCAGTTCAATCATCTATTGCTAATGGCGACGTAATTAAAGTTGGCAACAGTTCAATCGGTGAACAGTATATGAAGATCACTGCTGTTGGTTCAACAGTAACTACAACAAATACAACTCTATCAATAAGCTTAACATCTGAAGATAATTACAGACTTAAGTCTGCATATACTTCAGATACTGTTGAACGTTATTGGGAATTCTATAATTTAGTAGATAGAGCACCAGGGCAGTCTGAGTATCAGGCAGAGTTTGGAAATACATCAGCAAATGATGAACTTCATGTTGTTATCGTAGATGACAATGGCAAGTTTACAGGTGTTGCTGGTCAAGTACTTGAAGTTTATAGAAACTTGTCTCGTGCTGAAGATGCTAAGACAAATGATGGCGCTTCACAATACTACAAGACAGTTCTAAACGATCAGTCAAACTATGTATGGTGGGCAAATGATAGAAGCAATGCTTCATCAAATTCTGCAACAAGCTTAGCTAATTCAACTAACGATCTTCCACTATCACAATCTTTTGCTGGTGGTCATGATGGTTATTCAGAATTAAACGCTCCTTTATCTCTCATTGCAATGGGTTATGATAAATTTGCATCTGCTGAAGATGTTGATGTATCTCTAATTCTTCAGGGTAAAGGCAAAACAAATGCAGATCTTGCTAACTATATCATAGATAATATCTGTGAAGTAAGAAAAGATTGCGTAGCATTCGTTTCACCACTCAAGAATGACGTTGTTAATAATTCAGGAAGTGAATTAGATGCTATCCTTGACTTCAAGAATAGTGTAAGAAGTACTTCTTATGCTGTAGTTGATTCTGGATATAAGTATCAATACGATAAGTATAACGATGTTTATCGTTGGGTGCCTCTAAACGGTGATATCGCTGGTCTCTGTGTTCGCACAGATAACACAAATGATCCTTGGTGGTCACCAGCTGGTTTCAACCGTGGTAATATCAAGAATGTTGTTAAGTTGGCTTTCAATCCAAATAAAGCTGAAAGAGATCAGCTTTATAAAGCAGGTGTAAACCCAGTAGTTGCTTTCCCTGGACAAGGCATTGTACTATTCGGTGATAAGACTGCTCTTAATAAGCCATCTGCATTTGATAGAATCAATGTTCGTCGTCTATTCATTGTTCTTGAAAAGGCAATTGCTACAGCTGCTAAGTTCACACTCTTCGAATTCAACGATGAATTCACAAGAGCACAATTTAGAAACTTAGTAATTCCTTATCTAAGAGATGTTAAGGGTCGTCGTGGTATCACTGACTTCTATGTTGTATGTGATCAAACAAACAACACACCAGAAGTTGTTGATCGTAACGAATTTGTTGGCGATATCTATATTAAGCCAGCTCGTTCAATTAACTTCATCCAGTTGAACTTCGTTGCAGTTAGATCCGGTGTAGCATTCTCTGAAGTTGTTGGCAAGTTCTAATAAATAGATTAAACAAAGGAGTCTAACAAATGGCTTTTAATATAGACGCATTTAAATCACAGGGACTAGCTTTTGGTGGTGCAAGACCAACGCTATTTAGAGTTCTTATGGAATTTCCGGTTTCTATAGCCGGAGATACACAAAGAGCAAGTTATCTAATTAGATCAACATCATTGCCATCATCATCTGTATCTTCAATTCCTGTTCCATATTTTGGTCGAAAGATCAAGATTGCTGGAGATAGAGACTTTGAAGATTGGTCCGTAACAGTAATGAATGACGAAGATTTCGGTCTTCGTAATTCATTCGAAGCATGGTTAAACTTAATTAATACACATGTTTCAAACAGAATTGGCAGTGGCGTTTCTGGTCCTAACGGAAGTGCCCCTGACATCTATAAAGTTGATCTTATTGTTCAACAGTTCTCGAAGGCTGGTCCTTCAAATGAATCTGGTGTTATCAGACAATACAAGTTTAATGGAGCATTCCCAACATCCGTTGGCGCTATCTCATTAGATTGGGATTCAACAAATACAGTAGAATCTTTTGATGTTACGTTCTCATACGATTATTGGGAACCTCTAGCAACTGAAACATCACCAATATATAACGTTGAATTAAATCCAGCTTAATTTGACACTATTTTTATTATGAGTACTAAACAAAGTAGGTATTGATGGCACAATTATTTGGATTTGAATTCAAAAGATTAGAAAAAGACGACCAGCTCCCATCGTTTGTTCCAAAAGAAAACGATGATGGAGCTGTCGTTGTTTCAGCTGGTGGTTCTTATGGGACTTATGTCGACTTAGATGGCACTGTAAGAACCGAAGCAGAACTTGTATCAAAATATAGAGAAATGGCTATACAGCCAGAAATAGATGCTGCAGTAGATGAAATTATTAATGCATCTATCTGTGTTGATGAAAATGAAATAGTTAAAATAGATTTAGATAATACAAATTTAGATAGTAAAATAAAAAAAGCTGTAGATTATGAATTTAAAAATGTTTTAAATTTGATAGATTTTAATAATACTGCCTATGACACTTATAAGAGATGGTATATTGATGGAAGATTGTACTATCATGTAGTCATAGATGACAAAGATACAAAGTCTGGTATTAGAGAAATAAGATATATTGATCCACGTAAGATTAGAAAAGTAAAAGAAGTTTCTAAAAAAAGATCTAAGAATAGTGAAGTCACACTAACAAAGACTGAAGCAGAATATTATATTTTCAATGACAGAGGATTTAATGTTGGCAACAAAAATATAGGACCAACAACACATCAGTCTGGTTTAAAAATTGCAAAAGATTCAATCATACATGTAACATCAGGTTTGACAGATACGTATGGGACAATGGTCTTATCACATCTTCACAAAGGTATTAAGCCTTTAAATCAGCTTCGTACACTAGAAGATGCTACAGTAATTTATCGTATTTCACGTGCTCCAGAACGTCGTCTATGGTATATCGACGTTGGTAACTTGCCTAAGATGAAGGCAGAGCAGTACGTAAGAGAAATCATGGTTAAACACAAGAATCGTCTTGTTTATGATGCTGCTTCCGGTGAGATTAGAGACGATAGAAAATTCATGACGATGTTGGAAGATTATTGGCTTCCACGTCGCGAAGGCGGAAGAGGTACGGAGGTTACTACCCTTCCTGCCGGTCAAAATTTAGGCGAGATGGAAGATGTACTTTACTTCCAAAAGAAACTTTATAGATCACTGAATGTTCCTGTAAGCAGATTAGAACAAGAAAATACTGGATTTAATCTTGGAAGATCATCTGAAATTACAAGAGAAGAAGTAAAATTTGCTAAGTTTATTTCTAGACTTAGAAGAAAATTCTCTACATTGTTCTTGAGTCTATTAGAAAAACAACTCGTTCTTAAGGGCATCATGACAATTGAAGAATGGAAAGCATATTCAAAAGTTATAACTTTTGATTTTGCAAATGATGGTTTCTTCAAAGAATTAAAAGACAATGAAATTACAGTAGCAAGATTAGATACGTATAATGCTATAGCACCTCTAATTGGAAAATATTATTCTCATAGCTGGGTAAGAAAGAATATCTTACAACAGACTCGTGAAGATATAGATGAGATGAATCAAGAAATAATGGCAGAACAAATGGATCCTATATTAAATCCACCTATGGTTGATGATGGATCTGGTAATTTGGTGCCAAATCCATCTTCTGCTCAAAATATTTCTGCACCAGCAGATTCTGGCGGTGATTCTAGCAAATTAACTCAAGCTACAAATACTTATCAACGCTTAATAAATAAAGATAATAAATCTTTACAAGATCAAGCCAAATTGAAGTCTGCGTCGCAGATCATAGCAAAAAGCGGTGATCCTAGAGCAAAACAAATTTTACAGAAATATAATGCTGGAGTTAAATTATGACAGACAATGTTGATACATTAAAAGATATGATCCATCATGCTGTGGATGAAAAGCCACTTGACTTTCAAGATAAGTTTAATTCTATGCTAGTTGATAGAATAGCAGATGCTATAAATAATAAAAAAATTGAAGTAGCTCAGAGCATGTTTAGTTCTGAAACAGAATCGGAATCGGAAGAAGAAGTATCTACAGAAGACTCAACTGACGAAGATTCTACCGAAGAATTGGAATCAGATACAGAGGAAACACAGGAAAATGGCGAAGAATCTTAGAGATATTGTAAGCAAAAATGCTGGTAGAGATGTTCCTAAGGGAGAAGAAGATTTTCTCGCTACACATACTTATGCCGATCCTGGTGATGTTAATAAAAATAAAAATGTATTTAAAGCTGACAATGTAAAGCCAGAAGCTAAAGTTCAAAAGAATGATCCAGGTAAAAGACACGGTTATCGTAGTGTAGAAGCAGCAGCTGCAGCTTATGAAGAAACTGAAGTTGAAGAACAACAAAATAAAACAAAAAAAAGCAAGTCTGGAAAACTTGGTTCTGAAGACGATAGAAATGTAGATTCACCAACATATGGGTATTCTACAGGTTCAACAGGAGTTTCTGAACAAGTTGATGGAACAGAAACTGCTGCGCAGAGAAGATGGTATCAAAATGTACCAAGAAAACCAGATGGCGTATATACACAGACAATGTCTGGAGTTTTACCAGCACATCCATCGCCAGTTCAAGGTGGAGGAGTTGATACACAACCAGAAGCTCCACAAAATCAACCAAATTGGATTTCACCTAGACAAGAATGGTTAAACAATCGTAAACCAAAGCGTGCAGTCAGTGAAGCAAAATGTAATATGACTGCAGAAAATGTAAATTGTCCAGTTCACGGTCTTAAAGAATGTTGGAAAGAAGATACATTCTATCATGGTAAAGAACTTGGTGAAAGAGAAATGTCTGATGCTGAGATGAAGAAGCGTGAAGATATTGTTAAAGGAATGAAGAAAAACATTGCAGGATTTAAGCAGAGATACGGTGAAAAAGCAAAGTCTGTTATGTATGCTACTGCAACTAAAAAGGCAATGTCATGATTGTTGTTAAAGCTCTTTCAAATACAGTTAGTATTGGTTCTGCTAACACAGTTTCAGATGCTAAATTAGTCATGGTCAGTAATCCTGGAGCTCATGGTAACGTTGCTATTCAGTATGCAAATGGAACTCAATACGCTAGTGTACCAGTTGGAAATACTTTTCCAGTAATCATAGAAAAAACTACTACAGATTTATTAGTTGGTACTAATATGTTTGCAGTTGAAGTAGCATATAGGAACTAAGATGAAACTCATAGCAGAACAAATAGTAGATGTACAATATATCTCTGAAGCAAAAGAAAATGGTGAAAAAGAACATTTCATTAAAGGTATATTCTTACAGGCTGAACAAAAAAATCGTAATGGTAGAATTTACAGAAAACCAATTCTAGAAAAAGAATTGGACAGATATGTTAGAGAAAATGTAAGCAATAACAGAGCGTATGGTGAGCTTGGTCATCCACAAGGACCGTCAATTAATTTAGATCGTGTTTCACACATGATCACTGAATTAAAATGGTCGGGCAATGATGTTATTGGAAAAGCAAAAATTACAGAAACACCAATGGGAAATATAGTTAAAGGCTTATTAAAGTCTGGAGCTAATTTAGGTGTTTCATCAAGAGGTATGGGATCTCTAGTAGAAAAAAATGGAATCATGGAAGTGCAAGACGATTTTCATCTTGCAACAGCAGCAGATATTGTTGCCGATCCATCTGCACCAAATGCATTTGTTCAAGGTATCATGGAAAACGTAGATTGGGTCTATGATGAAAAGAACGGTATATGGATTCAAGAAACAGCAGAAAAAATTAAGACTCAATTGAAGAAGATGAAAATGGATGAGATTGAAGCAAATAAATTTGCTGTTTTCGAGAATTTCATTAACAGTATTTCACAAGGTAAAAGACTTATCTAAATAAGATAATTATATAAATAATTATTAAAAATACTAAGGAGATCCTTAAAATGAGTAAAGAACTAGAAAATAAAGAAATTGAAGTAACAGAGGGTGCAGAAGCTATTGATGAAGCTTCTTCTGCTGCTGATACTCTAAAGCCTGCTGCAATGTCAGTAGCAGATCCAAAGTCAAGAGTTGAAATCATGAAGTCAATGATTGGTGCAATGGCTGAAATGCCAAAGCGCGATCTTGTTAAGTGGTTTGATCAGACACAAGCACAGTTTGGTCCTGGTAAGGATTATGGTGTTGGCGACAACTCAGCTAAGAATAAAGCTTCTGTAGCTATGAAGTCATCAATCAGAGAAGATTTTGAAGTCATGTTTGAAGGTCAAGATCTTTCTGAAGAATTTAAAGAAAAAGCAACAACTCTTTTTGAAGCTGCAATTTCTTCTGCAATTTCAGTAGAAACAGCAAGATTAGAAGAAGAAATGGAACAGCGCCTAGCTGAGAAAGCTTCTGAAATCGAAGAGATGATGGCCGGCAAGTTAGACTCATATCTTGATTACGTTGTAGAATCATGGATGAAAGATAATGAAGTAGCGATTGAATCTGCACTTCGTAACGAGATTATGGAAGAATTCATTAGTAGCCTTAAGAATGTATTCGAAGAACATTATATTTCTGTACCAGCAGAAAAGACTGATGTTCTAGAATCACTAGTAGCAAAGGTTGAAGAACTAGAAGCAAAACTAGATGAGGTTATTACTGAAAATAGTGAACTTAAGTCTAATGTTGTAGATCATGAAAAGAACGATGTGTTTGAGTCACTTTGTTCAGATCTTGCTCTCACACAAGTAGAAAAGTTCCGCGCGCTTTCAGAAGGCATCGACTTTGACGGTGACCTTGACACGTACTCAAAGAAACTTTCAATCATTAAAGAAAGCTTCTTTAAGACATCTGAAAAGGCGCCCACACAAACTGTAGTAACTGAAGAGTTCGAAGAACAGGAAGCTTCTACAGATGTGGTCTATACTGATCCACGTGTCAAGTCATACGTGCAGGCAATCTCAAGAACGATTAAAAGATAAAATAGTATAAATAATTTAGAACCTTCGCTAAAAGGAGAAAGATAAATGTTAGTAGAAGAAATTCAAAAGAAATGGGCGCCAATCCTAGAGCATTCAGACCTTAATCCAATTAAGGATGCTCATAAGCGTCAGGTAACTGCTCAGCTTCTTGAAAATACAGAAAGAGCTCTTCGTGAGTCAGGTGCTCACAGCCAGTTCCTTCTTTCAGAAGCATCACCAATTCCAGCAAACTTCATGGGCGCATCAAGCTCAGACGCTTCAACAGGCGCAATCGATACTTTCGATCCAGTATTGATTTCTCTTGTACGTCGTGCAATGCCTAACCTCATTGCTTATGACATTGCTGGCGTTCAGACAATGACAGGTCCAACAGGACTTATCTTCGCAATGCGTTCACGTTACGCATCACAGTCTGGCACAGAAACATTCTACAACGAAGTTAACACAGCATTCTCTTCTGTAACATCAGGTGCTAACACACTTGGTCAGAAGCATGTTGGTACACTTCCAGGTGTTTCTAACAACGCTGCAAACGGTGCTTATAACTTCGGTTCAGGCATGTCAACAGCTCAGGCAGAAGCTCTCGGCACTGATTCCAACTCAGCATTCGCTGAAATGGCATTCAGCATTGAGAAGGTGACTGTAACAGCTAAGTCACGTGCTCTCAAGGCAGAATATACAATGGAACTCGCTCAGGATCTTAAGGCAATTCACGGCCTTAATGCTGAAACAGAGCTTTCAAATATTCTTTCAGCTGAAATCATGGCTGAAATCAACCGTGAAGTTGTTCGTACAATCAACGTAACAGCTCAGTCAGGTGCACAAGAAGGCACAACAACTGCAGGTATCTTCGACCTCGATACAGACTCAAACGGCCGTTGGTCAGTTGAAAAGTTCAAGGGTCTTATGTTCCAGCTTGAAAGAGAAGCCAACCAAATTGCTAAGAACACACGTAGAGGTAAGGGTAACATTGTTATCTGTTCTTCTGACGTTGCTTCAGCACTTCAGATGGCAGGTGTTCTTGATTACACACCAGCTCTCAACAGCAACAATCTTCAGGTAGACGACACAGGTAACACATTCGCTGGTGTTCTTAACGGTCGCCTTCGTGTTTACATCGATCCATATGCAATCGGTGGCAACTACCTCACTGTTGGTTATAAGGGTGCATCAGCATTCGACGCTGGTCTCTTCTACTGCCCATACGTTCCTCTTCAGATGGTTCGTGCAGTTGACCAGAACAGCTTCCAGCCAAAGATCGGCTTCAAGACACGTTACGGAATGGTTGCAAACCCATTCGCTGAAGGTGCTACAGCCGGCGCTGGTGCGCTTACAAAGGATTCTAACGTCTACTATCGTAGAGTTATCGTTAACAACCTTATGTAATAAAGAACCGGGTCTACCGGTCGCCTATAAAGGGAGCCTTCGGGCTCCCTTTTTTTATATAAATAGTATAAAATGAGGAGTCACATGGCAGCTATAGAAAATACACCAACAAATCCAAATTTTCTTTCACCGCTTAATTTTAAGTTTTCAATTAAGCGCGCGCCTCACATTAACTTCTTTATTCAAAAAATTAGTATACCGTCTTTAAACTTGCCATCATATAATTCTCCTAATCCATTTGTTAAAATACCGGAACCCGGTGAACACATAGATTATGGAGATCTTGAACTTACATTTAGAGTAGATGAAAATTTAAAAAACTATTTAGAAATTCACAATTGGATACGTGCATTAGGAAAACCTAAAGACTTCTCTGAGTATAGAGCTCTTTCTCAAAATAAAAACTATACTGGTGATGGTATAAGATCTGATATATCTTTAACAATACTATCAAGCGCTAAAAATGCAAACTATGAAATAGTATTCACCGATGCTTATCCATATGAATTAAGCAAACTTACATTTGATACTACTGACCAAACGGTAGACTATATCGAAGCTTCAGCCACATTTAAATACGTTTTATTTGAAATAAAAGATATTTAAACATTTACAAATAGTTATTTGCGTGGTAATATAAAGAATATTATCAACAAGAGATACGTCATGAAGATTGAAGATATAGTTGAGATGTGGGCAAGTGATACTAAGATTGATAGTACCGAGCTAGCTGCCGAGAGTCTAAAGATCCCTGCACTACATAATAAATATTATCGTGTCTTCTTAGAAGAAAGACTTCGTCTTAAAAAGATGGAGTCAGAACTTAAATCTTTAAAGCTCGACAAGTATGAGTTTTATACTTTGGGACCTACTAAAGAAACACAAGAAAAAGGTTGGCAATTGCCAGCTAAGGGTATTATCTTAAAGCAAGATATCCCAATGTACATGGATGCTGATAAAGATATCATAGAAATGAATCTTAAAGTAGCATACCAGAATGAAAAAGTAGAATTGTTAGAGACTATTATCAAGTCTATTAGTAACAGAAACTTTATCATTAAGAACGCTATTGATTGGAACAGATTTGTTATGGGTGGTTAATTGGATTCAGTTGAGATAAGTCGTCACGACGAAGTTTATATAAAGGTAAGATGCGAACCAGGTGTTGCTCAAGAACTGAGTGATTACTTTACATTCTTCGTGCCCGGTTATAAATTCATGCCAGCTTATAAGAATAAGTTTTGGGATGGTAAGATACGTCTATTTAATCCATTGACTTGTCTCATATACACTGGTCTCATGCCATATGTTGAAAAATTCTGTAAAGAAAGAAATTATCTTGTAGATTATATAGATGATTTTTCTTGTGAAGAATTTTCTTTGAAAGAAGCAAAAGACTTTGTTGCAAAGATTAAACCAACGATGCAACCAAGAGATTATCAGCTAGATGCTTTTGTATACGCTGTAAGAAATAGAAGAGCTCTTCTATTATCGCCGACGGCATCTGGTAAATCATTTATCATTTACTTACTAACGAGATACTACAATGCCCGTACTCTTATTATTGTGCCAACTACTTCTTTGGTTAGCCAACTTGCTTCTGATTTTGCCGATTATGGCTTTGAATCTGATAGGTATGTACATAGAATATTCTCAGGACAAGATAAACAAACAGATAAACCAATTGTCATCTCAACATGGCAATCGATTTACAAGTTGGATAAAAAGTATTTCGAACAGTTTGATGTGGTCATAGGCGATGAAGCGCACTTATTTAAAGCATCTTCTCTTACTTCTATTATTTCCAAGTTGCATCGCTGCCGTTATAAGTTTGGCTTTACGGGTACTCTCGACGGGACTCAAACCCATAGATTGGTTTTAGAAGGCCTGTTTGGAGCAGTAAAGAAGGTTATATCTACATCAGAACTTATAGAACAAAAGTATCTTGCTGATTTTAGTATCAAAGCAATCGTACTTAAATATCCTGATGAAATAAAGAAGATGTTGAAAGATGCATCTTATCAGGATGAAATAGATTATATTGTTCGTAATGATGCAAGAAACAGATTTATCAAAAATTTAGCATTATCATTGGATAATGGAAACACACTATTACTTTTTCAATACGTAGAGAAGCATGGTAAAATACTCTATGATATGATTAAAAATGATGCTGGTGATAGAAAGATATTCTTTGTATCCGGCGAAGTAGATGGAGAAGAACGTGAGCAAATTCGTAAGATTGTTGAAACAGAACAGAATGCAATTATCGTCGCTAGTTACGGGACTTTCTCTACCGGCGTTAACATTCGCAACCTGCATAACGTTATATTTTCTTCTCCTTCGAAGTCACGGATAAGAAACTTGCAGTCGATTGGACGTGGATTAAGAAAGTCAGAGACCAAGACATCAAGCACGCTGTATGATATAGCAGATGATTTAACTTGGAAATCAAAAAAGAATCATACTCTTTTACACTTCATTGAGAGAATAAACATTTACAATGAAGAAAAATTTGAGTATAAGATATATACAGTAGGATTAAAAGCATGACTCACGTTCTAGTAAAACTTACTAATAGAGATGATATCGTTGGAGTATTAGATACTGAAAATGATAATGCAGTAATCATTAAAGACCCAATGATACTAGTTATTAAGCAAGATGATAATGACGAGACTGGTGCAATATTAATAAATTATATTCCATTTTCATCTCAAAATTATGTAGCTTTAAACAAGACAAACATTATCTCTATTATAAATTTAAGTGAAGACATGATTAAATATTACTTCGCTTCTAGAATCTACTGTTATAGAACTTTCGATAAAAATTTTACAGCAAATCTGAAAAGATCTACGGAATACTTAGAAAACTATTTAAGTCAAAAACCAAAGAAAAAACCTAATTTAAAAGATGATGTTGTAAAATTTTATATGTCTCAACCAGCAAGCAATACGGTAAATTAATGGCAACAAAGCATTACGTTAACAATAAGACATTATATGAGCATATGAAAGTATATCATGAAAAGCTTATGTTGTCTAAAGAAAACAATCAACCAAAACCACCCATTCCCAATTATATTGGTGAGTGTGTTCTTCTTATTTGTACTAAGCTATCATATAAACCAAACTTCATGAACTATTCATATAGAGATGACATGATTGCAGATGGTATTGAAAACTGCATTGCTTCTGTAGATAATTTTAATCCTGCAAAATCGACTAATCCATTTGCATACTTTACACAGATTGCGTGGAATGCATTTCTTCGCAGGATTGCAAAAGAAAAGAAACAAACATATATTAAACATAAGAACTTCGAAAACCAGTTTACCAATGAAGAAATGGATTCTATCTTTCATGATAGACAAGCTGCTGTTGGCAGCCATACAAATGAATACTCTTCTGAAATCATTCGTTCTTTCGAAGAGAAAGAACTATTGACAAAACAGAAGAAAAAGAATAAGTTAGAAGAACTCATGATTGAAAATAATGTGGAGATTGAAGATGAACTTGAAGCATAATATGCATCTTGTTCCTCAGATTGTGCAAGATCTGGTGGAAAGTGCATTCAATGAAACAAAACATGAAAATGAAAGAACAAACTATATTCATCGGATTGAAGCAATCCGTGATTATTGCAATGCAGCAGTCAACAAGTATAATACTGCTAGACCAATTAACAAGCCTAATACGAGAGTCATGCGTTGAAGATTGCTCTAATTACCGATACCCATTGGGGTGTTCGCAATGACGGCGTTGCTTTTCTCGATAATAGTAAACAATTTATTGACAGCATTTTTCTTCCTACTTTGGAACAGGAAGGAGTATCAACAATCTGCCATCTGGGTGATCTTGTTGACCGTCGTAAGTACATTAATATTAACACTGCTAGGCGTCTTCGACAAGACTTTCTGGACCCAATTGCAGGACGCAATTATGATGTACATATCATTGCTGGAAACCATGATACTTACTATAAAAACACAAATTCTGTAAATGCTCTTAACGAACTCGTTAGGGGTCAATACCCATTTCATATCTATGATCAACTTCCAAGAGAAGTTGACTTTGATGGTCTCATCGTATTGATGTTGCCTTGGATATGTGATGAGAATAGAAAACTAACTTTGGAGAAGATTCGTGGAACAAACGCGCAAGTCTGTTTTGGACATCTTGAACTCGCTGGATTTGAAATGTACAGGGGGTCGATGGTGTCGCACGGTGACGATGCTAGCATTTTTAATAAGTTTGATCTTGTTTGCTCTGGTCATTATCATCATAAGTCCTCTTCTGGCAATATTCATTACCTTGGCAATCATGGTGAGTTTACTTGGAGCGATTATAATGATCCTAAGGGATTTCATATCTTTGATACTGAAACGAGAGATCTAAAATTTATTAGAAATCCATATACCATCTTTGAAAAGATATGGTATAATGATACCAACTATACTATTGAAGATATAGCTTCTCATGAATACGAGAAGTATAAGAATAAGATAATTAAAGTCATTGTACAAAATAAAACTAACCCATATTGGTTTGATATGTTTGTTGATAATCTCGAGAAGTCTGGTATCTTAGAACTTCAGGTAGTTGAAGATCATCTAAATCTTAATCTAGAACAAGATGAAGATATTGTTAATGAAGCTGAAGATACACTAACTATCTTTAAGAATTATATCGGTCAGATTAATACGACAGATGATATTAAACAAAAGATAGAAAATACTGTACACTCTCTATATGCTGAGGCGTTGTCTGTTGAATGATTGTTTTTAAAAAGATTAGATGGAAAAACTTCTTAAGTACAGGTAATATTTTTACTGAAATAGAACTTAATAAGTCTGCAACTACACTCATCGTTGGTGAAAATGGAGCCGGCAAATCTACTTTGCTGGATGCTTTGTCATTTGCGCTTTTCAATAAACCATTTAGAAAGATCAACAAACCATTACTTCTAAACTCTATTACAAAGAAAGATCTTGTAGTAGAGATTGAATTCTCTATTGGTTCTAATAACTATAAGATTGTTAGAGGCATAAAACCAAATATCTTCGAAGTATATCAGAATGGCACTCTGTTAAATCAGTCTGCTGATAGTAAAGACTATCAAGATATCTTAGAGAAACAAATCTTAAAGATTAATTTTAAATCTTTCTGCCAAGTTGTTGTTCTTGGATCTGCATCATTCGTGCCATTTATGTCTCTTCCTGCCGGTCAACGTAGAGAGATTATTGAAGATCTATTGGATCTACAGATCTTTACTAGTATGAATACGATCCTTAAGCAAAGGATTACAACAAATGCTGAAGATCTTATTAAGCAAGAAGCTAAGAAGACTATTGTTGAAGAAAAGATTAAACTTGTTAAGAAGCATCTTATAGAACTGCAAAATAATAATGAAAAGATTATTAGTGAAAAGAATGAACGTATAGATCAAACTAATATACAGATTGAAGATCTGAATACCGTATATTGGGATATGGAAAATAAAAGAAAAGATCTTGAAGAAAAGATGGTAGATGAAAAAGAACTAGCATCTTCAATGAAAAAGCTTACAGCTCTAAAGCATAAGTTTGAAGCACACCTGTCATCTCAGAGAGAACAGATAAAGTTCTTTACTGATCATGATAATTGTCCTACCTGCAAGCAAGAGATCAATGAAACATTCAAGTGTGATATGGTTCAGAGTAATCAAGAACGAGTCAAAGAATTAGAAGAAAACCTAGAACTTGTTGCTAAGAATTATGTAGAGACTAATGATAAGATCAATGAGTTGATGAATATCCAAGCTGAGCTAAACAGCACAAAGATGGAACTACATAAACTAGCTACAAAGATTACTTCACTGATTGAATATAGAACTCAGCTCGAGACTGAAATCAATAGTATCCAAAAAACAGTGACAGAAGACAATTCTGATCAACTAAATAAATTAATAGATGAACTTAAAGAAGCAGAAGATGTATTGACTGAGTTGCATGATCTTAAACAAACATATCAAGCAGTATCAGTCTTGTTAAAAGATGGCGGTATTAAAGCAAAGATTATCAAACAATATATCCCAATTATTAATAAGCTTATTAATAAGTATCTTTCTTCTATGGACTTCTTTGTTCAGTTTGAACTTAATGAGGAATTCAATGAAACTATCAAATCTAGATTTAGAGACGAGTTTAGCTATGCTTCGTTCTCCGAAGGAGAGAAGATGCGTATTAACCTTGCTATACTTTTCACTTGGCGTGCTGTTGCTAAGCTGCGTAACTCTATCTCTACAAATATTCTTATCATGGATGAAGTAATGGATTCTTCACTTGATTCGAATGGCACAGAAGAGTTTATGAAAGTATTAACACAACTTACCACTGATACAAATACATTTATTATTAGTCATAAGACTGATCAATTGTATGATAAGTTTACATCAGTAATTAAGTTTGAAAAGCATAAAAATTTTAGTAAAGTAGCATGATGGAAAAAAGACTCTTATTATATTTTGGTGGCAATAAGCCAAGAGACAAAGCTCTTGGTCTTCCTACATGGATACCTATAACAAAAAGACCATTTATTCAGTCTGTTAATAGAGTTAATCATTCTATTGGAGAATATATAAATCCATTTAAATCAGTTATAGCTACTGAAACTATAGAAGATCTTTTAAAACTAAAAAATAATACTTTATCATTCGAAGATCAAGCGCATTATACAGCTTTGCAGATCAAAGAAAAAACACAAGATTCTAAGATATTCTTGATGTATAGCGGTGGGATAGATAGTACTAGTGCGCTGGTTGCTATCATGAATACATGGAGCAAAGAAGATCTAGAACGAGTTTTTATTTTAATGTCTTATAGATCTATTGAAGAATTTCCAGATATGTGGAAAACTATAAATCAACATTTTAAAGGAAGAATAATCAATTCTCTAATTAATACAGATAAATTTTTAGACGAAGGATATATGATAACTGGTGAATTTGGAGATCAGTTATTTGGAAGTGATATTGTAATTCCACTAGTTGGAAAATATGGAGACGAAGGAATACATCTTCCTTGGCAAAATAATATTAATAATTTTTATAAAGATTTATTTGGAAGTACATTTTCTAAAAATGTAGATTTGTTTGTTGATAAGTATGCACAGACATTAGAATACTCACCATTTAAAATAAGCAGTTGTTTTGATTTTCTTTGGTGGTTTAATTTTACTAATAAATGGCAATTGGTAAAATACAGAATGCTTGAACAAAAAAGATTTCAAGATCCTAGAACTAGTTTTTCAAAAATTATACACTTTTTTGACACACCAGAATTTCAGAGATGGTCGCTAGATAATCAAGATCAGAAAATACAAAATACATTAATTTCTTATAAATATAGTGCAAAAGAGTTTATAGTTAAGCATACTAAATATACAGACTATCTAAAAAAACCAAAAGTAGGAAGCCTACAGTTTATTTGGAGTAACTTTGATAAAAGTTATGCTTTTGATCAAGACTTCAATGAAATGACTCACGAAGAAGTTATAGGATGTGTTAATGATTATGGAAGACCAGATTGAATACGACTTGTATGGTAGATTGTGTTATCCGGATGATGAATCTAGATATTACATTTATATCGGTTCTGATAGAAGAATTATAAAAATTAGAGAATATACACACTGGTATACTCCAGTCAGAGAGTTTAAATTTTTTACTTTTGATGGTAAAATCAACCCTATAGTATTTTTAAATCCTTATGAATATACGATCGATAATAATGAAATAGTTAAAAAACCAGACTGTTCTTTTCAAGTTTTACAACAATGTAAAGAAGAAGCTTTAGAACTAGTAATATGGGAAAGATTTGAAAGTTTTGTTTTTAACTATACAAGAATGTATGCTAAAAATTTTATAGAAATGCTTAATGATGTTTATATTCTTGATGAAATAAAAAATTATAATACTAATAAAGAAATTGGTCCTCTATTAAAAAATCTTCATTCATTAAACAATAATAACTATTCTATTGAAGATATAGTTGCTAGAGAAGCAATTAAAATTGAAGATAAAAAGAACATACTAATGTTCATTAACACACAACGCCATAATTTAAAGACATTAATTTCTGAAAAGAAATACGAAGAAGCTTTAAATTATATTAAAAAAACGCATGCTTCATGGTGAGAAAAGAAACATGATATTAAATACATCACAAACATCAATCATTGACATGAGAGATACTATGTACCCTAGTTATTCTCTTATGGTTAGAAACTCAACGGCAGAAATTAAAGCCAAAGATATTTCATGGTCTACTGCTATGGGTTATTGTTATGGGCAGGCACAAATAAAGAATGGTGATCAATATATTCTATTAAATCCGGGTGATTATTTTTCATTTACTGTCAAAGAAAATGATGTTAGTATATCAACTATGGACAATTTATTCATTGTCTTTAGGCTCGGATTTATGGGTCATAACCTCATAGGAAAGACAGACAATAAGGGTAAGTTATCTTATATTGATGGTTGCTCTGATTCACTATTGGTTTATCCACCTAGACTTGGTGATGCTTCTTTGAACTTTCTTTATTTTCCCAAAAATATAAATCAATCTTATCATACGCATCCTTCAATTAGAATTGGTTGTGTTATTAGCGGAAGAGGTATATCTGATACAGATGTTCCAAATGAACTGACAGAAGGTTCACACTTTTGTTTAGAAGAACAAGAACTACACAGATTCAGGACTGAAGATTCAGAGATGAGAATTATTGCATTTCATCCAGATGGTGATTGGGGTCCTACAGATGAAAACCATATTATGATTAACAGGACGTATGTAAGAAAATGAATTTAATTATTGGCGATGATCCTATTTTGAAAAAAGAATGTGATGAATTTGATTTTGCAAACCCACCTTTCGATCCCATAGAATTTTCGAAGAATATCATACAAACAATGTATGATAAAAATGGTATTGGTCTTGCAGCAAATCAAGTTGGTGTACCATATAAAATATTTGCTATGAGAGGAAAACCCGCAGACTTTGTTTGTTTTAATCCTAGAATAGTCATGCCTTCCGAAGAAGTTATTCTTCTCGAAGAATCATGCCTTTCATTTCCGGGATTAGTTGTTAAGATAAAGAGACCAAGACACGTGCGTGTAAGGTTTCAGAGTCCTACCGGTGAAACAGTCACTCAACAATTTACAGGCATGACTGCTCGTGTGTTTCAACACGAACTAGATCACGTGAACGGTGTATTGTTTTATTCACGTGCTAATCGTTTTCATCGTGAGAAAGCTTTTAAGAAATGTGGAATTACTTAAAATTCAGTAACATACAAATAGCTATTAACTTAAACCCATTTGCATGGGGATTCCATCTCGAGTATGGCGGTCCAACAACTATGGATCCAGCTATGTACTTTCTTGTCATTAAGGTTATAATGGTAAGAATAAGCATAGTGCTTGATGATGGGAGTTGGTGAGTGAATATATTCTACATTGATACAGATCCTGTAAAAGCTGCGCAAGGCATGGTAGATAAACATGTCGTTAAGATGATCTTGGAATCTGCACAGCTTTTATCTACTGCACACCGTTTGCTTGACGGTACACAGATCGAAGGCACATCTAAGACTGGCCGTAAAGCTAAGCGCTGGATCTTGCATGATGGCCGTCAAGATGTATTATATCAAGCTACACATATTAATCATCCATCTGCAGTATGGTGTCGACAGTCAGTAGAAAACTACTCCTGGCTCGTCGAACATTTCTATGCTCTTATGGCTGAATACACACATCGCTATACTAAAAAACATGCATGTAATGGTGATCTAAGCTATATGCTTCAGTCACCTCCACATAAACTTAAAGATTATGATTGGACTACTATGCCATCTGCTATGGCCGATGAATATAAAATTAGCGATGACCCATTAACAAACTATAGAAACTATTATAAGATTGGTAAAGCCACTATGCATAAGTGGACCAATCGCCAACCGCCGGAGTGGATTATATGAGTAAAGACTGGGCTTTTGATATTGCTATGATGCACGAGAAGTATGGCGTCCATCCTGTTATTGAGAAGATGGATGCTGATACTCTCAAGAAATTTCTTGAGTTTAGAGTACGATTCTTGGAAGAAGAACTTACTGAACTTAAGAATGCTACCAATGCAGATGATGTTGTAGATGCACTTATTGATCTATGCGTTGTTGCTATTGGGACACTTGATGGCTTTGGTGTTGACTCTCATAAAGCATGGGATGCAGTACTTGTAGCTAACATGAATAAAAAGGTTGGGGTTAAAGAATCACGTCCTAATCCTCTTGGTTTGCCAGACCTTATTAAGCCAGAAGGTTGGACTGCTCCGTCACATGCCGATAATGAAGGCAAACTTAAAGAGATCTTCTAATGTCAATACAAGATTATGCTAAACTCATTTTTACCAATGAAAGCATTATTGTCGATAAGACTAAAGAACTTGATGATAGACTAGTTTCTATCTCTACCAACATATTCGAAAATCCTCTTCAGAGAAAAGGAAGATCTTTCAAACAAGTTTATGAAGCACAAAAGAAAACAGTTATTGAAGATGCTCTCGTTAAACTAAGTGTTGGTTTTGTACACAATCCTCTTGAATGGGATTATAAAGTTCCACATTCACATGCATATGATATAGTGCATTCTGATCAATGTAAGACATTTGAAATTAAGCGCTGGCCACCAGATCAGCCTAACGGTGATTTAGCAAAATGGTTCTCATATCCAAGAGATGCATTTAAAAACTTTATAAAGCATAATAATATTATTGACTATATCATCTCTGGTAAGATGATAGAACATGAACATTCATATGAGATTGGCTTTCACATGATTGCTGATGCAAAAACTTTTATGAATTATGTAAAAGAATCTATTTACAAAAAAGACCAATTAGTGTACTATCATCGTAATGCTGCTGATGATGGCATGTGTATCATGAATTATAACGTGAATTATAGGAGATAACAATGACTGACCGCCATTCCGTACAAGTTCTGAGTGAATGCATTGCTTTGCAGAATGCAAAAGCAAATGATTACCAGAATAAAAACTCTCGTATCCTGCAAGCAGATTACTACACTAACGGTTGTGCAACTATCCATGATATTATGCATGGTAAAATGCTTCGTATGCAATCTGTTATGGAAGCTATGCAAAATGATCCTAACTATGCTCCTAACTTTGAATCCCTTGAAGATTCTGCTAAAGACTTGATTAACTATGGATCATTCTTTGTTGCGTATCTTCGTGGTAAGGTTGAAGGTCAACGCCCTGATCGCGACTTCCTCAATCGCAAGATCAATGTTTCAGAGACTACACAGTCTAATGTCAACCAGTATGGCATCATGACTGCATCTATTACCGCTGGAGAATAATAGATGCATATGAGAAACACCGTTGAAGATATCAGGCAACACTTCAAAGAGCTTCTTCGTCAGAAGATCTTTGTTACTGATAAGACAGGTGTTAAGATGATTGAACTCGTCGGCGCAAACTTTGTTGCCGACGAGAAGGCCATCTTTGGCAATGTTAACTACGATTACGTAGAGCGTGAACTCGAATGGTATGAGTCAATGTCTCTTAATGTCAATGATATTCCCGGTGGCCCTCCTGCTATCTGGAAACAAGTAGCAGATAGTCAAGGATATATCAATTCAAATTATGGTTGGTGTATCTGGTCTCCAGAAAACAATTATCAGTTTGAACATGTTAAGCGCGAATTGCAGAAAAATCCTGAATCGCGCAGAGCAACTATGATCTATACACGCCCTGAGATGTGGAAAGATTATAACTTTGATGGTAGATCTGATTTTATGTGTACTAACGCAGTACAATACATGATTAGACGTGATGCTCTTCATGCCGTTGTACAGATGCGTTCTAATGATGTAGTATTTGGATATAAGAATGATTATGCATGGCAATCTCACGTTCTTGATTTGTTGTGTCTTGAACTTGGTGTACAACGTGGTGATATCCATTGGAATGTTGGTAGTCTTCATGTTTATGAACGTCACTTTGATCTAGTAAAATGATTATACACAAGTGGGATAAACGTTATCTTCAACTAGCAAAAAGCATTGCGCAGTGGTCTAAAGATCCTAGCACAAAGGTTGGAGCTGTGACTGTTGGCAATCAAGGTCAAATACTTTCGCAGGGTTATAATGGTTTCCCACGAAATATCAAAGATACACCCGATAGACTAAATGATAGACCAACAAAATTGAAATATGTAGTTCATGCAGAGATGAATTGCATATACAATGCTTGTCTTAATGGTGTGTCTTTAAAAGACTCTGATCTGTATGTTTATGGTTTGCCTGTCTGTTCTGACTGTGCAAAGGGTGTCATACAGGTTGGAGTTAAACGCGTTATCATGTGTTATCCAGTAGAAATTACTGATAGATGGCAAGCATCTTTTGAAGATACATCTAAGATGTTCTCTGAAACAGGTATAACATTTAGTACATATGATGAAAAACGTATTGAACTTTCTTGAAGACCATGTCATTTCTGATGACATCATTATATTAGGTCAATGCCCGTCCAGTAAAACTCAGCCATTTAAGAATGGTACGTTTGCTAGACTTAAATCATGGTGTGATGAAGTTGGTCTTAAAGCATGGGATTTTCATAACGTTATTCCTGATAAGATCAACAGTTATTCTATTGCAGATGTTAATAGCGATCTTTTAATCACACGTACAAAAAATAAAAAGAAAGTTATTGCTCTTGGTGGCTTTGTTAGTCGTGTGTGCACTAAATACAAAATCGATCACTTCAAGATTGATCATCCATCTCCACGAAATCGTAATCTAAATGATAAAGATTATGAAAAAGCAATGATTGAAAGATTAAGAACTTATGTCAACACTTGAAACAACAGAGTATTATGATGAGTACATCAGATATTTCAACCTTGCAAAAGACCAACAGGCTAAATGCAATCTCGGTACGATACCATACAAAGACTCCTGCATGGACGATGATTTACTTGAGAACGTCGAGCTCTACGATGTTGTTGAGCGAAAGTTTGCAGGATTCTCACAAATCGTTAACGACGTATTTTACGGATGGACACCGGGACATCCTTACTGGCATAAAATGGAAGCAGGATATCACACTCGACAACGTGAGACTGTAGCCAAAGACTGGACAGGTAAACACTCAGATTTTAAATTACCAGAATGGCTTTATATTTTTATTCTACACAGAGTTTGTGGTTCTGGCATTAATTATTCATATAAGCCATCTGGTTATCATAATACTATTTTATTCAATCTTCACAATTGCAGAACCATTGAAGAAATGACTAAGATGGTGAATAATTATCCAACGTCATTTTATACTTCGGTAGGATATCAGTTTCCACAGTTTCCAAAACCACCGGCTGGATATAAAAGAGCAGGTGATTATTATCTCACTGAATTTGCACCTAGACTTGCAAGAGATTTGGCTGAATTCTTAGAAAAGAGTAATGCTAAGAAAGATCTTCGTGAGATCGGCGACTTCATGTTGAAGTGGAATGTAGTAAATGGTCTTAAACAATATCATTTTCAGTATGCAGCAGTAGTTGCAGATATTGCCGATTGGTATCCAGAATATGTTAATAAAGAAAGTCCTTTCTATTATGGCTCAAATGCTGTAGAATGTATTTCTTATCTTGCAGTGAATACTAAGAAGATGAAGCAAGAACAGTTCTTAGATTCAGTTATGGAAAAGATATATGAAGACACTGGTGCATATCCATATAATGCAGAAGATGTTTGCTGTGACTTCATTCGTTGGGTTGAAAACTATATAAAGCCGGGTGCAGATTATGATCACCTCGATCGTGATGCTATTTGGTCTTCTTGTAGAATCAAAGATCATCCGTTTGGTCGTCAAAAAGCAATGTTGACTCTTGGTCTTGTTGATTCTTTCAATAGGATTAATTGTCATCCTGCAGATAGCTATGTATTAGATATGCATGGTATGAGTGTCAAAGAATATAAGCAAAAGGTTAAAGAACTTGAACTCGTTAGCTGAATTCATGACAGATCGTACAAATGATATTAAGTACGATAATCTTACCGAAGTAGATTTAGATGATGCTGGTAAACCCACGCGTAGCTGGATGTGGAAGTGGTCTCAAGCAGAACGTACAGAAAAGTTCTTCGAGTTTTGTAATGCTTATGATAAGAGAGAAGACAGCCTATTAAGAGATAACTATCAACAGTTCTCGCATCGCTTACATTGGGATGAATGTCCATTCGTTGATGAAGTTAAATTGATAAATGATCCGCAGACAGTATTAGAAGCATGCTTGATCTTTTCATTTACTAATGAACATTGGCAAACTTTTAGAGCGTGGCGTGAGGGTGGTGTTGATGCTATGCGCAAGAGATTCTTAACAGAACGACACGCCCGCAGCGATCTATTTCAGATCTATTATCCAAAAGATACTAACGTTAAAGAATGGCTATGTGAAGTACCAAAGGATTTTGCAAAGAAACATGTAGATCATCTCTTCGCTGGTAGTACAACGTTGCGCGATAGACCATATACGATGATGGAATTTGCTAAGAAACTAAATGAGATATTTGTTAATGAATATAGATTTAGAAATGCTATGTATCCGTCTAAGAATGCAGCTAGACATGTTGCAATGACTCATACTCATTGGGTTGATCCTGAAAGTTTCTTGCATGGTGGTACTGGTTTTTTTGATGGCCTTAGTCAAGTGTTTGACTGTCCTCAGTATATGAGCAAGGCAAAGTATGAGATTGCAGAAGATGGAAGATATGTACCAACAAACAATGCTGGTCAATCTTTCTATGATAAGATGTTATATCTCTATGATTATCCTAGCAACCCTATTAAACGTCAGACATTTCTAAACTTAGAAGATAAACTTTGTTTCTTCTATAAGCATTTAGCTATTAGAAATGGTATTAAACAAACTACTAAACAGATCCCATATGATTGGGTGTATCCTAAAAACTGGTCATTGAAGACAAATACATATGAGTCATAATAAACACGTAATAGATGGCATTAACAAAGATGTTGGTGTCTTTGGATATGAAGCTGCTAAAGAATATTATCTTTCTTTGGCAGAAGGATGGATTCCATATAATCCAGATCCTGTCGTAATTGATCACGATGGTGTTAGAGTTGTTCGAGACGATCTAATCGTAGGCACAAAAACTAGAGCCGGCGATCTTCTTGCTTCGAAGCTAAATCACGACACTATCGTATATTCACAACCACGCGTTGGTTTGGCTGGTGTTTCTTTGCTTGATGTAGCTAAACACCATAATAAGAAGATTGTTTTGTTTATGCCGGCATCTAAACGTATATCATTGCATCAGGCTTGCTGCATTGAACAAGGTGCTATACCAATCTTTGAACGTATTGCTGCTATGCCAATCTTAAATATGAAAGCAAAAGAGTGGGCAGAAAAGAACAACGCTTTCTTTGTACCTCTTGGTTTGAAACATGAACTTGCTACTGCAGGAATTGTACACGCTGCGTCAAAGATTCCTGAGCCAGACGAAGTGTATGTAGCTATCTCTACTGGTGTTCTTTCACGAGCCCTTCAGATTGCATGGCCAAATGCAAAGTTTAACTGTGTTGCAGTTGCGCGTAATCTTAAACAAGGTGAACTTGGTAGAGCAAATGTTATATCAGAACCTCTTGAGTTCGCACAAGAAGAGACAGAGCTACCGCCATTTCCTACAGTAAAGTCTTATGATGCTAAAGTGTGGAAGTATATTCCAAAGAATTCTGGACGAAACGTATTGATGTGGAATGTTGGCACCGAGCCACAGTTGACAAATTTGAGTCTTTATGATACTGTTAAATCTTATAAAGATTGGGATAAAAATCTATGACAGCAGTTTTAACCGCTCCTTTCATTCCTATTGCTAAGAATCTTTCTTCACATCGTGCAGCGCAGGGTGTGATTTATGCCGATCAGCTCAAGCAAGCTGGTGTTGACGTTTATGTTAATATGTCTCTAGATCGTTATATAGAAGATCATAATACATTTGATACCATGTATGTCTATCATGGTAACGACTGGTCAGGTCATCTTAATTTGTTTGGCGGACTAAAAGAATTTCCACATGTGGATAATTTCTTGAATTTCTCTAAGTTTAAGGGTAAAGTCTATTCATTGATTATAGATTTTCCTGACTACTATGAGCAACTCAAACATAAAGTAGATCTCGCTAATAGTAAGAACAAACCAATCGATCCTCGTTGGAATCAGGTCGATTGGAATAATATTATTCGTATGCAAAAGGAAGCTGTAACTATTACACCAAATCTTTTGAAGGTATACCCAAATATTGCAATTGGTGATAGTCATGCTATCTGCATGTATCGACCTGGATGGGTAAACTATTCTATCCCATTTAAAACTCTTCATGGCGCATTGAAAATGGGTCTTAAAAGTTTTATTAAACCTAGCGATCATGATTTTGAAAATATAGAGTTTTATTTTGGTAATATTGATGTTCGTCATCATCTTCTGCGTCAACCAGATCCTGTAGTTGCTACTAAAGAAATAGTTAAAGAATATACACAACAGGCTCTTGAAGTCGCAAAGATGTATAATGCCACTGTTACTCTTTATGAACTTCTTCCTATCGAAAATGAGAAGCGTCATATTCCTAAGACAGGTTGGTATGAAAAAACACCATTCTTCGGATCTCGTGTTGAACGTGATAATATTCGTAAACTCTTTAAGCAAGAACTGAAGAAGTATGAATGTGAATCTCTTCGTGTATTCGAATGGGTTGACGGTCTTATTAATGAACATGGCGAGTTAGATTTTAAATACATGGAGAAGCCACAATCAGTGCATCTTTCTAGAGAATTTTATCCACATTGGCAAGGTTGGGAGTGGAATGGACTTAAACCTCCTATAAATAAACCAGCTAAAGTAAATCATGCCAGCCTTGAGAGTTTTATATGAGACATGCGACGATTATTCCGCTTATTGGCGGAGAAGCAATTGCTTCAACTAATGTGTTTGGTAGTCGACCAGATTACATCCTTTCTTACAGCGCATTTAAAGATAACGAATCTCATCTTCTAAACTACTGGGATCATGAAGTCCCGTACTATGTTTTAGATGAGGGTCAACGTCATCCTCATGAAGTAGATGTTATTTCTAGCGTTTGTCCATGTGCTGGTCTTTCTATGTTTTCTTTGGGATATGGTGAACATAATCCTAATAATAAATGGATGATTGAAACCGCAAAATATGTTCTTGGAGAAGTAAAGCCAAAAGTATTTTGGGGTGAGAATGCTCCTGCTCTTGCAGGCAAAGTAGGCAAGCCAATCAGAGAACAGCTGCAACAAATTGGCAAAGAGAATGGCTACACCATGACCCTCTATCGTACTAAGAGTTTGCTTCATGGTGTTCCACAAGTTAGAGAACGTACATTCTATTTCTTCTGGCGTAGTAATAAAACACCATTGCTAAACTTCTATAGCCGCGAATACGAAAAGATTGAAGACGTCATCACTGGTGTAAAGTCAAACACAATGATGGAACCAATCAATAAAAACACACCAAGCAAAGATCCATACTATCGTTATCTTCTTGAAGTCATTCATGGTGGTGTAACCCATCGCGAGCACTTCGATCTCTTAGATCTTAGAGATATTGCAGTTAGATATTTTGATGCTAAGTCATTGATTGAGCATCATAATCATTCATATCTGCAAGTAGGTGAATGGATGCAAAAGCAAGGTTATGAGAAAGAAGTTGAGAAGTGTAAGCGTATGCATGAAAAACTTGCATCTGGTGGTAATATCATGAGACGTGGTACTATCGTTCCTAAGGATCATATTGGTGCATTTGTCGGTCATTATCCTAAGATGCTTACACATCCATATGAAGATAGATACATTACTTACAGAGAAGCACTCAGTATCATGGGAATGCCTGAAGACTATGAGCTTCTAAAACCGACTGTAAGTTATAATCATATCTGTCAAAACGTTCCCGTCAAGACTGCGACTGATATGGCTACAGAAGTCAAAGCGGTATTAGACGGTGAAAGAGACTATGTTGACAATTTCATGGTATATCAATATAATCATGATCGTACTAATGAAATTACAAGCACAAAGACTAGCACACTAGTGGAGTATTTTAATTAATGGAACCACAATTTAAGTTTAATGAACCAGAACTAATTAATGAATTGTATCAGTATGTCGCTGATACATATACTAAGCATTATGTTGGACCAGATAATATTCAGGCTTTCGAACTAATTGCTTCAGCGGGTCACGGTGTTGGGTTCACCATCGGTGACATTATTAAGTATGCTGCCAGATATGGCAAGAAAAATGGTAGGAATAGACAGGATCTTATGAAGATACTTCATTACGGTATTCTTGCACTTTATATTCATGATAAGGAGAATAATAATGGAAATTAAAATTCACACAGACGAACTTAGGAAGTGCAAGCTATTTGTTGCTACACCTATGTATGGTGGTCAATGTGCCGGCATGTTTGCTAGAAGTGTAGCAGATTTGTCTGCTCTTTGCACTCATCATGGTATTCCTCTTCAAATGTATTTTTTGTTCAATGAATCGTTGATTACAAGAGCAAGAAACTATTGTGTAGATGAATTCATGAGATCTGACGCTACACATATGTTGTTTATTGACTCTGACATTGGATTTAATCCTCAAGATGTTATTGCGCTATTGGCCCTTCAGCAACAGAATGAAGAATACGACGTAATTGGCGGTCCTTATCCTAAGAAGTGTATCTCATGGGAAAAGATCAAACATGCAGTTGATAAGGGTGTTGCTGATAAAGATCCTGGTATCCTTGAAAAGTTTGTTGGTGACTATGTCTTCAACCCTAAGAGTGGTACAGGTGCTATCCCGATTGGTGAACCTGCCGAAGTTCTTGAGATTGGAACTGGCTTCATGATGATTCGTCGTAAGACATTTGAAGTATTCAATGAGAAGTTCCCGCAGTATCTCTACAAGCCGGATCATGTTAGAACTAAGCATTTTGATGGATCTCGCAAGATCATGATGTATTTCCAAGCTGAAGTAGATCCTAAGTCTGAGCGTTATCTCTCTGAAGATTATTGGTTCTGTCAAAAGCTACAGGAAGCAGGTCTTCGTACATGGCTATGTCCTTGGATGCAGCTACAACATGTTGGAACTTATATTTTCGGTGGTTCACTCGCAGATCTTGCATCTATTGGTGCTTCTGCAACTGCCGATGCTGATCAACTTAAAAAGTAATTGAAAGGTCTATATTATGAAACTTGATACACGAACAATCCAAGTTCTTAAGAACTTCTCTACAATCAACCCTTCCATCCTTATTAGGAAGGGCAACTACCTCTCTACAGTATCGCCTGTAAAGAGCATTATGTCTCGTGCTAAGGTTGATATTGAGTTTGATAGTACATTTGCTATCTACGATCTATCTAAGTTCCTTAGCACTCTTTCTCTCTTCGATGATCCTGAACTTACGATCAACGAAAAGACTATTACCATTCGTGGTAAGAATAACGTTGTTAACTACACACTCGCTGAAGCAGCTACTATCATCTCTGCTCCAGAGACTATCAAGGATATTCCTGAACCTGAAGTTAGCTTTAAGTTGACGAATGATGCTTTGACTAGTGTCATGAAGGGTATGGGTGTGCTTCGTCTCCCTGAGATTGCAGTTACTGGTGATGGTACTGATATCATGCTTCAGGCTATTGACTCTAAGAATCCAAGTGGTGATGTTTATTCTATCATTGTTGGTAAGTCTGATAAGAAGTTTAGAGCAATCCTTCGTGCCGAAAACATCAAGCTCTTAACCGGCGACTATGATGTTGATATTACATCAAAGGGTATCGCTCGCTTTACCGGTAATGATATCATGTACCTTGTCGCTGTAGAGTCTAATTCAACTTTCTGAGGTTAACAAATGGATGTTAAAGAACAGTTCTTGTGGGTGGAGAAATATCGCCCCAAGACTATCGCTGATACTATCTTGCCTGAAGAACTAAAAGCTACGTTTCAACAGTTTGTAGATCAGAAGAACATTCCTAACCTTATCTTAAGTGGCAGTGCTGGTGTTGGTAAAACAACAGTGGCACGTGCCATGCTAGAAGAACTTGAATGTGATTATATCGTAATCAATGGATCTATGAATGGCAATATCGATACCTTGCGTAATGAGATTCTCAACTTCGCCTCATCGGTCTCTCTATCTGGAGGTCGTAAGTACGTCATCCTTGACGAAGCAGATTACCTTAACGCAAACTCAACACAACCAGCTTTGCGAAATTTTATGGAGGAATTCAGCAAGAATTGCGGCTTCATCCTCACCTGTAACTTTAAAAATCGAATCATTGAACCACTTCATTCGCGTTGTTCCGTAATCGACTTCAAGTTATCTAAGTCTGCAAGTGCAAAGCTGGCTGCTCAATTCTTTAAGAGGGTTGAGAAGATCTTATCTAATGAAAGTGTTGAGTATGACCGTGCAGTAGTTGCAGAGGTTATTACTAAGTTCTTTCCAGATTGGCGCCGTGTTCTTAATGAGTTGCAGCGTTATGCATCAACAGGTAAGATCGATAGTGGTATCCTTGGCAACATCAAGGATCTTGAGATCAATTCTGTGTACAAGCTTCTTAAAGAAAAAGACTTTACCAGTCTTCGTAAGTGGGTGGCTGAAAATGTTGATATTGAACAGACTGAAGTCTTTAGGCGTCTATATGAGTCTGCAGATCAATATATGACTGCCAATAGTGTGCCACAGCTTGTGTTGATCTTGTCAAAATATCAATATCAAGCCGCGTTTGTTGCTGATCCCGAAATAAATATCATGGCATGCTTCACTGAAATCTTAATTAACTGTGAGTTTAAATGAACCCATTTGATTATGTAAACTCTATAAACTCTTCTAAGAAAGAGAACCTCATGGTCGATGAGGTTGCAGAAAAAGCTTACAACCCGTGGTTAGTAAACAAGGCGTTATCTTATTTTAAAGATACCGTCTTGTATGCTAATGAGATTAATATGCATCCACATCTTTCTAACAGGATGCAATATGATTATTATCTTCATGCTATTAAACCCGGAAAGAGATATTCTAAATGGGCAAAATCTACAGAGAACGAAGACATAGAATTAATATGTGAACTATTCAATTATAATAAGACAAAAGCTAAAGCAGCTTTAAAACTAATAGACAAAAAAGAACTAGAGAGATTTAGAAAAAAATGATGTTAAGCTCAAAAGATGCCCTCTCATCAAAGTTAAAGTTAGATAAAGATACTATACTTGTTATTGATGATTTTCATGTTGAAGATGATTATAAAGAACTACTAAACGTGTTAGATAATACATCTTATACGAGCGGGTGGAAATCTAATAAAAGAACGGATCCTCACGGGCATTGGAATAAAAATTATGTTGAAGGTGTTAAATCTGGTTCTTCAAATTTAGCAGAAGTAAGTAATAATATTCCTGAACTTCAAAAAAGAATATGGAAAAAATTAAAAGATAGATATAATCTACATGATATGGTCTTATTGAGATGTTATGTCAATGCACATACATATGGTGTAGACGGTTATATACACTCTGACTCTCATAGAGATGATGAGTGGACAGTTGTCACATATATGAATGAAACATGGGATCCCAACTGGGCAGGTGAGACTATACTAGTTGATGATAATAATGAGATTATTAAATCAATATTACCAAAAAGAAATAGAGCTATCATATTTCCGGGCAAAATGAAGCACGCAGCTCGTGGTGTTTCTAGAATGTGTCATGAACTTAGAAGAACATTTATGTTTAAGTTTAGAGCAAAAAGAGACGAGAACTTTGAAAAGTTAAGTTCTTTCTTGATTAGTGTAGGTGCTAATAAACATAAGCATAGTAGAGGAAGTCTACATGATCATTTGGTAAGAAATTATACTATTTTAAAAGAAAAAGGATGTGACTTAGATCTATGTTATGCAGCAGGTCTGCATTCTATCTTTGGGACAAATGCTTTTAGTAAAACTGTGTTAAGTCATGAACAATCTGAATTGGTAAGAGATAGCTTCGGCGAAAAAGCAGAGTCGTTAGCACTAATGTTTGGAATGATAGAAAGACCTAAAACTCTGGAGACACCAGAAGAGATTGGTGATGATCATGTTATGGTATTGATGAGAAACGGAGATCTTCACCCAATTTCTAAGACCATGTTTAAGAATCTAAGACTTATGGAATGCGCTAATCTTATAGACCAAAAGGGCCTTAAACCTGATAGACATCAAAATCTTATATCTGTATGGGAAAGCTTTGTCCCTGAGCTTGAATCTGAATAATTCATAAATATTCCTACCTGATAATAATAATTAAAAAAGGTGGGAATAATGAGTTTAATCAATTCGCTGGTGGAAGTGAAGATAGCTGAAGAAGAAGACTTCCTAAAAATTAAAGAAACCCTAACTAGAATAGGGGTAGCTTCTAGAAAAGATAAGAAGCTGTATCAGTCATGTCATATTTTGCATAAACAAGGAAAATATTATATAGTCCATTTTAAAGAACTATTTGCTTTAGATGGCAAAGACACTAACTTTTCAGATGAAGATAAGTTTAGAAGAAATAAGATCGCATTCCTGCTGCAAGAATGGGGATTGCTCAAGATAGTAGATCCAGATCTTATAAAGGAAAGTCAAGCTCAGATGAATCATATTAAGATTATCAATCATAAAGAAAAAAATGATTGGGAACTTGTAGCTAAGTATAACATTGGTAGGAAAAAAGCTTAATTAATATGTTTAAATTATTTGATGTAATTAGCAATTTCGTAACCCTTAAAAAAGGTAAAGCAAAAGAAATTGTAATTGGTAAAAAAGGTAGAGTATCACCTAGATATGGCAATGAGCTTCTCTGCGCAAGATACTATAATGAAGATGAGAGTCATTATATAGATCTTTATGTGCCTTTAAAAGGACCATTAGGTGTATGGATGAGTGGTGGTGCTGATAGTAGTATGTTAGCATTTTTATTGGCTAAAACAATAAAAGATTATAATTTAGATGTTAAAATATTGCCTATGAGTTTTAAGAGAGATGATAAACCTTGGAATATGTGGGTAGCTACAAATATAGTAGAAAGAATAGAAGAAATACTTGATATAAAAAAGGGTGAGATATTTTTAAATCATAATTATTGTTATTTTGGTGACTATAAATCAAAAGAGTTCTTACCAAAATTACGTAAGCATGTTGAAAGCTTAAAAGACAATAAGTTGATTACTATTTGTTACACTGGATTAACTAAAAATCCAGAAGATATTCCTGAAGATATGATCGAATCTAGAGAATTTTCTAGAGATGAACCGGCAAAAAAAATATTAGAAGAAAAAGATGAATATAAAGAAGAATTGATTATTTCAATACCATTCTTATTTCAAGATAAAAAGTTTATAGCTGGTTTATATAATAAATTAGGTTTAATGGAAAAATTATTTCCATATACTAGATCATGTGAAAATGTTATTCATAATACTGATTTTTTTAAAACGTCTTGTGGTAAGTGTTGGTGGTGTAAAGAAAGAAAATGGGCATTTGGTAGTTATACAAAAGATCCACTAAAACATATACAACCATCAAATAAAATAATAAGATCGTGTGTAGCAGTATAAATAAACTTAAAAACTTATGTGAGGAACATGAAAATAGATGAAAAGCAATCATAATCAAGTCTTAGTAGAAGAAGTCATAACAGCTCTTGATAAGATGCTTTTATCAAGTGATAAGATATTTGAAGAAAAAAAATATGCAAATTATCGTTATGTCAATAACTTAGTTGAAATAGAATACGAGCCTGCTAAGAATCAACTTAGGCAGGCTCTTTTAATGCTTCTTAACGATAAAACAAAAGATATATCAGACCAGGAATAATTATAAAGAATTGTGGTAAGAAATTTACTATTATTGCTTTTTCATTCCATCTGAAACCAACATAAGTCCAACCAGCAGCTCCTAATAATTGTAAAATAGAATTGTATGGAGTTATGCCTAATACGTGCAGCACCATTGCACATAGAATAATAATTGCACTGCACCACTTCACATAAAAAACATGATCATACATTTGTATCTTCAATATAATTGATCATCTCAACGTTATCAACACTTTGATAATGATATCTATCAAATGGATCTATATTTGTTTTACCGAGTGGCATAACATTAAAAGATAGAATGGTTCTAGCTCTATCTGATCGATTAATAGCAGTATCATGAACGGCCCAAGCTGGAAATATAATAAGCTTTCCTTCTTCCCATGGAATACTCTGCTGATTTCTCATTCGAAGCGGTTTACCGTTTCTAGCAGGTGTAATTTGTTGTGCATATCTGTGTGGAGCATAAAAAACTGTTCCTCCAGTATTTTCACCACCATCCAAATAATACACTCCACCAAAAAATGAATTATGGTGTGAATGCATATGATGATATCCTATATTAGGATCATGTTTTGTTGCCCACAATCCTGTCATACAAAATTCAGGAATATAACCATAGTCATCCATAGCAAAAGCAATACATTGTTTGAAAAAGTCTGTAAACTCTTTCATTTCTTCTTCTTTATGAAGATTAGGATGTGTAAATTTTAAAGTCTGTCGACGAGTATTCTTTTTATAGAGTTCTTCATCACTAAGAAAATTTAAAGCCTTTTCTTTAAACTCATTATGCTTTTCATACTTAAAAGAATATAATGGAGTGTAAAATGGTTTTAAAATTTTCATATTATTATTTGACATATTATCCTCACCAATGTGAACTAGGAACACATCTTTTAAAATTATGACTAAAATAATGGATTAAAAATAAATTACCGTCATTAAATTCATTTTCATTCCAATATTCGTTTTCTTCATCATCAAGCTTTCTTACATGAAACCTATCTAGATATTGAATATCTATATTCATAGATTTAAATAAATCTGATGATGAGTGTTGATAAGCAATCCAAGATATCTTATCTATATTAAAATTATTAGAATGTTTTTCTATAAAAGATTCTCTGAAAAAAGCATATTTTTCTAAATAAAAAGAATCAATATATGATGCTGTATTTTTATCTAAAATAAAAACACCATCATTAAAGCCTTCCCATTCTTTTCTTATAAAGAGACCATTTTGATATAAATCGAAGATATCATCGATGCTTTTATAAAAGATTGTATCTGTATCTAAATAGAGTATTTGATCTAAGTCAAACTGTTTAAAAGCTTTACATGCATTTGGCCATTTATGAATAACTTGATCACATCGATGCCAAGGATATGTAGTATTACTAGGCTTTACATTATATTCACTTGAATCAAAATGCATAAATTCAATATTATGATAATAATCTCTTACAGTTTGTCTAGTGCTCTTACTAAGAAGAGTCATATTATTTAAATATATTTTAACTGGTATATCACTGTATGATCTTAGTGTTTTTATTGAATAAATTAATTGTCTATAATGCAGACTATCAAAAAGACTATCTTCATTAATATATAATGAATATATTATAGCTCTTTTTTTATTCATTTGATCATACTAGCTATTTGCTTATATCCACTTGGTGTCGGATGTATTCCATCGTAACTGATATAAGGATGTGACTCAATAACTTTATCTTTAAACTCGTTAGCTAATTCTTTTATTACAGTTCTTTGTATTGGCTTCAACGTTAAGCTAGGTGAAATCCAAAATACCATATCTGCATTAATGTGTTTTCGTATATTATATAAAGCTTCTGCTGTAGTATTTTTATAATCATTGCTTCCTAAGCTAATGACTACAATTTTATAACTCTTTTTAGTGTTTGGATTTGTATGAAAATTTTTATACCAGTTTTCGCTAGTAATGCCAACTCTAGCTATCACAGCGCATTCTGGTTTTTGTTGAGCAATGCCAACTGCTATACTATCACCAAGAATCATACATTCTAGCATGGTGTGCCTCGTTAAATGGCACCGGTGGAAGGAGTCGAACCCTCGCCCTCGGTTTTGGAGACCGATGTGCTACCGTAACACTTCACCGATATTACCTTTTATCAATTATTAAAAATCTAAAGTGAGCATTTGGTTCTACATAATTAGAAAATTTAAAATCTCTAGTAGGACCGGTTGACTCAAACAATTTAGATCTTTTAATAATATCTTCTGGTATATATTCTAAAAGGTTATAAAAACCCCACTTTCCTAAAACATCCTCAATCACGTAAAACTTATTAGCTTTATCATAAAAATTTTTAAACGTTTCAATTTGATACCTATAATGATGAGCAGCGTCATCAATAATAATATCATACGTATTATTTATTGTTTTTGTTTGTTCATTGTCTTGTGAATCTATATTATAGATCTTAAATTCTTTTTCCAATTTGTCATCATATAAACGATCTAAGTCAATACCTTCTATCATGGCATCTGGCCATATTTTTTTCCAAGCGCGAATAGATGCACCTTTATATAGCCCAATTTCTAAAACAGAATCTATAATTTCATTTTCTAATATAGAATTATAGAAGTTATGATAGCCATGAACATATTTGTCAGTGCCACATTCTTTAAAATATTTTTCAAATATATTCATATTAATACCTCAAATATGGCGGAGCGTATTGGAATCGAACCAATTCAACCTTGCGGTTGTACGGTTTAGCAAACCGCTGCATTACCATCCTGCCCACGCTCCAATATGGTGCCGACTCCTCGTTACGATCGAGGTTCTCTAGTTCTTCAGACTAGCGTGAGGACCACCTTCACCAAGTCGGCATATTGGTCTTGGCGGAGAGATTCGAACTCCCGACCCTCTGGTCCCAAACCAGATGCGCTACCAGACTGCGCTACGCCAAGTTAAAACTTCCACTTCACTCCAGCAGTTCCGACATAACCTGTATAGTCAGAACCCTTATCAAACCCTGCACCTAGTTCAAGTGACACATCTTTATATATGTCTGCCTTTACACCTAAGCGATTGTTTGTTACAACTTTATATTCTTTATCATACAACAACTTGGATTCAAAGTACACCGATTTGTTGAATTCATATCGGCCACCAATATAAGGATTGGTTGTTACTGTTGAACCTGCGTTCGGTGCAGTTGATAATAGGGGTGATCCACTCTCGCGAATAGCTCCAATCACTGAATTATTTATAATCACACCAGCAAGCGGTCTGACTCCTAAGATAGTATTAGGAGCATAAGCACCGAGATCTGCATAATAGTTTGTCTGATTCATCTTAGTACCATTATACAAACCAAACTGTGGTATAGAAACGTTTGATACGTAATCATTGTGATTAATACCAACTGCTACCTTCCACCATCCATAATTTTGCTTTGTTAAAGCATACATGGTACCAGTGTATGATGTAGCTTCAGTCTTAGAATTTAGATAACCAGCAGAAGAACTGCTATCTATTCTAAATGCAACACCTATTGTATTGTTATCTACTGTCTTATTGAAACCAAGATCAACACCACCAGATCTTACACCACCAATAGACTTATAATAAGATGCAGAAGGTGTAATCCAACCACCATCTTTAGCAGATAGAGCATCAACTAAGAATGGATTGAATGACTTAAACTTTGTAGCTTCATTCAGACCAGCCGCAGATGCTGAATGAGTTTCACTTGAACTTGCAGATTGATAATCAATCCAGTTAGTTGTTTGAGTTATTACTTCATTCTGTGTTGTAGTAGTTGTAACAACAATATTCTCTGTCGATTCTGTTGTAACTGGTGTTCCAGCTGTTGTAGTTGTAGAACCATCAGAATATGTTGTAACTGTCTGTGGTGTTGTTACTGTAGTTGTAGTTCTTGGTGTAGTCTGTGTTGTTACAGTAGTTATTGGTGTAGTACCAATATCAACACGTGTCTTTGGAGTTGCAGCAACTACAGTTGTTGTTCTTGTAACATCAATAGTCTTCTTATTTCTAGAAGCAGCATCTGCAGCACTTGCTGTGTATGTTGTTGTACCAGCTGTCGTATTTGAAACAGTTACAGTAGTACCTCTAGAAGAAGTAGAAGACGTAGTTGTTTGTCCATCTGAACTACTTGAAGATACTGTAGGAGTACCAGCAGCAGTACTTACAACTGTAGGTGCACCACCGCCACCATTTGTTGCAGCAGAACCATTACCACTTGAGCTAATTGTACCGCCGACAGTACCAGCAACGATACCACGAATGATATCATCGAGAGCTGTCACGTTTTGTTGTTGTGAAGTAGTTGCACTTTGTGATGTATTGAAACGATCACTATCAAGCCAGTTAGTGTCAGCAACAGTAACGATAGTACCGGTCACACCAGAACTTAAAGCTCCTGCACGACCAATCCATGACATACCAGAAACGTTTCCAGCTGAGTCAGATATAAGTGGAATGCCTTGGCTGTTAACAATGATAGACGCAGCAGCATAGTTAACAGTGATACCACTTGTCATATACGTTGTGTTAACGTTACTTGATACGTTATTAACCATACCAAAATTGGCGCCGATTGTGGTATTACCACCACCAAGTGCCATTACAAGTGCAGCAACAGAATTATTACGATCCATACAGCAGCCTGGATTTTCTGTTACGAAATATGCAAAGCCACCATTAGTAATAAATGATTGATATTTTGTCTGTTCACCAGCAGTCAAAGCTGCAGCATATCTAAGATCCCATACTTGCTGATATGAGCCAGTAGTTGTTGGGACTTGTGAAACGTCTGTAGTAACTGTTACTGTATGGCCAACAGCTTCTAAACGATTACGAACGTTCTGAGTAACAGTTGAATATTGAGCATCGATGACTAAAACTTGGTCAGCCACAGCTGCAGTCGTAAATGCAAACAGGCCAAAGATGGCCGCTAAAATCTTTTTCATATCTTCTTGCTCCGTTATGTGATGAGTTATCAATCATCAGAAGCATAACGAAACAATAATACTTGATTATTTATATGGTACTACCTTCAAGAGTCGAACTTGAACTCCGAGTGCCACAAACTCGGGTGCTTACCAATTACACTAAGGTAGCTTAATAATTGGAATCTCTGTTTTTGGTAAAGGTTTTAATAAATGATTTGTCCATATATGATGCTGTGTATGTGGTATATATTTCTTAGGATAACCTATGCCTAAAAGAAGTTTTATTTTTTTATCAGCTTTTAATATATCTTTAACTTCATTTTCATCAAAACATTTACAAAATCCAGTTTTATAACCTAAGTAATTCGCTGTAAAAGCTAAGACACCGGAAGCAATTCCGATAGATTGATGAAGATCAACATGAATTGTATAGTCATTATATTCTTGTTTTTTTACAGTTCTTTCTGCTATTGCTTGTCCTCTTACATCACTATAAATGTCCCAATATTCTTCAAAAGCTACTAATAAATTAGCCAATATTTGTGGGTTATAAAAATCAATATCACTATTATCTTTTTTTGTCATACTTCTCATATAAATTTTTTCAATAATAGTTCTATTTGTTATAAAATGAACTTTATAATACGCTATGTTCTGTTTACTTGGAACAGTCTTAACTATTGATTCAAAGATTTTAATATGATCTGGATCTATATCTTTAGTAAGATCCCAATTTCTTTGGCAATGCTGACTACTCTCTACAGCATCTAATATATCTTTCATAGATATGATCTCCCAAAGAAATATTTATAAATGGTTGGCGCAGAAGGTAACGATCCTTCCACCCCTGTCTTATCAGGACAGTGCTCTACCTCTGAGCTATGCGCCAAGAAACTGGTGCCGAGGGTTGTACTCGAAACAACTTTAAACGGTGTATGAGACCGTCTCGATAGCCACTACCGACCCAACGGCATGGTAGGTGGGGAGGGATTCGAACCCCCAATGTTACCCTTAGGGAACGGATTTACAGTCCGTCGCAGAACCACCGTCTCTGCAGCCCACCTATGCTGAGGCTCACGTGTCACCTCGAATGTTGTCTAAGATTGCGACTGTACTACGAAACTAACGCGCGACTCTGTCGTAGAATTAGTACTTAGATCATACAATAAGAGCCGTAGCTCCTATTATTTAGTAGTCATAGCGCTCAGACATGATTGTCTTCAGCATGATAGCTTCTGGTGTGAAGTCATCAAGATCAGCGGCGAGGACGCCCTTGACAATCGCTGGTGAGAAACCAGACACAAGCGCAACACCCTTATCGTTGAAACGAGCAGGCACGTTGTCGTGCGCATTCAAGTTCCAGAACACGATGTTAGGCACTGCGTAGCCAGCATCAGCATACTTACGAGCGATCATCTGCATTGCAGAGTCATCGTAGTTTGCACACTGGTCAAACTGCATATCAGACAAGATGAGAAGCATTGAAGGCATCTCTTCCTGAGGTACAGAACCCTCAACTGCTACATCGAGGATCTTCTGGATAGCAGCGTGGAGATTTGTATTCATCTCCCACTTCGAAGTGCACATCTGGTGATGCTTATCAAGGATGTTGCCCTTGAGGTGCATCAGCTGAGGCTTGCTAGAGAAAGTCAAGAACGTATCCTTGAACTTACCCTTGTTCTTGTCTGCAAGATACAGACCAAGAGACACAGCTACATCAAGACATGTAGTAGTTGACTTAGAATTATAACCACCCGCAGATGAAGTCATAGATCCAGAAACGTCAACCAATGGCAAGATGCTAGCATCACCAACATAGTTAGGCAATGCTTCCCATTGTGCTACGATATGATCAAGGTTTGCCTTATCATAGTTAGTATGATAACCATTATAAAGACCCTTGAGCACATCATAAGGATACACTGCACCAGCATTAACCTTTACAGACTCACGCACTTCAGGATCCTTAGAAACAAGAGCAGCTGCCCACTCCTTATACTTTTCAGTATGACGAGCGAAAGCCTTCTTGTAACGTGCAGATGCGACAGAAGGAACATGACTGAAGTTGATGTTATCCCAGTCCTTAGCACACATCTGAGTCTCGACAACCTTAGTCAGCTCAACCAGACGCTTACGATAGAACTTAGGAGACCAACCAAGATGGGCGCGCAACTTTGCAGCCACAGGACCCTGACGAGGCATCCACTTAGCACAAAGACCATTGCTGTCTTCTAAAGCAATACGGATCATCTCAAAAGCATAATGCTGGAGAACACCCTCATCTTCGAATACAAGCAAGTCATCCCAACGACCGATCTCAGGCACCTTACGCATAAGAGCTACTGCACGATCTGGGTCACGAACCGCAAGATCCTTGAGGATATCACGGAAAATCTTACGTTCGCCGGCACCACCACGAATATCACGAGCCCACAAAGCAACACGAGCTGCAAGATCTGGATCTTGAACACGAGCTGCAGTCCATGCAGGGATTACGTTTTGTCCACGCATAGCGCCGATCTTGAAGAACAAGTCAGTCAATGCATTAGTAGTAGACTGGTGAGCCTTCATCCCGTTCTCAGTACGGGCAGACTGATTAACAACAGCATTCACGAAAGTAGTCATCACACTTCTCCTTTTTCAACAGATTCAACTTTTGTCTTATTTCAAGTAAGATTTTGTTTGGTTGCGGAACTGAATCTAAACTCAACAGGATCATCTTGGTTGCTATATGCCGAGCAGTTAGTTGCTGAACTGATCCTTAAACTCAACAGATTGACTTCTACTTTCCTTTTTTAACGTGGTGTCTTCTCGAAACTATCCACGCTGATTGCTTATAAGGCAATCTACTGCGAGAGGCTGACAAGCAGCCAAGTATTTTTTTGCGGCATGGTCAATCTTAAACTCTATAACTTGATAATACCATAAAGACCGATTAAGTAAACAGTTATGTTCAACAAAATTAGTTATTGTTGAACATTCAACAGATTGGTGGGGAATCAACCACTGTTGCCAATGGAAGGGCACCATGCCAGCTCCCCATAATGGCGGGGAGCATAGGAATCGAACCTATTAAGTAATTTTTGCAGAAACCAATCTTAAATCAACAGGCTATACATTTACGTTGCTCTATCCACTGAGCTACAGGAGCCTAGACTCCTGATGGGACTCGAACCCACGACCCACGGCTTACAAAGCGAAAGATATGCTGTAGATAGCCTAAAACTATACAGGTTCACACTTAGGTTAGGATGTGCTAGCCTATTACACTAAGACCCTTAGGTCCTCCGGAATTGTACACCGGAACTTTCCTATTATCATGTCTATATGCTGTAGTGAACCTAATTTATGGTGCGCATGGAGGGACTTGAACCCCCAGAACCTAGTTTCTAAGACTAGTACGTATACCAATTCCGTCACACGCGCATTATTGGAGCGGGCAATGGGGGTCGAACCCACGACATTCACGTTGGCAACGTGACGCTCTACCACTGAGCTACACCCGCAAATTGGAGTCCCGTGAAGGAGTCAAACCCTCAACCTTCGGTTCCGTAGACCGACGCTCTATTCAGTTGAGCTAACGAGACATGGAGGGGAAGATGGGACTCGAACCCACATTCTGAGGTTTTGCAGACCTTGCCGTAACCATTCCGACGCACTTCCCCATAATTGGATCCGGAAGATGGATTCGAACCACCGACATGCAGAGTCAGAGTCTGCCGTTCTACCGACTGAACTATTCCGGAATGGCGACCTCGACCGGGCTCGAACCGGCGACCTCTAGCGTGACAGGCTAGCGTTCTAACCAACTGAACTACGAGGCCATAATGGTTGCAGAGGGTGGAATTGCACCACCGGCCTTTTGGGTATGAACCAAACGAGCTACTACTGCTCCACTCTGCGATAAACTGGTGCTGCAGGAGAGAATCGAACTCCCGACCTGATGATTACAAATCAACTGCTCTACCTGCTGAGCTACTGCAGCGAAACTGTGGAAGCTAACCGTGGCTTCCGGCGGGTCTATTTGCCGCGACCAACCGTTCTTGGTGGAGCCATGCGGGATCGAACCGCAGACCTCTTGAATGCAAATCAAGCGCTCTCCCAGCTGAGCTATGGCCCCAATAATGGTGCGGGATGAGAGGGTTGAACTCCCGACATCTTCGGTGTAAACGAAGCGCTCTTCCACTGAGCTAATCCCGCAAAACTTGACTGTTTTTTCTTCCATAGGGATACAGTAAACCTATTGTGCATTGTGGGACTATTTAGTAGTCAGACAATTGGAAGGCACTTGGCTCGCATGGTAGGATTCGAACCTACAGTGGCCTGATTAACAGTCAGGTCCCGATACCTATTCGGGTTCATGCGAATAAACTATTTGGTAGACCGTGAGGGATTCGAACCCCCGTCAAGAGATTAAGAGTCTCCTGCTAAAACCAACTCAGCTAACGGTCCGTATTGGTCCCGCGTATGGGATTCAAACCCATGATCTCCACGCTTGAAAGGCGGGTATGTTGGATCGCTACACTAACACGGGATAAATTGGCGGAGGTACAAGGAATCGAACCATCAACCTTGCGGTGGCACGGTTTTCAAGACCGTTTGAGCACCTTGCTCGCATACCTCCTAATTATTATCGACAGACGACTCGCTCACGCATCCCATAAGGTGTGCGATCCCATACAGTGTAACAGTCTCTACGAGGCTGACGAACATAATATGGGCGAGGCGGAGGCAACGGTGCATAAACCGGAGGGACAGCTACTGCTGGCCGAGGAGCATACACGACTGGACGACTATCATAGACTGTCGCATTGCAACCAGCCAAGAATAACGCACCAGCACTTGCCAAAAAGATCTTCTTCATTACACTTCTCCATGATATGGTAGACCCTCTGGGATTCGAACCCAGCACCAACGGTTTAAAAGACCGCTACTCTAACCAAATGAGCTAAGGGTCCATTGTCTCTACAAAGATACACAGCTTGACAACAATGTCTGCGAAGGAACAATCCAGCCAGACTTGACAACAATGCTATGCATCCATGAAGAGACAACCTTTCGATTGTCTCAACTTTCTTACCAACAATGTCAAACAGCGAGAGTAATACAACTCTGGAATCACTTTATTTATACACCAGAGTTGCAAAACTGTCAACCGTTAGACATTATTTTTTAGTTGACGAGTCCAGCGCCCTGGACACCGAGGAGAGCGAGACCAGCAGCGACGAGGCGCTTAGTGGGCTTGCCGATACGGTACTTAGAGACCGTTTCACCGCGATGGTTCTTACGGGTATTCGTGTAGATCACGTGACCCTCGGAACGCAGGTTAGCGATGACTGCGGTCGGGTTGGCGATGTTGAACCGAGCAGAGATCTGCTTGGCGGTAAGCTCTTCGCCCTTCTCGAGGGCGTGGACGAGCTTGGCAGACTGAGTATTACGCATTATATAGTTCTCCTAGTTGTGTGGCGCTGTGCCACTATCTACATTTATACTACAACGATGAAAATTTGTCAACAGCTCTTTTTAGAGGATGTCGACTACTCGCCCGTTTTCATCAACGGCACGAACTCGTGAGCCGGGATATTGGCTCGAAACGCTTTTCATACCCGCAATGATGCGGTTATCTTCGTTATTAACGCTCATGACGGTATACCATGAGCCAGTAACGTCTTGGTATTGGATATATACGTCCATGATGTGACTCCTTGTGACTTACATACCCTTTATACCACTATTTTTCAGAGATGTAAACCCCTTTTACGCCTCGAATGAACTCTTCTGCGTCTCCGATGTACATGTAGTACTTCAGGAGGGTCTCAAGAGCGTTAAGATAACCCTTGAAGTGTTCCATATCCTCTTTTTGGAAGCTCTGGAGCTCTTCCGTGCTGTTTGCGAGCGCGGTGTAGTCATCGTAGATGCTTACATAGTCTTTCTTGAGAGTCTGGACTACGATATCGTCGATGGCTTCGTGGTCGAGTTCTACGTTTAGGTTGGCTCGGATGTACATTTCTTATCCTTTCGTGTGTTAGAAGTCGCCGTAGTCTACTTGGAAGCACCGGATACCCTCTTCTCGCCACATCTTGACCACTCGATCGCGGTCGTCGAAGGCTAGAGTAGGATTGTAGCCGATGAGTTTGATCGCGTCCAGCATCTCTTTCTTGATGAACTGGTCTTTCCGATAGTCTTTTTCGAATCGCATGAAGAGCATGTCGTATGGGACGTTGTGCATCTTGAGCCAGTCGACTGTGTCTTTTTTGTAGACTTCTTCTCGACCCGTGCAGATCATGACGGCGATGTTTTTTTCCTTAGCGATGTGTGTGAACTGGATGATTTCCTCGTTAGGCAGATCGTGAATCATGCCGGTGTTCCAGCTTTTCCAGTCTTTCTTGCCGTTCATGAGGTGGTGTTGTCGCCAACGTGAGTCAGCGAGTGTACCGTCCATGTCAAAGATCCAAGCGTTGCTAGCTTCATTCATTTTTTATCATATTCCATTTGCATGTATAGGTCGCGGTTGACGTCGATCAGGATCTGGCATTCTTGCTTTAGGTCTTTGACCTGTAGCTTGAGGTTATTATTGATCCTGCGTTGTTCTGCTATCTCATCGATAGCCTTACCAAGCAGTGGATCCCTAAGGAAACTGTATGCTTGGCTTAGTTCGTCTAGTACATCTGTCATCTCTTTATTCCGTACGGCACATTTTTTCAGCGGTACCTCAGCGGTCATATTCTTTGTGATGGTAGTCGACATCGGGTATAGTAGTGTAGTCCTCCACCACGCCTGAGATAAAGTCTTTCCTATAGACGAGGTCCTTACCATCAGTCATGTTGTAGAGACGCAACTCTATAAGACTCCGATTCAGCGGGTCAGAGATACGCTCAATCCGCTCCATAGACTCGGAGAAAGTCTGAAAGTTAACCCAGTACTCTGAATCAACCCAGTCATCCCCGTCCCTACTACGAGTCCAATGAGAGACCTCCAACCGATACTTATACCCGTAAGCCATCAGCCCCTCCCCATCTCTACCTTATAGATGTCAAGCATCTCCATCTTATAGTCATACCTACGATACATCGCCTGCGCTGCATCTCGGCTCAGGTTAGTAATGGTCTGTACCTTACGAGGACCATCAGGCACGACAGTCTTACGCCAAGTAACACGAACCCAGTAATTGTCTTTATCAGAAGTATGTTTGATCATGTACAGATTATACCTCAGAATAACTCAGTTGTAAACAGTCGAGTGACCGTGGGGAGCTAAAAAAATTTCCAGAAAAAATTTTCAAAGTGAGGGAACGCAAAGTCTTTTAATAGGAGACCGACGTACTAGGTCCAGTATAGTAAAAGGGTACCTAGAGCTTACCATACGCACTGGTCGCTGGTCTGCTCTAGGCTAGTCCTAGTAGTGGGTGCGTAGGTCGATCCAGTAGCGGCCGCCGTAGTTGCGTTCGACTATGCTGAGGCGTTCCATAGCCGTCTCATAGTCCGTGTATTCCTCTTTGAGGATGATGAGGTTGCCACCAGCGGAGCCCTTGCGGACGATGATGGTCCATGATGTGGGGGTCAGTGTCTCTGACATGGTGTTATCCTTATGGCCAGACGTTGCGGGGAGAGTGGTCGCCTGTGGCAAAGGCCTTCTCGATGCCACCGCCTGCAGGGTATTCCTCTGCAGCCGCTTCGTTCTTCTGGATCTCGTTGGAGATCGTGTTCAGCAGGACCATCAGCGCCGTCGTGGCAGCGACCTTCTCACTGTCGCGGAGGCGATTGATGACTTCAAAGGCGTAGTCCCATGCCTCTTTGACCGTAGCGCGGTCTGCGAAGAGGTTGTGGCGGATGGCTTTCGCCAGTTCGAGGTTCTTAGACATTAG